>BNJV01001720.1_pt1:0-627500 | contig 1526271 bp, 2265 predicted proteins | sample 8540591 | NCBI WGS metagenome assembly BNJV01 (sample SAMD00202457, study PRJDB9452) | human saliva metagenome | host: Homo sapiens
GTCAACTTCATAATTTTTATAACATCAGTAACAAAACCTTTTTCTCCATAACTTCCATCAGCAGTAGCCACATAAGTTGTGCCAAGCTCTGCAAATTTTTTCTTCATAAAACACATCTTTCACATTATTAAAACCTAAAATATGTACTGTGTTTACCCCTTGTTTTCTAAATTGCTTTTGCCAGTTCATATAATGGTGGAACTCCAATTCCTCCACCTACCAGCAATGCAGTTTGTCCTTCTTCTAGCGTATAAACATCATATCCTTTTCCTAATGGTCCTAATACATCCACTAAATTACCTGTTTCTAATTCAGATATTTTCTTAGTACCTGCTCCATTTTGCTCTATAAATCATCACAAATGTGTTTTTCTTTATTAATTTCACAAATTGAAATAGGTCTTCTTAATAAAAACTCATAACTATTGCTAACTTTAATATTTACGAATTGTCCAGGTGTATTCATCTCTTTGACTACGTCACCCCTGTAATTCAATCCTGAATATTTTTATCTGCAATTTGTTCATTACTAACTACTGTTGCTAAATAAGTATCCATCTACACATCCTTCTCATGAAAAAGGAGAAGATAACTTTACATATTGATTTTATAAAAATCAAATCTATCAAGTTAACTTTTCTCCCCTTTTCATTAAATTTTTTTATAGCTATTAATCCCATTCTATATTAGCAGCTTCTACTTTTATAACTTCATATAATTTCTCTTCATTTTTCTACTAAGTCCCTTATTATTTCTTTGAACTTTTCTGCTTTAATTTCATTTTCTAGTGAATAATCGCAGTAAGCTGTAAACATCCCTGCTTCTGAATCAAAATTTATCCCCTCTAATATTTACGGATAATTTTTCCCAAGATAATAATTGAAAAATGCCCCCAGTTATACCCATTCATATAAGCATCTTCACAAAGTTCATTCATTTTTTTCACCAATATTAAATGGTTTATCATGTTCAATATTAAAAGTGATAATAATTTTATTGCCATATTTCAAGATTTCTACATAATCCATACTTTTCCTCCTATAGTGGTAATATATCAAATGAAATTGATTCTAGTACTTTTAATAGCGCATCTGCTGTATCTAATGATGTTAAACATACAACCTCTTGCTCACTCGCTACACGGCGAATCTTGAATCCGTCTTTTGTTACATCTTTATCTTTTGAGTAGTATTTACTACTACATCTACATCACCAGTATATATAGCATCAAGTACACTGTAATCACTTTGATTAATTTTTACCTACTGGCGTAACTCTTAATCCATTTTTCATCTAGATACTTAGCTGTTCCTTCTGTAGCTAATAGATTGTATCCCTAAGCTGAAGAAACGTTTTGCTATATTTAATACTTCTTCTTTATCATCATCACTTATTGTAAATAAAAATATTACCTTGATCACTTACTTTAATTCCTGCTGCAAGAAGACCTTTATAAAGTGATTTTTCTAGAGTTCTATCACTTCCATTACTTCTCCAGTTGATTTCATCTCAGGTCCAAGAGTAGTATCAACGTCTTTTAGTTTTTGGAAACTAAACACCGGTACTTTAGTATAGATATGTTCACTTTACGGTAATAATCCAGTTTCATATCCTTTAGATTTTTAACGTTTCTCCAATGATAGCTCCAGCAGCAAGTTTCGCCATCGGAACTCCTGTAATTTTACTTAAGAATGGTACAGTTCTTGAGCTTCGTGGGTTAACTTCTAGTACAAATACTTCCCCTTTACTGATTACATATTGGATATTTAATAGTCCTACAATGTTTTAATCCCTTTTGCTAATTTAATTGTATATTCTATTAACTTAGCTTTTTCACCTTCTGTTAGTGTTTGAGGTGGATATACCGCTATTGAGTCTCGAGTGAACCCCTGCTCTTTCAATGTGCTCCATAATACCTGGAATAATTACTGTTTCACCATCACTAATAGCATCTACTTCTATTTCACGACCAACTAAATATCTGTCAGTTAGTACTGGATGCTCTGGTGTAAGTTTCACCGCTGTTTTCATATAACGACGTAATTCAGCTTCTTCATAAACTATTTCCATAGCTCGTCCACCAAGTACATATGATGGTCTTACTAATACTGGGTATCCAATTTCTTCTGCATTCTTAACCGCTGTTTCTACATCAAATGCAGTTTTTCCAAGTGGTTGTGGAATATCTAGTTTATGCAATAATTCTTCGAATTTATCTCTATCTTCTGCATTATCGATTTCTTCTAAAGCAGTACCTAGAATTTTCACACCGTGTTTTTCTAATTTAGCAGCTAGATTAATAGCTGTTTGTCCACCGAATTGAACTACGACACCAAGTGGATTTTCATGATTAATTATCGCCATTACATCTTCTTCAGTAAGTGGCTCGAAGTACAGTTTATCAGAAATTGTAAAGTCTGTAGAAACTGTTTCAGGGTTGTTATTAACAATGATTGCTTCATATCCTGCATCTTTAATCGCCATTACTGCGTGAACTGTTGCATAGTCGAACTCAACCCCTTGTCCGATTCTAATAAGTGAGGATCCTAACACAACAATTTTTTCTTATCGCTAACGATTGATTCTTCCTCTTGCTCATAACTTGAGTAGAAGTAAGGTGTTTCTGATACGAATTCAGCTGCACATGTATCAACCATTTTGAATACTGGAGTTATTTGGTTTTCTTGACGAAGGTTGTAGATATCATCTTCTGTCACTCCCCATCTATGCGCAATTACCTTATCGAGAATCCATATTTTTTTAGCATATTCTAGTAAATCTACATTTCCAACATTGTCTTTTTAATTCATGTTCAATATCGATAATATTTTGCATTTTTGTCTAAGAAGAACATATCGATTTTTGTAATATCGTGAATATCTTTTTGTACTTTGTCCACGTCTTAAAAGCTTCTCCGATAAAGAATAATCTTTCATCTCCAGCTTGTTTAACCTTGTCAATAATTTCTTCTAATGTGAAATCATCTCCGTTAGGTAATCCTAGGTGATGTACTCCATATTCTAGTGAACGAATAGCTTTTAGTAAACTTTCTTCATAAGTTCTACCCATCGCCATTACTTCACCAGTAGCTTTCATTTGTGTTCCTAGTTTTCTATCCGCATTTTCAAATTTATCGAATGGGAAACGTGGAATTTTACTTACTACATAATCAAGTGTCGGTTCAAAAGCAAGCATATGAATTTTTGTGTAACTGGGTTTATAATTTCATCAAGTGTTAAACCTACAGCAATTTTCGCTGCAATTTTTCGCAATTGGATATCCTGTTGCTTTTTGAAGCTAAGGCTGATGAACGAGATACCCTTGGGTTTTACTTCGATAATATAGTATTTGAATGAATTTGGATCAAGTGCAAGTTGTACGTTACATCCACCTTCAATTTTTAAAAGCTCTAATAATTTTTTTAATGATACATTACGTAGCATGTGGTATTCTCTATCTGTTAATGTTTGAGAAGGGCTACTACTACTGAGTCTCCTGTGAATCCCTACAGGATCAATGTTTTTCCATATTACATACAACAATCGCTGTATCATTAGAGTCACGCATTACTTCGTATTCAATTTCTTTAAATCCTGCGATAGATTTTTCTAATAAACATTGAGTAACTGGTGAATAGTGTAATCCACTACTTACGATTTCTTCTAAATCTTTCTCATCGTAACAGATACCTCCACCTGTTCCTCCCATCGTAAATGCAGGACGAACGATTACAGGATAACCTATTTCAGCAACAAAAATCTCTAGCTTCATCTAAATTTGTAATAATTGCCGATTCGGAACTGGTTCGTTAAGTTCATTCATTAGATTACGGAATAATTCTCTATCTTCTGCTTGCTCAATAGAACTTAGTTTTGTTCCTAATAATTCCACTCCGTACTTATCTAGTACTCCACTCTTATGAAGTTCAACAGCAAGGTTTAGCCCAACTTGTCCTCCTAATGTTGGAAGTAATGCATCAGGTCTTTCTTTTCTAATTATTTTACTTACAAACTCAAGAGTTAAGGGTTCCATATAAACTTTATCAGCGATTTCTTTGTCAGTCATTATTGTCGCTGGGTTAGAGTTAACTAAGATAACTTCATAGCCTTCTTCTCTTAAAGATAGACACGCTTGAGTTCCTGCATAGTCAAACTCAGCAGCTTGACCTATTGTAATTGGTCCAGATCCTATTACTAATATTGTTTTTATATCATTACGTTTTGGCATTTTTATTCTCCTTAGTTTTGCATTGATACTTGATGGTTTTCAGGTTAATTCCTATTTATTTTTCTTTGAATTCTCTCATATTATCTATAAATTGATCGAATAAGTAGTTAGGATCGTGTGGTCCTGGTGATGCTTACGGGTGGTATTGCACTGAAAATACTGGGTATTTCTTATGACGTACCCCTTCACATGTTTTTATCATTTACAGACAGTGTGTAAGCTCTAAGTCTGTATCTTTTAATGATTCGATATCTACACTATAACCGTGGTTTTGTGAAGTAATATCAACTTTTCCTGTTAATAAATTTTTTTAACCGGGTGGTTTTGCTCCACGGTGACCAAATTTCAATTTATAAGTTTTTGCTCGGATGCTAATGCGATAAGTTGATGCCCCATACAAATTCCAAAAAAATTGGAATCTTCGGCATAACTTCTTTAATCATCTCAATTGTCTCTGGCACATCTACTGGATCCCCAGGTCCATTACTTAACATAATTCCATCTGGATTAAGTCTGAAAATTTCTGCAGCAGTTACATTGTGAGGTACAACAACGATGTCACAATTACGTTCATTAAGCTCTCTTAATATTCCTGATTTCATACCAAGGTCTACTAGTACTACTCTATAACCATTTCCTGATGATAAGAATGCTTTTTGTGTTGATACTTGTTCAATTTGATTTGTCGGTAAGTCCGTTTTTCTAAGATTTTCTAATTGTTCTTCTGGATCCATGCAAAGATCAGTAATTATCCCTTTGATTGTACCATGTTCTCTTATTTTTTTCTTGTTAAACTACGTGTATCAATCCCCGAAATCCCTGGAATGTTAAGTTCTTTTTAACACTTCATCTAAACTGTATTCTGTTCTAAAGTTAGATGGTTTTTACAAACTTCCCTAACGATAAGCCCCTTTAATACTAGGATTAATTGTTTCAAAGTCATCTCTATTAATTCCATAGTTCCCGATTAGTGGATAAGTGAATGTTACTATTTGTCCATTGTATGATGGATCTGATAGTGTCTCTTGATATCCAGTCATACCTGTATTAAATACTACTTCTCCCGCTAGCGCTATATTTTGCACCAAATCCATATCCTTTATATACTGTTCCATCTTCTAAAATTAGTTGTCTATCGTAACTGTACATCTTTGTTCTCTCTTTCTAAGTTTTCTGTTTTTTTAAACTTCAAATACTTCGCTATCTTTGTATGCAACTTGACCTTCGCATAATGTTAGTACTGGTATTCCATAAATTTCTTCTCCTACGTACGGTGTATTTCTACCTTTAGATAAAATTTTTTCGGATCAATTTTTAGTGATTTTTTCTAAGTCGATTACTACTAAGTCTGCAAAACCACCTTCTTCTAAACGTCCATATGGTAAGTCGAAAGTATCTGCAACTTTTTCTGTCATTAGTTTAACTAGTGAGATCTAGTGAGAATACTCCAGTTTTAACAAACTTCGTATAAAAGTTGACTAAAAAGGCTGTTTCACTTCCAACAATTCCAAATGCAGCTTTTCTCATCGATAAGTCTTTCTCATGAGTAGCATGTGGTGCGTGGTCTGTCGCTATTACATCGATTGTTCCATCTAATAGACCTGCGATAAGAGCATTTCTATCTTCACGTGCTCTTAGCGGTGGATTCATTTTCCACATTCCGTTATCTTACGGGATATCCATTTCATCACTTATTAAATGGTGAGGACATACTACTAAGTTACTTTAATTCCTGCTGCCTTCGCTTCTCTTACTACCCTAACTGATTCTTTAGTAGATACGTGACAAACGTGGTAGTGACATCCTGCTGCTTCAGCTAAAAGTACATCACGTGCAATCTGAACACTTTCACAAACTGAAGGAATTCCTGGTAAGTCTAATTCGCGACTTCTACGTCCGCAGTGCATACATCCTCCACGGATTAATGAGTTATCTTCACAGTGCGCTACGATTGCTTTATTTAATTTAGCGGCAACCATCATAGATTCATACATCATGTTAGCATCTTGTACTCCTCTACCATCATCACTGAAGGCGAACACATGCTCGGCTAATTCTTCAAAATCAGCGTATTCTTTTTCCTTCTTCCCCTTTTGTTATAGCCCCGAATGGTATTGCTCTAATTACTGAATCACGTTCGATAATATCTAATTGTAATTTTAAATTCTCGTAGCTATCCGGTACTGGATTTAAGTTTGGCATAGGCATCGCTGTAGTGAAACCACCACGCGCTGCAGCTCTTGAAGCATGATAAATGTTCTCTTTGTATTCAAATCCTGGTTCTCTCCAGTGTACGTGAACATCTATAAATCCTGGTGAAACAAATTTTTCCTTCTAAGTCTAATACCTTAGCTCCACTTTCTTCGATATTCTCAGAGATTTTTTTACAATTTTTCTTATCTTCAATTAAAATATCTCTATCAACTACTTTACCATTTTTCTAAAAATTTTACCGTTTTTAAAAGTAACATATGCTTCTCCTCTTTATAAATTATTATCTTTAATTATTTTTTCTATCATTGCCTGTCTCATAAACATTCCATTTTTTCATCTGTTCAAAGATTACTGATTTAGGCGCTTCAACTAATTCCGAAGCTATTTCCATATCTCTATTAACAGGTGCTGGATGCATCACGATTGCAGATTCTTTTAATCTTTCATAGCGATCTTTAGTTAATCCAAAATTATTATGATATTCATCTTTACTCAGCCCCATCTTAGAATCATGTCTTTCATGTTGAACTCTTAGCAACATGCAAACATCAACTTCTCCAACCACTTTATCAAAGTCTACTACTTCTCCAAGAGTTTCATCTTTGAAAATATCAGGACAAACAAATCTTACTCTTGCTCCTAATCTTGTAAGCATATTGTAATTACTTCTTGCAACTCGAGAATTTTTTTAATATCCCCTGCAATGATTACATTAAGATTTTTCAAACGTTCCAAACTTCTCATACATAGTCATCAGATCTAGTAAACATTGACTTGGGTGTTCTCCACTACCATCTCCTCCACTTAAAATCGGAATATTTAAATTAGTCAGTTCATTGTAGTATGCATCTTGACCATGTCTAATAACCAACATATTGCATCCTAACATTTCTAATGTTTCACAAGTGTCATATAAAGTTTCACCTTTATTTACTGATGAAGTTGAGACCTCGAAGTTTATAACATTTAATCTATGTTTGTGCTCAGCTACCTCAAAACTATGTTTCGTTCTCGTTGAGTTTTCAAAGAATAAGTTCGCTACATATAGGTCTTCTCTTGGTTTTACCTGCTTACCATTTTTTTAACTCTAAAGCTCTTTGTATCAGTTGATAAACTTCTTCATTTGTTAAATCTGACATTTTTACTATATTTCTCATAGTACTTCCTCCATTGATACATAAAAATACCTTGTATCCATTTTGGCTACAAGGTATGACTGTTCATCAGCTATTAAATTCAAGTTTTTATACGGGCATAGTTATACCTAAATATAGCTATACTCAAATAAAGTATAAACTTTAAATTCAATCCCTTGTTAGCCTCTCCGGACTACCTTAAAAAGATTTTTATTTAAATTAATAATATTTCCTCAACATCATCTACTTCATTCAAATATACTTTTTACATTCTCTTTTTGAAGTAGGAATATTTTTTTCCAATATGATCTGCTCTAATTGGCAGTTCTCTATGTCCTCTATCTACAAGAATAGCAAGACGAATTGCTTTTGGACGACTTGCATCAATAATAGCATCTATCGCTGCTCTTACTGTTCTTCCTGTATAAAGAACATCATCTACAATAATTACAACTTTGTTTGTCAAATCAAGTTTAAAACGTGGAACTTTTTATTTCAGGTTCTTCACTTATTTTTCTAAATCGTCACGATAGAATTTTTATATCAAGTGTTTCTACTGGAATATTAGTATTTTCAATTTCTTTTGATTTTTTTGTTTCAATCTTTTTGGCGATATGAATTCCTCTAGTTTGAATACCTACTAAAACTATATCATCTAATTTGTTTTTGTTCGATAATTTCATTCGCAATTCTAGTAATCATTCTAGAAATCATTGTTTCGTCGAAAAAGAATTCGTTTTTTTCATACTTCACCTCAAAAAAATAGCCCTCTCTATTGAGCAGGACAGCATAAATAAACTTGATTTTTCCAATTAATAAATCTTTGCTGACCTCTCTGGATCACATTAAAGATGTGTTATTCAAATTATCAATATTATATACCATAATAAGAGATTTGTCAAATGTATAAGATTGATGATTATTGGATGTGAATTTGTTGTTAATTCCCAAAGTAAAGTTTCCTATTTTTGATTTGTATAATAGGATTTATCCAAAAATTTAATTAGCATTCTTTTTACTTCCTTTTTATTATAGCATACCTAGTAATTATTTAAAAATCCACTTTACTAAATAAACAGCTATAACAAGAGGCATTAAAAACTCTTTTACAGCTGTTAATAAAACAAATTATATTTACTAAAATAGAGCTAATCCAACTAAATATAGATAATAGAGAATAAATCCTACACCTACTATTACTGCTACTGCATATATCAGCCAGATTAACAGATAATAAGCATACCCTAGTGCTTTTGACAATATTAGCTAGACCTAACCATAAATGTCTACCTATTGCAAAAAGAGTAGAAATTACTCCACCTTCATAAACTTCATCTTCATTATCTAAATTAGCAAGTTTGAACATTGTTAATAATTTCATCATAATCACCTCCCCTTTGGTAATTTATTTCTATCTCTATATTAATATTATAATATATATATATATATATATTTCAAACGATTACAATTGGATTTTTAAATTTCTTCTCGATGTTAATTCCCGAGTAAATTCCAGTTCAAATAAAAACTGGAATTTAAGTTGAAAACTATTTTTTTAGCTGTGATTTAAGTTGAGAATTCTCTAAAAATATATATTTAAAAAGAAAGAAAATAGAAATCGAAGGCTTTTTCTGCAACAAAAAAATAATATGGTATTAATAAGATTTTTCCCTTTGAAGAATTGAAATATGAGTTTAACTCACTTATCTCCTTTTTTTCGCCTAATTACAGCGTACTTTTTAGGTAATTGTTAAAAATTTAGGAGAGTATTTATCTTCTTTCTTCTGTGCATTATAAAACAAAAAAATTAACGTACAAAAAAATAAAGAGTTTCATATTCTAAATTTTTCATTTATTCATCCTCATCCTTTTTCTTTCCATCTCGCACTAGCAACTGCAGCCGAGACAAAACCTAATATTAAAAAAATGCGGCTATAATAATTTTTCATCATAATTTTTCCTCCTAAATATTTCATTAACTTCTAATTTACTTAAATTTTAAAACTTCTTTATTCGTAATGTTTATAACCTTACTCATATTATATCAAAAAAATATAAATAAATGAAAACGATTTCTTTAATAATTCTCTATTTAATAATAATATTTATGCTATAATTGTATTTTATAATTAATAAAAAGTAATGCAGGTTTTTATGATTGAAAAAAATTATAAAAGATGAACTTGATAAATTTTTATCCGGAAATGATTGAGCTTCGTCGCTATATGCATATGCATCCTGAAGTTTCATTTAACGAAAAAAATACAACGAAATTCATTAGAGAATATTTAGAAAAAATTGGAATCACTGATATTAAAACAAACGTCGGTTTAAATGGAATTGTCGCAAGAATTAAGGGGCAAAATTCTTCTGAAACTATCGCTTTTCGAGCAGACTTCGATGCTCTACCTATAAATGATGCAAAAGATACTCCGTATAAATCTACTATCCCCAACGTAATGCATGCTTGTGGGCATGATGGTACACTACAGCATTACTTGCAACGTGTAAAGTTTTGATGCAGAATCAAGAAAAACTTCCACACGATATTGTCGCAGTTTTCCAATACGGTGAAGAACAAGCTCCAGGTGGTGCAAAATCAATGATAGATGCTGGTTGTTTACAAGGAGTAGATGCAATATTCGGAGCTCATCTTTGGACGCCACTTCCACTTGGAACATTAGGTTATAGTTATAGTGAACTGTGCGCGGCTGCAGATAGATTTGAAGTGAAAATTAACACTAAGGAAAAATGCTAATATTATTGCTGCAGAATTTTGTTAGTATGGCTCAACAAATAGTTTCACGATTTTTCTAAACCGAGAGAGACACTTGTCATTACTTTAGGAAAATTAGAAAGTTCTATTGAAGAAGCAAGTATCACTGGAACGATAAGACATTTTAATAAAGAACTTCATAAAATGGTTCTAACTAAGCTTCAAAATTTATGCAAAAGCTCTAGAAAATGAATATCCTGATACGAATATAGAATTTTTTTCTATTACGGAGGTTATCCACCTCTTATAAATCACAAAAAGGAACAATAGAAATACAAAAAGCAACGTCTAAGATCCTTCCGGATATTAAACAATTAGAGATTGAACCGTTAATGATTGGGGAAGATTTTTGCATATTATGTTGAAGAAGTACCAGGTGCATTTTTTTCTTAATAGGTGCAGGAAATTCTACATTCGCTAAGTATCCACACCACCATCCAAATTTTGATTTCGAAGAAGAAGTAATGAAACAAACTGCTTCTATATTCTTAACACTAGCATTTGATTCTGCTAATGTAATAAAAAAATTTTAAGGAGGAATAATAGATATGAATACATATTTAGTTACTATTTATGGTAAAAAGGCGGACACGGGGCTGAACCTCACGAAGCCATAGATGCAACAGTTATTGCTAGTGAATTTGTTAGAAAAAAACCACAAAATATAAAAACATTGAGATTATCTCTGTAAGAAGTGGAGATGCTTTTAATGTAATCTACGGTAAGGCAGAAATTAATTTAAAAAAACAGATAATTTAGAACAGTTAAAAACAATACTATCTTCACTGCTTATATATTACGGTGAGCAGACTAGGTTTGAAATAATAGAAAATTAAAAAGACTGAGATAACTCGAAATCATGATTTTATAGAAATCTTCAAGTTATCTCAGCCTTTATTTTTAAAAATTTATTTCTGTAATATTTCCTTCACCCCTTTTTGCAGTTCGCACTACTTTTTCGATAAACCATGGATTTTTGTTGTGCCAACGGAAATTCAATGGTGAAGGGTGAACAATTGGAAAATAACGTGGTAAATACTGTTCATAGTTAAACACTGTTGCTGTTAAATTCTCTTTTTATCATTTCCCAAGTAATAATCTTGTGCGTATTTTTCCTACAAGAATAATAAGTTCGAGATTGGGCATAAGTTCTAAAAACTTTTGAATGCCATTTAGTTGCAAAATTTTTACGTGGAGGTAAATCCCCGCTCTTACCTTTACCAGGATAATAGAAATCCATCGGTACAACACCTATTAAACCGGATTTATAGAATATTTCATCGTCTATCCCCATCCACTCACGTAGTTTAACCCCACTTTTATCATTAAAGAAGATTTTTGCTTTCTTGAGCTTTTTATACCAGGGGCTTGTCCTACTATTAATATTTTAGCTGTGCTTGGGGCTGAAAATAATGGTTCTATTCCTTCATCAGTATATTTTTTTATTATCATTATCTGCCATTATTTCTTTTTAATTGTTTGAAACTATCCATATTTTCCCTCTAAAAATTTATTTTTCTAATCAATTCTACTACCGCTTCAACTGCTGCTGTTCCTGGGAACATATCTACCGGTTGAATACGTCTAATTTTATATTTTTCTTGTTAGAACTTTTAAGTCACGTGCTAATGTAGATGGATTACAGCTCACATAAACAATTTTCTTAGCATCAACTGCTAATAAGTTTTTTTAGCTAGTGGTCCAAGACCTACACGCGGTGGATCTACCATTACCACATCAAAGTTGATTCCTTTTTTTCTTCCAACGTGGAACTATTTTTATTAGCATCTCCTGCAACATAAGTACAGTTTGTTAAGTTGTTTAATTTAATATTGTCATTAGCATCTTCTATCGCAGCTGGAATAATATCAACACCGTATACTTCTTTACAATTACGGCTGACATATTGCCCAATTGTTCCAACTCCACAGAACGCATCTAATACAACATCTGTTTCTTTCAGTGCAGCAAACTCAACTACTTTATCATAAAGTTTCTTAGTCGCCGGTGGATTTAATTGGAAGAATGATTTAGCTGAAAGTTCATACTTAATATCTCCAATTTTTTTCAACAATATAATCTGAACCATATAAAGTAACACTTTCAGTTCCCATTACTAAGTGATCTTTTGTCATTAGTAATATTTAATATAATACTTTTTACATTTCTTTCACGCTTAAGTTCATTAACGACCTTATCCATGTTTTTAATCTTATCAGTATTAGCAACGAATGTTACTTGAACATCTCCATTGTAGAATGAAGTTCTTGTAGCAATATACTTCACACCATAATTCTTTTTATTTGTAGAGATTTCTACTTTTATATTTTTCCTAGTAATTTCTTGGCTAAGTTTGTTATTTTATTACCATTCTCATGTAATGCTAAATCTTCATTAATTTCCACTAAATCGTTAGAACCTTCTTTTATATAGACCTGCAATGACACGCCCATTTCTAACAGCCAGTGGGAATTGGTTTTTATTACGATACCCTTCTGTTACAGGACTAGCTAATGTTTTTAATACTAATTTATCAGGTTTAGGTAGTCTATAATACTTATCAAATGCATCTAATAAAATTGTACGTTTGTATTCTAATTGTTTTTCATAGCTAACATGAGCTAAACCATAAGCTCCACTTTCTGCATACCTCGTTTAATTTCAACTCTATGTGGACTAGGTTCTTTTTACTTTAACAAGTTTTCCAATAATATATTTTTGATGTCTCTTCTACTATTTCACAAACAATAACCTCATCAGGTAGAGCACCTTTTACAAAAAGTAATTTTCTTTTTATAATACCCTATCCCCTCACCATTTATTCCTATTTTTGATTGTAAGCAAGACATTTAATTTTTTTGTACCATTTTTTTCTTTTTCATCGTATCCTCATTCATGAAGATAAGCTGAGTAAAAAGCAAAAACACTCCCACTTCAGCTTATCCAATTCTACTATTATTTTATAGTTTTTAATTTCGTTATCTAATTCTTCTACTAATGCGATTAATCTATCAATTTGAGTTAAATCAACTTTTTTCAGGTTCAATATTTTTCTAACTCACTTGCAAAATCTTCAAATTTCGTTTTTAATTCTTCTAAAATATTATTAGGCATAACATTCTCCTTTTTGTTCTCTATTCCATTATAATATAAATTTATAAAATTCAACTCATAACGCTAAAATATTATAAATTATTTTAAATAACAAATATTACTTTATATTCAATATTATTCGCTTTTTCTATTTTAGTGTTATTTTTAAATTTAATAGTATAAAAATTAAATTACTTACCTATAAACTTTATTAATAGACTTTTTAAAAAGTTTTAAGGTACTATTAAGTTAGGAGTGATATATTATGAATTATATAAATTTACAATTATTAAGTATTAATATTTCTAGTATTTTTTTACTATATAACTTCTATTTTTTAATGATATAAATTTTTGATATTGTACTGACTATATTTCTAATAATCAATACATTATTAGCATTCTCTATTGTGTTTATAGAATATCAAACAACAACATCTTCTTGGGCATGGATATTAGTGCTATTTCTAATACCATATCTAGGATTTATTCTATATTTGATATTTGGAAGACCAATCTACAGAGAAAAATTTTCCCTTGTTCAGATGAGGAGAAAATTGTATATCAACAAAAATTTATTAAAAAGAACTGTACCTTATGCAATAACCAAAAAAATGAAGAAGTAATATACAAACACAGAAATCTAATAGAATTAAACTTTGAGACTGATAAGTCATTTTTATCAAAAATAATCGTGTTCAGATTATTACAGATGGAAAAGAAAAATTTAGATTACTTTTTGAAGATATAAAAAAACGCGAAGAATTATATTCACATCCAGTACTATATTCTAAGAAAAGATGGAATTGGTAAGCAACTTTTTGACCTTTTAGAGAAAAACTATTAGAGGGTATCGATGTATATATACTTTATGATGATATCGGTTCAAGAAAAACTCAGCATCTCTTCGTTAAGAAAAACTTACAAAAAAATAATGCAAAGATTAAAAAAATTCTTTAAATCACAATTACCCCTTATCAATTTTCGTATGAACTATAGAAACCATAGAAAAATCGTTATAATTGATGGTAATATTGGATATACTGGGGATTCAACGTTGGTGATGAATACTTAGGGTTTAGATAAGAAATTTGGATATTGGAGATACTCACCTCCGAATTGAGGGTGAAGCGGTAGGTTCTTTAGAATACCGGTTCATTGATGACTGGAATTCTCAAACTACTAAGAAATCAGATCAGCTAAAATTAACTTCAGACCACGTTGCTACCCATGTGGATAATTATTTGCCAATTCAATTAGTTTCTAGTGGACCGAGATAATAAAATACAAAAAAATTAAATATGGCTACTTATATATGATCTCAAGAGCAAAAAATATATTTATATCCAATCACCCTATTTCATCCCCCGATGAAAGTGTAATGGATGCTCTTAAAATGGCGATATTATCCGGTATTGATGTTAGAATAATGGTCCCAAATAAACCTGATCATATTTTTTGTTTATTGGGCTACCTATTCATTTATAGGAGAACTCATCGAGTTAGGTGCTAAAACTTATATCTATGAAAATGGATTTATACATACAAAAAAATGATTATAATTGATGACGAGGTTGCAAGCTTAGGCAGTGCTAACTTTGACTATAGAAGTTTTTAAACTAAACTTTGAACTTAATGCATTTATGTATGATCATAAAACAACTAAAGAATTTAGAGATTATTTCTTAAATGATATAGAAAAATCTACCTTAATTTCTTTTTTTCAAAGTATCAACAAAAAGTTTATTAATTAAAATCAAAGAAGCCTTTGCAAGGTTGATTTCACCGATTCTATAGTTGTTTTTATAGAAAAATATGGTATATTAATACATATGTACATATAGGAGGACAAAAATTTAATGAAAAAGTTTAAAAAGCTATTTTTACCTATAGCTCTAAGTATTTCTGTTATAGGTTTAGCAGGATGTTCTGCTGGAGGAACTAAATATATTTCTAGTAAAGCAGGAGATGTAACTGAAAAAGATATAGTTGAAAGCATTGGAGCTAGCCAACTTTCAAAAACAGCTACTAGTATGATGATTCAAAAAGTACTTTTAGACAAATATAAAAAAATAAAATTGATCAAAAAGCTATAGATGAACAACTACAAAAAGCACAAGAACAATATGGTGGAAAAGATAAATTTGAACAACTTTTTAAAACAACAAGGGTTTACACTTGATAAATATAAAGATGGATTAAAAGTAAAAATCAGCTCAAACATTATTAATCAATGATTACGCTGGGACAAATGACGATAAACTAAAAAGAAAGCTATGAAAACAAACACCAATATCACCTAGCACACATACTAGTTAGCGTTAAAGCGAATCAAATCCAAATGGATTAAGTGATGAAGAAGCTAAGAAAAAGCTGAGGACGTTCTTAAAAAAACTTAAGGATGGTGGGGATTTCGCTACTCTAGCAAAAAGAAAACTCTAATGATACTGCAAATGCTTCTAACGGTGGAGACTTAGGTTGGTCATCAAAAGAAGATAATTCATTTGTAAAAGAATTCAAAAGATGCAGCATATGCATTATCTAAAGATAAAAGTTTCTGACGTAGTTAAAACTTCATTTGGATATCATATTATCAAAGTTATTGATGAAAAAGATTCTTCGTTTGATGAAATGAAACCTATTTTAGCAGAAAAAGCTGCAGAAGAGGCTGTTAAAAAGATTCTACAATTGTAAGTAAAGCTCTTAAAAAAATTATTTGAAGAATATAACGTAAAAATCAAGCAATAGTGATGTTGAAGCATACATTAAATCTATGTTAGAAGGAACTGCTTCACACTAATTAATAAAAAGGTACTGACTCAAAAAGTCCTAAATTTTTAATAAAGTGTATATGAAAAACTCATAAATACAGTGGTTTATTGATATCTAAATTCGCTTTATAAAAGTTTTTAGATATCTAATAAACTTTACGGGGAGTGACTCGACAAAATCTTGTTTCTTAAGAAATCGCGATTTTTGAGTCATTCCCTTTAAATTTTTAAAAGTGAGTAATTCAAAAATTGATTTCTATGAAATAACAACTTTTGAATTACTCACTTATTTTTCTATTAACTTATATCATCACGTGCACCTAGAATATCGATAGCATTCTTTATACGATCTTTTTGTTGGTGGATTGATATCATTTAATTCATAATCAATTCCTAATTCCTTATACTTAAATTTCGCCATGTCATGATATGGTAATACTTCTACACGTTCAACCCCGTGTAATGTATCTATATATTCGCGAAGTTTTTTTGTAGATAATAATCGTCATCTGTCCACTTTGGAACAAGTACATGTCTTATCCACATTTTAGCTCCATGTTCACTTAAGAAATTAGTAAATTGAATAATATTTTTTTATTAGTTCGTTTTTGTCAAACGCATATGATGTTCATCATCAATATGCTTAATATCTACTAAGAATAAATCAGTTAAAAGAAATTAATTCTAAAACTCTTTTATTCATACTCGGAGCATTTACATAAAAACCTCCACATGTATCAACACATGTATTAATATCCAATTCTTTTTAGTTTTCTAAAAAGCTCTAAGATAAAATCAATTTGCAGAAGTGATTCTCCACCACTAACTGTAACTCCTCCACCTTCACTAGCTTCAAAGAAATCACGATATTTTACTATCTCTTTTGTTAATTGATCCACTGTCATAACTTTAGCATCAGGATTATGCATCTTCCAAGTATCCGGATTATGGCAGTATTTACATCTTAACATACACCCTTGAAAGAATACTACATATCTTATCCCAGGACCATCAACATTTCCGAAAAGATTCTACTGAGTGAACATTAGCTGTTAATTCTTTTTTCTCTTTTACAGAATTCATTCCTACTTTTTCCATTATATGCGATTTCCTCCTTTTGCCATTCTATAGTTTAATTATATCGTATTCATCGCTATTGTGTAAACACTTTTTACATTTATGTTTTTTATTTTATTAATCTAAAAAAAGTGGAGGCTTGTAGCCTCCACCTTCTTTCTAATTATTTACTTAATTACATGAATTGGTGCATTGTACGGCTTAATACGTCACGTTGTTGTTCTGGAGTTAAACTGATTAGACGTACAGCGTATCCTGATACACGAATTGTGAAGTTTGGATAATCTTCTGGAGATTCAATAACTTTAAGTAATGTTTCTTTATTGAATACGTTAGTATTTAAGTAGTAACCACCTTTTCTGAAGTATCCGTCCATCATTGCTGTTAAGTTTTTGATTTGATCTTGTTTAGTTTTACCTAATGAGCTTGGTGTGAATGCAGCAGTTAAACTGATTCCATCACGGCTGTATTCGTATGGTAATTTAGCAACTGAACTTAAGCAAGCTAATGCTCCACTTTGGTCACGTCCGTTCATTGGGTTAGCACCTGGAGAGAATGGTTCTCCTGCACGACGTCCATCTGGAGTGTTACCAGTTTTCTTACCGTATACTACGTTTGAAGTAATAGTTAAGATAGAAGTTGTAGTTTCATCTGCACGGTAAGTTGGGTGTTTTTTTAAGTTTAGTCATGAACACTTTAAGTAATTCAACTGCGATTTCGTCTGCACGATCGTCGTTGTTACCAAATGTTGGGAATTCACCTTCAATTTTGTAATCAACTGCTAATCCAGTTTCATCTTCGATTGGAGTAACTTTAGCATATTTAATAGCTGATAAACTGTCTACTGCTACTGAGAATCCAGCGATACCTGTTGCCATGAATCTTCTAACTTTAGTATCGTGTAATGCCATTTCTAAGCTTTCGTAAGAGTATTTATCGTGCATATAGTGGATTACGTTTAATGTATTGATGTATAGTTTACATAACCATTCCATGAATACATCGAATTTAGCCCAAACTTCATCGTAGTTTAATACACCACGTAGAGGTTCAGTTTTAGGTCCAACTTGGATACCTAATTTTTCATCACGTCCACCATTGATTGTGTATAATAAAGCTTTTGCTAAGTTAGCACGAGCTCCAAAAGAATTGCATATCTTTACCAGTAGTCATACCACTTACACAACATGCGATAGATTTATCACAAGTTCCTAGGTAATCTGCTAATAATTCATCACTTTCGTATTGGATAGCACTGTGGTTGATTGAAGATTCAGAACAGAATTCTTTGAATCCAGTTGGTAATTTAGTAGACCAAAGGATAGTTAAGTTTGGTTCTGGAGAGTTACCCATGTTATCTAATGTGTGGATGAAACGGAAGTCAGTTTTAGTTACTAATGATCTTTCAGCGTCTAACATTTCACCTACGATTAATGTAGCCCAGTTGGGTCTCAGGAGAATAATTGGTTGTGATACGAGTACGAGCGAATTTAACACAACGTAATTTTTAATACTAAGTGGTCAATTAATTCTTGAGCTTGAGACTCATTAATTGTTCCATCTTGTAAATCTCTTTCAATATAAATATCTAAGAAAGTAGCGATGTTACCGATTGACATTGCAGCTCCGTTTTGTTGTTTGATAGCTGCTAAGTAACCGAAGTATAACCATTGAACAGCTTCTTTTGCTGTTGTAGCTGGTTCAGAAATATCGAATCCGTAGATTTTAGCTAATTCTTTTAATTCACCTAAAGCACGAATTTGTTCGTTAACTTCTTCACGGTCACGGATAACGTGTTCAGTCATAACACCGTCTGCTCCGATTTTAGCTAAATCTTCTTTTTTCCAAGCGATAAGTCGGTCAACACCGTATAAAGCTACACGACGGTAGTCCCCGATAATACGTCCACGTCCGTAAGCATCTGGAAGTCCTGTAATAACACCAGATTTTCTTACTAAACGCATTTCTGGTGTATAAGCATCGAATACACCTTGGTTGTGTGTTTTACGGTAGTCAGTGAAGATTTTGATAACTTCTTCATCTACTTCATATCCGTATGCTTTACAGCTGTTAACAGCCATGTTAATTCCACCGAAAGTCATTAAAGCACGTTTAAGTGGTTTATCAGTTTGTAAACCAACAACTTGTTCTAAATCTTTTTCGATGTATCCTGGTCCGTGAGAAAGGATAGTTGAAGGAATACTAGTATCCATATCTAATGTTCCACCAGCTAAACGTTCTTGACGCATTAAATCATTGAATTTTTCTACTAATTTAGTAGTAGCTTCAGTAGAGTACAGCAAGGAAAGATGCATCTCCTCTATACTCTGTATAGTTAGATTTAATAAAATCTACTAAGTCTACTTCTGTTTGCCATTTACCACCAACGAATGCTCTGCAACTGTTGTCATATTAATGTCACTCCTTAAAAATTTTTATTATTATTGTGATAAATAAATTTATTAATTAAACTATTTGTTACACTCTTAGTGTACCTCAAGCATATTATTAAGACAATATTTTTTCTCATTCAAAAATGTGTACAATTTGTGTACAAAAGTACTAATACAGTTTTTAAATAGTCAGATTTCGAGCTTAAATTAATAGTCAATACTCTATTAATTGCGTTGAAAATCCTTTTTGCAAAAATTATGAAAACGTTAACTTTTAAGGTTTTATATTTTTAACATCTGTTTCAAGGTTTTTAAAAAAACTGTTATCATACTGTGGTTGTATCACTTATGTTTTGGAAGTGGAATTTTATAAAAACAGTATTATTTTTCTTCAAAATAGAGAAGTAAAACGATATCATCTATCATTTACTTCTCTTTCTTATCAATATTCAAATATTTTTTTACCAATTCTGAATACCCTTCTTTTTCCAAGGTCTTCTTTTTATAAATTTTAGAGACGCACTATTAATACAATATCTAAGTCCACCCAACTCAGTAGAGGTATCAGGAAAGACATGACCTAAAATGAGCATCCCCTACTCTGCTTCTTACTTCTATTCTTTCTACATAATGAGAATTATCTTTATAATACTTAGTTACCTCTTTTTCTATAGGTTTAGAAAAAAACTTGGTATCCACAACTAGATTTAAACTTATCTTTTGATGAGAACATTGGTTCACCTGTTGTTATATCCACATAAATTCCTTCTTCAAAACTATCCCAATATTGCCCTGTAAAAGGAGTCTCTGTTGCACTTTCCATTGTAATAGCGTACTCAAGATCTGATAATTCTTTTTAAATCTTCTTTTTGATTTTTCTTTCAAATTCTTACGGATTAATTTTTATATCTTCTTTCATTTTAATTTTTCTCCTCTATAATTTAAATATTGTTTTAAATCTTGTATTATAGTACTTCCATCTTTTTACCCCTAAATTATAAACATGATTAAGTTTTTCTGTGTCTTTTTTCAAGCCTTTTTACAGTAATATCTTCACTAGGTCTTATAACAAATACTTTCCCTTGCTTTTTCTAACTCAAGTATTTTTCTCTACTGTTTCATTATAATCTTTATATCTATTCTCCAACTTTTCGATTAGATGCGGATATTTCTTATAAAAATAACTTAAATTGTAGACTTGTTGATTTTTTTCTTTCTATATGTAATAGGTCTTGTTAGTATTACAATTATTTTATCAAAGTTTTGTTTTTTTCAAAGAAGTCTATCGGTATACTATTAGCTATTCCACCATCTAAATACTTTTTCCCTCTACTTCTATTATTTCCGAAATAAATGGTAATGCAGAAGTTGCTCTCAAAGTCTCCATTTGTAGATACGGATCATGAATTTTTATAAACTCCCGCTTCTCCATTTTTCAATATTAGTTACTGTCGCATAAAAACTAGTCTTAGATTCTTTAAACGTTTTATTGTCAAATACATCTAATTGAAAAGGAAGTCTGTAATACGTAAAATCCTTATTAATTAAATTCCCTGTTCTTATCCAACTTTTTAAACTCATGTATCTTTTATCATTTATATAATTAACATTGTAACGAAAGTGCTCTTTTAGGCTGCTTAGAAACATAATTTACTCCAAATAGTGTTCCTGCAGAAACTCCGACGATATCTGTAACCTCTATATTATTTTTCCAAGAACACATCAAGGACACCAGCTGTAAATAGCCCTCTCATTGCTCCACCTTCTAATACTAAACCTACTTTCATTCAATCACACTCCTTTTAAATTGATACTATTATATCATCTTTTATTCATTAGTTTAAATAAATTCACTTGCAAATCAAGTTATGTTAATATTTAAAACAAATAATAATTAAATACGAGGTACATATGAACATACTACTAATCGGCGGCAATGGCTTCGTAGGGGCAGGCATTAATTAAAGAATTTATAAAATACAAAGTAGATGTTAGCTACTTATCTAGAACACAAACTCACTTAATCACTGAAGACGATGCCACTTGGATACGTAGAGATATTTTTGACCTTAACAATACAATAATTAAAGAAAAGCTACGATATCGGCATTCATTTAATCGGAACGATTAAAAATAAAAAGCTATATTCAAAACTAAATACAGAAAGTGTAGCTCAGACAATTAAACTGTGCCAAAAAAACAAAATATCAATAAACTAATCTACTTTTTCTGCAAATGGAGGCTTCAAACAATATTTAGAAAGCAAACGTAATGGAGAAAAATTATAGTAGATTCAAAAGCTAAACTATCTTATTGTACGTCCAGGTGTATGTATGGTAAAGACAGATTTTCTTCTTATTTTAATATATTACCTATTAAATTCTTTTTCAAAATTAGGTATAACATTTTTTCAAAAAAATGTTTATCCTCTTCCTGTTGAAAAAGTTGCAGAGTCAGTAGTTAAAAATATTCTTAGAAATACTGATTCAACTATTATTGAAATAAAAGATATGAAATAACTATATACACCGACTTAAAGGGTGACTCAAAAATCGTAATTTCGAAGAAATCGATTTTTGTCGAGTCACCCGCAAAAGTTTATTAGATATCTAAAAAGCTTTTATAAAGCGTATTTAGATATCAATAAACCACTGCGTCTATGGGTTTTCATATACACTTTGTTAAAATTTAGGACTTTTTGGATCAACCCTTTAAGTCTACTTTTTATGACATTTGTCATATTACTTCGTGACATTACCTACTAAAAGTTATCTCATCGCTTTGATATAATTTAATTATCAAAGATGAGGTGAACAAAATGTCATTAAATAATATTATAGAAGTAAAAAAACATTACAAAAAAACAATCAAAGGAAAAAAACATCTTAAATGATATTTCTTTTGAAGTAAATTAAGTGAATGTATTGCTTTAATCGGACCAAATGGAGCTGGTAAGACTACTCTAATGAATTGTCTATTAGGAAATAAATTTATTAATTCGGTTCAATAAAAATTAATTCTCTAAATCCAGGCAACCAAAAACTAAAAGAATTTCTTAACATACTTCCTCAGGAAAATGTTGTTCCTGAAAAACTAAAAGTAAAAAGAACTACTCGATTTTTATACAGAAATTATATGAAAATCCATTAACAAATGAAGAAATCGATGAACTACTAAGATTTGATGATTCTCAAAAATAATTTCGCTTCTAAATTATCAGGTGGTCAAAAAGATTATTATCTTTTATTATTACATTAATAGGAGCGACCAAAATTAATTTTTCTTAGATGAACCAACAGCTGGAATGGATACATCAACACGTATTAGATTTTTGGGAAATTGTGAATAACTTGAAAAATAAAGGTCTAACTATTATTTATTCTTCTCATTACATCGAAGAAGTAGAACATACCGCAGATAGAATCTTAGTTCTAAATAAAGGAAAACTAGTTCGTGATACTACTCCACATGCTATGCGTGCTGAAGAAATTGAAAAATACTTCACACTTCCTATAAAAATATCTAGATTTATTAAGAGATAATGATATTGTAAATAATTTAGAAGTAAAAACAGATAATATCAATTTCTTAACAAAGAAACCAGATGAAATATGGAACATATTACAGCAAGCTGGTTGCACATTTAAAGAAATTGAAATTCAAAAATAGAACTTTATTAGATAGTATTTTTTTATAACTACAAAAAGATAACGGAGGAGATAAATAATGAAAAATCTTGCCAACTTATTAAACATAGAATTTATATTCATAAAAAGAAACTTAACTAATTTTATTATGGGATTAGGTTTTTCCAGTTATCTTCTTTATACTATTTTTCTGGAATGCAGCAATTCGATGATCCCGAAACAAAAGGTACGTGTAGTAAAAGATATGCTTATTTCAATGACTGCATTCAGTAGTATAAGCTTCGCTTTATTTTCTCTTCCTATTTCTATAAAAGAAGATGAGAAAAATAACTATCTACACATATTAAATAATTCTCTATAAAAATATCTGAATATTACCTTGCACGTTTTATTCGCCTAATAATTACATTTATTATATCAATAGTTGTTGTATTTGCTGTTGGTCATATCTTTAGAGACGTTAATATGACAGCTCGCGAATGGATTATGTCAGCTGTTCTAATGCTTATTGGAAGTATTACATTTTTAGGGATGGGATTACTCCTAAGTCTTATTAAATCAGAAGAAAAATTATCACTTCTTGCTAATATATTATACCTTGGACTTGCTATGTTAGGTGGACTTTTGGTGGCACTGTTTATCTTTTTCCCAGAATGGTTGCAAAATATATCTAAACTGACACCAACTTATTATCTATTGGATTTCGTTAATAAATATATTAAAGAAGATATTTTCTCTTATAAAGCTTTGGCTATACTTCTAGCATATTCAGTTGTATGTATAATTGCTACATTGGTAATAAAAAAACAGAGAATCAAAATAATAATATAAGAGTGCGGATATATTATTCACACTCTTATATTATTATGTATTATTAAAGAATAAGGAGGCTGAAATGTATAAAAATTACTAAATTTATTAAAGGAAATTATGGATTTTATATATCATTGGTATTCTTCATATTTCCACTTGTATATATTATTGAAGGTAGTTATCCAAAAATATGTATTATTCTTGACTATTTTAGCAATTATATCATACATAGCAATGTTATACAAAAAAATAAAAGTTCTTATTTTTATAGAGTGGTTTTATTCTAACTGGATATATCAGTTATACAACTATTGTTTTACATCCAACTAATATTCTATTTAGTTATTATCTAAGTAATCTACTCGTTTGGCATTTTTCAAGATAAGTATTTTACTTATAGGACAATTAGCTTTTTCATAACTATAAATTGTCTAACATTGTATATAATTGCTAATCCAAAAATAAATATTGGAGATAGAATCATTCTATTTATTTTTGTTCTATGTATATAATAACTTATTTTTTTCCAAAAATATAATTACGAAAGACACAAATTAAAAATGAACGATTAAAAACACAATGAACATATTAATCTGCTTCTTGCTGAAAATGAGCGAAATAGAATCGGGCGCGACTTACATGATAGTATCGGACATACTTTTGTAATGCTAAAATTAAAAAGCAGAACTAGCTGAAAAAAATATTTAGAAAAAGAATAATATTGAAGCTGCAAAAAGAACTTAAAGAGATTAGTGAAATCAGTAGTACATCTATGACAGAAACGCGATCTATAATTAATAAGCTTAAATATAGAAGTATTAATGAAGAATTAAAAGTTATTTCAGATATTATGTCGATGGCTGATATTTCATTAAAAATTGAGAATAAAAATGACTACACTACCATCTCAGTTAGTTGAATGGACTATTACAATGGTACTAAAAGAATTAACGAATAATGTCATTAAACATAGTAATGCTAATAAATGTAATATTAATATCCATGAATCTACTAATAACTACACTATTATTGTCTCTGATAATGGTAATGGGTTTGAAAGTATTAACGGAACAGAACTAACTTCTATAAGAGATAGAATTAAACTAGTTAATGGAGTAATAGATATAACATCAAAAATCTACTACTATCAAAGTAACAATTAATAAATAAAAAAACAGGAGGACAATATGAAAATTACTTATCGCTGAAGATCAAAGTATGTTACGAGATGCAATGGCAACATTATTATCAATGGAAGATAGTGTTGAAAATGTACTACAGGCTAAAGATGGAAAACAAGCAATAGATTTAATCACAACTAATGAAATTGATGTAGCTATACTTGATGTAGAAATGCCTGAAAGCAACAGGACTAGATGTGCTAGAATACATTCGTAGTAATAACATACATTGTAAAGTTATTATTGTAACAACATTTAAAAACGAATGGGATATTTCGAGGCGTGCTATAAAAAAATAACGTAGATGCCCTACGTCTTAAAGATCGTTCAATCGATGAACTTATGAAAACTATAAACAACGTCTTAGCAGGACACAAGAATACTCACCTGAACTAATGGAAAATATTTTCAACAGTCATAATCCATTAACAAATCAAGAAAAAAATTATTCTTTTAAAAATTAAAGAGGATTATCAAATAAAGAAATTGCTAACGAACTGTTTTTATCCGAGGGAACTATTAGAAACTATATTTCCAACATCCTTACAAAATTAAACTGCAAAAAAACAGAACAGAAGCTGTAAAAAATCTACCGAGGAAGGCTGGCTTTAGATGACAAGAAAATTTGCTATAAGATTATCATTACTTTCGTCAATTATATATATAGTTTTTAAGTATTTTTCTACTTTACATATAGTATTATAAAGATCATTAGATTCATCTTCACCTGGCGCTGGTACTGGAATAGGATTTCTACTAGCAATTCTTATTCCCCACTACTTTATGTATATAATAGCTACTATTTTTCAATCTAATGATTATGTTTAAAAAAATTCATAAAAAAATTATTTAATAATTATAAACATTATATTGTATATTATCGCTGGTGCATTAGGAATTTATATCGGAATCTTTTCATTATCTCTATCATTTTTCCAAATAATATTCCTTTTAGTTGCATGCAAGAAATAAAACAAAGGAACAACTTTAAATCACAATTACTACAAGCTGATTTTTAGTTGTTCCTTTTATTATTTAACTAAAAGCATAGCTAGTGTCGATTAATTCTTTTTATTGTCTCCGATTTGATATTTTTATCTAACACTATACTAATCCAATGCTTTTTATTCATATGATATGCTGGGAAAATATTCTTATTATCGATAATACTTAAAAATGTTGTCAGTAGGATATTTTTACATTTAAAATTTTTCACCTTTGTTGTAATATCAGTATTTTTATTAAGTTTATTATATTCTACATCCGGAAACAAAAGCATACCATTTATTTTTATTTACAAATGCTAATATATCAGAATGTTTTTAAAAGGATTAACCTGATTTCCACCATATTTATTATTACAGTAATCGATGACTTCTGAACTTATTTTTCCTGATTCATCAGCTAATCCTAAAATAGAGCTTAGTAAATTCTCTACATGTTCTCTAATATTTTGTACCGTTTCACCTACAGCACTATCTACACTAAATAATGAATAAGTTTCATCAAATTCTAAATCATAAACTTCTATCAGAAGTTGATTATTAATAAATACTATTTCTATTAAAAAGCTACTGTCTAAAAATTTCTTTTTCGATATATTAGTTTTTCCGCTTCTTCCTTAAATCCAAAAGCCCTTTAGCTGTTCCTTAGATAAGTTATATTTTTCTACATCTATAATCTTCATATTTATTATTCAAATCTAGCTCTATCGTGACTTTGATTCCACTTATCTACTTCGGACCTTTTTGGAACAATAGTTCTACCTGCTGATACGTAATATCCAACTTTAATAGCTTCAAAGTCTGTTGTAGATCCGAATCACTGGTGTTTGATATAAATCTTTTAAGTAGTTGAAAATGTTAGGATATTCCTCAATTCTCTTTTTATTCGCAGAATATAATCCATAATAAACGACATCAAAACGAATCATAGTAGTATAGAAACGAATATCTGTTTCTGTTATTGTATTACCATGGAAGTATCTTTGATTTGATAAACGTTTCTCAAATACATCCATCATATCGAAGAATCTATCGAATGCCTCATCATATTTTTCTTGACTTTCAGCAAATCCCATTCCATATACACCATCATTAATAGCTACAGCTAATTTTTCATTCCATTCATCGATTTGACCTGCAATATGCTCAGGATATAAATCTATTCCATCTTTTTATGTAATTTTTAAATACTGTCGCAAATTCATGAAGTAATTCAGCAGACTCTTTTTCTAACTACTTTTCCTGTAGTTACATCAACAAGTACCGGTACTGAATATGGTCCTTCATAATCTGAATCACTATTTAAGTACACATCTTTAATTTTAGATTGTTTTAAAACTGGATCCACCCCATCTTTATCTAAGCTGAATTGCCATCCTTCTTCTCCACGGCGATAATCCAATGTTCCTAAACTAATCGCATCATCTAACCCTAGTATCTCTCTTGCTATAACCGCTCTATGTGCATACGGACATACCGCAGTCCAAAATAGTCTATATCTTCCTTCCTCTAAAGGTTGTTCCTCTATTCCAAATGGTTTACTAAAAAAATTTTTTTCATGTGATTTTCTCCTTTTTAATTTTCTATAAATTTTTTTCGCTTCTTCATAAATATACATAACATTCAAAGTATGTTCTTTTTGATTATTCATAAATTCAATATCTTTGTTATTTATAACTTCAACGAATTTTTTTAAACTCAGCAAACATTCTGTGTGAATGGATATTATTATTTTTCCTCAATAAGTATATCTTTTGTTTGAATACTGTAATTAGGAACTTCATTTGTAGGTCCAACAACTTTAATTATTCCTTCATCACCTTGAATATTGACATAACTATTATTAAAAGTATCTTTAGCTGCAATGCACACTACTTTGAAGTTATCATATTCTAATAGAAGAATACCGAAGTGTCTACATCATTAACTATATTAGGTGCATAATGTACTTTACCAGGTTTACCAAACAATCCAACAACAAAAATGAATATTATAAATATTTAAATCACCCAGTACACCTCCACCTTTACTCTTATCAAAACACTGGTGCTATAACTCCATTTTTAAATGCTTCATATCTTGAAGAAAGTTGAGAAAAATTACACTCAACAAGTCGTATTTCTCCTACGTTACTAATATTATCTTTTATATCAAGATAATTTTTGATATTGATTTGTTATTGCTTCTATTAAAATTAATCCTCTAGCTTCAGCAATTTCAAACAATTCTACAGCTTCATCATACTCTAACGTAAATGGCTTCTCACAAATAACATTTTTACCAGCTTCTAGAGCCTTCTTAGCAACTGTATAATGTAAATTATTTGGAACTGCAACATAAATCGTATCAATCGCTTTATTTTTCTAGACAAAGATCAATATCAGTATATATTTCCTTAATATTATATTTGTTTTTGTAATTCTTTTTAAATTTTCAATATTCCTAGCTGTTATAGCTTCTAATTTAATTTCTGGAAGTTCATGAGCAAAAGATAAGAAATCTTTCACTATCATACGAGAACCAATAATTCCTAATTTCATGTTTTTCCTCCAAACTACTACGTATCCTTTAATTATATCTTTATAAACATACACTAGCAACTTTTTCTGCATAAAAAGGAATCATGAGCTTTAAGCTCATGACCCTTCTCATCAGTCCTAAATTTTGGAGACTCTAAAAGACCTAAGGAATGGAGTCCTTAGGTCTTTTACTCTATGCAACATACTAACTAATTGCTATATATACATATTTTTGCACTGTTTTTCTTTGATTTTTACAAATTATTTTTAATATAGAATCAAATAAATAAAAAGCTTATAGAATTATTAGTAAATCTACTAATTTTTAGTCATAAAAATACAACCATTACTAGAAATACTTTCTTGTCGCGCTAAATAAGATAAAGCAGGTGCTAATTGAAATAAAACTGCTTCATAATATTCATTTTTCTTTTTCAATTAACAAAATAGCTTTCTTATACAATTCTCTCTTTTTATTCCAACCTCTTTATCTAATATCAAATTATATAAATCAGTTAAAATTTCTTCTTCTGTAGGGAAAATAATCAAACATATAAAATTCCTAATAATTACCAATTAATAGTTGGTTTCAATGGTGAACCACCACCAGCATTCGCAATAGTAGTATACTGGGAAAAAAAGTAGTAACTTCTGTACTTCCTTTTTGCATCAACTATATTAAAATTTAAAAAAACATACTACCTGATAATAAAACAAAAAAATAATTTCTTTTTCATAATAATAGAACCTTCTTTCTGTTATTTTTTTAGAAATTTTAACATTTTTCGATATTAGAAATAAATTATTAGATTTAGTATAAGGTAAAAATAAAAAAATACAAGTCTTTTATTTAATTTTTTAAAATATTTGTTAAAACATCACTCTTTACACTCTGTCAAAATACTTTCTATTTCTTTTAATTCTTTTTATAAACTTACTATCTTTATGCCCCTATATATACAATCTTTCTTCTACTCTTGTCATTGCTACATAAAGCAATCGTCTTTCTTCTACATTTGTTTCTAACAATACATTTTTATCTAACTTTTTCATAGTTTGCTTTTATACAAATAAGGATAATTCTCATCTATATTCATTATAAATACATTTTTAAATTCAAGTCCCTTATATAATTAATTTAACTTTGAATTTATCTCCCTATCAAATTTGATAGATTGTTTTTATTTTTATATTTATTTATCTTCATACTGGCAAGCTCATCTTTAATTGATGGGCTTACTTTTTGTATAACAAAATGTACAAATATTTCTTTTGTAACTACTTTCTTAATTAATAAAAATAATTAGTATGGATTTTTCTCATCCACACTAATTATTATACACCCTATTATTTTTATGCTTTTTCTAGATTTAATTGCCCCTACTATTATCGGAATTAAGCTGATTAAAAATAATAGCAATTACAACTACTGAGAAGTTGTTCTTAACAAAAGGAATATTTCCGAAGAAGTACCCTACTGATATAAATAATGTACACCAACAAAAAGTATCCCAAAAGAGTCTATCACTCTAAACTTAGAGTATTTCATCTTACCAGCTCCTACGATAAATGGAACAATCATTACGGATAATTGGGAAGAATCTAGCTAAGAAAATAGATTTTCCTCCATGTTTTTGCTACAAAGTTTTTCAGCGTCCTTTTATGTTGTCATCAGACACAAACTTTTTAAACCATGCTTTACTCTTCAAGTAATCAGAAAAGTTTCTTCCAATAAAAATAGTTACAGTTATCACCGATTACAGCAGCACTTATACATAAGAATAATAGTAAAAATATATTATTTCCTGTTGCTGCCCAAAAGTGCTCCACTAGCAAATAATAATGAATCTCCTGGTAAAAAAACGGCATAAATACAATACCAGTTTCAATAAAGATAATCAAAGAAAATTATCCCATACATCCACCATGGACCATGTTGAATCATTAATTCACCAAGATGTTTGTCAATATGCAATACAAAATCAATTAAAAAAATTTAATTGTTTCCAATGTAATCCTCCTAAAATTAATATGTCCTAATGATTATACCATAGAAAATATACCCTGTCTAATAATCATACAATTAGTATATTAATCTTTTTATGAATTTTTTTCATTTTCAACAATGTAGTCAGCATTACTTTCATGTTTTCTAAGATGATTTAGAACTCAATTGTTGGTTCACTAACATCTTCAAGTTTTTCTACGTGTTTGCCATAAGATTTTCACTTCATCTTCTGTTAGTAATAAATCTTCTTTTCTTGTAGAACTCTTCAAGAAATCTATAGCTGGATAAACTCTTCTTGAAGCAAGTTACGGAGATAAGACAATTTCCATATTTCCAGTTCCTTTGAATTCTTCAAATATTAAATCATCCATTCTAGAACCCGTATTAATCAAAAGCAGTTGCGATTATAGTTAAGCTTCCTCCGCCTTCTACGTTTCTTGCTGCCCCAAAAGAATGCTTTTTGGTTTGTGAAGACTCGATGGATCTACCCCTCCACTTAAGACTTTACCGCTACTTGGCTCGACAATATTATAAGCTCGTGCAAGTCTCGTTATACTATCCATGAGTATAATTACATCTTGACCAAGTTCAACACGGCGTTTAGCATGCTCAATAACCAATTCTGCCACTTTGATATGATTTTCAGAGTTTCATCAAATGTTGAACTTACAACATCTGCTCCTCTTACAGATCTTTCCATATCAGTAACTATTACGGTCTTTCATCAATTAAAAGGATAATTAACTTCTTATCTGGATAATTTTTTCTAATTGAATTTGCTATATCTTTTTAATAATGTTGTTTTCCCAACTTTAGGGTGGTGCAACAATCAATCCACGTTGACCAAATCCAATTGGCGCTACTAAGTCAACAAATCTTGTAGAAAGTTTCTCCTTAGTAGTCTCTAAAACAATTTTCTGATTCGGATAAATAGGTGTTAAAGCTTGGAAATGTGCTCTACCTTTTTGCAACTTCTGCATCAACATCATTAACCTTATCAACTTGAAGTATACCTGCATATCTTTCACCTTCACGAGGTTTACGAACCTTACCATAAACTTCATCACCTTTTTTCAGTTCGAAGCGACGAATTTGAGAAGCGGAAATATAAATATCTGTTTCTCCTTTTTATAATCAACTGTTCTTAAGAAACCAAAACCATTTTACGGATGAATGTCGTCTAGAATACCGGAAGCATAGTAATGCTCTTCACTTACTGATTGTTTTTCTAAAATTGCTAAAACTAATTCTTTTTTTATTTAATGTATAATACCTTGGAACACCAAGTTCTTTCGCTAAAGCTGTAAGTTCTTTAGTATTCATACTTTTATACATTTCATCAAATTTTACGTTGCTCATTTTTATCCTTTCTATATATATTTCACAAAATCTACTATGAAACAACTCTAACTACTCTTATTAAAAATTTAAAGTAGATAAGAACTTGAAACAATATCCTATAATGGAAATTATCTCTAAGTTCTTACTCTGTTCTATTAAAATTTCACTTCTAATTATTACCTATATACGTTTTATCTCTTACTAAGTACTACAACTGCTGACAAAATAAAACAAGCTCCTATTAAATCAACTATGCCGAATGTTGTCCCTAATAATAAGAATGAAAAATTATAGCAGCTATTGGCTCAAAACAACCGATTATACTCCCTGTAACAGCTCAATCAATCTTACTCCTTCTAAATATAGTGAAAATGACATTATTGTTCCTACAATAATAACCCCGTTATGCATAAAAAGTCCATAAGAGAAAAGTTTGAAGGTATATAGTTGCTACCTGTAGCAAAATAAACAACACTACCTGCAATTAGTAATCCCCACGCCATAATCAGCATTACTCCATATTTCTTTGTTAAATTTACTGATGAAATATTATAACTAGCTAGTCCAAAAAGCAGAAAATATTCCCCGGAATAATCCCAAAAGTGGAAATATTTAATTTACTAAAGTCTAAATGCGTAGCCATCAGCACTGTTCCAAACAACGATGTTATAATAGCAACTACCTCTGTTACCATTGGAAGTCTTCTGCCCTACTACACAATAATATGCCATTATCATTACTGGTCCTGTATATTGTAAAAACTGTTGCCATTCCGCATTAGTATACTTAATTGCTAAAAATATGTCCCCTGACAAATTAATAATCCAAAAATGAAAAAAATTCAATAATCTTAAAATATCTTTTTATCTGAAAATACATTCATCAGGCTTTTCTTATCTTTTTAAGAATAAAATAATTACTAGAACTATACCTGAATAAAAATAGTCTATTGGAAATTACCCAAGTTGAATCTATCTTAGAAATATTAAGTAAATACTCCTAATACTCCGGATAATCCCCAACAAGTAGCACCTAGCAAAGTAAAGGGTTGCTCCTTTTTTTATCTCACTTTTTCCATTACTTCTCTCCTAGTGGTCAAACAATTTAAGACTAGAACTTACAATCCTATCAGATTTTTCTATAACGTCATTATAATTTTTCATCTTTTGATAATAAGATACTTGTAAATAATGTAATCATATTATTTTGAGCTACCATCATATTTCCGCATGTATAAAACTTAGCATCTAAATTATTAGTAATATACCCGAATGGTGAATACCAAAATCCATAACCTACACTATAATTATCATCAAAAAAACTTCTTCGCTACATTTTTCAGGATAACCTTTAATTATTGGCATTGGATACAATAAACTTAGTGCTTTTATAGCTTTTTCAGCATCCTCTACTCTCAATTTAAAAACAGAATATACATCTAATTTTTACCCATTAAAGTTTTATCATCATACACATTAAATTCACAGTCAAAATGAGAGTCAAAACTATTCTTGTATTCTTGAATAATTTCTTTTTCATCAAACATGATTGAATAATCATTATTAAACAAATTCTCTTTTTCAAATAGAGCTGTGCTTTCAAATCATCATCCGTATAATCCAACGATATCAAAAGGATTTGTTGTAACAAATACACTTTTTGATTCAAATGCTATAAAATATCTATTTTTACTTAGAAGATACTTTGTTATTGCTCCTAATGAAGTATTATTCTCTAATAATATTAAATTCTTTTCTTGATAGTACGATACGTTTTAGTTCTTCTTTTTCAATTTTTTTAAAAAGAGCAGTCCTAATGTTTTTCTTGCCAAAGCTCTGGATAAATTTCTCTAACTACTGATATTTTCGGCTCATTTGATATTTCGTTTTTATCATCGAGTTTATTTAAAAATGAAATTCTCTCAGACCATAATTCCGCGAATTCTTTTTCTTCTTTCATGTTAAAGAACATAGTGATATATACGTCTTCTTCTTTAAAAACTGCAAGTATTCCCGGAACAACAAATGAAGTATCGCTAAAGTCGACCCATTCTTGGCTATTTTTGTTTTTACCATCTGAGACTCCACCATATATACCGAAATACTCAGAATCATGCTCGTCTATTTCTAAAAATGTAACCTGAGCTTTTAATTCTTCAAAACCAGATAAGACGCTACTATTATCAAAACTCGTTAAAAAATCGTTAGAATCCAACAACCACGTTGCTTCATAACCTATTCCTATTATAGAAGATTTCGTATCGGTGTCCTTATAATAAATCTTTCTCCTTTTTTGGGAGGAAAACAAACTAATAAATTGGTCTTCAGTAAAGGTCTTCTTCAATTTGAATTTTTACAACAAGTTTATCATCAAGAACTGTATCGCTAAAATCATAGTCTATAATTCTCTGATAATCATTCATATATATTACCTATCCTTTTTAGCTCCTCATTTTTGAAGTCTTTCTTCACGTTCTTTAATTTCTAATTTTTGTCTTTGTTTAATTAATCTATTTACTTCTTCTTCAGATTTATAACTAGCTTCTTTATCTGTAAAAAAATAAATAAATTCTTATGATTATTCAAGATTGATAACACAGTTTCATTTTCTGTGTCCTCATTTTTCAAATAACTCTGCAATATACTGTCTTTTATCTTTTCCTAAAACAACAACAAATAAATTTCTAGCAGACATCAGGTTTTTCATAGCCAATACTGATCAGTTTATTACCCGTAATTTCCATACCAGCTTCTTGCAATTGTGTTTTCTCTTCATCTGAGAATTCCACAATATGAAGATCTTTATTTACCTCATCAGCATAACGATAATCTAGTATTCCTCCATCAGAACCTAAAAAAACACTATCGCAACATCGATAGGATTCTCTCCAAGCACTTCTTTATAGTTATTAAGTTCCTCTTCTCTCTCATTGCTGTTTAGCGTCTGTGGATAATAGATATTCTTCGTTTCAACATCAATTTTTAAATAATTCATGTCTTGCATATCTATATAACCCAAATCTTTCCTCAATATCAATATCAACAAATTCTCTTTGCTTTCAACATTATTACGTGTTTATAACGATATTTCCCAGTCTTGTTATCATCAATCATTCTGTTTGTAAACTGAGTATTTATTATATTTTTACGGCAAACAAATAACTGCCCCGTCCTCAATATTCTTTTCAAATTCATCATACATTCTATTTAAAACTGCAGTTTCACTATTACAAACTATATATTTCACACTTTCACCTCCAAATTTTTATTATTCAAATTTAATTCCTATTATACCACAATTAACTCATACTAACAACGTACTAAGTTTTTTTATTCAACTTCAATCAACCTTGATAATACATAAGAATAAACATATGTTTTTAATATTTTTCTAATTGATAATAATCTTCAACTGCTTCTTTGTAAATTCTAAGTTGCTCTTTATGTCTATCTTTTAAAAACATTTTTCTCCAGTTTTAGTTGTAACATGATCTGTTTTATAATCCACAATTATTGCTTCTTTATCAGACACGTGAATAAACAAGTCAACAACACCTTGTAAGATTACATCTATTTCGCTATCGCTGTCCTTATATAATTCCTTAGCTTTTTAGATGTCGTAAATGCTATTTCGGTCTGACAAAATTCTGCAGATAAAAATAGTATTCATTAATTCGCTATTTATAAAATTCTCAATTTTTTTCTAAATCATCGTCATTATTTATAATATCGAATTCCTCAACTGTCAAGATTCTATTTTTCTTTTAATATTTTTGAAATAAATTATCTGTTTTTCTTTAAGTTATTAACATACTCTCTAACTTCTAGAATTTTTATACCATTTCTAATATCATTAACAATTTTTCTCAAATAACTTATGTATAATATTACCTCTTATAATTGCCTTACTAGATGAATTAGTACTTTTTAAAGTTGTTAATTCTAAATAACCACCTTTTTCTTTCTTTTTGCATAAAAAGTACTATTATCTGTATTGATTTTTTTCAAAAGCACTATAAGATGTTTTTGCGGGAAATATTTTATCCTAACATTTACTTTATCATTTTTCATCTTTATTCTGTTTCTTCATTTCAAAACTCTTATAAAAGTCTTCTAAATTAAATTTAAACTCTTCTTCAATTTCTTTGTAAAACAGTTGCAGCTTCATACCCTTCAAATTTCGCATCACGCTCATTTTTTTATAATCAAAAGCCGGCTTCGTATTCACTTAAAAAGATTATTTAGTATATTTTTCAAAATTATCATCTTCTATAAGAGCTTGAGATAAAGTTTTGTCTTTAGCTTCATCATTATTTAATTCAATACCATTAGGACTTACGATAAATAAAGCATTTTTGGGCACGAGTTAGCGCAACATACAAATTGCGAACTTCTTCTTCTCTTTCTCGTAGTTTAATCAAAATACTATTATAATTATACAATCTATTTAGCTTTTTCAGCATTAGAGCATTTATATCTAACTTTTCCACATATATTATCTACATTGATACTTAGACCGATGTTCTCTGTAAATAATGCTTCACCCGTATATCCCCTTTTTACTAAATGAAGTATCTGGGTCTGCTACAAAAACTTCTTTATACTCTAACCCCTTAGAAATATGGATAGTGAGACAATGTTACACTATCATTTGGAGTTCTTTTTCTTCGTTTCAAAAACTTCTTCACTTTTTATGGTTTTTAATTGACTAACTAAACCTGATAAATTATTATCTAATCTTTGATATTCATTGACAATATCGACAAAAATTCTCAAAATAATCTAACTCTTCATCATCTACACTTATTGTTACTAAATAATTCCTAAAATCTGTATCACTTTCTATGCAATCTAATAAATTCGGCAGAGAATTATTCAAACTAAAGTTTAACCATATTTGATTCTCTGTTTTTATCTTTCTCAGTTTTACTATTTTTGTAATTTTTTTCAAAAAGACTTTTACCTTTTTGTAATGATAATTGTAATAATTCATCATTGTTATAATCAAAAATTTCAGTATGTAAAATTGCTAATAAACTTGCATCTCTATTTGTATTGTCCAAGAAATTTAACATATTATACAATATATTAAAAACAAATAGATTCTGTAAAAACCAACTTTTTCTTTGAAAAATAGAGGTATATTATATTTACTAAAAAAATTTCTTTGAAACTATTCATTTTTAGTGCTATTTCTAACCAAAATAGCATAATCACTATATTTTTTCCGTTTTTACACCATTTAATATTTCACAAGCAATATTTTTCTATCGACTGTTCTCTATAATTTTTTTATCCTCTATAACGTTTCCTGTAAAGTAATTAGTTTTGCCATTTATGAATTTAGTAGCAATTATTTCATGTTCTTTGTTTTTCTTTTGCTTTAGGATAATATAAAAGCACTATCTTCATCATAACTTACACCTGCATTCTTATTCCCCATCAATCTATTGAAAATAAAGTTACTACATTTCAGGATGTTCTCATCACTTCTGAAGTTCTCTTTTTAAGACTATACAAATACCCTCTGAATCACTTTCAAAAGAATATTCATTTTCTATATTATAATTATCAATTACTAACTTTTTTTATAACTATTATATTTTTTTGTTCAAAAAGATCCGGATTAGACCCCCTAAAACCGTAGATTGCTTGTTTTACATCACCCACTCTGAAAAATAAACATCTTCTCCCCTAATTAAATTCAATATATACTCTTGAAGGTTGTTATTATCTTGATATTCATCTACATATATCTCTAAAAAAATAATTTCTATAATAATGTGCTGCTTCACTAAGGACAATTTCATTATTTTTCCTCCTTAGTTAAAAGCCTTTATTGCAAGATGATTCAAGTCAGAAAAAAATCCAAGAAATTATTTTTCACGTTTTCTTTTTTATAAAATCATTATGTACTTGCTTTTAATAAATTTGTTATAGATTTAGAAAGTATATCCATCTTTTCAATTATTTTTAAAATAATCAACATAATCTATAAGAGTATTGTAAACACTATTAAGTAGTGCTGTATCGAATACATTATCTTTTATTCCCAATTGGGAACTAAGATTATTTTCGATAATTCTAATTTCTTCTAATTGTTCTAGGTTACTCTTTTTAGTGTCTTCTATTTGAAAATATTTAGTAATTTTTTTCTTTTTTTACTAGTATCTAAATCGACTAGTGATAAAAATATCTAAACTTGGCTCTTTTAACTTGTTTTTCTAAATATTTATTTATTAATCTACTAAAATTTAGTGCTTTGGTAATGTCTTCTGTTTCAATTAATTCTTCTATTTTTTTCAAATTCCTTTACTACTTCAACTTCAGTTATATTGAGCTTTTCTAATACCAATGAATTAAATTTAGTAAAATCAGTATCTAAATAATTTAAAAAAAGTTTGGGATATTCAGCAACTTATAATATACATCCATAATAAATGAACTAATATTTTTGTTTAGACCCAAATATAGCAAACAACAAATCTGAACTAATAGAATCTTCTTGTACAAAGCTTTCAAGTACATTCCCGATAGTTTCAGTTAATAAACCTTTACTATTTGCAAGAATACTAAAATTCGGTGATAAATATGTGATTTGATTATCAATTTCTTCCTCAACTAAATAATAAAACTTCTTCAATATGTTTTAAGCAAAAAAACTATCAATAGTGCTAACATAGGCATCATTCATCAACATTCTTTGTTTTCTTAAATATAATAAATCTTCCCCTTTGTTTGTCGATAGTAATCGTTCACTAATTTTATCTTCAATTCTAACAATCATATTCTTCGCAGCAGCAGTTGTGAACGTTAAAACCAAAAGTCTATCTATATCCCATCTATCTGTTGCTACTTTTTCTCGCTATTCTTTCTGAAAGTACCTCTGTTTTTCCACTCCCTGCCGCTGCTGCAACAAGTATATCTGCCCCGGTTATAGAAATCGCCTGCCATTGCGGTGGTGTTGGTGGATATTTTTCGGAAGCTGCTATACTATCAATTTTTTCTATTCTTATCATATATTCATCCTCAAATTTAACTTTTTTTAATCACCTTATATTTTAACATACTTTAAGCAATATGGTATAATATTTTAAGGTAACAACGTAGTTATTATTAAAAGAAATATAATAGGTGGAAATAATGAATCGTAAACTTTTTGGCTTTTGGCACCTCTTATCACAGCCAGTTCAATAATTAGACAAAATAAAAATCTAAAAAAATAACAAAAAAACACCTTAGTTTTAACAACCTACCTAAGGAATTTGATAATTTTAAAATTGCTCAAGTAAGTGATATTCACTGTAACAAAGTTGGTTCTAGTGATATTTCATTTTATAAACAAAATAAAAAAATTCTCACGAGATATTATAGTTATTACCGGTGATATACTAGATAGTTATAACAATGACATGGATATTGCATATAATATACTTTGTCAACTTTCCGTGATTTCCCAATGCTATTTTTGTTTACGGTAATCATGAATTAAGACTTCCTGAAGAATATGAAAACTTAAAAGAAATACTACATAAATTAAATATAATTAACTTAAACAATAGCTCAATATTATTAGAAAAAAATACAGTGAATCTGTTAATCTAGTTGGTGTGGAAGACTATAATTATTTTTAAAAAAATGAAGATAATTTAAATCATAAAAAGCAAACTTTAAGAAAACGTTAGAAAATTTAAACTTGGCTAATCATTTTAATATTTTTATTATCACATCGACCTGAAAAAAATTTCCAATATATGTAGAAGCCAATTATGATTTAATTTTTTTCAGGACATGCACACGGTGGACAATGGAGAATTCCATTTTTAGGTGGAATTTTTTTCTCCTAGTCAAGGTTTTTTTCCCAAAATATACTAGCGGAAAATATATACAAAAATGATTCAACACTTATTGTATCTCGTGGTCTTGGGAATAGTTCATTTCCTATAAGAATAAATAACAGAATAGAATTAGTTTTAGTAACATTAAAAAGAAAAAAACTCAAAAAGGAGTGACTCAAAAATCGTGATTTCTTAAGAAATAAGATTTTTGTCGAGTCACTCCCTCACAGTTATTAGATATCTTAAAAGCTTTTATAAAGCGAATTAAGATATCAATGAACTCACTACGTCTATGAGTTCTCATATGAACTTTGTTAAATTTTAGAACTTTTTGGGGCGCCCCTTTGAGTTTTTAAATACTAAAAATATAGTTTCTCAAATTTTTTTCTATTTTTTTCTTCGAAATCTTGAAGTGCTAATTCGATTGCTTCAGGTTTGAGACATATCTACACCTGCATTTTTAGGACTTCGATTGGATAATTAAATTTCCTTTTGAAAGGAATTCATCAATATAAATCTTAGCATTGTTACTATCTTTTTAAAAATTAGTTTAGATAGAGCTTGTGCAGCAGAATATCCTGTTGCATATTGATATACATAGTAATTATAATAGAAATGCGGAACTCTTGACCACTCATATTTTATATCCTCATCATAAGTAAACACACCTCCATAGTATTTTTTAACTAGATTGAAATATTCATTATTTAAATAATCCGCTGTTATTGCCCCACCATTTTGAAGATGTTGATTTATAGTATGCTCAAACTCTGCAAATTGTGTTTTGTCTATAAACTGTGCCCTCTAAATCCACTTAGCGCTTGGTTAAGAACACGTAACATACCATTTTTATTTCCTTCTTTTTTCAATTTATTGTATAAATATTCAGTTAGCAATGCTTCATTACACGTTGATGCTACCTCAGCTACAAATATTGAATAACTTCCATAAACGTATGGTTGATTTTTTCGAGTATAGAATGAATGCATTGAGTGTCCAAGCTCATGAATTAAAGTGTATACATCATTTAATGTCCCATCAAAATTCAATAGAACAAATGGTTTTGTTGTATAACCTCCCCATGAATAGGCTCCTGAACGCTTTCCTTTATTTGGATAAATATCAATCCAACGCTCGGTAAATGCTTTTCTCATATCATTTACATACTCTTCTCCCATAGGTTTCACCGCTTCTAAAAACTATATCACGAGCCTCTTCGAATGTAAACTTAATAGGTTCTCCTTCTACCATCGAAACGCCTCTATCATACAATCTAAAATCGTCAAATCCTTTTACTTTTTTTATGAAGTTCATAATATTTTTTTGTAAAGCCGGAATTTTTTTATTTACTACCGAAACTAAATTATCATATACTTCTTCCGGAATTAAATTATTAGATAGTGCATTATTACGAGTTGACGAGTATTTGTATACATCAGCGTAATATTTCTTTCTTTTTAAATTTCCACCAAGTGTTGCGGCTAGAGTATTGTTATGTTTTTTAAAATAATCATATAGTGCATGAAAAGTATTTTTTTCTTAAAATTCTATCTGTACTTTCCATGTATGTACCATATGTACCATGAGTTAAAGTATGTTTATTTCCATCTTTATCCTCAACAGCTTCGAATTCAACATCAGCATTATTTAATGCTGCAAAAGTTTCATCACTCGCACTAAGCGCCTCTCCAGCCATAGCTATAATTTTTCTCTTGTTACGGTTCTAAAGTATGCTGGCGCTTTTTTTATTAAGTTTTTTTCAAGTTCAAACTTATACACTTTTAATTCTTCTAATTCGTCTACATACCCCAACAGTACATCTTCTTCAATCGAAAGCAGCTCTGGTTTTAAAAATGACCATTCAGCATAAAATCTAGAACTTAAATTTCTTGTTTTTGCATATAATTCAGCATAAAGCGGATCAGTACTATCTTGGTCTTTTTCTTAAAAATGAGTAAATTGACAACTGTTCAACTTTCAACATCGATTCTTCTTCAACTTTAAATACTTCTAAAAGACCTTTAGCGCCTTCCAATACTTTTTCCTTTATAATTTTTTTATCTTAGGAATAAACGCTTCTACTTCATTAAATTGGTTCCGAAATCATCATTTGTTTTTAAAAATTGATTCCAAGTCCCATGTATTCTCTACTTTTTGGTTTTTCCTCAATAATTCTACCATATTTTTTTCTCCTTATATTGCATACATAGCTTTAATTATAACACACATTCTACTAATTTGTTAACTAATATTTCAAAAAAACTAAAGTGAATTTTCAGAAAATAATTGATAAATAATTTATTTTTCATTTATTAAATGGTCATAGTGCTCATGACCTATAAAAAAATTTCACAGCTTTTATAAAATCCATATCCTTCATACAATTTTTCTCGCTCTATTATTTGATTGTGCTACATTTAAACTCAGTACGTTTTTGATCATTATTAACAAATTCTGTCAATAGCTTACTTCCTATACCTTTACCTCTAACATCAGAAAAAGACATATAAAGTATCTAAGTAAAATTCTCCCTCTAACGCTTCATCATAATCAAAAATAATTGAATCTTTTTTTAAGATTAAAATAGTTAACTACTATATTAAACCAAAAATCTTTCATTTTTTTATAACTTCATCATAATGATATGAGAATGAAAATCCTTGTATAGCTCTCTCATTCTCATAAACCGTACAATTTTTTTGTAACTAAATCTATCTTCTTCTGATAAAAAAATACAAATTTAAGGACTTCTCGAAGTTTTTTTCTTCTGAACACTCTTTTTAATATCTCTAACTCTAAAGATTCAATAAATTCCTGCAGTCCGTCTATTACTCTAATATCTTCTTGCGTCGCTTTTTCTAATCATAACTTTCTATACTCTATTAAAATTCTATTCCACTTCACCTACATTGGCATATCTAGCAAACGATGGTTCATAATTTCTCACTTTAAATCCTAATTCTTCCAATATAACTGCTACATATGAAGCTCGAACCCCAGTTGTACAATAAGTAATTTGAAGTTTATTTTTTGTCTAAACCTTTTTTTCAGTTACGTATTTTTCTAATTCTTCTCTAGATTTTAAGAATCCATTATTGTCCACTAATGTATTGAATGGTAATGAAATTGCGCCAGGAATATGACCAGCTTTATTTTCACCATAAATTACACGTCCGTTATATTCAACTTCTAATCTAGTGTCTATTACTTGAACACCTTCACTACCTACTTTCGATAATAATTCATCTGTAAATATAGCTTTATCATTTTGAGTTGCTTCATTACGAACTACATCACTAACATCAATTCTATCAAATGATGGTTCATAATTTTTATTAAATCCTAGCTTTTTCAACTTGTTTGAATCCACCATCGATAAACTTAACGTTATTTAATCCTGCATACCTAAATGTATACAGAACGCGCACCTCATCTCCAAATCCTTGTTACGGCATTGTAAAACCATATACTAGAACTTCAGAATCATCATTAATTCCTAATTTAGTAAAAAAATTTGCAGATAATTTTCTTTAGATAATAATTTCCCTAATTCTTCTCCTCCAAACTCTCCTAATAAACTTATATCCGTCCAGTCGACAACTACTGCTTTGTCATACATTAAAGAACCTTCTTCTAACATACTTCCTCTAGCATCAATAACTACAACTTTGTCATTAGATCTATTTTGTAATAAATACTCAGCATCAACTAATTTTTTCAAAATCAAATTGTGTCATAAGTACCCCTCCTTAAAAATTTAATTACCTGTTTATTATATCATAAATTCTATTGTAAAAAAATATAATTTAGATATCTATCATTCAATATGAATAATATTTTTCAAAAATTAAAGTTTACACAACTTTCCTAAATATTTTTTTAACTCACATAAATCGTAAACACTATGCACTAGAACACAACAAAAAGTTCGAAAGTAGAATTTGGTGAGAAATATAATAAACTTAATGAAACTGATAGTAATGCTTCAACACTACGCTCTTCAGCTAGTCAATTTGCTAAAGAAGCAAATGATCCAACATTCCCAATCGAATTCTCTAATGCTAAATATGACAAAGCAGATTTTTGAAAAAAATATGCACATAAAACAACTGAATCAACTAAAAATATGACAACTAAAGCAGAAGAAAACACTGAAAATAACAATGATAACAATACAGACAATTAATCTAACAGCAAGTAAGTACTCCTAAAGAAGAAAACAATATAACAGATAATAAAAAAAGTAGAACTTGCTCCTGAAGAAACTGCTAAAGTTAACTTACTTGCAGGAATTTTCAAACTTTCTCGAGTTTATTAAATATCATTGAAACACCATATGGAAAAAGCAGTAAACTTCTCACTAGGTGAAAAAAATCATAAACAATACTAATCAATGATATTGATAGACTACTAGCCGCACTTATCGCAAATGCTAAACCTAAAGAAACTTCAACAAACAGTGAAAAATAATACGACTCTTAACTCAGAAAAAGAAGTTTCTAACAATGAAGAAACTACAAATTCAAATAAAAAAACAACACAGAAAAAGAAACAACAACAAACAATACACCTGAAGAAAATTAGGATAATTACTAAAAAAACACTTGACAACAAAAAGCTTAACATGGAGTAAAAATTAGTTTAATTAAATATATAAAAATTTGATAATAGACATGTTTTAATCTAAGAACAATCCCGAGAGAGTATATATGCTGAAAGTACTTATTGTTTATTTTAAAATTCTACTATTAATAATATCAAATTAAATTTCAAGAATCTTTATAGATTGAATTTGGGTGGAACCACGGTATAGAAATTAATCGTCCCTTACGTCTTTGACGTAGAGGGATTTTTATTTTATGTATAAATTCAATTTAAAAAAATATACACAAAAGGAGAACAAAAAAATATGTTAGATATTAAATTATTTAGAGCAAACCCTGAAATGGTAAAAAGAAAAATTAGCAGCTAGAAACTTAGAAACAGACGTAGTTGATTTACTTATAGATTTAGACAAAAAAACGTCGTGAGCTTCTTGTACAAGTTGAAGATTTAAAAGCCCTTCGTAACAAAAAAAGTGAAGAAATTGCCATTTTAAAAAGAAAACGTGAAGATGCTTCAGATGTAATTGCTGATATGAAACACGTATCTGATGAAATCACTGCTCGTGACATCGAAGTAAAACAAATCGCTGAAGAAATTAACGAAAAAAATCATTAGAATACCAAATCTTATTTCTGATGAAACTCCTATCGGGCAAGATGAAGATGAAAAATATCGAAGTTCGCCGTATTGGTCAAGTTAGAGAATTTAATTTTTGAACCAAAAAGCTCACTGGGATTTAGTTGAAGAATTAGATATCGCTGACTTTTGAACGTGCTGCAAAAATTTACGGAAGTAGATTTGTATTTTATAAGAAAGCCGGAGCAATGCTTGAACGTGCATTAATAAACTTTATGATTGATACTCACGTTGTTGAACACGGATATGAAGAATTTATGGTACCTCAATTAGTTAATAGAACTGCATTATTCGGTACTGGACAATTTCCTAAATTCGTTGAGGACGTTTATACAGTTGAATCTGAAGGTTTAACTCTTATCCCAACTGCTGAAGTACCATTAACAAACTACTATAACGGAGAAATTTTAACTGAAGATATGTTACCAAAAGGTGTTACTGCATTCAGTATCTGTTTCAGATCAGAAGCTGGAAGTGCTGGACGCGATACTCGTGGATTAATTCGTCTTCACCAATTCAACAAAGTAGAAATGGTACGTTTCGCTAAACCTGAAAATTCATATGAACAATTAGAAATCATGACAGGTCATGCTGAAAACATTCTTAAAAAAATTAAACTTACCTTATCGTGTAATTACTTTATGTTCGGAGACACTGGATTCTCAAGTGCCAAAAACATACGACATCGAGGTTTGGTTACCTAGTTATAATGCATATAAAGAAATCAGCTCATGTTCTAATTGTACAGATTTCCAAGCTCGTCGTGCAAATATGCGTTTCAAACGTGAAGATACTGGAAAAAGTTGAATTTATCCACACATTAAATGGTTGCGGATTAGCAGTTGGGCGCTGTTTAGCTGCAATAATTGAAAAACTATCAAAATGAAGATGGTTCTATCACAGTTCCGAAGTTCTACGTCCATATATGCGTGGAATAACAAAAAAATCGAAAGAGATTAATTTCATTTTTAAACTAAAAAATTCCAAGAGGTTTATGTAAATCCTCTTGGAATTTTTCTAATCTTTCAATACATTAAAAGTAGTGAATAAAGATCCCTCTTCTCAATCCACTACTTTTTAACTTTTTGTAATATAAAGTTATATATCTATTTGAGTTTTTCAAACTTATCTAGTGCTTGTAAATATCCATCAGTCCCTGTTACATGCCATGCTAAACTAACATCTCTGAAGTTATTTAACCAATTCATCACTTTTCTTAATTTAATTGGATTATTAGCTAAAACAGTTTGTGCCTTATTTTTCTAATTCTGTTAGTCTACTATTAACAACAGCTTCATCAATATTACCACTTACTCTAGGTATTTCTATATAAGGTATTTTATTTTGATTATATGTTCTCCATCCTGGACTCTTAATTGGATAATAGTGATTATGATCCCCATGATTTACTATCATTTGTCCATCTTGTACTTGAATATGTTCAACAGTTGTATTCATACTACTTGCTAAAGCCGTTATTTCTTTTTCAAAATCCCCTTCAAGTCTGAACTCATCGCCGGAACAGTTATATCACTAATCGTCAAGACGTTTAGGCGCACCGTTATAATTAAATACTAACGCATTATTATCAACTGAAATATCACTAGCATTTAATCCGTAAAATAGAGCAATATAATTCTTCTTACTATCTAATGTTGCTTTATCTACAGTTGTTACAGTCCCTTCTTTTTTTAGCTAAAAAAATTCTTTCCTTCTTCTAATTGCTTAGCTGATAAATCAACTTTTTAACAAAGTGATTGTGATCTCCATGTTTTACAATATATCCATCCCCTTCTTCACTAACTATATTGTTCACATCGAATACAAAATCATGTTCGTCAGCTTCATTATGCTCATGTGCTTCTGTTCCGTGTTCTACTTCATTATGATTATGCGCTTCTGTTCCGTGTTCTACTTCATTATGATTATGCGCTTCTGTTCCGTGTTCTGTTTCATTATGATTATGCGCTTCTGTTCCGTGTTCTGTTTCATTATGCTCATGTGCTTCTATTCCGTGCTCTGCTTCACTGTTAGAGTGTTCATCCTTATTCGCTACCTCAGTAGTTGACGTAACTAGATTATCTTTTAACTTGTTTTCTTATTTCATTCAATTGTTTTTCTAAATCAATTTGTTTATTTCTACTTTGATCTACACTATAAGACATATCAAGATAAATAATACGTGCTTTTTTTGTTTTAATTCTTCAGCAATTTCTGATGCTAATTTTTTTCTCATCTTTTTAGTTTCAATATCTCATCTTGTAGTTTTTCTGCCTGTTCTGTAATATAATCAGCAGTTAAAGTATAATTCTCTTTTATATCTCCACTTTCTACTTTTTTTCAAAGTTACTCATTATTCCTTTTGGAATGTTTTTCACCACTAGGAATCTCTAATTCTTCTTTTTGCAACTGTATTATGTTTTTATATCTAAATATTCTAGCGTTTTTATTTTTTCTCTTTCAATGCTAATGTAGTTACATAGTTATTTGACATCGTTAAATATTTTTAGCGCTGTAAGGTTATTTACATTTTCTATTGTTCTAATAACATTGTTACTGACTGTTAAATTTATAAGTTTATTTTTGTTTTATTAATTGGAAATTCACTAATTTTATTGCCACTAGCATCTAAATTCTCAAGCGCAGATAGTTTATGAACATTGTTAATATCCTCTAGTTTATTGTTTTTGATTTCTAGACTTGTAATTGTACTGTTCTCAACATCTAAACTATCGATTTTATTATTATTAACTTCTACACCTTCTAAAATTTTTAGCATTTTTTTCAAATGAGATAGTGTTGTTATTTTATTATCATTTTGCTATTAATTTTTTCAATTTAGGCAAGTTGGATATAACACTCAAATCTCTGATATTAGTATTATTTACTGTCAATTGCTCTAAACTATCATTTTTAAGAGTTGCTAACTCTAAACCGCTGTTATTAGATAAGAATAAACGCTCTAATTCATTTTTTTATTACTTAATGCCTCTAACTTTGTAATGTTATTATTTTTCAAGGCTAACTGCTCTTAAATGATTTAAATCTTTTTAGAGCTGATATATCTTTAATTTTTATTATTATCTAAATTTAACGACTCTAAATTCGTAAGGTTTTTAGTACATCAATATTTTTCAATGTTGTTTCCTGCCGCAGATACTAATTTTTAAGTTTGGATAATCTTTCAAGAATGATATATCCTGAATGTCATTTTCAGAAAAATCAATTCCTTCTAATGTTGGTATATTTTTTTATAAATGAATAATCTTTAATACCTGTTCTTGATACGTATAATTGTTTTTAATTTTTTTAAATTTATAAACAGGTGTAATATCATCAATAGGAGTATATCCAATACCAAGAACTTCAATATTTGGCATAAGTTCTAGACCACTTCGTTTAAGTGGATCTTTGTTTTGACCAATATTCAAGTACTTAACAGTTTTTAACCACTCTTTCATTTTTCTCTACATTTTGATTCATGTGCAGGAAAATCAGTGTCTGCAGAAGCATGTTGAATATCATGGATAATATCATCATCAAATCCTAATTTTTTTCAACGTCTCTGCACCTGAATTACTATGTGGATCTGCTAGAGGTTTAGATGTATCTACGTCTTTAACCAATATAGTATGACTATGATCTCCATGTGGATACACTAAGGCTTTTTCCTTCTGCTGTTTCAATTAATTTTTATAGAACTTTTATCTATATTTAATTGTGTAGCAACATAGTCAATTTTGGCTTCGATTTCTTTTTTCTTCTACTGAATTATTCGCTGTTTCTGTGCTCGCAGAACTTTCATTTTTCCTTCTGCTGAATTATTCGCTGTCTCTGTATTAGTAGTTGTAGAATTATTACTTGTAGAATTATTTTTTTCTCCGTATCTTCTTTGATATTTATATCTTTTAACAACTCCGTTTTTCCATTATAAGAAATCCCTCCCCATTTGGAGTAATAACATAACTAAATTTATCTTTATCTATATTATTCTTTTTAGAAAGATAATTAATTTTTATCATTAACTTCTTTTTCCAATTCGGCATACTCTTTTTTTAGCCTTATTCAAATATTGATAAAGGAATAAGTTTTTCCCACTTAGAATTAACCAATTGTTTATAAAATACAAAGTGTTGATGACCACTATGAGCTACAAGAAGGCCTGTTGAAGTAGGCGTTATTACACTATCTTCAGATAATTTAAACCCATCACTAGTTTCAAACTGCACACCAGCAAATGATAAAACACTAGGTCTTATAACTATATTGCCGACTTTAGGCTGTTCTACTTTATTTTCTTACGGTAGCGTTGGAGTAGGAATTGTTGGTTTTGGAGTAGTTTCTAAAGGCTTTTCTACCTCCGGTAAAGTAGGTGTTGGGATAACTGGAGTTGACTTAACAACTTCTGTTGTTTTTCACTTTATTTTTTTGGAATATAGTGGAAGTGATCTCCGTGTTTTACTGTATATCCATTTTCATCTTCACTAACAATATCTTTAGGATCAAATTTATATCCATCATCATGTGTTGTCTCATCTTCATGATAATTAGAATGTTTGGCGTGAGTCTCGTTATTTTTTGAAACATTCACAACTGTAGTATTTGAACTAGGTGTAGTTTCTTGATTATTTAGTAAATACTCCCATTGTGTTCCTCTTAATTGTGAATAAGGTATTACGTGCTGGTGATTACCATGCTGAACTATAAAACCAAAACTATTTCTACCTATGATATCACTCTCACCTTTAAATATATATCCATCGCTTGTTGGTGTTGTTACTCCTGCTGAGGATGTTGCTAATGCTGGATTTACTCCAGCTTCTTTTGCTTGTGATAATTGTGAAGCTGATAACTCACTTTTCTTAATATAGTGGAAGTGATCTCCGTGACGAACTACATATCCATCTGCTGTTTCACTTACGATATCTTTTGGATTAAATGTGTAATGATCTCCACTTTCTTTAGATTCACTAGCTTCTCCGTGATGGTGGTGATGAGCATGAGCTGAAATTTCTTTTGCTGTTTTTTTCGTCTACAACGTTATCTTGAGTTACTCCTTCTTTTTGGATAATAGTAATATTTTTCCATTAACTTTTATAACATATCCTTGTGCAAGTTCATACTGTATATCTTCATTTTTAATTTATAGTCTTTATTTTTTTATAAACTAATGAATCAAAATTTTAGCGTTATATGGGACTAATCCTTTTTCGTAATGACTATGGTCCCCGTGAAGTGTAACATAACCATCATCAGTTATTTCACTTACTACTACTGAACTAACCTTATCAGAATAATTAATTTTTGCTTGCACTGTATTTTGTACTAATGGTGTAGTTTCATATGCTTGGTGTTTTTCCGTATTCATATCCAGCAAATGCTGATAAACCTATTACTAATGAGACCACATGCACCAGTAATAATCATTTTTTTCTTATTCATATATATTCTCCTTAATCTTTCAATTCAAAATGATTTCGATTTATTATATCATTTTTTTATTTCTTTTTGTAAATAGTTGTCTTTACGATTTACCGGTGGATTTTTCAAATTTTTCTACACTTATAATATGAAAAAAATACTATACTTACTAATTGCAGCCATATTCAGCCACTTATCTACTATAAAACCAACGATAAATAGGGTTGCCCAAAAAAACCTATTCATATGAGAACTCATAGACATAGCGATTCTACAAACTCTTATTTCTTTAAAAATAACGATTTTTAAGTCACTCCCGAAATGATAAGTTAAAAAAGTGAAAAATAAAAAGTTCGATTAAGGATAATAATCCATTAATCAAACTTTTTATCTTATCTTGATAAAAATGAAAAAGAATCCACTGATTATTGCTACGTTAAAGAAATCTATGAATAATGCTCCTACTATTGGCATTACAAAGAACGCTATATGTGAATATTTATATTTATCACAAACACTTTGCATATTTGCTATACCATTCGGTGTTGCTCCTAAACCAAATCCTGCATGTCCTGCTGATAATACAGCTGCATCGTAATTACCACCCATAAATTTAAATGTTACAAAATAGATGAAAATCCATGCCAATACTGCTTGAGCAAGTAATAATATCGTAAGTTGTCCTGCTACATTACTTAATTCCCATAGTTTTAGACTTATCATTGCCATACCTAAAAATAGATTTAATGACACATCTTCCAGAATATGAACTTCTTCGTAATGAAGATCAAACTTAGTTGTATGATCTGATATATTTCTTAAAATAGCTGCCACAATCATCAGTACAATATAACTTGGAAATTTCAGAAAATGATTTAAAAAAATGTTGATACGTAACTTCAATAAACATCGCTAATAAAATCATGAAGAATGCTTTTAGCGAAACTCTCACCATCTAATTTTTTCACATCATTATTAAATAAAAACTCATCATTTTTCACTTGTGCATTATCAACTTCTTCTGCAACAACTTCTAATTTTTTTATTTTTAATTAGTTTATTAGCAAAGCGGTCCACCTAAACTTGATCCTGCAATTAATCCAAAAAGTAGCTGCAGCTATTGCAACACTTTTTCGCTCCTGAATGGCACTCACTCTTCTACTATAGGCGCCATAGCTGCCGCTGTACCATGACCTCCCGTCATAGCTGTTGACCCTGTTAATAAGGCAATTAGTGGATCTACGCCCGTAGCATATCCAATACCTACAGCTAAAAATATTTTTGTAAAACAACTAAGATTATTGAAACTATTAAAAACATAATAACTTTTCTTCCGCCAATTTTTCAACAATCTCCAACTTGCATTAAATCCAATACTTGTGAAAAAAATAGTGTCATAAAGAAACTCTGCAATGTGTTATCAAACTGAAATATAACTAAATTTGTTTGTCGTAACATTAAGTTAATTATTGCAAATAAGAATCCCCCTATAACAGGGTGAGGGTATACAATACGTCTCAAAAAAATTTAACTTTCTTCCTCAAGAATCTCCCTATAATTAGAATAACAACAGCAAGTCCTACTGTTTGTATCATATCCATTTTAATATTTAACATACTATCATCCTTTCTTTTTATATGTTACATTTTCTTACAAACATCATTTTTATACTTATATAATAGTGTTCTATGAGTTTTTCTCAAAAATTATATATTCATATACTACACTTTTTAAAACTTTTTTCAATTTTACGTTAGATTTTATCACAACATAAAAAGGAATGACCTAAAATCATGATTTCAGAGAAATCGATTTTTTTCAAGTCACCCCGCATAATTTATTAGCTGTCTAAAAAAATATAAAGCGAATTTTGATATCAATAAACCCACTGCGCCCTATAAGTTCTCTTATAAACTCTTTTTAAAATTTAGAACTTTCGGATCAGCCACTTCCAAATCTAAAAAAATTGGTTTTAAAAAAACTCTGACCAAGTTTCATAATTTTTCTTCTTCTTTAGCCTCAGCACTAGACATCCATCTAATAACTAAAAGTGTCATCTTCTTTTTACTTCTACTTGTTTTTTTATCAACTTTACATTCATACACCACTCCAATATGAACCTGACCAACTTCTGTTTCGTCATCATTTATCAATCCAATAAACTGTAGATTCTCTAAAGCTTCTTCTTCTGAAACTCCTACTTCCTCATTTTAATTCACGTGATGCATTAATTTTTAGCATTTCAAAAAAATTGATTTTTCCTTCTACTTCGTTCATATGTCCACCAATACCAACTGATGCTTTCCCATGAAGTACGGCTTCTCCACCTCCGACTAAGCGCTTATACACCAAAACTTCACTAGTGTTAACGTCTTTTAATAGTACATACCCTATTAATTGCTTGAAGCTAGGATCTTCTTCCATATCCCCTCGTCGTTTTACTTCATATGATTCAAATGCATCTATAATTTTTCTTGTTTTTCATCTTCTTTTTCTATAAATCCATAAAAATGATTTTTCTTCATTGTTGAATAATTCTTTTTCTATTTACAACTAATATTTGTTCATCCCATTTACTCATTTAATTTTTCCTCACTTTTTTTATTTTTGCCTGATATGTTCCTTCTTTTTAATTCCTTTTGCTATCTTAGCTATTTTTTTCTAAACCTATAGTTGAGACCAGATTTTTGATAATTTACCATCTTCAATCATTTCTGCTATTTCTTTTTAATGGATATTCAGGATATTTTAATCGTGCTTCAGCAACAACTCTTAACTTCTCATCTATATTATCAAGTCCAATTCTCTCTTCTATTATATTAATATCTTCTACTTGTTTTGCAGATGCATTTACCGTTTTTATTCATATTAGCCATATCGCAATTTTGCATTCTATTTACCGAATTATTTATGTCACGCACTATTCTCTCATCTTCAAACTGGAATAATGCCTGAAACGCTCCAACAAGATTAATAAACTCTGCTATTTTTTTCTGATTCTTTAATATAAACAATATACCCCTTTTTTTCTTTCAAGATTTCTTGCATTCAGCTTATAACTATTTAAAAGTTCATTTAATTCTTTATTATGTTCTTCATAAGATGAAAAAAATTTCCATATGATAACTAGATGTACGAGGGTTATTTATAGAACCACCTGCTAAAAATGCTCCACGTAAATACGCTCTTTTTATCATCCGTATCTATAAGTTCATTAGCAATATCTATTCTCATAGTATAATTGTCATTCAATATATATAAATCTTTCAGTATTTCTTTTACATTCTGCTCTAAACGGCAAATATATACATTATTTTTTCTTTAATTTTAATTTCTTCCTTACAGAAATATTAACATGAACGTCATAGAAATACTTAATTAAAGAAAACATTCTTCTTGCTATTGATGCATTTTTCTGTTTGAAAACTTAAACTAAGTCTTCCGTTAGAAATATTCAAAAACGCCATTCATTTTTTATCAGAGCTGATAACTCTGATAAAAATTCTCTATCTTTCGTTATTTCTATTAATGTCAGTTCTTTTTTTCATATCTGAAGCATATGACATAAGTTCCCTCCTAACTCTAATTATTCTATAACTTATTTATTTTTATCATGTTAAAAACAAATTAACAAATTATTTGAGTCTGAATACTAGAAAAAAATGGGAGTGACTCAAAAATCGTGATTTCTTAAGAAACAAGATTTTTGTCGAGTCACCCCCACCACCTGATTTATTAGATATCTAAAAAGCTTTCATAAAGCGGATTTAGATATCAATAAACCACTACGTCTATAAGTTATCATATACACTTTTTTTAAAATTTAGGACTTTTGGGTCTGCCCCATTATTTCTAATATTTTCTTTTTTTATTATTGTCGTTTACTTCTATTCTTTCTTTTTAAACCTTGCTTATCAAAAATATAGTACTTCATCCGAGATTTGACAAAAGAAATTCGTAGTCATGAGTTATTATGAATATAACAACATCTTGTTCAGCTATTTTCTCTATCAAACGACTAAGCTCAATCATATTAATATAATCTAAACCACTAGTAGGTTCATCAAAAATTAATATTTTTTTATTCGATAATAAGGCTGAAGCTATTGCTACCCTTTGTTTTTCTCCACCTGACAATGTGTTAGGATGCCTTTTTAAAAACTTCCTGATATTTAATCTATCAACTACTTCATCAAATAACTCAAGACTTTCACTTCCCAGCTTAATTTCTTTTTCTACTTGGTTAGTAAAAAGTTGATAATTAACATCTTGCATTACTTGGAATGCATTTTTTATTAGGTTTTTATTATTTAGCCCTTTACCATTTAAAGTAACTTTATTCTTAGATTTATGTAAACCGCACAGTGCATTAGCAAAAAGTGGTCTTTTCCACATCCATTATCTCCTACAATAGAATAAATTTTTGATGAATCAAAATTTTCATTCTTTAAAAGAAACTTGATGTGTATGAACTTTATAGTCTAATAGTTCTACACTCAAAATAATTCTTCTTAAAGTCCCTTTCTTCTCTATCTCCTAGTTCAACCTTGTTTAAATCAATTTGCCTTGTTTGACAAGCTCTACTGTCGAAATCAGATAGTTGTTCTTTCTTGACTTCGTGTACTAATTTCCCATCCTTTATAATATACATTCTATCAATTAAATCTTTTTAAATAGTATATTCTGTGTTCAGCTACTACAATAGTTTTCCCTTGTTTTTTTAACGTTTCAATAATTGAAGAAATTAATTTTATCGACTTCAAATCTAAATTACTAGTTATCTCATCAAGAACATAAATATCAGCATCTAGCATCATACTAGCCATGAAAGCTAATTTTTTTGTTTTTCTCCACCGCTTAACTCTAGAATATTTCTTTCCAATAAATATTCTGCTGAAAAATTCGATATTACTTCATCAATTCTATTCTTTATTTCTGCTTTTGAATATCCATAATTTTTCCATACTAAAAGCAAGTTCACTTGTAGAGTCTAAATTGAAAAAAATTGATTTTTAGGATTTTTGAAAAACACTGCCCACAACCCTTGAGAACTCTTTTAATCTATCACCAATATTCAGATACGCTACTTTTTAATTCTCCGCTGAAACCACCATCAAAAAAATTCAGGGAGCTAGCCCATTTTAACACAGCATAATTGTAGTCTTACCACAACCACTCGCTCCAGTAAAAAGAACACACTCTCCCTATTAATTTCAAGTGACAAATTTTCTATATTTAATTGTTTTCGATTCAATATATTTATAATTAAAATTTTTTAAATGTTATCAATTTATCACCTCAAAAAAACACAATACAACAGCAAGCAACAATTACAATTATCATAACTAAATAATCTAATTTATTAAATTTTTAATTCAATATAGCTGCTTGGTTTCTCTTCATTATCTATTCCTCTACACAAACAAGATACCGAAAGTTCATTAGCAATATTGGTACTAATTGTACATATGGAACAAAAATATATTCGGAAATTTGAACGGGTGAAATAAGTAATAACCTCTACTTACTCAATACCTTTCATCTTCAATGAATTTTTTATTAACTTATAGTCTGTAAGTAATACCGGGAAAAAAATCTGTATAAGACTGCTAAAACAATAATCATTTTTCTTCAGCAACTTTTATATTCCTTAAGAAACAAATCAATTCAGATACTTTTTGAACTACTAACTAACGCCATGCCTGCACATAATGGAAAATATAATGTTTTTAAACATTAATCCAGTTAATAATAAGAAACTATCTATAACTTGAAGAGTCACAGTATGAGTAAAAACACTTCATATACCATAAAGAAAAGATATACACCAAAAAAATCTAGCCATTCTTTTAAAAAGTAGAACTTATACCTAAATATAGCGAAAAACATAATGCCATCAATAAATGAACGTTGACCGTCATCATTTTTGAACATCAATACATTAGCTACAACCAATATTAAGAGCTTAGTTCTTATATCCAGCTTTTAACATACTATAATCCCCTTTATTGAAATTTTTGAAGTATAATTTTTCTTCCTAGATATGTTCCAACAATTGAAAAATTATAGTAAATATAACTATAAATATAAATGTCTTCATATTTGTAGTACTCATAACTAAATTAATTTTTTTCTTCAGAATAATTCCTATTTTTGAAGATGTTTAACATACGAGTCTTTCATAAAGAACATGGGTAAAATAATTCCAATATTACCCAAATTAAAGAATAAATATGATAAATATTCATTCCCATATCTAAAAGCAATTTCCGCTAATATCGCAGCAAAAAAATCAACACAACTCCCCCAAGTATCAGGTGACCCGAAATAGCCATAAATAATCCGATAATTGAAATCATGATAAATATAGCCATATTTTTTTATTAATTTTGTTAAAAATCAAACTATATACACTACCACAAACTAAAAGCAACTGTTATAGATGTATACGTCATAAAAATATACTTTCCCACCAAATAAAACTGCTGTTAGAATTGTAGAAATACCAATCCCCACTGCCATTACAAGAATTAGCAAAATTGTATAAAGACCTAATGTAATTAAATCTTTTAATTTGTAAATTGCTATTTTCTTTTTTTATTTATGTATTTTAATTCTGTCATTTACTACCTCTCTATATTTTTAGTTCTTCAAAAGCAACTTCATAATTTGGTTCTTCACCGATTTCTTGTAGAACTTCTTTATATCGAATAACACCTTCTTTATCAAGAACAAAAACTGCTCGTGCTAATAATCCTAATTCTTCAACTAAAAAGACCATTATTTTTCAAAATCACGATATTTATAATCTGATACAGTAATTGCATTGTTGATTTCTTTTAACTGCACAGAATCTACCAAGAGCAAATGGTAAATCTTTAGAAACAGTAATTACAACTGTATCAGTAAGATTAGAAAACTTCTTTATTAAATTTAATTGTTTTGTAGGGCACAAATTCCGTATCCACAGAAGAAAAAGTATTTATAATAATATTTTTACCTCTATAATCTGTTAACTCAAATTCTGATAATGTTCTTGTCACAGCTCTAAAAATTAGGAAAAATTTCACCTACATTTAATTTGTCTTCAATAGTAACAGGAGTACCCTTAAAAGCTAATTGTTTTTCTTCATAATTATTACCTCTTTAAATTATAATTTATTGATAAAAACTATCTACACTTAATGATAACACATTTCAATTATAGATAAAAAGTTTTTTTATATAATTTAATAGGATTTTAGGTATTATTTATATAATTTTTATTGTATTTTTTTGCTATAATAGAAAGGAATAGTGTGTGAAAAGGATTATTTTTTATGTCAAAAAGAAGAAAAAGATTTAGTAGCGGAAAAAGAAACTACAGATTCTACTGAAGAAAAAGATATCACAAAATCTTTTTCAGTCGTATTAAACAGCAAGTTAAAACATTTAATTTACAAAATTCTGAAACTCCTTCTACTAACAGTAATGATAAAAAAATAGTGAAATCGATGAAACTATTTTTAGAAAAAGAACTACGATTGAAAAAAAGAAGAAGTCAGACTAAAAGAACAAGAACTAAAAAAACAAGCTCAAGAATTAGAAAAAAAGCGCGTAAAAAAATTTGAAGAAGAACAAAGAAAAAAATTGCAGAAGCACGTATGAATTAGCTCGTGCCGAAAAAGAAAGATTAGAAAAAGAGCGCATCGCTCGTGAAAAAGAACTAGAGCGCGAGCGTATCGAAAAAGAAAAAAAGCCGAAAAAAACGCGAACAAGAACGTCTTGAAAAAGAACGTATCGCTCGTGAAAAAGAGCTTGAACGACAGCGTATCGAAAAGAAAAAAAGCCGAAAAACGCGAACAAGAACGTCTTGAAAAAGAACGTATCGCTCGTGAAAAAGAGCTTGAACGACAACGTATCGAAAAAGAAAAAAAGCCGAAAAACGTGAACAAGAACGTCTTGAAAAAAAGAACGTATCGCTCGCGAAAAAGAACTAGAACGCAAGCGTATCGAAAAAGAACAAGCTGAGAAAAGAAAAAGAGAATATAGACGAAAAGAAAAAAAGAATTCCAACTCTTAGAAGATAAAAAGAAAATAGAATTCTTGAAAAAGAAAATGAAATTAGAGAACACGAAAACATCCTACTTTCATTACAAAATTCTCTTCTTTCGCTAGAAGACAAAATCGAAGAAAAAAACCTTACATTATCTACGCTAAAATATAGAAAAAGCTGATAAAGAAAAAAATAGAACTTGAAGAAAAAGAATCAATAGCTTAGAATCACAAAAACAAATTCTTTTTAAAAGACATAACATCTGAGAAAAAAAATCATAGAAAAATTCAAAAAAATCTTGAAATAGAACACAAACTAGATGGCTTAAAAAAAGAAATACACAGTCTGAAAAAGAAGTTGTAAATGAGGATGAAACAGCATTCAAAAATTAAATACATAGATAACAAAATAAAAAAATGTCTTTGTAGTGTCTATACTTTATCTTAAAGCATTTATCTCTAAAAATATTTTTAGAAAAAAATGTGAAAGATTATGATCAAATAAATAATATTTCAAAAAAATATAAAAGGTAAAAATAGCTACTTCTATTATACTAGCAACCTTACTTTTCAATATTCTTTTTTAATTACTTTAAAATTCATCTCTTCTTCTAAAGAACATTATATTAGTTTCGGTGAAACAAATACTACAGCAGTAGATACAACTGAAGAAATGAAAAACAAAAAGAGGCTGAAGAAAGCAAAAATTACGGTACTCAAGAAAAAAAGCTGAGGCTGCTCGTATCGATCCGGACGCCCAAGATGAAGAAATCACAGCAAAACTAGCTGGTACCTTCACATCATATTCATTTTGACGTTAATCGTGAAGTCACAGTTTCAAAAAATACATGTCTTTTAAATCTGCAAGTTGGTCTGATCAAGGGAGACGTTATTGAATCAGGAACAAAACTAACGGTAAATAAAATAGTTTCTCCTGCAGGTTATTTAATGTATCAGATTTCATCCGGAAAATTACAAGGACAATTCATCACTGCAAACGGGAAATTTGTTACTGTTAATTCTAAAACGATCAACTTAATAACTTCATATCTCGCCCTGTTGCTATTAAATTCTTAGCAACTCAAAATGTTTATTCTGATGAATCAGTAAGTAAGGTGCGAGTTACTTTTGGTAATGGTGCTCAATTAAATATTAACGGTATTGGAATTACTAATAATAGGTTGATATACTATATTACTGACGGTTCATTCGTACCCAGTTAACCCTGTTCGCGTAATAGAAGTTAATGAGAAACGCCAAAGTCAAAAACATTGATAATAACAGCAATAACAATTCTCAAAATAACCAAAAGAACTACATCTTAATATTATATCCACCTTTGATAGCATCTTAGGGTGGATTTTTTATTAAAAATTTCATTTTATACAAAAATAATGCCCCGACAAAATCGATTTCTCCGAAACCAAGATTTTTGTCGAGGCATCCTCAACATAGTTTATTGTATCTAAAAGTGTTATAAAACGAATTTAGATATCAATAAAAGTACTACAACTATAAATTCTCATACATATTTAGGACTTTTTGCTAAGCCTCTTTTTTTATTATCTTATTTCTGCTCCATTAGGAATATCAGCATCGATCTCTACTACTCGCAAAAATACCATCTTTTTCTGCTGATAAAATCATTCCTTCACTTAATTCCCCACACAGTTTAACTGGTTTTTAAGTTAGCTACAACTGCAACTTTTTACCAATAAGTTCCGCTGGATCATAGTATTTTTGCAATACCGGAAACTATCTGTCTTTGATGATTTCCTAAATCTAATTTGAATTTTTAATAATTTAGAACTTTTTCTTAACTTTTTCACATTCTAACACTTGTGCAACTCTTAAAGATGTTTCAAAGAATTTATCTATTGTAATTTCTTCAGCAAGTTCAACATAAGTATCGTCTTTTTGATTCAGTTTCAAAGATTCACAAGTGCTTTAGAGACATTTGTTCTTTGATATATTCTACTTCCACTTCTTTATCAAATCTTGGGAAGATTGGAGTTGGTTTTTCTACTACTTTCACAGTTCCATCGAGATACACCAAATGTTTTAGCTGATTCGAAAACCAATAAATCTTCTTTAACCCCTAATTGTTTAGCAATTTCTGCTGGTGCTTTAGTTAAAGCAGGAGAAATTAAAATTGTAGCTATACGAAGACTTTCAGCTAAATAGTTCATTACTTTATCTAATTCAGGTTGATTAGCTTCATCTTTAGCTAGAATCCACGGAGTAGTTTGATCAATATATTTATTTGTTCTAGAAATAAACTTCCATACTGATTCTAAAAGCTTTTTGAAAACTGCATATTTTTCCATATATTCTGCATACTCTGTAATAACTTCTTTTGATAAATCAACCAATTCTTTATCAAATTCAGTAGTCAGTTCAACGAATTTTGGAATTACTCCCACCACAATACTTATTAATCATAGAAATAGTTCTATTTAATAAATTTCCTAAGTCGTTTGATAAATCAGAATTAATTCTATCAATAAAACTTTCAGGTGTGAAAATTCCATCTTGTCCAAATGGAACTTCACGTAATAAGTAATAACGTGCTGAATCTAGTCCATAACGTTCTATTAACATATATGGATCTACTACATTCCCCTTAGACTTACTCATCTTACCGTCTTTCATAAGTAACCAACCATGAGCGAAAATTTTTCTTAGGTAGTGGCAAATCTAATGCCATAAGTAATATCGGCCAGTAAATCACATGGAAACGCACAATTTCCCTTACCTACTACTTGAACATCTGCTGAGTAATATTTATTAAATAGTTCTTCACTCTCACCTGTTGCATATCCTAATGCAGTAATATAGTTAACTAAAGCATCAATCCAAACATATACAACGTGTTTAGGATTAGATTTTACTTTCACTCCCCAGTCAAAAGTTGTACGAGTAACAGCTAAATCTTCTAATCCCGGTTTGATGAAGTTATTTAGCATTTCATTTTTTCTGCTTTCTGGTAAAATGAATTCAGGATGTTCATCATAGTATTTTTACTAATCTATCCGCATATTTACTCATTTTGAAGAAATAACATTCTTCACTAACTAGCTTAACTTCATTTCCACTTGGTGCAATACCACCAATCATATTACCTTCTTCATCTCTGAATACTTCTTGAAGCTGTGTTTCTGTAAAATATTCTTCATCACTAATAGAATACCAACCCTTGTATTCTCCAAGATAAATATCGCCTTTTTCTACTAATTTATCGAAAATTTCAGCTACTGCTTTTTCATGATAGTCGTCTGTAGTACGGATAAATTTACTATAATCTATATCCATAGCTTCCCATAATTTTTAATACCCTATAATCATTTCATCAACATAAGCTTGTTCAGAAATGCCTTTTTCTTGAGCTTTTTGTTGAATTTTTTTGACCGTGTTCATCTGTACCTGTTAAAAAGTATGTATCATATCCACTTAATTTTTTATATCTCTAGTTAATGCGTCACACGCAACTGTCGTGTAGGCATGTCCTATATGTAAGTTACCACTCGGGTAATAAATAGGCGTTGTAACATAAAATGTCTTTTTAGTCATCTTACAACCATCCTCTCTTTCAATTTTTAGTTAATATACATTACTATTGTACCATATATTCATGGCTATTGCATAATTTTTATTATTTTTTTCAAATTTCAAAAATACTTTTATATGAAACAAAAGATACAACCCATTTTTTTAGAAACAGCTCTAAAAATTTTTCATTTTTCTCTAAATTTCATTTTCAAAATAATTTCTACAATAACTATCCTACTATATAATAATTTTCAACTCTAATACTTACATAAATATAAGTATTAGAGTTTTTAGATATATCTTAAATTTATTCTATCTCTCACACCAAGGTGTGATTTTTACTTTTTGCTAGCTTAGCTATCTCCACTATTGTATCAGCTGCTTTTTCATATGTTCTAAAACAACTGAATTCATATTGCCCATGGAAGTTTTCTCCACCGACAAAAATATTAGGAGTTGGTATTCCCATGTAAGAAATTTTAGAACCATCAGTTCCTCCACGTATTGGAATAATTAATGGTGTCACACCAACATTTTTTAATAAACTTGTTCAGCTACATCAACACAGCGTTTATCTTCTTTAATTACATCACCCATATTATAATATTGATCATATAATTCATATTCTACTACATTTCCATATTTTTCATTAATTTTAGCTGCAACTTCTTCTGCAAATTTCTTACGTGCTAAGAATTTTTCTTTGTCATGATCACGAATAATATAAACCATTTCCGCTTCTTCTATTCTAGCTTGCATATTATGTAATAAATAGAATCCTTCATAACCTTCAGTATGTTCTGGTACTTCTTTTTCTGGAAATAATGAAGCTAATTCAGCAGCAATCATATTTGCATTTTTCATTTTACCTTTTGCTGTACCAGGATGTACACTTACACCAGTAATTTTATACGTGATTTGCGCAGCGTTGAAACTTTCATATTGAAGTTCTCCTAGAACTCCACCATCCATTGTATATGCATAGTCTGTAGCAAAAGCCTTTCGCATCAAAAATGATCAGCTCCACGACCGATTTCTTCATCAGGACCAAAAGCAATACGAATATCACCATGTTCTATTTCAGGGTGTTCACTTAAATATTTAATAGCCTCAACAATTTCTGTAATTCCAGCCTTATCATCAGCACCTAATAAAGTTGTTCCATCAGTTGTGATCAATGTAAGTCCCTTATAATTGTTTAAATTAGGAAACTCTTCTTTTGTCATTACAATATTTAAATCTTTATTTAAAAACAATATCTTCTCCAGCATAGTTTTCTATAACTTGTGGATTAATACCTTCAACGTTAAAGTCAGCTGTATCTACATGAGAAATAAAACCTATTCTATCATAAAGGCTTATCAGTATTAGCTAGTAATGTTGCAGTTAAAAAACCAATTTTCCTCGTTTAAAACTATATCACTTAGATTTAGTTCTTCTAATTGACCTTTCAACATACGTAAGAAAATCTTTTTGCTCTGGAGTAGACGGTAATGTCGTACTAGCTGCATTAGATCTAGATTTTGAAGTTAACATATCCTAAAAACGTTCTAACATAGTTTCATATTTCATTATTCTTCACCTCATTTGTATTTTCCTTTATTATAATATACTTTTTAACAAAATGTAAAGGTTATACTACACTATTTTTTTAATATAAATATATGGTATCTATTTTCTATTAGTATAAAACAATCTTCTTAATAAAATTGTATTTTTTTATGTTACAATTACATATGTATTCTAATTTTTATATTAGACATTAGTAAAATTAAATTTTTAAGGAGAACTTTTTTTCATGCAAGAAGTTATGAACTATAAAGATACTAGGATTGAAAACTTCCATACTATCTATCCTAACCATATGAACAGACATGATACATTATTCGGTGGACAAACTCTATATTGGCTTGACGATGTACAAGGTTTAGTAATACGTAGATATACACACCTACCATTCTTTACTGCAAGTATTGATACATATCAATTTTTAGACGTTGTACATAGACACGAAGCATTAATTATTGATAGTTATATCTCACGAGTTGGTACTAGAAGTGTTGAAATTTTTTGCTGAGCTAAGTGCATTTAACCATGAAACAAGACATACTCGTTTAGTAGGTATTTGTTTTTCAACTTTCGCAATTAACAAAGATACTGTACTTGAGAAACCTTTACCTAAAGTTGAATATACTGATGAAATTTCAAAATTTGTTAGCTCTTCATACGAAGATAGACAAAGCGGAAAAATTAACAGCTAGACAATTCTGTAAAGAATATCTAAAATATTATAATAAATAGAAAAAGGGGTGAGATTATTTCTCACTCCCTTTTTTCTATTTCACTAATCAATTGAATAAAGTAATTCTAATACTTTTTTTCTTCAAATTTAACTAATTTTTTTCTTTAGCAACTTCTTTATCTGCATCTTTAACATAGATATAAAGTTTTACTTTTTGGTTCTGTTCCACTTGGACGTAAAAGTATACCAAGATTCATCTGAGTAACTGAATTTAACAGCATCTGTTTTTCAATATCGATATCTTTCTCTTCACCAGTAGCTACAGTTTTTTTCTTTTTTGTACTAAGTAGTCAGTAATAGCTACTACTTCGCTTCCAGCTATTTCATGAGCAAAAATTTCACGATATTTTTTTCCATCATACGTTTAATTCTTTGAGCACCTGCTGCCCTTCTAAAACAATTGAGATAGTTTTTATCTAGGTAGTAACCATATTTTTCATAGAATCCATCAAGTACATCTACTAATGTTTTTACCTTGTGTTTTTGTAGAATGCCGCAGCTTCAACTAATAACATAGCGATAGTTACACCATCTTTATCACGTAGGAATGTACCGACATTGTATCCAATACTTTCTTCATATCCCATTACATAGTTTTTCTCGCCTGTAATATCCCATTCATTTGGTAATGCACAAATGTTTTTAAATCCAGTTAGAACATCGATTACTTCTACTCCATATTCTTTACAAAGTGGTTCAACCATTTTAGAAGTTACGATAGATTTAACTAACACTGGGTTTTCAGGAAGTTTATTTTGTTTAGCAAGATTTTCAATAACATATTGAACCAATACTGCTCCTGCTTGGTTACCATTTAGAGAAACTACTTCACCATTGTGAATTACTTCTACAGCAAGACGGTCACAGTCAGGGTCAGTTGCGATAATTACATCGGCATTAACTTCTTTTGCTAATCTTTCACCATATTCAAATGCTGCAGTGTCTTCTGGGTTTGGATATTTAATTGTTGGGAAAGTTCCATCTGGATCTTTTTGTTCTTCAACAACATGTACATTTTCAAATCCACGACGAGCAAGAACTGTTGTTACAGCTTTTATATCCTGCTCCATTTAATGGTGTATAAACTACAGAAATGTTTTTTTATCAATATTTTCATCATTAATTGCACAGTTTAAAGATTCTCTATAGAATTCTTCGTCGATTTCTTGTCCAATATAAACTAATAATCCCTTTTTCTTGTGCTTCTTCTTCTGTTAAAGTAACATAGTTGTCAAAAAAATATCCATAGAGTTAATGTACTCTAATACTTTATCACTTATATCAGATTTGATTTGAGATCCTTCTTGCCAATATACTTTATATCCGTTATACTCTTTAGGATTGTGACTTGCTGTAATGTTAATACCGCTAGCTGTTCCTAAATAACGAACCGCAAATGATAATTCAGGAGTTGGACGTAAATCTTCGAATAAGTATGCTTTTAACTCCATTACTAGCCATTACTAATGCTGCTAACTTAGCAAATTCTTTTTGAGAAAAGACGCGGATCATGAGCAATAGCAATACCTTTTTCTTGCAATCCATTATCTATAATAGTTTGTGCTAATGCTTTTGTAGCACGAGCGATGATAAATCTATTCATTCTGTTAGAACCCATACCTACTTTACCACGTAATCCCGCAGTTCCGAATTCTAATTCTTTATAAAATCTATCTTCTTTTCTACTTCATCATCAGCTACATTTTTTAATTGAAGTTTTTTTCTTCTCTGTTAGAGCTGAACTATTTAACCATTTTTCATATAATTCTTGATAATTACTCATATCATATTACCTCTTATTTTTTTATTTTTATGCTAAACCTAAAGCAATTTCCATCATTTTTGTAAATGCTGTTTGTCTTTCTTCTGTGTAGTTTCTTCCCCTGTTACTAGTGAATCACTTACTGTTAAAATTGTAAGTGCATTAACTCCTGCAGCTGTTGCATTAGCATATAAAAGCTGTACTTTCCATTTCAACTGCTAAAACTCCCATCTTAATCCAATTTTTCCATAGCTTTTTCGTCTGCATTATAAAAAAATTTCACTACATAAGATGTTTCCTACGTGTACTGTCTTGCCCCATTTCTTGAGCTTTATTGTATGCTTTTAATAACAAATCAAACGAAGCTGTTAAACTGTAATTCCCTGAATATTATATTGGTGCATATAGTTAGAGTTTGTAGATGAACCCATTCCTAAAATTACATCATACAATTTCACTTTCGGTTGTAAAAGCTCCACAAGTTCCAATTCTAATTAAGTTTTTTAACTCCAAAAGTGTGAATTAATTCATAAGAATAAATACCGATACTAGCTGGTCCCATACCTGTTCCCATTACAGAAATCTTCTTACCTTTATATGTTCCAGTATACCCAAGCATACCACGCACTTCGTTAAAACATACTGCATCTTCTAAAAATGTTTCTGCAACAAATTTTGTCTAGTGGATCCTGGTAGTAAAAATCGTTTTCATGCGATTTCTACTCCATTAAAGCTTAATATGTGGTGTTTGTTTGTGTGACATCAATTAGTCCCCCTGTAAATATATTAATAACTTTTATTATACCTTTTTCTCTTCTTAAACAAGAGATATTAAAAATAATTATCTTTTATTTTTCTCGTAAATATTCTGACAACGAAGAGTTTTTCTTTAATGATTTTTCATAGACTTTAATATTAACACTCTGTTTTTCTATATGTTTTTCCACTTTAAAAAGTAAAAATATTAAATCATTTAATTTTTAAAGTTAATACTTATTTTTATCGCTTTCTTGTGACTTACTAATAATATCTTGTAATTACAAATTATTTTTATTGAAAAATAATTATATAAAACTTGAATATTAATAGTATTTTTAATCCATTTTGGTATATAATTAATGTTATAAATAAAATAAATTAGAAAGAGGTTTTTATGTTACAATTAGCTGTCTTTTTACTCAGTAATTGCGATGTTTTTTTGTTCCTTTCTTAAGGAAAAACTTTAAAAACATACACACTGGGAAATTTGTTATAATTGTTCCATTAATCCTGTTCGGATATTTTTGTTTCAAGTATTAAGAATATCTATTCCGGAGGAACAATTTATAAAAACTAGCATTTGTTTCTAATGCGGGACTTGATATAAATCTACATTTAGATGGTCTATCACTCCTTTTCGCTTTACTAATTACAGGAATTGGTACGTTGGTTATCTTATATTCTTGTTACTATATGAGTATTACTGATGAAAAATTACATAAATTTTACATATTCTTACTAATATTTATGTCGGCTATGTTAGGTGTAGTTTTTATCTGATAATATGCTTAGTATGTATATGTTCTGGGAAATGACTTCTGTATCTTCATTTCTTCTAATTAGTTATTGGCACGAAAAATGACGCTCAAGAAAAGGAGCCTTAAAATCATTAATCATTACTGTCTCTCGGTGGAGTATTGATGTTAGCAGGAATTTTTTGTTTTAAATAACATTACTGGTAGCTTTAATATTAGTGAAATAATAGAATTCACAAAAAAATCACGGATATAACAGTAAATATCTAATCGCCATGATTTTAATACTATTTGGTGCATTTACTAAATCTGCTCAATTTCCATTCCATATTTGGTTACCTGATGCAATGGCTGCTCCAACACCAATCAGTAGTTATTTACACTCAGCAACAATGGTTAAAGCTGGTATCTATCTATTACTTAGAATAGGAATTGTATTCTCATTCTCAACTACATTCGGTAATATTTTAATTATTTTTCGGAACAATAACAATGTTAATAGGATCTATATCAGCAATATTCTTAAAAAGATTTAAAAAGGAATCTTAGCTTATTCTACAATAAGTCAACTTGGTATGATGACGCTTATGATTGGTATTGCAAACCTTGGGTTATATAATGATAATCACTATGTTTTACACATTTGCATTTTTATGCTGTTTGCTTCCATATTATAAAACCATGCCGCATTTAAAGCGTGTTTATTTATGATTACTGGAATTATCGATCATTCATTCCACAGCAGAGATATTGAAAAATTACGTGGAATAAAAATTCATGCCACTTAGTTTTATACTTAGTGTTATAGCTGGATTCTCAATGGCTGGAATTCCACCTTTAAGTGGATTCTATTCTAAAAGAGTATTTCCTAACAGTAGTCTATGGATTAACACAATCTAGTATGCTATATATGGTTATTGTAATAGCTGTTGTTATCGGTGCTTTAGGAACTGCAGTATATTCATTAATATTAGCATTCAAACCTTTCTTAGGTACTTTCAATTCAGAAGTACTTGGAGAGAAAAAATTACATCTACCTAGTAATGGAATCTTTATTTCACCGATTATACTTGTAGGATTTGTCTTAATTAATACATTTATAAAAGACTATGTAGTAATTCCAGCTCAACAAGCTGCTTTAGCTGTTAAAATTACAAATAATGAAGTAATAACGCACGTTCATCACAATAGCTTCTTGTCAAGCGAACTACTTACTTCTGTTTTCGTGATAATTGTCAGCTTCGGTATTTATAAAGTATTCGCTAGTGAAAAATGGTATTTATTCACTAAATCCAACTATTGTTTCTATTCATGGAGCATACAATAATGGTGGTATTTTATTACATAAATTTAGTGGATTCTTACATAATACATTTATCACTAACCAACTAAGAAGAAATATGAGTTATATTTTCTTAGTACTTTCTGCAACTATTATTGGTGGTTACTTTTGCAATCGGTAGACCAATGTTAATCAATAATTTCTCTACAATTCATTACATGAACATTTTCATTGGATTATGTATAGTAATTTGTTGCGTTGCCCTTACAACTGTCTACAATCGTTTAGTTCTTATAATCCTATCTTCAGGAGTTGGATTTATGATGACTGCTTTATATGTGACATTTAGAGCTCCCTGATTTAGCAATGACACAATTCGTTATAGAATCAATTTCTACTATAATATTCTTAATAGCTTTTTATGCTATTAACTGATAAAACAAAACAAGTAGAAAAATATCAATTTAAACTTACTAATGCAATAATTGCTGCATTAACTGGTATTAGCTTTTACTATTATTGGATTAGTATCATATGCATACAAAAACCCATCAGAAATCAGCCAATTCTATTTTTGATAATGTAGTCGATTCGGTGGAGGTAACATAGTTAATGTTATTATCGTTGATTTTAGGGATTTGATACTCTATTTGAAATCACGGTTATGACAATGGTAGCACTAATTATTTATGCAATGTTCAAAAATTATTAAAAAGAGGAGGACCGAAAGATGAAAACTAATGATTTAATATTAAAAATCATTATCTGCAATTATTTCAGGATGTATTTTTCCTACTTTCACTTAGTTTGTACTTTGGTGGTCACTTCCTTCCTGGTGGAGGATTCGTCGGAGGTCTCCCTTTGTACAATGGCATTAGCACTAGCAATGTTTACATATGGAATAGATAAAGTTACTAAACTTCTTCCTATTAATTACGTTTATGTTACTGCTATCGGACTACTTTTTCTCAATTGGAAACAGCTTTTTAGCGGTGTTGTTGTCGGAAAAAATTTCTTTAAACATCACTATACACACATTCATGTTCCTATAATGGGCGAAATGGAATTACACACAGCCGCAATATTTGACTTAGGTGTTTATTTCGTAGTTGTCGGAGTCCTAATGTCGGTTATTTTTGGCTTTTCGGAAAGGATGGTAAATAATGGAATTTTATATGATTATCTTATGTGGTATTCTTGTTGGATTTGGTATTTACCTTATGCTTTCAAAGAGTATGATGCGAATTATTATTGGAGTTGGTCTTTTTGGACATGCTGCCAACTTAATAATTTTAATCGCAGGAGGTTTATATGATGGTGATATTCCTATTATTTCTGAGTTAGGGAAAAATTATATAGACCCTATTCCTGCAGCACTTATTCTTACTGCTATCGTAATCGGTTTTGCAGTAACTTGTTTATTAATTTCAATTTATATTGCTAACTACAAACTAAAAGGAAGCGATAATGTAATTGATCTTGAGGATGTAGATAATATGAAGGAGGAGAGAAAAAAATGCATAGTAATTTACCTGTTATACCAATTTTTTTATACCCCTTCTATTTGCTGCAATTACAGTATTATTTAGAAAAAGAATAGCAATGCAACGTTTATTAACTACATTAGCTACTCTACTAGTTTTTAGCATTTTCTATCTACAATATTTATTTAGTCGATAAGCATAGAATACTAATACTAGAAATGGGGAACTGGGCTAGTCCATTCGGTATTACTTTTAACCCTAGATGGATTAAATAGTATCTTAGTTACTACATCATCTATCGTATTTTTTTGGCAACTTTAATATATTCATTTAAAACAATTGACAAAGTACGTGAACTTAGCTTCTTCTATCCAGGATTCCTATTAATCATGGTCGGAATTAATGGAGCTTTTACAACAGGTGATATTTTTCAACTTATTTGTTTTCTATGAAATACTACTTATGTCATCATACTTACTACTACTTGTAGGTATTAATAAAGAACAACTTAAATCTTCAATAAGTTATGTGCTAATGAATGTATTTGCTGGTAGTTTATTTGTTATTAGCATTGGATATCTTTACACAATTGTTGGTAGTTTAAATATGGCATACATATCACAAAACAATCTCATCAATGGAAGATCGACGTGGGTTATATCTTGTTGGAGCTGTAATGATATTTGTGTTCTGTATGAAAGGTGCTTTATTCCCTCTATTTACATGGATGAATAGATCATATGCAGCACCTCCAATAGCAATCTCAATAATATTTGGAGCATTGCTTACTAAAGTTGGACTATATTCAATAATTAGAACATACGGGTTGTTCTATTATGAGTCAAGTTTTATTAAATCATATATATTAATACTTGGAGCGATTTCTATAGTAGCAGGTTGTATCGGTGCAATCTATCAAAAAGACTTAAAACAAATAGTAATCTTCAATATAGTAATTTCACTAGGTGTTATGGTATGCGGAACTGCGACATTAAATACTTTTTGGTGTTAAAGGAACTTTATTCTACGCCGTTAATGATATACTTCTAAAAAGCTGCTCTATTTATCATAGTTGGATTAATCATCTATGTTAGCGGAGTTAAATATGTTCAAAAATGTGGTTTAATAAATAGATACCCGCTACTTGGTTGGACATACTTTATAGTAGTTTTATCATTAGCTGGAGTTCCACCATTTAGTGGTTTCTATGGTAAAGCACTTATTATTAAAGGTTTAGTTACAAACAATAATACCTTTATAGCTGTACTAGTAGCTTTATCAGGATTGGTAGTTTTCTACTCTAATTAAAGTATTTTTTTAAATGTATTTTACGATAATATTAATAAGAACCCTAATTCTAAAAACCACTTCTAAAGGAGTACAAATTCCTCTTATTATTATCGTTGCTATCGCACTAATTGTAGGAGTTAGCACTAATCTATTAGATGATTTCTTCGATAAAGGGATACAAATGGTATTAAATCCTCAACACTATATTGATTTAGTACTTAAGAAAGGAGCATAATTATGGCACTACAATTTTTAATTAATATATTAGTTGGCGTAATATGGACGTTCTTTTTCAGGTAACTACAACTCTGAGTATTTCGCTGTAGGTTTCTTTTGGGAATGGTTCTCCTATTCATATTTAGAAATACCTTCGCAAAAATATCCTTGAGAACAACTTTATTACATCTATGTCTATAAATGGATAAAATTAATCTTAATGTTTTTAATCGAATTATTAAAAAGCTGATATAAATGTACTAAAATTAATGTTTTAAAAAAAGATCTCGATGTAAATCCTGTTATTTTTTTGAATATCCTTTAGAAGTGATTGGCAAATCACACTACTGCTAATATGATTACATTAACACCAGGTACGCTAACAGTAAACGTCGGACATGATAATAAAGTGCTTCACATTCACTGCTTAGACACTGATGATATTGCAGGTGAAATTGAAGGTATTAAAAATAGTTTTTGAAAAAGCAATATTGGAGGTCGATTTAGATGGATAAGATATTAGAATACTCTATTATACTAGGTATTTTTGCTAGTATAGCAATGATATGTTTCTTACTACTATATATTGTAAAAACCTGGCATATTCGATAAATTAATAGCAAGTGACCTTCTTGCTATGCCTCTTATTTGTTTGATAGTTTTTAGTAAGTATGTATTTTTAAAACTTTTTCATACATTTCTCTAATACTTATCATAACAATTATATGTTTAGTTGGAACTATTGTTACCGCTAGATTCTTAGCTAAAAAAAGGAGGTATTCAGTGATGATACTAAATAACATTTTTAGACATTATAATTATACTTCTAATTTTAGCCTCAATTGTTGCTATGTTAGCTACTGTGATTGGATTCATAAGATTACCGGATGAAATGACAAAAATTCATGCCGCTGGTGTTACAGGATCTTTCGCTGTTGAATTAGTTCTTATTGCTGGATTTGTTTATTTCTATCGATACTTACATGTATTTGAGTTTAAATTTTTTTCTTAGCTATTGCATTCTTATTCTTAGCAGCACCTGTATCTGCACACATGATTTCTATAAGTGCTATAATATACAATAAAAAAAGTATATTCTAAAAAAATAACAAAGACGAAGCTAAAAAGTGTTAGATGATATAGCAAAACTCAATGAATAAACTCTAATATAGTTTTCAAAAACCACTGTTACAATATTTGTTTCAGTGGTTTATTGATATCTAAATTTATCTTATAGAAATCTTTTAGATATCTAATAAACTTTTACAGAGATTACTCGACAAAATCGATTTTTGAAATCATGATTTTTAAGTCCTACCTTTTAATCTTCTTTAATTAGTTTTTATTTAATGCTTTAAAAGCGACATCTATAAGCACTATTCAATGGACATATTAATATTAAAAATAAAATTTTTAGTCTACTTCCTCTATCTCTGATAATATTTTTTTATTGTGTTGGAACATTTTTCCCTTTTCTCTATTTAAGACATTATCACTTTTCATTCATAAATCCTTATCATAATATTATAAAGCCTTGACTTATTTCACTTTATATAGTAATATTCATATAGATTATAAAACAAAGGAGTCATTTTTATGAGAAAATATTTTTGGAACAGACGGTATTCGTGGTATCGCAGGTGAATCACTTACTGCCGATTTGAGTTTTTAAAAGTAGGTAAAGCTCTTGGTAAATTACTTACTGAAAAAAAGAACATCCAAAAGTAATAATAGGTAGAGATACAAGAATTTCATGTGATATGATTGAGCAAGCACTATCTGCTGGACTTACTAGCACAGGAGTGCACGTAATGACAATTGGTACAATTCCTACACCTGCAATTGCTTATTTAACTAAAACTATTGAGACTGATAGTGGTATTATGATTTCAGCATCTCACAATCCTTATCAAGACAACGGAATTAAAATTTTCGGTCCTGATGGATTTAAACTTACAGATGAACAAGAATTAGAAATTGAACATCTTATCGATAACTCTGATGAGATTAAAAATGCTAGTTTTGAAAAAATCGGAAAACTATATGGTGCGAATGAATTAATCCAAAAATATGTTCAACACATAAAACAATCCATTTCAGGAGATTTATCTGGAATTAAACTTGCATTAGACTGTGCCAATGGTGCTACAACTGGTGTAGCTCCTTTTATATTCGGTGATTTAGAAGCCGATATAGAAACTATTGGTTGCCAGCCTAACGGTGTAAATATTAACGATAATGTTGGATCTACAAAAATTAACACTATCGCTGAGTTCGTAAAAAATAACGATGTAGATATGGGATTTGCGTTCGATGGAGATGGAGATAGAGTTCTTGCTGTCGATTCTAAAGGAAACGTCGTAGACGGTGATAAAATCATGTTTATTCTTGCTAAGCACCTTAAAGAACAAGGTGAATTAAAAGATAACATGGTTGTATCTACAGTGATGAGTAATATCGGTTTCTACAAAGCAATAGAAGAAAACGGACTGCAATCAGTTAAAACTGCAGTTGGTGATAGATACGTTGTAGAAGAAATGAGAAACAACTCATACTCACTTGGTGGAGAACAATCTGGTCATATCATTCTTATGAATTATGCAACTACTGGTGATGGTATTCTTACAGCTGTTAAATTAGCCGATATCATTAAGAAATCAGGTAAATCATTAGAAGAATTAGCCAATGAAGTAAGTATTTACCCTCAAAAACTAGTAAACATCAAAGTAGTAGATAAAAAAACTGCTATGGAAGACGAAGAAGTACTATCAGAATGTACTAAAGTTGAAAAAGAACTAGAAGGAAACGGGCGTATTCTATTACGTGCCTCTGGAACTGAAAATCTTATTCGTGTAATGGTTGAAGCTAGTAGTGATGAACTTACTGACAAATATTGTGAACAAGTAGCAGCTATTGTACGATATGAAGTAAAATAATGATTACAAAAGAAGTTAGTCGTGATTAGCAACTAACTTCTTTTTTTATTTTTCAATTTCTATAGTATATAATTATAAATTTCAAATCCCATTTTAGATTATAACAAATGAAAAAAACATAGCTTATCGTTGATTATGTAATCTTAAACATTTTTATATCTTATTATGGTTTACTAATAATTTTTAAACTTAATATTATATTAATTAATACGTAAACAATACTCATTAAAAATATATATCCACAATATTTTTACATCTTTACAGTAATTTTTTGACTAGATAAATTTTACTGTAATACTAGTATTAATTGTAGTTTAACTATAAAGATGTTCTGTGTTATTGTGGAAAATTTAATCTTTTTATACAAATAGACTTTTATTAATATTTTACCAAAAAAATATGAGAATTTTTAAGGAAATTTTTATTTTCCTATTGTTTTTTGTATATACTTCTGTTATACTTATAGGTGAAGTAATTATTATATTACTTCAATATGTTCTTTTATTATAAGTCTCCTAGCTTATAATAAAGACTTTTCATATTTACTCCCTTATTTCTACCTTACAATATTTTTTTGTAAGGTAGGGTTTTTTATTTTCTGAAATATTCCCATTTTCCATCAATAATTACTGTTTTTTTCTGTAGTTTCTTGGATTTCTTCATATTTTTCTGAATACAACAAAATTTACTTGACTTATTTTCTTTCCTACGGTAAACTTTTAATGTGTAAGCACAAAATAAAAAAAGAAAAGGAGCAAGTATGATAAAAAGTAGAAAATTTAAATGTTACTTATAATCAGTCTCCTGCCCTTTCTAACATTAACCTAGAAATTAACTGTACCTGGCATCACTGGGATCATAGGACCGAATGGGGCAGGAAAATCTACTCTAATAAAGGCAATATTAAATATAATTCCATCTACAGGAATTTCAAAAATTGATAATAAAATTTCAAAAAGAAAATTTAGATAATGTTGCCTACGTAGAACAAAAATAAATATTGACTACAACTTTCCAATTAAAGTAAGAGAATGTGTTTCTCTGGCTTTATATTCTAAGATTGGAATACTAAGAAAATTAAAAAAATCTGATTGGCAAAAAAAGTTGACGACGCTTTAAAGTTAGTTGGTCTAGAGAAATTCTCTAATAGACAAATTAGTGAACTATCGGCGGACAGTTCCAACGTGTATTAATAGCTCGTTGTCTTGTACAAGACGCTAAATATATATTCTTAGATGAACCATTTGTTGGAATAGATTCTGTTAGTGAAGAGATAATTATGGAAACTTTAAGAGATCTACGTGATAAAGGACATACTATATTAATTGTCCACCATGACTTAAGAAAAGTTCATTCTTATTTTGATAGTGTTCTATTACTTAATAAAGAAGTTATTGCGTTTGGTGATACTGAATCAACTTTCACAAGAGCTAACTTAACTACAGCTTATGGCACTGACTTATTCTTTACTGGAGGTGAAAATAATGATTAAAGAGTTTATTGATGGACTTTATAGTTTTCATTTCTTACAAAACGCACTTATTACTGCCATTGTTATTGGGATAGTTGCAGGCGCTGTAGGATGTTTTATAGTACTTAGAGGTATGTCACTTATGGGAGATGCAATCTCTCACGCAGTACTTCCAGGTGTAGCTGTTTCATTTATTCTTTGGAATTGACTTCTTTATAGGTGCAATCGTTTTTGGACTAATGGCATCAATCATTATCACTTTTATCAAAGGTAATTCAATTATTAAAAGTGATACAGCAATAGGTATAACATTCAGTTCATTCTTAGCGTTAGGAGTTATTCTAATTGGTGTTGCGAATAGTTCTACCGATTTATTCCACATCTTGTTCGGTAATATTTTTAGCTGTTCAAGACTTAGATATGTATATTACAATTGAGTTGCTATTTTCGTATTACTTGTAATAAAACTATTCTACAAAAGAATTATTACTAACTTCATTTGATGAATTATTGGCAAAAAGCAATGGGAATGAAAGTTAATTTCTATCACTATTTACTTATGATACTTTTTAACTTTAGTATCTGTTACAGCTATGCAAAGTGTTGGTACTATCCTAATCGTTGCTATGTTAATTACACCAGCAGCCACAGCATATTTATATGCAAACAGCTTAAAAACTATGATTTTTCTTATCATCAGCTATCGGAGCTGGTTGCTCAGTATTAGGGTTATTCTTAGGATATTCATTTAATATCGCTGCTGGATCTCAGCATTGTTTTTAACATCAGCTATTGTTTTTGCAATAAGTTTCTTTATTGCACCGAAACAACGCTTTGTTAAAACATAAAAATAATAACTAAGGTAATAATCAGCAAAAACTAAAATAGAATACATTAATTTAATATAATATCCCCTTTAAATAGACTTATTATAATTTAAAAATATTATAATTTAAAAATACTTCCAAAAATTAGTTTATTTAAAGGTGTTATTGTAGGTGTTTTTTACTGATACTGATTATCATTAATTATGTAAATCTATTTTATTTTTGTTTTACAATTATAAATAATAAAGGATACTTATTAATAATATGAAAAATTAGGTTTAAAAATTAAGTTTTTCTTGTACTGATTTTTACTCTAGCAGTTGGACTATTTGCTTTGTTCTAGTGCTAAACAAAATTCAGGCTCAACTGAAGCTACAAAATTAAAAAGTAGTAGCTACAAACTCTATTATCGCTGATATTACAAAAATATCGCTGGTGATAAAATTGATTTACACAGTATCGTACCTGTTGGACAAGATCCACATGAATACGAACCGCTTCCTGATGATGTTAAGAAAACATCACAAGCTAATCTTATCTTCTACAACGGTATTAACTTAGAAACTGGTGGTAACGCTTGGTTTACTAAATTAGTTCAAAATGCTAAAAAGAAGAAAATAAAGATTACTATGCTGTAAGTGAAGGTGTTGATGTAATTTACCTTGAAGGTCAAAATGAAAAAGGTAAAGAAGACCCACACGCTTGGTTAAATCTTGAAAATGGTATGATTCATGCTAAAAACATTGCTAAACAATTAGAAGCTAAAGATCCAAAAAAACAAAGATTTCTACGAAGCAAATCTTAAAACTTATTTAGAAAAACTTTCTAAATTAGATAAAGAAGCTAAAGATAAATTCAACAACATCCCTAAAGAGAAAAATGATTGTAACTAGTGAAGGATGCTTCAAATACTTCTCTAAAGCATACAATGTACCTTCTGCTTACATTTGGGAAATCAATACTGAAGAAGAAGGAACTCCGGATCAAATCAAAACTCTAGTTGAAAAATTACGTAAAACTAAAGTACCTTCTCTATTCGTAGAAAGTAGTGTTGACGAACGTCCAATGCAAACAGTATCAAAAGATACTAACATTCCAATCTTCGAAAAATCTTCACTGATTCTATCGCTGAACCAGGACAAAACGGAGATAGCTACTACAACATGATGAAATGGAACTTAGATAAAATTGCTGAAGGATTAGCAAAATAATTAATCCTAAAAACAACTCCCTGTATAAATATATACAAGGAGTTGTTATTTTTATTCCATCATAATTTTTTAACATTTTAAACCTTTTTATCTTATTACTATAGTATAAAAATAAAGATTTCATATATTAATACAAATGCTATAAAACTACCAATTACTGAAATTAAATCAAAGTTATATGTTGTTTCGCCATCTAATTTTTAGATAAAACTTTTAGTAATGCTCTTATTAAAAAAATACTGATAAAATGTTCCTACAGCAAAAACCTATGTATGCTACTACTCTATAACCTGATAATACTATTTTTGAACATTCACTTTTTGAAAAAGCCCATAATATTTAAAATAGATATATTTTTTTATATTACTACTAGCAATCACTTCTAATGAAATTAATAATATTGATAACGATAAGATCACACCTATTACCATCATCATAATTCTTATTGTTCCATCGACAAAAATCTCTCATACCAAATGCCATTTGAATCATTGAAGAAAATGATAATGCAGCAAAAATAATAAAGAATAATAGGGTTTTATTACTAAATAATACTGTTGCTCTTAATTCTTTAAAAAGTTTTTATATTGTCTAAATCTTCTTTTTTCTAATTATTTTATTTGTTGAATTTATTTGTTTAAGTAAGTTAATCGTTGGTACATTTAAATTAAATAGCACATACACAATTGATATTACTAAAAACAATAGTGAAGGTAATATAACCATTATTAATAAAAAGTTGAGGATGAAAAGTTCATTGTAAGTTCGGATAATATATTATTTGTATTTCTACCTCATAAAATTTCGGCATAAATAAATGCGAACTACTATACCCTAATAATGAACCTAAAAATACTAAAAATCCAAAAATAGAAAACTTAGATGCTATAAAGTTATTACTATAACCTTGAGCTTTTAATATTCCAATTTTTATGTTTAGAATCATCGATAAATTGTTTTATATAGAATATTAACATTACAGCTGCACTTATTGATAAGACTGTTCCTGTTATAATAACTCACAAATTTAGAAACAATAAGCTGAGCATCATAAAACTTCTTCTGCATTATATTAAATCCCGTAATATCTAGAGTGCTTTTCAAATCTAAATATAAATTAGAAAAAAGTGTAGTTATAAATACCGCACAAAAACTTACTATCACTACTGCAATTGCTTTTTCTTAAATCTTTTAACTGAACTATCATATAATTACCACCCTATCTCTTCTATCGATTTAGGGTGTGCGGTTTCTTCAATAGAAGTTACTCTACCACTACCTACATGAATTATCTTATTTGAAAGTTCAGCAATATTCTCATTATGAGTTACCATTATCATTGTGAAGTTTGATTTATCTTTTTAGTTTTAATAAGCACTCTAATATTTTTCTTCCAGTCGCCTCATCTAAAGCTCCTGTTGGTTCATCTAAAAATAGTACAGTTGGCTTCTTAGCTAATGCTCTCGCAACTGAAACACTGTTGCTCTCCTCCGGATAACTCATTAGGATATTTACTTAATTTATCTTCTAAACCCTAATTCTTTTATAATACCAATATACTCTTTATTATTTGCTAAATTAGCTCCTACTTTAACATTTTTGTTCTACTGTTAAATTATTTAATAAATAATATTGTTGGAAAACAAATCTATTTTATCTTTACGAAACTTTTGTTAATTGTTTTTCTGAGTAACCACTTATAGACTCATTATCATATACAACTTCTCCTGAATCTGACTTTTCTAAACGGATAAAATATTTAATAATGTAGATTTCCCTGAACCTGAAGCCCCAAGTATAACAACAAATTCATTTTTTTATCAATTTTTAAATCTATTCCCTTAAAACTTCTTGATCATTATATTTTTCTTAATATTTTTGCTGTAATCATTTAATCAATCTCCCTTAAATATTGTACTATTAAACTTTTTAACTACTTCTTTCATGTACTCAATAATTTCAGACGGTGTAAATTATATATTCCCGTAACTATTAATGTTGCAATACCATGACTATATATAAATAAGTGCTCATAAAGTTTTTGCATTTTTCTATTGAAATTTTATACTCTTTATCTATAGACTCAATTACTAATTTATATTCATAGTCTCGCATTGGGAGAAAATCTTTAAAACTTCCTACTTCTATACCTTTTTTTCATAAATAACCATTGAAATAATTTAGGTTCATTTTTGAGAATAATATACTCTACTCCCTAATCGTTTAAATGGACTATTATCTTTTAATGCTAAATTAACTTTTTTTCTGAAAAATATTTTCTGCAACAAACTTTTGCTTCATCTTCTAAATTTTTCATATTAGAAAAACAAACTAAATATTACTTTAGTAGATGACTCCAATTTTTAGCTAATTCTCTTGCGGTTAATGCTTCTATTCCATTTTCTCTTATAAAGTCTATAGTTACATTCAAGATCTCTTCTTTTTGTAAATTTAAATTTTGGTGCCATATAAAACCTCCATTAATAGGTAACACTTGTTTCTTATTGTAAATTATTTTTATATGAACTGTCAACATTATTGAATTATTATGAAATTGTATACAATAAAAGTAGAATAAAAATTAGGAGTTTTTATGAATATAATTAGAAGTTTACCTACACCGATTGCAGGTTTAGCATTAGGTTCTGTTGCATTAGGAAATTTATTACAACCATATTCCTCTTCACTACAGTTATTGTTTAGTCTATTATCTTTGATAATAGTTGTACTTTTAACTATCAAATTTGTATTGGAATTTGATAAATTAAAAAGAAATGGAAAATCCAGTTATAGCGACAGTACTGGCAACATACCCTATGAGCATTTATGCTACTCGCTTCATTTTTCAAAAATACATCGGACCATTGAGTATGCCAGTATGGATAATTGGAGTCTTTCTAGATTTTTGTGTTGTTTATTATGCAATTTATAGTTTTATAATAAAGGAAAGACATATAAGTAAAATCTATCCAACCTGGTTTATCACCTTCGTTGGACCAGCCGTTGTGACAGTAACAGCAATAAATTATAATTTAGAAACACTAGGATTAATTTACTTATTTTTTTCTTATATTAACTATTTAGTATTATTACCTTTTTGTTCTTTATAGAGTTTATAAATATAAACATTATAAAGATGGAGATTATCCTACTATTACTGTATTTTTCAGCACCTGGCGGACTATTACTAGCTAGTTATATGATTGGAGTTACACAAAAAGTAACACAGTTTTTAGCAATATTAATACCACTTACAATATTATTGTTTATATTTGTTTTTAATTCAATTACCATATCTACTAAAAAGAAAAATTCTATCCTAGCTTTTCTGCTTTTACATTCCCATTAGTGATTTGTGCAATAGCATTTCAAAAACTGGAATTTACTATCAAATAGCTGAATTTTTCTATTTTTAAATATTTTTAATTCATCTAACTGAATTACTCGCGATAATTATTGTAATTCATGTATGGTATGGGTTTATTAAAAATTTATTTTATTCAAATTAACGTCAAAAAGACACAGTTAAGCTCAAACTTAACTGTGTCTTTTAACTCTATTATAAAAGTTTATCTACTCCACTACCTCTTCAAAATTCTCGATAACATCTTTTAACTCTAATTCTAAGATGTAACTAATACCTTTTTTCTTGCATTGTTACCCCATATAAAGTATCCATAGCTTCCATAGTTCCTCGTCTGTGCGTAATAACTAAGAACTGATTATTCTCTGAATAAACTTTTTAAGAATTGTAGCAAATCTATTAACATTTTTCTTCATCTAGTGCCGCTTCTACCTCATCTAGCACTACAAATGGTGGATTTTTAACCTGCAATATCGCAAATAATAAACTTATTGCAGTTAAAGATTTCTCCCACCGATAATAATGAAAGGTTTTGAAGTTTTTACCAGGAGGTGAGCTTCAATTACTATTCCAGTATTTAATATGTCATTCGGTGATTCTAAAGTCATATCTGCATAACCACCTTTTGAACAATTCTTTAAATATTTGTTGAAATTTTTCAGCTACTTGAACAAATGTTGTTAAGAAACGTTCTTTTACTTCTTTATCAATCTCCGCGATAGTTTCTTCTAGTTTTTCTTTCCTTCTACAAGATCAGTAATTTGCTCATTATAGAAGTCATAACGTTCTTTAACCTCTTCGAACTCTGCTATAGCATTTAGGTTTATATTACCCTAACTCTACTATCTCTTTTCGAAGTCTTGCTACATCTTGTTTATATGTAGGTACCTCACCTATAATATCCACAGTTAATCTATTTGATACACTCTCATACGTTACATTATAATTAGTAACAAGATTTTCTAGATATTCATCAATTTTAACTTCTAGCTTCGTCTGTTCTACAGTTAATTTTTCAAATTCTGCAGTTTTTGGCGTAGACTTTCGTTATTTCTTTGTTGAGATACAGTAATTTCTTTTCACGTTTGAATAATCCTGTTTTTCCATATCAAGATCTGATAATAACGTCTTAAGTGTTGTTAGTCTTTCACCACATTCAGCAATTATTTTTAGAATTATTTTCTAGTATCTGAAGTTCATCTTCTTCACTTAATGATTCAGCATCTTTAGACATTTCTAATTTTTGTTAGTTGATCATTAATATCAGATATATCTGCTAATAGTGATTCTATTAACTCTAAACCATGCTTAGTAGTCTCTTCTAATTTTGATTTTTCAATCTTAAAGCTCAGCAATTTTCTCTAAAAACAATTCTTCTGCACTTTGAGCATTTTGTTTCTTACTACTTTCCTCTTTGATTTTTCTCATCAAGTTTTCGTAGTTCTACTCTAATCTTCTCAAGATTTTGAGTTAATTCAATAATATTACTTGAGTCATCTTCGTTGTCTTTAAATTCTAATAGTTTTTTCTCATTAAATTCAATATTTGCTTTTATATCAGTAATTTCAGAGTTTTTGTGATTTATACTTAATTCTAATTGCTTAAGTTTTAAAAATCGCTTCTTCTTTAATAGATTTAGAATTTATGATTTCATCCATTACTTGTTGTTGTTGACTTTCTAGTAAACTCTTCTCATTTGCTAATTTCTCAATCTTTTTCATTAATTTTATCAAGATTTTGCACTAGTTCATCAAGTTCAGCCTTGTGTTTAATAGATGAGTTATTATTTTTATTAATAGCACCCCTGTGATGAGATCCACCACTATTGATGATTTGTCCATCAAGTGTAATAATTCTATTTCTAAAAATTAATTTTTACGGGCTATTCTATTGGCATTATCCATATTATCCACTATAAGAACAAGTCCTAATAGGTGAGAAATTATATTTTTATACTCAGTGTCAACAGTTATAAGATTCTCAGCAATATTGATAAATCCTTCTTCATTTACTACTGTTCTATAAATATCACTTGCTATAGCTTTTGCTTTAATATTATTTAATGGTAAAAAAATGTAACTCTACCTTTATTAGTTTTCTTTAAATGATTAATACACTCTTTTGCAACATTCTCATTTTCTACGATAATATTTTGTTGTGCTTGTCCTAAAAGCAATATCAATTGCAACAACATACTCATTATCAAATTCTACAATATTTGCTACACTATTATGAACACCAGCTAGAGAATCTTTATTAGCAAGTATCTCTTTTACCCCAATATTGTAAAAACTTAAATTATTAATTTGGTCTTCTAAGAACTTCTTACGATTTTCCAGGTTACTCTTGAAGTTATATCCTGTGCAATTTGTTCCTCAATATTTTTCCCATTTGAATTAATTAAAATATTTTTTTCGACTAATATATCTAGTTCTTTTTGAAGGTTAGCTAATTGCTCATCTAGTTCTTTTTGCTCTTCAGTAGCTGCTGTAAGTTCTTCTATTTTTGAAACTAATACTTGCTTTTTGTCTTTCAATATTATCAAGAATTTCTTTACTATTTTCATCAGCACTCTCTAGATTTTTTTCTTAGCGAACTCTATACTATTTTCTAGTTTAGTTTCTTCATTTATTAAACTATAATAGCTATCTTTTAATTCTTCTATATTTCTTTCGATTAATTCTAGTTTACTCTCTTCTCCTGATTCTAACGACGAGATTTCTTTATTTATCTTTTGAATTCTACTTTTAGTTTCAACATTTACATTTTCTCTTTCTGCTAACTTACTCTCAAGGTTTTGTTTTCTTTCCTCAAGATACTTAATATCATCGTTAATTTTTCACTTCTAAGTGTTCTATTATTTTTTTCTTTCCTCAATAACACTCAATTGAGATTGAAGAGATTCTTTTTCTGAACTAACTCTAGCTCCTCATCATGGTATTTCATGTAGGTTCTATCTAATGAAACTAAATTATTTTTAATAGACTCAAAATCTTTAATAAGCTCTTCTTGTTTATTCTCTAAACCAAGTTTTTTTCCGATTCTTTGTCTTGTTTAACTTTAAGTAAATCTGCAAGTCTCTTTTGATATTCAGCAATATTATAGACATTTAATAAAAATATCTTTTCTCTTCAAGTTCATTAGAATAATCTAAATACTTTTGAGTTTTATTCTTTTTGATCTTCTAAGATTTCATAACGACCTGAGATTTCTGAGAAAATATCATATAACCTCATTAAATTGTCATTTGTTTTTTCTAATTTGAGATTAGTTTCTTTTTCTTATTTTTATATTTTTAATACTCCTGATGCCTCTTCTATAATTGCTCTGCGATCGACAGGCTTAGATGAAATAATATCTTCTACCTTACCTTGAGTAATAATACTATAACTCTCCTTATTAATCCCAAGGTCTAGATACATATCAGTAATATCTTTTAATTTTTGCACGTTTATTATCAATGCAATACTCACTATCACCATTTCTATACAAACGTCTTTTAATTTCACAACTATCTTCTCCATTAGAAAATGTTACCGCTACTTCAGCAAAATTTTTTCTTTTTGCATCTTCAGTTCCCGAAAAGATAACATCTTTCATGCTACTACCACGTAAATTTTTAGCAGATTGCTCCCCTAAAACCCAACGAATAGCATCAATTATATTACTTTTTCCCGAACCATTCGGTCCAACAACACCAATTAAATTATTTTTAAATTCAAATGTTGTCTTCTTCTGAAAAGATTTAAAACCTGTAACTTCAACCTTTGCTAATTTCATCTTCTTCTCCTTTCATTAATTTTTAAATATCTTTATATCCAAGCTTTTCTAATGCTTGTTTTGCTGATATTTGTTCTGACTCTTTCTTTGTTGTAGACGTTCCACTTCCGTATTGTTTTCCACCAATTAAAATAGCACTCGTGAAAGTTTTTGAATGTGATGGACCACTAGAATCAAGTACTACATATTCAATATCACCTAATTTAATTTTTCGAAACATACTCTTGTAGTATAGTTTTATAATCTACAAAGCTGTGATACTCAAGATCTTGCACTTCTGTAAATAAAGTATTATTTAAGAAAGTTTTTCACCACTTCAAGATTTGACTCTAAGTACATTGCTCCTGTGAATGATTCAAAAATATCAGCAAGTAAAGCTGCTCGACTTCTTCCTCCCATCTTCTCTTCACCTTTACCTAGATAAATACATTTATCTAAACCAAGTTGCAAAGCATATTTAACCAAAGTCTTTTCACAAACAATAGATGCACGTAACTTAGTAAGCTCACCCTCAGCAAGTTCAGGAAATTTCTTGAATAAAAATTCACTCGTCGTAAGCTCAACAACAGCATCCCTAAAAATTCCGGACGCTCGTAATTCAAATGCTTCGCAATTCTTTTCTCATTAGTGTAAGAAGAGTGAGAAAAAGCATTTTTAAAATTATCACTGAATTTCAAATTAAATCCATATTCTTCATTCAAATTACTAAGTAATCTTTCTATATATGTTCGTTCCATAATAGTTCTCCTTTCTTTTTATTGGGAGAAACTCAAAATTTTACATAAATTATCAAGTTCCTCCCATGAAATCATTATCTTATTTCAAAAAAACTTTTTAATCTAACAGAAACTCAGAGAATACATCATTCCCATAGAATAATCCTTTTTCTAGTTAAACGAAGTTTATTGCCTTCAATCTCTAAGTACCCTTCTCTTATGTTTTTATCAATCACACCTTTGAAGATTTCTTCTGCTCTTTTTCATATTTTTCTTCAAACATATCTAAATCTACACCTTCTAAAAGACGAAGCCCTAAAACATTTCCTCTTCGATTCTTTCCTTTGGTGTCACTATGTTTTCTTCACGTCTAGCGTGCCCTTTTTTTCTAACATACTATCAATATAGAATTTCAATGCTCCTTGGTTAGCATAACGTACTCCATCAATATAACCATGAGCACCCGCTCCAAGACCGTAATACTCTATATTCCTCCAGTAACTGCTATTATGAACACTCTCATGACCAGGTCTAGCAAAGTTACTGATTTCGTACTGTTCATAACCATTTTTCTGTTAAGAAGTTAATTACCTCATTGTACATTTTCTCTTCTGTTTCATTCGAAGGCAATGTAACTTTCTTATCTCTAACTTGGTTATAAAGTTTTGTTTTTTGCTCTAATATCAATGAATAACAAGAAACATGGCTAATATTATATCCCACAACCTTCTTCATACTATCATACAGGTCGTCCATAGTCTGCTTCGGTAATGAAAACATTAAATCTACATTAATATCCTCAATCCCATGTTTTTTACAATTAGCAATCGCCATATCCACATCATCTGCAACATGTCCACGTCCAAGAATTTTTAACAGTTCATTATTAAAAGTCTGAACCCCCATGCTAACTCTATCAACACCGTAGCCCTTTACCAAAGCAACCCGAGAATCAACAAGATCCTCAGGGTTAGCTTCAAAAGTAAATTCGCGCAGTTGTTGTGGAATTTTATTTCTAAGTGCAGTTAATAAACGATGAAGTTGTTCATCATTTAATGCACTCAGTGTCCCACCACCAATATAAATAGTTTCAACATTTTGAGTGTTTTCCATACCCTCAATTTCTTTGATTAAGCAATCTATATACTTATCTACAGGTTGTCTTTGTATATAAAACTTGTTGAAATCACAGTATGAACAAATATACTTACAAAATGGAATATGAATATATACTCCGCGTGGATAACTTTTCATTATTCTTCATCCATTTTCAAAACAGCCATGAAGGCATCTTGAGGAACTTCCACGCTACCAACAGCTTTCATTCTCTCTTTACCTTTTTTCTGTTTCTCTAATAGTTTACGTTTTCCTACTGATATCCCCTCCGTAACATTTAGTAAGAACATTCTTACGCATCGCTTTTAATAGTCTCACGAGAGATAATTTTATTTCCAATTGCAGCTTGGATAGGAATCTCGAATTGTTGTTTTTGGAATAAGTTTTTTAGTTTTTCCACAATAACTTTACCACGTTGATAAAGCAAATTCTCTGTGAACGATGAAACTTAAAAGCGTCGACTTGTTCACCATTTAATAGAATATCCATCTTAACAAGGTTACTATCTTTATATCCAGTTAATTCATGAGTCAAATGATGCATATCCTTTTGTATTAGATTTAGGTTGATCAAAGAGTCGAAGACAATTTCTGATAAAGGTATATCATAAGTAATATTAACCCTTGTATCATCGATATATTGCATATTTAAGAAAATACCACGTTTCTTCTGACAAAGATCCATAACAGCACCTACATAGTCATTTGGTACCATAATGCTAGCCTTAACGAATGGCTCAGTTATCTTATTTATTTTTTGTGGATCTGGCATTTCTGATGGGTTTGAAACATCTACTAAAGTTCCGTCAGTTTTCTCAACTTTGTAAATAACCGATGGTGCAGTAGCGATGATATCAATGTTAAATTCACGCTCAATACGCTCTTGAATGATTTCCATGTGTAACATTCCTAGAAACCACATCTAAATCCGAATCCAAGTGCTTGAGAAGTTTCAGCTTCATATTGTAAAAGCTGAGTCATTAAGTTCTAATTTTTCTAATGCTTCACGTAAGTCGTTATATTTTGATGAATCGATTGGATATAATCCACAGAATACCATTGGATTTAATTTTCTATATCCAGGTAATGCTTCTTTAGCAGGATTATTCGCTAATGTAATTGTATCCCCTACTCGAGTTTCACTTACATTTTTAATAGATGCACAGATAAATCCTACATCCCCTGCAGTAAGTTCATCAACAATTTTCTCTTTAGGTGTGTGAATACCAACTTCAGTAACCTCGAACACACCACCAGTAGCCATCATCTTAATCTTATCTCCAGCTTTTACAGTACCGTTCTTAATACGTACTGAAACAATAACTCCTCTATACGCATCGTATAATGAGTCAAAAATTAACGCTTGTAGTGGTTCAGCAGCATCTCCTGATGGCGCTGGAATATATTCTACGATTTGCTCTAAGATTTCATCAATACCAATTCCAGCCTTAGCAGAAGCAAGTACGATGTCATCTGTTGGTAATCCAATTACATCTTCAATCTCAGTCTTAACCTTCTCAGGATCTGCAGCAGGTAAGTCGATTTTGTTAATAATTGGAATAATTTCTAAATTATTGTCTAACGCTAAGTACACGTTAGCTAAAGTTTGTGCTTCAATACCTTGAGCAGCATCAACTACTAAAATAGCCCCCTCACATGCTGCTAGAGAACGAGATACTTCATATGTGAAGTCTACGTGTCCCGGTGTATCGATTAAGTGGAAAATGTACTCTTCTCCATTTTTAGCAGTATATTGTAATTGTACTGCATTAAGTTTAATTGTAATACCTCTTTCACGTTCAATATCCATTGAGTCAAGTTGTGCTTTCATCTCACGTTGTTCTAACGCCTTTGTTTTCTCTAAAATTCTATCCGCAGAGTTGATTTCCCGTGGTCAATATGTGCAATTATAGAAAAATTCCTTATTTTCTTTTTGCCTTTCATTTCTTCTATCCATTTTATTCTTCCTTTACAAATCTTGTTTTTCTACGTAGTCTTTAGCTGTATAATACGAAAAACCATCTCTTATTAGCTTTTCAATCAGCTTTTGTTTAAGTGCATATCCTTCGTATCTACGACTATAACTCTGATAAGCTTTTTCTAAAATGCTCATCTAATATATCATCTTCATCTTCTTCCTCATAGTCTTCAAAAATATGTCAAATACCTTTCTTATTATATCAGATGTAAAAGCCATTTTGTATAAAGTTTTTTTGTGTTATTTTTTTGAACTTTTTTTATTTTTGTCTCTCTTCGTACTTTATATTCATGCTCAATAATTTTATAAAAGCATTTCTATCGTTGCTTCTTCAGTACAAATCTTCGCAATATTTTTCTTCAATAACGTCTTTATTCAGGTACCTTTTTCTAATAATTTTTCTTTGTATCCAATACGGTCCTTTTTGATTTAGGTTAAAAATAATCCGTTACCGCAGCTTCTACATAATGGTCATCATTCAGATAACCGATTTCTATTAACTTCTCTATTGCCTCATCAATAACATTATCAGCAATCTCCTTTTTCTGAAGATATTCTCTTATATCCTGCTTAGTTCTTAGACCAAATTGTAAATAATGTACTGCCTTACTATAAGCACTTTCTATACTCTCATGAGCTATGATTTCTTTAAGTTGCTCTTTTTGATAAATCTATTTTTTTATAAGTCCATATTTAATTATCGTATCTTCAGAAACATAAAAGTGTTTACCATTTTCTAATTCAATTTTATACTTAACTTTTAGCTTTGTTATATTTGTAACTTGCAAATTTACACCTACTTTCTACATTCCTCGCTAAAAACTCTTACCTTTAATTTTATCAAAAAAATCACATAAAAAGAAAAATGTTAAAAAGAAAAGATTAACGAAATCTAACTAGTACAAAAATTAGTTCCGTTAACCTTTTTTATTTTTCTACATAATGATATTTCAATATATTTTCATCAGTAATAATATCATTTATACTTGTATGATCCCAAGGAGTTCCTTTTCTATGAGTAATTGTAACTAATTCACTTGCTGTAAGGTTCCCATATTTTTTTAAAAGTACTTTGAATAGAATCAATTACATTCTTCTCATCTAAAGATTGAAGAAATCTCGCTAATACCATTGGTAAAGTTATCTCTTGAGTAACAATTTCCTCATCTTTATCTACCCGTATATCATTTCGACCATTATCTTTATAATACTCATAAACACTTGGAACAACAGGTCCATACTTGAATGCAATAATATCATCTTTGAAAAGTTTTTCCCTGTTTTTCTAAATACTCTGCATATACCAAATAAATCATTTTTGAAGTTTCAAATTAGTCATCGACTTGAGACTAAGTAAAAATTTAGAAACATCTAGAGCTGTAATTTGAGAATCTTCCTTCATCTCTAATAGAAATTCCTCTAAATCAGTAAAAAAATATGAATATCCTCAAAAACTATCTAGTTCTATCACGCTTTTTCCATTCAGGAGAGTTTGTTGTTAATCTATGTACCGCATATTTTGGTTCTAAAATAATTTTAGAGGTTTTTCTCAAAAATATAGTTTATTATATCTTTACTAATATATTCAGAGCATAATGCCACCCTATTCTTCTTTTTAGTTCTATACGAACTCGAAAATAAAATTATATGTTCGAACATAAAAAAACACCTCCTTCTACTCTTCTCTTTTTATACATATCAATCCAATTTATATATTTTTCGTTTTGATTTATGATTTTTTATGTTCACTTTCATTAACTTGTTCATCTTCTTTTTCCAAATTTGAACTTCCCAAGGTAAATAAATATTACTTGAACTCTTTAAATATATATGAATCGATGATAATTTTTCATCTTTTTCTTACATATGGACGAAAAAGCTGTACTTTTTAATAATCCTGAATTTTTTTATTTTTCTCCAACAATTCATCATAACTTAAATTCGATTCTAGTATTATCCTAAATCCCATAATGTCATTTAAACATTTTTTTGAACAGGTATTTGAAATTCGTCCCTATCAAAACGATAATAATATAATTTATTTAGTACCGACTCCCTATTCTTTCCTCTAAATCTTATAGTAAATTTACTAGAATTCGATCTAATTTCTGAAACTAATATCTCCTTTGAAATTAGTTTTTATATACTCATCTATTAAATCCATAAATAAACCATTATAACTTTTTCCTTTAAAATCTTATCTATAGTTGTCTTTTTAAGGTTTATAATATCTTTATTCTTATAAAAAAATTATCTGAAAAAAAGTTTTATGGTATTCTCCTATATTGTTTAATAATTGTACAATCTTTTCAATCTCCATAATGACATTCTCCTATACTATTATTAATAATACAATCAAAAATAGAAAAAAATCAAGAAACATACTTAAATTTCATCAAATAGTTTTTATAAACACCTTTTCCTCCCTTAATAACTAATAAAAAAATACCTAAACAACAATTTTTAAAATTCATTAACTAATCGAAAAATTCTCAAACCATACAGCTTGAGAATTTTTTTATATTTTCTATATGAAAATTTATGATTTTAGACAGAAAAATTATTTTCTAATTAACCCTTCTTTTTGTAGATACTCTTTTTGCTACATCGTATGCAGATTTTCCATCTACATCAACTTTTGTAGTTCATCTCTGTCATTTCTTTTTTTCTGTTATTTTTTTCCTGCAAGTTTATTTAAAAATCTTTTTCAAGTTACGGATGTTTTTTAGAGTCTCTTCTCTTAATATTGGTGCTCCTTGATATGGTGGGAATAAACGTCTATCATCATTTAATAATTTAAGTTTATTTGTAATTATTTTTACTATCCGTTGAAAAACATCAATAATATTCACATCTCCACTTGAGATTGCTTGATATTTCAATGCTGGTTCCATAGTTTTAACATTTAGATTTAGGTGATAAAAGATTTCTAAGCCCTATTCCACCATCTTCTCTATCGTTAAATTCTAACGAAAATCCAACTTTTGCAGAATTTTCTATGAGTTTTATATCTGAAATATTATTTAATTTATTTTTTTATTTGCAAAAATCTTCTATTACAGCTAATGCATATGTATCTTGGAATTTTTGTTGGTTTTAAGTATACCAGTTTATCTTGTTCAAATATTTTTCTTACGTGCAACTTCATATACTTCATCAGGATCATTAGAAGGAACAGTTTACGGTGTTTTTTTAATAATGTTGTTGTAACTGTTCCAGTAAACTCGGATAAATATCAATACTTCCACCTTTTTAAGGCTTCATATAGAAACTAGTTTTACCGAAGTTCGGTTTAACCTCAACATCGATTTTAGTTTCGTCTTCAATAAGTATTTTATACATATTAATTAATATTTACGGTTCAGCTCCTAGTTTCCCAGCAATAACTAATTTATCATTAGACATTTTTCCCAATTGGGAAGAAACTTATTGTTAAAGCTACTACAGCAGCAAGCAATGATGCTAAAATTGTTTTTGGTTTTTTTATCTTGTAAAAACTTAATTAATAATCCAAAGATAATAGCTAAGACTGCTGAAGAAATCGCCCCGATTAGAATTAACGCTGAATTATTTCTATCTATACCCAATAAGATAAATGAACCTAGTCCTCCTGCTCCTATTAAAGCTGCAAGAGTTGCTGTACCAATTATCATAATACTCGCAGTTCTTACACCATCCATAAGGATAGGCATAGCTAATGCAAGTTGGTATTTTTTTCAATTTTTTTCTAGTTTTGTCATACCAAATGCAGTTGCAGCTTCTTCTAGTGACGAATCAATCTCCGATAAACCAGTAATCGTACTTTGTAATATTGGAAATATAGCATATATAACTAATGCTACGACTGCTGGTAAAGTACCAATTCCCATAAAAGGTATAAATAAACCTAGTAATGCAAGAGAAGGAATCGTCTGGAAAATACCAGTAATTTGTAAAAACATTCGCTTGTCTTTTTATTCCCTGAGATAATTATCCCTAAAGGAACAGCAATAAATATAGCAATAATAAGTGATAATAATGAAATCTGAAGATGTTCAAATAATCCACTTATCCAATCACCTTTTCTTTCTAAAAATGTATTTACTAAATTCATTATTTATCCCCCTTACAAAAATTCACGAACAAAGTCATCAGCAGGGTTTTTCTCTTAATACTACAGGGGTAGAAATTTGAACTACCTTACCATTTTTTTAAGACACAAATCCTATCGGCAAGTTTCATCGCTTCATCCATATCGTGAGTTACAAAAACTGTTGTCATTTTATATTCATTGTGCAAAGTTTTTTATTAAATCTTGTAATTGAACTTTGCTAATAGGATCTAATGCAGAAAATGGTTCATCCATCAGTAGAATTTTTGGATTAGCAATTATCGCACGTAATATTCCCACACGCTGCTTCTCTCCTCCGGAAAGTTCTTTTAGGAAGACGATTCATATAATGTTTAGGATCTAATCCTACTTTTTTTAATAAATCCTCTGTTTTTCTCTTTAATCTCTTTCTTGTCAAAGTTTTTTTCATCTCAGGAATAAGCGCAATATTCTCTTCCACCGTTAGATTCGGAAATAACGCTATTTGTTGAAGAACATAACCAGTTTTTAAGCCTTAATTCTCTTAAATCATAGTCTTTTAATCTCTTATCATCAAAATAAATATCCCCATCTGTTTGTTCTATCAATCTATTTATTAATTTTTAAAGTTGTTGTTTTTCCACTTCCACTTGGTCCTACAAGAACAAAGAATTCTCCTTCTTGTATTTCAAAACTTAATCCATCAAGTATTAAACCATTTGTGGAACAGCATAATGAAACATTGTTATATTTAATCATTTTTATACCTTCCTCCTTATTTTTTTACGATTAAGAAACTTCCTTTCTATTTTCACATACTTACCTCTACTCTATACTATCATGAAATCAATATAATAAACAGGCATGCACTTTACTGCATCTTAGTTGCCTTATGGATACCTTAATCTATAAATACCATAAAATTTCTAATTTGTAATAAGTAGTCTTTAAAAAATTTTTTTAATTTAGTTTTCCCTATATATATTATTCTAACTTTTAAATCTACAACTGTCAACATTTTTGAATTTCACAAACATAGATACGCAGTATATACATTACAACATATAAAAATAGGAGTGACTCAAAAATCATAATTTCATAGAAATCGATTTTATCAGAGTCACCCCTGCAAAGTTCTTTATACATCTAAAAATATTTTATAAAGAAATTTAGATATCAATAAACCACTACTGCATATAAACTTTTTAAATTTAGAATTTTTTTGAGACAGAGCTATTAAATTAAATGCATGAGTTATTCATTATTTTTCTTCGGCAATCTCAGCATATTCTTTTTAATTTTTCTTTGTAGCAAATTCTTATCAATAAGCTTCAATGTATACTCTGATACCATTGTAGGCGAAAGACTTCTGCTAAGTGTATATTCCACTACCTCATCATCTTTTGAAAGTACAAAGAATAACACCTACACTTGGATTTTTCAGTTTCCTTTTTCACGCCTCTATCTAATGCTTCTAAATACAAATTCATTTTCCCAGTATATTACGGTTTTAAATTCTCCCATCTTTAATTCAAATGCAATTAAGCAAGATAATTCCCTATGATAGAATAATAAATCTATATAATAATCATGCTTGCCAACCTGTACTCTATATTCACTTCCTACAAACGAGAAGTCTTTACCAATTTCTAGTATAAAATTCTTTAGATTTTTCGAGAACTGATTTTTGAAAATCTCTTTCATTTTCATATCATTAGAGCATCAAGAAATTCCAATACATATCTATCCATAAACAAATTATTTGTTTTATTCTTTATCTTTTTGTATAGCAGGTAAACTCTCACCATTAGAAAGTATGTATCTCTATAATAACCGCTGTCCATCTGTCTTACTAACTCACGATATGTTAGATTTTTCTTTTATAGTTAAATTAATGTAAAATTATCTTTCTTCCTTGCTTTTTGAACCGGACATTATTTTTAAATGATTAGACCAGCTCAATTGTGTCAACAGTGTTGACACTTTTTCATCATCCTTATATAATTCATAGAATTGCTTCATTCTATAAAGACCTCTACGGGTAAATCCTTTTTAATTCAGGATAGTTTTCAGAGAAAAACTCAGCAACATTATCCACAAAATTTGATCCATAACTTGCTCCTTTACTTTTTCACTTATATACTTACCTACTTCCTGATACATCAAAAATCAGTTCTTCATTAACTTTCCTATAAGCGCGTGCCTTTGCGTCTTCGATAATCTTAACAATATCATCAAACTGACGATTATTTTCTCCTTAATCCATATTATTTAATATTAACTTATTCTTATTCATAATTTTTCTCACCTCTAAAAATATAATATTGTTTTTTTAATATTTTCCTTAATAAAATTTTTTAGACTTACATTTTATCTTTAATTAACTCCAAAAGTAACACCATCTCGTTTACGTAAATTAGAAAATTCATATTGTCACTTTCTTAATAACAACATCTCTCGTTTAAATACCTTTTCCAGTTTTTTTAAAATTATAATTCATTTTTCAATTTTCTACTTCATCTATGAAAATTATAATATTTTTTTAAGAAGAGTTTTCTACCTTAAAATTAATAACTATTTATTATAAATTAAAATCTCGTCTTTTAGTTTATTTTTGAATCATTTTTTTATTTTTCCGAAGATTTCTCATCTACAATACCTGATACACCTATTTAACACATTACTGATTTAAAATCATCAGCTAAATCATTATATGGAAATCTGACCCGAAAATCCCAAATTTAAAAAGAGTGTGCATTATAACTCATAAACGCAATGATTTATTGATATCTAAATTCACTTTATGAAAGCTTTTTAGATATCTAATAAACTGTGCGGGGATGACTCGACAAAATCTTGTTTCTTAAGAAATCACGATTTTTGAGTCACTCCCATCTCCTATCGAAAACCTAAAAAGACAATTAGTATATTTTTGTACCGACCCCCAAAAAGTTAGACCAAAAATCTAACTTTTTTTGGAGGTCGATATTTTATGATCTAAATATAATTTTGAATTTAAAAAGAAAGTCGTACTAGAGTATATAAATGAAAATATAAGCATAAGATCATTAGCGAAAAAGTATACTATAAAAATCTCATAATAATATTGAAATTTGGGTTTGCCAAATATAAGAAATATGGAGATGAAGGATTATATCGTTCAAGAAAAAAATGAAGAATATCCTTTCGAAAAAAAGATATATGTTGTAGAATTATACTTAACAAGTGAACTCTCATACAATGACTTAGCTTTACAAGAAGGTATAAATAATCCAGCACTTATTTGTAACTGGGTTAATCGCTTTAGAGTAGCTGGTCCTGATGCATTGAGAGAACGAAGGAAGGGTCGGAAAAATCTTAATGGCTAAATCAACTAAAAAGTTAAGTAAGGAAACAATAAGTCAAACCACAAATGATAATATATCTAAAGAATATGTAAAAGAATTAGAAGATCAATTACTACAACTAAGGATAGAAAATGCATTTTTTAAAAGAAGCGAGGAGATTGCGTTTAGCGGAAGAAGCAGAAATGAAAAGAAGGCGCGAATTATAAGCAGTCTCCGAGGAGAATTCATACTTAAAGACCTTCTTTTTATATGCGAAAATGCCAAAAGCAACATATATGTACTGGCAGAAGAGATTCGATAGAGTTAATCCAGATAAAGAAATTGAAGAAAATATTAGAAATAAGAAAGAATAACAAAGATTATGGTTATAGACGTATATATGGTGCGTTACGTAATTTAGGATATATTATAAACAAAAAGAAAGTTCAAAGAATTATACAAAAAAATTAGGCTTACAGGTTACATCATTCACTAGAAAAAGTAGAAAATACAATTCATATAAAGGAAAAATTGGAAAAACAGCTAAGAATAGAATTAGAAGACGATTCAATACTAATATTCCACATCAAAAAAATCACTACAGACACAACTGAATTTAAATATTATGAAGTTAGTGAGAGAGGTAAATTGGTAGTAAAAGAAACTTTATTTGAGATCCATTTATGGATATGTATAATGGTGAGATAATAAGCTATAGTATAAGTGAGAGCCCATCAGCTAAAAAAATATAATGGATGCACTAGAAGAAGCTATTAAAGTCACAGCTAAATCCCCTTATAGGAGAACTTTCCACTCTGATCAAGGATGGGCTTATCAAATGAAGGCATACTCGAAAAGGTTAAAAAGAAGAACGTATTTACCAAAGTATGTCTAGAAAAAGCAAATTGTTTGGATAATTCGGTAATGGAGAATTTCTTCGGAATATTAAAACAAGAGATATACTATGGAACAACATATAATAGTTATAAGGAACTGAAATTAGCTATTGAAAAATATATAAAATATTATAATGAAGAGAGAATAAAAGAGAAACTAGGATGGTTAAGTCCTAAGCAATATAGAATAAAACATATGACTGTATAAATATAAAAAGATAGCGTAGCAGTCATTACAACTACTACGCTATCCTAAGTCTAACTTTTTTTGGGGTCAGATCATTTTACTAATTGTCTTAAAAATTTTTATAAAAAAATACTACTTGCTCTCTAGTCTTTTGTCTCAACTTATTATAGCGTCGAATAACTCTAATATGCTCCAATAAGTGTGGCAACAGGATAATAAAAATTATAATTAAATTAATTATTCCATTCAATGTCTTCCCAAAAGAAACCTATTAATAGCCCTTTATTTACTATAGATATAACTAGATAGATACAACACACAATTGTTGTTCCTATATTTATCATCAAGAACATTCTTGATTTAGCATTCTTCGTATTAATACTTTCTATTTCTTCATCTGATAATTTTTTTCCAAAAAGTAATTCTTCCTTTTTTACCATTTTTCTAGCTATTATAAATACTATCAAACATAAAAACACAGAAGATTAATGAAAATATTTCTAATACATTCATAATATTCACCTCCATTTAAATTTATTATATCATATCACTTGTACAAAAAAATACCCATATATTATAATTTGAAATTAATACAATTTACATTTTTGAATTAACACCAAAAATCTGCCTCTGCCCTAGATTTCTAGAGTGAATTTTTTTCACATGCCCCGAACTTGACAAAGAGCCGAAAAAAATTATAATGATATCAGTATACTTACGATACTCCCTCCAAATAAATACACAAGAAATCCAAGAAATGAACCTTTTGATTCTTTCTTGGTTCTTGTTCTTCTAAACTATCTAAATAGATAATGTTAAAGATTTATTTAGATGATTTAATAAATTTTATTCTTCATCTTCTCTACGTCTTTTTAGCAACAGCTAGCAGACTTCCTAACATCGCTAATCCTAATCCTGCTAAACCTGTATTTGTTTCAGATTCACCAGTATTTGCTAATCGTTTTTGTAGATTTATTAACTGTTGGATTTTTCTTTGTTATCTGATGTTTTTGTGATTGTGTTTTACCTTTTTCAGATATTCTAATCTTCGCCGGCGTTGTTACCACTGGTACTTCCTCTGTTGGTTTACCTGGCTCTGTAATCTTAGCTACTCCTGGTACTTCGCCATCCGGTAAATCATTATTCGGTACTTTTCCTTTTCCATCTTCTCCAATTGTTACGACGATTGGTGCTCCATTCTTACCTGGAATCTCTACCTTCGTTCCTGGTGGATATGTCCCTCCACCCGGTTTTCTTAGGTGTTACTGTTACATCTCCAGTTTTCGGATCTTGCTCTAACTCAACCGTTGGTGTCTTACGTGCTGGTGTTGTTACCACTGGAACTTCTACAGGATCTTTTCCTGGTTCTGTAATCTTAGCATTCCTGGTACTTCACCATCTGGTAAGTCTTTATTCGGTACTTTTCCTTTTCCATCTTTTCCAATTATTACGACAATTGGATTATTCTTATCTTTTCCTGGTATTTCTACCTTCGTATTTTCCGGATATAATGTTCCATCTGGTTTCTTAGGTGTTACCGTTACGTCCCCTGAATCGGATCTTGTTCCAACTTAACTGTTGGTGTCTTACGTGAAGGTGTTGTCACATTAACATCTTCATCAGGTTTTCCTGACTCTATAATTTTACCTGTTCCTGGAATATCTCCTTCGGTAAGTCTTTATTCGGTACTTTTCCTTTACCGTCTTCTCCAATTGTAATTGTAATTGGATGATCCTTATCTTTACCTGGAATTTCTACTTTCGTTCCTGGTGGATAAATTGAACCATCTGGTCTCTTAGGTGTTACTGTTACATCACCTGTACTTGGATCTTGTTCTAACTCTACCGTTGGTGTCTTACGCGCTGGCGTTGTTACATCAACTGGTTGTGATGGTCTCTTATTCGGTTCTGTTACGATACCTTTTCCAGGTAAATCTCCTTTTGGAAGTTTATCATTTGGCACTGTTCCTGAACCATCTTCTCCAATAATAACTTCTATTGGAGTATTATGATCACCTGGGATAACTACCTTAGTTCCTGGCGGATATTTTGTTTCATCCTTTCTCTTAGGTGTTACTACAGCATCCCCATTTGGTTTTCTTGTAATTTCAATCCCACCTGGTTTTTCTGGTTTTTCTGTTTGTGGTGCATTTTGGATCTAGTTTTTTTCGGTGTTTTCACTTCTAATTCAATAGAAGGTTTACCTGGTGGTGTGATCTTACCTGTTCCTGGAATTTCTCCGTCTGGTAAGTCTTTATTTGGAATAATTACTTTTCCATCTAGGCCAGTTGTTACAACAATTGGTACTCCATTCTTACCTGGAATTTCTACTGTAGTTCCTGGTGGATATGTTGTTCCATCTGGTTTCTTAGGTGTTACTGTCACATCTCCAGTATTTGGATCTTGATCTAATACTAGCGCTGGTGTTAAATGAGCTGGTGTTTCTACCGTAACTTTTTCTGGTGTTTTTCCATTACCAGGCTCAGTGATTGTCCCTGGTCCTGATGTTTTTCCGTCTGGTAAGTCTTTATTTGGTACTTTTCCTTTACCGTCTTCTCCAATTGTTACAACGATTGGTGTTCCATTTTTACCTGGAATTTCTACCTTAGTTCCTGGTGGGTATGTTGACCCATCTGGTTTCTTAGGTGTTACTGTTACTTCTCCTGTATCTGGATCTTGTTTCAACTCTACTGTTGGTGTCTTACGCGCTGGTGTTTCTACTTTCACATTTTCAACAGGTTTATTCGGTTCTGTTATCTTAGCATTACCTGATGTTTTTTTCGTCGGTAATTCACTATTTGGAACTGTACCTTTACCATTTTGTCCAATTTCTACTCTAATTGGATTTCCATCTTTCCTCGAATTTTCCACTATCGTTCCTGGCGGATATGTTCCTCCACCTGGTTTTTTAGGTGTTACTGTTACTTCCCCTGTTTTTGGATTTTGTTCCAACTCTACTGTTGGTGTCTTACGGGCTGGTGTTGTTACATCAACTGGTCGTGATGGTTTCTTATTCGGTTCTATTACTGTTCCTGTTCCTGGTTTAGCTTCTTTTTGGAAGTTTGTCATTTGGCACTTCACCTGATCCATCATTTCCAATTGTTACTTCAATAGTTGTTCCATCTTCTCCTGGAATTTCAACCTTAGTTCCTGGTGGGTATGTTCCTCCACCTGGTTTTTAGGTGTTACAATCGCATCTCCATTTTTTCCTTACGAGTAATTGCTATCTCTGTTGGAGCATCTGTTTCTGGTAAAGTTGGATCAATTCGTTTTGGTGTTTCCACTTTAACTTCTTCAGGGTTTTTACCTTTTTCTGTAATTGTACCTGTTCCTGGATTTTTTTATCTTCCGGTAAATCGTCATTTGAAACTTTTCCTGTTCCATCTTCTCCAATTGTTACGACAATTGGTGTTCCAGCATTCTTACCTGGAATTTCTACCTTAGTTCTGATGGATATTTCGTTCCATCCGGTTTCTTAGGTGTTACTGTTACTTCTCAGTTTTTTTGGATCTTGTTCTAACTCTATTGTTGACGGTTTACGTGCTGGTGTTGTTACGTTCACAGGTTTCGATGGTGCTTTATTCGGTTCTGTTACTATTCCTGTTCCTGGTTTATCAGTTTTTGGAAGTTTATCATTTGGAACTGTTCCTGAACCATCATTTCCAATCTCTACCTCAATTGTTGTATTATTATCACCTGGAATAACTACCTTAGTTCCTGCTGGATATGTTCCTCCACCTGGTTTCTTAGGTGTTATGATTGCATCACCATTGTCTTTACGAGTAATTCCTATAGTTGGAATTTGAGTTGTAGGAGTTTTTGGATCTGTTCCGTTTTTTTCTTCTCTTCCTCATCTGTAATTCCATCGTTATCATCATCTTTATCAGTAACATCCGGTTCTCCATCACCATCTGTGTCTCTCAGGATCGTTACCGGAACTTCCACCTTGATTTCCTCAGGTTCTTTTTCCAGTTATTTCTTTTGTAACTTTAACAGGAATTTTAATTTGACGTTCTTCTTCATCTTTACCCCAATCATCTACTTTTGGAGTTCCTGTTAACTCACCTTTGCCGTTAACTGATAATCCATTTACTGGCTCGGATTCTCTTGTGTAATTTTTGAATCTGGTTTATTTGATGTTACAACAGTAACTGGTGTGATGGCAGCTTTTTCTCTCACAGGAGCTGGTGGTATCACATCTCCTTTAAGTTCATCCGCTACTTTTTGGATTTTTATCTTGTTCATCCGGAATACCATCGTTATCATCATCCGGATCTGTATTATCTGGATCACCATCTCCATCTGTATCTCTTAATACATTTACAACAATATCTTTTTCAACTGGTGTGTCACCTTCATGAGTTACAGTTACTTTGATAGTTACGTCACGATTGTCTTCTATTCCATCCCAGTCTGTGATTTTTGGCGTTCCTGTAACTTTTCCTACGGTGTTTCCTTCACTATTTACTTCGCTAATCACTGTCAAACCGTTCACTGTTGGCGCTGTAATTTTACTATCCTTTTTGTTTGGTGTTACGACTATTGAACTTGTATATTCTTTATTTTCAATAGCTTTTTCTGGTTCTCCAAACGTGACTTCTAACGGCTTACCAGCAGTTTCTGTAACTGGTTGACTTGTTAAGTCTGTTGTCTTACTTGTCACTTGTGCAGTAACAGGTGAACCATCTTTTACTTTATCTGCAGGAATAGTCACTTTACCATTTGCATCAACAGCAATTGTTGGATCAGAACTTGTCCAAGTTCCATCTCCAGCTTTTGTTACTGTTACTGTTTGTGGCGTACTATCTTCACCTGTATATGTGATCGTTGTAGTTCCTTCTCCAGTTAATACCGGTGTAATTTCTACAGTTCCGTTTTCTTTTGGTGTAACTGTTGGAGCTTGTGGTTTCACTTTAACAATTACATCAGTTGTTTCTGTTGAACCATCTTCGTATGTAATTGTCACTGGAATTGTATGTTTACTATCTGGAGTTACATTTGGTAATGGTGATGTTTTTTCCACTACACTTGTAATCTTCGCTGCTGTGAAGTCTTTAGTTTCTGTTCCATCTACTACTCCAGTAACCCCTGTTGTTCTTGATAAATCATCTCTTGAAAGTGATGAGTCTGCTTCTTTTACAATATCAACCTTAGTTACAGTATGAGATTTAGGGTGTATAAGTTGCATCATCAGAATCAACTGCTGAACCACCTGTACCTTTTTGTTGCTTTGGCTGTGACATTATTACCAACTAACTCTTTAGGAATTTCTAATGAACCATTACGGAATACTACACCTTCTTTAGGAGTTTCAAGTTGCCAATCATTTCCATTTTTCACTAATGTTACAGTTCCATTTGTTAGTGGAATTGTTACTTTATCTCCATCTGTTGGTGGTGTTGCTTTAACATTTCCATTTTGCCATTGTGAAATGGTTGGAACTGCTGGTTTTTGTTCTTTTACAACTACATGAACTGTTACTTGGTTTCCTGCTTTTTCCTTGGCTATCAACTGGTTGAAGCGTTACAGCGTATACTCCTGCCGTTGGATTTGCTGGAAGTCCTGAAATAACATTAACTTTTCCTGTACCAAATGAGCTTATCTGTAGTGCTGTCATCTTCAGTATCGAGATACCGTTACTAATTCTTTTTAGTTTATCTGCTGTTAGTACTGTTCCTGCATCATAAACTTTTGGATTTTCTTGTGTTCCTACTGCTGCATCTTTCAACGTTACTACTGGAGCATCATTTGATACTGGAATTACTTGCCAATTTCCTGCTGATGTTGCATTTTGTCCAGTTTCAGGTTTGTAGTCTACTCGTAATCCTAAACCACTAATATAGCTTGTTGTATTGTCTCCTGAAGCAGTTTCTTCTTTAATAAGAAGTTTTTATTATTATCTGTTTCTTTTAGGGTAATACTTACTTTATTTTTCTGCTTTATTCGTTTCGTTCACGCTATTTGTAATAGCATCTACAAAAGCTATTTGCATTCGTAACATCTGCTGGTGATGTAGTAGTATCTACTTTCCAATTCCCACCATTTTCATCACGAACAAGTACAATACTATTAGTTGTAGTATCATTATCTGCACTATTATGGAATCGCAATTCAAGGCGTTTCGCATCATGCGGTACTGTTACATCAATATGCTTACTACCAGCAATTGTAGCAGATGGTGAGTAATTACCCATTTTGACTACTTTTTCATCACTTCTAGTAGAAACTGGAGTGTCTCCAACTTTGTTCACTACTGTAATCGCTGTTGGTTGAGCTGTTTCTCCATTTTTATTTTCGCTTTGACGAAGTTTCACCCCATCAGGTAATGTCGCTGTCCAAGTATCTCCATTAATTGTTACTTGTCCATTCTTACTTGATAAAACTGTATTGTCTTTGTCGTTTAAGCGTATTTCTACAACTCTATCATCTGATGTGAATCCACCTAATGTACCACTGATTGTACGTGTTGTCGAAGTCACTGTATCCTGATTAAACGTTGGTTTTGGAGGTGCTACATGGAATGTTACATCTTTTTCGATACTAGCAGGTGTATAAACTTTAACTGCTTTACCGTCTATATTGGTTGTATAATATCCTGCACCACTTGGGAATTTCACTAATGCTTTGTAATCCGTTACTACACCTGGTTTGTTAAACTCAGTAGTAGTAGTTACTTCTGTTTGATTCTTACTCCATTTAAAGTGCATTCCTGCTGGGTAATATTTATCATCCACATCTTGCTTTGTACCATCTGTTGCAGAAACTAACTTCACATAATTATGAGAGTCTTTACCGTTGTTTGAATTTTCTGCATCAACTAGTTTAGTTCCTAACTCAACCGTTTCTGGACTATTTCTAACTTCAACGTCTACTACTTTATATTTGAACTTGTATGTTACAGGATTATTTGCAGAATCATTAACTATTACAGTTCCTACGTGATCACCTAAAGTAGAAGTATCTGTTGATGTATTCGCTGCTTCTTCAATCTTAACATTTGTTCCACTATTCCAAGTTCCTGTTTTTTCAATTTCAGTTCCATTTGGAAGTCCTGTTACTTTCAGATAAGTAATTTTATTTTTATCATCTCTTACATTGAAAGTAGGATTGAATTTTGCTCCTTTAAACACGACAAACGTTGCTGTAGTTGCTTCATTATCTGTTAACAACATACCATCCATTGTAGCTGAAGGACCATTCGCATCCGCTTTCGTTACAGGAATTTCAATATCTTCTGTTGAATGGTCTGGATAAGTGATAGTCGCTCCTACATAGTAAGTACCATTATCTTTTGGCTTAATTGCCCCATCTTCTTTCATAGTAATAGTTAAACCGCTAGTTGTATTATCAACTTTTACAGCTCCACGTGTAGATGTAAATGTCAGATTTGATTTCATTGAAGCAAAATCTTCTGGAGTAATTTTTGCACCTGGAGCAGTAACATCTACGTTAATTGGTTGTGTTGTAATTTGTGGTTCATATTTTGTTGCTTGAGTTAGGATTTTGAATTTAACTCTAGTAGGATTCGTTCCATCTGATATATTTCTTAGCTCATTTGTAGAAGCATCTTTTGCAATTACATAACGTGTATAATCGTCACTATCATTCCATGGTGTTGTGCCTGATTTATATTCACTTACTTTCCCCGTAACATTAACATCTCTTGGTGCTTCTACTTCGGTATTATCTTTACGAATCAATTCATTATAAGATAATCCTTGGAATCCTAAACCATTACTTAAGTTCCCATTTTTCCATTATTCTGAATTCTAATAACTTACCAGAATTATCAGTCACTCTACCAATTGTTAGATTTGTCTCTTCTGTTGGTGTTACATAAACCACTTGATCGCCGTTAGATTCTACTTTTTGTTTCTACACCATTTGGAGTAAATTCAAATTTCGGTGGTTCTGTATCCCCTACTTTAGAATTTGCTGTTGTTGTATCACTATCTACACTATCTGTTGTCACAGATTTAGCTCTTATTTCAGTTGCGTCCTTAATAGCACGGTCTTTAATCGTTACAACACCCGTATCAGGATTAATAGTTACACCATCCGCAGGTGTATTTGGCGATAATGACCATTTATTGCCATTTTTTTGTAGCTGTTATATCAATATTAGAATTATTTGGATGTTTATAAGTGAAGTTTTAGTGTATTGACATTTTTCTTCACTTACTGGCGTTATTGTAACATCTCCTTTTTCTAAAGGTGTAATTGTTGGAGCTGTTGGTTTAACACGGAATGTTTGGTCTCTTTCGATTGTGGCAGGTGTGTAAACTTTAACTTGGTTCCCATCAATCGTTTTTGTATAGAACCCTGCACAGATGTAAACTTCACTAACACTTTATAATCTGACACTATTCCTGGTCTTCTTAATTCTGTTTCATTCGAAACTTCAGCAGTTCCCTTTTTCCATTTGAATGATTTAGCATCCCGGATAATATTTATCATTATCCGTACTTGTGCTGCCATCTACTACTTTTACATAATTATGAGAATCTCCTAATTGTGTATTTAATGCAACTGTTTTTGGTGTTTCTTTAATTTCAACATCTACAACTTTATATTTGAATTTATAAGTTTTTCTCATTGTTTTAGTGCATCTTTTACAACAATACTTGCTTCATGATCTCCTAGTACAGCATTATTTGTTGCTGTACTAGTATCTCCTGCAACTGAACATCTGCTCCATTTTTAGACCAATCTCCTGTTGCTGAAAATTATTTCCACTTGGTAAACCTGATACACTTACACTTTTCACATTATTTTTATCATCACTAACTCTTAATGTTGGGTTAAATGTAGAACCTTTAAATACTACAAAATGAATAATCTGTAGCCGTTTCTGATAATTCTTTACCATTTATTGTTACTCTTGGTGCAGTTGTATCTGACTTACTTACAGGAATCTCGATATTTTCTGTTGAAAGGTCCGGATACGTAATTGTTGCACTTACATAATATGAACCATTCGTAGCGTTCTTCTTAATTTTTCCATTTTCATTCATAGTAATATTTAAGTCAGCAGTTCTATTATTAGCTCCATTGCTAATTTTCACTTCACCACGTTGTGATGTGAAGGTAATATTGGATTTAATAGCATCAAACTCTGCTTGAGTAACTTTCGCATCGCTTGCTGTAACATCCTTATCAATTGCTTGAGGTGGAATTTGTGGATCATATTTCGTTGCTTGAGTTAAAATTCTCAATTTAATACGCGTTGGATTTACACCGTCAGATTGATTATTTAACTCATTTCCAGAAGCATCTGTTGCTCTAGCGAAACGTGAATATTCAACATTATCTCTCCATGGTGTAGTTCCATTACTATACTTATTCACTTTCCCTGTAAGAGTAATCTCTCTTGGCGCACCGAATTCTTTATTATTTTCTTTAGGAGCGTCATTATATGTTAACCCAGGGAAACCTAATCCATTAGCTGTGTTTCCATTTTTTTCTGTTAATCTAGATTCCACTAATTTATTTGAATTATCCGTTACAGTACCAATCGTTAAGTGTGTCTCTTCTGTCGGAGTCACATAAACAACTTGTTCTTTATTAGCTTCAACTCTAGCTTCTTTTCCATTAGGTTTAAATGTAAATACAGGCGGTTCTTTTTCCCCTGCTTTTGAATTTACTGTTGTTGGGTCACTTTTCTACATGGTCACTTGTTTCAGATTTTTGCCGTAACTGGTACAGAGTCTTTTATCGCTCTATCTTTAATAGTTACTTTCCCTGTAGTTTTATCAATCGTTACACCATCATCTGGAGCATTACTTAATGTCCATCCGTTTCCTGTTTTTGTTGCTGTAATTTTTCTTGAAGAATTATTAGGTTCGTTATATGTGAAACTAAATGTATTTACATTATCTTCAGCCACTGGTGTTACTGTAACATCCCCATTATTTTCGGAGTTACTGTTGGTGCTGTTGGTTTTTACTTGGAATTCAACAGTTCTATATAAGAATGATCTATTGAGAATTTCACTATCTTTACCCGGAGTATTATTAGTAACTTTTTCAACTCCATTTGTTCCAGCATATCCTTCATGGAAATAAGCTGCTGCTTTTACAGTATGCTTCCCAGGAGTATTAAAGATAACTCTACTTGTCGTAGTTCCATTTGAGTCAATAAATCTAAACTTCATTCCACCTGGGAAGAATTGGTCTCCTACATTTGTTCCATCGGTAGCCGTAATGAAATCATGCGAATCTGTATAAGACGCTCCTTTAGTAGTTTTTACAACTAGAGTACCATCCGATTTGACTTCACCTTTATTTTTTTGGAAAGCTAAGTCAACGACTTCAACATTAAACTTCACTATTGCTTTATTTCCACTATCAACATTATTTCCTTGATCATCGGACACTTTAAAAGTAACAGTTTGTTTTCCTAATGTTGCATCAGCAGCAACTTTTCCAGTTACATTTGTTGTTCCAGGTTTTGTCTCTATCGCTCCATTTTTTGAAAGAGTTGTTCCATTGTTAAAAGTAACACCTTTAGGTAATCCACTTTCATATTTTAAGTTTACTTTACCTTTAGGGTCATTATCGTACATTGTTAATGGAACATTTAAAGTTGCTCCTCTATAAATACGAGTTGTAGGAGCATTAGTCTCATTACTTGTTAATACACTTACTTTGTTTCCATCTGTTGGATTTGTCATTTTTAACCGTCGGAGCTTGGTTATCTCGGTGCTTCCGTTGTGTAACAGAATCACTTCTATCAGATTTCACTATTCCATTATTATTTACAGTTGTTTCAGCCGTAATTGGATTCCCTGTTAATGCCCCAGTAACTGTAATCCTTGCAGTAGTTCCAGTAGTTGTTCCTGTTCCAATTACATTATTACCATCATATAAAGTAACTGTAGAACCGGCCTTAACTCCTGTACCAACATTTACCGTGATTGTTTGATTTGTTAATCCTTTTTTTATGAACGACATCATTAGCTGTAATAGTTGGTTTTAATAGGTTTAACTTTAATGTAACTGTTCCATCTGAACCCGAGACCCTGTGTCTTCTGATGTTGAACCATCTTGATATCTAGCAACAGAAGTATACGTAAACACACCTGCTTGAGCCGTGCTTGGTGAATTATTATTTTTCCAACTCCAACTCATTCCGGCAGGAAAAGTTCCTCCATTTTTATGTCTAACATAACCTGAAGATACAGGATTTGTTGGATCTCCTGCATTATCTCCTACTGTTTTTTTGTAACTGTTAATCCTTGAATTGGATCTATTTTTGCATCCGGAGTACTTACTAATCGTGTCCCCGTAGCGGCATACACGTATGCTGCAGTCGCTGTAGTTGCAACACCCGCCTTAGAAGTTGCAGCAATTACCCCTGCGCGTTTTTGCTTCTTCTACAGTTACATTATCTCTCAATCGAATTTTAACGTGATATTTGTAGGCATAATTTACATTTTTGAAATATTTAATAAATGCGAATAAGAAGCACGTGGATAGCTTCCATTTGATTGTCTAATGATTTTATTCAATTCATCGTTATTTTTCCAATTTTTCAACATTTGTTGACGTTGGTCATTTCTTGTCGGTCCACCACCAAATTGGAAGAAACTATAAGATTCTCCCCAAAGGCTTTGAGAACTAGAGTCTTCTATCACTCCATTTCTTAGAGGTACATAATAAGTACCACCAACTTTTGAAAAGTTATTTGGATTATGTGAAAGTGTACCACTTCCTACATTATTACGATAGCGTTCATAATAAGCCTCATAGATAGGTCCTTTAGGATAGCTACCATCACTATACAAAATGTCTCTTGGTGGATAGAACCAAAGAGCATTTGCACTAGTACCAGCTAAAGCTTTACCATCATTTTGGAAATAAACATCATAAGTAATAAATTTATGACCATTCTCTTCGCTATACTTAGCTGTCATAAACGTTTTGCTAATAGTACGATTACGATTACCATCAGTTGTTGAACCTTCTCCTTGTGCTTCAGAAATAAATTCTTTAACATTAATTAACGCACCTTCAACACGCCCCTCATCAGTTGTAGTTGCTCTAAATCCAGTCCCTTCACCTATATTTAGACCATTACGTAAATCACGAGATCCGGTATTAGCAATCGTATTTTCTCCTTCTTTTACAACCTTCTTAGGTGTATTAATTTTTAGGCATTGAAGATAATACAAAAATTTTCTCATTAAGTTTTTTTAGCTATTGCATCAACTTCAGCTTGTGTTAACTCATTATTATTTAATGCATTTTTAGCATTTTCTAAATCTATTTTAATAGCCGCTAAAGGTAGAAGCCGGTGCTTTTTTCTTTGTTAATCTTTTCTAAAAGTTTTTCTACTTTTTCAATATTAGTTTTGTAATTTTTGTTTTTGTCTAATACTTGTTTTTCCACTATTTTTCCAGTATTAGCATTGTTGTTTACAGCTGGAGTGTTTCCCACTTGCTAATTCCTCTTTTTTTGCAGGTTTCACCTCTTCTTTTTGCGCTTCACTTCTTCTTTGCAGTTGTACCTTCTAATTTTTCTACTTCAGTATTTTTTTCTCTACAACTTCTCCTGCATTAGCTATGCCAGCACCAAAAATATACTAGCACCAATTACAACCGAAGCTGCTCCAACTTTAAACTTTTTAATAGAGTAACTTTTCAACCTTTACTCCACCTTTTTGTATCCCTTAAATATTTGTTGTTTTTCCTATCACGTACATTTCTCCTTCCTATTTTTCTGAATACAATTTAATAACAACGATTCTATGTTAAAAGCTTTTATAATAATTTCTAAATTATTATATTTACAACCTGTATTATACCATATTTTACTTAAAAATGTACTTAAATTATGTAAAGTTAAAATAGAAAAATATTAAAAACCTTATTTATTATAAAAATTTAACATTATTTTTACCATATATATATGTATGTATTCGCACATTTACTCTCATAAGTAATATTAAAAATAATATTCTTTACAAAACGAAATATTTTTAAGTTAATTTTTTAAAAGTCATTACCTTTATAAATTAAAATTTAATTTCAACAAATAAAAATGCTATCCATATTTTTAGATAACATCTTGTTTTATATTAATTCATACATTTCATCTTTTTATAAAACAATAAATTCGGAGCTGGATTTCTCCATACTCGAATTTATTATGTATTAACAAAGAATTATTTTTAAGAAATCAAAATTTATATCTTTTTATATAATTTATTCTTCATCTTCTCTGCGTCTTTTTAGCAACAACTAATAGGCTTCCGAACATAGCTAATCCTAATCCCGCTAAACCTGTATTTGTTTCAGATTCACCAGTATTTGCTAATCGGTTTGTAAATTTATTAACTGTTGGATTTTTCTTTGTTATCTGATGATTTTTGTGATTGTGACTCACCGTTTTTCAGAAGTTTTTAATCTTAGCTGGTGTTGTTACATCAACTGGTCGCGATGGTTTTTTTATTCGGTTCTGTTACTATTCCTTTACCTTTTACTTCACCTTTTGGAAGTTTATCATTTGGAACCGTTCCTGATCCATTATCTCCAATAGTAACTTCAATCGGTGTGTTATTATCACCTGGGATAACTACCTTCGTTCCTGGTGGATATGTTGTTCCATCTGGTTTCTTAGGTGTTACTACAGCATCTCCATTTGGTTTTCTTGTGATTACTATTTCACCTGGTTGTTCTGTTCGTGATGCGTTTGGATCTAATTTTTTTCGGTGTTTTCACTTGAACTTCTTCAGGAGTTTTACCTGATTCTGTAATCTTAGCTGTTCCTGGTACTTCTCCATCTGGTAAGTCACTATTTGGTACTTTACCTTTTCCATCTTTTCCTATTGTTACAGTGATTGGATTTCCGTTTTTACCTGGAATTTCTACCTTAGTACCTGGTGGGTATGTTGTTCCATCTGGTTTCTTAGGCGTTACTGTTACATCTCCAGTATCAGGGTCCTGATTCAACTCTACTGTTGGTTTCTTACGAGCTGGCGTTGTTACATCCACCGGTTTAGATGGTCTAGCTCCCGGCTCTGTTACTGTGCCTTTTCCTGGAATATCTTGTTTTGGAAGTTTGTCATTCGGAACTGTGCCAAAACCATCTTTCCCAGTGTCACGACTATTGTTGTGCCATTTTCTCCTGGAATTTTTCACCTTAGTTCCTGGTTGATATGGTGTTCCCATCTGGTTTCTTAGGTGTGACAATCGCATCTCCATTTTCATTTCTTTTTTAATATCGATTCCAGTTGGTTGTTCTGTCGCTGGATTATTTGGATTGATTTTTGAGGTGTTTCTACCCTAACATCTTCTGCTGGTTTTCCTGGCTCTGTAATCTTACCTGTTCCTGGAGTATCTTCATCAGGTAAATCATTATTAGGAACTGTACCTTTTCCATCTTTTTCCAATTGTTACTTCAATAGTTTTTCCATCTTTTCCTGGAATTTCTACTTTAGTATTTTTCGGATATAGTGTTCCATCTGGTTTCTTAGGTGTTACCGTTACATCTCCTGTATTTGGATTTTGTTCCATTTCCACTGTTGGTGTCTTACGAGCTGGTGTTGTTACAGCAACTGGTTGCGATGGTTTTTTATTAGGTTCTGTTACTGTTCCTTTTCCTGGTACTTCATATTTTTGGAAGTTTGTCATTCGGCACTTCTCCAGAACCATTTTCTCCTATCGTTACTACGATGCTTGTTCCATTTTCTCCTGGAATTTTCACCTTAGTATCTTTAGGATAGTTTGTTCCATCTGATTTCTTAGGTTTTACAATCGCATCTCCATTTGGTTTTCTTGTGATTTCAATTGTACCTACTTGTGCTGTTTCTGGTGCATTAGGATCAATTTTTTTAGGTGTTTCTACCTTAATCTCTACCTCTGGTTTTACCATCTTCCTTAATCTTACCTGTTCCTGGGTATCTGTTTCTGGTAAATCATTATTAGGAACTTTTCCTGTACCGTCTTTTCCAATTGTTACAGGGATTGGATTTCCATCTTTCCCTGGAATTTCTACCTTAGTTCCTGGTGGGTATGTTGTTCCATCTGGTTTCTTAGGTGTTACCGTTACATCTCCAGTTTTTGGATCTTGGTCTAATTGTAATGTTGGTACCTTTTTAGCCGGTGTTGTAATATCCACTGGTTGCGATGGTTTTTGATTTGGTTCTGTAATAATAGCTGTTCCTGTTACATCTCTTTCTGGTAAATCATTATTCAGAACTGTACCTGAACCATTTTTACCGATTACTACATCAATAGTTTTTTTCCATCTTTGCCTGGAATTGTTACTGTAGTTCCTGTAGGATAGTTTGTACCATCTATTTTCTTAGGTGTTACTGTCACATCTCAGTGCTTGGATTTTTTGAGTCAAGTTTACTGTTGGTGTCTTACGAGCCGGTGTTGTTACATCCACTGGTTTTGATGGTTCCTTATTTGGTTCGGTCACTGTTCCTCGACCTATTTCTGCCTCTTTTGGAAGATTGTCATTTGGTACAGTTCCTGAGCCATTATCTCCTATCGTTACTACTATTGTTGTTCCATTTTCACCTGGAATTTCTACCTTCGTATCTTTGAGGATACGGTTTCCCTCCTGGTTTTTCAGTGTAACAATTGCGTCTCCATTTTTCTCACGTGTAATATTTATTTCCACAGGAGTTTGTGTTGTAGCAACTTTTGGATCTGTTCCGTTTTTTTCTTTTCTTCCTCATCTGAAATTCCATCATTATCATCATCTTTATCTGTAACATCTGGATCTCCATCTCCATCTGTATCACGTTGAATAATAACTGGAACTTCTACTCAATTTCTTCATCACCATTCTTAACTTTAACTGGAATGTTGACTTTAAGTTCTTCATCACTACCCCAATTAGGGTACGCTTGGTGTTCCTGTTAATTTACCATCTTTATCAACACTTAATCCATTTACTGGGCTTTCTGTTGTAATTGTTGAACCGTCTTTATTCGGTGTTACAACTTTCGGTAATGTTGAAGGAACTTGTGTCTTCTCTGTAACTTTAGTTGGATCTGAAACTTTTGCAGTTAGGTTGTTTGCATTTTTCGGATCTGTCCCATTCGCTTTTTCAACCTCATCGGAATTCCATCGTTATCATCATCTTTATCTGTAACATCCGGATCATCGTCTCCGTCTGTATCACGTTGGATTGTTACTGAAACTTTTGCGTCTTTTTTTCTTCTGTTACTTCTTCTTTACCATTTTCTTTGAATTTTTTTCTAGAACTTTAGTAACTTTAACTGGAATTTCAACTTTACGTTCTTCTTCATCTTTACCCCAATTATTTACTGTTGGAGTTCCTTCTAATTCACCTTTTCCATTCACTTTTAGACCGTTCACTTGTCCTGATCCATCTGGTGTGTTTGTTACAATCGTTGAACCTTCTTTATTTGGAGTTACAACTTTTGTTGGAGCTACTGGTTGTTTCTCTTTCACTTTGTCTGGATTTGTAACTACTACTTCTAAGTCATTTGCAGCTTTTTGGATCTGTTCCGTTTTTTTATCTTCTACAGTATCTGGGATTCCATCGTTATCATCATCTAGATCCTCAACATCTGGGATTCCATCACCATCTGTATCACGTTGGATTATCACTGGAACTTTTACTGTAGTTTCTTTTCCGTTGTTCGTAACTTTAACCGGAATTAAGATATTACGTTCTTCTTCATCTTTTTTCCAATTATCTACTTTTGGCGTTCCTTCTAGGCTCCCTTCATTATTGACTTTTAAGCCATTCACTGTTCCATCTGGATTATCTGTTGTAATTGTTGAATTTGGCATATTTGGTGTTACAACTTTTGTTGGAGTAACTGGTTTTTTCTCTTTAACTTTTTCAGGTTTCGCAACTGTTGCTGTTAGATTATTAGGAACTTTTGGATCTGTTCCATTACTTTTCTCCACTTCATCTGGAATTCCGTCATTGTCATCATCTGTATCTAAAACGTCTGGTGTTCCATCACCATCTGTATCACGTTGGATTGTGACTGGAACTGTTACGTCTTTTTCTTGCGTTTCTTCTACTTTACCATTTTCAGTGAATTTTTCTACTTTTTTCGTAACTTTAACCGGAATGTCGATAGTTTTTCTTCATCATTGCCCCAATTTTTCCACTGTTGGAGTTCCTGTTAATTTACCTTCTCCATTAACAGTCATTCCTGAATTATCTGGCGTAGTTGTAGTAATTGTTGCACCTTTTTTATTTGGTGTGACAACTTCTTTTGGAGTAACTTCTTTTTTCTCAATCACTACATTCGGTTTTGTAACTGCTACTGTTAGATCATTTGCTACTTTTGGATCTGTTCCATTATTCTTTTCATCTTCATCTGAAATTCCATCGTTATCATCATCTAAATCGTCAACATCCGGAGTTCCATCTCCGTCTGTATCACGTTGGATTGTCACTGGAACATATACCGTAGCTTCTTCTTTTTTACCATCTTTTTCTCTCGTAATCTTAACAGGAATTGTGATATTACGTTCTTCTTCACCGTCATTCCATTTATTGACTGTTGGTGTTCCTTCTAATTTACCTTCTCCATTTACTTTCAATTCATTTACTGGATTTTTCTGTTGTAATTATTGAACCTTCTTTATTCGGTGTTACAACTTTTTGGTAAAGTTGTCGGTACTGGAGTTTTTTTCTTTCACTTTAGCTGGAGCTGTAACGATTCCTGTCAGATCATTTTTTTAACTTTTTGGATCTGTTCCATTTCTCTTTTCATCGTCATCTGAAATTCCATCGTTATCATCATCTTTATCTGTAACATCCGGATCACCATCTCCGTCTGTATCACGTTGGATTTTAACCGGTACACTTACGTTAGCTTCTTCCGAACCGTTCTTAACTTTTACTGGGATAGTAATATCACGTTCTTCTTCACCTTCACCCCATTTGCCTACTGTTGGTTTTCCTGTTAAATTACCATTGTTGTCAACTTTCAAGCCATTTATAGCAGTTGGTGTTTCTATCGTTGAGTTCTTTTTATTTGGTTTTACTACTCCTGGTATATCAACATCTTTATTTTCAATAACAGTAGATGGTTTTGCTTCTCCTGTTAGACCGTATGATGTTTTATTTCCTGGTTTGTCAGGAATCTTTGGATCTGTTCCAGCAGTTATCTCATCCTTGTCTGGAATACCATCATTATCATCATCTGAATCTGTTACATCTGGTTTCCCATCGCCATCTGTATCACGTAGAATTGTAACTGGTACGCTTACTGTAATTTCTTCAGTTCCATTCGTAACTTTAACCGGAATTGTGATAGCGCTTTTTCTTCGTCTTTTGCCCCATTTTTCTACTTTTTGGCGTTCCTGTTAATTTACCTTCTCCATTAACGGTTAAACCATTTTCTGATTTTTCTGTTGTGATTGTTGAACCCTCTTTATTTGGTGTGACAACTTTTTTAGATTCAACTGCACGTTTCTCCAAAACTTCATTTGGTTTCGTAACTTCTGCTGTTAAATTCGTAGGTACAGTAATATTCACACTAACATGATCTCTTGTTTTGTCCGGATATTCTACCACAACAACTGCAGAAACAGTTTGCCCTGCCTTGGCTTGTGTTTGGTGGAGTTAACCAAGTATATTTTTGTTCCTTTTGGAAGGTCAGTTTTATTCGCAATACTATCCTCTGCCTTAGGTACTGAATTTTTTTAGGAACAGTTTGGTCTTTTCCTATTGGGTTATACTTGTCATTTTGCCCTTTAACTACAATTTCAATCGTTTTTTTCACCCTTATTATCATTCTTATCATAAGCTGTAATCGTTACTTTTTGAAATTCCAGGCGTTCCTGTAGGAGTTCCTACGATTTGATTATTTTCAAATCTTAGTCCCTCTGGTAAGCCTTTTACTTCGATTGGCTTATCTTTATGCATTCCAACTCCGCCATCGTTATCTTTTGCTGTTACTGAAATTGGTGTAATTTCCTCACGACTTGTAACTGTTGCTCCATCCGCTGAAATAGTTGGTCCTATCTTATCACGTGGTGTTACCTCAAATGAGAAAATCACCGGTTTAGCCTTGTTACCTGAGTTATCTGTTGCATTAAATATAATTGTATTTTGTTTACCAACATCTTCCGCTACAGTTTTAATTGTAACTTCGATTTCTTTCACTTTATCTTCCTGTATTGTAAAGTTAAAGTCCACCGGACCGGCATGTCCAGATTTATATCTTGTAGCATATTTTGTTAAAAATTCAGTCGCTTCAAACGAAACTTTTTTATCATCTGTTGCTTTTACTTTAAATGTTACAGTTTCCCCTTCTACTACCGTTACATGATTAGGTGTTAGAGTTAAAATAGGCGGTTCATTATCTGGTGTTTTTGCCTTGTCTGTTGCCGGTTCTGAATCATCACTAGTTCCATTTTTTGTAATAGCTGTTACATCTGTTTCATTTTTTACTTTTTCAGCTGGGATTGTGATTTCACCTGTGTCTGCATTGATGTTGATTTTCGGATCATCTGAACTCCATTGATTAAAATGGATCTTTCGTTCCTACTACTTTTTCGATGAACCATCTTCTCCTGTGTAAGTAACTTTGTAATTTTGTCTGCTTTTGTTGGGTCTTGTGGTTTCGCTGTTACAGATCCATCTTCATTTGCTGTTACTGTTGGTTTTTCAGGTTTTGGTGCTCTTGCTGTTTCTGTTGCTGGATCTGAATCAACACTATTTCCATTTTTTGTGATAGCTGTTACTGGAGTATCGTCTTTTACCTTGTCAGCCGGAATTGTGATTTCACCTGTGTAACCATCAATAGTTACACCTGGATTGTTCTCAAGAGTCCATGTTCCATCATTTCCTTTATTTCCTACTACTGTTACTTTTGATCCATCTTCGTCTTTATAAGTAACCGTAATTTTATCTGCTTTGGCTGGATCTTTTGGTTTTGCTGTTACAACACCAGTATTTGGTGCCGTTACAATTGGCGTTTCAGGTTTCGGTGCTTTTGCAGTTGCTTTTGCTGGAGTTGAGTCATCACTGTTTCCATTTTTTGTAACTGCTATTACTTCTGTATTGTCTTTGACTTTATCAGCTGGGATTGTGATTTCACCTGTATCTGCATCGATTTGGACTTCTGGATTACCCGTAACAGTCCATTTACCATTTTCCCCTTTATTCCCTTCAGCCGTCTTATTAGAACCATCTTCTCCTATGTAGTTAACTTTGATTTTATCCACTTTATTTGAATCTTGTGGTTTAGCTGTTACAGAGCCATCTTCTTTTGCTGTTGCTGATGGAGCTTCTGGTGTTTTTTCCTTATCCTCTGTAACATAAATAGGTGCATCTACAATAAATGTTCCACGTTCTGGGATAATCACTTCCACTTTACCATACACAGGTGCATCCGGTGCTGTTGCTTTTGATACATCTGGATCTTTAAACCAACGATATGTTGTACCCTTTGGCAATTCATCCGTATTATCAATACTATGGAAAGCATCCGGAATTACCCCTACTTTAGTTGTTTGTGACTTAGATCTTGGTTTTAAGTCATATTTTTTTGCTTCCTCTGGTTTTAATGGTAATACCCCAATAATGGCATTTTCACCATTTCTGTAACGAATATGTCCACCCTCTGTATATCCACCATAAGCAAGGAATGGGTCATTGGCTAGAGCGTTTTTTTCATTTCTTCTACCATCGGATCATTTGGATCTTTTTTGCTCCAATCCGACATAATACTATCATTTAGCTCTTTTCCTTCAAGAATTTTCGTCTTGAAAGTGATAATTGAACGTTGCCCTGCAACAACTTTCATTTTATCTTCTATGATTCACGAGTAAGATTATAGTCTAGACCATTTTTTATAAATCCTAACATATCATTTACTCGAGAAGCTGCATCCGGATTACGATCAGTACCATCTTTTTAGAATCGCGATAAATATTCCACCACCAAGTATTAGACGGATTTATATAATCCATCCAAGCATCAGAGTTTTCTCCATAAGTTGCTCCTGAACGAGGAACTCCATTTTTGACATAAGCTCGATAAGCTGAGTTTTCATACTCCCATGCTGATGCACTATTATATTTTTTTGTGGAAGGTTTGTTTTCCATCTTGATATTTTGTATAAGTAAATTCATAAGGATCTCCAACTGTACGTGGAATCGCAAGTGAGATTTTTAGAAATACCGTCTAATCCATTTGCCGCTGGACCTGAATCTAATATCCAATAATAATATTTGTTTCCATCTTTTTCGATACGTTCTTCACGGTAAACACGAATATTCTCATAGGCTTTATCAGCAGTTCCCTTACTTACGAAAGCATATTGCTTCGTATCTAGTGAATATACATCACGGTGTGAGTAATCAATCATAGGATTTTTAATCCAACCAACCCCGAAGTCTGTTACTTTTGTTGCACGAACTGTACTTGTTCCACGACCAACTACTTGACCATTCTTTTTGATAACAGTCTTAACAACTGCATCTTTTACCATCAAGTCCGTATCAACATTAACCGTGAAGTATCCATTTGTTTGTGATTTAGTTTTAAAAGTTTTTCCACCAACAGTTACCTCAACATCAGCTTCTGCCGCTGTATATCCATCAACTTGAGCAATTCCTGCTAAACTATCATTGAAAGCTACTGTATCTGCCGGACTTACTTTAGTAGTATAAACACTCTTTCCATTAACAACTAACTCAACATTATCTCCAACTTCGATACCTTTGGCATTTAATTTGAATGTTCCTGTATCGTCAAGTTTAGAAGTAAGCACAGTTGTACCATTTCTCTTAATCTCAATTGTTGAAGATGGTGTGGCATATCCTGTAATAAATCCGAGTTCGCTACAACAATTCCAAGATTTCCTCAGCTAGTTTTATCATCAATTGGTGCAGATCTAAAAATCAGAACCTACTTCATTCTTATTCCCATTACGCAAGTCACGAGAGCCAGTATTAGCAATCGTATTTTTCCCCTTCTTTTTAACTCTTTTTAGAGCGCCAATCTTAGGCATTGAAGATAATACCGTAATTTTTCACTTAGTTTTTAGCTAATACATCAACTTCAACTTGTGTTAACTCGTTATTATTTAATGCATTCTTCGCATTTTCTAAATCCACTTTAATAGCCGCTAAAGTAGACGCAGGTGCTTTGTCTTTATTTATTTTTTTCTAGCAGTTCCTCTACTTTTTCAATATTAGTTTGTAATTTAGTTTTGTCTAATACTACTTGTTTTTTCTAACGTTTTTCCAGCATTAGCATTGTTGTTTTACAACTGAAGTGTTTCCTGTTGCTAACTCCTCTTTTTTTAGCAGGTTGCACTTCTTCTTTTATGAGCTTCACTCCCTCTTTACCGGATGAAACTGCTACTTCAGTATTTTTTTATCTACAACTTCTCCTGCATTAGCTATCCCAGTAACACCAAAAATATACTAGCACCAATTACAACCGATGCTGCCCCTACTTTAAACTTTTTTAATAGAGTAACTTTCAACCTTTACTCCACTTCTTGTGTCCCTCAAATATTTATTATTTTTTTCCTATCACTTACGTTTCTCCTTTCATACATTATGTAAACTATTATATTCCAATTCTTTATTATACTTTCTGAACTTAAAATATACTTTAAATTACGTATATTTAAAATAAAAATAATAAAAAAATCAATACTTTTTTATAAAAACCACTATCTTTTTTACACAATATATATATATATATATATATATATTAAAATATAAATACATTTACAGCACTTTAAAAACTAATAAAATAATAAGTTTTTTTAATTACAACTGTAAACCATACTCTTTAAATAATAAATAAAATATTAAATCATAATTCTAAATCCATAAAAATAGGGGGTGACTCAAAAATCGCAATTCCAAAGAAATCGAGTTTTATCAAGTCACTCGAAAAATTTATTAGATAGCTAAAAAGTTTTTATAAAGCTAATTTAGATATAAATGAACCTCTACGTCTATGCATTTTTCACATAAACTTTTTTTAAAATTAGAGCTTTTTGGATCAGCCCTGGATTTTATTCTGTATTTTTATATTTATTTATTAATTATTGCTCCTAACTTCTCTGCTCTTTCTAAAGATGCATCGATATTCACACATAGATTTTCTCTACCTATCTTTTCGATAAATCCTGCCTTTTCCATAACATGATACGGCTGTTCATTTACGTGCGATAATATTAATGTTAAACCACGCTTTTGACACGTTTCTAATATTTCTTCAAGCACTTCTAATCCTGAAAATATCCATCACCGGAACATTACGCATTCTTATAATCAGAACATTTTTCCCTTCACCATGTTCAAAATTAGTAAATACATTTGCTGCTCCGAAGAATAATGCTCCAAATATTTCATAGACGATTGTATTTTTAGGAACATATTTTAAGTCAACTTCTTCTGACAGTTTATCGTCATCAGATGAACCTTTGTAAGTCCATTGTCTTACTTCTGCAATATCAGACATACGTTTTAAGAATAAAAACGCAGCTAATACCATACCGAATTCTATCGCGATTACCAAATCAAAGAATAACGTTAATAAGAAAGTGATAACTAATACCGCTATATCACTATTCGGTGCAGTTTTAACCATGCGCATACAAGTACGCCATCCACTCATGTTATACCCTACGATTATCAATATAGCCGCCAAGCAACTCATCGGTATATATGATGCATAAGGCATTAAAAATAGCAGTATTAATAATAGGGTAAATGCGTGTACCATTCCAGCTACTGGCGTTCTACCTCCATTTTTTACATTAGCCGCTGTTCTCGCAATCGCCCCTGTTGCAGGAATACCCCCAAAAAGTGCCGACATAAGGTTCCCGACACCTTGGGCTACTAATTCTGCATTAGATCTATGCTTACTACCTGTCATACCATCAGACACTACGGCTGATAGCAATGATTCTATTGCAGCTAATATTGCGATCGTAAATGCGGGTAACATCATCTCTCTAACTAGAGAGAAAGAAATTGTAGGCATTGTAAAGTTAGGAAGCCCCGCTTTAATCGTATATAGATCACCAATAGTTTTTACCGGTAATTTGAAAATAGCTACTAAAAATGTCGTAACTAATATTGCAATTAAAGAACCCGGTATTTTCTTAGATACCTTTGGCTAAAATACTTGGATTAATATCGCAAGAATACCTATTGCTAAGGTTATATAACTTATGCTTTTTATATTATGAGCGTAGGCTACTATCTTCCCTACAAATTCTGCAGGTACTGCCCCCATACTTAATCCTAGGAAATCTTTAATTTGACCTACTACTATTCCCATAGCAATCCCTAGTGTAAATCCAATAGTAATTGTTTTCGGAATAAATTTAATCAAGTCTCCAAAATGAAATAATCCCATCAGGATTAACATTACTCCTGCCATAAGTGTAGCAACAGTCAATCCTGCAATACCATGTTCAGCTATAATTCCATATATAATAACGACAAAAAGCAGCTGTAGGTCCACCAATTTGAACCCTACTCCCACCTAAAAAAACGAAATAAAAAAACCTGCAATAATCGCAGTATAAAGACCTTGTTCGGATTAACTCCGGATGCAATCGCCAAAGCAATCGATAAAGGCAATGCTATAACAGCTACTATCAAACCTGAAATAATATCTTTTAAACATTGTTCCTTTGTATAATTTTTTCATTACACTAAACAACTTCGGCTTAAGATACTTAAATGAATTCATCGTCTCCTCCTATATTTGAGAATATTTAGTATTAATAGTTTTAGCATATAACGAACAAAAACTCTAGTTAAATCAGAAATACTCTCGAAATATTTTTATAATCTCTCCTACTTATTTCCTAAAAACTAGAGTTAAATCTATTATATAATAAATTTACTTTATTTAAATTTTTTTCTTTGATGTCTCTTATAACATCTACCAAAAAGTTCCTTATTGGCAGTATCATACCAAATCCCATCCATTTTATTTCTAAACCATGTAAGTTGACGTTTTTGCATAACGGCGTGAATTCTGAGAGATAGCTGCAATGGTATCTTCTTTTAGAAACATTACCATTAAGATATGGAATCATCTCCTTATATCCCTATTGCTCCTAGAGCCTGTAGTTCAAAAACCATACTCATCTATAATCTCTCTAACTTCCTGCTCAAGCCCTTCTTCAAACATTAGCTCAACACGCTTATTAATACGATTATATAGGACTTCCCTATCAGTATTAAGTACTATTAAAAATGGATTATAACAATCTAGAACAGTATCACCATTGTTGTTTGTTGTTAGACTTTTTCTTTTCATTCATTACATAATTATATGCATTGATTACACGACGATGATTTTTCTGTGTCAATCGCATTATATGTATCTGGATAGTTCTCTTTTAGATATTCTCTTGCCATATCGACATCTATATCATAAGTTTTCTCCTCTAAATCAGTAAACTCATAATTATTAAGTACCGCATTCATATAAAAACCAGTCCCACCTATTAATAATGGTATCTTACCTCGAGCATGTATTTCTTCAATTTTTCTTACGTGCAAGTTTTTTTGAAAAATCATAGACAGAACAAGTATCAGTAGGTTCTAGTTCATCTATCAAGTGATGAACTACCCCATCCATCTCTTCTTTTTTTCACCTTTGCAGAACCTATATCAAACTTTTTATAAATTTGAACACTATCTATTGAGATTATTTCACAGTTGAACTCTTTTGCCAGCTCTATACTAAGTGCCGTTTTTCCAACTGCAGTAGGTCCTACTATCGCTATTAAAGGTATTTTTTCCATCTTACCTCCTACACTATGCGCTTAAACATTTTTTTCTAAATCTTTTTTCTCCATTTTTGTGATTATCGGACGCCCATGCGGACACGTAAATGGATTATTACATTCATATAAATCACTAATAACCTTATTCATCTCGACATCTGTAAGAACTTGATTTGCCTTTTATAGACATTTTACAACTTGCCATAGTAATTGCATCATTTCTTAATTCGTTAAAAGTTATATTGTTATTTCTTAGAACTTTCTCTACAATAATTTTTATCATTTGCTCTTCGTCTTCTTCTATCCAACCAGGAAACTCACGAACAACATAAGAATTATCTCCAAACTCCTCAAAAAGCAATGCTAAAGCTCTTCAAATTTTTTTCTAAATTATTACGAACCTCAGCCGCTTCTTCTACAGAAAAAAATCAAACATAAGTGGTATTAACATCTGTTTTTTTATAGTTCTTTCTTTCGATAAATTCACGCTGTAATTTCTCATAATTATATCTTTCCGCAGCTGCGTGCTGATCTATTAGAAATAGCTTATTATCCGCTTCTGATAAGATATAAGTTTTAAAGATTTGTGCCAACACTTTTAAATCAGGGAGCGTACGAACTTTTTGTATCATCATCTTGAACAATTTTTACATCTTTAATTTTCATTAAAGTGACTATCATCTTTCACTACATTAGAGATTACTTCTTCAGTATGATCATCATAACTCGCGTCATCTTCTTTTTTGAGAAATTCATGAAGTTCTCTATCTCTTTTTTAGTAGGGCTTATCACCGAACTTATTTCTATTATCACGTGGGTGTGTACTATAGCTTAAATCGGTAAATCACTCTTAATTTTTTTGAGTTTTGTTTCTTTGATTAAATGTATTTTCTTTAGTTTGTGCTGGTTTTTCTTCATTAGAGTTTGTTAGCAAATCTTCTCCAAAAAGAAATTCATCTTCTTGAATAACATGACTTGTAGATTCTTCTTGATTATCAGAAAAGCTACTATCGTCTCTAGTACTTCCTAGAAATTCTTCAGAATCATATAAAAACTACTGTCATTTTCTGTTTTTATCCCTAGTCCCTTTGACTCCTCAGAAAAGCTATTCTCATCTTGAACACCAACTACTTCTCTTTGCTCTGTTGAGAAAATATCCTCATCTTCTACATCTCCAAATTTATTATCTAGTTCATCTAAGAAATTTATTTTTTTCGATTTTCGCTTTTTCTTTTTTTCGTAAGAACATTATTCATCCCTTGTGGAATATATGTATAATTACTTAATCTTTCAGCGATAACTTCTTTTATTAGACGTATTAATTCCGTTTCTTTAGAAAGTCTAACTTCTTGCTTAGTTGGATGTACGTTAACATCTAATAAAATCGGATTCATTTCTATATTAATAACACATAACGGGTACCTATTAATCATTAGAAGTGTTCCATAAGCATCTACAATAGCATTTTTGAATTCCGTAATTTTTAATATAACGACCATTGATAAAAAAATATTTATATAATTCTTACTAGCTCTCGTCTCTTCCGGAACAGAAATATAACCAAATACTTTGTAATCATCATTATTCCGCTAAATTCAATCATATTTCTAGCGACACCCATATTATAGATTTTTAGATAAAAATCTTATGAACATCACCATCACCATACGTTTTAAAAAGTGATTTTACCATCTACATGCAATTCAAAAAGCTACATTAGGATAAGATAGAGCAAACTTATGAATAATATTAGTAATATTAGCCTGTTCTGTATGTGGATTACGAAGATATTTTAACCTTGCTGGTGTATTGTAGAATAAATTTTCCACACTTAAATCAGTTCCTTTAATAGGTGCGTAATATTCTTCTGAAACTACTTTTTCCACCTTCTAGAACTAACATCTTTCCTTGCGCCTCTCCTGCACAACTCTTAATTACTACTTTACTCACAGATGAAATACTCGCTAATGCCTCACCTCTAAAACCTAAGGTTTCTATGTGAAATAAATCATAGTCAGCACTTATTTTACTAGTCGCATGACGTAAAAATGCACGTGCCAAATCATCATTAGTAATACCACTACCATTATCAATAATTCTAATTTGTTGAATACCAAATTCTTTAATTATAACTTTGATATTAGTACTTCCTGCATCGATAGAGTTCTCCACTAGCTCTTTAACAACAGAAGAGGGTCTTTCGACAACTTCTCCCTGCTGCTATTTTTATTTGATAATTCTGCAGATAATATATTTATTTTTCCCATTTAATTTATTTCACATCCTCACTTATTTTTCTCTGTAATTCATAAAGAAGATTGAACGCCTGCATTGGTGTTGTTTCTAAGAAGTTTACACTCTCTAATTGCTTTTTTGATTTCATCAAATTTCTCATTATCATCATCAAAAATCAATTGTAATTTTGCATAATTTTTCTTCAATTTTTCTTCAGCTTTTTAATTGTTTTTCTAATAGTTTTTCTCTAGCGCTTCTTTAAGCTCTTGTTCTAGTTCAGAACGAAATTGTTGTCTTAAAAAGCTTCCTCGTCTACTTTTTACATCTTCTTTAACTACTCTACTGCTGTATTCTTTTTCTAGTTCAGAACGAAGTTGTAATCTCAAAAGCTTCCTCATCTACTTTTTACATCTTCTTTTACTACTCTACTGCTGTATTCTTTTTCAAGTTCTTGTCGTATTTTTTTCTCTTAATTTTTCTTCAGACTCTTGTGATGAACTTTCATTTAATAATACTTTATTGTATCTGGCATTATCAACAAGGTCCTCACTACCTTTAGTACCACTTTCTAATTCTCTTAATATTTTATTAGCACCCTACGATAACATCTTCTGGTAGATGAGCAAGCTTGGCTACATGAATACCATAACTCTTCTCGATAGGGTCCCTCATTAATTTTATATAAGAAAATTAGCTTTCCATGATCTTCTTTCGCAGAAACGTGAATATTCTTTATTCCCTGGGTAATATTTTTCCAATTTTTGTAAGCTCATGATAGTGAGTTGAGAATAATGTTTTGCATTTAATAGTATTATTAATATATTCTAGTATTGATTGAGCTAAAGGCAATACCGTCATAAGTTGAAGTCCCACGACCAATCTCATCAAAAATTAATAATGAATTTGCAGTAGATTCGACTAAAGCATTCTTCGCCTCAATCATCTCAACCATAAACGTTGATTTACCACCAGCTAAATCATCACTCGCACCAATTCTCGTAAATATTTTATCGAAAAATCGGTAAATTTGCAGAAGTCGCTGGAACAAATGACCCAATTTGTGCAAGAATCACTATAAGAGCAAGTTGTCTCATATAAGTAGATTTTACCGGACATATTCGGTCCTGTAATAAGCAAGATATTATTGTCTTTATCTACTTTACAATCATTACTAATATAACTATCAGCACTTACATTTCTCTCAACAATCGGGTGTCGACCATCAACAATATCAATAATATTATTATCATTGAACTCAGGTTTTACATAACCATATTCTTCTGCCACATCAGATAATGAAACGAACACATCAATATCACTTAAAAGTATTCGCAACTTTTTTTGTAATCTTACAATATAATTATGGATTTTCGTCTTAACTTCTTGGAATAATTGTAATTCTAACTCTTCAATTTTTGTCTTGGAGTTCACGATATGTTCTTCAACTTTTTTCAGTTCTTCAGACACAAATCTCTCACAGTTAGAAAGTGTTTGTTTCCTATGATAACCTAGTTCTATCGGATCTATAGTTTTAAGCCCTACTTTAGACACTTCAATAAAGTAACCGAAAATCTTATTGTATCCAACTTTTTAGATTTTTAACCCCAGTTCTCTCTTTTTCACGTTCTTCGATTTCTAGTAAAATTCTATTTCCGTTTTTACTAGCATTTTTTTATAACTATCTAACTCTTCATTAAAGCCTAATTTAATTACATTACCTTCTTTAACAGTCTGACCAGCTTCTTCATGGATTGTCGCTTCAAGATAATCATATAAATCTGTTAATTCATCGATATTCTCTGCAATATCTTTTTAGTTTATTAGATTCAAATCCTAATAATAATTTCTTAATTTCTGGTATTTGAGCTAATGTTTTTCTTTTAGGTTTAACAATTCCTTAGGACTTACGATATTATAAGAAACTTTTTGTAGAAATTCTCTCAAGATCATATACTTCTTTCAAACTAGTTTTAACATCCGCTTTTTTTCAAAAATAATGCTTTAGTAAAATCCTCTACGATTTCCTGACGTTTTTTTAATTTCTTTAAGATCTAACAATGGATTTTCTAACCATTTTTTTAAGTTTTCTTGAACCCGCAGCTGTTGATGTTTTTATCCACAATGCTAAGAAGAGAACCTTTTTTTCCCACCATTAGCCATGTTCTGAGTAACTTCTAAGTTTTTTTAACGAGTAGTTCGTCATATAAACAAACTTATCTTTTGAAATATACTTCAAAAATCTTTTAAGGCTTGAAATATCTTTATTTTTGAGTTTTTTTCAATATAATCTAAAAAGAACATCGTAAAGCAACACGAAGATTGTTATCAGTAATATTACTTGTTTTTCTCCTTAGTAATGTCATTAGTTAACTCAACTTCTGTAATATAAGCACTGATATCCAACTCTTGATCTTTTTATGCTAATTACTTCTTTAATATTATTTTTTTAGTACCTCATCTTGTAGGTCAGCCATATTTTTTTAGCACAGTACAACGGCTATCCCCTGTCATAATGTCACAAAATGCAAAGTAGATATTATTATTCTTTACATATGCACTACCTAAGTAGTTATTCTCATCATAGTTTTTATAGTTCATATACGTCCCCGGGGTAATTACCTGAACCACCTTACGCTCTACGATTTTCCCTTGACCAGGTTCAGAAACTTGTTCACATATAGCTACTTTATATCCATTATTAACTAAAGTATCAATGTAAGTAGCTGATGAATGAAATGGAACTCCGCACATAGGAATTTTTTTCAGCTCCTCCATCCCGAGCAGTTAAAGTTATTTCTAATATTTTTGACGCTCTAGTCGCATCTTCAAAGAACATCTCATAAAAAAATCACCAAGACGGTAAAATACAAACGTATCTTGATAATCTTTTTATCTTTAGATATTGTTCTATCATTGGAGTATATTTCATCTCAAAAGTTCCTTTCTCTTTATTTTTTTCCATGTATTCATAACATATATAATTTTAGCATAAAACACAAATAATTTAAAATAACATTTTTTTCAAATTACAAAAAGAAGTGCTAAAGAAAAACAAATTTATGTTGTAAACATAGTATAAACTGATTATAATATAAATGAAAGATTATTTTTGAAAGAGGATGAAGAATATGTTTAACTTAGAAAAATATGAACGAATATGAACAATATTCATATTTAATAAAGATGTGTGATCCTTATATTAGTTATGAGGTAATAAACGGTGAATTGAAAAAGTTTTTAAAGATGAAACTCCTGATATAATTTATGAAGCACAAGAAAAATTAAAAAGTTTAATCTCTTCACCTGGATTTGAGCTTCCTAGATAATAAAATAAAAGACACTTGGTAAATTTTACCAGGCGTTTCTCTTTCACGTTTTTAGTACCAAGCAACTACTCTTGTATCTGAAAAATCATTTTCATCTAACATTTTCAATAATCCTTGACATGCATGCATTAAATACATTGTTTGTTTATATTTATCTGCTCGTTTAATTAATGTGAACTCTTTTGAAACTAAGTCTAACTCTATCGTTCCATAATCTTCAGTGTTCTCTGGAAAATAATTATATACAACAACATTATTATTAATTTTAATCAATTTCAAAAAGCAACATAGTTATTCCTCCTCTACTAAAATCAATAGGTGCTCATTATTTTATATTTTTCTTCTTCTGTTAAATCATCCAGGGATATATTGTTCTCTTTTACATATTCTCTTAACTTTCCTATATTTAAATGTGTTGGTATGTCTTCTCCAGTTGTAAATGTACCATCCGGAGAAAGTTCATCTAATTTATATAAATCCTCTTTGTTTATCATCAGAAACACTCCGTTATATTGTATTATTCTTTTTATATCTAAAATTTATTATATCACTTTTTCAATTAATAATCTCGTTCAATCTGTTATATTATAGAAATAAAAAAACTAAAAATAGATAACAGAATAATTTATAGTGTTCATACTATTTTTAGAATAACTCCTTTGATAATTGATTATTAGATTTTTATTTGATATAATCGAGTTGGAGAGAGTTAGGGGAGTGTAATATCTTCTAATAAGGATGGTGGCTACTTTAATATGAAAAGGGGTTGATGCTTATGCTCATAAGTATCAAAATCTTGAAAGAAAGGAGTAACAAATTGTCAGCTTACGAAATTATACAGACGATTATTGGAATAAATCTATTGATTGTTACAATAGTTGGAGTATGTATCTCAGCTTTTAAAATGACAATAAAAAAATAACCATCTTTAAAACTTTTTGAACAGGGTTAAGATGGTTATTTTTAATAACATTTTTAATCAGAGTCACCGTCTTTGCAACGCTCTCTCTTTTATATTTTTTTATTCTAACATAAATAAATTTAGAATGCAATATTTTTTTGATAGACAGTAATTATACATATAAACTATTTATTTTTAAGAATACCTAGTTAAATTGTATAATTACATCAAAGGAGTTGACTTATGTTGAATTTCATAAAAATAAGACAAATTTATCAATATTGATTTTTTTATTTTATATTTTAGTTTTTCTAGTTTATTATTTATATTACTAGCTGAATATAACAATAATAAAAACACCTACGTTATTTCTTAAACAATTTATTTTTCTATACACTTGGATTAGTAATAATATACTTATTACAAAAGATACCAATTGACTACATAGAAAAATTATCTATTTTTCTATTTATTTACCTTAATTCTATTGGCAGGAATATTCCTAGTTCCTTCTAACTTTGCTCCGATAGTAAATGGTGCTCGTAGTTGGTACAACTTAGGATTATTCACCTTGCAACCATCAGAATTTAGCAAAAATAGCTACAGTTGGAATTATTAGTATGTTAATTAAGGAAAAAGTTTTAGAGAGAATACTGATACTATTAAATTGTTAAAGATTGCCTTAATAATCTCTATACCTTTTTATATTGGTTCTAAAAAGAAAACGACTTAGGAAATGGATTATTTTTTTATCTTTTTATTTTTTAGGTTTAGTCTTTTTAGTCAGTAATAAAGGAAAAACATTATTTAGAATCTATTCTGTTGTTATAGCAGTATTAGCAATAATTATCCTAGCTGCACTATACTTTCCTAGATTACTTAATTTTGTTGGTCTGAAATCTTATCAGCTCAACCGTATCCTTTCATGGTTAAACCCAGAAGCATATAAGCTAGATTATTCTTATCAAATTACACAAATACTTAAAGAAGTGAAATTAGGTGGTCTAACTGGTACGTTTTCGAAAAATAAAAACTACATTGACGAACAATTTAATGATTTCATATTTTTCGATAATAGCAAAAAAACTTTGGATTCATTGGAGCATCAATATTTTTATTTATCTTCTTTATATTTTATTCTAAGGCTATTCAACATAATGAAAAAGTGTGAACAAGGTAATTATAGTTATTATTTTATTCTTCTGACTATTTGTAGCTTTTTGCTTCTCATTTTTCACTAATATTTTTTTCTACACTAAGTATAATTCCAGTAATAGGTATTAGTATGCCATTCATAAGTTATGGTGGTAGTTCATTAATAGCTAATAGTATTCTCTTCGGAATTATTGTTAAAAATAAACGCCACTATTCATGAAGAATATATGGAAGATGAATATTACGAAAACTACGAAGAAGAATACGATGAAATTCAATATAGTGATGATTCTCATCCCTTAGATCCAATATATGAAAAATAACAATAACTATTACGAAGAAGAACCTCAATATAGACGAAGTAAACGAAAAGATAATAAAAAGTGGATAGAACAAATATTCTATCCACTTTTTTATTATCTTATTTTCTTACATCTTCAATGAATTTATCATCGATATTTTCAATTAGTTTCCTAGAATTGCTTTAGCAGCATAGTAGTCACGAATATCAAATACAGCATTATGAGTATGAATATAACGAGCACATATACCAATTACAGTAGTTGGAACTCCGTTTAAAGACTGGTGAATGTTACCAGCATCTGTTCCACCTGGTGAAGTGAAGTATTGGTACTTAATTCCATTTTCTTCCGCAAGTGCTACGATTTTTTCTCTCATATTCGCATGAAGTACCATAGTTCTATCAATTAATCTAACTAAGAATCCTTCTCCTAAGCGACCATTGCTTGTTTCTTTACCATCCATATCATTAGCTGGACTACAGTCTACAACGAAACATACATCAGGTTTAATCATATTTGCAGCAACTGTTGCACCACGTAGACCTACCTCTTCTTGAACAGTGGCACAAGCTACTAAATTAAAATCTAGTTCCTTATCAGCAAATTGTTCTAAAATTTCTGTAATAATTACACATCCATAACGGTTATCTACTGCCTTACTCATAAATCTATTCTCAGTAAGTTGTTCAAATGTTGTTTTTGGGGTAACGAACGCACCTTCACGAATTCCCATCGCTAACGCTTCTTCTCTTGATGCAGCACCTACATCGATAGTCATATCACTAATTTTTACATTTTGAGCTACTCCTGCAGTAAAGTGTTTAGGAATTGATCCGATAACACCTGTGAATTTTTTCCCTTCATATGAAGTTACTGTGTATGTTTGAGCTAAAAGAACATCTTCTCTGAAACCACCAAGTGTTTCAAACTTAAGCATACCATTCGGTAACACCTTAGTTACTATAAACCCTACTTCATCCATGTGAGCTGCTATCATAACTGTTTTAGCATTCTCTTTTTAGATTTTTTAATAGCATAGATTCCACCTAGATTATCGAATTTAATCTCATCAGCATACTTAGATAGGTTTTCTTCTAAATATCTTGAAATCTCACTTTCAAATCCTGATGTACCATCTAACATTGTTAATTCTCTGAATCTTTCTATTGATTTACTCATTTTCTTATACCTCTTTATATACTCTATTGTTTCACTTTCTTTATCATAACGGACTTCATACTGGATATTGTCATTTTCAAAATAGAACATTAAATATGAGTTTTTCTTTTAAATTTAACGTATAACTATCAACAACACTATATCCCTAATGCGATTAGCTTGTTTCTACATCTGTCTATATGGTCGTTGTCTAATTCTTGTTCTTCTGTTTTTTTGATAAATACGATATCCCGCATAAGCTACTGCTAATGGAACTAATATCTTTTTAAGTTTCATATTTTACCTCTTATCTGAACTCATCACATAACGCGTTAAACATTTCTTCACTAAATTCTAAGTTTTGGTGAGCAATTGGCTCATCTCGTTTATAATTACGTAAAAATATCTTCGTAATGAGGTTTCTTCTCATTTTTTTATAAATAACCCCTGTTACAAGGTCATTATACTCTTCTAGCACTCGATACGCTTCTAATTTATTAGTATTGTCATAACCTTCAATATCAGAAAGTTTTGTCAAATTCTCTTTATACCAAGCCGGCGTATTTTTTTGTAGTTATACGTTTTTACATGGGCTAAATACATTGACCAATGAAAATCCATCATGATTGATAGCTTCTTCAAAAATTTGCATCATTTCTTTCATATCGCCAGTAAATACTTGAGCTAGGAAGGTAACCTCACAAGATAAAGGCAATTTTCATCGCTGATAATGGTTTTTCCATTACACCCTCTACTGTTGTAGTTGTTATCAAACCTTCATCAGACTTAGGTGACATTTGACCTTTAGTTAAAGCATAAAGTTGGTTATCCATTACTACATAAGTCATATTTACATTACGTTTCATAGCGTGAACAGCGTGACCTATACCTATGGCATATCCATCTCCATCTCCACCCATAGCAAAAACTGTTAGGTCTTGGTTAGCTAGTTTTATCCCTTGAGCTACCGGAAGCGAACGTCCATGTAATCCTTGAACTCCATATGCTTTTTGTATATCCACTAATCTTCCCAGAGCATCCAATCCCCGCAGAGATTACAACATTCTCAGGTTTAATCCCTAGATTTACAACAGCTCTATTTATACCCGCAAGTACCGAGAAATCTCCACAACCGGCACACCAATCGGGCTTAACATCATTTTTATAATCTTTTTAATGTTACTTTCAAATTATTTCTCCTCCTCTAGTAGTTGCTCAACAAGTTGATGAGTATAATAAATATCTCCATCATATTTTAGTAAACTTGCAATTTTTTTCTGAATTATGATATTTACTTGCAATCACTGTACGTAATTGTTTATTATGATTGTGTTCAACAATATATACTTTTTCTATATTTATCAAAAGTATCACGAATAGCTTGAGCAACTGGATAAATTTGACGAATTTGCATAGTATCAATCTTCATACCTTGTTCTTTTTAGTTGCTTAGCTGCTTTTATTTAATACTCCATAAGTTGAATTAACACCTACTAATAGAATATCTTTTTCATCATTATACTCATTCAATACAAATGGTCTTTCAACTAATGCTAATTCAATCTTGTTAGCACGTTTTTTTCTTTTTGACGTACCGTATTTCGTTTAACCTCAGAAGGTAATCCAACAACAGAGTGTTCATAACTGTTAGCATTGTGAATTCCACCTTTTTGACCTGGGATAGTTCTATTAGAAACTAGTACATCAGTAGTATAACGTTTGAAATAGATAATATCTTCTTCAGTAATTTCTTCTTGTTTTAGTAAGTTTCCACGATCAATTTGAACTCTGCTAAAGTCAAAGCTAGGAACTGTTTCTTTGTTCATCCCTAATTGTAAATCCATTAAAACAATAACTGGAGTTTGATATTTTTCTGCCATATTAAACGCGTCAATCATAGTATAGAAACAATCTTCCACAGATATAGGAGCCAATACAATACGAGAAGCATCCCCTGTTCCACCGTAGACAGCGTGGAAAATATCAGATTGTTCCGTCTTAGTTGGAAGACCTGAAGAAGGTCCACCCCTTTGAACATCTACAATAACAACTGGTTGTTCTGCCATTGCAGCCATTCCTAAAAACTCAGTCATAAGCGAGATACCAGGTCCAGAAGTTGCAGTCATAGCTCGCACCCCCGCAAAGTTAGCCCCAATAGCTACACCTAATGCTGCAATCTCATCTTCAGTCTGAATATAAGCACCATTAACCGTTGGAAGTTTATCAAATAAATATTCCATTATCTCTGTAGCCGGTGTAATAGGATACCCTGCATAAAGTCTACATCCCGCAACTAACGCCCCAAGCCCTGCTGCATGGTTACCGATTAACCACATGTTCTTATGAGTTGGATTTAATTTTTTTAAGATAATATTTATCATTAATATTATTCTCAGCCATGAATTCACTCATGATTTCACGACCCTTGTCAAAAGCTTGAATATTAGTGTTTACAATTTCTTCACCTTTACTAGAAAATTTAGATTCAATCATATCATAAAAATATTTTTTTGAATCAATATCTAATAATGCAGAACAAATTCCAAGTGTAATAATGTTTTTTTAATGATTGGATTAGCAATCTCTTTTTGCTAAATCTGTAATTGGGAATATCGCTACTAATCCTTTAATTTCTTCAGAAATTTCAGGTTTAATTTTAGCATCAGCAATAATAATACTATTTTTCATCTAATTCGGTATATAACTATCCAGTGTAGCTTGGTCAAATGCTATAAGTATATCTGTCTTATAGTCAATAACATTTATTTTTTTCTTCTGAAATACAAATTTTTACTATTACTGTGTCCACCTTTAATTCGACTCATGAAATCTCTTGTAGAATACATATGGTAACCTAATGTATTTACTACAGTAGAGAATATCTCGGCAGTACTTTCTAAACCTTCACCTTGTTCTCCACCAATTTTTCCATCCTAATTTATTAATCATATAATCTCCTTTAATCTCTTTCATTAGAAATTTAATCGTTGATTTCTCAATACTTTATTTTTATCATATTCAAAAAATTTTTTTCCATCTAATAGTATTTATTATCAATACGAAAAAACTCTTGAAAAATATTATTATTTCATATTTTTTTCTGATTTTTTCTGATATAGATTTTTTTAATATATTATTTTTTAAAATTTGAATAATATTTAGGGAGAATAATACTTTAAAGAAAGCGACTCACAAACTGCAATCCCTATGGAATTGTTTTTTTGTTAAGTCGCTCAGCTCATATTTATTATATTATCAAAAATCTTTATAGCATAATTTTTGGCTATCCGTGAATTACCATACCTTACTATCACTATTCAAACTTCCTTCTTAAAAGTCTCATCATTTCAAATCAACGTAAGTATTCAGTTATATTTAGTTTTTAATACCTTTATCTGAAGTTAATTCAAGTTCATAAAATTGTTGATCAAAAAGTATTATATTTTTTTAAGATCTATATTTTTTTAACTCGTTTATTAACCCATACTATATCTGTACTCCAACTTAATGGTAACCATGGAGCAATCTCAGCAAAAGTCATTGTCAAATTTATTGAATGCCTCTTTAATTTTTATTATCATCGAATGAGTCTTTTTGAATCAATTGCATCCAAGTCTTTCGTTAAAGTTTCATCTATATATCTTGGTAAGTTTAATTTTTGAAGTTCCACCCGCTATGTAGTTAGGATTTGGATTATTGAAGAATCCCCAAGCTCCTTGGAAAATATCTATAGAAGGATCATCAGCTTGTACTCTTGTTGCCCAATCTTTTGGTGATAATAGTTTGCCATCTACTAACTTAACATCTAACCCAACTTCTTTCCATGATTTAATGAAATTATCAGCTAATGCTTGATCTATATCACTTCCAGTATTTCTTGCAGCATAGTTAAATACTAATTTTTTTCTCCGTTTTTATTTTCACGTAATCCATCTCCATCAGTATCTTTATAACCCGCTTCATCTAATAATTTTTTTAGCTTTTTCTACATCTTTTTTTGAATTTTTTTACCATTAGGATTTACTGCTAATTCTATTCTCGGTGGGAAGAATCCGAACCTGTCGGAGTATATTTTAATCCTTTAAATAATTTATTATTAATTTGATCCCAATCAACAGCATAACCAAATGCTTGTCTTAACTTAACATCTCCTAATTTTCCCATTTGTGTCAGTTAATACTTTTTCCTTCTTTTTTTATCGAATTTACCTAATTTAAATCCTACATACGATACATAAAGATCTGTTTGACCTAAAACATCTCCATTTTTTTAGAATCTTTTATACCTTCCCAAACATTTGGACTAAGAGCACGAATGTAGTCTACATCTCCATTTTTTAATAACCGATGCTGCTTGTGATGGCGATACAGCTTTGAATTCTATTTCTTTTAACTTTTACTTTAGCTTTATCATAGAAATGAGGATTTTGTTTTGCTAAAACACTTTCTCCATTAATTTGTTTATCTAAATAATATGGTCCATATGATAATGGTTTTGTATTTAAATTAGCACCAGAGAACTTAGCAGAAATCTTTTAGAAGCTTCTTCTACTTGTGATTTATTTAAAAATGTAGATATAAATCCGTTACCCCAAAGTAGTGATGGTCTAACATCTGTGTACTTAATTACTACAGTTTTATCATCTTTTCTTAACTATACCTTTAATAGATGAAGCTTTCCCTTCATGGTATTCTTTCATACCTTCAATCACTTCATAATCAGAAGAATATCTAATGTTTTCAACATATTTAGGATTCCCCATTAAAGTTATATGTAGCGATAATATCTTCGGCTGTAACATCTTCTCCGTTATTCCATTTTAAATCTTTTCTTAAAGTAATTGTCGCTTCTTTTTTTCTCTTTATCCAAGTGGAATTTCGCAGGTGCATTAGCATCATCTTGTTTTTAATCTATAATCCTTATCCAATGCAAATGTATATAGCATTGTATCTCTCATAATATAATAATCCGTTGCTTGTAAGAAAAATATAGGGTTAAACATTCCTGTAAGTGGATCAGCAGATAAGATACCTACTTTTAAATGACTATCCGCTACTACATTACCGTCATTTTGAACAGAAGTTTTAAACTCAACAGCCGGTTTTTGTAATATCCCCTGTTTTCTTACTTTGATTAGTTGCACAACCAGCTAATAATAATGTTAAAAGCCAAACTAGAACTAACAACTTTTTGTTATTTTTATTATTTTTTTCTCATAAATATACCTCACTATTTCTACATAGAAAAAAGTCCTTGTAGAAGAATTCTCTTCTACAAGGACGTGTCTATTAACGTGTTACCACCTTGATTTATAGTATTTTCACAAATACCAACTCAAAAAGTACTAAGATACTATTATCTTTTATACTCCTAGCTATAACGGGCTACCCGTAGTAGTTTAACTATTCAACTACTAACACGAAAAGACCATCTTCATAGCATCAACTTTTGATCTCCTTTCACCTACCGAGACTCTCTAAGCAAACATCCACTACTACTCTTCTTTTTCAAAGTGTAATTTTAATTTTTGTTATTTTAGTATATCAACTTAATAAACCCTTGTCAATATATTTTTTAAAAAAATTTCTTATAAATTTTCTGTGAATTTAGATTTGAATTTACAATTTATAGATTATAAATTGTAATAAAAAAATAAAGAATTTAATTTTTTTCTATAAAACTAAACCCTCTATTTAATCTATCTATTCATAATTTTTATGATAAAATTATTTTTATTTAAACATATTTAACAGCATTCTATCACTTAATCTAGGGAAAAAAATTGACTAATTTTTGACCGCTAAAACTAATTTAAATGGTAAATTAACCTCACGTTTTTTTCGTATCTATTCCTTTAATAATTTTTACCAACTACTAATTTTTGGAGTTAGAGTCTTTCCACCTAATGATTTTTTTGATAACTCTTATCTTCATCAGCAATATTGAAAAATTCGTCGCAACTGGACCAGGATTAACCGTCATTACATGAACATTATTTTTAAGTTCTAATCTTAACGCATTAAAGTACCCTATTAAAGCAAAACTTTGTTGCTGAATAAACAGAACTTTTAGGGGTAGCAATTTTCCCGGCTATAGACGCAATTGTAACTATAGTCCCGACTTTTCTTTCTCTCATTCTTTTAGCTATTTCAGTTGTTAATTGTATTGTTCCTATTACATTAGTATCAAAACATATTTACTACTTCTGCATCACAAAATTCGCTAAAATCCTTCATTATACCATATCCAGCACCATTAACAAGAATATCAATATCAGTAATATTTGATAATAATTGCTCTACTTGATCTTGTGAGCCAATGTCCACGCTAAATACTCTTGTTTTTACATTATCAAAAGTCTCACATTTTTTTGCAACTTTTTCTAAAAGCCTCTTTTCTACGAGCAACTAAAAATCAATTCAACATTACCCTTTTTGAGCAAATTGATGAGCTAACTCACGCCCCAAACCGCTAGAAGCCCCTGTTATAAGTATTTTTCTATTTTCATTTTCCATTTCTTATCCCCTTCTTATCCATGTTTTTGCAGCACAACTCACATTGCCCTTTTTAGACACCTTACAAGTAATAACCTCTTCTGCTGTTTTCTCTTTTCCTGTAATAATTTAATAATTTCATCAATGTTACTCTTACTTAAATTGTCAGTTGCAATTATATTCTTTACTATAATATGTGTCCTTCTTTCACAAATTCTTTCTAAAAATTTTGTGTCAATATATCCAAACACTCGTCTTCTACACACTTTGCTGAATATAAAAATTTATTCCCTATTTTTTTGTAGATATGAATCCTTTTTCTACAAGTCTCGACAACAATGTTTTAATTGTTGATGCCGTCCATGACTTTTCTTCACTTAGAGTATCAATAACAAACTTACTGGTAGTTTCTTGATTACTCGGCACCACTCTCATTACTTCCCACTCGGCTTCGAAATATTAATCTCCATTTTAAAATCATCCTTTTTATCAGTTACATCTGTAACTATAATACTATTTTAACCATATAATGTCAATTCATAAAAAGGAAGTGACTCAAAAATCGCGATTTCAGAGAAATCGATTTTTGACAAGTCACCCCCTCACAAAGTTTTTATTAAATATCTAAAAACTTTTTATAGTGCTGATTTAGCTATCTATAAACTGCTACATCTATCAGTTCTCATATAAACTCTTTTTAATATCTAGGGACTTTTTGGATCAACCACTTAAGATTTTTTTCTTAATTGGATTTCTAATAACTGTTTTAATTATGTTTGGAGCAGTTTATCTCACATACTAAATATAATCTTATAATAAAAATTTTCTGCATTCATATCTCTTTTACTCACATATTTTTAGATGCTATCTTATTCTCTAAAATATACAATTCTACACGGATTTTTATTATTATTTTTACTTTCTCCAAAACAAAAATTATCCTATCTGATTCAGCATAATTTTTATTATTTTTATCAAAAGTCACAGAAATAATCTTTAACTTTAAAAACCGATATTATTTATCTCTGTAAAAACTTCTTCAATTTCATAAGTTCTTTGCGAATGAAACTGCTCAAGCTTTCTATATAATCCAGTATTTTCCTTTATGAAAAATGAAAGTTCACTCTCAACTCTAGTGAATTTTCAGTTTCATATGTAAACCATAAATAACTAATCTCTTCATCTTCATAACCAAAAACTTGTTTTTCTAACATATCTATGACTTTTTGGGCGTATACATATCAAAAACAAATTTCGCACCTTCTTTTAAAGATGAATATACTCGTTTAATCCTAGTTTAAACTCTTCAAAGTCTGACAAACAATTAAAAAAACATCAAATGCACTTAATATAAAAATCAAACTCCATATTTAGCGAAGAAATTTCTAATAAATCCATCGCAAAATAATTACAACCTGGAACTTTTTTTCACTAGCTATCGCTAACATTTGTTCACTATTGTCTACTGCGAATACTTCTCCATATTTTTTTCAGCGTTGGTAGCATTGTTCCACTACGCATACCTAAATCAAGAACTAGAAGATTTTTCTCTATCTTCTAATTCTTGATCAATAATATTTTTATAAGCATCATAGTCGACATCCATTAGTTTATCATAAACAATACTTAAATTTTCGTACATATTATACACCTTTTTATAGGATATTTTCTCAAATAGTGCATCTAACTCATAGTATTCTCTGTCGTCACGAGTCATGATGTTTACTACAACATCACCCTAAGTCCATAAGAATCCATTTAGCTTCTCTTAGACCTTCTGTGCTATGAATTTCTCCACCATTTTCTAATACTTGTTCTCTAACTTTTTGTGCAATTGCTTTCTACTTGTCTGTTTAGAAGGGCGCATGACAAATTACAGAATAATCATATAATACTCCTGCTTGAGTTAAATCATAAGCAACAATATCATAACCATGCTTTATCATCACATGCATCTACAACAATTTTCAATAAGTTTTCTACTCCATTTTCATCCTCTTTCTTTATTTTTATTTTTATAATATGGAACATTACTACATATAGTACGTCATCTTCCGGTATCTTTTTGCTAGTTTATCAATTAATTCATCCGGAGTAACACCATAATATTTTGCGTAACGCTCTGTTAAAGTATCTCTTGTTACAGGCTTAACTAGATCAACTTCTAATGTAGCAAACACTGTATCAGGGTCTTCATAAGTAGTAGCTTCTAATAAATCACCCTTCTTAAAGTGTGCTTCACTTTTATTTCTAATAGTAATTGTCTTTTTCATCTGCTAAGATTTTATCTTTTATTTTTCTTTAAATCCCTACACGATAATTTTTAATATTATAATAGTTATAACATTCTAATAGCGACGGATAAATTCTTTTCATCATTATCTATTAAATATACCAATGTGTACTTCGCAGCAAGTCTTACCGCTTCATCTAAGTCATATTGAGACACTTCTGTCACCTCTGCTAAATGAGGTGCTTTCTTTGTGGATCTGTGTAATCTGCGATAAAGATAATTTTTTTCTAATAAAGTCATATACTTTCTACCAAATGTATGGTTGGCAACAGCAAGTTTAACCTCTTCATCCTCAATACCAAACTTTTTCCCTCAATATATGCACTTGCTACAGGACCATGAAGCACCTCTACTGGATAATCTAGTAAATTTACATCTAAATTATGTAAAACTACATATTTCTTCATCAGTACTTCATCCATGGGTTTACAAACATCATGTAATAAGGCTGCCAAAGCTGCTCTTTCTACATTAGCTCCATGAACTTTTGCTAAAATCTTTAGCTACTTCAACTACCCTTAAGGTATGCTCATATCTTTTTCCGGTAATAATTCTTTTACTTTACTTTGAATCTCTTGAAATTCCATATAAACCCAACTCCTCTATATATGACCTACATTCATCTGTTATCATATATTTAATACTATTTTTATTTTTATTTTATCCCTAATCAAACTAGAACTTATCTCAATTATCGGTGATTTCATAATCTCATAACTTATGGATTTATAAAAATACATCCCCATCTACTACCTTATATAAATCTTCTTCATCTCGAGCTACAAAAAAACAAAAAGTCACTAGTTTTGATAGTTCTTCTATATTATACCATTTTTAAATCTTTCGCTCTATCTGTCCCAATAATAAAATAAATTTTTCATTTTTATATTTTTACTAAAATATTTAACGGTATTATAGCTATAACTAACTCCCTCATTCAAAAATTTCAAAGTCACTAACCTCAAACTTCATATTATCTTTAGTGCTTAGTTTTGTCATTTCAAATCTATTTTTGTCACTAGCTTCGAGTTCGCGACCCTTTAACGGAGTAATATACGAAGGAATAAAAATAACTCTCTAAATTATAAGTTTCTAATGCAGTTTCAGCGGTAATTAGATGACCCTATATGTATTGGATCAAAACTACCACCATAAAGTGCAATTGACATATTACTTCACCAACTCAATTTTTTTCTATACTTTTCTTTAGAACTTTGCTTATATAAAACGATTGTATGTCCAATTACTTGAACTAATTCAGATGAAGTGCGCTCAGATAAAATTTTTGCTACTTCATCTTTTATCCTCTTCACAATTTTGTAAAATACTTACTTTTAATAATTCACGTTTTTCTAACGCATCTCTAATCCCTTGAATCATATCACTATTTACACCTGATTTTTCCAACTTGGAAGATTGGTGATAAAATGATGTGCTAATGCTCTTAGTTGTCTTTTTTTGTTTTTCCTTTTAACATCTTATCCTCTTTTCTTTTACTATATTATCGATTCACGTACAAATACTTCGATTTCCTCTGGTACATGAATATCTATCTTACATCCACTATCACTATTAACAGTAATCCAACCTAATCCTGAAATTACAATATCCATCTTTCTACTATCAATTATGAAGCTTTTTCTTAACTTGATTATGAAAATAGAAATATTATCCTCAAAAAGGTGGTTTCAATAGTGTTCCTAAATGTTTTTCAAAAAGTTGATCTGCATTGCTAAGTTTTTGTACGATGTATTTCAACCGATTTGAAGCATATAACGTGAAACTTTGACGTTCACCTTCTACGAAATCCATTCTTGCCATTCCACCGAAGAATAAACTCTGTTCAGCATTTAACTGGAATACACGTGCTTTAATTTCTTTTTGAGGCATTACTAATTTCAAACTTTGAGCATCTAAGTAATGTGCAATATCATAATCTAATATAATACCCGGTGTATCATAAATACTAGTAGTTCTATCTAGGGGAATTTCTATCATTCCTAGTGTTGTACCTGGAAAATGAGAAGTTGTAATAACATTCTTGTCCCCAGTTGTAAGTTCGATAAGTTTATTAATAAAGGTAGATTTACCAACATTTGTTGCTCCTACAATATATACATCCTTACCATTACGAAGCTCATCTATACGACCTGCCGCCTCTTCGACACCTTTGATTTTTAATAGCACTAATTAAAAGAATATCTTTTACCTTAATACCCTTAGCTTTTTAACATTTTAAATAACCATTGTTTAACTTTATTTTTGCTTAACAGACTTAGGTAATAAATCTAACTTATTAGCCACTAATACAATATCCTTGTTATTTCCTACAATATCAACGACATCCTCAATCCAACTTCAGAAAAATCGAATATATCAACAACCTTAACTATTAACGCATCTTTTTGATAATGTTTTTAATAAGTTGATAGAAATCCTCTGCACCCTAATTGAACATCTGATACCTCATTATAATTTTTTTCAGTCGGAAACATCTTTTACAAACTAAATTGCCATCAATACTTTTTTTCTACAACACTTTTTGGTAAGTAACCTTGTTTGTTTTGATCCTCACTTTGAATCTCAACACCACAACCTATACAATAAACTCTATTACTCAATATATCCTCCATTGTTATCTTTCTTATGTTTTTAATCTATAACCTACTTTTTCATTTTTAGGAAATGCTTTTCTTCTAGTTAAATTATGTATTATCAATGCCTCAAAAAAATCTATTAATTCTAGTTTTTAAAAGCATCCGTCTTAGAAATTGGTTTAACAAGTACACTCATAGCACTCGAAACTTTTGGCACCTAACACATCAGTTAATACCCTGATCTCCTAAAATAATCAGCTTCTTCCGGTTTTCTATTTATCTTTCTAAGAGCTTTCTTAAATCCAATTGTTAAAGGTTTTTAGCTCCTGCAACATACTGAAGATTCAACTTACGACAGAATTCCTCCACTCGCTCTTCAGTATTATTTGATACGACAATAATATCAAAACCAGCTTTTTCATCTTTTTAACCACTTATTTAACTCTTTAGTATCTTTTTACTATCCCAAGAAATAAGAGTATTATCTAAATCTGAAATAATAACCTTCTTATTGTGCATATTCATATATTCAACATCAATAAACTCGTACTTTTCTACAAAATCATCAGGTGAAAAAAATATTTTCTTAATACCATTTTTTATCACTAATAGCCCTATAAAATAGTCGCTATTTTTCTCTCCCATCTTGATTTCTCTATTTTCCAAATTTTTCCTCTAAAAGAATATTATTTTTTTCAAATAATAATACAACTGTAGACCCGAACTCAAAAATATCCTAACTCATCACCTTTTTAACATAAATACTCTCGTATGTTGGAATAATTGAGTTAACATTTTGTGCTCCTACTGGTATCATAGTATAATTAATTTTTTTCCATTCAATTTATAGACTTGTCTATAATTATAGCTTAGAATATTTTTCTCCTAATTTCAATCCAAGATTATTAACTGGATATGAATATTTTTCCTAAGCTATAAGCATCTTCAACATGGCTATTCATAGGAAAATGTATACGATGATAATTTTTTAGGACTGAGATATATTATCATATACGTCCCATCTTTATATTTGTCAGCAAGTTCACTATCTCCAACCAAGGTTTGAACATTATAAACTTGATTCTTAACAACAAATGTTCTTTCATTGCTGATAGTACCTACTTCTGAAATAACTCCATCTGTTGGACTAACTAAAGCATCCTCTTCTTGATTAATCGGTCTAGCATCCGGATGTAATTTCCTAATAAAAAAACTCATTAAGATTTTTAAAGTCGTCAATTTCATCTAAAATCTCATCAGTATTAATATCATATACCTTAGCAAAAGGTTGAATCATTAATCTACTCAAATTAGATTTTGTTAATTTTTTTAGAGCTTTTTGAGCTCATATTTCCATTCGTCAACTCAACACAAAGTTGAAACATTTTCTTTTTTAACATATCTGTCTCCTTATTGAACATCATGTTATATTTTACTATAAAAGACGAGTAAATACAAATATTGAAAGGAAAAAAACCCTACTAATATTTAAATATTTTTCAATGAAATATCCAACTTTTTGAAAATATTAGTTATTATAGTATAATTTTTATATTATTGAATCTTATACTATTATTAATTATATATTTATAACTTTGCTCTACGTTGTCATCATTAACAACTCAAGATTTGTATATCCAAATAAAAATGAAATTTTTTTATTATAGATTATTGATTTTGCCATCATAAAATTGTATAATAAAATTATAATAATAAGCAAGGGAGTGAATGACATGACGTTAAATAATAAAGTTAAAGAAAACATTATTTTAACAACTGTCCAAAAACGTTTGAACTAAGGGCTATTCTCTGACAAGTGTTCAGGATATCATAAAAAAAGCTAAAGCCCCTAAGGGAAGCGTATATTACTATTTTCCAAAAGGAAAAGATGAAATTTATTTAGAAGCACTCGATAAAATCAACAGTAACGTTAAAAAGAATTTAAATCGATTTCTCCTAAAAATAGGGACTTTAGAGGAGTATTTAACAACTGTATTTGAACTTTTTTTATATCAAAAAGGCAAAAGCCTGTAAACGTAGTGGATTTTCACTTACATTGCTTGCGATGGAGACTGCCGAACTTTTCTCCTATAATTGCAGAAAAAAATGTAGTGATATACTTGAAAAATTGGCGTCTACTTCTTGCTGATGGACTATTCGACAGAAATTTACCGTAAGACGTATGTAATCCTATCAGTGAGTGGTTATTCACTAGTATTCAAGGTGCATTAACTGCCAATAGAATTCATAAAAGATGAAGCGTTTCTTTTTAAACATAAAAACTTCAATTAAATTTGTTGCTACCTCTTCTCCTGAAACGCTTAGAGAAATATTCTCTAGGTCAGATGAAGATGAAATAATTGCATAAAAGTAAAAACCGCGAGGATTTTTCTCGTGGTTTTATTCCGTTAAAAATATACTTTACTCTTCATTCACATAAATTAATTTGACAAATACTTCTTATTCTATTAACCTGTTAGGTTTATCTATCCTCTTACTTTATTAAAAATTTCTAGGATTAAGAAAATCGAGTAGCAAAGCTATAAGTTAGTATATATTTATTTATACAATTCATTAACATCAACTTTTCAGTTCTTCTGCAGCTAACTCTCTGCTAATATATTCTCTTTTCAGTAAAGAAATAATTATAATTATATTTATCTTTTTCAGCTCGTCCTACTGCATACCCTTGTTAGACACTACGTTCGATACCTAGCCTCTCTCCCTTGGTTTTGTTACTTAAAATATATCATATATATATATATATATGATTAATGCAATATTATATTAACAAGGATTACATTTAAATAAAACTTTATTCAAAAACTAAAAATTATTATTGGACGTTTACGTCTAATGGTACAGTTTGTTTTGACATTTTATTTCCTCCACTTCTTCTTTTATGTTTGTATTATAAAAATTTTTATTTGGAGAATTGATACCTCGTTATTGGAAGCTTACATTACAATGCCAGTATCTAAATAATTCGGTATAAAAACACAAAAACTATTTGTTTCTTCCTCATGAAAACAGTAATTTATAAAAATATTCCGAACTATCCACGGCATCTATTACTTCCTCTTTATTATCATTAACAGCTATTAACACATTTCCCTATAGGATAATCTTTAGTACCATCCTTAAAAAAATTGGTAGTACCTTATACAGAACCTTTTTCACCTTTTCTTAACCAAGTAATCACATTATCTTCAAAATGAGCTTGACCATAGATGCGAAATTATTAAAATTATTTAAATTTGCATTGATCCATTGAGGATAGATGTTATTTGGATTATTTTTAGAAAAAAATTAAAATGGACTATGTAGGGTTGAAATTGTTTTTGCAATTAAATGTCCTCTATGACATAAACCTTTATACATTTCAAATTTTTCTATCTTTTATTAAGCTATCTTTTCTCGTTTTTAATAATGGCTTTATTACCATTTGTATTTTTCCTATTCACTTTAAGTGAATCTTTCAACTCCCAAAACTTAGAATCGATATAAACCATTCCGAAATATTATAATAATTATGATTTACATCAAAATCAATTGTAATATTACTATTTTTTAAATTATTTTCCAAAATTCCACATAATTCTGAATCATTTTTAATTCCTAATTGCTCTAAAATCATTTGTTTATTAAACATATTATATTCCTCTTAAGTTTATTTTTAACCACTTACAACGATTGCTGAAGAAAATCGGATAGAAAGGGTGTCAAATCCCCTTCTATCCGTCGTTTCCTTAGAAGTTTATACACATAATTATGTTGTTTTAAAATAAATCGGCATAATTATTTCTACTCTTCATCTTTTTTACGTCTTTTAGCAACCGCTAATAAGCTTCCTAATACACCTAATCCTAGACCTGCTAGTCCTGTATTAGTTTCAGCTTCACCTGTGTTCGCTAAGCGCTTAGTAGATTTTTCTACTTTAGCAGTAGATGTTGATTGATTATTTGCATTACCTTCTGGTTTAATTGGAGTAACTTTTCTAAAGATATGCGTTACAACATCATCTTTAGTTTCTGTTCTTACGAATTCATATCCTGCGATTTCTCCTGCTTCAAGAGCTTCGTTAGCTTCACCTAAAACTTTTGGTGCTTTAGCATCAGCCGCTTTAAGCTCTTTACCTTTTTCATCAACCCATTTAGTGATGATTAGTGCAGGTCGATTTACTATCGGTGGAGCAAGTAAGTTTCCGTTTCCATCTACTCCTGTTGTTCCTATTGATCCTGTGTATTCAGAAACATCTGCTACTGGTGGAGCGGCTACTACCAATTCTTCTGCTGGAATTGTATGACTGATTCTTGTATCTGGATCTGTCACAGTTGCTGTTCCGTCGTCTCCTACCGTTACTTCCTTACCTGGGTTCTTAGCTTTAACTTTATCTGCCACTTGTTTTTTCTCTTCTTAAGTTAAGTGGTCTTTTGTCTTTCGCTGGAACTTTTTCGGTTGGTTTGACTGGTGTGAAGTCTTGGTTTACTAGATCTGTTCCTGGAATTGTATGACCGATTCCTGTTGTTGGATCTTTGACAGTTGCTGTTCCGTCGTCTCCTACTGTTACTTCCTTACCTGGGTTCTTAGCTTTAACTTTATCTGCCACTTGTTTTTCTCTTCTTGAGTTAAGTGTGCTTTGTCTTTGACTGGAACCTTGTCGGTTGGTTTCACTGGTTCGAAGTCTTGGTTCACTAAGTCTGTTCCTGGAATTGTATGACTGATTCCTGTTGTTGGATCTTTGACTGTTGCTGTTCCGTCATCTCCTACTGTTACTTCCTTACCTGGGTTCTTAGCTTTAACTTTATCTGCCACTTGTTTTTCTCTTCTTGAGTTAAGTGGTCTTTGTCTTTCGCTGGAACTTTTTCGGTTGGTTTTGACTGGTGTGAAGTCTTTAACAGTTAAATCTTTAACTGGAATTACTTTAGATTGACCTGTTTTCGGATCTGTTATAGTAACATTTCCTTTATCGTCGACTTTAACATCCATATTTGGATTAGATTTTTTTAACTTTTTCTCTAATTCTGTTTTTTCATCCGGTGTTAAATCTTCTGGATTTGAAACTACAAGCGGTAGTGGAATTTCAACTTCAAACTCTCTTGCAGGCTCGCCTTTCAAAAATATAAACTTTCGTTGGATCAGTTGCTGTTCCTTCTGCACTATAGTCACTATTGCCTTTCTTAACTTTCGCTTTTACTTCTGTTCCATCTTCCGCCACTGCGTGCGTTAACCTGATGATTCCATCTCCGCTTACCGTAATTCCTTCATGTCCGCTTGGTACTGTCCATCCTGTGTCTGTTTTTCTTTAACGACTACATCTACTGGTTTGTTTGTTCCTGTTGGTGTATACGTTAGCGTAATTTCGTCCATTCCGGCTGCTGGCGTTACTGTCACACTTGCGTCTGTTGGGTTTGCTGTTACCGTTGGTGCTGCTGGCGTTGCTTCTTTCGTTGGATCAGTTGCTGTTCCTTCTGCACTATAGTCACTATTGCCTTTCTTAACTTTCGCTTTTACTTCTGTTCCATCTTCCGCCACTGCGTGCGTTAACTTGATGATTCCATCTCCGCTTACCGTAATTCCTTCATGTCCGCTTGGTACTGTCCATCCTGTGTCTGTTTTTCTTAACGACTACATCTACTGGTTTGTTTGTTCCTGTTGGTGTATACGTTAGCGTAATTTCGTCCATTCCGGCTGCTGGCGTTACTGTCACACTTGCGTCTGTTGGGTTTGCTGTTACCGTTGGTGCTGCTGGCGTTGCTTCTTTCGTTGGATCAGTTGCTGTTCCTTCTGCACTATAGTCACTATTGCCTTTCTTAACTTTCGCTTTTACTTCTGTTCCATCTTCCGCCACTGCGTGCGTTAACTTGATGATTCCATCTCCGCTTACCGTAATTCCTTCATGTCCGCTTGGTACTGTCCATCCTGTGTCTGTTTTTCTTAACGACTACATCTACTGGTTTGTTTGTTCCTGTTGGTGTATACGTTAGCGTAATTTCGTCCATTCCGGCTGCTGGCGTTACTGTCACACTTGCGTCTGTTGGGTTTGCTGTTACCGTTGGTGCTGCTGGCGTTGCTTCTTTCGTTGGATCAGTTGCTGTTCCTTCTGCACTATAGTCACTATTGCCTTTCTTAACTTTCGCTTTTACTTCTGTTCCATCTTCCGCCACTGCGTGCGTTAACCTGATGATTCCATCTCCGCTTACCGTAATTCCTTCATGTCCGCTTGGTACTGTCCATCCTGTGTCTGTTTTTCTTAACGACTACATCTACTGGTTTGTTTGTTCCTGTTGGTGTATACGTTAGCGTAATTTCGTCCATTCCGGCTGCTGGCGTTACTGTCACACTTGCGTCTGTTGGGTTTGCTGTTACCGTTGGTGCTGCTGGCGTTGCTTCTTTCGTTGGATCAGTTGCTGTTCCTTCTGCACTATAGTCACTATTGCCTTTCTTAACTTTCGCTTTTACTTCTGTTCCATCTTCCGCCACTGCGTGCGTTAACTTGATGATTCCATCTCCGCTTACCGTAATTCCTTCATGTCCGCTTGGTACTGTCCATCCTGTGTCTGTTTTTCTTAACGACTACATCTACTGGTTTGTTTGTTCCTGTTGGTGTATACGTTAGCGTAATTTCGTCCATTCCGGCTGCTGGCGTTACTGTCACACTTGCGTCTGTTGGGTTTGCTGTTACCGTTGGTGCTGCTGGCGTTGCTTCTTTCGTTGGATCAGTTGCTGTTCCTTCTGCACCATAGTCACTATTGCCTTTCTTAACTTTCGCTTTTACTCTGTTCCATCTTCCGCCACTGCGTGCGTTAACTGATGATTCCATCTCCGCTTACCGTAATTCCTTCATGTCCGCTTGGTACTGTCCATCCTGTGTCTGTTTTTCTTAACGACTACATCTACTGGTTTGTTTGTTCCTGTTGGTGTATACGTTAGCGTAATTTCGTCCATTCCGGCTGCTGGCGTTACTGTCACACTTGCGTCTGTTGGGTTTGCTGTTACCGTTGGTGCTGCTGGCGTTGCTTCTTTCGTTGGATCAGTTGCTGTTCCTTCTGCACTATAGTCACTATTGCCTTTCTTAACTTTCGCTTTTTTACTTCTGTTCCATCTTCCGCCACTGCGTGACGTTAACTTGATGATTCCATCTCCGCTTACCGTAATTCCTTCATGTCCGCTTGGTACTGTCCATCCTGTGTCTGTTTTCTTAACGACTACATCTACTGGTTTGTTTGTTCCTGTTGGTGTATACGTTAGCGTAATTTCGTCCATTCCGGCTGCTGGCGTTACTGTCACACTTGCGTCTGTTGGGTTTTGCTGTTACCGTTGGTGCTGCTGGCGTTGCTTCTTTCGTTGGATCAGTTGCTGTTCCTTCTGCACTATAGTCACTATTGCCTTTCTTAACTTTCGCTTTTACTTCTGTTCCATCTTCCGCCACTGCGTGCGTTAACTTGATGATTCCATCTCCGCTTACCGTAATTCCTTCATGTCCGCTTGGTACTGTCCATCCTGTGTCTGTTTTTCTTAACGACTACATCTACTGGTTTGTTTGTTCCTGTTGGTGTATACGTTAGCGTAATTTCGTCCATTCCGGCTGCTGGCGTTACTGTCACACTTTGCGTCTGTTGGGTTTGCTGTTACCGTTGGTGCTGCTGGCGTTGCTTCTTTCGTTGGATCAGTTGCTGTTCCTTCTGCACTATAGTCACTATTGCCTTTCTTAACTTTCGCTTTTTACTTCTGTTCCATCTTCCGCCACTGCGTGCGTTAACCTGATGATTCCATCTCCGCTTACCGTAATTCCTTCATGTCCGCTTGGTACTGTCCATCCTGTGTCTGTTTTCTTAACGACTACATCTACTGGTTTGTTTGTTCCTGTTGGTGTATACGTTAGCGTAATTTCGTCCATTCCGGCTGCTGGCGTTACTGTCACACTTGCGTCTGTTGGGTTTGCTGTTACCGTTGGTGCTGCTGGCGTTGCTTCTTTCGTTGGATCAGTTGCTGTTCCTTCTGCACTATAGTCACTATTGCCTTTCTTAACTTTCGCTTTTTACTTCTGTTCCATCTTCCGCCACTGCGTGCGTTAACTTGATGATTCCATCTCCGCTTACCGTAATTCCTTCATGTCCGCTTGGTACTGTCCATCCTGTGTCTGTTTTTCTTAACGACTACATCTACTGGTTTGTTTGTTCCTGTTGGTGTATACGTTAGCGTAATTTCGTCCATTCCGGCTGCTGGCGTTACTGTCACACTTGCGTCTGTTGGGTTTGCTGTTACCGTTGGTGCTGCTGGCGTTGCTTCTTTCGTTGGATCAGTTGCTGTTCCTTCTGCACTATAGTCACTATTGCCTTTCTTAACTTTCGCTTTTACTTCTGTTCCATCTTCCGCCACTGCGTGCGTTAACTTGATGATTCCATCTCCGCTTACCGTAATTCCTTCATGTCCGCTTGGTACTGTCCATCCTGTGTCTGTTTTTCTTAACGACTACATCTACTGGTTTGTTTGTTCCTGTTGGTGTATACGTTAGCGTAATTTCGTCCATTCCGGCTGCTGGCGTTACTGTCACACTTGCGTCTGTTGGGTTTGCTGTTACCGTTGGTGCTGCTGGCGTTGCTTCTTTCGTTGGATCAGTTGCTGTTCCTTCTGCACTATAGTCACTATTGCCTTTCTTAACTTTCGCTTTTACTTCTGTTCCATCTTCCGCCACTGCGTGCGTTAACTTGATGATTCCATCTCCGCTTACCGTAATTCCTTCATGTCCGCTTGGTACTGTCCATCCTGTGTCTGTTTTTCTTAACGACTACATCTACTGGTTTGTTTGTTCCTGTTGGTGTATACGTTAGCGTAATTTCGTCCATTCCGGCTGCTGGCGTTACTGTCACACTTGCGTCTGTTGGGTTTGCTGTTACCGTTGGTGCTGCTGGCGTTGCTTCTTTCGTTGGATCAGTTGCTGTTCCTTCTGCACTATAGTCACTATTGCCTTTCTTAACTTTCGCTTTTACTTCTGTTCCATCTTCCGCCACTGCGTGCGTTAACTTGATGATTCCATCTCCGCTTACCGTAATTCCTTCATGTCCGCTTGGTACTGTCCATCCTGTGTCTGTTTTCTTAACGACTACATCTACTGGTTTGTTTGTTCCTGTTGGTGTATACGTTAGCGTAATTTCGTCCATTCCGGCTGCTGGCGTTACTGTCACACTTGCGTCTGTTGGGTTTGCTGTTACCGTTGGTGCTGCTGGCGTTGCTTCTTTCGTTGGATCAGTTGCTGTTCCTTCTGCACTATAGTCACTATTGCCTTTCTTAACTTTCGCTTTTACTTCTGTTCCATCTTCCGCCACTGCGTGCGTTAACTTGATGATTCCATCTCCGCTTACCGTAATTCCTTCATGTCCGCTTGGTACTGTCCATCCTGTGTCTGTTTTCTTAACGACTACATCTACTGGTTTGTTTGTTCCTGTTGGTGTATACGTTAGCGTAATTTCGTCCATTCCGGCTGCTGGCGTTACTGTCACACTTGCGTCTGTTGGGTTTGCTGTTACCGTTGGTGCTGCTGGCGTTGCTTCTTTCGTTGGATCAGTTGCTGTTCCTTCTGCACTATAGTCACTATTGCCTTTCTTAACTTTCGCTTTTACTTCTGTTCCATCTTCCGCCACTGCGTGCGTTAACTTGATGATTCCATCTCCGCTTACCGTAATTCCTTCATGTCCGCTTGGTACTGTCCATCCTGTGTCTGTTTTTCTTAACGACTACATCTACTGGTTTGTTTGTTCCTGTTGGTGTATACGTTAGCGTAATTTCGTCCATTCCGGCTGCTGGCGTTACTGTCACACTTGCGTCTGTTGGGTTTGCTGTTACCGTTGGTGCTGCTGGCGTTGCTTCTTTCGTTGGATCAGTTGCTGTTCCTTCTGCACTATAGTCACTATTGCCTTTCTTAACTTTCGCTTTTTACTTCTGTTCCATCTTCCGCCACTGCGTGCGTTAACTGATGATTCCATCTCCGCTTACCGTAATTCCTTCATGTCCGCTTGGTACTGTCCATCCTGTGTCTGTTTTCTTAACGACTACATCTACTGGTTTGTTTGTTCCTGTTGGTGTATACGTTAGCGTAATTTCGTCCATTCCGGCTGCTGGCGTTACTGTCACACTTGCGTCTGTTGGGTTTGCTGTTACCGTTGGTGCTGCTGGCGTTGCTTCTTTCGTTGGATCAGTTGCTGTTCCTTCTGCACTATAGTCACTATTGCCTTTCTTAACTTTCGCTTTTACTTCTGTTCCATCTTCCGCCACTGCGTGCGTTAACTTGATGATTCCATCTCCGCTTACCGTAATTCCTTCATGTCCGCTTGGTACTGTCCATCCTGTGTCTGTTTTTCTTAACGACTACATCTACTGGTTTGTTTGTTCCTGTTGGTGTATACGTTAGCGTAATTTCGTCCATTCCGGCTGCTGGCGTTACTGTCACACTTGCGTCTGTTGGGTTTGCTGTTACCGTTGGTGCTGCTGGCGTTGCTTCTTTCGTTGGATCAGTTGCTGTTCCTTCTGCACTATAGTCACTATTGCCTTTCTTAACTTTCGCTTTTACTTCTGTTCCATCTTCCGCCACTGCGTGCGTTAACTTGATGATTCCATCTCCGCTTACCGTAATTCCTTCATGTCCGCTTGGTACTGTCCATCCTGTGTCTGTTTTTCTTAACGACTACATCTACTGGTTTGTTTGTTCCTGTTGGTGTATACGTTAGCGTAATTTCGTCCATTCCGGCTGCTGGCGTTACTGTCACACTTGCGTCTGTTGGGTTTGCTGTTACCGTTGGTGCTGCTGGCGTTGCTTCTTTCGTTGGATCAGTTGCTGTTCCTTCTGCACTATAGTCACTATTGCCTTTCTTAACTTTCGCTTTTACTTCTGTTCCATCTTCCGCCACTGCGTGCGTTAACTTGATGATTCCATCTCCGCTTACCGTAATTCCTTCATGTCCGCTTGGTACTGTCCATCCTGTGTCTGTTTTCTTAACGACTACATCTACTGGTTTGTTTGTTCCTGTTGGTGTATACGTTAGCGTAATTTCGTCCATTCCGGCTGCTGGCGTTACTGTCACACTTGCGTCTGTTGGGTTTTGCTGTTACCGTTGGTGCTGCTGGCGTTGCTTCTTTCGTTGGATCAGTTGCTGTTCCTTCTGCACTATAGTCACTATTGCCTTTCTTAACTTTCGCTTTTACTTCTGTTCCATCTTCCGCCACTGCGTGCGTTAACTTGATGATTCCATCTCCGCTTACCGTAATTCCTTCATGTCCGCTTGGTACTGTCCATCCTGTGTCTGTTTTTCTTAACGACTACATCTACTGGTTTGTTTGTTCCTGTTGGTGTATACGTTAGCGTAATTTCGTCCATTCCGGCTGCTGGCGTTACTGTCACACTTGCGTCTGTTGGGTTTGCTGTTACCGTTGGTGCTGCTGGCGTTGCTTCTTTCGTTGGATCAGTTGCTGTTCCTTCTGCACTATAGTCACTATTGCCTTTCTTAACTTTCGCTTTTACTTCTGTTCCATCTTCCGCCACTGCGTGCGTTAACCTGATGATTCCATCTCCGCTTACCGTAATTCCTTCATGTCCGCTTGGTACTGTCCATCCTGTGTCTGTTTTTCTTAACGACTACATCTACTGGTTTGTTTGTTCCTGTTGGTGTATACGTTAGCGTAATTTCGTCCATTCCGGCTGCTGGCGTTACTGTCACACTTGCGTCTGTTGGGTTTGCTGTTACCGTTGGTGCTGCTGGCGTTGCTTCTTTCGTTGGATCAGTTGCTGTTCCTTCTGCACTATAGTCACTATTGCCTTTCTTAACTTTCGCTTTTACTTCTGTTCCATCTTCCGCCACTGCGTGCGTTAACTTGATGATTCCATCTCCGCTTACCGTAATTCCTTCATGTCCGCTTGGTACTGTCCATCCTGTGTCTGTTTTTCTTAACGACTACATCTACTGGTTTGTTTGTTCCTGTTGGTGTATACGTTAGCGTAATTTCGTCCATTCCGGCTGCTGGCGTTACTGTCACACTTGCGTCTGTTGGGTTTGCTGTTACCGTTGGTGCTGCTGGCGTTGCTTCTTTCACAGCTACATATACTTTAACTTGACTTCCTTCTTTACCTTGGCTATCTACTGCCGCTAAAGTAACTTCATATAATCCGGCTGGTGTTGTACCAGTACCATTTGCTGCAGGTATTTGCGAAATAATCTTAACATTTCCTGTTCCAAATGGTTTGTTTTCATCTGGTGTTACACTATCTTCTGCATCTGTTACTGTCACTAAATCTTTTAACAAGTCGGCTGTCAATGTTGTTCCTGAATCATAAACTTTTCTATGAGTTGCATCTTTTCCTGTATCACCTTTTACATTAATAGTAGGTGCCGTATTTGTCACACCAACTACTTTCCACTTACCTGTCGCACTTGGCTCTTGACCTGCCTCTGGTTGGTTATATACGCGAAGTCCTAATCCACTAACATATGATTCAGTATTATCTCCGTTTGCATTTTCTTCTTTAATTATGAAGTTTTGCCGTTCCGCTTGTTCATTTAGAGCGATACGAATATTATTCTCTGAAGGATTAGCAGTACTTGGAGTAGAAGTAATTGTTCCGACATATCCATTTGCATTCGTCACTGTTGCTGAATCAGTTCTTGTTGCTTCTGTATGCCATCCATCTGTTCCACGAACAAGTACAATACTGTTTACTTTATCCCCTGTTTCTTGATTATTATGGAATCGCAATTCAACTCGTTTAGCATCATGTGGAACTGTAATATCAATATGCTTACTACCTGCAACTGTACGTGTTACTGAGTAATCTCCCATTTCAACTGTTTTATTATCACTTATAGTTGAAACTGCTCCCCCTGCGACTGTATTCTCCACTGTAATCGCTGGTGGTGTTGTAGTTTCACCATTTTTAGCGACTGATTGACGAAGTTTTACATTTTCAGGAAGCGTAGCTGTCCAAGTTCCATCATTATTGATGGTTACTCCGCCGTTATTTTCACTAGATAGAACGGTATTTTTTTCATCATTCAAATGAACTTTGACCACTTTATTAGTTGCATTAAATCCGCCTAACGTACCTCTTAGTGTACGGCTAGTTGAAGTCACCGTTGCTGTATCAAAAGTTGGTTTTTGAGGAGTAACTTGTTCACTGTTGCTGTTATCAGAAACTAAAGAATAAGCAGTTGGGACTTGTCTTGTTCCTGTATCCGTTTTTTCTGTTTTTTGATAAGTTCCTGAAACAACCACATTAGCTGTCAATTGTTGACCTAAAGTAACTGGATTTCTATAGTCAGCTTCAGCAAAAGTTGTACTTTCTGTTCCTGCTGCTACAGTTTTTTCTGCAACTACAGTGCCAGCAGCATCTTTTAATTGTACTTTTACAGTTAATCCTGCTGTCAACTGTGCAGCTGTTGGTAAATTGTTTACAGTAATCTCAGGTTTAGTGCCTGCCTTACCTTGGAATTGATTTGCAGTTAGTCTTGGTGCTTGTGGTTTGACATCAAAGATAATAGGCAATAATTGTCTTCGTTTATCTTGATAGTCTTGATTACCAGCTTCATCAGGGAAAAATACACCAATCGTATCTTCTACTCTTCCTATAGTAGTAGCCGCATTCTCTCTACCAGCATAGAAGTAGTTTCTTGAACTCCAAAAAGCTTTAACTGGAGAGGATTCCCCTTGCACAGGATAATCATGAGTAAAGTAGTTTCCCCTTCTTGCATCAGAATTCCCAAATGGTGTTCCTACCGTCGTCTCATAACTAGTATGTGTCAACGTTGCACTATAAGTAGGTAGTTTTACTTCTAAGATATCTTTAATAGGCTGAGTTGGGTCATCTGTAGCATAAGAAACTTCAATATATCCTTTTAGATTTGGATTTGCTTGGCTTACATCTGGATCTTGATTATCTTTCCATTTCACAGTCACTCCCTGAGCAATACCATTCACATAGTCATTTGCATTCTTTCCGTTTGCTAATTTTCCTAATGCATTTACATGCGTTGGTTTCTTAAGAGTCACTCTGTCGTAAACTTTACTGGAATCGTCAAGTCGACACTAGAGCCGTTTAGGTTAACTGTCACAGTTTTGTTTGTAGTTCCTACTGCCGTTGTTGTAGGTCTAGAATTGTCTTTCCAAGAGGCAGTTAAACCTGCAGGTAGTTCCACAAAATTACTAGCAGTATCTACATTGTTGATTGTTCCGTCTTTAATCGCATAAATCGGCTTAACCTTCACAGCAGCTATAGAGATTGTTTTCTCAGCTTTATTCCCATTTTTATCTAGGACTCTTACTGTAATGTCTTTTTAGCAATTGTGCTTATTGTTCCTTTAATTGATTTTGTTGTTGCATCGTAAGTTAGACCATTTGGCAAGTTTGCGACTTTGATATTCGATTCGTCTACACCTACTCCTGCATCTGATAAATCAAGGAAGACTGAACTCTTTTCCAACTTCTACAAGCGTATTGTTTACACCGATTGTTGGGTTTTGTGCGCTCACCATCTTTAGACTTATTACTGCCATTTTCATCACTTGAAACTTCGTTATCACTTGGAACTTCTTGAAGAAATACTTTTGCTTGAATTTGTGTTTGATCTTTTAACGACTTGATCTTTCAGGTGATTTCACCAGTAGTTAAATTAACATCAATTCCTTCTTTCGCACCTTCTGTGATACGCCATTGATTATCAGTTCCCTTAGTAGCGATAACCGTCGTTCTATTTTTGAGCAGTTTTTCGTCACATTACCATTATCTTCTAATCGATTTGCATCCGCTGGAGTGTATGTCACTTCCATTCGTTTTAACATTTGCTTCATTTGTATTATAACTAATTCTTACATCACCGTTGTTGTCAGGAGTTACTGTTGGTTTTGTTGGTTTAATTCTCACTTTAACTGTTACAGTTTTAACCCTTGCATAGTTTGAAGCATAAGGTCCATGTGGATCAGCAACTAATGTCACTCTTACCTGACGTTCGACTTCGGTTCCACCACGTCCTGTTACAGTATTGTTCACCCATTCATAAGTAGTTTCTTTTGGTAATTCTTTCGATCCATTAATTGGCATTACTGCTGCTTTTGCTTGGTCGGCCGTTAATGTGTCCCCACTATTTACTGTAACTTCAGTTTTATTTGCTTTTACATCAAACACCGTATGAACAATTTCACCTTCACGTCTTAATTTCGATAATTCATCTGTAGCCGTTGCAGCGTATCTACCTGTTGGATAAGTTGCTCCAAAAATATATTTATACTCACCAACTCCTTTTTTGATGTCTCTATTAAATTCTCTAGGTACAACATAGTTATTTTTGTCTTCAGCAGTTTTCGGCAGTGGATCTTTGAGCACGTTTCGCCCATCCTCAACTACTTCTCTTTTTATAAACCAATTCAAACCTCCTGCTAATCCATTATTTTTATAATAATCATCGTCACGGAACCAGGTCTCCAAATTAATCTTATCAGCTCCTACAAAAATCATACACCTTATTAGCAATTGGGAATGATTTATACACTCTATACGGTATTACTTTAGTCGTTGTAGCACCATTCGCAAATGTAATAGTCGCTGTAGCTCGTTTATCTTGGTAATCAAGATTTACAGTTTCCGTATCGAATGTAACATCAACTGTAGCACCGTTAGGTAACTCTTCTAATCGTCCGCCTTCATTTACTTGTACTAATGTTCTCTTATCATCATCCGTTAATTTTTCATATTGGATAAAGTTAATTACTGAACGTACATTTAAGTCATATCCAACTTTGAAGAATCCTAGAGCTTTGTTTTTCAGTTTCATTTCCTGAAGTATCTGCTGTTTTAGCGATTAACTCATAAGTTGCTGGATCGACAGTTTTAATACGAGTAGATAATACTGTTTCACCAGTCGCTGTAGTAAGCTCTATACCATTTTTAACTACTTGGATTTCTTCATTACCTTTTTTAATCCATACATTTAACTTATTACGAACACTATTAGTGTTTGAGTCCGTTTCGTCATCTTTATCATAATTATCTGTTACTTTTACAAGTGAAGATGCTGTGATAGAAGTATCTGTTAATCTTGGAGCATCATCTGCTGAAGTTCCTAAGTTGTTAGAGTCTGAACGTTCTACTACTGGTTTCGTTGAATCGATTGGTACGAAGTATAAGTTTACAACGTTTGTAGTTGTATCTTTTGTTTCATTATTACGTTCTGCTAAAGAACCTTTATTAACCCATTTTGGACGTAAGTAAACTTGCGCTTTATGAATCGAATCTCTTCCACCTACTACATTGTTCAATGCGAACTCCGGTAAACCATTTCCAATTGCTGCTGGAATTGTTACATTTTCAAGAGTTGTACCTGTTCCGCCAGCTTTACCTTCCTCAACTCGTTTTGTATCAGATTTCTTAACAGTACTACCTCCACCTTCACTAGACTCCACTACATCCAAAACATTAATGTAGTTTCCATCTTTAAGGAAGGTATTACCATGCCCCATGCTGAAGCCGTCTTGTCTTCTTTCACCTTTTAATTTATTAACCCCTTGAGTTGCAACAAATGATGGGTTTTCTGTATGGTTTACAGACCATCCTTCACGTAGATTTAAAATATTCAACACATCATTAAAGTTAAATGATTGAGCTTTCGTTGCATCATAGTAATAAATTAAACTACGGTCGCCATTCACATTATCTTTAGATGTAGTATTTGACCATGCGAATCCTTTATCTGTATCTCGACCTGGAACTTTTAGTCCTTCGATATTTTCAAATTTATAGTCTTTTCGAATATCCGCAAAACGAGTAACGAATCCTGCTCCGTTATCCTTATTCGGCGCTGTTTGAAGCCAACCACGTCTCTTATCTGCTGTTGTGATTGTAATAGCACCGCTATCTGTAATCTCGATATTTTCATCTCTTAGATTTAGATCAGGATTAGCTTTTCTTAACGCAATACGAATACCTGTTTTTTCTGCATCGTTTAATGTTTGATCATTGGCTTGAATAATACGGTTTGTTGAGTTTTCTTTGATATCTAACAATCTTCCTGTAACAAGTTCTGAAGCACTCGCACTTGAAAGTGTTGATATACCATGAAATACTCTCGTAACTGCATAAAGTTCTTCCCCTTCAGCTAAACCATTTGGACGTTTAGCTTCATAATCACTAGGTTCAAAGATCACGCTCGTACTATTACCAGCAACTTCTTTTTCTGCTAAGTATGTATTCGGATCTTTACTGCTGTACAATCTTACAAATCGAGTTGAAGCTCTGTTAACATTTCCTGCTCCATCTCCTTTAGGAACAACATTAGAAACTTCGATTCTAGGTTTAGTTCCTGCTTGACCATATAGAAGTTCTCCCGCAGTTGTTCTTTCTGCTGTACCATCTACTGCTTTTTTCAATGTAGGAGCAGATGGAGTGATAGCATAATAAACTGGCTTTTCAATAGTTCGAGGCGCAAATACCGTTCTAGTCTTTACTATTATTATCATTAATATCAGATGCTGTCGTAAAATTCACCTTAATCTTACCAGTATAATGCCCCATACGAACAGTAGCACCTTTTGATGCATCTGCCGGATTAGAAGATATCCCGCCTGAATCTTTTGGTCTTTCCAATTCATAAGTTATTCCTTCTGGTAAGTAGGCTTTTCCTCTATCTTCTTTAGTTTCTGTGTCCACTACTTTCCAATAATCTGCCGCAGAAATATTGTTTGTTCCACCTGTAACTTCAATCGATTGGTTGTTGCTTAATCCAATAATTGGCTTATCAGCATCAGAAGTTGTATACGTATTTTTCAATTCTAAGTCGATAACACGATACTTGAACTTAAAGGTACTAACATCTGTCGGACCACTTCCTGTAACACGAATCGTTGCTTCGTGTTCTCTAACTGTTGTGTATCCGATACTGTTCCACTTGCTAGGCGTTCGCTGTAAGCATTCGCTTCACTATTTCTATTAGTTTGACGACCACCCTGCATAGTTCGTTCCAGCCATTTCCACGTGGTAGTTTTGAATATTGATATCTTGGATAATTCCAGAATCATCCCATACTTTTAATTCTGGGTTAAACGTTGCACCTCGTATAACCGTGAAAATAGGAGCTGTCGAAGTTGTTCCTAATGATATACCATTGATCGTTGCTTGTGGTTTCGCTGAGTCTTTGACGTTGAAGGTAACCGTTTTACGAATTTCAGCTGGTGCGTAGATAGCCATCCCGTTAGCTGTTGTTGTTCCATTTTGTGCATTAGCTGGGAATAAAACTCGCTTCTTTTCCACTGTTCCAACTGCCGTTAATCGAGTATTTTCATCCCCATTCACCCATTGGAATCGCATATTTTGTGGGAAGTATAAGTCATTGTCCACAGTTGTTCCATTTACTGTGGTTGCTAGGAAATTGTGTGGGTCTCCTTGAGGTGTATTTGGTACAACTGTTTTTGGAGAATTTTTTCAACACAACATCCGCAATAGTATATTGGAATTTATAGTTTTTCGTATTTCCATTCGCATCACTAACTGATACTATCGCTTCACGTGTACCTAAAGGTGTATTTTGATCCACTACTGTATCACTAAATGTGTAATCTCCATTAGGAATTAATGTACGTGGAACATCTTTATTATTCACTTTGTTAAACCAAACACCGTTTGGAATATTTTTAACAGAAAGATTTGCGATAATTCGTGAATTATCCTCAACTCGGAAAGTTGGATTGAATGTAGCACCGCGGAAGATTACGAAACGATTATCACTAGCAGTTTCCGTCAATGCTCTTCCATTCATCATAACAGTAGGTGCTTCTCTATCAGGGTTTTTCGCTGTATCTTGAGCAGCATCACTTGTATCACTGTTTAAGAATGTAGCTGTTGCTGTTACGGTCGATAGGTCTTTTACGGTTGGTTCTGTAATCGTAATTTTACCAGTACTACTGTCTACTGTGATTCCGTTTGGACGTGTCCCTTGAATTCCCCATGAGTTTCCATCTTTTTCAGCAATAATCGTTTTAGGATTATCTTCGTTTGTAGGAACATATTTGAATGTTACTTTATCTGTATCTCCTTGTGGAGTAATGCTAACTGCACCATCTTGAGATCCAACTACTAAAGGTTTTGTAGGTTTTGTCCCTTTCATCGGATCAATAGTTGTCGTTTGTCCATCTGGATAAATAACTTTAATTTGGTTTGTGTGACCTGCTGTTGTGTCATACTCGAACTTCACGCCATTATTTACTAAGTCTAGGTTTAGTTCTTTTACTCTTCTTAACACTTCGTCTTTAACACTTTGCTTAACAGCACCATTTTGAACATCATTTCCTGTAAGCATACGGACAGGAGGTTCATTCGGAACTGCTGATAATACTTTAACCGTTAATGTTTTAGATGGAGTTGCTGTTTTCAGTTTTGTTTCTACTTTATCGGTTGCGTTTAGTAACCGTTAATCCGCCGTTAGAGTTTTTGTATTTTTCCACCATCTCGGTTTAATTGGATTTTTCAAGTCACCTTTAATAGTATCTTTTTACCATTAGCACCTGTTACTCCACCGTCAGCTGTATAAGTCGTAGCTCCTGAGTTATAACTTCCACTAATGTTATATCTTGCATTCGTATCTTTAGCAAATGGATTCATTCCATCCCTAAATTATCATCTTGCATTTGTACTTTTAATGAAACTTTACCATCTGCGCTTGGCGTTACGAATAACGTCACATTGTTATTCGCTGGAGTTGTTGCTAATGGTTTTCCATTTTCACCTACTTGGATTGCAGGAGCCATACCGTCTCTTTCAACTGTTACCATAGCTGACTTGTCGAGATCTTACATCTGTATGTTTTACATTTTTATAGTCTAGGTACGCTGAAGTGTCGATAATAGATTGGGCGTAATATTTACCACTTTTAATTAACACATTATTAAAGACTGCATTCCCACTACTATTTGCATTTACAGTAGCAACTTTTTCTGTTTTTGTAACTCCATTTTCTACATATTCACGGAGTAATGTAATTGGATAACCATTCGTACCGTTTGATACCGTTAGGTTTCTCGTTTGACCTCGAGAGTTTGTTAGATTTTTCTGTGAATACTGGGTTTTTGGTTTAATCGCAAACTTGATATTAAAAAGAAATCCGCAGAGCCATCATTAAACTTACGTTTTTACTTTATATTCTACTAACCCTGGTTTATCCGCACCGTGCATCCCGATTTGAGAAGCAGATAATTTATTCCCTTCTTTATCATAGAATTCAAATGTTTGACCAGCCGCAGTCGCTCTATAATTTGATGAAGGTTGGTTAATTCCAGGCGGTGCAGTATATTGGTGCATGTCAAAGTTACTGTTATATCTACCTGGGTCATCAAACCCTAAGATACCATCAGCGGCAAATGGTTTATAGTCGTAATTAAGTCCACCAAATCCATATGCTCCTTGAGGATATGCTGTATTATAGTGTTTTCCTTGATTAATTAAGAATGTACCATTCCCTACTACGTGTAGTGGGAATCTGTCTGTATCAGATTTGTCGTAAGCATGACGTCCGTGCCATTGTTGCGCTAAGATACGGCGACCCCATTGTTGAACACGATATCCGGCTGCATAGTACAGTTTATCCATTGGCGTATTGTTCGTGTTAGTCGTTTTAAACGAAATAGTATATTTATCACGTCCATGTAATTGGAAACGATAAACAGTCGCTGTATTGTCGGCAATTTTATTGAACATATCATCAGATTTCGCCATTTCTCCAGCGTCAGCTTCTAAACGACGAGTATAATACCCTACATTGGCAGTACCTCTAGCTAATCCTTCTAAACTTTCTGCACCTGCATCCACTCCTCTAATTCCAATATTATCTCTACCATGGAATAAACCTCTAATTCTAGAGCCTAAATCTCCTGTACCTGCTACTTCTTCTGCAACTCCACCTTGAGGAGTTTTTTCAATCGTAATACTGCTATTGTCTACTCTTTGTCCTTTTGGAATAGAGAAGAAGGCATATCCATCTTGTTGATCTTCGTGGGCAGCATTAAAGGTAATTGTCCATAAATATCCACCTTCAACTTCGTTTACTTCTTCATATACTAAGCGTTTAATATCTCTTACTGGAGAGTGAGTTCTGTTATTGGCTACTAAACTTTCTGTAAACGTGTGGAATAAATAAGTGTATTTATCATATGGAGATGAACCTTTTTGACCATCTTCATAGTAGAACTCTTTAGCAGTAGCGTAAGGTGTTGTATACGCACGAGGGAATTTAGGATCTACAACACGATCATCTGCTGAACGTTCACGGCGATTAAGTACTGCTTACGGTTGAGCGCTAGGTTGAGCGCCAGGTTGGTTGTTAAGAAGTCCTTCTTTTGTATCACGAGCTTGTTTGAGGTCTGCTAATGCTTTTATTGAAATCTTCTTCAGATAAAACTCCATCTTCATGAGGCGCTAACTTCTCGTTTAACTTATCGTAGTTATTTTTATTAACGCAATCTTCGTTTTGTCTGCTCCATTGTCTTCTAAGTACTTAACAATTCCACGCATCTCTTCCCGCTAATGCATAAGTGCGAGCCGTTTGTGTACGTTGGTAATTCTTTTTGTCGCAGTTTTCTTTATTTGAAGTCCCTGCTTCTTCGTTTGAAGTTGCATTTTTCGCTTCCTGCTAGTTTAGTTCTTCCTCTTCTTCAAGAGTCCTTCTAGCAGGTGTTGGTTTTTCTCTATTCGATGATTCTGCCGCAGCACTGCGATCTGTTCCTGTTTGGCTAGCTTCTTCTGCTTTCTTTTGTTCTGCAGCTTTTTTATCAACCTCGGCAACAGTATCTTCTAATTTTTTCTTAGCTTTAGTTAATTCTTCGATTTGTAACTTAACTTCTTCAGCAGTAGCTTTTTCATTTTCTAATAATTTTTTTAGCATCGACTAAAACTTTATCAAGTTCATTAGAAATACTAGCGATTTTTTCTTTGCTCGCACCCTTAATTGATGCATCTAAAGAAAGCGTTAGTCTATTTAATTCACTTTTTGCAGTTGGTAATGTAACTGCTGGCGCATCAACTGTAACAGCCTTATTGTTGGCTGTCGTTTGTTTCCCAGAATCTCCGCCGGCATTCTTGTCGCCATTTGCGACGTTCCCACTATTTTGGGCATCATGTGACACAGGAACATTTTCTGCCTTAGCAGACATTCCGCCACCAAAGAAAATAAGCGATGCTACAGCCACACTGGCAGCACCAAAGTGATATTTTCTTATAGAAAAGCGTGTTATTTTTCACCATTTTTATATTCATATCTCATAAATACCATAACTCCTTTTTCATAATCTTTCTTAATTTTTCAATCTATATTTTTAGTTGCTTGCACTTCTATGAGAAACACTGTTAACTCTTTAATTATAATATAATATTACCCTTAAATCAACCTTAAATCCGCTCCGATAATAAAGTAAAATATAATAAGAGAAAATAAGGATAGAAAAAAATTTTATATTTAAATTATTTTTATGTTAATAAACATTTTTACCCCCGTTTTATAGCGATATAATTGATAATTAAACTAATTAGGAAACGATTTATTTCATTTTTTAGAGGATAAAATATTTATTTTTAATTTTTAATTATAAAAACCTAAATTTATAAATTATATTATAGATTTAAAAGCATTTTTCTTTAAATCTTCCGCATTAAAGTACATGGTGTTTTGCTCCGATAATAGTAACCTTCCCCATTTAAAAGACTACCTTAAAATCTTGCTCATCTACAGTTCTAAACTGTATCATTACAAATATATGGAATTTTGATAACAGATTTTTAAACTTTATTAAACAAGTATATAAAGGGTGTAAACAAAATATTTCAAAAATAAAACAAACTTCTTGAAATCCTTTCCTAAAAAGTGATATAGTTTTTCCTTGGAGGTATATTATGATAGTTCAATTAAAAACGTATCAAAACAATATAAAGATGCTAACTTCAAACTTGAAAATATATCGTTTGATATTAATAAGAAAGAGGTTATCGGAATAATCGGTAGAAATGGTACAGGAAAAAAAGTACAATTCTAAAAGATGATTAATGGGATTGTTTCATACGATAGCGGAGATATACTATAAAAACTCTTCTATCAAAGCTATGGATGCGAGTACCCTTAGAAATACTAGAAAAAAATCTAGCATATATGTTCCAACACTCAAATCTTATTGATAATAAAACTGTATATTATCACTTGAGCTTAGTGTACAAGCTAAATAAGGTTTCAGTTGATAAAAAGAAAATAGATGATATTCTTGAATTCATGAATATTACAAGGTTGAAAAAAATAGTCTTTGCGGTAGTTTAAGTGGTGGCGAACAGCAAAAAGTCGCTATTGCCATGGCTCTACTTCAAGAACCAGAAGTTTTACTTTGTGATGAAATTAGTTCTGCTTTAGATACTAATAGTGAAAAAGAAATCTTTGCACTACTTAATAAATTGCGAACTACAACTGACATTTCAATTGTTATGATTTCACATAGTCTTTCATTACTTAAGAACTTTTTGCGACAGAGTAGTAGTTATCGATGATTCTACTATAAAAGATATTGTCGTGCCTAATAAAAAATGCAAAAAGATGATTACGACAGCAATTACTATAACTACGTAAAGGAGTTTTTACTAAATGATTGATTTATTTAAAGCCAATTACGATGGTATAATGAAAGCATTTTTGGGAAACAAACTATATGATGCTTTACTCAATGTTAACAGTATTTTTTTATTTCCCTACCACTAGGTATTATGCTTTTTGCTTTCAGTCGTGATTATTTACTAAAAAATAGAGCAGTTTATGAAAGTCTTAGCATTTCTCTTAATGCCCTGCGTAGTGTTCCATTTCTAATTTTTGTATTCATATTAATCCCTGTTAATAGATTTCTATTTAAAAACATCTTTTGGGAATATTGCAGCAATCCTGCCTCTTACACTAGTTGGTGTAAGTATCTATGCGCGTTTTTGTTGAACAAGCATTAATCAACGTTCCTAAAAATCGTTGATAGAGCTATTAGTATAGGGAGCTACAAAAGTTCAAATTGTTAGGTATTTTTACTGCCAGCTACAATGGATAACTTAATTTTATCATTCACCTATACTACAATTAGTTTATTAGCATATACTACTGTAATGGGGGTTATTGGAGCCGGTGGTCTTGGTGAATTTGCATTCAGATATGGATACCAAGAATATAATTATGATCTAATGTATTTAATCGTAATAATATTTATAATCTATGTATTTATTATTCAATCAATAGGTTATGGATTAGCTAAACGTTTTACAAATAAGAAGGAGAAATAAACCAATGAAAAAAATTATTATCTATAGTTGCTAGCCTTTTAGCGCTTGTACTTGTATTAACTGCATGTTCTAGTAAAACTAGCGAGAAAAAGAAGAAAAAGAAAACAAAACAATTAAAGTTGCTGCACATATCTCTCCAATGACTGATATGTTAGAATTAATTAAAGAAGATTTACAAAAAGAAGGATACACTCTTGAAATTGTAAAAGTATCTGATAATGTACAAGCTAACGTTGCTTTAGCTAACAAAGAAATAGATGCTAACTTCTTCCAACATGAACCATTCATGAAACAGTACAATGAAAAAAATAAAACTAACTTAGTAGCTGTTCAAAGAGTTTATAACTCTATCCCAGCATTCTACTCAAAAGATATTAAAAAAACATCAAAGATCTTAAAGACAGTGCTGACGTGGCTATTCCATCTGATGCATCTAATATGGCTCGTGCATTAAGATTATTAGCTCATGGTGGATTAATCACATTAAACGATCCTAACAGTTACAATGTTACTGTAAAAGATATCAAAGATAATCCGAAACATCTTAAATTCACTGAAGTTGGACTTTTAAATCTGAGTGATGCATATGCTGAAAAAGATTTAATCTTCAACTATCCATCATATATCGCTAAATTAAAACTTACTCCAATGAAAGATGGACTTCTATTAGAAGATAAAGGTGATTTCACATATGCAGGTGTTCTTGTTGCTCGTGAAGATAACAAAGACGATGCTAAAGTTCAAGCGGTGAAAAAGCTTTAACTAGTGAAAAATTAAAAACTTCCTAGAAAAAGATTACAACGGAAAAGCTATCGTAGCTTTCTAATTATAAATTTTAACTAATTCAAAAATCTATACATAATATCAACAACCTTACCTCTAAATAAAAATATACTTTTTAAAATATACTTATAGGAGATAAACGATGAAAAATAATTTCTTTTTATTGCCAGCTTAACAGCTTTATTACTAATTCTAACAGCATGTTCAAGTAAAACTGAAACTAAAAAGAAAGAAAAAAAGAACCTGTTACTATTAAAGTAGCTTCTCACACTTCTCCAATGACAGATATGTTAGAAATGATTAAAGAAGATCTTAAAAAGACGGTTTACAACTTAGAAATCGTTAAAGTTTCTGATAATGTTCAAGCTAACGTTGCGTTAAACAATAAAGAAGTTGATGCTAACTTTTTCCAACACAAACCATTCATGGAACAGTTTAACCAAAAAAATAATGCTCACCTTGTAGCAGTTCAACCTATTTACAACGCAACTGTAGCATTCTACTCTAAAACTCTTAAAGATATTAAAGATCTTAAAGATGGCTCTGATGTAGCTATCCCTTCAGATCCAACAAACTTAGCTCGTGCTTTACGTTTATTAGATCACGCTAAAGTTATTACTCTTAAAGATCCTAATAGCTTTACAGTAACAGAAGCGGATATCAAAGACAATCCAAAAACACCTTAAATTTACTAAAGTAAGTTTACTTAACCTAAACGAAGCATACAATGAAAAAGATTTAGTGTTTAACTACCCAACTTACATTTCTAAATTAGGATTAACTCGGATAAAAATGGTCTAGCTCTTGAAAAAGAAGGAGACTTAACATTCGCTATCTCTCTAGTAGCTCGCGAAGATAACAAAGATGACGCTAAAGTTCAAGCTGTTAAAAAAAGCATTAGCAAGCGAAAAAAATTAAAGATTACATCAACAAAGAACTTAAACCAAAAAGGGCACGCTACTCCAGCGTTCTAATATAAACTAAAATACTTGGTAGACATTGTTTACCAAGTATTTTTTTACATACTATATTTATAGGTTACCTTAAATTCCTTTTTAACAATGTTCTATTAATCATTAAAACATATATTATTATACTCTAACCTGTAGCCCACAATATTTAATAACACTAGTATCTGTATGTATATCTGATCATAACAAAAAGAAATTGACTTTAACATCAATTTCTTTTCTTTTTATAATCTTATTTATGTAATTCTTTTTCAAAAGCTTCTCTAACTTGTCCTACTGAGAATCCGATGATTACTTGGATAGCTTTACCGTTACGAGCAACTCCTAAAGCTCGGAACGTTTTAAGAATTCATCATCTTTAACTAGACTTTCATCTTTAACGTTAACACGTAGTCTTGTTACACAGTTAGTAACATCTACAATGTTATCTTTACCACCTAAACCTTCTAAAATGATAGAAGCTTGATCATCGTGAGTAGCTGCATCATCTTTAACCTGGTTTAGCTGCTTCTTTACCTTTTTCACGGTATTCTTGTTTAGAGTAAAGTTTTTGTTTTCAGCATCATCTGCTTCACGTCCAGGAGTGTTTAGGTGGAATTTAAGAATTAAGAATCTAAATACGAAGAAGTAGATTACTGAGAATACTAATCAATTGCGATTTGAACGAATACTTGAGATGAGTGGTTTTTGAACATTGGTAACCAGTTAAGAGCTAAGAAGTCGATTAATCCACTTCCGAAGTTACCTACAACTCCAAATTGGTACATAGTTGCTGACATTAATGCACCCTAATACTGCGTGAGTGGCGAATAACATTGGTGCTGCGAATAAGAATGTGAACTCGATTGGTTCAGTGATTCCTGTTAAGAAACCAGTAAGTGCTGCTGGGATTAATAACCCTGCTACAACTTTTTTTCTTGCTGTCTTTAGCTGTTACGTACATTGCTAAAGCTGCTGCTGGTAATCAAATACTTTTTGAGTTACCGTGTAATGAGAATCCACCTTGTAGGGAATAACTCTTTTAATGGAGTTGTGCTTTGAGAGAACTCTTGAATGTGTTGTACCCAGTAAGCTGTGATTCCATTTTCTACTACTGCTGGTCCAAACATGAATGGTCCATAGATGAAGTGGTGTAATCCTGTTGGGATTAAAATTCTTTCTAGGAATGTGTAAGTGAATACCCCTGCAATTCCTGAAACTTTTAAGAATCCTTGTAAAGCAGCGATTCCTAATTGAACTTTTGGCCATAATAGAGCTGTTACGAATGCAGCTGGGATCATGATTAGGAAACCAACTAAGATAACGAATGTTGATCCTTGGAAAATTCCTAATAATTCAGGAAGTTTTTTGTCAAAGTATTTGTTGTGAATCCATACTGAGATAGATGCAATAACGATAGAACCGATGATTGAAGTATCTAATGTGATTGCTCCAGCGATTCTTGTAATACCTGTAGGTAATTTAAGAGCTGGTGTTACATCTACTCCAAAGAATTTGAATTGAGTTAAGAATCCGTTGATGAAGTAGTTATAAACCATGTAGATTAAGAACGCTTCTAATGCAGCACGACCATTTGCTTTTTTAGCAAGACCGATTGGAATACCAAGTGCGAATACTACTGGCATTTGATTGAAGATTGTCCATCCTCCTTGCTCTACTACGAACCAGGAGTTGTACCAAAGAGTACCTTCTGTCGCGATGCTCCCTACTAAGTTAGGGTTTTTAAAGATTGAAGTTAATCCAACTACTAATCCGAAGAATGCGAAAATAATAGATGGCATTAACATAGCGCCTCCAAAACGCTGAATTTTTTTGTAACATAACATTTTCCTCCTTTTTTATTTTTTTCTGCTAATGTTACTTCTAAGCCATTATGATCAGAAATAATTGGATAATTATCATCATTAAATATAACAAAACTTTTCTTTAACATTTTATTTTTTTATTAATAAATACATAATCCAATTTTTCTGACACATAGAATCTTCCCAACCACTTATATTTTTATATACGGTAATTCCCCCATCTTTTTTTCTCAGCTAATTCATACGTATCATATAATCCTTTGTCAAGTATATTTTTATAATCATCTACTTGATGGAAATAGTCCGTATTAAAATCCCCCATGAAAACTTTAAGATTTTTGTTATTTGTATAATTAATTAGGTTGCTAAGATTTTTGATCTATGTCTTCCCCTTTACATGTTGGCAAATTCATATGACAACTGTAAAAATTCTCGATCTCATCGTTTACTTTAAGATCGACTTTTTAAAAATTTTTCTTGATTCGATAGAAGTTACGGTTTGTTGTGCCGTACGGTAAAAATCCTCCACAGCAACAACTTCACCTTTAGCTAGTATTGCTAGTCCTTCTTCAAATTTATCAAATCCTATGTGAGAGTATGTCCAGTAATAGCTGTATCCATCTTCTCCATATTCCTTAATTTTTGTCTAATAATAATTTTCCAAAATTATCTTCTTTTATACCATCATGAACATCTGCACTATTAATCAACTGATTTACTTCTTGCATCGCTACTACATCATATTTTTCTACGATAGTTTTCGCTAAAATATTCAATTTTTCAAGTTGATTTTCTTCTAACCAACTGTGAACATTAATTGTTAATAGTTTCATGCTATGTTCTCCACTTCTTTATTTATTATTTTTGTTCCAAATATCTTCATTGTATTGAGCAATTGTACGGTCAGATGAGAAGAATCCTGCTTTTTGCAATGTTAGAAATAACTTTCTTCATCCATAATTCACGGTTTTCGTAGTCTGCTAACATTTCTTCTTTCTTAGCGTAATATTCCTCAAAGTCAATAAGTGTCATGAACCAGTCTTTGTTAAGTAGTTCATTGTATAATCTTTCTAATCTTTCTTTATTTCCAAGTTTTACTAATTCTTTAGAAACGATGAAGTCTACAACTTCTTTAACACCATCTTTTTCATAGTATTCTTTAGAAACATATCCAGCAGTTTCATAAAGTTTGATGATTTCATCACTTTCTTTACCGAAGATGTAGATGTTTTCACGTCCAACTAGTTCATCAATTTCTACGTTAGCTCCATCTAGAGTTCCTAGAGTTAAAGCTCCATTTAACATGAATTTCATGTTACCTGTTCCACTTGCTTCTTTAGAAGCTAATGAAATTTGTTCACTTATATCAGTTGCTGGTATTAATTTTTCTGCAACACTTACGTTATAGTTTTCAACTAGGAATACGTTTAAGTATTTGTTTATACGGATCATTGTTAATTAATTCTGATAGACATAGAATTAAGTGAATGATATCTTGAGCTATAATATAAGCTGGTGCTGCTTTACCTCCGAAGAATACTGTAATTTTTTTCTTTTCGGTAATTTTTCCATTTTTAATGTCTAAGTATTTTTTTGATTACATATAAAGCGTTCATTTGTTGACGTTTATATTCGTGGAATCTCTTGATTTTGTGTATCGATAATACTGTTTTCGTCTAATTCAATACCTTGAGTTTCTTTTAGGTATTCTTTAAGAACAAGTTTGTTCTCATGTTTAATTTCTTCTAATTTAGCTGCTACTTCTTTGCTGTCTACAAATGCTAGTAATTTTTTTCTAATTTAGTTGCATCTGTTAAGTACTCATCACCGATTAGCTCTTTTAGGTAAGCTGCTAATGGTCTGTTAGAAAACTCTAACCAACGTCTGAATGTAATACCATTCGTTTTGTTGTTGAATTTCTCTGGGTATAATTCATAGAAGTGTTTTAACTCAGAGTTTTTAAGGATTTCTGTGTGTAGGTAAGCAACCCCGTTTACACTGTTTGAGAAGTGAATATCCATGTTTGCCATGTGTACTCTATCATCTTTATCGATGATTTGAATATCTTCACCTTCATATTTTTCTCTAATAACAGCATCTAATTTTTTAATAATTTTTACTAAGTGTGGCACCACTTCTTCTAAGAATTCTAATGGCCATTTTTCTAATGCTTCAGCTAAGATAGTGTGGTTTGTGTAACCAGTCATTTTTTGAACAATTGTGTATGCTTCTTCAAATTCAATTCCGTGTTTTTCAGTTAATAAACGTACTAATTCAGGAATTACCATACTTGGGTGAGTATCGTTAATTTGAACATATGCATACTCATATAGGTCATACCATTACTTCCTTTAGCGATAGCTTCATCTAAGATTAATTGAGCTGCATTTGATACCATGAAGTATTGTTGGTAAATACGTAATAATTCTCCATTTTTATCACTATCATCCGGATATAAGAATAATGTTAAGTTTTTCTCAATTTCAGTTTTATCGAAAGAAATTCCTTTTTCAATAATACTGCTGTCAATTGAATCAATATCAAATAGATTTAGATAATTTTTTAGTATCTTTTTTTATATCCTAATACGTCAATTCTTTTTAGTGTTGATGTTAGCTGAAATCTTTAAAAGGCACTGTATATTTAACATCAGTATCTCTTAACCATGAAGAATCTTCAATCCAAGTTTGGCTCTGCATGTTGTTCATTTTTAACAAATACTTGTCTGAATAATCCACAGTGGTAGTTTAATCCAACACCATCACCATTAATTCCTAATGATGAGATTGAATCGATGAAACAAGATGCTAAACGTCCAAGACCACCGTTACCAAGTGATGGTTCTAATTCTGCTTCTTCAACATCGCTAAGACGTTTATTAGCTGCTTTTAATTCTTTTTCAATTTCTTCATAAATTCCTAAGTTAATTAGGTTGTTTGATAATAGTTTACCAATTAAAAATTCTGCTGAAATGTAGTAAACTTTTTCTTATCATTATTGTGCGCTTTTTTATCAGCTTCTTCTTTTACATAGTTTAATAATTGTTTTATAAATTTCTTTGTTATCTAAAGTACTTAGTTCTTTATTTGTATTATCTAATACATATTTACTAAATGACATTTTATACCCTCTCTCTTGAATATCTTACTGTAATATTTTTAAAAATTCTTTTTCTTTCTTCTGTTAGGGTCTTCTGCCAGCATTCTCCACTCCCAGTTTCCTCCAACTGTTGATGGAACGTTCATTCTGCTTGTTGCATCTTTATCTAACAAGTCTTGCATTGTTACAATTGCGTAATCACTTACTGAAGAGTAAATTCCTCTAATCATTGCTTCAGTAATAGGTTCTTCGTCACGACGGTTTTAAGTATTCAGAAACTAATGTTTTTCTGATTCACTTAATTTTTTCATACCATCCGTTTACTACATCATTATCATGTGTTCCAGTGTATGCTACACTATTTTTGTGTAGTGATGTGGACGATCTAAATTATCTTCTCCTGGGAAAAGCAAATTGAAGAATCTTCATACCTGGATGCCCAGAATCATCTAATAATTTTTCTGCTTTTTTCATCGATAAATCCTAGATTTTCTGCAACAATAGGTAAATCACCTAACTGTTCTTTAATTTTTTTGGAATAATTCAATTCCTGGACCTGCTTCCCAAGTACCGTTAACAGCATTTTCAGCATCTCTATCGATTTGCCAAAAATCGAGAAACCTTTGAAAATGATCTATACGAAGTACATCATAAATTTTAAAACTTTCTTGTACACGGTGAGATCCACCATGAAAAACCTTGTTCTTTGTGTTTTCCCAATCATATATTGGATTACCCCAAAGTTGACCAGTAGGACTGAAGTCATCTGCAGGACATCCAGCTACATAAAGTGGTTCATTGTTTTCATCAACTTTAAATAGTTCGGCATAGTCCACATTTCAACACTATCACCACTTACATAAATTGGCATATCTCCAATTATTTTGATTCCTTTACTGTTAGCATATTCTTTTAACGCTAACCATTGTTTTAAAGAAGAAATATTGTGTTACTGTGTAATATCTTATACTATCTTGAAGTTCAGTACGATATTTTTCACGTGCAGTTTTATCAGCTCTTTTAATTTCTTCATCCCAATGAATGAAACTTTGATACCCGAAACTTTCTTTTATAGCCATATACTCAGCATAATCAGCTAACCAGCTTGAATTTTTCTGCTTCAAATTTTTCAATTTCAGCTAATATTTCGCTATTTTTTAATTGTATTAGCTACTGCTTTTTCTAAAATTGGTCTTCTAGCTTCAAATAATAAAGCATAATCAACTTTTTCAGGATTATCACCAAAATTAACATCTGAATAGTCGCCTTCTTCAAGCAATCCAACTTCTAATAATGAAAAATCAATTAGATTTAAGTTCCTGCAACTGTTGAAAAACTTTGGTAAGGTGAGTCACCATAACTTGTTGTAGTTAATGGTAAAATTTGCAGTAAGTTTGTTCTGTTTCTTGTAGGAAATCTACAAAATCATAAGCACTTTTACCAAATGTTCCTATTCAAATTGTCCCAGTAATGATGTAATGTGCATCAAAACACCACTTGAACGTTTTGTCATTGTTTTTATCCTCCGTTATATTTATAACTTATCTTTACAAAATAAGTTTTATCACTTAACACTGTTATTATAATAAAACACTTTCATTTTTGTCAATAACATTTATGTAATTCTTTTTATTTTTCGTCGACATATACGTAAACGTTAGATAAATGATAGAAGATTTCCTTAACTCTTGCATTTTAATCAGAGTCCATTTTATAATTAAGTAGATAAATTTTGCGAGGAAAACAATATATGAGTAAATACAAAAGAGTCTACAATGACTTTAAAAGAAAAATAGATACTCGTTTTTACAAGCGTAATACAGAATTACCAAGTGAAAATGAGTTAGTAAAAGAATACGGTTATTCTAAAGACACAATCAGAAAAAGCATTGTCATTACTAGAAATTAACGGATATATTCAAAAATAAAGGGTAAAAACTCGTTAATTCTAGGACACGGCAGGATTAAAAATAACTATCTTGAAATATAAAAACTTCTTCAGAGTTAAATATCGACGGAAAATATGAGATTAAAACCACTCTTGAATCTCTTTACATTATTCAAGGCGATAAGAAAATAATGAATATTTTTGGAGCTGATGAAAATAATGATTTTTATAGAGTTAGTCGTAGCAGAATGATAAACGGTGAGCGCCTTGAATATGAAGTATCATATTTCGATCGTAACCTTGTCCCATTCCTTAATAAAGAAATAGCCGAGTCTTCAATCTATAAGTATTTAGAAAAAGAATTAGGACTAAATATACATTCTCGTCGTCAAATATCATTTAGATATGCATCTAAGAAGAAAAACAAAAATATGGATTTAGGGTGAGTATAATATGGTCGCTGTTGTTGAAAGTATCACATACTTATCAAACGGAAATATTCTTCAATACGGAATACTTACAGACCTGATAAATTCACATTTGTAACTATGGCAAAAGATAAAGACGACTCACAAATTACGATTTTATAATAATCGAATTTATAGAGTCGTTCTCTTTCGTCTCTTAATTTATTAATTTTACTATTCAAATATTTTTAAGTATGGTGTCGGACGGTTCCATCTAACTTTAATTGTCATTTAGACAATTAAAGTGGATATTCCACCTTGAAATTAAGCTTTAAATCTTAATTTCACTGATGGAACTTTTTAAAGTTCCATTTTCACCATTACAAAATATTTGAACAAAAATTTCTAATAATTTAAAAATTATTTGTTTCATTTATTGATTATTTTTTTCTTGCTATTTTGTAGTAGCTGAGTAAAACACTTTTTGAAAATGAGACTACACTAACGTGAATATCTTTTTGAGATATCAAAAATATGGAGTGTCGTAAAGCCACACTTAAACAAGTAAAGAAAAAAATATAAGAATTCATGAGATATATTATACAATCACATATTCAAAAAACTGATAAAGGAAAATTATTCCTCTATCAGTCTTTGTTTTATTCAAGATTATTTTAATCTTTCTTCTAATTCTGCTTTTTAAATCTTCAAATCCAGGTTTTTCCAAGAAGAGCAAACATATTTTTTCTTATACGCTTCTACTCCAGGTTGGTCAAATGGATTTAATCCTTGCATGTATCCGAAATACCTACAGCTTTTTTTCGAAGAAGTATACTAAGTAACCAAATGTAAACTCACTCATATCTGGAAGCTCTACTACAAAGTTAGGTACTCCACCATCAGTATGAGCAAGAAGAGTTCCTTCAAATGCTTTAGTATTTACAAAGTCCATAGTTTTTCCAGCTAGATAGTTAAGTCCATCTAAGTTATTTTCAGCTTCTTTAAGTTCAATATCTTTATTTGGAGATTTAACTTTTAAAATAGTTTCAATCAAAATACGACGTCCTTCTTGAACATATTGTCCCATAGAGTGAAGATCAGTTGAGAAGCAAACACTTGATGGGTATAATGCTTTCCCATCTTTACCTTCAGACTCACCGTAAAGTTGTTTCCACCATTCATTGAAGTAAACCATTGATGGTTCATAAGAAACAAGAATCTCGATTAATTTACCTTTTTGTTGTAGTACGTTACGCATTACAGCGTATTGATAAGCAATATTAGTACTTAAATCTGGTGAAGAAAGTTCATCTTGAGCTAATTTAGCTCCAGCCATCATTTTATCAATATCAACACCACTTACAGCAATTGGAAGTAATCCTACAGCAGTAAGAACTGTGAAACGTCCACCGATATCATCAGGTACCACAAATGTTTCATACCCTTCATCATCAGCTAGTGATTTTAATGCTCCACGAGCTTTATCAGTAGTAGCGAAGATTCTTTCTTTCGCTCCTTCTTTACCATATTTTTCTTCAAGTAATTCTTTTGAAGATACGGAATGCAATTGCAGGCTCAGTAGTTGTACGCAGTTTAGAAATTACGTTTACAGAGAAATCTTTTCCTGTAGTTTTTAAGTAATTCACTAATTCTTGAGTATAACTTGAAGAAATAGTGTGACCCACGAAGAAAATTTGAGGTGTTTTTCTATCTTTTTCATAGAAGTTATAGAAACTATCATTTAACATCTCAATAGCCGCACGTGCTCCTAAGTAAGATCCACCAATTCCGATAACAACAAGTACATCAGAATTACCTTGGATTTTTTTACTAGCTTCTTTAATTCTAGCGAATTCTTCTTTATCATAATTAGTTGGTAAATCTACCCAACCTAAAAAGTCGCTTCCTACTCTGTTTTATTATGTAGTTGATCGTGAGCAACTTTAACATAACCTTCCATATTTTTCACTTCTTGTTCGTTAAAGAAGTTTAGTGCTTTCGAATAATCAAAAATTTAAGTGCATTTTTGTTCTCCTTATTTGTTTTTCATCTTTTTATTATAAATCATTGTTGGCTTATCGTCTATAATATAATCGTAAAATTAATTCAGAAACTTTATCCGCATTATGCCTAATTGTATTATTATCAACGATTCCTACATCATTATTTTTTTATTAATTTTATTCCTAACTCTTGTATTTTTTTCTTGATCGATTTTTGACCGGTTCTTGTTTTTCTTTGTGATATTTCGATAAAATACTATCATCAAACTCACGTGAATTCGCAATTACTAAATCAAAAATATTCTCTTCTACATGTTTGTTTATTGCAACTACATGATCAGAAACAGAATAATTATCCGTCTCTCCATGCTGAGTCATAACATTACAAACATATATCTTCTTAGCATTACTTTCTCTTATTTTTTTCTGAGACTTTAGATATTACTAAATTAGGAATTATAGAAGTATATAAGCTACCTGGTCCCATTATTATATAATCCGCCTGCTCAATAGCCCTTAATACATCTTCATTTGGTTTAACTCTAGAAGGGGTGATATACACATGATCTATTACTCCTCCAGCTTCAGTTATCGAAGATTCTCCCCTTATAATTTCACCTGTCGACAATACTGCGTTTAAAGTTGCTATATCATTAGTTGTCGGCAAGACAGTACCACGTACATTTAAAATTTTACTCATAACTTTTACTGCTGAAGAAAAGTCCCCATGTATATCAGTCATAGCCGCTATCATTAAATTACCTACTGGATGTCCCTTAACCTCACCGCTATCAAAGCGATATTGGAACATTTTCTCTAAATACGGCTCCACATCTGATAATGCTGCTATAACATTTCTTATATCTCCTGGTGAGGGAATATTCATATCACTTCTTATCTTTCCAGAGCTTCCTCCGTCATCTGCTACCGTTACTATGGCCGTTATATCAAGAGGATATTTTTTTAATCCTCTTAAAAGAACTGATAACCCCGTTCCTCCTCCAATAGTAACCACTTTTTACTTTAGTTCTCATATCATTACCTACCCTTATTAATATCTCTATGTTCTAAGTGTACTCTATAACCCAATTTTGAAATATCTTCATACAATCTTCTCGCAACACTTACAGAACGGTGTTTCCCACCTGTACAACCCACAGCTATTGCAACCTTATCTCTTCCTTCATATTGATATTTATCTACCATATACGTAATAAGATCTAAATACTTATCATAAAACTCTTGAGTAACTTCATCATCAAAAAAACATAATTGTAGACTTCATTATCTTGCCCAGTTTTTCTCTAAGTTCATTAATATAAAATGGATTTTTAAAAATCGAACATCCAAGATATTATCGGCATCTATCGGCACCCCGTATTTATATCCAAAACTAGAAATTGTAATATGATAACTATCTTTTTCTCAATTCCAAAATCTCCTAATATTTTTCTTCTTCAAATCTTTTTACAGACGTATTAGTTGTATCGTAAATATAATTTGCAATACCTTTAACCTCTTCCATATCTTTTCTTTTCTTGCGAAATACCTTCAAGCAAACTAAATTCCGTCGACAATGGGTGATTTTTCTAGTCTCTTTATATCTATTAACTAACACCCTGATCATCGCTATCCAAAAATATTATTTTTCACATCAAAAATACTCACTATGTTGTATTTTCTTTAATAATTCTTTTAAATCTACAAAAAGGTGTTTGCTTCTGATATCTATACTTATTGCTGTTTTTATCAATCTCTTTTCTTCAATTATTCTTAAAAAAATCTTCCACTACTAATCCTGGTAAATTGTCCGTACAAAAAAATACCCTTGATTTTCAAAGACTTCTAACGCTGTATTTTTCCCTGCTCCACTTATTCCCGTGATTATAACTAACTTTTTCTTCATAATTTCACATCCATTTTTATAATATTCTATAAGTCTTATGGAATAATAAATCCAGTTTAACAAAGAAATAATAAACTGTTCCATTTCTCTATTGTACAACATTTCTATATATTTGTGTAGTATTTTAAAGATATAAAAAGAAAACTACCATAAGAATCTATCTTACAGTAGTTTTTAAGTTAATTATGAATTAGTTCTATTTCTATTAGTAGTGGTTGTGCCAGTTGTTCTACTAGTTGTAGTTCCTGTTGTATTTCCTCTCGTTGTTGTGTTACTATTTGAAGATCCATTTTTGATTTCTAATTATTGTAGTATTACTATCATTTGAGTTACTATCAGTTCTACTATTATCACTATCGCCATCATTTTGTTTATCTTTTTCTTCTTGATTACGTTTTTTCTCTTCTTCATTACGTTTATTCTCTTCTTCAATTTGACGGCGTTCACTTTCAGAAATAACTTTAACTCCTCCATTTAAAGAACCCACATTCCTGGTACTGAGAATCCTTTTTGGTGGATGAATACGAACAATATTTTGCATATTAATTCGATACAATGCTTGCGTTCTTTGAGTATCAGCTTGAGTCATATACTTCGTTGGACCATCAATTGCATCAAATCCCTGCCATACAGCCATCGTGTAATTACTAGTATATCCAATTGTCCAAGAATCTTTAGAATAATTATCTATATCAAAATTATACTTTTGAGCTTCTCCTTCACCGAATGTAGTTGTACCTGTCTTAACAGCCATATCAGCTCCACTAATACGAGCAAACGAAGCTGTACCATTTACTACATTTCTTAACATTGAAGTCATAATGTACGCAGTTGATTCTTTAATAACACGTTTTCTGTCATCTTTACTGAAGCTCTTCACTTCAGAACCTTCACTATCGTAGACCCTTTTAATAGCTTTCGGCGTTGCATAGTATCCTCCATTACTAAATGGAACATATGCTCCTGCCATTTGTAATGGCGAAAATCCATCTCCACTTCCTCCTATTGGAGTAGTAATAGAATCATCTGTGATTTCCATACCTACATTAGCTGCATATTGTTTTACTCTATTAAACCCAACCTCTTGGTATGTTTTAATCGCTGGAATATTGGATGACCATACTAATGCATTATTTATAGTAATATTACCACGAAATCTTCTATCCCAGTTTTGAATTTGTGAACCTTGAAGTTTAGAGTCATTAACTATATGATCAGAACCCCAATTTAAATACTCAATCGCTGGTCCGTAAGCTAGTATTGGTTTAATCGATGAACCAGGTTGTAATTTAGCTTGTGTTGCAATATTAAACCCATGGAATGTTTGTTTTTACCTCCATAAAGAGCGGCTATACCACTATTTTCGTTATTCAGTACAACCATAGCCACATTACTTGCTTGTTTTATTCCTGCATAGTTAGCATTTACACTTTCTGTTAAAGTATCTTGAATTTTTGAATCAAAGTTAGTATAAATTTTAAGACCTAAGTTTAATACGTCACCTTCATAATCTTTAAATTCTTTACTATTTTTAATTCATTTACAATTTGATTCATATATGAGTATATTTTTGAATCAAATTCACTTGATAATAATACCGTTCACTTTCGTCACGTTCTATTAATCCATCTAATACATTAGTTTTTTGAGCTGCTGTTGATTCTGCTTCGAGATTTTCCCATGGTACTGCATTAAATACAATACAGTGTCACGACGAGCTTTAGCCGCTTCAGGATTATCATATGGATTATATGTATTAGGATGTTGAGGTAACCCTGCTAAAAGCGCCATCTGCGGAAGTGTTAATTGATTTAACTCTTTTTCCAAAATAGTACTTAGACGCTGTTTTTAATCCATATACTCCATCTGAATAATAGATTCTATTCACATACATAGTAAATATAGATTCTTTATCGTAGTTTTGTTCAAGTTTATATGCAAGATATGCTTCTTGAACTTTACGTTTTTACACTCTTATTATCATCTAAAAACGTTCTTTTTAATTAACTGTTGAGAAATTGTAGATGCTCCTTGCGAACCAAATCCACTCGTAAGGTTAGATACTACTGCACCTATTAAACGTCTAAAGTCAACTGCTCCATGTTCAAAAAAATCTATTATCCTCTGTAGCTAAAATTGCATCCTGCATTTTTTTCGGGAATATCTGCCGTTTCTAAATTTTTCACCAATTTGATTTCCTAATTTTTGCTACTTCATTATTGTTCGTATCATAAACAATTGTTCTAGAATTGTTATCTAAGATTTTTGAATCAAATGCTGGTGCTTGATAAATCCAAAACACGCATAATAAGAATAAAGATATAATAGCAACACTTGCTGCATACAATCCATATCTTAATATTTTCATCCATAGTTCCTTATTATTCTTTTTAAAATTAGGTTTACTTATTCTTTTTGGTCCTATTGGTCGCCTAGGTCCTCCAGGTCCATTTCCTCTTGCTGCCTGTTGAGAATTTCTCGGTTGAGATGGTGGTAACGTTTGTCTTTGATTTGTACCTTGTGGTCTTTTTAGGTGGAATAGGACGACTTGAGCTTGGTCCTCCTCTCCTCATAATTTCTTCATTTGTTAATGGTCGCCTTGATTGACCACTATTTATTGGATTATTATTTCCTCTAGATATATATCCACCTGGCATGACACTCTTTCTTTCTTGAGAGTGCCCTATCTTTTCTCGATAACCGATTATTATTATTTTCTTCCATAGCATATCCTCTCTTTTTATATATTTAAACTTTCACTTTATTCATATTTATTTTTCATAATAAAATGGTATAATATACTACACTAATTTTTAATGTATAATTGAAAAATCAATTTTTCTTTGTATATATTAACTATTATTTAACAATATTGTAATATAAGAAAAAGATCTTCCAATTATATACTTATTAATTAATATTAAACTTAAATCATTTATTATTTTCCCTCAATTAAAAATATAATTTATAAACAAAAAAAGAAGCTTTCTTTATACCAAGCTAAGAAAATCAGACTAGAAATCTAACTTTCTGAAATCAGCTTACATACAATAATAGCTTCTTCTTAAAAATTTTTTTATTTAGTTTCTATAACTTCAATATTATCAATAGCCGCTTTAGCCGCTGCTATTCTCGCAATTATCACCCTATATGGCGAACAAGATACATAACCTAATCCTATTTTAGAGCATAATAAGATTGATTTCTCATCTCCTCCATACTCTCCACAGATTCCTAACTTAATACTAGGTTTAACAGTTTTAGCTTTTTTTCAACTGCAATTTTCATAAGTTCTAATACTCCACTTTCATCTAAATGAATAAATGGATCAGACTCTAATATATTCTTTTTCTTATAAATATCAATAAATTTCTCAGCATCATCTCTAGAATAGCCAAATGTTAGCTGAGTTAAATCATTAGTTCCAAAACTAAAAAGAAATCCGCATGTTTAGCAATCTTATCAGCAATTATGCATGCACGTGGTATTTCAATCATAGTTCCCACTTTATAATTGAAATCTTCATTATACAATTGAATCTCTTTTTCTACAAGTTCTACTATTTTTCTCACGCAATACTGCAAGTTCCTTTTCTAAACCTACTAAAGGAATCATAATCTCAACATTTACTTCTATACCTTCTTTACTGGCTCTAATCGCCGCTGCACTAATCGCTTTTGCTTGCATTAAGTAAATTTCCGGATACGTAATACCAAGTCGACAACCACGATGCCCCATCATAGGATTGAATTCGGCAATACTAGCAATTTTTGCTTCTAACTGATTAACACCAACTCCTATTTCCTCGGCAATAACTTTTTATAGTATTTTTCATCTTTAGGTAAAAATTCATGAAGTGGTGGATCTAATAATCTTATATTAACTGATTTTCCTTTTGCCACTTTAAAAATTCTATAAAAAAATCTTCACTTTGAATTGGCTGTAATCGATCTAAGAATCTAATTCTCTCATGAGTGTCACTCGCTAAAATCATTTTTCTAACTAAACTTATTCTATCTTCTTCAAAGAACATATGTTCAGTTCTACATAATCCAATTCCTTCAGCTCCAAAATCAAAGGCAACTTTAGCGTCAACTTCATTATCCGCATTTGCTAGTACTTTAAGATTCCTAATTTCATCAGCCCATCTTAAAAGTTTATTGAATCTATCACTGAATCTAGCATCAATTTTATCAACTTCTCCTAGATAAATTCTACCACTACTTCCATCAACAGAAATAGTATCTCCTTCTTTTAATATGTTATCTCCAATTTTTCAATGTTTTTTTCACTGTAATTAATAATCATATTTTGACAACCACAGACACAACATTTACCCATACCTCTTGCTACTACAGCGGCATGTGATGTCATACCTCCACGTAAAGTTACAATTGCCTCCGAACTAATCATACCTTCTATATCTTCAGGGAAGTTTCTTCTCTTACTAAAATAACAGGTTTTGTTTTTCGCTGCTTCTACCGCTTCTTGTGCTGTGAAATAAATACCACCGACTGCTGCTCCAGGTGATGCTGCTAATCCTTGAGTTAATTGTTTAGCTTCTTTTAATGATTTTTTTCTTCAAATGTAGCATGAAGAAGTTTATTAATCTCTTCAGTTCCTATTCTTAAAATTGCTTCCTCCTTAGTAATAACACCTTCTTCTACCAATGAAACAGCAACTTCTACAACAGCATTCGGAGTCCTTTTCGCATTCCTTGTTTGAAGAATATATAGTTTCCCATCCTCAATAGTAAACTCAATATCTTGCATATCTTTATAGTGTTTCTCTAGTTTTTTAGATATTTCCTCGAATTCTTTATATAAATGTGGCATATCATCTTTTAAAACGCTAATATTCTTTGGTGTTCTAATACCAGCTACTACATCTTCACCTTGTGCATTAATCAAATATTCACCAAATAACTTATCTTCGCCAGTGACTGGATTTCTACTAAACGAAACGCCAGTGCCGCAATTATCTCCCATATTTCCAAATACCATAGCTTGAATATTAACAGCAGTACCTAATTTATCACTTATATTATGAAGTCTTCTGTACACTTTAGCACGGTTATTGTTCCATGATTTAAAAACAGCCTCTATAGCTAACATAAGCTGCTCCTTAACACTCATCGGAAATTCACGCCCTACCTCTTTTTTTATAGATTTCCTTGAACTCTTCAACAATATTGAATAAGTCCTTTTCATTCATATCACTATCTTGTTCATAGCCATTTTTATTTTTTTAACTCTTGTTAAAACTTCTTCAAATTTATACTTTTTCAACATTCATTACAACATCAGAAAACATTTGAATAAATCTTCTATAACTATCATAAGCAAATCTATAATTATTATTTTTCTTAGCTAATGCTATAGTAGTCTCATCATTTAAACCAAGATTCAAAAATTGTATCCATCATACCAGGCATAGAGTGCACCGCACCACTACGAACAGATACCAATAATGGATTATCTATACTTCCTAATCTTTTCTCAATATTTTTTTCTAAAATCTCAAGTTGCTCATTTATTTGTTTTTAAAATTTCGGGTTTAATCCTCTCCCCATTTTTCATAATAACTATTACAGCTTTCAGTAGTAATAGTAAAAACCGGGCGGAACATTTTATCCCTAAACTTTTCATCTCTGCAAGGTTAGCACCTTTCCCACCTAATAAAGATCTCATATCTTTATTTCCTTCACTGAAATTATAAACATATTTTTGACATTTTTAATATCCCCCTATAGAAACTTCATCACTTTATGAAATTTCTCTATATAATCCTTAGCTAAATCTCTAATCCTCGTTCTCTCATAATTCCAATAATTAATTCTGCTGTTTCTTCAATAGCCTTATTCTCAACATCAATTATCAGGGCATCCAAGTTTTTCCATTACTTCTATTGCGTATTCTAATTCTTCAAAAAAATTTGGATTTCATCTGTATAATCTGTATTTTTCATCAACTCCGAGAGTTTTAAGCCTCTCTCTCTTAGCTTATTAAGTTGTTCAACAGAATTTGTTAAACCAATAATTTTTCTTTTTACTTCATATAATTGTTCTGGTAACACCAATCCTTGAACTATCGGTACATTCATAACCTTTATGTTTCTATTTGCAAGGTATAAACTTAACGGAGTTTTTGATGTTCTTGATACTCCTAAGATAACTATATCCGCTTCCCTTAGTCCATTAATATCCTTTCCATCATCATATTTTACAGCAAATTCCAAAGCATCAACTCGTTTGAAATACTCAACTCCCATCTTCCTATTTAGTCCCCGGATTCCCTTTAGATTTTTAATCCAAGTTTATCTTCAAAAGTACTAAGCATTTCACTTAAAAGATCTATGACCTTTATATTTTTTTCTAAACTTTTTTTCTTAATATATTCAGATAAAGTGCCATCCACTAAAGTTTGAACTATTACATCGCCCTCTTTCGCATTAGATATAATACAATCTACTTTTTCTACAGTACAAACATTAGAATTTTTTTAATATCTTATATTGCACATCTCCATAGGAAAACTGAACTAGTGCTGCATCAACAACATCTTTAGCCGTATTACCTATTGAATCTGAAATTATATGTACAGTTAACATATTATCCCTCCAGTATCTCTAACAATAACTTTATTAAAGTAGTTTTTTTGATATTTTCCCAACGATTACCTTCCCGTCATCTTCATCTCTTACAACAGGTAAGCAATCTATCTCATGTGAAATTAACTTTCTTAATGCATCACTTACTAACTCATCTTCATAGATATATATTACATTCGGCACTCTAGTCATAGCCAATGCTATAGGAAGAGTTTGTCCATCAGCATTTCTAGCTAATTTCAACATATCCTTTCTCGATGTAACACCTGCAAGATGATTTTTTCTCATCAACAATAAAAAAATTGTCCCTACATCATAAACAAACAACTTCGATAATACATCTGAATAATTCGCTGTAGTTTTTGGCAGTTATTGCTATCCCCATTACATCTTTTTACTAATTTACTTTTTACTTCTTCACGTTGCTCTCCTGGTGAAAAGTTATAATTGTAATAATATCCAACATTTGGTTTTGGCTTCTAAAATTTCTAACATCCCTAATACTGCCAAATCATTTCTCAATGTAGACTTTCCAAGTGCCAATTTTTCAGCTATCTCATCACTTGTTATCGGTTGAAAATCCTTTACTATTTCAATTATAGCTTTGTGTCTTTCTGTAAGTTTCATTCTGCCTCCTTCTTGTACTATAATTTTGTATTATACAATATATTACACATTAATTCAAGGGTATAACTTAAATAATGTGTAATATTCTGAAAAATATGACATATTTATAGGAGTAACAGGACCAACCCAAAAAGTCCTAAATTTTAACAAAATGTATATGATAATTCATAGTCGCAGTGGTTTATTGATATCTAAATTTGCTTTATAAAAGCTTTTTAGATATTTATTAAGCTTTTGCGGAGGGTGACTTGTAAAAATCGATTTCTCCGAAATCACGATTTTTGAGTCACTCCCTAAACACATTATTTATAAATGCATAAAAAGAGTTACTCGATATCTATTTTATTTAATTTTTAAGTTTGTATGTGTTATAATAATCTTAATAATAAATTGAGGGGAAATATCGCATGTCAAAAATTATCAAAATTATTCGCAATCGGTACAGGAATAGCCGTTGCCAATTACTATTCAAAAAAATCCAAACAAGGTTGAAGAACACGCAGAGTATGTTAAGAGAAAATCTAAAGATTACTACGGATACACACGTTGCATGATTCGCTACACTAAGAAAAAAACGGTGTTGAGGAGGCTGCAATCTATCTTTATAATGACCTAGTAAAAAAATCTTAAGAAAGCGAAAGATGCTTTAGAAAAACAAATACAACGATGCTGTTGATTACGGAAAAGAACTATCTACTAACATTTCAGACATTAAAGAACACGTTTCTAACGTTAAAGAATACACTGCAGAAGTTAAAGAAAAATTTAGGAGAAGCTAAAAAAATTGTTGAAGACTTCAAACCATCAGTAGAATTATACAAAGAAAAAAAGCAATGGCTTCTTTAGAAAAAATTAAAGATCAAGTATCTAATATCAAAAAGACGTTGACGAATCAAATGTTCAAGAAAAAAAGTTGAAGATTTCGCTAATAAATCAACTGAAACTCTAGGCACTGTAAAAGAACGTGTTGAAACTGAAGTATTAAATAATACTACTGAACAAGAAGAAAAATAATAAATACACAAATTAAATATGGGAGTGACTCAAAAATCGCAATGATCTTCGAGTCACTCCCACTCTTCTTTATCTTATACTATTTTTAAATTATCTAATGCAGCTATTCTTTCTTTAACACTATCATATTGTTCTTGATATGTTGCTTGTTTTTCTTTTTCTTTAGCTACAACCGCTTCGGAGCAGAACCTACAAATTTTTTTCATTAGAAAGTTTTTTTATTTACTCTATCTAATTCTTGTTGTAATTTTTTTCTAATTCTTTTTCCTAAACGTTCTTTTTTTCTTTATCCACATCAATTAAATCACTTAATGAAACGTAGATTTCAGCGCCTGGTAAAATACGACTAATATCAGTTTCACTTGCTTCTACTTCGCGTTCAATAATAAGTTCGCTAGGACGAGCAAATTTTTTTCTAAATACGCACTACCATTTAATAGTACTTCTTTTACGCTATCTTGTGAGTATTTAATCTTAATAGGAATCTCACGAGACATTGGCGCATTCACTTCACTACGGATATTACGTACTGCTGTGATTACATCTTGGATGAATTGCATATCTTCAGTTTCTTTTTCAAATACTAGACCTTCTTCAACTTTAGCAAATTCACTAGTTACAATACTATCTCCAGCGTGAGGGATGTGTTGCCAGATTTCTTCAGTTACGAATGGCATAAACGGATGTAACATTTTTTAGAGAAGCATCAAGAACATATACTAAAATAGATTTAGTAGTTTTCTTCGCGACTTCATCTTCACCATTTAATGAAATCTTAGCAATTTCAATATACCATGAACAGAATTCTTCCCATACGAAGTTATATAGAATACGGCTTGCTTCACCAAATTCATATTTTTTTCGAATAATCTTTCAAAGTCTTCAATAGTTTTTAGCAAGTTTTGTTAAAATATATTTATCAGCTAATGTTTTTTTCTCCAGTTAAATCAATATCGCTGTATTCAAAACCTTCAAGGTTCATGATTACGAAACGAGAAGCGTTCCAAATTTTTATTGATATAGTTCCAACTTGCTTCAATTTTCTCAGTTGAGTAACGTAAATCTTGACCTGGCGTTGAGTTAGTAGCTAAGAAATAACGTAAGCTATCAGCTCCGTATTGTTCGATTACTTCCATTGGATCTACACCATTACCAAGTGACTTACTCATCTTACGACCTTGTTCATCACGTACTAAACCATGAATTAAACAATCTTCAAATGGACGAGTTCCTGTAAATTCTAATCCTTGGAATACCATACGAGCAACCCAGAAGAAGATGATGTCATATCCAGTTACTAAACAGCTATTTGGATAGTAACGTTTGAAATCTTCACTGTCTAAATCTGGCCATCCTAATGTAGAGAATGGGAATAATGCTGAAGAGTACCAAGTATCAAGAACATCTTCATCTTGAACATAGTTTTCAATATCTTTTGGTGGATTTACATCAACATAAACTTCACCAGTTTCTTTGTGATACCATGCTGGAATACGGTGTCCCCACCATAATTGACGAGAAATACACCAGTCCTGGATATTTTCCATCCAAGTATTTAACGTATTTTCAAAACGAGGTGGATAGAAGTTAACTTTTCTATCTGCATCTTTTTGATTTTCTAAAACTTTATCAGCAAGAGGCTTCATGTCAACAAACCATTGTTTAGAAAGATATGGTTCAACAACAGCACCACTACGCTCAGAGTGTCCTACTGAGTGAAGGTGTTTTTTTCGATTTTGAAGCATACTCCACTTTCTTGTAAATCAGCGATAAGAGCTTTACGACATTCAAAACGATCCATTCCGTTATATTTATCTGCACGTTCATTCATAACAGCACCTTCATCCATAACGATGATACGTTCTAAGTTATGACGTTCTCCAACTTCAAAGTCGTTTGGATCGTGAGCAGGAGTTATTTTAACTACCCCACTTCCGAAATCTTTTTCTACATATTCATCTGCAATAACAGGAATTTCTTTATTTGTTACTGGTAAAAGAACTGTTTTACCAATATATTTTTGATATCTTTCATCTTCAGGATGAACAGCAACCGCAGTGTCTCCGAATAAAGTTTCAGGACGAGTAGTTGCTACTTCTAGATAATCCCCACTTCCATCAGCTAAGAAATATTTAAGATGATAGAATGCACCTTCTACGTCTTTGTGAATTACTTCAATATTAGATAATGCAGTTCTTTGAACTGGATCCCAGTTAATAATTTTCTCACCACGGTAGATTGTACCATTGTTATAGTGATCTACGAAAATTTTCGTAACTGCTTTGTTTAATCCTTCATCTAATGTAAATCTTTCTCTTGAATAGTCTAAACCTAATCCAAGCTTAGCCCATTGTGCACGAATATATCCAGCATACTCCTCTTTCCATTCCCATGCACGCTCTAAGAATTTTTCACGACCTAAGTCATAACGACTTAATCCTTCTTCACGCATTTTAGCTTCTACTTTAGCTTGAGTAGATATACCAGCGTGGTCCATCCCTGGAAGATAAAGTACATCAAATCCTTTAAGACGTTTATAACGTGTTAACATGTCTTGTAGAGTTGTATCCCAAGCATGCCCAATATGTAATTTACCAGTTACATTTGGTGGCGGAATTACGATTGTATATGGATTCTTTTTACTTTTATTATCAGCTTTAAAAACTTCTTTTTCCAACCACCAGTTGTAGCGATTATTTTCTACTTCGGTCGGATTATATTTTGTAGACATTTCAGTCATGACTGTTCCTCCTAAATTTTTATTTTATTATTAATTATTTTTACTTTTACTAGTTATATTGGTGATATTTTTTCTAGGTAAAAAAAATAACCTCCATCCCTACATAAGGACGAAAGTTTCCGTGGTACCACCTTTATTCTAATTATATAAATTAGCACTTAATAAGATTAACGCTCTAACCACGTTTTAAAAGCTACTTACTTTCACTCTAAATGCTCACCGGCTACTTCAAAGTTCTGCCCTGGAGAAATCTCTCAACCACTGATTTCTTTTCTGTATCCTACAGTACGCAAGAACTTCTACTTATCGGCTCATCGCATATATTTTTATAATTAAAATATGTTTAATATAATAACACACTTTTTTTATAATGCAAGTGAAATGAAAAACTTTGTAATTATAGTGCGTAAGAATTTGTTAATTTCTATAAAGTTCCCTATCTTTTATATTTTTGACATCCTAAAGAAATAATAGTATAATATCTTTAGATTAGAGGAGGTGCTAATATGCCAAACATTAAATCAAGTACAGATTTACGTAATAATTACAATGAAATCTCTTCGTTTTGTCATGAGACAGGTGAGCCCTATCTTTTATTACAAAAATGGTCGTGGAGATCTTGCTGTTATGAGCATTGATTTATTCAATAAATTCATGGGAAGATATGAACTATATCAACTTTTTAGAACAAAGTGAATCTGATTTTTACAAATGGTCGTATCCTTACTTTTTGATGATTCCATAAAAAGTTTGAGAGAGGATCTAAAAATGGAACATTATAAAAATACTTGTTTCTGAAACTTATCACAAAGATCTAAAAGATATAATCCATTATATTTACCACAATTTAGATGCACCACTTACTGCATCCACCTTACTTGACGAGATAGAATCTACTGTTTCTACTCTTTCTATCATGCCTCTTCGCTATGGATTAGTTGATGATGCCTTTCTACGCCGTAAAGAATTTAGAAAATGTCTTGTTAAGAATTACATCATTTTTCTATAAAAGTGAACAAAGAAAATAAAACTGTAATGATTCACCGAATTCTTCATGCAAGACAAAAAAATGGATTGATGTCCTATAAAAAAACATTCGAGATAAATATAAAAAAAGTACTTCAATGATTAGAAATCTAATTCTATCATCGAAGTACTTTTTTTAAATCATAATCTTCTTTTCTATTTTTCCATGCTGTGGCGTTATCTATTTTAATTGGTAAATTATCTAAATAGAACTCCGGATCTTTTTCCTTCTTTATGTTGTTTCACGTAGTCTTTTAATACTACATAAACTACACCAGAAAGACCGATAATCGCGATTAAGTTTAGTAAACTCATGATACCCATTGTTACATCGGCAAGTCCCCAAACTAGGTCTAAGTTCATTACACTTCCTACATACACAAAGATACACACTATAACACGATAAACATTTACAGCCCATTTTTTTAGGAAGTAAGTATTGAATGTTTGTTTCTCCGTAGTAGTAGTTACCAATAACTGAACTATATCCGAATAAGAAAAATTGCTACGATTAGGAAAATTGTTCCGATGCTTCCTACTTGTGAAGTTAAGGCAGCTTGTGTAAGTTGGATACCTTGTAACTTACCAGCTCCATATTCAACACCAGGATATAATAAGATTAAGAATGCTGTTGCTGTACATACTAAGCATGTATCGAAGTAAACTCCTAGAGTTTGGATAAAGCCTTGTTTAGCTGGGTGAGTACTATCAGCTGTTGCCGCTGCGTTAGGAGTTGATCCTAAACCTGCCTCGTTAGTGAACATACCACGTTTAATTCCTAAAAGAATAGATGTTCCCCATACCAATTACTCCACCACCTACTTGTTCAAGACCAAATGCTGATCTAACAATTTGAACAAGAACACCAGGTAATTTGTCAATATTAATAACCATAATAACTAATACGATAAATAAGTACGCTACTGCCATAACAGGAACTAACCATTGAGTAATTTTAACAACTTTTGTTACACCTCCAAAAATTACGAAAATTGTAAGAATTAGTAGTGCAATCCCTGCGATGTGTGTGTTAACATCATATACTTGTAAAGCTTGAGCAATAGTGTTAGTTTGAACTGAGTTAAACGCTACACCATAAGTTACTGAAATAACAATCGCAAATAACACACCCATCCATTTTTGTCCAAGACCTTTTTCCATATAGTAAGCAGGCCCACCGCGATAAACACCTTTTTTATCACGAACTTTATATACTTGGGCTAATGTTGATTCTGCAAATGATGAAGCTCCTCCAAAAAGAGCCATTACCCACATCCAAAATACTGAACCAGGTCCTCCCATTGCGATCGCAATAGCAACCCCGGCAATTGTTCCAGTACCTACTCTTGACGCAGCCGAAATAGTGAATGCTTGGAATGCTGAAACCCCTTTTTGTTCTCCATCTTCACCTACTTTTGGCTTTTCAGTAATAAGTCTGAACATTTCTTTGATATAAGTAAATTGAACAAACTTCGCACTAAATGTAAAATAAATACCAGTAACCATTACTAACCCTATTAGAAAATAAGTCCACATAAAGTCGTTAACGGTAGTTAATAATTCTAAAAATCTATCCATTAAGAGTCAACTCCTCGTTAAATTTATTTTATTATGTAACCTATTATACTTTAAAAAAATAATACACTCGTTAATATACGTTAGAAAATCTTACATAAATCTAACATATTGTAAAAAAATATTAATAATAGCCGAGTAAATCCTCTTATAAAATAAAAAAATCTTACAAGAAAAAAACCGAGAGATTTAAACACGTAATCAAATCTCCCGGATACTTTTTTTATTAAATATATTCAATTCTATTTACTTCTTCATTATTATTCATTGGATACTCGCTGAAGCCATTATTCATATTAGGAACGACCAGTCTTCTACCTCGAGCTTTTTAATATAGAGTTTATTTCATAACTGCTTAGCATGTTATAATCTAATTTCTCCTGAAGTACATATTCTCCACTTCTAATTCTAGCTCTAATATCTGTCGCAGCAACAAAGTAAACAACCATAAAGACAATAGAGAATATTAATTGTGCTAGTGAAAAAAATACTACTTAATGTACTATTACTAGCTCCTTGGAAAATAAAGCCACTAAATGAAGATAAAATTGTTAGTGTAGCTTGAATATATAATACTACCCTTCTACCTTTTTGTATCAAAGATTGGTAAGTACATTATAAATAACATAATGAAGTTAAATATATAAACTACTAATCCCCCGACCGCTAATAATACAACTCCAGTAATTAGTAAACCAGCATACTGTTCCTTAAAAAGCATCAGTAGTAAATCGTAAATCTACCAGTAATAACAATAAGGCTCCAAGTACAGCAGATGGAATCGCAAAAGTTAGTATATACGCTATTCCCCAATTGTTTTTTCCATACACGTCCTTTGTACTCTTTATAAATTCTATAAGTATTATAGAAAGGTATAAATGCAGTACTGACCTAACCCTCAAGTATATCAAACATAATTTTTTTGAAAAATAGCTGTAATAATATACCCGACAATAAAAAAATATAAGTAATACCATTATAACAATAGCTAACACTTGATGTAATATGTACTCATCAAAATTAAACATAAATAATCCCTCCTTAATTTAAATATTCTTTCACCTTTATTATACTAAAAAAATCTTTATAAATTAATAGTAAAAAAAGAATGAAATCGTCTGAAAAGACAACCTCACTCTTTACAATTATTTATGATAGCTTGCTCCTGTTATTATACGGTAAGCTCTATACACTTGTTCAAGTAAAACAACACGCATCATTTGATGTGGAAACGTCATTTTACTAAACGATAATGCAAAATCACTACGCTTTTTTTAACACTATCAGAAAGACCATAGCTCCCACCAATTACCAATGCCACATCACTCTTACCTGTAAGCATTAAATTATCAATTTTTGATGCAAATTCTTCACTTGATAAATTCTTACCTAAAATTTCCAAAGTAATAACATATTGATTATCTTTAATTTTTTTGATAATATATTATTCCCTTCTTTTTCCATCGCAAAGAGCTATTTCTGAATCATTCTCTACCTTTACTTTTTCATCAGAAATTTCAATAGTATTTAACTTAATATATGCTCCAAGACGTTTTTCATATTCTTTTTATAGCGTCTCTATAAAATTTCTCCTTAACTTTACCTACACAAATCAAAGTTACTTTCATCAGAACCTCTTTCTATCTACACATCTTTACCAAGAACAAATTTTTTTCAATAGCATAAGCAAACCCATCTTCATCATTTGATTTAGAAATAAAATTTTGCCGCTTCTTTTTAAAAGTAGGATTAGCATTATCAACCACAACTCCCATACCAGCGAACTCAATCATGCTTAAATCATTAAGACCATCACCTAATGCCATTACATTCTCATTTGTTAAACCAAGTTTTTTACATAACGAATCTAAAGATACTCCTTTAGAAATACCTTTATCATTAATTTCGATAAAGAACGGTTTAGACATAGCAACCTCATACTCATCACCTAATTCAAGCGCTAGTTTATCTTTCACCGTAACAGCTTCATCAGGATGTTTAAGTATTATTACCTTAGCCGCACCTTCTTTAATATCATCTTTCATATTTTCACTAATTACTAATTCTGCACTTACTAAACCAGACTCAATTCGTGCATATTCATTATCACGATTCGTAAGAACTTTCCCACCTTGGTAAGTAAGAATATCACAATCATTCTCCAAAGCAACATCTATTAAGAACTTAATTCTCTCAGGAGATAAAAACTTCTCATAGATCACTTCATTCGTTTTAAGATTAGCAATTCTAGCACCATTAAATGAAAGCAAGTAGTTATCATAACTATCTAGTTGTAAATCTTCTACTATACTCATCATTCCAAAATCAGGTCTACCCGATGCTAAAATAACTTTAATATCTTGTTTCTTACACTCTTCAATTACTTCTCTATTTTTCTTAGAAATCTCACGATCACTATTTAATAGCGTATCATCAATATCTGTAACAACTAATTTTATCATACAAAAAGCTCCTTTTTATCACTAGGGGGTGCAAAAACCCTCTTAGGGGGTGCATCATTTAACGATTTGTTCTATCCTTGATTTAATCATATTCTTCAAATCTGTTTAACCCTAGTTTACTCAATATATTATATCAGATAACCTTAATCTCTCATAGTAAAAAGAAAAAAAGTCATATCAATCTGATATGACTTCTCCCCTTTCCCCAAATGAATTTCTATTCTTTTTCCTTTATGAATTATTAACTTTTCTACTTAAATAAATAACTTAAACCTAGAAATAAAACTACTATCCCTCCAATAAAAATAATATATCCTATTATTTTTAAACTTTTATCATACTTCATCTTAACTTCTATATTTTTCTTGAATGCGTTCAGCTCCTCACCAGTCATTCCTGCTAATAAATTATAACTTTTTTTAAATAATAAAAAGATATGATGTATATATAGAAATATAGCTAATAAAAGATGTATTAGCATCGCTTGAGATACTGATATCCTCTATAAAAATATGATACAAATATAACCGTTCCTACCATTGCCATTATATAGATATATTTTTATTCATTTATTACACCTTCTTCATCCGTAAAATAATCTACCTAATTGAAGTCCATGCTGTCACTAACAATACTAATGCTGTAATAATAACTATATATCCTACAATTTTTGCTGTTTTTATTACTTTTTCTTCCTCAGAATTATTTTTTTATTTCGATCGCTTTTTTTCTTCTGTCATACCTGCTAATAAATTATAACTTTTTACTATCAATAAATAGCCTGTATACATATCGATAAAGAAAAATTAAATATAAAAATTTTTCATATTTATTATGCTCCCAGCGTTTCTGATAATAAAATTATTATAAATATTATAACTAACATAATCACCATATAGCTTTTTCTTTTCATATTTAAATTAATCCCCACCTTTCTATCCCCTTAAAATATTCATCATTATTTCTTAATTCTGATTTAAGTTTTTTTGATGATTCAGTCAATATATATTTCATCAATTCTATTTTTTTCATTATTATCGAAGAATTCATTTAATAAATTATCTATATTTTTTTAAATCAGGAAATAAAAGTGTATGCTATGTTTTTAACTCTTTCATCCTGTTTTTTTACACTATATCCATATACATCAAATTTAATACTAACCTGTACCCATAAATTTGCACCTGCACCTACATTAACAGCTGCAACTACAGTATGGACGCCCTCTACATATACTGCTACAGGAAACACAAATACTACTGATTGAGGGTAGGATCCTCATTACCTGTTTTTTTGTTTTTAAATAATCAGTATAAGTATTCTCATATAAATTGCTTTTTCGGTATTACTTCTAATTCTTCTAATCTAGTATATATCTTTTTATAATTTCTTGCGCTTATATATTCTAATAATAATTTATCTTTTTCAACTTATACATATATATAATATCATCATCTAGTTCATACTTAATTTGAACATTATCTAATTCATCTACATCTGTATTTTCTAATATTTTCTTTATTTCACTTATATTATTAATACTCTCATTATCTGTATTTAATGTGAAATTTTCTTCTGTTACTTTTTCTATATAATACGGTGTCCCAAATATTGTATCGTTACTAAACATAATTTCCGCCTCCTTAAGTAGTTATTTTATAACTATTTCTCATATTTTCATACTTTATAATTGTTGATGTTACTATTTCTTTATAATAATTATTTAACGTCTCTCTAACTTCAGGATTTTTTTATAAATAATAGCACATGCTTGACATGGGTGAACTATGCTTTTTAATGTATTTCTCCAAATTTTTTTATTTTTTCTGATAAGCATAATATAATATTTTTTTCAGGTCCATCAACTTTCAACCATATTTTCATAAAATCATTAAAATTATTGTAATACATTTCTTTCAATAAACCTTTTTGGTATTTACCTGCTTTCATAGATGGTATATATTCCATTGTAAGTCCACAACAATTAATAATATTTCCTAATGGATTTATTCCTAAAAAAATTTAGTACAGACTCACAAGGTTGAAAGTTATAAGTTTCATCCAATTCCCTTCCCTTTTTTTCAATTGTTTTTTTGGTTTTTCAATGAAATCCAAGAAGCTTTAACTTCCGAAAGACATCCTGTCTTTTTCTTTTTATAGATTTTATCTTATTATTGTTAACGAAATCTTCATAACTAAAAGTAGAATCTGCAAAACTTTCTATACTAACTAACGTTATTAGTCCTCTATTGCAAGATGCCTCACAAGCATTTATTATACTTTCGAAAGGAACCCATTCTTGATGATTATCTCCTGTAGAGTAATTTATTTCATTTAATCCTGATTCTAATAACCTGTCTATCATCCTATCTGCAGCTTTTTTTGTTTTTGCCCAAGATGCATTAGTAACTATTCTAGATTTCATCCCCAAATTTTTTTACTAATTCTATAGCTTTAAATAAATCTTCTCCTAACAAAAGTACACTCACCACCTGTAAACACACAAAGTTCTAAAGAATCTTTAAAAGTTGCTATGAGCTTCTAGTATGAAGCTTTCAATCTCTTCATAAGATAATCTTACAGTTATTTTTGGGTGTACATTGAAAACAACATTCTTTACAAGCTGCTGAACATTTATAAGTTGTAAGAATAGTTACTATTTTAGGGTTTATAGGTTCAACTAACATTTTTACACCTCCTCTACATATATTTTTTTATTTTTCTTTTTCTATTTTATATTGTTTCACCTCTCTTAAGTTTATTAATATTTCATCGTAATGTGATATAATTATTAATGAAATTTTTCCTTTCTAAACAATATTTAATTATATTATTTCTAGTTTTCTTATCAATACTAGAAAATGCTTCATCAACAATAATAAATTTAGGTTCTCTATATAATTCTCTTGCAAAAATTATTTTTTTCTTTTTCTCCTGAACTTAGTGACACAGGCATAATTATTTGTTCTTTATTAGCAATAAGTGTTTTAATATTAAGCATATTAATAATTTTTATCTAATTTATCAATATCATATTTTTTTCACCAAGTAGTATATTATTGATGAGCGAGTCAGTATATATAATACTTTCTCCAGTTAATAAACTTAATTTTTGGGGCACTGTTAACTTTCCAACTGGATCTAAACAATCGTCTGTTAATCCTGATAAAATATTCGCAAAATAAACTTTTCCCCACTCCGTTATTGCCGCTAATATAAATCAAATCTCCTTCTCTACAAGAAAATTTTTGGAACACTTAAAGAATCTCCCCAAGGAAATTTTACATTAAAGTTATTTATAATTATTTCATTATTTTTTTCAATATGATTTTTGAACTTTACATATATCCTGGATTCTTCTAAAAAGTATTTTTAACCTATTGTAAGAAACCACTAATATTTTTATAACTAGAAAAAAACTCTGCATAAAGAGATTGTATAGGAGAAAACATTAATCCTTGATAACTTACAAATGTAATTAATTCTCCTATTGAGATTTTTTTCCATTTTTTTATAAATGTTATACCTACAATGAAAATAATTATAGGTGCTATTGAAATCACAAAAGATAATATTGTATTCATAATTAAAATTAATTTATTTTTGAGTTATAGATAATTGTTTATTTTTGATTAAATATAGTATTTATTTTATTTTTTTCTAAAATTAAAAAAATATCATTTACTTTTAACTTCTCTTGAATTAAATAAATTTTCATATATTACCGTTGAGGTGCTATCTTTATTTAATTGTAATTCTGTTGTTTTTTTCTTCAATTTTTTTGCTCCTATCTTCATATATACATATACTACAAACGGCATTAATATTACATTTATTAAAAAAATAGTATATTATTTATTGCAAACATAATAAATGAATAAGCTATCAACAACACTATATTAGTTGAAATACTCCAAAAATATACTGTAAGAATATACAGCAACCACTGAAGTATCATTAGTTAAAATAGTTTGAGAATTCCCTATATCAATATTATTAAATTTAACTTTAGAATTAAAGATTTTTATTGTATAATATTTTTTTAAAGAATAAATATAATTTTGTATTAATTTAATTGATAGATAGTTAGAAATATAATTACCTAATACCTGTATAATAATAATAATTAAAAAAATATTAATAGTACTTTGTATAGTATTTCATAATTTTTGGTATTATTATATCATCAATAATTATCTTAGATAAATAAGGAAGTGGAAGGCTACTAATAATATTTATTATAAAAAAATATTATTATAAAGAATAGACTTCTTTTTATTCTTCACAACGAATTCTGTTATATAACTACTCACGATAATACCCCCTAACTCTTCACCTTTATTATAACAGTTTTTTTAATGTTATTAACAAACAAAAAAACATTTAAATCCTATTTATTAATTACTAAAATATGAGTATGTTTTTCATTGATAAAATGAAGAATTATCTACATATTTCATTCAACAATAATTTTCCCAATTTAATATATTAAAAAGTCCTAAATTGATATGACTTCTCCGTTTTTCAAATGAATTTCTACTCTTTTTTCTTTATGAATTATTATCTTATCTACCAAATAATTAAATAGTCTAGTATCGTATTCTGTTAGTAACTCATCTTGTTTTTTCTAATGAGTCGATAAATATTTTTCAGTTCTCTAACTCTCTTATTTTTTTACTCAGTAAATCTAAGTTTTTCTGTTCTAATTCTTTCTCTAATAATTTATATTCTTCTATCAGCTTATTATATTTTCTAGTGTACTCTTCTTGATCTTGTACTATCTTGGAATTTGTTATTATCAACTTTTCTACATCAGCTCTGATATTTTTCTAATTTTTCTTCGACTTGAATGATTTCATCATCCAATACTCTGTCTTCTTTTATCATCTTCATTAGAAGTTTTTATATTACCTATAATTTCTTTTTCTATTATCAATTACCTTGTTTAGTGCTGATACTATCCATCTTTGAATTTCATCATCTCTTATATGAGGTGTATAACATTTTTCTTCGTTCTTATACTTGTCTTTGCATCTATATATTGTCTCTTTATATTTATCTGTTGAGTGCCATAAATGTCTCACGTATGAACTACCGCAACATCCACACCTAATTTTTTTCCAAAGTAGTTTTTTTCTCTGTATACCATTTTTTTATTTTTCACTTAACTGCACTTGAACCGCATCAAATACTTCTTTATCAATTATTGCTTCATGGCTATTTTTCTACATAATACTGAGGTAGCTCTCCGTTGTTTCTTTTTCTGAGTCTTGTTTAGAAGTCTGCTACATAGTATTTTTGAAGTAAGGCATCCCCTTTATATTTTTCGTTTGTTAAAAATACTTCTTACACTACTATAACTCCATTTTTCTTTTCCTCTTGGTGTCGGTATTTTATTTTCAGTTAGATGTTTAGCTATTTGATTAGGATTTTTTTCCTGATAAGAACTGTCCAAATATATATCTTACTATTCGTGCTTGCTCTTTATCAACTTCAAATCCCCCATCCTCTTTTTGGTTTAAAGCCTAGTACATTATTATATGCAAATGTCACTCTACCTTCAGCAGCTTGTTTTCGTTTAGACCATGTTATATTTTCTGATATTGATCTACTTTCTTCTTGTGCTAAGGAACTCATTATTGTAATAAGCAATTCACCCTTTGAATCAAATGTCCAGATGTTTTCTTTTTCGAAGTATATCTCTACTCCAACATCTTTTTAATTTTCTTACAGTTGATAGTGAATCCACCGTATTTCTTGCAAACCTACTTACACTTTTAGTTAATATGAGGTCTATCTTGCCAGCCAGTGCATCATTTACCATTTCTTGAAATCCTAGACGTTTTTTAGTATTTGTTCCACTTATCCCTTCATCTGAATACATCTTCACAAACTCCCAATCTTTTTCTACTTGATATGTACTCTTCATAATACTTCATTTGAGTTTCATAAGAACTTGTTTGATCTTCGTTATCTGTTGATACTCTGGCGTAACCTGCGACCTTTTTCTTTTTTATACTAGGTAGTTTTGATTGATGACTAAGTTGCTTATTGGCTTGTATAGTTGTGATTTTTCTATTCATCTTTTACTCCTTTTTTTAGGTTACCTTGTTTTTTTATTTCTTGAACCTTATTGAATATTTCTTGAGAAATAATTGCTTCATGTGCATTTTTCTACAATGTACATAGTCTTCTCACCAGTATTTTTTTACTGAACGACCTTTTTCTTTTTACATTAAATGTCTTCTGTAATATAAGTTTCCCTGTATAAGTTTCTTGGGATAAAAATTCTATAAATAGCTAGTCTTGAAAACCTCTCTCCTCTTCTTGTACGTTTACCTTCATCATTTAATATCCTTGATATTTGTGTTGGTTTTATTCCTAACAGATATAACTCATAAATTTTTCTAACAATGTCAGCTTCTGACTCTTCAATTTTATAAGAATCTCCTATCCATCTATATCCTAATATAGGGTTGTGGGCTATGTGGTAATCCTTGTTCAAACTTCTTCTTCACACTCCACCTTATATTACTACCTATCGCCTTTGATTCTTCTTCTGAAACGGCAGCAAGTAACGTTAGTAGTAACTCTCCATCTGTAGTGAGTGTGTCGATATTCTCTTTTTCAAATTGAACCCCTATGTTTAATTTCTTTAGTTCTCGTATTGTTTCTAACAACTCAATAGTATTTCTTCCAAATCGTGATATAGACTTTGTAAGAATTATATCAATCTTTCCTTTCCTACAGTCATCTATTAATCTTAAATACTCCTTACGATTTTTTGTATTTCTTCCACTTACTGAGTTGTCGTAATAAACTCCAGCATACTCCCAACTAGGATTATCTTGTATAAGTTTTACTATAATAGCTTATTTGTTCAGATAGTGATTGTAGTAAATCTCGATGTGATACTCTTGCATAAGCTGCGACTTTTTTTCTTTTTTTACATCAGTCACATTTAGTGTTTCTAACTTTTTTTATAGTTTTCATTATTGTATCCTCCTTTTTCGTCATTACTATATATCACTCTAAAGAAACTATTTATCAAGTGATAACTCCATAAGTTCAGATATTTTTAGGATCATACTTTTCTAACATATTATGTTTGAATGAATCAAATTCATCTTTTGTGATTAAATTTTTTTCTAAACAAATTACTTAATATTTTAATTGTGATTTGGTAAGTTACTTCATTTTTAATGTTCATAGCTACCTCCAAATCTATGTTTAATATAACATTCATGGCTACAATACTTTCTTTTTATTATTGGCATAAGATGTAAATTCTCTTTTACAACATTTACATAGATGTGTAGAAAATGCCCTTCTATTCATCTTGTCTTGATTATTCTTCCACCATTTCATTCGACAAGCATCACTACAATATTTCTTTTTGTTTTTTCCCTTTCAAATGAGTTAACTTTTTCTCCACACACTTTACAAGTATCAAAATCTTCTATATCTAACTTTTTCTAAACCCTCTCTTCTACAAATTGACTTAACTGTATTGGCTGACACATTTAGACATACAGATATTTTCTTATAACCTAATCCTTTTTCTCTTAGTATTTTTATTTCATCTTTCAGTTCCATACTTTTTCACTCCTATGATCTTTATATTCTCTACATCACAGGTAAAAGAAAAACTATGAAAAATTTAACCTTCGGAGTGAAATTTAGATAAAAATAAACCCACCACAGAAAATTTCTGTGATGAGTTATGATTTTTTTCATTCTATTTTATTATTTAAACCATTTATGATAAACTGTTTTATATATACGTTCAATACATAGTTATAACTTACTTTATTCTATCTCTATACATCCAATTGAATATCCATTGAAGATTTATAGATGGTTCGTTATTTTCTAATTCTTCCAATATAGGTTTAAAAATTCTCGTAAATATCTTCCTTGAGTTTATTTTTCATCTACTGTTGTTATATCTACAAATTGCCCTATTGTTACCAACATCTATAACTTCTTTCAACTTAAAATTTTCATCAAAATAATAATTTTTTTCTTTTTATCATCTTTATATTTATACGTGTGTGCATTCTCATAAAACTTATACGTAAAATAAACATTTTTTTCAACATTTTTCAACTGTCTTATTTTCTTGAATTTTATGTTTTATATTTAAATCCATCTTTCTTACCAAGAATATCTAAATTCTCTGTAAACATCATCAATTCTAAATCTCTGACATTACTACTTGGTGAATGTTTTGCATAATACACTGAATTACCTTTTTAAATTTGTATCCCCTATAAAATAAATTGTTGATAACGCCAATATCACTAGTATAATTTTTTATCATTTTACTCATCTCCTTTGTTAAAAACCATTTTTTTAAACCAATTTTTTTGCTTTATTATATTTATCTGATATCCAATTACTTGCTGGCTTAATAACTTTATTATAAATAGGCTCTACAAAAGGTTTGACTACATTATTATATCCCCATTTTGCAACTGGTTTAATAACTTTATTATAAACTGGTTTTACTGTATTATTATATCCCCATTTTACAACTGGTTTTAATAACTTTATTATAAACTGGTTTTTACTATATTATTATATTCCCATTTTGCAACTGGTTTAATGACTCTATTATAAACTGGTTTTTACTATATTACTATATCCCCACTTTTACAACTGGTTTAATGACCTTATTATAAACGGGCTTTACTACATTATTGTAAATTGGTTTAGCTACTTTATTGTACATAAATGAAGAAATTGGACGAATAACCGCATTATAAATTGGCTTAACCGCTCTATTAACAATAGGTTTTATAATCTTATTGTTAATCTTATTTGCAGTAAATGTTACTACTGCCTTAGCAGTTACTATAGCATCTGCAACAAAATTACCAAAGCGAGCAGATGTTTTTTGTTGCATATGCTACAGGATCTTTCTTCAATTCTTCAAAATTATTAATTAAAATTGGAATTATTTTTTTCTTTAATCATTTTTCTCAGGATCAGTACGAAATTCTGAAATTCCATTTTTTTATATTCAATAAAAAAATAACCCTAACGCTGCAAATGTAACCATGCTTCCAAATTTTTAAGATTGTAGAATAATTATTCATCCCAGTACCTTCTGATTTTGATTCCGAACTTCTTTATAGTATTCTCCACGTTTTTTTATTCAAGTTATCTGTACTATAATATTTTTCTATTCTTTCATTTAAAGGTAAGTCTTTGAATTCAGGATGATATTTAAGTATATACGCATCTATATCTGTAATTAAATCCTTGTTATCAATAATCGTTAATTCATCACCTAGTAACGAATTCGCTTGAAAGAATGTATCACTAGGTGTAACACCAACAATATTTAATGGAGAAAGACCAGCTATAAATTTTTCCAACTTCTTTATACCAAACACTTTTTTTCTGATGTTGCTAAAGGCATTGCTAAATGTGGAAAATCTATTTTTATAATTACTATCTGTATGAATATCATCTAATAAATCCTCCACATCTTTTCCTAAGTTCCTTGTTTTTTTCTCCAAAGTCATTAGTACTTTTTTTGTAGGAAATTATCATAATATGAACTATATGCAATCGCATTTGCTATTGCATGATTAATTTTATTTTGATCATTTCCATATTTTGTCCGAGCATCTTTCGCAACTTCATGAATATAATTCAAGAATTTTTTTCTTATCTTCTTGGGTCATACCAGTATTTTCTAAAAATGGATCTTTTTTCTCCTGAACTCCTGTTTCTTCAGTGTTATAACTTACGTTATGAGATGATGATTGAATTGAAGGTATGTTTTTTAAAAATAGGAGATTCTTCGACATATATTGTCTTCTTAGCGCTTGAACGATTAGCTACGAACGGGACTCTACATTTGATACCACTCCTGTTCCCGTGTTTTTGCTTATTTACTTCTCTCTCATGAATATGATTCAAGAATTTTTTTCTTTTCTTCTTGGGGCATACCAGTATTTTTCTAAAAATGGATCTTTTTTTCTCCTGAACTCCTGTTTCTTTAGTGTTATAACTTACATTATGAGATGATGATTGAATTGAAGGTGCGTTTTTGGAAACAGGAGATTCTTCTACATTTATTGTCTTCTTAGCGCTTGAATGATTAGCTACAACCGAGCCCTACATTTGATACCACCCCAGTTCCCGTGTTTTTGCTTGTTTACTTCTCTCTTAGGAGTTGTCTTTACAGGATTCTTTGTCCCTTCACTTGGCTTTTTGTTCCTGTTTAGGTACTTTTTTATATACAAATTGATAATCTACATCTTTCATCGCGATTTGTTTTAATTTATTCAGTGTAATGAAGCCATCCATTGAATTTGGGGTATAACTAATTGTTTGCCCCTCTAGGACAGTAAATGTCTTACTCTCTTGAACTTTAGTACCTTGTTCATCTACAAAGTGTAATGTAACTTTTATGTTACGGCTGATAAATAAAGGTAATTATTGGATTATTTTTTTATCTATAACATTTTTATCAATATTTACTAATCTATACTTTGGAATATTTATAGAATCAACTTTATAACTTTTTATCTGTAAAACCTGAATAATGTTCTTCTTTTTTTAATTCTTTTCCACTACTATCAACATATTTTTACTCGTATATGTTGAGTAATACGTGTTAGTATATCTGCCTGCAGACTACTTCCAAATATGTCATAACGAACACCTAAAAGCATAATCATATGAATTATTAAATCTTGGTGGAGCAGGTGAATAAAATGTATAATTAAAACTAGATAAAAACCCTGCACCTAAATACCCACCTTTTGGTAAATCACTTGAGCCATTTAGAGCCATCATTTTCGGGGTTGCGTCATAAACAACTCCATCTGCGCTTTTTCTTTAATCCTGATTCTTCAGGAATTAACTCTACTATATTTGCTAAATCTGTTTGAACACCTTGAGCTGCGTCAATATCAGTTGAAATAAAACTAAGAATTACTGGTTGCTCATCAAGTGTACCATGTTTTTACAATTTTATAATGTAATCCTAAAGTATTTGCTTCAGTATATAACACAACAATAGAGTTTCCTGTTGTATTTGGAATACTTTGTTCTCCTGTAAAAGCTAGACCAGTTGCTCGACTTGAGCTATAATAACCAGAGTTTTTCTTCCAATCGGCTGAATCATTTCCTGTTACTGTCCAAATAAGATCTAAATCTACTCCAGATTTTGTTTTTTTCCTACATAGTTAATACGACCACTATCCCCAACATTCATACTATACGCTTTTACTGAAGTTGTTGGATTGTTTTTGTTTTTCCTAAATAAGTTTCACTATTAATAAAACCATTTTTCTACACCTTTAATCAGTTCTACTGTTGTTTTTATCTGACCAATGTAATCCTTCTTTTGTTAGAAAATTATTATCTGTTAAATTTTCTCCAATAAGATTAATTTGAATTTTTTTGAAAAATCTACACCTCTTGCATCTTTGTCAAAATCACCCGTAACCGTTACGTTAGTAATAGTTGGTTCTTTTGAAACTGGTGGTGATTCTGTTTCTTGTTTTGGTTTTTTCGGTTTGTTCATTCTTTGAACCAATGATGGCACTATTATTCGGTGAATTTATTTGATTTTTTTATTTTTCTTTCTCGTCTGATTTCTCTATATTACTAGTACTTTGATTATTATCTAAGGCGAAAAACAGATGCTACTGGTGAAAAAAATTACATAAAAATACACTAAATAGTACTATAAAAAAATTTTTTTCTGCATTTCTGCATAATATCCTCCTTTTTTTGTTAATTTTTTTAAACATTGATTATAACATATTATGGATATTTGTACAAAAAAATATTCGCAATAAAAAGACCTATCGTAGACTAAAAAAATCTATGATAGGACATGTATACAGTAAAATTATTACGGAAAAAAATAAATTTCTTTTTAAAAAAATTAGATAAATATTACTTCACTTTTTACTTTTTTTAAATTATATAACTTTATTTCGTAGAACTTTTTCTTCTCATTGAGATAATCTATTATATATAAAATAATCTCAACTACTAAAAAAATTATAGCAATTTTGATAACCTTTGGAAAGAATATACAAAATACAACAATTGGTATTAATTCTACCAGTAATTGCTGTTTATTCTTTTTTTGAAAATAGGTTGAGAATTTCTTCTAAACATAAAATATAAAAAAAGCAATAGTTATAGTTGCAACTATAGATCCTAATATCTTGTCCATTACTAATAACCTCCTCTTATGTGATGAAATTCATATATAATATCGATAATTTTTAGTTCTATCTTTAATAGTATACTATCTTTTTTTATACTTTTTCTTTTTGTGAATGTATTACTATTGTTCGATTATTTTTACCTTTCTACTTTTTTTAAAATTATTAATTATACTAACTATTTTTAAAAAGCACAGCTAACAAATATAACCGCATGAATTATCTTTACATATAATAAATGTTTGTATGTTTGCCTAAAAATACTATGATATAATTATCACAAACACAAGCAAAATTAAAATGATAATTTTTTTATATCTTCCTTGTTCCATATTATAATATCCTCACTATAGTTCTAGATATAACCTCAGAATTAAAAGGATTCTATATCTATATGATTTATTAAATATTCTTAGCACACTCCATCCTAAATTCTCGTACTAAAAAAATTATAGTTTTATTTATCGAATAGGGGATGGCTCGCTAAAATCTTGTTTCTTAAGAAATCACGATTTTTTTGAGTCACTCCCTTGGAAGAATAAAATACACCAAATGTCTAATTTGATTATACAATCTTCCATTTTTATTATTTTTTTAACTTTTTTTCTTTCCTTTTTCTCAATTTCCACTTATCATAAATTAAGTAACAAATAAACTCTATTATTAGATCCATATTTTTAAACTACCTCCCATTTTAGATTTTTCCATTTCTCTAATGTTACAGATTGAACATAATGAGTTTTTATCATAATTTTTATAATATTATCAAATTTTTCCTCTTAATTCATCACTTATATCATGGCTAATCATTATCATCGTTAATTCTTTATTTCCTAACAGCATTTCTACTAAACTTTTTGCTGATTCTTTGTCTAAAAGCTGATGTTCCCTCGTCAATTAATAGTATATTTTTTTACCATTGAACAACGCTCTAGCTACAGCTAATCTCGGCGTTGTCCTCCTGAAAGATTCTTTCCATGAACCTCTACTTCTGAATATAAGAAGTCTTTCTGTGTTAAACCCACTTTTTCTAAATATTTAGCTACTTCACTATCCTCAGCTACTTCTCCCATAGTTATATTGTCTTTGACAGTACCTGAAAATACAAAAATTTTTCTTGTTGAATTATAGTCAATTTTTTTCTAGTATTTGTTTAGTAGATAATATTTTTTTAAATCAACACTACAATACTCTACACTACCTTCATAATTTCTTAGTTGTCCTGTAATAATTTTTAAACAATGTTGATTTACCTACTCCACTATCTCCGCTTATTAAATATTTATTCCCTCTTTTATATCAAGGTTCAAATTATTTAAGATTTCTTTGTCACCATAACTGAAATATAAGTTTTTTTATTTTTAAATAATGTTTCTCTTAAAGAATATTCAACAGGTGAGTGAGTATCTTTATTTTTTTAACATAAATTCATCATGCTTAGAGAAAATAGGTTTTGCCCTTTAATAAATGCTATTCTATAACCTATTTGGCTCATACCATCAAATACAAGATTAGCAAACATTCCTACAGCCGCAACTGCACCAATTTCCAAATTATCTTTAACAACTAAATACCCTGTAACAAAAAAACTAATAACACTTGGAAAAAGACATTTTAAACCAAAGTTAAGCATATAATAATTACTTTCCAATTTACTTTGTTTAACTAATACATTTTTCAAAAATTCTACTTATATGAGCTATTCTTTTTAGGAATTATTTGTAATTTATTAAGAGAAATACGTATCATAGCCTCAAAATCGTCTCCTCTAACGAAGCAACATAGTTCTCATTTTCTTTAGTAACCTCTGTTCCCATATTATGAAGTTTTTTTATTAAAAAAATTTTTGGAAGATAAATTAATATTCCTGTTCCTATAATAGTAATTAAAGAAATGATCCAGTGATACTTCAATAGAGCATAAAGAGAAAATACCACACGGAAAGACTGTATATTATAGCAAATATATTCCTTAAACCTTTTTTTCTTGAATCATTTGAATATCATTGTTAAACCAAGACTGATAAACACCGGATGAGTTATCTTTATACTTTTCTATATCTAATTCTATAAGGCTAGTAGACAAATTATCCTTAACATCTATTCCAATATCTTGAATAAAAATCTCCTCTCTTACCTTTATCACCCTATCAATTACTATAATAACAAACCACATAATTGATAAGAATAAAATAATTTCGAGGAAACTTTGTAGATTTCTATTAGTAAGCACAGTTATAGCATCTGCATTTAAAAAGTTACTTTTCATAAGGAATAACTGCCTTAACAATATAAGAAAAACAAATTAATAAGAACCTATATTTAAATTTTTAAAATATTTTTTTCATAAATACCTCCTCCTTTTTAATTCCACCTAATTTAATAACAAACTATTAAGCGAGATTTTTGAGAAATATATAAAATACCAACTTATATTTATAAATATATTATAGTATGAAAAAGATGATAACAATATAAATTTATAATTTTTCAGAAAACTTATGGTAATTATCTTGACACAAAAAGTCAGTATAATTGGGAGTAACTCAAAAATTGTGATTTCAGAGAAATCGATTTTTTTAGAGTCACCCTCGTACAGTTTATTAGATATCTAAAAAAAGCTTTTATAAAGCGAATTTAGATATCAATAAACCACTACGTCTATGAGTTCCCATATGAACTTTGTTAAATTTCAAGACTTTTGGGTCAGCCCCTAATAACGTTCATATTTAAGATATAAGTAGCGAATCACCTTCTTTTTATACTACTATATTTAATAATTTTTTTATATTTCATTTTAGACCTTTTACTTTTTAATACCCCCTACAACCTTATATTTTTCTCAGTATATATTTTTAACTGCTCACCTGTAACATCTTCGTATTTATAATCTATATTTTTCTACTGCTAGATAGTTCAATACTTTTCTAATGCTGACATATCCTTTTTGCCACTACGATATGATCTAACATTTCAATACCAACTATCTCACCAACTTCCATTAGATTTATCGTCGTTTTAATATCTTCTATAGAAGGTGTTGCATCTCCACTTGGGTGATTATGCACGCAGACAATACTTGAAGCACTATTTTTTATCGCTACTTTAAATACTTCTCTTGGATGGACTACTGACATAGATAAGCTACCTTTGAATACTTCTCTTTTTTCAATTATTTTACCTTTCGTATCAATATCTAATACTACGAAGACTTCTTGTGTTAAATTCTCTAAAGATGATTTTAGATAATTGGCTATTGACTGCGGGCTATCACATTTCACATCTAGGACATTTGTTGCGTATATTCTTCTTGCAAATTCTATATTCGCCAGAATATGTATAGCCTTTTCCTGACCTATTCCCTTATGTTTCATAAGTTCTGTTAGGGTTGCATCTCTTAATTTTGTAATACCTCCCATATCTTTTAGAATCGTGTCAGACAGTTCAATTACATTTTGATTTTTTGTACCTGTTCTTAATAATATTGCCAGAATTTCTTTATCACTAAGCGCTAATGCACCTAATTTCTTAAACTTCTCCCTCGGACGATCTTCCTCACTAAATTCTTTAATAGTATAGCCTCTACCATAATAATCCCTCCCTTATTAATATAATTGTTAAATAACTAAGTGCTATAAATGGCACTAGCGGTAGTTTAGTTTTTCTTTTGACCTTTTTCAAAACAATTAACCAAATAGCGAAAAATCCTGCATATAAAAAAATGTAAAAATCAACAAATACACTCCCTCAAATAAGTTTAGATTTAAAAGCTAATACACAAAAAAACTTTTATATCGCCATAACCTAAACCACCTCTTGTGAAAAATATATAGTATATGAAAAAAATAACAATAAGACAAATAAAATCTAAAAAAACTAAATAAATAATAGTGCATATATATAGAAGAAAAAAATTTAAAATAATTAGAAGATAAAACAACTCATCATTGACTTCAAATGATTTTTACATCTTCAATCCCTAAGAAAAATCAGAACAATAAATATACTGACTTCAATATAACTAATAAAAACAAACTCTCTCTGAAAAAAATAATAAATAATAATATAGTAATAAAAAGTAAAAAAATTTCGTATAAAAAAATACATCTAATGGGATTTTTTTGATTACAGTAACTACATCGACCTTTTTATATAAATAGCTAAAGATTGGAATTAAGTCGCCTGCTTTTTAATTCTTGATGGCAACTAGCACTAATAACTTCGTCTAAATAAAAACTCTCTCTTATTTTTCACTATCTACTAAACATTTTTATTGCACTAGCAAAAATAAGACTTACAATAATGATAAATACATATCTATCCATAAGTATCTCCCCCTATTTTCTTACTCCTCGATTATATTTTTATCACAAATAAATTTATTGAGCCAATAAAATTCTAAGCTAGTTATAGCTATCCCAACAATATTTTTTTATTTTTTTAAACACCTTATAATTATAAATTTAGTGTCCCTCAAGAAGTTATATTTTTCTATATACTAGTCCATATGTTATCATTTTCACACAAAAAGACAGCTCCTTAGAACTGCCTTTTTGTATATTAATGAAATTATTTAACAGGTAATACTGCTCCATTCCATTTTTTTCTTTAATGAATTTTTTTGAGTATCTTCAGATTTTTAAAAGCTGCAACAAGTTTTTAACAACAAGTTTATCTTTATCACCTTCACGAACTACTACAATATTCGCATATGGGTTGTCATCTGTAGCTTTTTTTCTACTAAAACTGGTTCAGTAGCTGCGTTTAATCCTGCATCAACTGCGAAGTTAGCGTTGATTGAAACTAGGTCACCTTCACCGTTTTGGTAGAATTTAACCATTAATGCTGGATCATTTTCGTAGCTGAATTGTAATTTTTTTAGGGTTTTCAGCGATATCATCGAAAGTAGCTGTTACTGGGTCTACACCATCTTTTAACTTTTACTAATCCTTCAGAAGCTAATAATTTAATTACGCGTCCCCATTCAGATTTGTTGTTACTTACTAATACTTTAGCACCTTCTTTAAGGTCTTTAACATTTTTAACTTTTTAGAGTATAATCCGATTGGCTCTAAGTGAATTGCACCAGCATCTTCAATTTTGTATCCATTTTCTTTAATAGCATTTTTTTAAGAATGGTACGTGTTGGAAGTAGTTAATGTCGATTTCTTTATCGTTTAACGTTTTGTTTGGTACATAGTAGTCTTGGTATGTAACGATGTCTAATTTGATTCCTTCTTTTTTTCAAGTTGTGGAGCAACGTGTTCTAATAATACTGCGTGAGGTACGTTAGTAGCTCCCAACTTTTTACAGTTACAGGTTTGCTAGGGATCTAGTTTATCAACATCGATTCCTTTTTTTCTCAGTTTTTTTGATGCGCTTGAGCATCCAATTAATACTGAATCAAGTACGAAACTTGTTACTAATAATAATAGTTTTTTTCATTTATAATTTTTCTCCTTTTTGTTTTTATATTTAATGATATTAGGGTTTTTAATGAGTTTTATGTAAAAACACCCTTACTCTCCTAAGAGAATAAGGGCGAAACTAATTTCACGGTACCACCTTACTTTTTCGTAAACTACGAACTTTACCACTGCATCGTCTATGTATCTAGAATATATCCGATAAAGTGTGCGTTTTGTAACGTAACGCCCTACGAAAAAGCTTGTGTTTTAAAAACTCACTTTTTTTACCATTCAAACCATTTTTCCTTTATCATCTGCATTGTGTGCTTTCACCTACTCACACTCTCTGTAAAAGTTCCTATAAAGTACTTATTTGAATATCGGTAATTTTTGAACTTGACTCTATATTATCATCAGTAAATAAAAATGTCAATACTTTTTTTGAAAATTTTTTAAAAAAAGTTTTTTTGAAAATTCATAGATATTTACTTTTTCATTTCTATAAATGACTATTTCTTCTCAAAAATTTTTTTAATTTAGTTTATTACTTATTAACCATTTTATCTATTGCTTCTACCGTCTTACTTCGGTATTTAGGAGCTTCATACATATGATCTGATCCTTCGATAATACTTAAGGTAGCATTCTTATATTTCTTAGCCGTTGCCCTTGCGATATTTGGATGTACCATTTTATCCTCACTTCCAGTTATTACTAGTACTGGTTCTTTTACTTTTTCAAAATCAATATATGCACCTTTTTGTTTATCTAAAAAAATGGTAATGCCATTTTGGAAATAAGTGAAACCTGATTCCGGAACTAATTTAGAAAAATTCTCTTTCTTTATCCGCTTCATCCTGATTATTCATACAATAATCGTAGAATGCATGTTTATACGGTGGCATAGATTTTTTCCAAAATCCCCATCGAAGAAAGTGTTTATAGAAACAAATTACCATACTAGGATAAAAGGCAAAAATTCCTGCAGCTGGTGCAGTCCCCATTAATACCAAACCTTTAACTTTTTGTCCTCATAGCAACTTTCTGAGCAAGAAGCCCACCTAATGAATGTCCTAGTACTATTGGAGCTTCATCTAGAGTTTCTATTAACTCAACAATATCATCTGTAAACTCATCTAAACTGACTTTAGCCACCTTTACTTTTACTTCTTCATAAGGTAAATCATGATATCTTAGAGTTGGAGTATATACTTTTTAAACCCTAATTTTTTTCTAATTCATCCACAAACTCTCCCCAGACAGTTCCATCACACCATGTTCCATGTATTAACACTATGTTAGTCATAAAATTTCCTCCTGCTCTATGTTTAGCATTCTTTTTTTCACACTAATTATATACTTAATAGCTTTAATAATCAAATAATTACATAAGTTTAATTGCAAATTGCATTATATTAAAAATAAAAAAAGAGTAGATTAAAAAAACATGGTAAGATTTTTTTATTCTACTCTCTTTATCGCTTCTCAACTTTCGTTAAAAGGCGATTTTCCTTTGGAGGCTAATTATTAAATTGTTCGTTCATCTCTCGAACAGTTTTTCTCTATATTTTTTTGAGTAAGATATTGCTGAGATTATTGAAACGCCATTAACGTTTGTTTTCATAATATCTTTTAATATGTTCTGTCTGTATACCACCAATGGCGACCAATGGCATAGTTGGCAATAATTTTTCTCATTAGTTCAAGTCCTTCATAACCAATAGCACCACCTGCATCATCTTTTTGACTGTGTGATAAATACAGGACCGACTCCAACATAATCTACATATTCAACTTTTAGATTGTTTTAATTCTTCTTCGTTTCCTATAGAAAGACCGATTATTTTTATCCGGCATCAATTTTCTAATCTCATCAACACCGAGATCGTCTTGCCCTACATGAACCCCATCAGCAGCTATTTCTAATGCTAATTCTATATCATCATTTACTATAAATGGGACATTATATTTTTTTACATAGATTTTTGTAGTCTTATTGCTAATTCTACTTTTATCCTTACCTTCTAAGGCTCCTTCACCTTTTTCACGGAATTGAAACAAGGTAATTCCACCTTTTAAAAGCTTCTTCAACTACTGAATATAAGTCTTTTTCCTTGGCAGGTAGTAGTTCCACAAATAAAATATAGTTTTAATAGTTCTTTATTAAACATAATTACTTCACCTTTTTAAATGTAGCTATATCTTCATCAGTGATTTCATATAATGCATTCATAAATTCAACTTTAAATGTTCCTGGTAAATGACCATTCGGACGTTTTTCCGCCATTTCCCCAGCAATATTATATGCTAGCATTGCTGTCTCTAAAGATTTTCAATTCTTGACCTTTTTCTAAACCTATAAAACTCGCTACTACTGCTCCTAATAAGCATCCTGTTCCAATTACTTTTAGGCATCATTGCGCTTCCGTTATGAATCGTTACTACTTTTCCATCAACTGCAATAGCATCCACTTCACCTGTTACTATTACTGGTATATTAAACTTAGAGTTCGCTGCTAAAGCAATTTCATCAATATTATCTACTCCTGCACTATCTACTCCCTTAGAGGCTACATTTATACCAACTAAAGATGCTATCTCACCAGCATTTCCTCTTATAGCTGCTAACTTATAATTATTTATTAAATCATCTGCTACTTTTTTTCTATATGCTCCCGCTCCACATGCTACTGGATCTAATACTGCTGGTACATTATATTTTTCTGCGATTTTCAGTGCATCTTGATACAACTTCCATGTTTCATCCGTTAAGGTACCAATATTAATTAATAATCCTCCAGCATATTTTAGCAAATCCTCTAGGTCTTCGGATACTCACTCATTGCCGGTGATACTCCCAATGCTACTAATCCATTAGCTGTAAAGTTCTTTACCACATCATTAGTTATACAAATTACTAACGGTGCTTTTTCTTTTTAATAACTTTTAAACTTGTCATATTTATAAATCCCCTTTAAATGCTATGTGATTTACAGGACCATTTCCATGACCTATCTCTGGTGTATGTTTTATCGCAGCAGTTATGAATTTTTTCCCAATATCTACTGCTTCTACAATACTTTTTCCTTTTGCTAATTCAGCTGTAATAACTGCTGAGAAAGTACAACCCTGTCCCATGTGTATGTTTAGTGTTAAATCTTTCACTAGTCCAAACTTTTTTTAGTGCCGTCATTTAAGAACAAATAATCCTTAGCTTCTCCCGTTAAATGACCACCTTTAATGACAACAGATTTACAACCCACTTCATTAATAATAAATTCACCTGCACGATTTACATCATCTTCTGTCACAATTTTTAAAATTCACTATTTCTTCTGCTTCGGGTACATTTGGTGTAATAATAGTTGCTAGTGGTAATATTTCTTCTTTTAAATGTTTTCTTGCAACATCATCAATTAATTTATCCCCACTCGTCGCAACCATTACCGGATCAACAACATAAGGAACATCTTTAGGTAAATACTTCTTAATCAATTTCATCATATCAGCATTTGCTATCATGCCAGTTTTTATACTATCAGGTTTTATATCATCAAAAACACTTTTTAATTGAGCTTCTAATATATCTAAGTCTAAGTTTCTAATCATTTGAACGCCTAGAGTGTTTTTGTGCAACAACACTTGTAACTACTGCCATACCGTAAACTTCACGAGCTTGAAAACTTTTCAGGTCAGCCATAATTCCAGCCCCACCAGTTGGATCTGTTCCTGCAATAGTTAAGGCAATATTAAGCTTTGTCATAACCTATACCTCCAAATCCCAACGTTCTTGTGTATATGCCATATTGAAGAATCGACGTTCATGTTCACAACTTTCCAAGAAGTTTTTTTAATCAATCTTTGTTTACCTTCTTCACTAAGATATTCAGCTTCACGATTTATTATTTTTATAATACTCAGTAAAGTACTTCATCAACCAATCCATCTGCATAAAAACTCTACCCAGAATTTTCAATGGATGATCATCTGCTAAATTATGATTAGCAAGAATTTTTCTAGCTACCATTTTGTAAATCCATGGACATGGTGCCATTGCACTTAACGCTTCTGCCATACCAAAAGCAAAATGCATTATAATACATGTGTTTTTATATAATGGTCAGCAGATGGATACCATTCTCCACCTTTTATTATTTCATGATAGTCCCTTCCTATATAATCAGCAAGATTTTTTTATGAGCTGCAATTTCTTCGTTTTAAAAACAAAAATTAATTTGTCCTAAAAAGAAATTTTTCTCATTTTTATCATTACTCTTCGCTAATAGAATTGCATAAATATCACTAAAATTTTCTAAATATAACGCATCAGCTTTTCAAATAATGTTCAACAGCTTTCTCTGATAAATCAGCACGTATCAAACCTTGTATAAATCCATCATTATATATTTTTTCAACTATGGGCAGTGCTTTTTCTTCCATAATTTCAGTAATAAGTTTCATAGGTATATCCCCCTGTTATTATAATAAATTCAAACATAAAAATATCATCGCTACTGGTAAACAAAAAGCCCTCCTACCAACGCAAGAGAACTATGAAAATTGTATTACGAATAAAGTATCATTCTTTTGTAGAACAATCCAATTTATATTCATTCACATTTCCTCCGCTAGCATTATCTAGATCAGGTCAAAGGGTCTAACTATGTTATCTCAGCCTACTGGCTCCCCAGTGATTTTTATTCTATTTACTTTTTAAATCGTAGCACAGAAAAATAATTGTCAACAAATTAGTTTAAGGGTTTACAACTTTAATATAAATGATATTAGTTTAATGCGAAAAAGTTTTTAGTAAGAATATTTTTTTATATTTTATAAATTGAATAAACATATAAAAAATATATCGAACTTGTTAACTAAATCTATAATTTTATAGTAATTTTTATTTATTTTTGAATTTAAATAAAACTCATTATCACTTTTTATCTTTATTGATTCAAACTTCTGTGATATAATAATAACGTACAGATTATATGTTGAAGTTTTTAAAAATCAATCTTACAGAATTGCAATAGATTAGCAACATTAATTACCTTATTTTCGGTTTCATTAAAACACTAATGAATAATGCTATATAACATGTTAATCTTGTTAATTAAATACACAACTTATCTGTTTTTCATTAATAAATAAACATCATTCTGGGAATAATTCAACGTTACTTACTAAAGTAAAAGTAACGCCATGGATTTTTTCCCAATCTTACAAAACTAATTGTGTCTAAATTGTGAATAAAGTTTGTACATTTTTAGGCAAGAAAGAAGGAAATAGAAAAATGAAAAACAATACATTATTAAAAGTTCTATCCGCGACAGCTATATTCTCAGCAATTGCGGCAATCGAAGCATATAATCAAGATAACTTTGCTTTTGCAGCAGAAACACCTGTTGTTGCTCCAACTACGCCACCAACAGCAACTACTCCTGCAGCAGTTGCTCCAACTACGCCACCAACAGCAACTACTCCTGCAGCAGCTGCTCCAACAGCTACAACGCCGACAACAACTACGCCTAAAGCTGATGAACCAGCTACTGTACCACAAGACGTTAAAGCATTAAAAGATGGAGAATATAAAATTACTGCTGAAGCTATTAACTTCGGCAACGGGAAGATCCTTCTATGGCTGCCGCTGCAATCGACAATGATAAAAACAAAATTAACTGTAAAAAAATGGTCAATACTCTGTAAGTGTTACATTTAAACCTATCACATTTGGTGGACTTACAGGTTACTTAGGAGACTTAAAATACTATGATGGTGATAAAACTCATGAAAATCGTAAAGATATTCAAAAAAATGAGTTTAAAAGACTCAACTATAGTTGAGAATTATAGTGCTAATGAAACTGATAAATTTGTAGATGCATACAAAAAAACAATTCCCAAATCGTACTGTTTATCCAAAAAAACTGTTGCTACAATGTGGATAAAAAAATAAAATCGATTCAAACAATAAACTAGAGACATATACACAAGTTTTTCGTTCCTGTTATGGCTTCAATTAACGAAACTCTTGGAACTCAAAAATATGATTTTTAAAATTTGATTTTTAGTACTCTAACAGCTAAAAATTCAAAAACAAGAAGAATCAACAAATCCTACTTATGTAAAACTCCATATAAAAGATAACACTATAGCAACGCCTAAAGTTAGAAAAAAATGTCGATACTATAGGGAAAAATCATAAGAGAAAACAATCAAGAATATTTAATTTTTCAATTATTATAGTAAAGTTGGGAAAAGGTAAAAATAACGACGGTTTGCAGAACATTAAATATAGCTACAAAAGAAATACAAAAAGCAAAAAGATTCTGAATTGCTGTTACCAGTATCAAATAGAGTAATTGAAACAATTAATACTACTGATTCAGTTTATGAAATATCAGAAGCAAAAAAATACCAATTACAAACAAAAAAAGAAGTTGTAATTTACGGAGATTTCCAATATCCTGCTGCTATTGTGAAACAATATGGGACTATTACTTGGGATGATAAAAATGTCGTTATAAAAAAATAAATCTAGTGTAGAGCCTCCTGAATTGTTTTTCAATTAAAAGCAGCTTTAAACGGAACAACTGTTAAAAAGACTTCCGATCCAAATCAAGAATTTGATTTTTTTCTAAAGATGGGATTAACTATTCGCCTTACAACGGACTAAGTGGGAAAAAAATTTAAATTAGCTAGACATTATTATCATTCAATTGATGTATCCTTTAAACGAGATAATTTGATAAATACACTAACAAGATACATAAAATACACAATCGATGGAAGTGAACCAACTTTCCAATCTGCAGATGCAGATATTAAATTTGCTAATGCAAATCCTCATAAACCGAATTTTTATTACGGAATTAATATTAATCCTTTTTGAAAATGGAACTGGTATAACTTCTAATGGTGGTAATCTAACACTTAAAGTTAAAGCGTTTAATATCGATGGTTCTAAAAAGCAGCGAAACTAAAACTTATATACTTCCTTTCGAAAAAGAGACTCTTGATAAAGCAGAAACAACATTAAACATAAATAATAAAGAATATACTGCAACTCTTTCATCAAAAAAACAAATTCTTATTAGATGAAGATGTAGTTATTAAAACTACTCCTGTTTCCGAAAGAATCATGAATCACACTCTAGATAGCAAAAGTACAAGAACTAGGACTAACAAAAGTTAATTCTTTTAAATTTGATTTAACGAAAAAGATGGTTCTAAATTCACTCCTCTTGACAAAGATGGTTGGAACATTAATGAAAATCCAATATTTACACTTAATATAGCTGGATATGCAGCTACCGCAAATACACAAGTATACATCTACGAAAATGGAACTCTTCGTCTAATCCCTTCGACACCTTCTAAAAAAAGGAGTAGAATTTAATGTAAATAGCGATGAAGCTTATTTTTGTTATTGCTGAAAAAGATTCTCAAAATATTGAAAAAAAGAAAAAAATTATGGAGTTGAATAATAAAGTAAGCGAAACAGAAAAAAATACTCTCTGATACAAGTACAATTTCAACTGCAAAAAGCAAATCTTGAAGCTGAACTTGAAAAAAATCAAAAATAACTCTAGCTAGACCAAAAGCAAGTTTATCAAGCATCGTATTACATTTAGAAAATCTCGATATTAATCTTAAAAAAATTAAAAATCAGAAAAAAACACAGATCTTAAATATTTACAGAATAATTTTGAAAATTTAACAAATATAGTAAACTCTGATATATTGTCTCAATTATTAACTAAAGAAAAATTAGAAGAACTGAAAGCATTAGTTTCAAAAACAAATAACTCTCTAAATGACGCTTTATCACTTCAAAAATAATATAAAAAAATTGTATGAATCTTTAAACAATTTATCATATAAATATCCAACTCAAGATATAGACTACTCTATTAAGAAATTCTATAGACCTGATGAAACTTCAATGGCGAATAATGTTTTTACAAACAAAGGAAAACTAATTTATACTCCTACAAAAACATATTTAGAAATAGATTTAAAAACAATGCTATTCGGTAATATACATTCACATCTATTAGAAATTGATGTATTCAAAAAAATAAACTTGATGAGGAAAAAAATTCAATTATTCTGTAGTGAATAAATACGATGATTTAAATTCTTTGACAGGAGAAATCGGAAACTTTAATAAAAAAATTAATAATAGAACTAGAAAAAGAAGTAAAAAAATAGTTATGACATCAGAGTACCAAACGATGGAATGGGTAATTCTAGACCTGAAGCTAAATTAGTAATAACTACTAATATTAATAGACCTGAAGTACTATCTGACGAGGAAAAAGCTCGCATTGAAGAGGAAAAAAACTTGCTAAAGAAAAAGAGAAGCCGCTCGTCTTGAAAAAGAAAGATTAGAAAAAGAAGCTGCCGCTAAAGCTCAGGCGGAAAAAGAAAAAAACTTGCCAAAGAAAAAAAGAAGAAGCTGCTCGTCTTGAAAAAGAAAGATTAGAAAAAGAAGCTGCCGCTAAAGCTCAGGCGGAAAAAGAAAAAAACTTGCCAAAGAAAAAGAAGAAGCCGCTCGTCTTGAAAAAGAAAGATTAGAAAAAGAAGCTGCCGCTAAAGCTCAAGCGGAAAAAAAGAAAAACTTGCCAAAGAAAAAGAGGAAATTGAAAAAAACTAGAAAAAAACTAAAATCTGAAACAGTAGATGTAATCATGAAAGATAGCAATATTTCAGAAAATGAAAAAGAAAAAAATTTAAAGCAATTATAAAAAGCTGCTACTCTTAAAGATACCTTGGTAGCTTCTATAAGTAATGATGATAAAATTAATGATATCACTGTTTCATTTAACAACTCTAATATCAAATCAACTCAATTTATAGCCGTAAAAGCTGACGAAAAGAATACAACTAAAGTAGAATCTTTAGTTAAAAAAATACTGATGAAAAAAATGCAAGTAATAAAAACGATTGATCTTTATTTTTAAAGATGAAAAAGGAAATATAATCGATAAAAAGGGTGAAACTCGTACCGTTACTGTAGCACTATTGGCTAATGAGAATGAAAAAAATTAGAGGTATATTATGTAAATAATAATAGCCTTGAAAAAAATTCCAAGTATCTATAAGGATGGGAAATTAACATTCTTTACAAATCACTTCAGCTTATATACTATCATTAAAAAAAGAAACAACAAACCAAACTAATTCAAATATTAATATAACGCCTTCTGATACATCAGTATCTTATAAAAGGTAATGCACTAGTCCAATCTGCACTTCCTGAATTTAATATAAATTCATTAAATAACAATACAGATTTCAATACAAAAACAAATGTTCAAGAGATGAAACACGTAGCTACAAACACTAAAAACATTGGCAAAAACAGGAACTACAGCTACAACTACAGGTTTCTTAGGATTAATTTCATTACTTTCTGCTGTAATTTTACGTAGAAAAACTAATAAATAATAATCATTATCAAATGAGTTTAGAAATTTTTCTAAACTCATTTACTTTTTATTTTGTGTCTAAATTGTGACTTATCTTTGAATCTTTCAAGAAAAATACCTATTTTAGAAATTAAATGATACTAATTATCATTTTTTCTTTATTTTTTGGTTTTTGTAATATAATAGTGTTGAAGATTAAAAAAATAATCAATCTATTTATAATTAAAAGGAGAACCTTACTTATATGAAAAAAATACAACATTATTAAAAAGTTTTTGTCTGCAACTGCAATATTCTCAGCAATTGCAGCAATCGAAGCATATGATCAAGATAACTTTGCTTTTGCAGCAGAAACACCTGCAGCAGTTGCTCCAGCTACGCCACCAACAGCAACTACCCCTGCAGCAACTACTCCTGCAGCAGTTGCTCCAACTACACCACCAACAGCAACTACCCCTGCAGCAGCCACTCCTGCAGCTACAACGCCGGCAACTACTACGCCTAAAGCTGAGGAACCAGCTACTGTACCACAAGATGTTAAAGCATTAAAAGATGGAGAATATAAAATTACTGCTGAAGCTTTAAAATTCTATGAAGAAGGTCAACCTTCTATGGCTGCCGCTGCAATCGACAATGATAAAACAAAATTAATTGTAAAAAATGGTCAATACTCTGTAAGTGTTACATTTAAACCTGTTACATTTGGTGGACTTACAGGTTACTTAGGAGACTTAAAATACTATGATGGTGATAAAACTCATGAAAAATCGTAAAGATATTCAAAAAAATGAGTTTAAAGACTCAACTATAGTTGAGAATTATAGTGCCAGTGAAACTGACAACTTTGTAGATGCATACAAAAAAACAATTCCCAAATCGTACTGTTTATCCAAAAAAACTGTTGCCTACAATGTAGATAAAAATAAAATTGATGATAATAATAAACTAGAAACATATACTGAAGTGTTTGTTCCTGTTATGGCTTCAATTAACGAAACTCTTGGAACTCAAAAATGATTTTAAAAATTCGACTTAACTTCACTTTCTAGAAAAAGTAACTGCAGATAACTATGAAGCTGCTACATACAAAAATCCTAATAAAGATGTAGAATATAAAGGGACTATAAAAACACATATTAATGGGGGAGGTAAAAATAGGTTTCCCAACTGATGGAATTCACGTTCAAGGACACTTTTAGAAATGCTAACAACAACGATGAAGAATCACTATATGGTTCTGCATTAGATAGCTACGTTAGAGTTGAAAAAATTGGAGAAAAATATAAATATACTCTTAGATTCAAAAAAGGTCTTGCTAATGTAGGTGGAGAATTCTATCCATTTGAATTGAAAAAATTAGCATACGAAGGTAAAGACGTTCCTTTTACTACACTAGCTAAAAATGCTGATTCATCTATTAACGAAGCATCTATAACAACTGATAAACTTTTAGAAAAAATTCAGTTAGATGGAACTGCTCCTTACCCTAATGGAGCATTAATGTCTCACTTTGTTACATTGCAACTATACTATGATACTGCAACTGCTTATAAAGAAAGACCAGCTAAAATCGAAGAAGTAGTGGTGCCTGCTAAACCAAAACCAGTCACTCCTACACCTGCACCGGTGAAACCTAAAGAAGAGCCTAAACCTGCTGCACCTACAGTTGCTGATCATGCAGTAACTGCTGATAAAGTACCTGCTACTTTCCCTACTACTGTAAAAAGGGGAATTATATGGTAGAACAACAGGTAAAGCTTCAATCTATGAAAAAAAGCATTCGTTAAAGATGTTAAAAGTAGAAAAAAAGTTGGTGATAAATATCAATACACTATTCAAGTTAAAGAAGGACAAGATAATTCTAACTTCTTAATGCGCAACAAACCATTCACAGTTTCTAAACTTACATACAAAGGAACTGAAGTTAGCTTTACTGAAGTTGATGCAGCTACTAAACTAAAAGAAGGTAAAATCTTAACTGATTCTTTACTAGATAAAAATTCAAGTAGATGCTGTTATGAGCGTGCGAACAAAAAGGCGGGACTAAACCAAGATATGAAGAAAGAAACGCCGACAGTACTATCACTTTAGACTTCCCTACTGTAGAAGCTACTAAAGAAGAAGCCGCTAATAATTCAGTACCGGCTAAAATTTATGATGCTAGTGTTGCTGATAAACTATCAATGTCAGATGGTGCCCTAGTTCACGAAAAAACTCGTGTAGAAAAAGTTAACGACACTTACCACTACTACTTAACATTTAAAAACTTACAATTTGGACCTCTTGTAGGTACTGTTGAGGCAATAACTGTAGATGGAAAAGTCGCCGAAAGAACAGACCTTGGTGGTGCTGACAATGAAAAACTATTCCACTTCACAAGTGCTGAAAAATTAACAGAAAAAACTGTTAATTTCTCTGTATACGCTAATGGAGAACCACTAAAAGGACATTCAAATACTCCAGCATTAGTAAAATTTGACTGGGATGCTGTTACACCATTAACAGCAGAACAAATTACTGCTTTACACCAAGAAGAAGCTGCAAAAAGCTCAGGCTGAAGCTGCCCGTCTTGAAAAAGAAAAAAAGCTGATGAAGCTGCTCGTCTTGAAAAAGAAAAAAAGCTGATGAAGCTGCTCGTCTTGAAAAAGAAAAAAAGCTGAAAGAGAAAAAGCCGAAGCCGACAGACTAGCTAAAGAAAAAGCCGAAGCTGACAAACTTGCTAAAGAAAAAAAGCTGAAAAAGAAAAAAAGCCGAAGCTGATAGACTTGCTAAAGAAAAAAAGCTGAAAAAGAAAAAGAAGAAGCTGACAAACTAGCTAAAGAAAAAGCTGAAAAAGAAAAAGAAGAAGCTGCTCGCCTTGAAAGAGAAAAACTTGAAAAAGAAAAAGAAGAAGCCGACAGACTAGCTAAAGAAAAAGCTCTAAGAGAAACTGTAGAAAAAAATTCAAGCTGAAAACAAAAAAAGTTGAAGATCAAGCTAAAGCTGCTAAAGAAACAGTAACTAAAATTAGAAGCTGATAAAGCTCAATTAGAAAAAAACTAGTTAAAGAAAAAGAAGAAGCTATAAACAATGCTACTACTGAAGTAGAGAAAGAAAAAAACTAACTACTGAAAAAAATTGCAGCAGAAAAAGAACTTGCAGCAAAAAGCAACTGAATTAAAAACTGAAACTGAAAAAAAGCAGTTAAACTTAATAACAAAGTTGACGAAATCAAAAATTAGAAGAAGTTAAAAAAAGATGCTGTAAATGACATTGCTAATGATAAGTCTCTAAGTAAAGAAGAAGCTAAACAATTAGAAGCAATTGTAAAAACTGCATCTCTTAAAGATACTTTAGTAGCTAATATTGTAGAAAAATGGTTCTTCTGAAAAAGTTACAGTAACATTTGATAATACTGCTATAAAAGCTGATCACTTAGTTGCACAAAAAGCTGATGAAAAAAACTGTAGCTAAAGTTGAAGAACTTGTTAAAAAAAGCTGATGAAAATCTAAGTGTTGTTAAAACAATCGATCTTCACTTCGCTGATTCTAATAATAAAGAAATCAAAAAAACAAGGTGGAACACGTGCAGTTACAGTAACTGTAGTAGCAAATGAAAAATGATAAATTAGAGGTTTACTATGTAAATGGTGATAAATTAGAAAAAGTTCCAAGTGCTTATAATTCTAAAAACTAAAGAACTTACATTCTTCACTAATCACTTCAGTTTATACACTATCGTAAAAGAAGGTAAAAACAGTACCTGTAACACCTACTTCATCAAATAAAAACGAAGAAAAAAACTGTTGCTCAAAAATACTTCTCAAACTGTTGCTAAAGGACTTAAACAATTAGCTAACACTGGACTAAATGCAACAGCTACTACTGGATTAGGTGTATTAGCACTACTATCTGCTTTTAGTATTACGCAGAAAAAAATAACAAATAAAATAAATAATAAAATCTTTATACAAAGGGGTAAATTACCTCTTTGTATAAAGTCATGTATAGAGAAATTTGAGGAGGATTAACAAAAACATGAAAACTAATAAATTATTAAAAAAATTCTGTCCGCAACAACGATTATCTCTACAATTGCTGTGGTAGAAAAACACTACACAAAGTAACACTACATTTGCAATTGAAAATAATGTTGTTGCAGCTAAAGATATAAAAAAATCTTCCTGATGGAGAATATAAAATTACTGCTGAAGCTTTTAAAATTCTATGAAGAAGGTCAACCTTCTATAGCTGCAGCTGCAATCGACAATGATAAAAACAAAATTAATAGTAAAAAAATGGACAGTACTCTGTAAGTGTTACATTTAAACCAATTTCATTTTCTTAAACAATTTGGTTATTTAGGTGATTTGAAATACTATGATGGTGATAAAACTCATAAAAAAATCGTTTTGAGATCGATGACAGTGAATTTAAAGATACTACTATAGTTGAAAATTATGGCACTAATGAAACAGATAAGTTTGTAAAAACATATAAAAAGAAATTCCCTAACCGTACGGTTTATCCAAAAACATTTATTTATTCTGTAGATAAAAATAAAATTGATGATAATAATAAACTAGAGACATATACACAAGTTTTCGTTCCTGTTATGGAATCTATTGGTGAAGCGACTAATAACCCTGGAACTGGAACTCAAAAAATGATTTTAAAATTCGATTTAAGTTCAGCATTAAAACAAGCTAATCAGCCTACAGGTACATCTCCTCAATCTGGATCAACAAATTCTACGAGCAATACAACTAAACCTGTAGAAAAACCTAACACTCCAAAACCTAACACTCCAAAACCTACATCTTCAGCAACTGCAACTTTCTATAAAGGAGTAAAAGCAACGTTACTACACGCATACCAACCTGGTAGAAAATCTATGGGAGATGCAGCTTTAGAACATAGTAATGTTACTGTATTCAAAGAAGGAAGTACTTATCACTATATTGTTCGTTTCCACAATATTAGTGTTGGAGACTTAAATGACGGAATTAAACGCTTCTGGGTAGATGGTATAGAGTATCCTGTCAATCCTACTGGTGGGGCAAATAAACAAGTAGAAGTACACTTCACATCTAATAAAAAAACTATCAACTGTCCCTGTTTCTGTATTTGTTCAAGCTATGGAAGATATTATGCCTGGTGGTGGTAAACAAGATGCTACTTTATCATTTGATTGGTCTAATGTAACTGAACAACAAGGTCAACCAATAGCTGGTGGTCAACCTGGAGCAAGTGCCGCTGGTAATGGTGCTGGGGCTTCAACTCCAAAAAGGTGGACGTCTAAACAATGGTAGACTATCTAACACTGGATTAGAAACATCATCATCAATTCTTGCAGGAGCTCTTACTCTTATGAGCGCCTTAGTGGTTGGTAGAAGAAAACAAAATGAAAAATAGTAAGATAATACCCCGCTAAATAAGCAAATTATTATCTACCTAGAAAGGCGGGAAAACTTCCCGCCTTTCTTATTAAAAATTAAATAATACAAAAAGAAAGTGAGTTTATACAATGAAACGAATTTTTAAAAACTATTAACGATAGTTATTGCTACATTAACGTTTATAGTCACATCTAGTAATGTTCCTTTCGTTAAAAAAATGTACATGCTGCTGACAGAGTATATAGCGTTCCTGTAGAACTATGGCACGCTGAAAACAGTGGTCGTCTTTCTATGGGAAATAATGCACTAGCTACACATGCTACTGTAAACGTTCATGATAATAACACTTCTACTATTACTGTTCAATTCACACCGATGGATTTCCGTAATATGCATGGTCACTTATTATCACTTAGTATTTATTCATCTCCTATTTTTTCAGGAGGTCTAACAGCCGCTTCAGTAACAAGTACTTATAACGATACGAACTTAGATGGTGGTACAAGTACTTATCCTAGTACATTAAGCTTTAATTTTTGGAGAAGCTAAGCCTGATAAAGTTGGTGTTCGAGTTGCGGTTGATGCTATGAACCAAATTATGGGTGGAGATGCATCTCAAAAATGCTATTATTAAATTTAATTGGTGCGGTGCTTCTTTAGTATCAGGCTCTGAAGACAATTCTAAAGATAAAGATAAAAAAAGAAGACAATAAGAAAAAAAGAAGAAGAAAACAAAGATAAAAAAAGATGAAAATAAAGCTCCAGAAGGATTTGTTGCTAAAAAATTAGAAGATTACTTCAAAGCTGATCAAAAAACTAAAAATCCTGGTCTTTATAACCTTGATATCACAGGTTCATATTTAAATCCTCTTACTGGAATTACTGCAGATGGTGGAACTAAAAAAATACTGCTATTGGCGAAGGTATGGTACAAGGAGTAATCTCTCCTATTAATGCAGGTGGAGATTTAAATGATGCTCTTAAAAATCAAAAATCTAACGGTGAAAAACGTTGGTCTAAAGCTATGCTTCAACGTACAAAAGATGGTAAACTATATGCTACTATACGTATCCACTTAATGAACTGGGTTCAACGTAGTAAAGAACAAGGTCCTTTCATCAAAGTTCTTCAAAAGATGGAGAATTCAAACAGGTAGAAGCTACTGAAACAAAAGTAAATATTGAACAATATAAAGATAGCTATGTTGACTATCGATTCGAAGTGCCAAATGAAAACTTCTTAGCTATGGTACAAATGTATGTAGAACCTATGAACCGTCCTGTTCGTTATTTTGTAGAAGTTAATACTGATACTATAAAAAATGGAAATGATGGTTTAGATATGGAAGCTATTAAAGAAACAAACTACACACCTTACTATTTAGGTGGTATTGGAGTTCTTGCAATAGCTGCTGGACTTTACTTTCCTCGTAAAAAAAGAAAAAAATAATTAGGAGATAATTCATGAAAAGAAAAACTATCCCTATTATTTACACTGCTTCTAGCTAGTATTTTGGTACTTACTGCTTGTTCATCGCAAAACAAAGCTGGTAACACAACAGGAACTGATCCTAATCTAGCTGATAAAGCTTTTAATGAAACAATAGACTTAACAGGTGTAAATAAAGATAAAAAATCTGAAGAAGAAAATGGTAAACGTGTAGTAATGGATTCTGTAGCTCTTGCTCAAGTAGCTAATGTTCTTGACATTAAATTAGCAGGTGTTCCTACTACAAAAATTAGGACGTATGCCCTAAAAAAGTATGACAACACTGTTCAAATCGGTCTTCCTATGAATCCTAATATGGAGGTTATTAAGTCGATTAATCCTTCTATTGTATATGCACGGATAGTTTACAAGACTGGATAAAAAGAAGGATTCGAGAAAAAAATAAAATACCTTATAAATTTGTAGACATTCGTAGTGTTAACGGGCTATACGCTGTAACTGAAGAGCTTGCAAAAGAATTCGGTAAAACTGAAAAATTCAAAGAGTTAAAGAAAGAACACGATGAATTCTTCGCTAAATTTAATGAAAAATCGCAAATAAAAAGAAACCAAAAGTTTTTAGTTCTAATGGGATTACCTGGAAGTTACATAGTACTACTGAAAAATCTTATGTAGGTAACCTTGTAAAATTAGCTGGTGGTGAAAAATATCGTTAAAGGTAATGAAGAATTTAAAAATCTAAACTTAGAAACTGCTTTTAAACGATAAACCAGATTTCATTTTACGTACTGCTCATGCTATGCCTGATACCGTAAATGAAATGTTTAAAAAAGAATTTGAAAACAATAAGAGTTGGTCACATTTTGAAGCGGTAAAAAATAATAAAGTTATCGATTTAGACAGCTCTATATTTGGTATGACAGCTACGTATGACTACCAAAAAGGATTAGAAAGTCTGTATAGTATTTTTTTATAGTAACTAATACTTAAAACCGAAGTAGCGCATTGCTACCTCGGTTTTTTAAAAAAAATACAATTTTAAAACAATGTGATATACTAAATATAAAAAAATATAAGGAGGTTCTTAATGTTTAAAAAAACAAAAAAACAATCACTTTTTTCTGTTCTTATTCTACTTTTATTAAGTACGATATTTTTTTGCAGCGAACAGTGGTAGTATAAAAAGCAAGCGTCGGACAATTAGCTTTTTGGTATCTTCACTGGAGAATACGCTAATGTTAATGCCATTATTGACGTTCGTTTCCCGAGAATTATCATCACTATACTAGTAGGTGCTGCTCTTGGCGTGAGTGGTTTATTATTACAAACTGTATTAAAGAACCCACTTGTTGATCCTAGCATTATAGGTGTTTCTAGTGGAGCTAGCCTATTTTTATACTTAGGATTAGGATTATTACCACAATTTATGGTGTTTAAATCTGTATTTTTCTATCATCGGTGGTGTCCTTGGTTTCTTAATCATTTATTACTTAGCTGGTAGAACAAAAACAATGTTAAAATTATTTTTAATCGGTATTGCGATAAGTTATTTCTTTACAGGGATACTAAGTTCTATACAATATTTGAACCAAGCTAACTCTACTACTTCGTCAGCATTCAAGACTGTTGGCTTTAGGTACTAAAAAAACTGGAATGACGTTATATTATTATTAAACTGGATTCCAATATTACTAATTATTAGTTTCTTCTTAGCTAAACTGTGCAATATATTTGCTTTTAGATGATAATATTATTAGTTCACTAGGAATCAATATTAATGTGATTCGCCTGCTAATTTCATTTGTTGCTGTGGCTCTTGCTTCTGTTTCGACGGCTGTTGCGGGAGTAATGGTGTTTTTAGCTCTTATTACGCCTCATATTGCTAAGATTGTAATTGGACGAAAATCATATTTATACTATTCCATTTAGTGCTTTACTTGGAGCATTTATTCTGCTATTATTCGATACAATAGGTCGTGTTATTTTTTTGCACCAATAGAAATACCTGCTGATTTAATAATGATGATTATCGGTGGACCTGCATTTATTATTTTAGTTAAGAAAGGAGTAAGTTAATGGAAAAATATAATTGAAATTAATAACCTTACGTTTAAGTATGATAATAAAAAAATCCACTTTTTGAAGGTCTAAATGTTAGTATTGAAAAAGGTAAGGTTACTACCCTGCTTGGAAAAAAATGGTTGTGGTAAGAGTACACTTATAAAAATATTAGCAAAAAAACTTAAACTATAATTCAGAAGTGTAAAAATTGAAGGTAAGGAACTGAATTCATATTCATTAAAAAGAACTTGCGAGTATTCTTGCAATTGTTTATCAAAAGAATAAAACTCCACGAGAAATTACTGTCTATGATATGGTTAGTTTCGCCCGTCTTCCTTATCAAAACATTTTTCTTTTACAAAGCCTCTGCTAGTGATGTTGAGAAGATTGAATTTGCTCTTGAAAAAACTAGTTTACAGGCTTATAAAGATAAACGTGTGGATGAGTTATCGGGAGGTCAGCTTCAACGTGTTTTATATCGCAATGGCATTAGCACAAAGTACTGATATTATTATACTAGACGAGCCTACTACTTTCCTTGATATAAAATATCAAAAATCTATAATGCAACTTGTTGAGATCTTAATAAATCTCTAGGAATTACTATTATCATGGTATTACACGATATAAATCAAGCACTAGCATACAGTGATAATATTATTGCTCTTCTTGATGGAAAAGTTATAAAGAATGATAAAGCTGAGAACTTCTTTGACGAAGAGCTTCTAAATAAACTTTATGATGCCGATATTAAAATAGAAGATGGAAAAAGTAATTAGTTGGTAATTTTTACTAACGATATACGAAAAATTAAATAAATCGCTATGTCTAAGTATTAATATTTAGACATAGCGATAATTTTATATCTGTAAAGGTTGTTAATGCTATTTCAGAAACCTTTAAATACTGTTATATCAACGTTTATAAGAATTTATCCTTCAAAAGGTAGAGCGAGAGCTAGAGTAGTTAATAAGTTAATTCAGCAATCTTATCTAAGTAAATGCTGACTGCTTCTAGCTTTCTTTGAGGTGCTAACTCTGCGTAAGTATCCATAGTAGTTGACATTCACTTATGCCCCATTCTGACTTGGAGTTCTTTCCAATTTGTGCCTGCATTAAGCAACATTGAATCATGAGTGTGTCGGAACAAATGGAAACCATAATCTAGTGATCCTAGACTTACTAATTGAAAATGATAAAATAAGAATGTACAAATAGGTTATAATAGTGCATATTATCAGTTTCACTACCAGATTTGGCACAGCATTTATTCGACAAACCTCATTGAGTCTCTTAATAAAGAAATCAAACGTCAAACGAAAAAGAAGGTTTTCTCCCTAACGAGGAGTCTCTGGAACATTACTTAGTTACTTTTTTTGAAGATTATAATTTCAAGCAAAAGCCAACGAATCCATAAAAGGGTTTGACCAATATTATGACACACTCGAAAACTTATTTGATTAATACTCCGTAACTCTACTTGAGTGTTTGCACATACTTATTGACAGTATCAAAATTATACAGTAGGTATTTCTTGTGAGTAATTTTCATCAAAAAAATTTCATAGATAAGTCCTATATATAATCATGGTAAAAGTAGTAAAAAAATAGTTATTATCCTAGTTGATTAAAAAAATCTCTGATTTCCTCATCTTTTATAAAATAATATATAATTTTTCCCCTCTCTTCTAGTGTCCAAGATATTTTTCATTGGCTAGTTTACGAAGATGGTGGGATGCAGATGCCATACTGAGATCTAGTAAACAGGCTATATCACAAACACAGAGTTCTTTCAACAGCAAGGAGATAAAAGATGATATTTGTCTGTTTATTATCGGTAAACTTCTTTAAAATGCGAAGTGATTTTTTGGACTTTTTCCTTTTCAAGGTAGTTCATTGCGGTTGTAACATTTTTGCTGATTTATAATATTCACTTGACAGATACTATCTTTTTTTCATAATATTTTCTCCTAGCCCTAACATAGTCCATAGCATGTCAAAACTGTTATTTTTCAATCAGGATATATATCCCCAATCCTAAATAAACAACGGCAATAAACCATCTGCTATATTTTTTCCAAAAGTTTCTCCAACAGATGGGACTTGTGCCAATTTTTGGGCAGAAAAGACCAAGAGATAAATCATGACTAGAAATGTAAGTAAAGTCACTAGCAAAACCCGCTAAATTTAATGTAATAAAATATGGGACAAAGATACCAATATTGTCAGCACCGCAACTTGCAAAAAGTAATCATAGCGACTAGAAAAAAATCAAATTTTTTTATTACCTTTGCGCAACCCTTCTTTGGCAATAGCTTCTCCATCAGAATCTCCTAAAAAGCAAAAACTTTGAGACCTAAGAAAAATTGGAATCAAAACCGAGTAAACCTAAAATCTCTTTTACTAGGAATATAATGTAAGACAAATGCAAAAAGTAAACTTAGCAATATTAGACTAACAGAGCCTAGAAATTGTCCTAAATAGATATTAATGATGTCTTTTTCTGCTTTTTCTTTTTGGCAAAAAAATAACATTAGGATAATAAGTAAGTCTACGGCTGTCCCGAATACAGGATTATTGAAGTAACAACATTTTGAATCATAAAACACCTCATTCAAATTTATTTTTTTGAATATATTCTAACATTAAAATTTGTAGATGTCAACTTCAACTACATCAAAATATAGATAAGAAGTTAGTGTACCAAATATTAAAAAGCCCTGCCATCAAAATGATAGCAGGGCTTAACTCAATATCCAACTGATATATTTATCTAAAAAGGTAGAGTTTTTTTATTGATTTATAGTACGATGTAATGAGTTTCAAAAGTCAAAAAAATCATTTAAAATCAATATTTTTGACGTCTATTGACGTGTACTGAAGCCCTTACTTAAACTCTAAAAAAATAATAAAAAAACTCTTCAAAAACTGGCAATACCCCCAAAAATTTGTCCAAATTTGAGGGCTATTATCAACTACAAAAATTAATGTTTTTACAATATTCATTATTAACTTCCTTCAAAGTGTATAATCGTTGATTTTTAATATTAAATAATTGTAAAATATATTTGTACAAATTAATAACAAAATAATTATAAAGGAGTTTTCTATGGAAATACTAACTACTCTTGGGATACTAATAGTTATTGTTATTCTTGGTTCTTTTTCTTAACAATATTATTCCACGTATTCCTGCAGCTTTTATTCCAAATAATACTTGGTGCTGCGGTAACATTTATTCCTAATATTCCACTTAATTTTGAGTTCGAATCAGAAATGTTTTATGATGTTAATTATTGCTCCATTACTATTTACTGATGGTTTCAACTCATCCCTAAAGAACATTTGGTTATATAAACGACCAATTATATATATGGCTATATTTTTAGTTCTTGTAACGGTAATTGTTGTCGGTAGCATAATTCATTTATTACTTCCAATGATTCCATGGGCAGCATGTTTTGTTTTAGCTGCCATCTTATCGCCTCAGATGCTGTTGCTGTTAAATCAATAACTAAAGGAATGAAACTACCTAAAGGACTTATGGCTATATTAGAAGGTGAATCGCTCCTTAATGATGCTTCGGTCTTGTGTCATTTAATATAGCTCTAGCAGCCGTTCTTACTAACACATTTTCTGTCACAAATGCTAGTTATAAAATTTTTAGTAGTTGCTGGTGGTGGAGCAATTTTTGGACTTATTATTGGAATAGCATTCTCTTATATTAAGTTTATATTCTCAACAAAGTTTGCTGATGAATTTAATATTTTTAGTTATTTTTTTCAATTAATAACCCCCATTATAGTATTCTATCTTGCAGAACATATTGGTGTATACTGGTATCGTAGCTGTAGTAATTACCGCTCTAGTTTACAACTACCAAAAGAAGTCTTCACTTACTTTCTGTTATAAATAGTGATGCTGCAGTAACTATAGATAGTACTCAACAAATAGCAAGTTATGTTCTTAATGGCTTCGTATTTACATTTTTAGGGATATTTACTCCCTGAGATATATCATACAATGTTTAACTATAGAGATTGATATTGTATATGGCTTCATTGTTTCATTAGTTATTGTTTTAGGTCTAATGATAGTCAGATTTGGATTTGTATATTTCAACTACGTATCATTCCAACCTCATCATTTCACAACTGCTAGAAAAACAGCGAAAATAATACTAAATAGAAAAATTTGAGAAAGATAACTACTCTAGATTTAGCTACTCTTTAATTGCTAGTTTATGCGGTATTCACGGTACAGTAACGCTTGCTACAGCGCTTATGATTCCAATTATGACTGCTACTGGGGATAACTTCCCACTTAGAAATACCATCTTATTTATTGCAAGTAATGTCGTGTTACTAAGTATTGTTATCGGTACACTCGCGCTTCCACTTGTCGTTAAAGGAGAAGATGAAGAAAAAGAATATACTCAATACTCTCTTCGTGAAAAAAATCATAGAAGGAACACTTGAAGAACTAAAAAGAACGTGATATTTCTAAGAAATCTATCGAAGAAAAAGTTGCTTATGCTTTTTGAAATAAAAAGTTTTCACGAACTAAAAGCATACTTTAGAAACATGCAAACTGGAAAATTTAAGAATACAAACGAAGCATTGTCATTACATAAAAAAATAATGAAAGCACAAGACAAAGCTCTTCCTGAAATACTTAAGGACAATCCTAACATTGAGCAAATCTTGGAAATTTCTAAAATTATGCAACTTAGAAAATCTTTCCTATTTACTTATTCAATACCAAAAAGTTTAATACTTAATCTAAGGTTGTATATAAAAAGAAACTAGTCTAAAACGTCGTTTAACTCGTCATTTTTGTAGCTAAAGATCTAACTCCAGATTTTATGAAAAACTTAAAGAAAAAAAGTTCCAAAAAGAAGAAAAGTGAACTTCGTCAATAAATTAGATGAAATTAAACAAAGAGCCGAAGCTTCTTCTAGCCAAATTCAAGCTATCATCGATTGTTCGCCTACAGTAAGAAACGCACTTCTTAAGATAGCTTATGATGTCATTGAAGAAAAAAATGTTCAGATGAAAATACTGCAGAATTCGTTAAAGACGTATATAGATACTACTCATTCACCCTATTTGAAGTATTTTTTTAGAAGACATTGATTTTGAAGAAGAACTTAAAGAACTTCAAATGGAGTCAGTTCGACTTTTTAAAATATAGAATATTAACGATGAGAAAAATTAAACTATATTTCTCTAGAGGATGCTTACACCGCTCTTCGCAACTTAAACTTTAGTGAATCAATGATTTTCCCTCGTGAAACTGAAGAAGAATAAAATAAAAACTGACCTCAAGTTAGATTATTATCTAAACTCTGAGGTCAGTTTTATTTTAGGTTATTTTTTTATTTTTTAAATTCTACGACAAAATCGTAACCACGTTCTGTTTTTGCTCCGAAGTAAAAATCACTTACTTTGTATCCTCGTTTTTCCACTTTAGCAATTTTATCTTGAATAGCTGCTTTTACTTGCTCTTCTGTAGCATTTTTTTGGAAGTTTTATAGTAGTATCACCATCTACATCCAATGCTCCAGCTATTCCTGGTAAAGTTTTTTTAAGTTGAAGTAAATATTAACATCTACATTTTCTTGTGTTTCTGCTGATCTTTTTAGCTCTTTTTTTGAACTAATGGAGCTTTTTCTAAAACCTGTATTACCTACTGATTGAGTCTTAGCTTTTTTTGTGAACTCAACAACATAATCATAGCTATCACTTCCTTCAACTATTTGATCTAAATCTGTAGTTGAAGTAACTTTAAATCCTTGTTTATTTAATTTCTCTATTTGAGATTTTTGTATGTTCTTCAATAGCTTTCTTAATTTCTTCTTTTTGTAGCATTTCCTGATAAAGTTAACATATTGTTTTCTCCCACTTCACCCTAATGCTCCGGCTATATCTTTTAAATTTGTTAGATTGTAATAGATATTTATTTGTTTTGTTTTATTTGATAAATCTCTTTTACTATTTTTTTAGTTCTAACTTGAACTTCGGCGCACTTCTGAAACCTGTAGTTCCTTCTGAATTTGATGAAGGTTGTGTTGGAGATGTTGTAGCTGTTGATCTTTCAGTAGTAGGTTGTGTCGGTGTTGTTGCCGTAGCCTCACCTGAACCATGACCTATTACCGTACTTCCATTGTCAATAGTAGTTCCTTCATTACGACCATTTGTTAAATTATCTTTGTTATAATTTGGTGCTGGTATTTCTTCACCTGGAACATTAATCTCATCAATTTTAGTTTGATATTCATCCGCAGCAGCTACTGCTGCATCATGATCTTTAGCATTATTTATCGCTTCTAATCCTGCTTCTTTTAATCCATTTAATTTAGCTTCTAACTTAGCTTTTTTTCTGCTTCATCTTTAACTTTTTCAATCTCACTAAGTTTTGAAGCTGCAATTTTTTCGATAATATTTTTCCCATCTTTTTTTGCTTCCTCAAGTTTTTCATCTTTAGGTGCTACTTCTTCAGACGGAGCATCTTCTTTTTAGTGTTGTTCCTGCTGCTGATTCTTCTGCTTTTTGGTGTTGTTCCTGCTGCTGGTTCTTCTGCTTTTTGGTGTTGTTCCTGCTGCTGGTTCTTCTGCTTTCGGTGTTGTTCCTGCTGCTGGCTCTTCTGCTTTCGGTGTTGTTCCTACTGCTGGTTCTTCTGCTTTCGGTGTTGTTCCTGCTGCTGATCCTTCTGCTTTCGGTGTTGTTCCTGCTGCCGGCTCTTCTGCTTTCGGCGTTGTTCCTGCTGCTGGCTCTTCTGCTTTCAGTGTTGTCGCTGATGATGAACCTTCAGTTTTTTGGTGCTGTTGCTTCTGATCCTTCTGCTTTTGGCGTTGTTCCTGCTGCTGGTTCTTCTGCTTTCGGTGTTGTTCCTGCTGCTGGTTCTTCTGCTTTCGGCGTTGTTCCTGCTGCTGGTCCTTCTGCTTTTGGCGTTGTTCCTGCTGCTGGTTCTTCTGCTCTCGGTGTTGTTCCTGTGGCTGGTCCTTCTGCTTTTGGTGTTGTTCCTGTGGCTGGTCCTTCTGCTTTTTGGCGTTGTTCCTACTGCTGGCTCTTCTGCTTTTTGGCGTTGTTCCTGCTGCTGGTTCTTCCACTTTTGGTGTTGTTCCTGCTGCTGGTTCTTCTGCTTTTGGTGTTGTTCCTGCTGCTGGCTCTTCTGCTTTCGGCGTTGTTCCTGCTGCTGGTCCTTCTGCTTTCGGTGTTGTTCCTGTTGCTGATCCTTCTGCTTTCGGCGTTGTTCCCCCATTTGAATTTTTTTCTACTAAGTCATATACTTTATATACAACTTTTGCCTCTATTACATTACCGTTTAATTCCGTATTATATGCCACTGTTTTCTCTATTAATTCTCTGACCACACTCGTATTAGGCAATGATTTTTTTCTATTTTACTTTCTTTAGAAATAGTTGCATCTTTTTTATTGATGCTTACATCAGGTTGTACAATTTTTGAAATTTGACCTTTTTTCAAGTTTCCTAAATTATATGTGAATTTTTGTCCATTAATTGTCGCATAAACAACAGTATCATACGTATCTTTTCCTGCCGTTACCTCAAACACTATTTCTCCATTAACTTCTTTTGCTTGAATAGTAATATCCTGAGTCAATTTGTTATTACTAGTCGCTGAAATATTTTTCTACATTATTTTTCTGCGAACGCTCCTAATGGATTTGCTAATGCGAATAAAAAGAACACCAGCTGTTGCTACTTTTTGATATTTTTTTCATTTAAAAATTCCTCCCTAATTATTGGTTGTTTTTTTATAGAAATGAAAGTCATCCTTTACTTCATTATTCTACTATTTTTTTACTATTTGTCAAGCATTTAACTTTACAACTTAGGATAATTTATTTTATCAAAAATTTTTATTAATAAGATTAAAATAATTATTAAGATAACACCTTCGGAAATATGTTAATATATTTAATTTACATTAGATTTCTGACAATTTAGAAAAAGTTTTTAATTTTTTTCATTAAAAAAAGTGTTGACAAAGAAAAAAATCTTATGTTAATATTTCTTTAACAGTTTTAAAAGCGAAGAAGTGAAGAGCAATATTACTTAATTATTAGAGACCTTTTTGGTTGGTGAAAAAAAGGATTTGAGTCTATTGTAAATGGTCACAGAGCTGAATTAATGAGTGTATACAAGTTAGTTCCGGTTGATAACCGTTAATAATCATTGAGGTAAGATTAAAGTTTATTTTAAGATTATAAAAATTGGGTGGTAACACGGTCATTTCGTCCCTTGTGTTACTACCCTTTTTGTCGTATTTAAGACTGCATAAAAATTTATAAATATTAATATAATATAACATTGAAAAGATGAGTAGAAAAAGGATTTACACCGGAGAGTCTCGGTAGCTGAAAAGAGATTAATGAATTTTTTTGAAGATGGTCTTTGAGTTTTTAATTATCGAGCAGAAGTTAGATAATTACGCAAAAAAATAGCGTTAAAAATTTTAATGAGGTGGAAAACTAAAAAAATTCAATTCATCATTTTAGATTTTTCCATAAAAATAAGGTGGTACCACGTATAAAACGCACGTCCTTAGACAATATGCTTATTATTGTTTAAGGGCGTTTTTATTTTTATAATTCAATATACAAAAAAAGAGAAAATTTCAGGAGGAAAAAAATAATGACAAAAAAATTTCAAGTTTAGGATACCCTCGTTTAGGGGAAAAAGAGAATGGAAAAAGTTAATTGAAGGATATTGGGCTCGTACGGTTCGTCAAAACGAATTATTTGAAGAAGCTGGAAACCTTCGTCGTCTTTACATCGAAAAACAATTCAATGCTGGTTTAGATTTCATCCCAGTTGGTGATTTCTCACTATATGATCACATTTTAGATTTATCAGTTCAATTTAACGTTATTCCACAACGTTTTGAAGGAAGAGAAGTTAATGTAGATTTATTCTTCGATATCGCTCGTGGTAACAAAGATAACGTTGCATCTGCACTTAAAAAATGGTTTAACACTAACTACCACTACATCGTACCTGAATGGGAAAATATTAACCCTAAATTAAACAACACTCGTCTTCTAGACCTTTACAAAGAAGCTAAAGAAATCGTGGGAGATAAAGCTAAACCAGTTATCACTGGACCAATTACATATGTTGCTTTATCTAGTGGTCTAGCTGAAGGAGAATTTGAAAAAGCTGTAGATAAACTATTACCATTATACACTCAAGTATTTAAAGAATTAGCTGAAGCTGGTGCTTCTTACATCCAAGTGGACGAGCCTATTTTCGTAACTGATGAAGGTAGAAACTATGTAGAATTTGCTCACAAAGTATACAACCACTTCAACAATGAAGTAGAGGCTAAATTCATCTTCCAAACTTACTTTGAAGCTTTAGTAGAAGCTGAAAAACTTGCGACTTTACCAGTAGCATTCGGATTAGACTTCGTTCACGGTAGAGAAGAAAACTTAGCTAATGTAAAAGCTGGCTTATTCAAAGATAAAGAAGTATTTGCTGGAGTTGTAGATGGACGTAACGTATGGAGTAATGATTTAGTAGATAGCTCTCAATTATTAGAAGAACTTAAAGCTAACGTATCTGAATTAGTAATCCAACCTTCATGTTCATTACTACACGTACCAGTTACAACAAAAAAATGAAACTGAATTAGAAGAAACTCTACTAAATGGTTTTAGCTTTTTGCTGATCAAAAATTAGTAGAACTTAACTTACTTGCTAATAAATTAGATGGTAAAGAAGAAGCTGCATACCAAAAACACGTAGAAGACTTCAATAAATTACAAAATGCAGAATTCAGAAACCTTAAATTAGAATCTAGTGAAAATGTTCGTTCAACTCGTCCATCTGACTACAAAGTTCGTCGTGAAGTTCAAAAACAAAAAAATATAATTTACCAGTATTACCTACTACAACAATCGGGTCATTCCCTCAATCTAAACAAGTACGTCTACAACGTGCACTTTGGAAAAAAGGTGAATTATCTAATGAAGCTTATGAAAAATTTATTGAAGAAGAAATCGCTCGTTGGATTAAAATTCAAGAAGACCTTGATATCGATGTATTAGTTCACGGTGAATTCGAACGTACAGACATGGTTGAATTCTTTGGTCAACGTTTCGCAGGATTCGCATCTACTAAATTCGGTTGGGTTCAATCATACGGTTCTCGTGGGGTTAAACCACCAATCATCTACGGAGATGTAAAACACGTTGAAGCTGTAACAGTTAAAGAAACTGCTTATGCACAAAGCTTAACTAATCGTCCTGTTAAAGGTATGTTAACTGGACCAGTTACAATTCTAAACTGGTCATTTGAAAGAACTGATATTTCTAAAGCAGAAATCTTCAACCAAATCGCTATCGCACTTAAAAATGAAATCGAGCTTCTTGAAAAAGCTGGAATTACAATTATTCAAGTTGATGAACCTGCTATCCGTGAAGGTTTACCTCTTAGAGATAACAAAAAAGAAAAATATCTTGAAGAAGCAGTATTCTCATTCCGCCTAGCTACTTCATCAGTTCAAGATGATACACAAATCCATACACATATGTGTTATTCTAACTTCGATGAAATTATCGATTCTATCCGCGCATTAGATGCTGACGTTATTTCTATCGAAACTAGTAGAAAGCCACGGAGAATTAATCTCTGCTTTCGAGACTGCAATTTATCCATTAGGTATCGGTCTTGGGGTATATGATATCCACTCTCCTCGTGTACCATCAAAAGAAGAAGTTCGTACAAATATCTTACGTCCACTTCAAAAACTATCTACTGAGCAATTCGGATTAATCCTGACTGTGGATTAAAAACACGTGCTGAAAAAGAAACTATCGAAGCGTTAGAAGTTTTAGTTGAGGTAACTAAAGAAATCAGAAACGAACTTTCCACTAAATAGGAGGTTCGCATGAGAAACTTATTAGAGAGATTAGAACAAGATGTACTCGTAGCCGATGGGGCTATGGGTACGGCTCTCTATAGTAATGGATTGGAAAGTTGTCATGAATATAATAATATCTCTAATCCGGATTCTGTAGAGAAAATTCATAAGGCTTATATCGAAGCTGGAGCAGATATCATTCAGACCAATACATATGCTGCAAAGAAGTGCCAGCTTAAAACTTATGGTTATGAAGATAAGTTCAAAGAAATTAATATTCGCGCCGCTGAAATAGCTCGTAAAGCTGCTGGGAAGAACACTTTTGTTTTCGGTACTATTGGAGCTATTAGAGGGCTTCGTGAATGTGAACTATCATTAGAAACAATTGTTAAAGAAACACTTGATCAAGCAAAAGTTTTATTATCAACAGATAAAATTGATGCATTACTATTCGAAACTTATTATGATCAAGAGGAAATTCGTGCTGTATTAACTGAAGTTAGGAAATTAACTGATTTACCTATTATTACTAATATTTCATTATTAGAAGCAGGTATTACTCAAAAACGGAGAAAAAAAGTAACTGATGCTTTAAGCACTCTTGTTAATTTAGGTGCCGATGTCGTTGGACTAAACTGTCATCTAGGTCCTTATCATATGATTAAAAGTTTAAAACAAGTTCCATTATTTGCACAAAGTTACCTATCTGCTTATCCAAATGCCAGCTTATTACAGTTAACACAAACTATTAATGGTAATGAATATCGCTTTAGAAAAAATTCAGCATACTTTGAACAAAGTGCCAAACTTCTTGTAGAGGAAGGTGTAAGATTAATTGGTGGTTGCTGTGGAACTACTCCAGAGCATATTCGCGCCATAAAAAAAGGAATAAAAAGATTTAAAACCTGTCAAAAGAAAAAAATAATCACACCTTTACCAGCTGAAGAAGAGCTTGTAAGAGTTGCTCATAACGAACCAACAATTGTTGATAAAGTGAAAAACAAGTAACAATAATAGCTGAACTAGATCCACCAAAAACATTTTAAATGTAGATAAATTTATAGAGGGTGCAAAAGCAATAGATAAGAAAAATATTGAAGCTATTACACTAGCAGATAATTCTCTAGCTAGTACTAGAATTTGTAATTTAGCCGCGGCTACTTTACTAAAAGAACACATTACTACCCCCACTCTTCTACATTTAACATGTCGTGATCACAATCTTATAGGATTACAATCTCGATTAATGGGATTTGATCTTCTTGGAATTAATAATGTCCTTGCTCTTACTGGAGATCCAAGTAAACTTGGTGACTTCCCTGGAGCAACTAGTGTCTATGATATGACTAGCCTTAAATTAATTCCTTTTATTAAACAACTTAACGAAGGACTTGGATATAACGGGGCTTCACTAAAAAAGACAACAAACTTTACAGTAGCTGCTGCTTATAATCCAAATGTTCGTGACCTAAGTAAAACTAAACGTTTAGTTGAGAAAAAAATTAAAGCAGGTACTGATTACTTTATTACTCAACCTGTCTTTGAAGCTGAAAAAATTGAACAATTAGCAGTACTTGCTGCTGACTATCCAGATACACCATTCTTCGTTGGTATAATGCCAATTACTAGCTACAACAACGCTGTCTTCCTACACAATGAGGTACCTGGTATAAAAGCTATCTGAAGAATTCTTAGCTAAACTTGAAGAAGTAAAAAGATGATAAAGAACTTTGTCAAAAATTGCTTTAGAAGAAAGTAAAAAAACTGATAGATGTTGCATTAAAACACTTTTAATGGAATTTACTTAATTACACCATTTTTTTAAGATATGATCTTACAATTGAGTTAATAGATTATGTTGAAGAAAAATAAAAAAATAAATAAATATTAAATATATATAAAAGAAATCACCTAGAAAAATTAGTTTATCTAGGGTGATTTTTTAAATAATAACACGAAGGGAGTGACTCAAAAATCTTGATTTCAGAGAAATCGATTTTTTCAGATTCATCCCCGCACAGTTTATTAGATATCTAAAAAAAGCTTCTATAAAGCGAATTTAGATGTCAATAAACCACTGCGTCTATGAGTTATCATATACACTTTGTTAAAATTTAGGACTCTTAGGGCAACCCCTTCGTGTTATATCTTATTCTATTTGTTTCCGTATTTTTTTCGAAAAGCTCATCTAAAGGTTTGTACATTACTTTATTTAAGTCTTCAATTAAAAATTGTAATTTTTTTGTTGACTTTGTACAAATTCTAAGAATTTAGTATTTTTCCATTAGTTTTTTTGTTGAATTTCTTCAAATACTGATAATTCTTCTTCTGTAGGTTCATTACCAGCTTGAGCAGTTTTTCATTAATTCTTTTTTTGTTTTTGACACGAATTCTGTGTATAAAGCATTAGCTTCTTCATCTGAATATAGTCCTTCTGCAGCTGCTAATGATGCTTTATATTCATCTGATTCTCTTAGTGCTCTTTCAAATTCATTTGCTTTGTCATAAATATTTACCATAGTTGTTTTGCTCCTTTTTATGTTGTAGTTTAATTATAACATAGTTTTACCTTCTTTGACAATAAATCGTTTTTTTATCATCTTTCTCTCTTTACAATATGTCATCAGTATATATAAGGGAATCTAACTATATAAAAAAACTATTAAAAATAAATTCATCGAACCTAAAAATTAAACTTCTTTCGTAGGCACTAATTCATACTATTTTTTTGTTTTCTTGACAAAACTAAAACAAGTAAACTTATTATTGCCAATAATGAAAAAAATCATTAGTATTATTTATTCCTGTTTTTTTGGAAGAATCTGTTGTTTTTGATAAGTTTTCTTTAGGGATCGCATTTTTGAGCGTCTGTTTCAGAAAGATTATTTTTTTATCTGATACTATTGCAAATTGACTGAAGTGATATATGTAGAATTCTACATTTCCGTTATTTACGATTGCTGGGATGTTCGTTAAATAACCATTGCTTTCGACATGATATATTTCTACATTTTTATTTTTCATATTCAGCTAAAGCTATTCTCACCAGCCTATTGTTATTTAACAATATTTCTTTTTCCACCTTTATGTAAGCTTAAGTCATATATTCTTACATTCTTATTACCCTGTAATTTATCTTTCACAGTATTTACCGCTTCTTCATCTTCAATCTCTACTGCTCGAAATTTTTATATCATCTATAGAAACATCGTATAATTCTAAACTCACCTTTTTTATCAAGAGATTCTAAGAATAATGTTTTTTTGTTTTTCTTGTTAATACAGGATTATTATCAGACACATGCGAAGTTCCTTCGTTTCTTGAGCTTTCTGGTTTCACAGGCGTTGTCGGCTGAGATGAATCACCTTGTTTCCCTGACGCTTACGGTTTTACAGGCGTTGTTGGTTGTGCTGCGTCACCTTGTCCACCTGATGTTTCGGTTTCACAGGAGTTGTCGGCTGAGATGAATCTCCTTGTTCCCCTGAGACTTCGGGTTTTTACAGGCGTTGTCGGCTGAGATGAATCTCCTTGTTCCCCTGAGACTTACGGTTTCACAGGCGTTGTCGGCTGAGCTGAGTCTCCTTGTTTTTCCTGAGGTTTACGGTTTCACAGGCGTTGTTGGCTGAGATGAATCTCCTTGTTCCCCTGAGACTTCGGTTTCACAGGCGTTGTTGGCTGAGATGAATCTCCTTGTTCCCCTGACGCTTCCCGGTTGTGATGGCGTTACTGGTTGCTCTTGTTTTCCTGAGACTTACGGTTTTACAGGAGTTGTCGGCTGGACTGAGTCTCCTTGTTTTTCCTGAGGTTTCGGTTTCACAGGCGTTGTTGGCTGAGATGAATCTCCTTGTTCCCCTGAGACTTCGGGTTTCACAGGCGTTGTTGGCTGAGATGAATCTCCTTGTTTTCCTAATGCTTCAGGTTGTGATGGCGTTACTGGTTGCTCTTGTTTTCCTGATGCTTACGGTTGTGATGGCACTACTGTAGCACTATCCTCATTAAGATTGTCCTTCGAATCTGTTGGAACCTCTATAATTTCAGGCTCACTCACTACTTCTTTTTGTCCCTCTTACTATAATTTTTATCTATTTTTTTCCTTGTTCTCTACAGTTATTTTTTTCTATAACTTCTCCCGTCGTACTATTTAAAAATATACGTCGTTGTCGTAATATTTTTACCATCTTCCCTTCTGTTTTTTACAAACTCTTTACCTTTATCTAACGAAGCATCTTCTTTATAAACAACTTTTCTTGGAATTTTTGATCTCCTCTATTTTTAGACTTAAGCCCTTTTTGTAATAACTGTATTTGTGGCTTCTGTTCTTACTGAAGTTCTACTTATTTCTTCTACATTATTCGTCTTTTTTTGTTTAATCTTGATTTTTATAGTTGTAACAACTTTACCATCTTTTCCAATAATTTCACTAATATAACCATAATCTTTTTGTTTCATCACCAATGTAAGTTACTTTTTAATGGGATCTTTTTCTTCTTTAGTTGTTGTAACTATTTCTCCATACAATGTTTTAACATTCACGCTTACATCTACTAAATCAAAACTATCATCATTATATACTACTTTTTACTCTTCCCTCTTTATTTCCGAACTTGAAGTATTCGGTTTAGTTTCCCATATAATATTTTTTTATAGGTAGATTATTTTTTTCTCAATAGATAATTCCGCGTTAGGCTTTATCTCCTTCATAAAGTTCATAAGATTTCTTAATTGGTTCATAATAATCTTTTTTTGAGTTTTATTTAAAAATAGATGAAAACTTCTTGTATATCTTTTTTTCCAAATTAGCCAATTTATTTTTCTTCCACTAATTTATCGTAAGTTTCTATTCTGTCAAGATTATCCTTAACTTCTTTTAAAAGATTATTATAGTTATTAAACAATTTATCTTTTTGACTATTAAACTCATTTACTACTTCTGCTGGTTTTTAATGAAGTATCTGTATTTTTAAACATTTCCAATTTATTCGTAGCTTTTGCTATCTCATCTGTTAATAAAAGTTTTATCTAATTTTAAGCCGCTAACAGACGTTTTATATTCTTCTAATAATGTTTCTAATTCTTTAGTTAAAACTTTTTATATCTGATTGTTTTGGCACTACTATTTTTTTAACAATTCTTCAACTTTTTGTAGTTTAGTGTCTAATTCTACTTTTTTGCATCATAACGATTTTTTTGTTTCCGCAGTTTTATGCTCTGTGTCTACTTTCTTCTCTTTCTCATCAGATGCTTTTTGTTTAATAGCTTTCAACTCCACGAAATTTGGTAATACTTTTTACTACTACATTTATATTAGGATCTACTGTTTTCCCTAGATAACTTATTGTTACTGGTAAAACATGCTTTGCTGCTGTCGGTTGAACTTCACTAGGGATATTTATATTCAATGTTGCTATATTAGGTAAATTATCTAAATTTAATTTTTTTAATACTTCTTCTCTTGATATTTTTATTTAACGCTAATATTTCTACTGGATTTTGATCTTTTTAATGAAATTTTTATATTCTCATTTACTATTTTTCTTACTTCTTCATCCGTTGGCTCTGCTATTTTTTTAAGTTTTTTTCAGTATTAGATTTTTCTTTCCCTTTACCGCTAACTCTAGTTCTTTCGCCTATATTAAAATTATCATCATCATTCAACATTGCTGAGAAATAAGCATTAGAACTGTGTTCTCCTCCCTCTATGTAGGTCATAACATCAGAATCATTATATAATAATCCTACTAAACTATCTCCCCTCATTCCATAATGTTTAATTTTTCCTTGTTTTGCTAATTGCTTACTTAAAAATACTTTTTCTTATATAAATCACCATTTTATTCTCGAAGCATTGATTTTTTTGGAGCATTAAACGTTGTAGCTTTTTTTAAAAACATTATTGTAAAAGTTTCTATATTTCTTAGCCGCAGAATCAATCCAATTCCCATTTTCCTCATTAGCTAACCTATTTAGCTTAACTACAGCACGTTGGGTCAAATATCCTCCTAGAGAATGTCCCGTAATATAAAAATTCTTTATGTCTTCTCTTATACCTATCTCTTTTATTATTTCTTCTATTTCTTTACCTTGCTGAGGATCTTGTCCAGCTGCAATAACCACATCATTAGACACATCTTTACTTCCTTGGGTTCCTCTTATCGCAAGAACATGAACTAAGCCATCTGGTAAAATCGGCAACGCACTTTTAGTCTTAAATAATATTGCATCAAGTCCACTTGCATTATGATAAGTCTTATCGATTTCCCAATATGGAGAAAGCTCATTATGCATAAGTTCATAGGCATTTCTGGCTTTTGGATCATCTGCTACACTATTATCAGTATTAGTCCACTTATAATCTTTATTTAAAACTTTTTTAATATAATCATCATCACGATATGCCAATTTCATAAACATAGCCATATCACGATCCGTTATATACCACTTGAAATTATCGTCATCTCCTCTTTACTTAAATCACTTTGATCGCGATCTGTAATTCCATCACCATCGGTGTCTTTTTAAAAAAATGGATGCCCATAATATCCATAATAAGTTTTTTCATCTTTTTCATAAATATAAATTTCACTACCATTTTTTCGCACTATCTCCATCCTTATCTTCATTTGCTTTTTAATGGCGTTTTTTCCAAAAAAATAAATTATCAATTCTACCATCTTCTGTCGTTATCAAACCTTTTTGAGATTTTTCACGAAATCATCATCAGTTGCAAATCGTTTTTACAGGTTCTCTTTCTGAATCTATAGATCTTTTTCCTACGAGATTTTGGTTTTTCAGCAACAGCTTTTTCTATAGAACTTTTTCTCTTCTATTGATTCACCGTTCTTTTCTGTTAAATAATTTTTTTCTCTATTTTTCTAAAACAGCTGTATCTATAGGATTTTTCTTCTATTATATTACTTTTGCTTTTCCGGTGAATCATTTTTCTTTTGTATCTCTTGAAGCTGCTCTTTCCACATCTCTAGTTTCATTTGTCACATTCACTTCATTTTTATAAATTTCTTTAGGTTTTTCCTTTTTCTATAATAGTGTTATTTTCTTTTATGTATATTTTCACTAGTATTCGCTTCATTTGCTAAAAGCTGGTGATGCTAAAAAAATAAACGCACCTACTAATACTGAAAATGTTCCAACACTAAATTTTTTTAATAGAATATTTTAATACTCTTTTTATCTTTATTTACCATGGGTACTCCTTACTATTATAATTTTTTTATACTAAATTGACAGATAAACATAAAAAAATCAAATCAATAAATCTAGTTTTTTATATCAACGCCTCTAAGATACGAAAAAAATCAAATATATATATTTGATATATGAGGTTGAACTAAAAATCCTAAATATAAAAAATTTATAAAAAAACTTATAAACACAATGGTTTATCAATATCTAACTTCGCTCTATAAAAAAACTTTTTTAGATGTCTAATAAATTTAACGAGACGGAATCGACAAAAATCTTGTTTCTCTGAAATCATAATTTTTCAATCACTCCCATCTAATGTTAGATTACTCTAACAAATTTCACTAAATATAACTATACTTATTAGAAATTTTTCATAAAAAAATACATTACGATTATTTCATACTCATTTCTCTATTAAATAAAATAACTTCTGCAAAATAAAATTAATAAATTATTAAAAAAATAAAAAGATATATAATTAATTACATATTTTTATCAAACATAATTTCTTATCTATAACATAATCCATTTTTCTTTCAAACGGATTATATCCCTTAAACTCTATTTTTAGAGTTTTTAATATTTATTTGTCAAGAATTTATGACAAATACTATCTCTGTTCAAAAGTCACAATATTATTATATTTACACCATAAATTCGCTTCTGATAAATAAATAAAATTATAAATAATAAAATAAACTATCTACTATGATGCTAAACAAAAAGTCTCAAATTTTTAATATAAAAAAACTCATGAACATAGCGGTCTATCAATATCTAAATTCAATTTATGAAGATCTTTTAAATATCTAATAGACTTTACAAGAACCTCAACGATATCACTCTCTTCAAAATTACAATTTTTTTGTCACTCGCTTTTTCATCATTATATAAAAAGGCTCATCCAAAGATGAGCCGTTCTGTCCCTCTAATACCACCAAAGTTTTTTTGGTATCTATGACCCTATTTGTAGCGATAAATCTTTTTATTTTTGGTCAGCACCGTTAATATATAATTTACCTGCTTCATACATATCAATCATTTCATTTGGCACACTAGAAATAACTATACTACCGTTATTATCGCTTTCTACCTGTGAAAATCGTACACTATAATCACCTGCTGGTAAGTCATCGAAATACCAACGTAGCGTGTACGTCTGCAATGGTAATTCCCAATACAACTCACGATAGATGAATTCATGTTCTCTTACGACTTTATTATCCTTTTTATCTATTATTTCTACCTTATACTTCGAATTGTTTTTCTCATCATAAGATGAAATATATCCACGAATATAATTGAAACTACGATTAGCCTTGAATGTCTGTTCTACCTCTGTATCTTTATTTACTCTAACTATTCCATCACGTAGATAATTATCCGTTGCATATATACTAATACCATTAATTACACGTGAGTCATAGTCTAAGTTCATTGAATAAGAAGGTCTTAAGAAACTATCACTTCCTACTTGAAGAGCAAAAACTACTCCAAAAGCGATATAAAGTTTTCTCTTATATTTATCAAATATTATAGTCTCATATCTTTCAGCAAAGAGTATTAGCCCTTTCGCACCTAAAATAAAGATTATTGGCATCCATGCATAAACATACCTTGGTTTTGCTTCCCAAATTAAATGGAACATAAATACTCCAAAAATTATAATTTGGAATAAGAAACAAGATGTTATATACTCTTTTTCTACGTTTATAAATGTAATAAACCATTCCGAATAATATTACGACATACATCATTTGAGAAATATATATGAAGAAACTATTATCACTTCCATAGAACAATTGCCATAAGAATCCATCTCCATCTCTTAATGCACGTGTCCCGTTAGTGTAGTTTATTGTTCCATCACTCCAATTACCTCTTATTTTAAGAACTATCATAAGTAAATTAAGGAAAAAATGGTCTATGAGTCACCCTATTAAAGAATAAGCCCAGGTCATCAGTCATTTTATTTTTGGCTAAGATATGTAAATTGAAAATCCTGCCAGTTATAACTTCCACCCTGTATACTCATTCCCATCATTACCCAATGTAACATAGGAAACTTATAGCCATCATCTTTCCAAAATCCATAGTGTGCCCATAGCATATCAAACCCTTTACCAAAGAAGACAAATGCAATTCCAAAGGTTACTAATAGTAAAATTAAATTTTTTTATACCATTTGAAAAATAGTAAGTACACTATCAACGCTGGTAAAATAATAATAATATTAGATCTTAAGTTCCATGCAAATGCAACTAGAATAGCCACTGCTACAATATGCTTCGTTCTAAAGATGAAACTACCATCTGATGGAATAAGAACATATATTATTAAAAGCTACCATAATTACCATTAGAGTATCTGAATAATAAAAATAAACTATACATTTGGAATGGAATATATAATATCATTAATCCAAAAAAATTATTGTTTGTTTTTTTGTTTTGTTAGTAATTTTCCAGCAGTTTTAAATGTTAAAAAGATTGTAGCCGTTGTTACTAAAAAAACAGAATATATGTAATGTCCACACTTCTGATATATGTAAAAATGCAGCTATACGATATATCCAGTATAGAATAATTGTCGGTGTAATATTATTCGGATAAACTAAGAAATATCGTTCACCGGAGAATTTTTCCATAATTTAGCATATAGTGAGCTTCATTTTCTATCTCTGCCCCATCCGAAAAGTTTAGTGTATCCATAGATAAAAATAATCGCCTGAAATACTAAATAAACTAATATAATAATTCTATTGTATTTTTTTAATCCAACTTCGTCTGTTGCTAAAACTTTTTTTACTGCGTAAATAAACAGTATAAAAACCACAGGTACTCCTAAAAAGTAGCGCCAATGGATTTAATATTCTTTCATATACAAAAGGTGCTACATATGCCCAGGTCAAAGCTATTGTGAATAAAGCTATAAATGCATATGAAAACACATTATGTAATATTCGCCTCATGACTATCTCCTATCCTTTCTGTTAAGATGATTAGCAAAGACTATTGGAGACATTGCTATCATCGTTTTTATTAATAAAAGGTATCACTGTCAAAATAATCTTTTTCTAGATTTTTATTAACTCTAAAATTTCTATTTCCTCGGACATATTTTTCATGCATTCTTAGCACATCAAAAAGTAAATATCCACATAGTAAATTTAAACTATCTTCATACTTTTTTTATCCTGTTTAAATTCTTCTATTTTTATTAAATGCAATCATTATTCTTCTTGTTGAAGCTTCAACCATCGCATTATTTCTTACAGATTTATTTTTCTTCTAAATCTTTATAACCTATTTTTGCTATTTGACTAACTTTTCCTGCTACATCAAAAGACACGTAGTTTAAAAATACAAGTTCTCTAACGCTAACATATCCTCTTGGAATCTTACATTATAAATATCTAAAAATTTCTTCTTAAATATACAAAGCAGTTATATTGTAGTTTAAATCACTTTTCAATCTTTTTAATTTCTTCTACTAAATATTTCTGCCCTGATGAAATTCTCCCATCTAGAATACTAGGATAACCGACTCTTGTCAGCATTGCTATATCAAGATTTTTTTGAGAAATTTCGTCGAATAATAATTCTAAATACGTTGATTTTTAATTTAGAGTTTTCTTCAACAAAAACCACATATTCACCTTTTAGCAAATTCTAATGCACAGTTTTTTGGCTGATGAATTGAGATCCTAATTGTTTTTTTATATAGTTTATTTTGTTATTGTCAACACCAGCAACCGCTTCTTCTATTTCAGAATCTGAAAGGTCGTCAACTACAATTATTTCAAATTCTTGAAAAGTTTGATTAAATAGGTCTTCTATTATACTTTCTAATCTACTTACACTTCTATATGCAGCTAAGACTACTGTAATTTTTTTGTTTTATTAGTTGTTTTTATTTTTTGTTAATATTTCATTTCCCAAAAAGCATTGTATCTAAAAATATATCTTTTGTTCTATCTAATGTTTTTAACCATAATTTATCCTCTATATTTTAAGGTTTTATCCTTTAATTATATCACAAAAAAAATATTATTTTTCATTTACTATGAAAAAGTAGAAATTAAGTAATTTATCAAAATAAAGTACTTAATCTCTACTTAAAAAAATATAATTATTATAAGAATAACTTAGAACGTTCTCTTTCCCTACTTAATTTATTAGCACTATAACTCCGTGCAAGACATAAAAAGACAGTTTTACGTCTTGTCCGAGACGAAAAATATCATAGTAAAAATACCTAGTATAATTTACTAAGTGTTTAAAAGTACCTTTATCTATTAATATATAATTACCTCATCTTCTTCTGTTTCTCCTGAAGATTGATCCATCAGTTTTAAATATTCTTCAAATTCTTCTTTTGCCCATTCAGGGGCATCTTCTTTTTATTTTTAAATCATCTTCATTATTTATCCAGTATTCATATCCTTTAGATTTTATCAGCATTTTTTAAAAAAACTCCTTAATTTATCTTCTAATACTTTTCTAGACTCATTAACAATCTCTTTCGATGTTTCTCCGTATACTTCAGCAATAAAAAAATACCTTACTAAATATCGAGTGTTATTATTATAATCCTCTTTTATTCCATTCTATCTCTATTCTTTCTATTTCATCTTCAGTCCAGCCATCTACAAATCGTGTTGCTCGTAATTCCTTATCAGGAAGATTTTTCTATATCAATCTCTTTTTCAAATTTAATTCCTCTTGTTTTTCAATGTCTTTCATTATAATCTCACTAATTTTTCATTATCGTTCTCCTATACAATATTTAATGAACGTACATACTATTTTTTTCATAGACTATCTCTGTTATAGTTATTATAGAATCACTATTCCACGACAATATTGTTTTTATTTTTCTTAAAATTTATATGTCGTAAATACATTTTGATCTTCTTCAGCTTTTGTTTTTTTAATTTTTATCGCATAATTATTAAAAATACTTTACTTCTGCAACTACACTAAGTAAAAAAATCTACTAAGTATTTTTGTAATAAACCTACTATTTATTATATCTATCCCCAAGCGGAAAAATGTTCTTACGGAAAGTTATTTGATTCCCACATCTTTCTTAATGCTGCTTTTTGCTTTATTAGCTAAATATAAACCATCATTTTTCAATATCATATTTAGAAAGTTTGATTATAGAGACATCTCCGTTTTTCTTTTAATTCAACTATACCAGGGATTTTTGTATCATTAGGATAATAATAATATCTAATATTAACAGTGTTTTTCTATTTTTCTCAACTTCAAATACATCTAAATCACCTCTCTTTCTTTGCTATTTTTTTCTAATTCCTCAAGATAATTATATGTTTTATCAGTTTGATTGTGTGCTTCATGATAACTCATTCCTTGCTTCATCAGAGATAATTCTGTTAACTCGTGATGTAACATCACTATATCATGTTTTTAAAATATTTTTTTGCCTTACTACAATCTTCCCCAAGATTCCACCGTATCATAACTTGGATCGAATCTTCGTAATCTATTTTTCTAAACTATTCTCATTCACAAGTATATGGTTATATTTTTTTCTTACATCTAGTTCTATAAAATTAGTATTTTTTTAGAAATTGTATGCACTTCATTCTTAACATCACATTTTCTTATCGCTTCGTAGAATTTTTTTATCATATTCAATCTCGTTTCTCTTGATAAGGATTATTTTTTTATCGTCCCATGCTCCGTGACTTGCACCATTCTCTTTCACACCTTTATTATACATCCATTTAGTTTTATCTTCAATCGATTTCTTAGGCGGTTTCCTAATAGCTGTTAGTTTCTCCAAAAAAATTCAGATAGTTCTAATTTATAATTCACACCAACTGCAAACGGAGTAAGGTAGTATCTACAATTTATCACTAAGTAACCACCAAGACCTCCATATCCTTAATAAGAAAAAAACTCAATACTCTTTCACTTTTTTTATTCTCCTTGCTACATCTTATAAAAAAACTAAATTATGAAGTTAAATACATAAAAAGTAGAGATTAAGTAATTTATCAAAATAAAAGTACTTAATCTCTATTGAAAATTATATTCTACAAGAATAACTTAGAACGTTCTCTTTCTCTACTTAATTTTTTTCTGAACATGCTTTTTAGACTAACTAGAATTGCTCCTCCAACTAAAACTACGATTAGATAGATAAATAATATCTTAATATCACGTTCGACTGCTGGAATATATACACCACCTACAGCTTCACGTAGTAGACCTATAGAATATGTGAATGGTACTTTAGGATATAGCGCTTGGAAGAATTCTGAGGTCATTTGAATCAGGAATGTTCCTCCTGAACTTCCTAATTGTAATACTAACAATATTATACATACAGCTTTTTCCTACGTTTCCTAAAATACAAACTATCGTATAAATAATTGAAGAAAAACAGTAATGAAATCAATAATGCATATAATACAAACCTATATGGTGAGGTTGCCTGTGTTCCTAGAACATACATATCCCCTAGTGTAATTATTAATGTTTGAAATAAGGATATAATTACAAACAATAGCCCTCTACCGAAATACTTTTTGATATGGTTTATATTTGTTTTCCTCATCCTCCACCTTAGTAGTTAATAACGAAGACATTAATAATGACCCAACCCAAATAGAAAGAACCGTATAGAACGGTGTCATCGCTGAACCGTAGTTTTCTATGTGATAAAGTTTATTTTTCCTGAAGTTTAACAGGATTTGCAAAAAAATTCTGCTTGCTTCTTATAATCAACTTTTAATAAATTAAACAGTTGGTTTTTTATCTATCCCACTGTCAGCTTTTTTTAATTTCATCTGTTAGCTTTTTGAATTTTACTTTTTGCAGATGGCATTTGTGCCTGCAATGATAATAATCTTCCATAAGCGTTGTTTATCTTTATTTCCGCTTCTGATAACTTTCTCTCAACCGTAGGAAGCTCTCCTTGAGCATGAGCAATTATGCCGCTTACCTTATCTATATTCACTTCTGCCTTATTTAGCACTTGCGAAATCAATGGAGCCATCTCATCATTCAATTTAGAATTTATATTTGTTGAAACTTCGTTGATTCTAGCAGATTTATTCACAAATTCCACTTTTTACAGTATCTGCTATTTCATCATAGTGATCCATATTATTATAAATATTATTATTTACTTCTTTTTATTATCGTAATATCATTTGATAATGTCGTTACTCTCTCAAGTTGACTATTAAATAATCTTTCATTTGATAGATTATTAAAATATTCAAAAAAATATTCTTCACAAGTTGTAGTCTTTCTACACTCGCTTGAAGTCTGCTATCTAAAAGCCTTTTTGTCTAGATTTTTATCTCTTCCGTTTTATCTGGTTTTTGTTGAATTTCTTTTTGCTATAACATTAGCTTCTTTTAGATACTTCCTCCACAACATTAAGATGATTATTAATAATCGGTAATAATCTTTCGTTGAATCCCTGAATATTATTAATAGTAATTCCCCGCCTTATCAGCAATCATAATACTATTAGTCGCCACTCTATCTATTTACGGCAAAATATTTTTGAATATTATTCAAAACATTTGAACCATGCTCTACCTTAGCAATTAACTCACTTACAGCTTGTTCATATGTAGAAAAAAATTATCATTTAATTTAAAGATTTCTTGTTTAGCCCTTTCTATTGAAGGTAAGTTTTTCCTCAAATTTAATACCTGCTTCATGCAGTTTTTCAAAAATTATTCCATTAGCTGTTTCTACAAAGTTCTTACTAATATTATTAGCTATTGCCGAAGCCCCGCTATTAGTGATTTTTGGACTAATCGCATTTATTTTTTCATTTACTGTGTACTCAATAGTCGCCCTTTGGGGTTCTGTTCTACTAACCGATGTCATATCTTGACTGAAAATTTTTTCGGAACTACTATACTGCATAATAATCACCTATTCTTACTCCATCCTCAGCTTCTTGTTTATTAGAGACAAACTGCCAATCAAGATTTTTATTGTTTTTCAATCCTTCAACTAAACTTTTACCTAAGTTTAACTCTTTTCCATCAACTATAGCACCATCATCTTCAGAGGTAACGGCAACTTTAATATTATTTGTATGACCATAAGGATCCCATGAGGATAGTATATTCTAGCATGCATACATCGATGGTAAAAAGATTAATCCTACTATAATTATCCACGTATTAGTTTTTTTCTAAATACTTCTTTTTATATCATTTCGAAAAAAATTTCAATAATATTTTTTTCAACTTTTAATCTCCTCTCTATAGTTTCTTAATAAAAATAATTAGAGATATATTACATCCCTAATTATTGATTTTTATTATTATATCATGAAATATCCTCTAATTAAAGTAATTTTATTTCTCAAAAACCTACTCCATATACAGTACTACATTATCTTTACTAGAATTTTTTTAAATCTATAATTCTTTGATTACTACTTCCTCTAAATCTAAGACTTAAATCTTTTTAGAAAAAAATCATGAATGGTCCATCTACCAATATATCACATAGACTTAATAATTCTTTTTTTATCTTCACTACCATTTAGGAGTTGCTCATATGTGTAGCCACTATATACCCAGATATCTTTTGTTGAACCGAACTCATCTCTAACTCTTTTAGCTAACGTTCTAGCCACCTGAGTATTAAGAAAAGGCTCTCCTCCTAAAATCGTTAATCCTTGTACATAAGAATTACTTAAATCTCGTATTATTTGATCTTCTATTTCTTTCGTATATAATTGTCCCGCGTTAAAATTTTTGGATACTTTCGTTAAAAACACTCTTTTGCAAGCGAATAGACAACCACTTAGGTATATCGAACATCTTACTCCCTCTCCATCAACGAATTGAAATGGTTTTATAATCAGCATATTTTTTTCTTAGAATAAGCTTCCGCTAACCAAGTGTCATTGGCTTCTTTAAATGTTCTCATCATACATTTACTATTAGTAGTTTTCTTAGTAGCACTGTATTCTGAATTATCTATCGTGCTAATAATAGTTCTTAATTTTTTTCTTCTCTAGACAAAATCCTCACCCCTTATGTTCATATAATATCATTTTTTAAAAACGAATTACAATTTATCTCCTAAAATTATAAAAAAATGCTATTCTCAAATTTTTCTAAACTGTTTTATAATTAGTATAATTTAAAAATTTAATTAATTGAGATATTGTAATTACCTTAGAATATTATTAAGTTAATTATTGCAATATATTTTTATAAATATTACGAGGTGCCTTATGAGAGTATTAATAACTGGTTTTGATAAATTTGGTGGAGAGAGTATTAACCCATCTAGTTTATGTGTTAATAGCTTACCGGACAATATTAATAATATAGAAATTAAGAAAAATCAGCCTACCCTACAGTCTTTAAAGATAGTTCACAGATTCTAGAAGAAAACATAAAATCATTTTCTCCTAACATCGTTATTTGTGTTGGTCAAGCTGGTGGAAGAAGTAAGATTACACCGGAACGTATCGCAATAAATATTGATGATGCTAGAATCCCAGATAATATTGGAAATAGCCCTATTGATGAAACAATAAGAAAAAGATGGTGAGAATGCATATTTCTCTACACTACCAATAAAAGCTATTATCGAGGAATTAAATAAAAATAATATTCCTTCTGCTATTTCTAATACTGCTGGAACTTTTGTTTGTAATCATATTATGTATGAATCTTTATACATAACTTCAAAAAATATCCAAATATTAAATCTGGATTTATTCATATTCCTTACATTAAAGAACAAATTAAAGATAAACCCTAACATGCCTTTTATGAAAAAGAAGACATTATTGTTGCTTTAGAATTAATAATAAAAACTGCTGTAACTTATTACGACAAGGACGATACAAAAATAACAGGTGGTTTAGAGCATTAATCATTACTATCTTCCATATTAATTTATACTGAAATTAATTTTCAACAATATCAAAAAAACACTGAAGAGTTAGTATGAAAAATATTATTTTCAGTGTTTTTCCTTTTTGTATTGACAAAATGGTATACCAAGTATATAATATATTAGCTATATTATTTTTTTAGGTGGTGAAATTATGTTAAAAAGATGCGTTGGGTTATAAAGCTTTATTACGCTATTAGAGAACATGAGAAGTTATACTAAACAACCTCTTTCTGAGATAGGTATTACACATGGGCATTTCATTACTCTTATTTACATTTCGGAAAATGAAGGAGTAACACAAGCTCAGCTTGCTGAAATTCATAGAAAAGATAGAAATATTGTTGGAAGAAACATCGATGCACTAGAAAAAAACAAAATTTTGTTATTAGAAAACGTGGAGTGAAAGATAGACGTTCTTTTACACTACATTTAACTGAAATAGGTAAAGATATTTTTATCAACTTACTCTAATCTACTAAATACAGCTGAAAAAGAAGTTCTTAAAAACTTAACTGAAGAAGAAATTTCTACTTTCTTCACACTATTGAGTAAAATAACTTAAGGAGGAAACCATATGGAAAAACACAAAATTATATAGAAAAATCCGCTAGGTACAAAACCTATAAAAAAATTACTTACATCATTTGCTTTTTACCTGCTATTACAGCGAATATTATTAATGCGATGTATAGTGTAATTGATCAAATTTTTATAGGTCAAGGTGTTGGTTACTTAGGTAACGCTGCAACAAATGTTGCCTTCCCTCTTACTACTATTTGCTTGGCGATAGGTTTAATGATAGGAATCGGTGCTGCTTCTAACTTTAATCTTGAGTTAGGTCGTGGTAATCCTGAAAAAGCAAAAATCTGTAGTTGGTACTGCAGTATCTTCATTATTTATTATAGGTATTATTATCACGATTTTAGTTCACATATTCTTAAAAACCTCTTATGTATGCATTTGGATCTACAGATGAAATTTTAGAGTATGCGATGACCTTTGCTGGTATTACATCTTTAGGGATTCCATTCTTACTAATTTCTATTAGTACTAACCCTATTGTACGTTCGGATAATAGTCCTAAATATTCAATGTTTGCTATTATTTTTGGTGCTGTACTTAACACTATTCTTAATCCAATTTTTTTATTTTTTGGATTTGGTTGGGGAATCGCTGGTTCGGCTTTGGGCTACAGTTATAAGCCAATTCTTATCTGCATTGATTCTTGTTTTATATTTTCCAAAATTCAAAAAGTGTTAAATTTACTAAACAAGACTTCATACCCTAAGATACCTTTTATTAAAAAGTTGCTGCAGGGTTCGGAATGCCTTCATTTGTTTTTTTCAAGGTTCTAATATGATAGCTCAAATAGTAACAAATAACTTGTTAAATATTCACGGTACTAATTCTATCTATGGAAATGATATCCCTATAGCTGTAGCCGGAATTGTAGCTAAAAATTAATATTATATTCATAGCTATTATTATAGGATTAATTCAAGGAGCACAACCAATTTTTCGGATATAATTACGGAGTTAAAAATACGAACGAGTTCGTACTACGATGAGATATACTATGAAATATGCAATGATTATCTCAATTACATTCTTTTTAATTTTTGAGATTTTTTTCCTAAACAAATTGTTAGTCTATTTGGTAATGGTAATGAACTTTACTTTGAATTTGCGGTTAAGTACATGAGATTCTTCTTACTATTCACATTTATAAATGGTGTTCAAATCTCAAGTTCTACTTTTCTTCTCTGCAATAGGAAAACCAAAAATTGGAGTTACTATTGCCCTAACTAAGCAACTTATTGTACTAATACCAATGTTATTTATTCTTTCACATTTCTTTGGTATCGAAGGAATAATCTATGCCACTCCAGTGACCGACCTTTGTGCATTCTCAGTTTCTTTATTCTTCTTAATTAGAGAATTTTAGAACTATGCCTAAACAAAATATTATTTAGATAAAATAAAAAGCAATCTAGTGACCTTAATCATTAGATTGCTTTTTCGTTATTTATTATCTTGTAGCTACATATTTTAATTCATCTTTATGTTTAGCTAAGAAATCGTTCATTTCATTATCCGGAATTAAACGAAGGTATAGGTTAGAACGAATTGTTTCATCTTCTTCACGACAAGTAGATAATACTAAGTATTTATCATTTCCTTTAAGTTGAACGCTATCGTTTTTTTAGTTGTTGCATCTTTTTTTAACGTTTGTTAATTGGTTTAAGAAATCTTCATCATTTTCAAAGTCTAAAACGATAGAATGATGTTGTTTCCGGTACGATTGTTAAGAATGCTGCTTCATAATAGTATTTTTCTCAGGAGTTTCAATTACTACATATTTATGTTTATCCATATATTCTTGTTTATCGTAGTAGTTAACGTCGTTAAACATACGGTGATCTCCAACTTTACTTCCACGAGCGTGTCCGAATAACCAAGTTAATCTGTCGCTGAAGTCTTTTTTGTTGTCCATATCCATGAATACAGTTCCTAGATATGGTTGGTGCCCACCTTCAAATGTTTTTATCTAAGTATGTTTCATTGTCATTAGTTTGAACTACTGGTTCATCTAACTGAGTACCTGGCGCATAAATGTATGCTACAGTTTCATTATTCGTCTTAGATAACTCTGAAAAACGTTTTGATAAATAATCTTTGTCTTCTTTACTTACTTTATAAGTTTCTTTTGTTGAACTTGTACTTGAACTGTCATCAGCACTACATCCTGCTACAAATACCGCAGATGTTACCAAAGCAATTGCTAAAAGTAAAATAGAGAAAAGCTTTTTAAAAATTAAATACTTTTTTTCATTATCTCTTCCTCTCCATTGAAAAATTTAGTAGTTCCTTATCATTATACAATGTCTTTTTAAATATTCCTTCTTAAATATATTTTTACAATTTATATAATTTTTTTATCTTACTACTACAGCTGTACCTGTTACAGTAACTAAAAGCATGTTATTACCGTTACTTCCAAGTCCATCGAAGTCTATTCTAACTCCGATAACTGCATTGGCTCCCATTGCTTCTGCACGAGCTTCTAATTCTTTTTAGGCTTCTGCTCTTGCTTGAATAATTTCATCTTCATAGCCTTGACTTCTTCCTCCAAAGAAATTTCTAAGTCCTGCTCCTAAATCTTTAATGAAATTAATTCCAGCTACTACTTCACCTGTAGCTAATCCCTTATATTCTACTATTTCCATCCCTGGAACAGTATTTGTTGTTGTGATTATCATAATATATCCCTCCAAAATTATTTATTAGTCTACTAAGATATCTACTACTTCTTCTAATGTTGCTCCTAAGAAGTAAGAGTTAATATCAATTTGTTCTAACACTTTTTGAACATCTTCTTTTTGATATTTTTACACCTACTAATTTTTTTAGCAATATCTTCTACATCCATTACTCCAAAGAAGTCACCAAAGAACTTGATGCTAGTTATTGTACCTTGCTCTACCATGATATTAGCTTCAATTTTACCTGTTTTAAGTCTTCTATTACGTTTAATATTGAAGTCAGGATTTTTTTACCGTATACCCAATCCCAAGAGTTATTTTTTTCTTCTTGAATAGCTAAGATTGCAGCTTCATCTTCTTCAGTTGCAACAAAATCAGTCATTTCGTATTTTTTTCACTCATATTTTTTTAAGTGCAGCAACAAAATCTTGAACTGTCATGTCTTGGTTTGGAAGATGATCTTTAATATTTGTTACACGTGAACGTACTGACTTGATACCTTTTGATTCAATCTTATCTTTAGATACTTTTAAAGCATCCGCTAAAACTGAAGTGTTAACATCAAACATTAAACAACCATGGTGCATAATACGACCATTACGTACATATTGTGCATTACCACAGAATTTCTGACCATCGATTTCTAAGTCATTACGTCCTGTAAATTCCGCTTTAACTCCTAATGAATCTAACGCATCAAGTACAGGTTGTGAGAATGATTTAAAGTCAAATTCTTCTCCGCTTCTTCCATTTGAGATAATTGTGTAATTTAAGTTATTTAAATCGTGATAAACCGCACCACCACCACTTACACGACGAACAATTTTAATACCTTTATCATCGCAGAATTTTTGGTTTACTTCTTCTGTTGTGTTTTGGTTTTTACCAACAACGATACATGGTGAATTTATCCACAACATAAACACATCATCTTTTTCAGCAAGTTCATTAAAAGCATATAGCTCTAATGCAGTATTGTAGCGTGGATCATTACTTTTTTTGATTCTATGTATATCATATTAATCTCCTTGATAATTAACTATTTCTATACCTATTATTATACCATTTTTTTGCCAAGTAAAACACTAAATTTTTTTATTCAAATTAATATTTTTTTATATTAATTCAAACAAACTTCTGCTAGATTATGATATAATTATAAAGAATTATTAAAATTATTATAAAGGAGTTACCCTTTTTATGACAAAAAAATTATTTTAACTGGAGATAGACCAACTGGTAAACTTCACTTAGGTCACTATGTTGGTTCTTTTAAAAAAATCGTATAGCTTTTACAAAATGAAGATGATACTGAAGTATTTATTATGATTGCCGATCAACAAGCTCTTACTGATAATGCTGACAATCCTGGAAAAGTTATTGAAAACATTACAGAAGTTGCACTTGATTATCTTGCTGTTGGAATTGATCCTAGCAAGACTACTATTTTTATTCAATCACAAATTCCACAACTTGCTGAATTATATATGTACTACATGAATCTAGTATCAGTTTCTAGATTACACCGTAATCCAACTGTTAAACAGGAAATTAACGATAAGAAATTTGGCGAAAGTATTCCTGCAGGATTTTTCACATATCCTGTAAGCCAAGCTGCTGATATAACTGCATTCAAAGCAACACATGTTCCTGTTGGTGAAGATCAAAAACCTATGCTTGAGCAAACACGTGAAATCGTTCGTGACTTTAACAGAACATACAATAAAGACGTTCTAGTACTTCCTGAAATTGTACTCCCACCTAAAAATCACGCTCGTCTTGTTGGAATTGATGGACAAGGGAAAATGAGTAAAAGTTTAAACAATGGTATATATCTAGGTGATAGTGAAGAAAATATTAAAGCTAAAAATCATGAAAATGTATACTGATCCAAATCACATCAAAAATTGAGGATCCAGGTCAAGTAGAAGGGAATGTAGTATTTACATACCTTGATATTTTTGATACTCGTACTGACGAGGTTGCTGAACTTAAAGAATACTACTCTCGCGGTGGACTTGGTGATATGAAATTGAAACGTCGTTTAAATGATGTTATGCAAGATTACTTACGTCCAATAAGAGAACGCCGTGAAGAATTTGCAAAAAGATAAGGCTGAAGTATATAGAATGCTTAAAGCTGGAAGTGAAAAAGCTGAAAGAGTCGCAGCTGCTACTCTAGATGAAGTAAAAGATGCAATGGGAATCAACTACTTCAAAAAATAAAATTAATTTTGGGGAAGAGCTTCACTCTTCCTCTTAGTTATTTATCTTACTATTCTAATAAGGAGAACTTATGGCTAAAAAGAAAAAAACAACAATTATCACTGTTTTTCATTAATTTCTATTGTTATAGTAATCTTAGCTGCATTTGCCATTACATACTATACCAATAAACCAACAAATAAGGTAGCAACTACTACAACTTTTGTTAGTGTTTCAAAGATACCCGATGAGGTGCTTAACTCACTTACAGCACCAAAGGAAAGTGAAGCTACAGATAATAATAAATATAAAGTGATAAACAATAATAATCCATACTTCGCTAAAGAAGACTTATCTACTACATCATTTGAAAACTACAGTCCGTTAGATAAACTTGGGCGTGTTGGACAAGCTAATGGGATTATCGGCACTGATTTAATGCCTACTGATAAACGTGAAGAAATTGCACATGTGCGTCCAAGTGGATGGCAAAGTAATCGTGGTGCTCATGTCTATGATAGATCACATTTAATAGCATTTCAACTTGCCGGAGAAAATGATAATAACAAAAAAATCTTATGACGGGTACAAAATTTTTAAATCACAATATGATTCCTTTTGAAAATGAAGTTGCAGATTATGTTAAGAAAACAAAAAAACATGTTCGGTATCGTGTGACTCCCGTTTTTAAAGGTGATGATCTAGTTGCACAAGGTGTAATTATGGAAGCTATGTCAGTTGAAGATAATGGTAAAAGTGTTAAGTACAATGTATTCTTACCAAACTTCCAAAAAAAGGTGTTATTATAGACTACAAAACTGGTAAATACACATTGAAATAAAATTTAGGGAGTGACTCAAAAATGGGTCAGCCCTTTTTATCTCTTTTATAAATTTTTTTCTATTCTTCTACTCTTTGATTTTTCATATAATAGCCTTTCTTACTGAAAATTAATATTATAATAACAGTTTTTATAGAAGCTATCTACATATTCTCTAGTTTTTTTCTTATGATATAATATAGAAAAGGAGATTTTTTATGATTACACTAAAAATTGAAGAAAAAAACATTTAATTGATTTATATAATGTGATTTACTCGTCAGAGAATCCGAATGGAGTAAATACAATGCACCTTTACTTTAACGAATTTAAATTTATAGACTTAGAAACTTTCTTACTAAAAAAATCATCACGAATATTATTTAGGTGAGCATGTTTTTGGGAATATTTTTTTAGATGATAAACCAGTCGGTATCGTTACTCATTATTGGGAAAAGTTTTTGCCACTCGATGGTTAGAAGTCGGAATAGTAATATATGAGCAGCGAGCCTGGTCAAAAGGTATAGGATATACTTCTTTAAACAATTGGATTAAGATATGTTTTTGATAAGTTCCCGTAAATTCAACATATTGGACTTACTACTTGGAGTGGTAATCAGCGAATGATGAAACTTGCAGAAAGACTTGGACTTACTTGTGAAGCTAGAATAAGAAAAGTTAGATATTATAATGGAGTTTACTATGATTCGATAAAATATGGTATATTAAGAGAAGAATTTTTTTAATAGTTCTTATAATAAAAATTAAAGTCTATTTAATTGAGAACAGTATATTTTATGCATTTAAATGCGATATAGAAATTTTTTTCTTACTAAAAATGGAATTAACCAAAAATTTCTAAGTAATAAAAAAATTTATATGATAATTTTTAATACGCTGTATTTTTAATATGTAAAGTTTGTTCCTTTTACTAATGAACTACTAATAAACTAAGTTTCTATAAAAATTAAATGTTTAGAATATCTGTCTTTTAAAAATTATAAACATTAAGGAGATTTATTATGTTATATCAATATAGCACTATGGCTGCACTTATGGGTGGAGCATTTAGCGGAACTACTACAGTAGAAAAACTTATTACAGCATGGTGATTTTCGGAATTGGTACTTTTTGAAGGTGTTGATGGTGAAATGATAATACTTGATGGTGAAGTTTACAAAACTGATAGCAGTGGAATTTCGACTCTTCAACCTAGTAATGCAACTTCGCCTTTTGCGAATATCACAAAATTTTCAACAAAACTTCAAAAATTAGCTACTACGAGTTTCAAAAACTTAAATAATGATCTTAGTGAATATTTAAATCCAAATTATTTTTTTATGCTATTAAAATAACTGGTGTATTCAATAAAATAGACACTCGTTCTCCTAAAAAACACGAAAAACCTTATCCTACTCTTTTGGAAATACTTAAAACACAAAGTATATTTAATTATAAAGATAGTAAAGGTACAATAGTTGGTTTCTTTTCTCCTGAATATACTCAAGGAGTTGGAGTTGGTGGCTTCCATCTTCACTATATTAGTGATGATCGCACTCAAGGTGGACATATATTTAACTTTGATATTAAAAATGCTACCATTGAGGTATCTAAACCACTGAACTTCAAACTTGAATTACCTCAAAGCGATGAATATAAAGCTGTGAATATTAATTTAAAAACATTACATAAAGAAGTCCATGATGCTGAAAGTTCTCGTTAAACTTTTCCCCCAAGCAAATTTTGCTTGGGGATATTTTTATAGTTGGACATTACAAAGAAAGCAACTAGAAATCTAGTTGCTTTCTCCATTAAACTTATTTAGTTTTTTTCTTAGGTGCATGGATACACATATCGATACAGTCAGCCATAGCTTCATATAAAGCTTCTGAGTATGTTGGGTGACCGTGAATAATATCCATAACGTCATCAATTGTCATTTCTGTTTGTAATAAAGTTGAACCTTCATTGATAATTTCAGCTGCAACTGGTCCTACGATGTGGATACCTAAGATTTCTCTGTATTTAGTATCCATAATTACTTTAACGAATCCTTCACCGTGGTTAGATGCTAATGAACGTCCGTTAGCTCCAAAATTGAATCTACCTACTTTAACATCATATTGTTCACGTGCTTGGTCTTCAGTTAAACCAACCATAGCGATTTCTGGATGAGTATAGATTGCTGCTGGAGTAGCTTTAAGATCAACTTTTTATTATGACCCATAGCATTTTCAGCTGCGATTTCTCCCATCTTGAATGCTGCGTGTGCTAACATTTTTAACTCCGTTAATGTCTCCAGGAGCATAAATTCCTTTTAATAGAAGTTTCCATGTATTCGTCAACTTTAACACGTCCACGTTCCATTTCAAATTTATCAGCTAATTCTCCAAGACATGTATTATCTGGAACACGTCCAATAGATAATAATACTTTATCAACTACGATGTCTTCTTTTCCTTCTACTTTAACTACTACTTCGTGACCTTTATCAACGATTTCTAATAGTTTAGTAGATGTAAGAACATTGATACCTTGTTTTTCTGAATTGTTTTTCTAATGCTACAGAAGCATCTTTTGTCCATGTTTGCGATTAAACGATCAGCCATCTCAACGATAGTTACTTTAGAACCGAATGTAGAGAATGCTTGCCCTAACTCAGAACCAATTACTCCACCACCAATTACTGCTAAACGAGATGGTACTTCTGTAATGTCTAAGAACTCATCACTTGTAAGTACTTTATCGCTATCCATTCCTGGAATGTTGATTCTACTTACTTTAGAACCACCAGCTAAAATTACGTTATCAGCATCGATAGTTTCTTTTTCATCAACAACGATTTTCTTATCAGCTGTTAGACTACCTACTCCGTTAAATACTTTAATACCGTAAGATTTAAGTAATCCTGCAACCCCTCCTGATAGAGTTTTAGATACTTTGTTTTTAACCGCTACCGTTTGTTCCATATCAACTGTAAATGCATCATTTACAAGTTTAATACCACGATCTTTTTGCAGAACGGATGTAGTTAATGATTTCAGCATTGTGTAAGAATGTTTTTGTTGGAATACATCCACGGTTTAGACATGTTCCACCAAGTTCACGGTTTTCTACTAATGCTACTTTTTCCTCCCTAATTGAGCTGCTTTAATAGCTGCTACATATCCAGCAGGACCACCACCAATTACTGCTACGTCATATTCCCCCACGACGTTCACGTTTTTGGTAATACTTCTTCTGCTTTTAGTTTCAGGTACTTTTAACATCAGCTGCTACTTCTTTAACAACTTCTTGAGCTGCTGCAGTTGCACCGTCAGCTCCTGGTACTGCTTCACCAGGTTGTCCAATCCAAGCAATTGTTTGAACTACTGGTACAGTTGATCCAGCTGGGTGAAGAATTTTTAATAATGTTCCACTTGCTTCAGCTTCAACTTCCATATTAACTTTATCAGTTACGATTTCAAGTAGGACTTCTCCTTCTTTTACTTCGTCACCTTCTTGCTTAAACCATTGTACGATTTCGCCTTCTTCCATTTCACTTCCGGCTTTTTGGCATAATAACTTCTACTGCCATGTTATAATCACTCCTTAATACACTTTTCTCTTATTTTCTAACTATATTATATCATTATTAAATTAGTAATGATAGTGGATTTTCAATAGCTTCTTTCAGTGTCTTCATGAATTTAGCTCCTTCTAATCCGTCAACTACACGGTGGTCCGCTGTTAATGTTAATGTCATAATAGGTCTTACAGTAACCTCACCATTTAATACTACAGGTTTTTGAACAGTAGCACTTACACCTAAAATAGCTGTATTTGGTTGGTTAATGATTGGTACAAAGCTCTTAACTCCATACATACCTAAGTTACTGATTGTAAATGTTGAATCTGCCATTTCATCTGGTTTTAACTTACCAGCAAGAGCTTTAGTTGTAATTTCTTTAGAAGCTACTACAAGCTCTTTAAGGCTCATCTTATCGGCACCTTTAATTACTGGTACCACAAGTCCACTATCCATACCAACTGCGATTGATAAGTTTACATAGTGATGTAGGTACATTTCTTTTTCATCACCTGATAATGAAGCATTTACATATGGGTGTTTCATTAATGATTTAATTACCGCTAATGAAATAAAGTCTGTAACTGTTGCTTTTTTACCTGTTTCTTCAAGGATCGCATCAACAACTTTTTTACGTAACGCTAATAATTCAGTCATATCAACTTCAACATTAACTACGAATGTTGGTGCACTGAAGTAAGATTCACTCATACGTTTAGAAATAACTTTACGCATTGGTGACATCGGTACTGTTTCAACAATTCCCCATTGATTTTCATTTGGTGCTTTAACAGATTTTTTACCTGGTTGTGCAATTTCTTGTTTCTTAGCTGGTTCCGGTTTTGGAGTACCGTTAAGAACTGCAAGAACGTCAGCTTTCATAATCTTACCATTAGGTCCTGTTCCAGCGATACTTTCTGTGTTAATTCCTTCAATTTGCGCAATGCGTGCTGCAAGTGGAGAAATTTTAACTTTAGAGTTAAGTTTGTAATCTATTACGTCTTCTTTGTGAATACGTCCTTTAGCTCCAGTTCCTTTAACTTTAGACAAATCAAGTCCTTTTTACGAGCATACGCTCTTGCTGCTGGTGTTGCACGAATTCCTGAGTAATCAATTACTTCTATTTCTTTTAACTGGTGTGTGATCAACTTTTTTCTCAACAACAGTTTCAGCAGGTGCTACTTCTCCTGTTGAAGTTGCTCCAGGAATTGCTTCACCCTGGTTCACCAATCCATGCGATTGTTTGAACAACTGGTACAACATCCCCTGCTTGTGCTAATATTTTTTAATAAAGTTCCGCTTGCATCAGCTTCAACTTCCATATTTACTTTATCTGTTACGATTTCTAATAGGACTTCACCTGCTTCGACATGGTCACCTTCATTTTTTTGAACCATTGTACGATTTCGCCCTCTTCCATTTCACTACCGGCTTTTTGGCATAATAACCTCTACTGCCATGTTTTATTCACATCCTTCGCTAACTAAATTTTTTTATTTTTTTATTTACAGCTTTTTAATTGTTGCTTTGATGTCTTCACATCCGGTACAACTAATTTTTTTCTAAGTTTTTTAGCTGATGGAATGTTAGTGTCAGCTCCTGCAACACGGTAAATTGGGCTATCTAAGAAATCAAATGCATCACTTTCTGCGATACGTGCAACGATTTCTCCACCAAATCCACCTGTTTTGAACGAGTCGTGACATACTACTAATTTTCCTGTTTTTTGTACAGATTTGATTATTAAGTCTGTATCTAATGGTACTAATGTAATTGGATCAACTACTTCTACTGAGATTCCTTCTTCTTTCAATTCTTCAGCAGCTTTTAAGCTACGCTCTAACATTCTTCCCCAAGATACTAATGTTACATCAGTTCCTTCAGCTTTGATGTCCCCTTTTCCGATTACACCAATTTTACCTACTTCTACTTCTCCTTTACGTCCGAATAACGCTTTTTGGTTCAATGTAGATAACTGGGTTGTTATCTCTAATTGCAGCTCTTAAGATTGAATAAACATCCCCTGCAGTACCTGGCGCTACTACTTTAAGACCAGGAATGTGACAGAACCATGCTTCTAGAGCTTTACAGTGTTGAGCAGCAGCTCCTGTACCTGCACCTGATGCACAACGATAAGTAACTGGTACTTGTACTTCTCCACCTAACATATAACGCATTGGTGCAGCTTGGTTAACAATTGCGTCCATACCAATTGTTACGAAATCCATAAATGTTACGTCTATAATTGGACGCATACCTACTGATGCCGCCCCAGCAGCAGCACCACAAATTGCAGCTTCACTGATAGGTGTATCGATAACACGTTCTTCTCCAAACTCTTCTAGCATACCCTACAGTAGTACCGAAGTCACCTCCGAAGATACCAACATCTTCACCCATTAAAAAAATACATTTTTCATCTTCACGCATTTCGTGAGTCATAGCTTTTTTATGGCTTCACTGAACTGTCATAATTTTTTGTTTCTTTAGTCATAACTATTAATCTCCTATTATATAAAAATATTATTTAAATTATTTTAAGCTAAAATATTAGTCTGCATAATTATCTTGGAATGCAACTGAACCATCAGCAAACGGTGATTCTTTAGCAAATTCTACAGCATCATCGATAGTAGCTTTTGCTCTATCTTCAATTTCTTTTAATTCTTCTTCTGTAGCAATTCCATTTTCTAATAAGTAATTTTTTTATATTTTTACGTTAGGATCTTTTTAATTTCCATTCAGCTACTTCTTCACGACTACGATATTTACCTGCATCTGAAGCTGAGTGTCCAAAACCATCTATAAGATAGTGCTTCTACTAAAACAGGCCTTTTCCCACTTCTAGCGTGATCAATAGCTTCTTGCATTGCATCATATACAGCTAATACGTCGTTCCCGTCTTCAACGTGAATTCCCTTAATTCTGTACGAAGCAGCACGCTCAGTGATTTTTTTCAACACGCATACATCTTTCTTGTGCCATTGAGATACCATATTTATTGTTAATTACATAGAAAATAAGTGGTAAATCCCAGTTAGATGCCATATTTAAACATTCATGGAAACTTCCTTCATTAGTAGCCCCATCACCCATACAACAAATAACAACATTGCCTGTTTTTTTCATTTTTTGAGCTAAAGCAGCACCAGTACTTAAACCGTGTCCTCCACCAACGATACCGTTACATCCCATATTTCCTTGTTCAAGATCATAAACGTGCATACTTCCACCACGTCCTTTACATTGACCTGTTTCTTTACCTAGGATTTCAGCCATCATACGATCAATTTCAATTCCTTTAGCAATTGTTTGACCGTGACCACGGTGATTAGAGTACATTAAGTCTTCTTTTCTTAATGGGTAAATAGCCCCAACGTTAGCAGCTTCCTCTCCTACTGAATAGTGAGTCATACCGTGAACTAAACCACGAGAGTATAGTTTACTTAACTCCATATCAAAATCTCTAATAAGGTGCATTAATTCATACATTTCTAAATGCTCTTGTTTAGTTAAATCTTTTGATGTTTTTTTACCATAATAACCTCCAAAGTTTATGTATATATTTATTAAATGTATATAAATTATGTTTTTAATCATATATTACTTTAATAATATACAATGTTTTTAAAATAAAAGTCAAATTCCCAGCTTCAATTAAATAACAATATTTATCTAGATAAAATTTGGTGATTTGTATCAATATAAAAATACCTCTGTAGTGATACAGTATTATAAATTTTTGCTTATTTACTATATAATATCATTTTTTTAAATGATAAATTTTTATGAGTATTTATCGTCTTTTTTTATGAATACAGAATAATAAATATAAATTCTATTAATCTTTAAATTATTTTTAATAATATATATCTTTTTTTAATTTTTTATTATTAAGAACAATATTTTTTTGTATTTTACAGCTTTTTCCAGCCTTAATTTATATTTCTTAGTATTTTTATAAAAATTGCACTTAATTAGTAATTTTTCTCAAAAATATGTAAACTTTATATTGCAAAATTCAAGCAAAAGCTATTGTATAAATATATTTTTTTAGGGTGTATAATTTTTTTATAGTGTACAATCTTATATACTAAAAAAACTTAGAAGGAGTATTAAAATGTTTTTTAAATACTATTTGGAGTCAACAATACAATCCAAGCGGCAATATTTGGGTATCTGCCGCCATCGCTGTACTTCCTATTATTATTTTTTTCTTATTTCATTAGTTATCTTTTAAATTAAAAGGTTATACAGCAGGGGCTTTTAAGTATTCTGAGCTCAGCCATTATAGCTTATACCTTTTTATAAAATGCCAGTCGACAAAATTGCTGGTGCATCTGAACAAGGAGTAGTCTCGGGTTTATAGTATGTTGCTAGCATTGTTCTATCTGCAATATTTTTATATAAACTAACTGTCAAAATCGGATGTTTTGACATTATAAAAGCAAAGTATTTCATCAATATCATCTGATAAAAAGAATTCAAGTTCTTCTTATTGCATTTTTCTTTTAATGCGTTTCTAGAAGGTGCAGCCGGTTTTGGAGCACCTGTTGCTATTACTGCTGCTATTTTAGTCGGTCTAGGTTTTAAACCTTTACAAGCTGCTGCTATATGTTTAGTTTCAAATATTGCTGGTGGTGCTTATGGTGCAATGGGTATTCCCGTGACAATTCCAGCAAGTCTTACTGAGTTAGATGCAGTATCTCTAGGGAAAGCTACTTCGGTTATTTTATGCCTAGTAACACTTATCGTAACTTTCTTATTGGTATTTATGGTAGATGGACTTAAAGGAATAAAAGAAACTCTTCCTGCAATTTTAGTTTCAGGTGGATCTTTCGCTATCATACAGTTTATTTTCTTAAATTTTGTTGGTCCAGAATTAGTTGATGTAGTTTCTGCAATTATTAGTTTACTTTCATTAGTTATATTCTTAAGATTCGGAGTCCAAAAAAATATTTTTATCAATAAAACAAAATATACTAGAAGAAAAAGCAAGAACTCTCTCTAAAAAGTAACTACAGCTTGGTTACCATTTATTTTTATTAACTTTATTTGTTACTATTTTGAATACTAGTTTCTTTAAACAATTAATTCAAAGCGGTAACCCCAAAACTGGTCAAAAACCTGAGTTTTAAATTCTTTAATCTTTAATTTTTCCTTATTATATAGATGGTACTGTAGCTAAAGTTGCTCCTATTACTAAGGATCCTACACCTATAAAAGCTATATTTAGTTTTTCACCTTTTACATCAACTACTACAGCTATAGCTCTTGCTGCTATTCTTACTATAATAATTTTTAGAGTACGTGGTCGCATAATTAAACTAGTTTTAAAAGAAACTTTCCTTGAACTTTGGTCACCTATTCTTACTATATGTTCAGTTTTAGCATTTGCTTATATTTCTACATACTCAGGAATGTCTTCTACTTTAGGATTAGCATTAGCAAATACCGGAAAAATATTCCCATTACTTTCTCCTATTCTAGGTTGGATTGGGGTATTTCTTACTGGATCTGTTGTTAATAGTGGTTCACTATTTGCAGGTTTACAATCTATTACCGCTTCTCAGATTGGCGTAGATCCTACATTATTAGTAGCTGCAAATATCACAGGAGGAGCTATCGCAAAAATGATTTCACCTCAGTCAATTGCTGTTGCTGCTGCTGCTGTAGGTTTAGTAAATAAGGATAGTGAGATTTTCAAAGAAACCATTAAATGGAGTATTATCTTACTTATTTTTGCAGGTATACTGAATTTAATACTTACACATTAAAAAAAGAAGAGTTGACTTTATTGTCAACTCTTCTTTCTTATCTACGTGCTTATCACAATGACATTCACCAGTTTTTGCAGTTTCCACATTCGCAATCTTCTTTTTGCATTATGGCAGCCACAAGCGCAACCTTCTTTACACTCGCATGTTCCTTTTAACACAATTTCCACATTTGCAATCTTCTACCGCATCATGACAATGGCAGTGGTGTTCACATTCACATTTGCTCATATTAATCGCCTCCGTACTATTTAATTAATTATTCTATAATTAAATTTTATTATGTTTTTATATAACAAGTCAATAGATTCTCGTCTTAAGTAACTATTACGATTTACAATTCCTTAAATCGTAATGAGATTGAATTTGAGTTGAAATTAAATATAGATAGAAATACTACTTTAATGTAGACTCCTACCCTATATTGTTTTGTAAATTATTCACTAATAGTTGTTCCATCAGCTAATGTAATTTTATAGCCATTGAAATTGATTTTTTTCCCTTGTTATTTAATTTTTGAAATTTTTCACATCTCCTGTTAAATTCCATACTGCGTCTTCTTCAACTGTAACTTCAGCATTATTTTCTACTGCTTCACCTTTTTCTGAATTATCCACTATATTAACAGTTCCATTAAATACCGTTGAGCCTGATAATGTTAAATTTAAAGTAGAAATACTATCTACTTCAATTTTTCCCATCTAATTTTTTTGGTCTTTAGCTTTAAGAGTTACATTTCCTCCATTAGAACCTGCTGTTCCCCATCCATGAGAAGCATCATTTCCTAATACTGCTAACAATCTACTATCTTGATCATTATTTTTCTATTTTAACATTCTCTAATGTTATTTCACTTGTTGTATTAGTAACATAGATTAAATCACCATTATTGTTAGTTAATGTCCCTTCTTTCATTTTAAACACCGATTTACCTACTTCAGCATCCCCCGACATAGACTGATAAATCATTACATTATGCACATTAGTATCAGAGCTGCTACCTTTGTCGTCGCTCATATTACCTTCTACTTTCGTATTTTTCTAATGTAATAGAGTTTTGTCCTTCTATTACCAATGCCTCTGAATTTTCTGCTTTAAGATTTGCATTTTTAACAGTTATATCTGCTGTCGAGTATACCGCTGGAGAATTATAACCTTTTGAAACATATTCTCCACCGTCAACATTTACTGTACCGCCACCTCTATCTGAACGTATGGCAGCCGATGAATTTCCTTCGGTTTTCACATTTAGGTTATTAGCATTCATTGTTGCCCCACCTGTAGTTTGAATTCCTCCAGAATTATCATTTGTTGTGTAAATTTCAGAGTCACTAATATTTACAGTCGTTCCTTCACCATAACTGAATACTCCGTTACCATTTTGTGCCGTTGTCTTCACTTTCGCATTTTTTATATTCACAGTTGCTTTATCTGTAGCCAATAATCCTGCATTCATTCCATAGAAATCACCATCTTCTGTGTTTGATGTAGAGCCACCTGTCTTATTTATTTCAATATCCTCTAAACTTACTTTTGCACCTTTAACACGTAATGCATTTTCATCATCACCTGTCGATGTATAAGTTTCATCTTTTTTGTTTTCATCTGAATCTATTGTATTCGCTGAAGTTCCTTGATTAATTTTACCACTTCCTCCAAAACCTCCTGAACCTGGTTTCGCTGGTGGTTGTTTCCCTGGTTTATCTTTACCAACTATTTGAGCAGAACTATTATCGCTAGCAAATACATTCTGCGTTGACGATAATGTCCCAAAAGTTCCTGTTGTTAATAATGTGATTAAAGCTGTTGATATAAGTAATGTTTTATTCTTCATTCTAATTACCTCCAAGATTGCTATGTTTATTCTTTTTATTATTTATTTCTATATACTCTTCAATATTTTTCTTGAATTTGGGATGACTTATTATCACCCGTGCTATTTTTTTCTAACTTTCTTATCCGCTAGTAATTTTTGCTATTTTTCTTAATCGACATATAAATCATCTCCTACTTTTTTTATTTCAAATTATTTATTTGATAAATATATTATATACCATCTACTTTAAAACCACTTAAATCAACTTTAAATTATAATTAAAATTCAAATTTAATTTCATTTAAGGTAACAAATAATTTTTTAATTATATTTAAGTTATTAGTAAGTATTCCACAAAACACTTAGTAAAATCAGATTCTACTTTATTCCTTAATAAAATAATTAATAAAAAAAGGAAGTAACTCAAAAAAATCGCGATTTCTTAAGAAACAAGATTTTGTCAAATCACTCCCACAGTAGTTTATTATATATCTAAAAAGTTTTTATAAAGCACATCTAGCTATCAATAAACCACTGCGTCTATGAGTTCTCATATGAACTTTGTTAAATTTTAGGACTTTTGGGTCCGATTCACTATCATTCTATGTGTTTTTTTCATGTTATAATGAAATTGAAATAAAGAAATTAAAACTTAGTTAATTCTACTTTTGTAATTTTTTTATACATTATTGTTCATATAAAAAGGGAGGAAATTATATGAAATATAACAAATACTTAATCATCACTTTTCCTATTTTTCATTATACTATTAACAGCATTTTTTTATACAAAAAAATATCATCTATTTCTACTTAACTATTCCGATATGTGTCTACGTGAGTTTTTGTGAGATATTATCAAGAAAAATAAATTATTAATAAAAACAAATAAAGTTTTTAAATCTATTAAAGTATGAATTTACTATATACACTGTAGCAGTACTAACAATATACTCAACATCTTCTTTTGGTTTTTATCAGTAAAATTAAAAAGCGTAGAATACACCTATATTGGATGTGGAATTTTTGCAGCTTTACTGCTATTAACTGGAGTAATTCATATCAAACGTACTCTACTTATAAGAAAAAGAACTACGAAATAACAATTCTAAATAACAAAAAGAAATCAGCTCATTATCGAACTGATTTTTTTAATTTTTTTAACACTAAAATATTTATTAAATGATTCTTCTATATCTCTTACAGCAACAACACTTAATAATAAAACTGCTAAAAATGAATATTCCTAGTATTAAAAAAACGATGGGTTTTTCTATATAGTTTATATATGTTACGAATGGTAAACTTGAATAAAAATCCTATCGTTAGACTCTTTACTATTATAGCAATAACTAATGTACAAAGAATCATAATTAAGAATAAATTCAACGATAAAGCAGCTAAACAACCAAAGAATGTCGCAACTCCCTTACCACCTTTAAACTTAAATACAATAGGTTTTATGTGTCCAAGTAAGACTAGCACAATGCAAATATATATAATCTTAGGTTCTACATTCAATATCTTAAGTAGTATAACTACAAAAGAATCCCTTTAAAAGAAATCTACCGCTAAAACAAATAAAAAAACGATCTAGGGACCTAAAACACGACCTGCATTTCTTGCTCCAACATTTCCCGAGCCCTTATTTGTAAATTCTTCTTTATAAATTTTTTTCTAGTAATTTACCACCCATTATATTTCCTAAAAAGATAGGCAACTATCGCGTAAATTATCATTGTAATCATAACTTTTTCTCCTCTCTGAAATTTAACTTTTATCATTCTAATCCCTCACTTAGAAACATTAAACATCCAATAGAAAATGGAACGACATAATATGATAATCTATAAATTATAATCGTTGCACCTACAATTTCTGGATTTATTCCTAAGTTTTTAAGCCCTATAAGTACTAATGTATCAAAAGTACCTAATCCTCCTGGGATCATAGTCAGTAATCCTACTATTGAAGCTACTATTATAACTCCCATTATTTGCAATTCTTTATCAGCAACTAAATCCCTCTGTGTAAAAAAATAAAGAATCATGAGAATAATAAGAGCAGCAAATACCCATTCTAAAAAAAGAAATTATCGTCAATTTAACACTTAAATATCTATCTGTTCTAATTCTCGGCTTTTCTTAAATTAAAGAATAAATATAAAGGTAAAAATAGTGACATCAGTATTAAAGCATAGTAAAAAAATTTTATTATCAGCATATAACGCTTGTCCTGGGAACACATTAAACACTACAAAAATTGATAATAAACTAATACCTGAAAGCATAGAGACTAAAATCATCCCTATCGCAGCAACCAAGTTTTTTTCCCGTTTTTTTCGTATAAGGTTTATACATATAATATCTAAGTCCAGCTCCAATAAAAACCTCCGAAACCTAGAACCATATTTAATGTGTTAGTCATAAAACTAATTTTAAAAAAATACGGAATGAAGACATATTTTTTTGTTAAATTAATGGCTTTAAGGACAAAATAATCATAAAGACACAAAAATACTTATCCCCAATAAACCAAATATTAAAATTAATAAAAATTTCATCTCTCCTATAGTCAGAGTAAGATGATGTATTTTTTAAAATCTAAACTAACAATCTCTTTTTTTAAAAATAGGAAAAATTAAATAAAATATCAATAATCCCAAACCTATTTGTATTAGATTTTTTTCAAATAAGTAAAAGATCTTTTTCTGTAATATTTTTTTCATTTTTTTCTTTTCCTTAAATAATATTTATCTACTTTATCTTATCACTTTATAACATTTTTCAACACAATTAATTATTTAAACTTTCAACTATATGAGGATGACCCTGAGTCCTAAGTTTTTAAAAAGTATATATAAAACTAATAAACACAGAGGCTTATTGATATTTAAATTTATTTTTATAAAAAGCTTTTCATATATCTTATAAACTTTACGAGGTCACCTCGATAAAATTACGATTTTTGAGTCACTCCCAAATATTACAGCAAAGAAAAAGCAGATGCTCTTCTTTGCTGATTTTTCAATTAATTTTTAAAGTTTTTTTAATTAATTCTGTAGTTAAAATAGATGAGTTTACTGCTGCTATTTGTAAAAATTCATCAAAGGTAACACGTGTTCCTTCTTCTGCCTTATCACTTACACTGCGGCAAACTATGAATTTTTGTCCCAAACTGATAACAAGTTTGAGCAATCGCTGCTGCTTCCATTTCAACTACTTGCATGTTAGGAAATTTTTTTCAATATTCCTTTTTTTAATTCTTTATTAGAGATAAATGAATCTGATGTCCCTACTAAACCAAAATGAATATTGTGGTTCGGTAAAATTAATTTCAGATGCTAGTTTTTGTAATTTTTCATCGCTCTTGTATGCTGCTGGCATTTGCGGCACTTGACCAATTTCATATCCAAACTCTGTCGCATCAACATCAAAATGTCTTACTTCAGTTGCAACAATCATATCTCCAATTTCCATATCACCTTGCAATGCACCACATGTACCTATATTAATGACATACTCCGGTTTGTAGTGATCTAAAAGTAAAGTTGTAGCAATAGCCGCATTAACTTTACCAGGTAAACTTAACATTAGAACAATATCGCGTTCTTCATATTTACCTTCATAAAATTTTACATGTGCTATTTTTCTTGTAGATTCTCTATCTTTTTCTTTTATTATAGCCACTTCTTACGGCATCGCACCTATTAATGCTATCATAATATTACTCTACCGCTAAAATTTTGATATCCATTGAATCTTACGGTCCTGTAGGTAATGATACTTTCGCAACATCCCCTACTTCTTTTTCCTAATAAAAGCTTGCGCTACAGGAGATTCATTTGAAATTTTATATTCAAATGGATTAGCTTCTGCACTACCTACAATTTTTGTAAGTTTCAGTTAAACCATCCGGTAGTTCTTGATAAGTTACAGTATTACCAAGACGAATTGAAGTTGATTTTTTTCATCTAATTCAATAATAACCGCATAACGAATCATTTGTTCCATTTCTAGAATCTTACGTTCGATATGACCTTGCTCATCTTTTTGCTGCATCGTATTCAGAGTTCTCAGATAAATCCCCAAAACTACGTGCAATTTTTAATTTTTCTCAATTACTTACGGACGTTTTACTTTTTTTATAATGTTCTAATTCTTCTACAAGCTTGTCATAACCTTCTTGGGTCATTTGATATTCTAATTTTTTTCTTCTAAAGCCATAGTGATACTCCTTTTTTTAGTCTACTCTATATTATATCGTACTATTTTTGCTAGTAGTGATTTGATTTTTGTTATTAAAATATCAATCGCTATATCATTATATCCACCATCAGGAACAATAATATCGGCATATTGTTTAGTTGGTTTGATATATTTCTCATGCATAGGTCTAACCGACACTAAATATTGATTAATAACAGATTCTACAGTTCTTCCACGTTCATTAATATCACGTAATAAGCGTCTTAAAATACGAAGATCACTCGGTGTATCAACATAAATTTTAATATCCATTAATTCACGTAGTTTTTCTGAATAAAAGACCAAACATACCTTCGATAATAATTACATCTTTAGGTTCTTGGTGTTTTTGTTCTTTGCTACGAGTATGATTTACGTAATCATATACTGGAAGTTCAACAGCTCTTCCTTCAATTAATTCTAGTAAATGATTGTAAAGTAACTCATTATCAAATGCATTAGGGTGATCATAATTTGTCTTAACTCTCTCATCCATTGTCATATGACTTTGATCTTTATAATAGTAATCTTGCTCGATTAATGCAACTTTATCTTGAGTCAATTCGTCTATAATTCTTTTTAGTAACAGTAGTTTTACCACTACCGCTTCCTCCAACAATACCGATAATTTTTGGTCTGTTTGTAACCATTAGCGTCCCATTTCCTTTCGCATCATATTGCTTTTAAATACTCTAGAGTCTAATTTTGTTCTAATAATTTGAAGTGGATGTCTTGCTGCATCTAATAATTCTCCATCTTCATCATAAATTTCACCGATAACTTGTCTAAATGTATCAATTTCGGTCCAAAAATTCAACTTCTTGACCTGTTTTAAAAGAAGTTACGTTGTTGAATTGTTGCAATTTGAGTTTCTTCATCATAGTGAAGAACTTGTCCAACGAAATCATAATTTGTTTTTCTTACCACCTTCATTACCAAACATTTGTTCAGTATATTTAGGTATTTCATAGAAAAATGACATTGCAGTATCTCGGTTAGCACACTTATATAGTTCTAATTTATATTCTGGTGTCATCTTAAAGTTATCTGGATCTGCACAGTAATCATCAATTAGTTTTCTATATACACTTGCAACAGTAGCAACATAGTGAATTGATTTCATACGTCCTTCAACTTTCAATGAATCAATACCTAATTCAATAATTTCTGGTACAGCTTCGATTAAAGTTAAATCTTTAGGACTCATTGCATAAGGATTTGCTCCTTCATCAAATAATTTAGTATCTTCATCAGTTCCTTCTTCATAAAGGTCATAATTCCAACGACATGATTGACAACAACCTCCACGATTACTATCACGCGCCGTCATATAGTTGCTTAAAGTACAACGTCCTGAATATGCTATACACATTGCTCCGTGTACAAACATTTCTATTTCGACATCTGTTTTTTCACGAATTTCTTTTATTTCTTCATATCCTGTTTCACGTGCTAATACAACACGGTGTACTCCTTCACTTTCCCAATATCTAACTTCTTTATAGTTTGAGATAGATTGCTGAGTACTAATATGTACTTCTACATTTGGAGCAACAGCTTTACATCTTTCAATGATATATGGATCTGCAACGATGATTCCTCTTACTCCTGCCTCTTGCAGTGCCATTAAAAATTCGTCTAACCCTTCAAAGTTCTCATCATGCGCAATAATATTCGCCGTAACATAAATATCAGCTCCATATTTTTCTGCAAACTCACAACCTTCTTTGATTTCTTCGATTGTAAAGTTATCTGCGTTACTACGAAGTCCAAACTCCTGCCCACCTAAGAACACAGCATCTGCTCCGTAATGAATAGCTATTTTTAATTTTTCTAAATTACCTGCTGGGAGCAGTAATTCTGGTTTCTTTATTATTACTCTCTTACCGTCTCTAATTTCTGAAATATTTGGTATTGCCATAAGTTTAGGTCACATTCAAGTATGACCCATCCTCCTTGTCTTTTTTTATTAGGTTTTATATAGGAAACCCTGTCCTCTTTTCAAAATCCAAAAAAATATAATTAGTACATAGTTTTCTTGTAGAAGAATCCTAGGTCAACTTCTCTATATTTTCGGTTTAATTCTCTCTATATCATTATAGAAATCTTGTTTTTCATCTTCATATGCGTCTTTATCTTCATAATAAAGATCTATAGCATCACGATAAATCGTTACTACTTCTGTAATGTAATCTTCATCTTTTTAAAACACCCTCAATTTTTAAATGCAGATACTCCTGCTTCAATTAAACGATCTAACTCTTCAATAGCACAGATATCATTCGCACTCATAATATGCGTCCCATTAGAATCTTCGAAAATCGGGTAACGTTCATTTCTATCTTGACTATATAGGAATAGTTTCTTAGAATTACTATATTCTTCGATATATTTCTCTTTATCGCTATACATGAAGTAATTATCAACTAATTTTTCTTACTGATTGGAACATGCAAAGCATCCCTTGTACTTGAACTTCAATCTCATACTCACTTTTTCCAGTGATTTCAAGAATCTCATCAATTGTTAATTCTTTTGAAAGACATGTTCTATATGCTCCACGTTTCCCCCAGTAATTACAAGAGAATGAATTCGTTGCTAATGTATGTGGATCCCATTGAAGTTTAAAATCAAGGTTTTCTTCTCTCAAAATTGTTATGATTGTTGGTTCTCCGTATATTAAAGCATCTACACTTAATGTTGATAAATAATGCAAATAATCAACTAAGTCATCGATATGTTCATTATGGAAAATTGCATTTACACTAACATATGCTTTTTTCCCTGCTTGGTGAATAATCTCAATAGCTTTTTTTAATTCATCTCTTTTAAATTCACCAGCAAGGCGTAATCCATATTTTTCTTCACCAATTACGAAACTATCAGCTCCTACATTTATAAGTTCATAAATATGATCTATACTTTTTCAGTGTTACTACTAACTCTACAGTCATTTTAAATCCTCTCGTTAATTAAATTTTATGAGAATAACTCTCTTTTTCTTCATTAAAAATAAATTATGTCTTTCATGATAATAATTTATTGTTGCTGCAAAAAGCCTCTTTCTATTACTATATACTCAGTCTTATTTAACTTATTAGGTGAAGCATATGCTAGCAAGTTTAAATCCTCATATTTTTTTAGATGAAGCATAACCTCCGAAAAATAAAAACAAATACAAAAAAATCCAAAGAGTAGCAAATAAACCTATACCTATAATAATAAATTTACCAAATAATGAAGCTAAAGAATTACTACCAAAAGTGTTCATTCTCCTAATGAGCATTTCCCAGCCTTTTATAATAATTAATAATACGGCTATATAGTCTAAGTATGGATAATATACAATTATTAAAGCATAATCCGTACTAGCTTCTAATATAGCATTTATAATAAATAATAAAAATAAGAAGATAAAGTATCCAATTATAAAAAAATATTAAATTTTTCATTAACATATACTCCTTTTATTTTTCTAGTTGTTATTGCTATTCCATCTCCAAATGATAAAATGACACTCTCATAATTTTCATGTTTTTAATAACCATTCATTATAATTATTAATTTTTTTCTAGAAAGTTGTTTTAAATCTCTACTGTGTTTTATAATACTTGGATCTGCAACCATTCCTTTTAAATAGCACATTATCCGTAATAACTACAACATCTTCAGTAAAATATGGTTCATATAATTCAAAAAAACTTTCTACTTTGACTTTTAGCTCCATCAATGAATACTACATCGTATGGGGCATTTATCACTACTTCATCTTGAAGTTCTAATGCATCGGCGTGAAGCAATGTTATTTTATCAGTAAGATTTCTCTTTTTCAATATTGTTTTTTGCTTCGTTATACATCTTATCATCTCGCTCAATAGTAGTAACATTACATCCCTATTTTTCCGCCAATTTGATAGAAGTATACCCAATAGCCGTTCCAATTTCTAACAAATTCTTAGCTTTCTTTATTTTCAGCATTTGAATTAAAAATCTTATTCCGATCTTATCGATAATTGGAACTCTATTTTTCTTCAGCAAATTTTTCTAATTCTAAATAAAATTCATCAAAATCTTCTAACAAATCTATAACATATAAATCATCTTTTGATTCTATCGCAACCATGTTTACCTCCATATATACATCATTATATATTACCATATAAATTGGTATAAATGCAATTATAAAGAATAAAAAGAGATTGACTAAAGTCAACCTCTTTATTAAAAATCTTATTTTTCTAAAGCTTGAACAGCTGTAATTAATGAAAGTTTATATACATCTTCTGCATTACATCCACGAGATAGGTCATTCACAGGAGCGTTTTAATCCTTGTAAGATTGGTCCTACAGCTTCAAATCCACCTAGACGTTGTGCAATTTTGTATCCAATATTACCAGCTTCTAGGCTTGGGAACACAAATACATTAGCATCTCCTTGTACTTTTGAATTAGGAGCTTTTAATTTAGCAACTGAAGGTACAACTGCAGCATCGAATTGTAATTCACCTTCTACCGCTAATTCAGGTGCATTTTGTTTAACTAATTTAGTAGCTTCTGCCACTTTCGTAGTGTCTTCAGTAACAGCTGAACCTAAAGTAGAGAAACTTAACATTGCTACTTTTGGATCAACGTTAAAGCTTTTAGCTGTTCTTGCACTTTCAATTGCGATTTCAGCTAAACCTTCTGCATCTAATGTTGGGTTAATCGCACAGTCAGCAAATACATAACGTTTGTCTTCTTTACTCATAATGAATGCACCACTTGTACGTTTTGTACCTGGTTTAGTTTTTATTATTTGTAACGCTGGACGAACAGTATCTCCAGTAGAGTGAATTGCTCCAGATACTAATCCTTCAACCTCACCTGTATATACTAACATAGTTCCGAAGTAGTTAACATCTTTTAATAATTCACGAGCTTTTTCTTCAGTTACTTTTCCTGCACGACGCTCTACAAACTTAGCAACTAATTCTTCTAATTTTTCGTAGTTTTCGTGATCAATAACTTCCAAGTTAGAAACATCTAAAGATAATCCTTTAGCAATCTCTTCTACTTTTTCTTTTTTTCCAACTAACACTGGTTGAACATAACTAGTAGCGCCTAATTTAACAGCCGCTTCTAATACACGCTCGTCATATGCTTACGGAAGTACAATACGTACATTTTTCCCTTCTAATTTTTGTTGAAGTTCTACAAATAAATCATTTGCCATCTTCATTTCCTCCTAATTGTATATAATATCTTTTAATATGTCTTATCGGCTTTTAAACTTAAAGCATCGAATAAACTTCCCTTACCAAGAATAGTGTAGCCTATTAATAATCCTATATAAAAATATAATAATTATCAAGGCTATATTTCGCAAATATCTTAATAATTTATCACTTAATTTCATAATAAATTCCTACTCATCAATTCTTTTGAATATCTGCACCTAGTTTTTCTCATTTTTTTCTTCAATGTCTACATATCCTCTATCAATATGATAAATATCAATAACCTTTGTAGTTCCTGTAGCCATTAATCCTGCGATAACTAACGCTGCTCCTGAACGTAAATCTGTAGCTCTTACAGTAGTACCTTCTAAGTGAGGTAACCCTTCTATTAGTGAACTTCTTCCTTCTATTCTGATTTTCGCATTCATTCTACGTAGTTCTTCAACATGCATAAATCTATTTTCAAAAACAGTTTCAGTAATCGTGCTTGTCCCATCAGCTAATAGTGTCAATACACACATAATAGACTGCATATCTGTTAAAAATCCTGGGTGTGGTAAAGTCTTAACATCTACAGGTCTTAAACTCTCAAGTTTATTACTTACTCGCATCGATGTTTCATCCACAACCTCGATTTCAACTCCCATTTCTCGCATCTTACTTACTAAAGCGACATTATCTTTGTACGGTGCTCCTTTAACTAATACATCTCCTTTAGTTGCAGCTGCTGCAATCATATATGTAGCCGCTTCTACACGGTCAGGCATTACAGTATATTCTGTACCTACTAACTTTTCAACACCTTCTATAACTAAAACAGAAGTTCCTTTACCTTCAATCTTAGCTCCCATTTTAATTAAGAAGTTAATCATGTCTTCAATCTCAGGCTCTTGTGCAGCATTAACAATTGTCGTTTTTCCTTTTTGCTAAACAACTAGCCATAATTACATTTTGTGTTCCACCTACACTCGGGAAGTCAAAGAAGATTGTTGATCCTTCTAATTCCTTTTCAGCTCGGGCTTCTACGAATCCTGCATCCTGAATAATTGTAGCCCCTAAGGCTTCAAATCCTTTTAAATGTTGATCAATCGGTCTACTTCCAATAGAGCATCCACCTGGCATTGCAACTTTTGCGCTCCCTTCACGAGCTAGCATCGGACCTAAAACTAAAAATGATGCTCTCATTTTACTAACAAATTCAAATGATGCCTCTGTTAATAATGGATTCCTCGCATCCATTTCTAATATATTTTCATCAGGTCTATAATCTATTTTTCACTCCTAGACTCTCAAATAATAATCCGATTGTTTTTAATATCTGATAACTTAGGAACATTATAAAATTTACTTGTACCCTCTGTCGCCAATAATCCAGCTGCTAATATCGGTAAAGCAGCATTTTTTTCGCTCGAAACTTGTACTTCTCCTATTAAAGGCGTCCCACCTTTAACAACTATTTTTTTCCAAGTTGTTTCCTCCATCTCTATATTTACATTTTATATCACATATAATACTACCACAAATTAAAAAAATAAATAAAGTTTGAATAATTATTTTTAATATTTAATTTATGAAAAAAATATGTATTTTTGTCACTAAATAATATAAAAACTAATTCTGTTTACATAATTTGATTAATATTGAATAATCTTTGTTTCATTGATATTTTTGTTTTTAGCTCTACATTAAAAATGTTATTCTACAAAATAAAATAAGGTTGACTCGAAAATCCTAACTTTTAACAAAGTTTATATGAGAACACATAGATGCAGTGGTTTATTGATTTTCAAAAATAGTTTTTATAAAAATCTTTTTTTGAAATCTAATAAACTGTATGAGGGCAACTCGACAAAATCGATTTCTACAAAATCACGATTTTGTCGAGTCGCTCCTAATTATTTTATCATTTTATAGAATAACACTCTTTTTTTATAATTAATTATACTTTAAATGAATAATCCTATCATTTTACAATTCATCGAAAAATGATAATTGAGCTTTTTCAGGCAAACCTTTTTAATGTCCCCATCTCTCTCAAATACTCTACCACAGTTGATGATACACTTCCTCGTTTTGAAAAATCCTCAATAGATAAGAAAGGTTTTTCTTCTCTCGCCTGAACTATTTTGTTCGCTACGTTATCACCAAGACCAGGAACAATAGAAAACGGTGGAATTAAAGTATTCCCCTCAATAATATAGTCGTGACTTGCTGATTTTTCTATATCTACTTTTCGAGAATGTGAAACCTCGCTCCATCATCTCATTAGCAATTTCATAACTTACAAGAGCATCTTTATCTTTATTCGATAATTCATTCTTATCTGTAGTTTTTTTATTTCTTTAATTTTTTTGCTTTTTAATGTTTCTGCTCCCTTAACAACCGTAATAATGTCAAAATCACTGGCTCTTACTGAATAATACGCACAATAATATGTAAGTGGTTGATGTACCTTAAACCACGCTATTCTTAGTGCCATAAGTACATAGGCACATGCGTGGGCTTTCGGGAACATATATTTAATTTTTTTACATGAATCAATGTACCAAGCTGGAACATTATTATCAACCATAGCTTTTTTTCAAAATCTTCTGATAATCCTTTACCTTTCCTTACACTTTCCATTATTTTTGAAAGATAATCCTTCTTCAAGTCCTGCATGAATTAGATATACCATAATATCATCACGACATCCAATTACGTCTTTAAGTTCACAAGTACCATTTTTTATTAATTCTTGTGCATTACCTAACCAAACATCTGTACCATGAGATAACCCTGATATTTGAACTAATTCTGAATATGTAGTCGGCTTCGTGTCATCTAACATCTGAATAACAAAGTTTGTTCCAAATTCAGGTATTCCAAAAGTTCCACTAGCTGAATCTACTTGGTCTCTAGTAACACCTAGAGCTTCAACTGTTGAGAAAATTCCCATTACTTCAGGATCTGATACATCTATTATTTTAGGATCAATACCTGATAAATCTTGTAACTTTCTAATCATAGTCGGATCATCGTGTCCCAGTATATCAAATTTCAAAATATTATCATGAATAGAATGGAAATCAAAGTGAGTTGTTCTCCATGGACTTGTTTCATCATCTGCGGGGAATTGATACGGTGTAAAGTCGAAAATATCCATATCATTAGGAACTACTAGTATTCCTCCCGGGTGTTGTCCTGTTGTTCTTTTTAGAACCTTCACATCCCGCTGCAATACGTTCAATATCTATACTTCTTTTTCTCTATTTCATTTTTTTCTCATAATAATCTCTAGTAAATGAATAAGCTGTTTTTTTCTGCTACTGTCGAAATAGTTCCAGCACGATATACATAATCCTCACCAAAAATCTCTTTCGTGAAGTTATGTGCAGTAGCTTGATATTCTCCAGAGAAGTTCAAATCTATATCGGGTACTTTATCTCCATTAAACCCTAAGAATGTTTCAAAAGGAATATCTTGACCATCTTTTGTCATTTTAATATCACAGTGCGGACAGTTTTTATTTGGAAGGTCAAATCCTGATGCGTATTCAGCATTCATGAAGAATTCACTATGTTTACATTTTGGACAAACATAATGAGGAGCCAGCGGATTCACCTCTGTTATTTCCATCATTGTAGCTACCAATGATGAACCAACAGATCCCCTTGATCCTACAAGATATCCATCATCTAGTGATTTTTTTACAAGTTTGTGTGAAATTAAATAAACCACACTAAATCCATTACCGATAATAGAGGCAAGTTCCTTCTCTAATCTTTTTTTCTACTATTTCCGGCAACTCTTCACCATAAATCTTATGAGCCATATCATAACTTAAATTACGAACTTCATCTGCTGCACCTTCAATATTTGGCGTATATAGCTTATCTTTTAACGGCACAACTAACTCAATCATATCATTAATTTTATGAGTATTATCAATAACTAATTCTTCTCTTAATTGTTCATCAAGATAAGAGAATTCTTTTTAGCATCTCTTCAGTTGTCAAAAAAATGTTGCCATTGGTTTTAAATCACGCGCACCAGGGTTACTTTTTCACAGTCAATCTTAGTATTTGTCTATAAACATGTTGATATTCATCTAAATAGTAACAGTCTCCTGTAGCAACAACAATTTTTCTCTTTTTTTCTTAGCTAATTGAATTAATTTTTTTCAGAATTTCTTCTAATTCAGCATTATCGGCTATTCTTTCATTTCTTATAAAATTAGCATAATGATGCTTTGGTTGAATCTCAATATAATCGTAAAAATCAATTATATCCTCTACCTTAGCCTCTTTTGAATTTAGCAATTCTTCAAATACTTCGTTGTCACCATTACCACTACCTATTAATAAATCTTCACGATATTGTTCTAATAAACTACGTGGTATCGTAGGTTTAGCAGAATTTAAGTACTTAGTACAACTATACGAAACTAATCTAAATGAGATCTTTAAGACCTTTTTGCATTCTTCACTAGAATAGAGCATGGAAAAGATCTTGAACGCTTGTGTGCGAGCTCCAAATCAATCTTTTGATCTATTTCATTATGGTATTCAATACCAAGTTCATAAAGCTGATCTAACATTTTCACAAAAATTTCTGCAGTAGCTTTTGTATCGTAAATAGCTCTGTGGTGTTGCACTAAACGAACTTTGTAAAGTTTGGCTAAATTGCTAAGACCATGTCTTTTCGCTTCTTTATTTTCAGCACGAGAGACGAATAATGTATCTATACTAGCATTGTTTTTTATTTTTCTAATCCTAATCGTTCAAAAACATGTATCTAAAAAAACCAAGGTCAAACTTTGCATTATGGGCTACCAATATATCATCTTTATCTAACCAATTATAAAAATTAGTCATAACCTCTTCTTCTAAAGGGGCATTTCTTACATCTTCATTGGTAATACTAGTAATTTTGGTAATTAATTCTGAAATAGGTCTTTGCGGATTAATATAACTTTCAAAACTATCTATCTCAGCTCCATTTTTTTCACCTTAACAGCCGCAATTTCGATTAATCTATCTCGTTCAGCAGAAAGACCAGTAGTCTCTACGTCAAAAACGACATAAGTTGCATCTTTTAATTTAAGATCTTTTGGATTTGTTGTCGCTGTAATACTATCATCCATAATAAAGGCATTTAATCCGTATATTGGTTTGATATCCTTACCTTTTGAACTTAAGCAAATCTCTGGATACGCCTGAACTCCATAAGTATCGGTAAACGCAATTGCCTCATGTCCCCAATCAATAGCTCTAGCTAAATAATCTTTAGCTGAGGAAATCCCCTCAAGTTGGCTCATCTTAGTATGAGTATTTAACTCTATTCGTTTTCTACCACTATAATTATCTTTTTTTCTCTTCTTTTTGTGCTACTTCAATAGATTTAGGTTCAATTATCGTATCTCTTAAATATGGATCATTACTCACAGTTCCATGGATTTTTAAGCCATTGCCCTTTTTTTAATTCCTTTTTACTAAATCTATAAGCTCATTTTTTTCGTTTATTTTTGAAATTTAGAATTTGGATTATTACCAAATAACCTTAAAATGATAGAGTCACTATAATCTGTAAGTTTTAATCGGTATTGACTCGAACCATTTCTGTGTACAATTTCTTCCGTACCAAAAACTTGAGCCATTATAGTTACATCACCAGCATAACCCTACAACATCCTTTATCTCTACTATGTCTTCATCACGAATTTCTTAGCATAGCGACTTCCTCCGCCTCCACCGAAGGCAACGAATTTTTTTCTCGAGTTCTTTTTGGTTTTCGTTCTGCCTCTTTTTTTCTCAATTTCTTCTAACTTAACTATTTCCTTAGAAATCTTTTTCCTCCTGACTTTCTAGTACCGCTTCAACATCTGTTTTTGAGAAATTAGGAATTATATCTTTAATTGTAATACCAAGATTCAAATAACTACTTATAATTTGTTGCTTTCTATCGTTAATAAAAATTATTCCAAATAGATGGAGCCATTATCTTCATTGTTAATACACTATTATTAACAGCAATTTCACTAAACAAAAATACTTTCTAGTAACACCTGAGATATTTCTGAGAAATTCTCTAGTATTATATATTTCAAAAATTCTTTAATTTGTTCATCAGTTACTTCATTGCTTACTTTAAAACGATAATTAACAATATAGTCTCCTAAAAAAATTCTCTTATTTTTTTGAATAAGTAATGTAATCTCATCAACTGATGGTAAATTTTTCCCCACTAAAGTTAAACGTCCATATCTTGTTTTTATTATCTTTTTCTATATTATCTAATGAAAAGTTTATAAATTCCGAATTGGCTAATTGTTCTTCTAATTCTAATGTTTTTAACTAATAAAGAAAAAAATGTTTATTACTCATGCTTCCTCCTATTTTTCATCTTTTGTATTTGTCAAATTATACTTTTTTTCAGCGTATTAATACTTCTACGAAATTTTTATACTTCTAGGTCAACCTATTGTACTAATATTCTAGGATATCCCGCATATATTTTTCTTTATAGAAATACAATTGCACTCTACTAAATTATACTAAAAATACCAACTAAAAACAAATGGTTATTTTTTTAACAACTATTTATTTTTAATTGGTATTTATTCATTTTAATATCTTAAAATTATTTATAAAATGCTTCTACTTTAGCTAATACATCAGCAACTTCTGTATCAACTTTTTTCTAAAGTTTTTTTCTTTCTTTAACTTCAACGATTCCTTCTGTAGCTTTTTTACCTACAACAACTTGTAATGGAATACCAATTAAGTCTGCATCGTTGAACTTAACACCAGCACGCTCTGCCCTGTCATCATAAAGCACTTCGTAACCAGCAGCAGTTAACCTAGCGTATAATTCTTCACTAAGTTTTACTTGTTCTTCTTTCTTAACATCTACACATACTAAATGAACTTGGTATGGTGCTACTTCTTTAGGCCAGATAATACCTTTGTCATCGCTATTTTGTTCGATAATAGCTGAAATAACACGAGTTACCCCAATACCATAACATCCCATATAAAAATGATTTGCGCGACCATTAGCATCTAGGTAAGTAATATTCATAGATTCTGAATATCCTTTACCAAGTTCAAATACTTGCCCTACCTCGATTCCTTTAGCAAATTTAATTGGTCCTGATAAGTCTTCAGCTAAATCTCCTTCTTCAATCATACGAAGATCGTAGTGAGCTTCTACTTCATAATCCCCTGGATTTACATTAATGTAGTGGAATCCTTTTTTATTAGCTCCACAGCTATGGTTGTACATGTATTTAATCGCATTATCCCCGATTACTTTACAGTTTTTGATTCCAAATGGTCCCATGTAACCTACTACTCCACCCATAACTTCTTCAATTTCTTGTTCAGTTGCCATTTCTACTTCAGAAGTTCCTGTTGCTTTCATGAACTTAATATCGTTAAGTTGATCGTTACCACGCATAAGAACTAAATAAAACTCTCCATCTGCTTTTAATGCTAGAGCTTTCATCGCACGGTTAACTTCAACCCCACAGTATGCAGCGATATCATCAATAGTTTGTTGATTTGGCGTTTCTAATAAACTACGTTCTTTTTTCTCAAAGCCAGTAGGCATAGTGTAGTTTTGTTCAACTACTGCGGCAGTTTCAATATTCGCTGCGTAATCACTCTCTTCAGTATAGGCAATAGTATCTTCCCCTACTTCTGCTAATGCTTGGAATTCGTGAGTATAACTTCCTCCGATATTACCAGAATCAGCTTTTACCGCACGATACTTAAGCTCAAATCTATCAAAGATGTTACTATATGCTTGATAATAGTCATTATATGTTTCTCTTAGTGATTCCGGTGAATCATGGAATGAGTAACCATCTTTCATAATGAACTCTTTACAACGTAATAAACCCTAAACGTGGACGAATTTCATCACGGAATTTAGTTTGAATTTGATATAAGTTCACTGGTAATTGTTTATATGAAGTTACCATATTACTTACTGTTTGACAGATAATTTCTTCTGCCGTTGGGCTTAATGCATATCCTGCATTTTTCTATCTGTAACACGAATTAATTCGTCTCCCATTTTGTTCCAACGTCCGATTTTTCCAATATTCATCAGATTGTAAAATCGGCATCAATAATTCTACAGCACCAATTTTTTTCATGTTCTTCTCTTATAACTTTTTTCGATTTTTTTGAATTACTCTTGTTGCCAAGGGAAGATGAGTATAAACTCCTGCAGATACCTGCTTCACCATCCCCGCTTTAATAAGCAACTTGTGACTAATTGCTTCTGCAGAGGATGGTACTTCTCTTGTTGTTGGAATAAACGTTCTTGATTGTCTCATAACAATACCACCTCTCATTTTTTTAAAATTAATTATATTATACCACAAATCTGATACTTTTTTCGGAAAATTTTTATTTTTATAAATATATTACTGTATTACTTATCCATTGTTTATTGTTATTAATTTTTTTAAATTGTATATTCCAAACTATAAATATTATTTCTATCACTTTCTTTTGTAGTTCCTTGTTAAATAAATTTTTATACTGTTATATAACTTCTTTAACTATACTAATAGTGATTTTTTTATTATTACTAGTTTTTTTATATTTAATATTCTAATTTTCTTTAAATAAATAAAAATCTAAAATGAAAGGGAGCTGACTTTTACAAAATCGCGATTTTTGGGTCGCTCCCTTTTATTTTAAAAATATGATTAAACATCCTTTTTCACCGTTTAATATTGTGTTTTTGTTATATATAAAGTTCTAGTGTTCTTCTTATCAGTTAGTTAATCTGAAATATATAAGTTTTTAAATTTATATTAAATTTCAGCTATTAGTAATTTAAATTTCCTTTATAATATAGTATAATATAAAAAGATAATTATTTATGGAGGGATATATGTTCAATTATCCTAATAAAAAGTAATTTTATTCAAAAAAACAAAAATATTCTAATCGTGGAATGGAACTCGAGGATGACATTAACTTTGCGAATAAATATTACTTAAATAATGATATTGCAGTAATTCATAAAAAGCCTATTCCCATTCAAATAGTAGAAGTAAATTATCCCTAACAGATCAAGTGCTATGATTACTAAGGCATTTTATAAAACACCTTCTACTACAGATTATAACGGATTGTGGAATGGTAAATATATTGATTTTGAAGCTAAAGAGACTAACTCTACTACATCATTTTCACTAATAATATTCATGAACACCAAATTGAACACATGAAAAAAAGTTTTTAAATCATGGAGGCATAACTTTTTATCATCGTTAGATTTAAAAATCGATAAAACGTATGTTCTTCCATTTTAAAACAATTTGTATTTTTTTCCATGAACGTGCAAAAATGGTGGTAGAAAATCGATAAAACTTTTGTGAATTTGAAGAATCTGCATTCGAGTTATCATTCAACTATAAGATCAGATTAGATTACTTAACTATTATAAAAAAATAATGAAAGTGAGTTTTAACATCAGATGAAAACTTTATTTAAATATATTAGTTCAATCTTTTTTCAATCTGCTTAGTGTTATTCTTTATTGTATTAATGCTATTTGCTCGTGAATTAAAAGATGTTCCTGATATTACCCAGGCTAATTTACAAGATCCGCTATCGTCGGAGATTTATGATAAAAATCTTAATTTAATAGCAACAGTTGGGGCAGAAAAAAACGTGAATACGTATCTATTAATGACATTCCAAAAAAATATTATAGAAGCAGTTCTTACAACCGAAGACTCAAGATTCCAATCACATATTGGAATAGATCCTATTCGACTTATAAAAAGCTGTCTTAGTAAATATTCGTTCAAATTCTGCTCAACAAGGTGCAAGTACTATTACTCAACAAGTAGTAAAAAAATTCATTATTAACATCAGATAAATCTCTTCAACGTAAAATCCAGGAGGCATATCTATCTTTAAAAATTAGAAAATAGATATACTAAAGATGATATAATGGAAATGTATATGAATAAAATATACTATTCAGATGGGCAATATGGTGTTAAAACAGCAGCTAAATACTTTTATAACAAGGAATTGAGATCAATTAACTCTACCTCAAGTTGCACTTTTTAACTGGTATGCCACAACAACCTATCTTGTATAATCCTTATGATTATCCTGAGCAAGCAAAAAGAACGTCGTGACACTGTATTATATGCACTTTTAAGTAATGATAAAAATTACTGAAGATGAATACAACAACGCTGTAAATACTCCTATCACTGATGGAATCGTTAAAAAGACAAAAGAAGAAAGAGCAAATCAACACAGTTATAACCCTAAATTTGCTGCGTATATAGATCAAATAACAAAAAGAATTAAAAAGAAAATCAGAATTTTGAAAAATATTAAAGACCCACTATCTATGGGATTAAAAATATATACTAACCTAAATTCCGAATTACAGATATACGTTCAAGATATGTTAGACAATCAGTCTGCTCCAATGCGACCACACGCTTCTCAAGCAGCAATTTCTGTTTTAGATACTAAAACAGGTCTTATTAAGCTATCGGTGGTGGGAAAAAAATTATAAAGCTGGTGGTTATAACTATGCCGTTGATGCTCGTGTTCAACCAGGTTCATCTATTAAACCGCTTATTGACTATGCTCCCGGTATTGAATACTATGGTTGGGACTCTCAAACAACATTTTCTGATACACCTTATCAAATTGCTGGAACTAACTTTTTCATCCAAAACTGGGATAGACTTTACCACGGAACAGTTTCTATGAGTAGAGCTTTAGCATGGTCATATAATATCCCCGCTGTTCGAGCATTTGAAACAGTTGGTTATGAAAGAGCTAAACATTTCGCTGAAAAAAATCGGAATTCCTGTTTCTAAAGATGAACCTACTACAGCAATCGGTGGTAACGTCGATGGTGTTTCTACTTTACAGATGGCCGGTGCCTTTGCATCATTTGGTAATAAAGGTTATTACAATAAACCATCTACTATAGTTAAAGTGTTTAACGCTAATGGTAAAGAATTACCTAACATGAAAGAAGAACCTGTAAAAGCAATGTCAGAAGAAACAGCTTATCTTATGACTAATGTTCTAAAAGGTGTCTTAACTAGCAATGGTACATCTCCAAATGGTAAAGTTGCAAACTTTGACATGGCAGGTAAATCTGGATCAAGTACATTCGATGATTCTGCGTTTTACAATCATGGAATAGATGTTGTAAACTCTACTAAAGATAGTTGGATGATTGGATACACAACTGATTATACAGTCTCTGTATGGCAAGGAGCTGATATAGTAGACTCAGCTGCTAAAAGCACTGTTGGCTGAACAAGCACAAACTACGCAAGTAATAATGGCTGATATAATGAAAAAAGTATCCGATAAAAATACCTGCTGCATTTGAAAAACCTGCAGGCATTGAAACAAAAAAATGGTGTGGAATATTCAAAAAGAAAAGAAATACCGAAACAGATCACATGTATGCTGGTAGTGATAAAGATGCTGTATATCAAGCTGCTATCGCTCAAAAACAAAGAGAAAATCGTTCACCTTTAACTACAGTATTTAATTCACTTACAAATTCTACACAATCTAATCGTACTCAAAAACCAAACAAACTCTCGTACAGGTACCGGTAATAATAATCGAACGACTAGTACTATTAATCAAAAATACAAGAAGATAAAAAGAGAATCGCGTCACAATCGCGATTCTCTTTAATTTTCTAGAATATAATTCTTATATAACTTTTCACAAATATAAAAATCAATTTCATCATCTATATCAAAACTAAAAAAATCTTTTTCCATTTCATAAACCTTAGTTTTTTGGGTATAAAAAGTCTTATCTCTCAAATAATTATTTTTTTGTAGACATCCACATTGAACCATTAGGGTAAAATATAACTAGACCCATCTTGCCTTCTATAATCTTCTCCATGCCGTGAAGGTAGTAAATAACCATCATTTAACAAACTCTTACTATATTTTTAGTTCGCTAAAAGACACTATATGATCACAATCCTTGAACATCTTAATAGCTTCTTCTAAATGTTCAACCTTTCTAAGTGGTGATGTTACTCGTAAATTCATAAATATAAAATCTTCTTTTATATTATTAAATAAACACTCCAGTGTTTCATATGTTGTTGAAGAATCTGCCACTACTTCTTTATTTCGAATTATATATTTACATTCCCCCATATTCTTTTCTACATAAGTCTAAATATACTTGAGAATCAGAAGAAATCCATATCTCATCAAATAGTCTACTATTAATGGCTATGTCTATTGTATAAAAACATAAAGGTTTTCCACAAAAACAACTTAATATTTTTTTATCTACTAATCCTTTTTGAGTTTTTTTCTTATTAGAATTATCGCTATTTTTTCAATTTTATACTACTTTCTTATTTGCTATTATTACTTCTTTCAATGTCAATTATATCATCTTAATGTACTTAATACCATAGTTTCAATATTCTAGAAAAGGACAAATTAAAAAAATCGCAACCGCTTCTTCAATATTAACACTTAAAAAAACACTATATTATTGACTTTCTGTAAATTCCAATATCAAATTATAAATTTTTAGCAAAAATCTTTAGAGGTGAAATTCATCTCTAAAGATTTAAAAAAATTATTTTTTTAGGTCTTGTTTCAGGGAATGTAAATACAAAAATAATATACATTAGACTTCCTAACAAATAGAACATAATTGATGATGTATATCCCATATGATTCAATACTAAACTCCATGAGAAATTAAACAATGTATAAATGGCGTATCCAAATGCCCGAAAAATACCAAACATTATTGTTAGCCTTTGCGAGTTCATATTTGGCAACTCATAAGGTAAGTTTAAATATACTGGATATTGTGAATACATAAAGAAACCGGACAGACCAAACATAATATACGCTAAAGTAACATTAGTTGATACAAAGTTTAATCCTAACGCCATAAAACCTATCATTAAGATTCCATGAACTATTAAAAAAATGGTTTTCTTCTAAAGTTTAATTTCCTTGTAACCAATAAGCTGAATATAGTTCCAAAAATACCACCAACGGTTACAGTTAATATCATAAATTCAGCTTTAAAACTAGCATTATGAGCATGTTCTGCAACCACCCTAGGTAATGACACTAATGGCATAACATATAAAAAAATAAAAATCCACCAAACCCTAATGAAAATACATATATGAATTTATCTTTAAATCCATCCGCATAAGTATATTTTTTTAACTTCTTCTTCATGTACTATTTCTTTTTGATTCTATTAACAATTTATAAACAAAAATAGTTTGGATGTTTCCAAGTAATTGTTGGCTCAAAATCATGAGAAAACAATAACCAACATATAAATAAAAATAATACTAAAAATACTAAATCCAATCATTGTGTAACGCTAATCATCTACAAATTGATCTTTTAAATAAAAGAAACAATATCGCCACTAGTGCTGCTCCTACATTATATGAAGCTGTTATAATCGCACTTGTCATTATCTTTTTGTCATTTGGAATAAACTTTGCTACAAATGAATTTATAAATACGATAATCATCGATCCCCAAATGCCATTATCATTCTTGATATTGTATATAGCCAATAATTATGAGTGAAAATCGCAAAGAATGAAAAAAACATAAACAAAATAATGCTAATATTGCAGCTTTTCTAGGATGTAACTTTATTAAAATAAATGCAGCTAATAAATTTGCTATAATTCTAGCAATTGTAATTGTATAGTTTACAACTTCCGAAATTATAGGTGAAACTTTCTGACCGTTAAAAATAGTGATCTGTTATTTGCTTTGATAAATTTGACCCGGCTACCCAGTTCGTAGCAAATACTACATATGCAGTAATAAGAATTGCAAACATAATAATCCCTTGCCTTCGAGTAGGGCGAATTTGATGATAATTCCATTATTATACCTCTTTCTTTTTTTATAAAATATTACAGTTTCTTCCTGTTATAATACTGTTTATTTTCATACAATAATAGTGTAATATAAAAAAATCATGAAAATGCAAGAAATAATTATCATTTGCAATGCGTTTTTCACTAAACTTTTTCTTAAAAATAAAAAGAAAGACTAATATCAAAGTATTAATCTTTCTTTTTTTAATAAGTTTTTTTAATGACAACATTGGTTTTATTTCTTACTATCTTTTTCATTTCCTAAAAAAACTCTCTCATCTCTTTTTAAACATTTACCGTAGTTTTTTTAACTATAAAGTTGAAACTCCCTGATTTTTTTGTATCTATAAAGAATCCACGGATATATTTATCTCTGAAAAAAATATTTGTGCTCGTACTTTATCTATTTCTGTCCATGGTATTTGAATATAATCTTCGGATTTCTATGATTATAAAACTCAAAATGCCTTGTCACCTATCATAACATCACCATGTTTATTCCCTATAGATCCAGTTAAACAATTAGCTTTTAGATGTATAGACTACTTTTGAATTCATCGACATTACCATAAGCTGTTCTCCTCTTATATTTAATTATAATATTTTTTTGAACTATATTTGACAATTTATCTTTTAAAAAGGAAGTTGAGACGTTTCGACTCAACCTCCTAAACTTTTATTACATTACACCTGCTACGTGAGCAATAACTCCTAAAGCAAATAATCCAAAGATTATTAATACTGGGCTTACTTTTACGTTTTTAACAACCACATACATACGAATGTTAATAACAACGCTGCAAATCCAGGAATAAGTTGATTTAAGTTATCTTGTAACGTTGTAACTTTTTTTCCGGTGTTAATGAGAATTTACCGCTTGTTGCTTTTTGTAACGATATCTTGTAGCACTTCACCAGTTATGTGTGTACCTTTTTCTGGGAAGTGAATAAATGCTTTTTCATCTAATTGTACTTTAGAAACAACTAATGGGAAGCTAATGTTAGTCCAACGTTGAACTAAAATACCCATTACAAACATACCAAGGATTGAAGCTCCTTTTGTAATTGTTTGTAAAATACCACCTGAAAGGTCACTTGTAATTTCTGAACCTTTTTTATAACCAAATTCTTGTGTATACCATAAGAATCCCATACGGATTAAGTTCCATGCGATAAAGAAGAATAATGGTGCAATAATTGAACCACCAGTTGCTAATGAAGCTGCAATAGCTCCAAGAATAGGACGAACTGTAAACCAGAATACTGGATCCCCAATACCTGCTAAAGGTCCCATCATACCAACTTTAACCCCTTGGATTGCTGCATCATCAATATCAGCTCCATTTGCTTTATCTTCTTCTAAAGCAAGTGTAACTCCTAAGATAGGCGCTGCAATATATGGGTGAGTATTAAAGAACTCTAAGTGACGTTTTAATGCTAATGTAGCATCTTCCTTGTTTGGATATAATTTTTTAAGCGCAGGGATTAAAGCAAATGCCCAACCACCATTTTGCATACGTTCATAGTTCCATGAACCTTGAAGGAACTGAGAACGTAACATAACGCTACGACGATCTTTTTTACTTAATGTAATTTTTTTCTCTGACATTTTGTAGTTCCTCCTTTTTAATAATCATTTAAGATATCGCCTAGTGGATCTCCAGATGAAGTATTTCCACTACCACCACCTTTGTTTTTTTAGAAAGGTTTAAGTAAATAATAGCTAAACATAATCCGATAATACCAGTTGCGATAAGTGTTAATTGGCTAATTGGTGCTAATGCAAATCCTAAGAAGAAGAATGGCTATACTTCTTTAGTTGCCATTAGGTTGATAACCATTGCAAAACCAACTGCAACTACCATACCTCCACCAATTGCCATACCTTCAGTGAACCATTTTGGTAAGGCTTCAAGAGCTTTTTGAACTACTGATGATGGAATGAACATTAATAATCCCGCTGGAATAGCAACACGTAATCCTTGAGCTGCAAGTGCTACGTAATGCCAAAATTCAACTCCACGGAAGTTACCATGTTCTGCTGCACGGTCAGCTTGGTGAACGATAACTACTGATAATGTACGAACAACCATTGTAAGTACAAGACCAACTGTTGCTAATGTAACAGCTGTTGCGATAGCGATAATACGTCCTTCAGCTGAGAAATCTCCAGCTTTAATGAAAATAATAGCAGATGCTACTGATGCTAACGCTGCATCTGGAGCAACCGCTGCCCCAATATTAGCCCATCCAAGTGCCAATAATTGAAGAGCTCCACCTAAAATAATACCTTCTGATAAGTGTCCTGTTGCTAAACCGATTAATGAACAAGCAATAATTGGTTGATGGAATTGGAATTGGTCTAAGATACTTTCCATACCAGCTAATAACGCAACAATTAGGACCAAAATAACTGTTAGAATACTAAATTCCATAGTGTCCTCCTAATTTCTATTAAATTATAATTTTTAAACCTTCACTTGATTTAGTTTCAATAAGTTTTGAATAAATCTGATGGAGAATCATTTGATACTTTACGAACATCAAATTTAACACCCTAAATCACGAAGTTTTTTTGTATACTTCTACATCTTCTTGATCTCAATGATAATACATTGTTAATTTGAACTTTACCAACTGAGTGAGCCATAGAACCTATGTTTAATTCGGAATCTCTACTCCTTTTTTTCGATTACTGCAAGAGCATCTTGTGGTGTTTCAAATAACAATAATGCTTTTTGTATCACCAAATCTTGGATCATTATAAACTTGTACAAGTTTATCTAACGGAATTACGTGTGCTCGCACCCCTGGAGGAGCTGCTTGCTCAATAAGTTTCTTACGTAATTCATCTTTTGAAACTGAATCTGAAAACTACAATAATTCTGTTTGGATTAGTTGCTTTTGTCCAGTTTGTAGCAACTTGTCCATGTAATAAACGAGTATCAATACGAGCTAATACAAACTCTATTTTTCCCGTTTCCTAATACTGTTCCTTCAGGAATTGCTCCTTGCGGTGCAGCTTGTGTGCTTACAGCTTCTTGTGCTTTTGGGTTGAAGTTCTTCAGGACGAACTTTAACCCCATCAATAGCTGTTGGTGTGATTGCTTTTGCAATCTCATGAGCCGTTGTCATAGTGAATCTACTTGCATATGCTTCAATTAACATAGGTAAGTTTAATCCTGCTACAATAGCTCTTTTCTCTGGAGCTTCTTCAAATAACTTATTCGCTTGGTTGAATGGACTTCCACCCCAAAGATCGACAAGGAATAGAATTTCTTCAGAATCTACTTTAACAATAGCTTCTTGAAGTTTTTCTTTGCAAGTCTTCCGGTCCTTCACTTGGCATAAATACAACTGCTTCTACTTTTTCTTGTTCACCAAAAATCATAGAACCTGATTGTTTAATTCCAGCTGCGAATTCACCATGACTCGCGATGATAATTCCTACCATCTTAGTACCTCCTTTTTATTTATTACTTAATATATTATGACGTGTATACCTTTGCATACATCTAAATTATATCACTTATTATTTTTTTGTAAATGTTTTAATTTTTCCACTTCACAAGTATTAAAATCAATCTCTATTGTTTACTTTTTTTCTTATCATTATATTTTTTTATATATTTTTTTAAAAAGAAAATTGATATTTTATCTTTTAAAGGGATAATTTTTTTATATTTATTTTATTAAAAATTTTTCTTTTAAAAATTACCATGAAAATATTATTTTCAAACTTTCATTTTATATACTACTAGAATTTATAATAAAAAATGGGGCTGACTCGTCAAAATCGATTTCTACGAAATCACACTTTTTGAGTCACTCCCATCTAGTATATACGTTTATGAGGATGCTAACTAAAAAAATCCTAAATATTATATACGAACTCATAAACGCAGTATTTTTATTGATATCCAAATTCTCCTTATAAAAACTTTTCAGGTATCTTATAAACTTTGAAAAGGGAGATTCAATAAAAATCTTGTTTCTTCGAAATTACGATTTTTGAGTCATTATAATTTCTTTTTCAGAAAATAGCATTCTTAATACATTTAAAGATAATCGCCTAGACTCTCCTGCATGAGGGTATATGTGCATCATCATCATAGGATTAAAATTAGCTTCAATTACTCCATAATTATCCTTACTACACTCATCTTTTATATCAGGTATTATCAAATCAACTCCACAAACTTTCGCCATCATTGCTTCTGATATTTCTACTGCTAACTTTTTTTATAACTATCATGAACTTCATTAGTCATATCTATAGAATCTCCACCAGTACTTATATTTGAATTTTCTCTTAAATATGCCACTTCATTCTCAGCTAATATCGATTCAAAATTTAATCCTTGCTCCGATAATTGCAATTGTTCAATTTCACCAAGCTCAATTGTCTTTAGTGGTGTTTTCTTTGCATCACCTCTTAATGGATTAGCATTTTTCATTTCAACTAATTCTCTAATAGTATGTTTACCATCCCCTATTACATTTGCTGGTACTCTCAATAATACCGCCTCTGTTTTTTTCCTTCTATAACAAAAATCTGTACTCTGTTCCCTCAATAAATTCTTCTATTAATATGTCTTTGTCTTCTTTTAATGCAAATTTTATAGCTTTTTGTATAATTATCTAATGAACTTGTTCCATTTTTTAAAAATTGTAATTCCTAATCCAAAGTTTGTGCTTTTTGGTTTAATTACAATTGGTTTATTTTTTTATGTAATTAAATTTTTTTGTAGTGCTTCTTCTATACTAGAAACCTCATATCCTTTAGGAACTCTGAAACCTTTTTTTCTGCTAGGACTTTTTTTAGTTACTACTTTATTCTCCATGATTAACGGAGAAATATAACTATCTTTACTTGTCATATTACCATTTTTTTACATATTCTACATGTTCTTTACTTTCTAAGCGAATAAATTGATCATTTTCATCTATAATACTAACTTTTTAGACCACTCTTTATTGCATCTTCTATTACAGCTTGTGTCGAAAGTTCCATATTTGAATATGCACTAAGTGAATAATATTCTCTTAAAGCATCTTCTTTATATTGTTTGGCAAGGTTCAATCCAACATTTAAAATACTATTTTCTTTTTTTCGTATTCTCTTAATAACCTAGCCCCCAATAGTTAATTCAGGATTTAGAAGTTCATCTATCTTCTCATTAATCAAATCAATATCACTTTCATACAATCCTAATTCAGCAACTAGCTCTTTCATTTTGTTTAGTAACCATAAACCTTCTTCTTCATAAGCTACTTTTTTTCAAATGGGTGTGATAACGATATTTTTTTCACTATATTCATAACCTAGAGACTCCGAAGTATTTTTTTATCTACCTCTTCTAGCCGGACTAAAGTTTTTATAAATAAATGAATAAATCTAATATCTTTTTCTAAAATGCCGAATGGTGCAAACGGATTTAAATCAAACAGCCTAAATTCAATATATTTAATACCTTGTTTAGGAAACTTTACTATTGTGTCCGCTCCTCTAAAACGTACACTTGAATAAAAATTCTTTTTCTGCTATTAACTTCCCATTTTGTACATATCCAGTAATATCTTCAATGTATTTTTTTCTAACGAACTATATGATACTTTTATATCTTCTTCGTTTACATAACCGAATCTACTAGTTCTTAAACTTCGCACAAAATCAGATGGTTTCACACCATTTATAAAAGTACTTGTCTTCTGCTAGTGGCGAAGCTCCGTAAAGATAAATCAATAGCCATTGATATCTAATAAATTGCCCTAGCCAGTTTTAAATATACTTCATTTTTTTGTACTAACCGGATCTTTTTCGTAATCATGGAAATTTCTTTCATGAAATTATCATCAAGTTGGAAATTATAATGAATTCCCGATACCATTTGTTTATATTTACCGTATTTTTAACTAGATACTCCCTATACTCAACATCCGATTTTTCTCGAATTGTGCTACCCTAATTTCTTCCTCATTAGGTAGTATAGCCGGAATACTAAGAGTACCATATGTACTCATCTTCGGAATATTCTTTAAGAATACTTCATGAATAGCATTTAAAACTCTTAATACATCTTTTTCACTTTTTTTCCGGAGTCGTTATTAATTCCACCTGTGATTCTGCAAAATCCGTCTGAATATATGGTTGTTCATGTCTAATACCAAATACTTTAGGATGATCAGTTTTAGAAATTTGACCATCCGGTAATACACGCTGCCCCTCTTTCTCCAAGCCTATTACCACATTTGAAAATAATTCCTCTAAATTATTGTTCTTAATTATATCTCTCATTATCATATTTTATCACTCTCTACATACAATTTTTGTCACTTTCTATCTTATCACAAAAAGCATAATTAATAATAGAAATTGAACTCAAATATAGATATATTATAACAAACTCTTACAATATTCTAACAGTTATGATATAATCAAATTACACTTATGAAAAGGAGTACGAAATTCGATTATAAATCGTATTTCTAATATTAAAAATGATTAAATTAATTGCCAGTGATATGGATGGAACATTATTAAATAATAATCATAAAATTCCAAAAGAAAAATGTAGAACTTATAAAATTTGCGAAAAAAACATGGTATTGAATTTGTAGTTGCAACAGGAAGAGCCTACTATGAAGCACTTCCTGCATTAAAAAGCAGAAAATATTAGTTGTGATGTAATAAGCTTTTAACGGAGGTGTAATATATGATAAAAAAATGGTAAGATCATTAATATTACTCCGATGGAATTAAAAGATTTATATTATACTATAGAAATCTTAAAAATCATTAGATATAAGTTATCAGCTATATACTAAAAAAATACTATCTATACTAATAGTATAGAGACAGATATAAGTGCATATATAGACCTTATTAGAGCTAACGGAGAAGAACCTAACGAAAAACATTTAAGAGAAGAAGCAAAAAAATAAACTTAAACTTGGGCATATCACTGAAGTTGAGAATATAGAATCTATATATAAACCAAAAAGATAATCCTTCTATAAAAAGTAATAGGGTTATCTAACGATATTTCTAAATTACAAAAAGCTACAGAATTGTTAGCCTCAAATACAAATATTAGCGTGACTTCATCAGGTGCTAATAACATTGAAATAATGGATAAAAAAAGCTACAAAAGGAGAAGCGCTAAAAAAATTGTAGCCGACATTCATAATATTAGTCTAGAAAATACAATCGCTATTGGGGATAATCTTAATGACCAAGCAATGTTGGAAATTGTAAAATATAGTATTGCAATGAAAAATGGTAACAAATTGCTTAAAGATCATGCTAAATACATTACAGATAAAACAAACACTGAAGGTGGAGTCGCTGATAGCGTTATGAAACTCCTTACAGAACATAATGAATTTTACGAAGATATAAACCAAACTTTAGTTGAAGCAGCCATTGAAGCTACTAAATATGCTTATGTACCATATTCAAACTTTAAGGTTGGTGCTGCTATATTAGCTGATAATGGGAAAATCTATACAGGTTGTAATATTGAGAATGCCAGTTATTCTCCAACTAACTGTGCTGAAAGAACAGCAATTTTTCAAAGCAGTAAGTGAAGGCGTAACAAAATTCAAAAATAGCTGTAGTTGGAGGTCCTGGTGGCAATCTAGAAAATTATTGTCCTCCTTGTGGAGTTTGCCGACAAGTAATATCAGAGTTTGCGGATGAAGATTTTGAATTAATCTTAGGAACATCTTCTCACACTTATGCAGTATATAATTTCTTTGAGAAGTACTACCTCTTAGTTTTACTGCAAAAGAATTAAAGAAATAATGTTAAAGTCGTTACGAGGTTTTTCGTAACGACTTTCGTTTATATTCTATGAAAATAAAAAAAGCCGTAACTTATGTTACGACTAGGTTAAGATGACCCGTACGGGATTCGAACCCGTGTTACCGCCGTGAAAGGGCGGTGTCTTAACCACTTGACCAACGGGCCAAAAAATATAAAGGCTAAATTAATAGCCTTATATTTAATTAATGAGCCATGAAGGACTCGAACCTTCGACCCTTTGATTAAAAGTCAAATGCTCTACCAACTGAGCTAATGGCTCATGGCTGGGATACCTGGATTCGAACCAGGGGAATGACGGAGTCAAAGTCCGTTGCCTTACCGCTTGGCTATATCCCAATATTAAGAATGGTGGGAAGAAGTGGATTCGAACCACTGAACCCTAAGGAGCGGATTTACAGTCCGCCGCGTTTAGCCTCTTCGCTATCTTCCCGGCTTATTTAAAATGGTGGAGGTTAACGGGATCGAACCGCTGACCCCTTGCTTGTAAGGCAAGTGCTCTCCCAGCTGAGCTAAACCTCCGTTCAAATGGTGACCCGTGCAGGGATTCGAACCCGTGTTACCGCCGTGAAAGGGCGGTGTCTTAACCACTTGACCAACGGGCCAAAAAAATGGCTCCACAGGCAGGACTCGAACCTGCGACCCTCTGATTAACAGTCAGATGCTACTACCAACTGAGCTACTGTGGAATAATAAGTCTAAAGCTAATGCTAAAGACCTCAAAAAGCCTGGCAACGTTCTAGTCTCACAGGGGCGTAAGCCCAACTTCATTCGACGCTAAAGAGCTTAACTTCTGTGTTCGGTATGGGTACAGGTGTGTCCTCTTCGCTATCGCCACCGGACGAAAAACTTCATATACATATTATATCATCTTTTTTTCTATTTGTCAACAGTTACTTTTCTAAAGAACTTCACTTGATTAAGTCCTCGACCTATTAGTATTAGTCAGCTGAACACGTTACCGTGCTTACACTCTAACCCTATTCTCCTTGTCGTCTTCAAGGGGTCTTAATTTCCGTGGAAATCTCATCTCGAGGGGGGCTTCATGCTTAGATGCTTTCAGCTCTTATCCCTTCCGTATTTAGCTACCCAGCTATGCCACTGGCGTGACAACTGGTACACCATTGATACGTCCATCCCGGTCCTCTCGTACTAAGGACAGCTCCTCTCAAATTTCCTACGCCCACGACGGATAGGGACCGAACTGTCTCACGACGTTCTGAACCCAGCTCGCGTACCGCTTTAATGGGCGAACAGCCCAACCCTGGGACCGACTACAGCCCCAGGATGCGATGAGCCGACATCGAGGTGCCAAACCTCCCCGTCGATGTGGACTCTTGGGGGAGATAAGCCTGTTATCCCCAGGGTAGCTTTTATCCGTTGAGCGATGGCCCTTCCATGCGGAACCACCGGATCACTAAGTCCTGCTTTCGCACCTGCTCGACTTGTCTGTCTCACAGTCAAGCTCCCTTGTGCCTTTACACTCTGCAAAATGATTTCCAACCATTCTGAGGGAACCTTTGAACGCCTCCGTTACTCTTTTGGGAGGCGACCGCCCTCAGTCAAACTGCCCACCCTGACACTGTCTCCCGGTCTTCTACGCCGAGGGTTAGAATTTCAATACAGCAAGGGTAGTATCCCAACAGCGCCTCCTCATACACTGGCGTGCATGATTCTTGAGCTCCTACCTATCCTGTACATACTGCATCAAAATTCAATATCAAGCTACAGTAAAGCTCCATGGGGTCTTTCCGTCCTGTCGCGGGTAACCTGCATCTTCACAGGTACTATGATTTCACCGAGTCCATCGTTGAGACAGTGCCCAAATCGTTACGCCTTTTCGTGCGGGTCGGAACTTACCCGACAAGGAATTTCGCTACCTTAGGACCGTTATAGTTACGGTAGCCGTTTACTGGGGCTTCAATTCATACCTTCGCTTGCGCTAAGCACTCCTCTTAACCTTCCAGCACCGGGCAGGCGTCAGCCCCTATACTTCACCTTACGGTTTTGCAGAGACCTGTGTTTTTGTTAAACAGTCGCTTGGGCCTATTCACTGCGTACTCTCTCGTAGGCACCCCTTCTCCCGAAGTTACGGGGTCATTTTGCCGAGTTCCTTAACGATGGTTCTCTCGCTCACCTTAGAATTCTCTTCCCAACTACCTGTGTCGGTTTGCGGTACGGGCACCTCTTATCTCGATAGCGGCTTTTCTTGAGAGTTTGGCTTCATTGACTTCGCTACTTTATTTCGCTCCCCATCACACTTCAGTCTTACCAAGCAGCGGATTTGCCTACTACTCAACCTTTGTGCTTAGACGTCCTATTCCATCAGGACGATCAATTAGCCTCCTCTGTCCCCACTTCTCTCAATCGATATTTGGTGGTACAGGAATTTCTACCTGTTGTCCATCGGCTTCACCATTCGGCTTCACCTTAGGTCCCGACTTACCCAGAGCGGACGAGCCTTCCTCTGGAAACCTTAGTCTTTCGGTGGATAGGATTCTCACCTATCTTTCGCTACTCACACCGGCATTCTCACTTCTAACCTCTCCACCTCGCCTTCCAGCTCAGCTTCTATGATGTTAGAACGCTCTCCTACCATATAACATTAGTTATATCCGCAGCTTCGGTTGTATGTTTTAGCCCCGGTACATTTTTCGGCGCGATGTCACTCGACCAGTGAGCTATTACGCACTCTTTAAATGGTGGCTGCTTCTAAGCCAACATCCTGGTTGTCTGTGCATCATCACATCCTTTTCCACTTAACATACAATTTGGGACCTTAGCTGGCGGTGCGGGCTGTTTCCCTTTCGACTACGAACCTTATCACCCGCAGTCTGACTCCCGTTGATATTTATCGGCATTCGGAGTTTGTCTGAATTCGGTAACCCGGGATGGTACTCTAGTCCAAACAGTGCTCTACCTCCAGTAAACTCACAACGAGGCTAGCCCTAAAAGCTATTTCGGAAGAACCAGCTATTTCCAAGTTCGATTGGAATTTCTCCGCTACCCACAGCTCATCCAAACACTTTTTCAACGTGTCCTGGTTCGGTCCTCCATTCAGTGTTACCTAAACTTCAACCTGTAGCCATGGGTGAGATCACTTGGTTTCGGGTCTACTCCATCATACTATTTCGCCCTATTAAGACTCGCTTTCGCTTCGGCTCCATGTCTTCCACTTAACCTCGCATGATAAAGTAACTCGCCGGTTCATTCTACAAAAGGCACGCCATCACCCCCTAAAGGGCTCTGACTACTTGTAAGCACACGGTTTCAGGTTCTCTTTCACTCCCTCCCGGGGTTCTTTTCACCTTTCCCTCACGGTACTGGTTCACTATCGGTCACTAGGTAGTATTTAGCCTTACCAGATGGTCCTGGTAGATTCCGACGGAATTCCTCGTGTTCCGCCGTACTCAGGTGCTCTCTCGCGCCAACTTAGCATTTCGTATACAGGACTTTTACCTTCTACGGTCTAACTTTCCAGCTAGTTCTACTATACTTTGTCATACACTTTGTTGAGAGTCCTACAACCCCAATATGCAAGCATATTGGTTTGGGCTCTTTCCCTTTCGCTCGCCGCTACTTAGGAAATCGATTTTTCTTTCTCTTCCTACAGGTACTTAGATGTTTCAGTTCCCTGCGTTACCTCGCTTTCGCGTACCGCCCTTTTAAAAGCGGTGGGTTCCCCCATTCGGATATCTACGGCTCTTTGCTTACTTACAGCTCCCCGTAGCATTTCGTCGTTTGTCACGTCCTTCGTCGGCTCCTAGTGCCAAGGCATCCTCCGTGCGCCCTTTACTACTTAATCGTGTGTAGCTTTTACGCTTCGTTCTTTTCCTTGAACTCTTTGTGAATAAGTTTTACAACTTACTTACTTTTTTCTCGGTTTTGTAAATCTGTTTCTTTTACTTTATAGAAAATTATTTTTGATCTAATATATATATTCAGTTTTTCATTGTGCTTGAGTATTACTTGAACACTCAAAAACTAAACGAATTATCAACGTTTTCCTTATCCTTAGAAAGGAGGTGATCCAGCCGCACCTTCCGATACGGCTACCTTGTTACGACTTCACCCCAATCATCTGTCCCACCGTGACCGGCTCCCTCCTTAAAGGTTAAGTCACCGTCTTCGGGTGTTACAAACTCTCGTGGTGTGACGGGCGGTGTGTACAAGACCCGGGAACGTATTCACCGCGACATTCTGATTCGCGATTACTAGCGATTCCAGCTTCATGTAGTCGAGTTGCAGACTACAATCCGAACTGAGAATAGTTTTGTGAGGTTTTGCTTACTCTCGCGAGCTCGCTTCTCTTTGTTCCTATCCATTGTAGCACGTGTGTAGCCCAAGTCATAAGGGGCATGATGATTTGACGTCATCCCCACCTTCCTCCAGTTTATCACTGGCAGTCTATCTAGAGTCCCCATCTTACTGCTGGCAACTAGATATAAGGGTTGCGCTCGTTGCGGGACTTAACCCAACATCTCACGACACGAGCTGACGACAACCATGCACCACCTGTATCTGTGTCTAACCAAAGGTCAGAACAACACAATCTCTTGTGTCCTCACAGTATGTCAAGACTTGGTAAGGTTCTTCGCGTTGCTTCGAATTAAACCACATGCTCCACCGCTTGTGCGGGTCCCCGTCAATTCCTTTGAGTTTCAACCTTGCGGTCGTACTCCCCAGGCGGAGTGCTTAATGCGTTAGCTGCAGCACTGATCTCTTATGAGACCAACACTTAGCACTCATCGTTTACGGCGTGGACTACCAGGGTATCTAATCCTGTTTGCTCCCCACGCTTTCGCGCCTCAGTGTCAGTTACAGGTACCAAAAAGCCGCCTTCGCCACTGGTGTTCCTCCTAATCTCTACGCATTTCACCGCTACACTAGGAATTCCACTTTTCTCTCCTGCACTCAAGTTTAACAGTTTCCAATGACCCTCCACGGTTGAGCCGTGGGCTTTCACATCAGACTTATTAAACCACCTGCGCGCGCTTTACGCCCAATAATTCCGGACAACGCTTGCCACCTACGTATTACCGCGGCTGCTGGCACGTAGTTAGCCGTGGCTTTCGGTTAGGTACCGTCTCTACTGTGTATAGTTACTACACAGTCATTCTTCCCCTAACAACAGAGCTTTACGAACCGAAATCCTTCTTCACTCACGCGGCGTTGCTCCGTCAGGCTTTCGCCCATTGCGGAAGATTCCCTACTGCTGCCTCCCGTAGGAGTCTCGGGTAGTGTCTCAGTCCCAGTGTGGTGATCACCCTCTCAGGTCGGCTATGCATCGTCGCCTTGAGTAGGTCTTTACCCCACCAACTAGCTAATGCACCGCAAAGCCATCTCATAGTGTTAGCATAACCAACTTTTAAACATCAACCATGCAGTTAATGCTGTTATCCGGTATTAGCTATCGTTTCCAATAGTTGTCCCAGTCTATAAGGCAGGTTCTTTACGTGTTACTCACCCGTTCGCCGCTAAGTTTTTTTCTAGTGCAAGCACCGAAAAAAACTTCGCTCGACTTTGCATGTATTAGGCACGCCGCCAGCGTTCGTCCTGAGCCAGGATCAAACTCTCCAAATAAATTTGTTAGCTTGATTAGCTCATTAAAAAGTTTTATAGTTTCTTTTTTTAAAACTGTCCTTTTTTTGGAATTAACGTTGACTTAATTCGTTTAGTTTTTCAATGTTCAAATCGTTGTGATTAGCAACTTTTCATAGTTTAACATTTTTCTAAATAGTTTTGTCAAGTATTTTTTTCAAAACTTTTTTTAAAAAAATGTTTTTTTATCTTCATCAGAAGACTTTTATTATTCTATCATTTCAATAAGTGTTTGTCAAGAAGTTTTTTTATATTTTTTTAAAAATCTTTTTAAACGTTTGCTTCTTTGAAACGACTAATATTGTCTTTTTTTAAGACTTTTTATAAGTTTATCATTTCTTTTTATATTGTGTCAAGAATTTTTTTATAATTTCTTAACATTTAATATGTCGAAATATTTGATTGTTCGTCTTCTTCTCTTGAAGACTTTTTACTATTCTAGCATCTGCTTTCCTTTATGTCAATACAATTTTTCAAAAAAACTGAGGAAAAGTTATCCTTTTCCTCAGTTTAATTCTACTACTATATTAAGTTATTTTCGTAATAATGAGATATTAAGTTCTAGTAATTGCTCTAAATCTACCGGTGATGGTGCTTGTGTCATCGGATCTGCTGCATTAGCAGTTTTAGGGAATGCTATTGTGTCACGTAAGTTATCACGTCCTGCTAATAGCATAACAAATCTATCTAACCCTAATGCACATCCTCCGTGTGGTGGCACTCCATATTCAAATGCATCTAATAAGAATCCAAATTGTTCTTGAGCTTGTTCTTGTGTGAATCCTAACGCTTTAAACATAGAAGATTGTACTTCTTTATCGTAAATACGGATACTTCCTCCACCTAGTTCATATCCATTAAGTACGATGTCGTAAGCTTGAGCATATGCTTTTTCTGGTGCAGTTTCTAATAATTCTACATCTTCTACTTTTGGCATAGTGAATGGATGGTGTGCTGCACTATAGCGTCCTTTTTCTTCATCATACTCTAATAATAGCTAAATTTACTACCCATAGATAATTATATTTGTCTTTGTCGATTAAATCTAAATCAGCTGCTAATTTTTGACGTAATGCACCTAATGATGCGTAACATACTTTCTTGCTATCTGCAGCAAATAAGATAATATCTCCAACTTCTGCATCTACACGAGCCACTAATTCTTGAGCTACTTCATCTGTGAAGAATTTAGCGATCGCTCCATTTAATCCTTCTTCTGTTACTTTAACCCAAGCTAATCCTTTTGCTCCATAGTTTGCAACATATTTACCTAAAGCGTCGATATCTTTACGAGAATATTGCTCTGCACATCCTTTAGCTACGATACATTTTACTGCTCCACCTTGTTCTACTGCATTAGAGAACACTTTGAAATCTAAGTTCTTAACAAGATCACTAACATCTTTTAATTCCATTCCAAAGCGAGTATCAGGCTTATCACTTCCAAATCTTTCCATTGCTTCTTCATAGTCAAGTCTTGGGAATGGTAATACTACATCAATTCCTTTTACTTCTTTCATTACGTGTGCAATTAAACCTTCTATCATAGTAAGAATTTCTTCTTGTGACATAAAACTCATTTCCATATCGATTTGTGTAAAGTCTGGTTGTCTGTCTGCACGTAAGTCTTCATCACGGAAACAACGAGCCACTTGATAATATCTATCAAATCCTGCAACCATTAATAATTGTTTGAACAATTGTGGTGATTGTGGTAATGCATAGAATTCACCTGGGTGTACCCTACTAGGCACTAAGTAGTCACGCGCTCCTTCGGAGTAGACTTAGTTAAAATTGGTGTTTCAACATCAACAAACATGTTGTTATCTAGGTAATCTCTAGTTGCTTTTAGTAATTTTTTTGAACGTAAGTGTAACACCTCTGCAAGTTCTGTTCTTCTTAAATCTAAGTAACGATATTTTTAAACGTAATTCTTCACTTGATAAACTTGCATCATCTAAAACGAATGGTAATGTTTTTTGCTTTTAGATAAAATTTCTAACTTGTCAGCAATAACTTCCACTTTACCTGATGCAATTTTTATCATTTACTGTAGATTCATTTCTTAATACTACTTCACCTTCTATAGAAACAACAAATTCATTTCTTAAAGTTCCCTGCAACTTCATGCAATTCTGCGTTCTTCTCTCCGGAAAATACACATTGAACTACACCCATTCTATCTCTAACATCAATAAAAATTAAATTACCAAGGTCACGACGTTTACTAACCCAACCTTTTAATGTAACTCTCTTTCCTACATATTTTTTTCATCTATACGCCCTGCGTATTCTGTTCTGCCGTACGCACTCATTATTCTTCTCCTCTCAATTTTTTTGTTGTAAATAATCAACTATAATATCTAAATTAATAGTTTCTTGCTCAAATGATTTCATATCCTTTTATGACAAGCGTTCCACTTTCAAGCTCACTTTGTACCAATTATTATAGAATATTTGGCATTATATCTATCCGCTATTTTCATCTGCGCTTTCATCTTTTTTATCAAAATAGTCATTTTGCACGCTGTATCCAGCTAATCTTAAATCATTAGTAAGTTTAACTCCTGCATTAGAAGCCTCTTCACCCATAGCAACTACAAAAACATCGATTGTATCATCTATAGGTAATTCAATATTTTCACTCTCTAATGCTAATAATAATCTTTCTATACTTAATGCAAAACCAATTCCTTTTTTATCTTCAGGTCCATCCAACAGTCTAATTAAACCATTATAACGTCCCCCTCCACAAAGTGTTTTTTAATTCCACTTCGGATTATCTATCATTATTTCAAATGCAGTATGAGTGTAGTAATCTAAACCACGAACTAAGTTATGATCTATCTCATATTTAACACCTAATGCATCCAAGTGTTCTAAAACTTCTGAAAAAATATTGTTTTAGACCCTTCTCCTAAATAATCTAATAGTTTTTGGTGCAGATTTAATAAGTTCGTGTCCTGCATCTACCTTACAATCCAAAATTCTCATAGGATTTTTATAAAGACGATTATTACAGTCTTCACAAAACTCATTAATTCTAGGTTCAAAATGCTTAACTAACGCTTCATTATACGTCTGTCTTTCTTCGGATTTCCTAGAGAATTGATACTGACCTTGATATTTTCAATTCCAAACATTTTATAAATATTATAAGCTAAGCTAATTACTTCAGCATCGATTTTTGGACTTTCTTCTCCAATTACCTCAACACCATATTGTACAAACTGACGATAACGTCCTTTTTGTTTTCTTTCATATCTAAACATCGGACCAACATAATAAAGTTTTTGAGGTTGTATTGTTTTAGCAAACAATTTATTTTCAATATACGAACGAACTGTCCCCGCTGTACCTTCTGGTCTTAACGTTAGAGATCTATTCCCTTTATCCATAAATGTATACATCTCTTTTTGAACAATATCCGTAGTATCTCCAACGCCCTCTACTAAATAATTCTGTTGATTCAAACATTGGCGTTCTTATTTCTTCATAACAAAAGTTTCTACTAATTTTTCTTAGTTTCTCTTCAACATACTGCCATTTTTTACTCTCTTCAGGTAGTATATCCTGTGTCCCTCTTGGTATAGTTATTACCATAGTTTTTCTCCTTTCAATTCTTACCTATATATATCCTAATATAAATTAAAAATCGCCCCATATAGATTTACTATATGGGACGATAACAAAATTCGTGGTGCCACCCTAATTCATATCGGAATACCGATACCTTATTTTTTTCCATTTATTAAATTTTACAAAAAGTGTTCTTTACCTTAATCATTAATATTTAATCTTTCAGCCTCAGGATTAAACTCTCTTTTATTAAAACATAAAGTAAAAATTCTTTTTTTACTAACTTTTGTCACAGGTCTTTTTAAATATATTATACCAAACTCTTTTCATTGTCAAGAAATTATTATATTTTTTTAAGTTTAATTTATTATTTTTTTCTCATTCTTACATACCCTTATAAGATTATTTTTTTCTAGACAACTTAATATTAATAGTCACAATTTTTTTCACTATAAATTATACAATTCAGTCTATATAACTATATAATTTATGTGTTTTTATTTAATTACTTATCGCTTAATTTACTTGATTTTTTTCCCTTAACATTATACAATAAATTATAGATAAAGACATTAAAGAAAGGAGTATATACCTTATATGAAAAATAATCTCTATTTTTAATGCCCTATATTTTGCAATATTTTTTTCTTAGTAGGTGGCACATATTACTACCTAAATGCAGGAAATAAAAAAATTTTAAAGAAGAACATTCAAAATATATATCATTAATAAATGACGCACATGATTTCAATTCGGATTAAAAAGGTCTTGAAACATTAACTACAGAAAAAAAGCAAAAAGAAACATTAAGAAATATTGATACTGAAGTATCAATTGCTAGCGAATTAGATAAAACACATAATGCACTTAACAAAGCCGATGTCGAAAATGCACACGACTCTTTAAAGAAAGCAAAAAAACTTGATACTAATCATATCTTTTTCTAAAAGCAATTACATACCTAGATGAACAATTAGAAGACTATGATAATGCCCTTATCGAAATCTTGGAATTGGATATAACTTCACAAAATTATGCCGACCAAGTAAAAACTATTCTAGCAAAATATCATTTCAAATATACAGCTCTAAAAGAAAAAAACTTCTAAATTCAGAAGTTTCAGAATTAGAACAAGACCATAAAACTAATGTTACAAAAAGAAGAAGCTAATAAAGAAGAAGCTAATAAAGACGATAATAAAAAGAAAAAAATCTTCAGAAAATAAATCAAATACCGCAGCTAAACACAATTCAACAGAAAACAAAAAAACATCTACTATACCCTAATACACAAAATCATCCTCAAATAGCAGGACAACAAGTACCTGAAACATATAACACAATTCGTTATACCCAAGAAGGAAGTACTAGTAGAAGCATAATCGAAAATGAATTAAAAGGTGATATTTCAAACTTTACTAATGAAGAAATTAACGCTGCAATTGAAAGTTATAACGCAAAAATCAAGGATAGAAAACACTATCCTTGATTTATTTTTTTATTTTTCTACAGCTATAACTTCGATTTCTATATTTCCACCTAGCGGTAAAGCCGCTACTTGAAATGCAGATCTTGCTGGAAGTACATCGTTAAATTGTTCTGCATAAACTTTATTAACCTCTGCAAAATCAGCAATATCCTTAAGTAGTACCAGTGATTTAACTACATGATTCATCGAACTACCAGCCTCTTCTAAAACTGCTTCGATATTTTTAAATACTTGCTTCGCTTCCTCAATAACTCCACCTTCAACAATTTTTTTCCAGTTTCTGGATTAATACCTAATTGTCCAGAACAAAAAATTAAATTTCCCACTTTATTTGCTTGAACATATGGTCCAACTGCTTTTGGTGCTTTCGGTGTATTCACTTCCGTAATTTTTCATTTTATAAATCTCCTTTGAATGTATTTTTATATAAATTAATCAGCTAATGCTTGTTCTAAATCCTCGATTAAATCTTCAGTATCCTCTACACCGCAAGAAAATCTTAATAATGTTTGCGTAACTCCTTGGGCTAATCTTTCCTCTTCACTCATACAAGCATGAGACATAGTCGCTGGATGAGAAATTATAGATTCTACTCCACCCAAACTTACCGCATAGATGGGGATTTTTATTTTTCTTCAAGAAAGCTTTTTAAATCAGCTTGTTCAAAGAATTCAAATGAAAAAGACAGCCCCTCCTGAACTAGCTTGCTGTGTATGAATGTCATAAAACTTACAACTTTCTAAGTGAGGATAGTATACTTTCTTAATTTTAGCATGTTGTTCTAAATACTTAGTTAAACTTATAGCATTAGTCACAGATTTTTCCATACGTAATCCCATAGTTTTCATACCACGTAAAATTAACCACGCATCCTCTACACCTAAAATACCACCAAAATTTTTCTGTAAAAGACATATCTCAGATGCTATTTCCTCATTATTTGTTACTGCACAACCTGCTGTAACATCACTATGACCATTTACAAATTTAGTCAAACTCTCGATTACTATATCGCATCCTAAATCTAGCGGTTTTTGATACAACGCCGTCATAAACGTGTTATCTGCCACTGTTTTTTTATATTATGTTTTTCTTGCAAATTCTGTTATCGCCTTAATATCAGATACCTTCAATAGCGGATTAGATGGAGTTTCTATATAGATCATAGCTGTGTTTTCTTTTATAGAATCTTCTAACGCGTCTAGATTCTGATAATTTACAAAACTAACATCTATCCCATATTTTTTCAAAATTTTAGAACTAAATTGAAATGTTCCTCCATAAACATCTTTAGGTAAAATGATATGTTCCCCACTATTTAAAAGCATTAAAACTGTAGTTATAGCAGACATCCCCGATGCAAATGCAAATCCAAATTTTGCTCTATGTAAATTTGCCACAGCAGCCTCTAATGCTAATATCGTAGGATTTCGAATCGACTATAAGAATACTTTCCACAATCTTTATAACCTTCTTTTCGGTCAAATGTTGTAACTTGATATTTTCGGAATCGATGCAGCACCCGTATAATCATCAATTACAGGGTACCCATGTAATAAATTAGTATTTATTCCCTTCATTGAAGTTTCCTCCTATTTAATATTTTCTTCCTAACTTCAATTTAATTATAATTTATAATGAAAATTATTTCAATATAAATCGTATTCGTTTTCAAAAAAATTCAACTTATTCATATAAAACATACTCATCATAAAAAGCTATAACTAGATATAATATCTAATTATAGCTCTCTTATAATTCTAATTAAAGAACAACTACGTTAGCTGCTTGTGGTCCACGAGCACCATCTTCTACTTCAAATTCAACTTTATCGCCTTCTTTTAAAGTTTTAAACCCATCTTTTTTTGATGCTTGAGAAGTGTACAAAGATATCTTTCTCTCCTGCAACTTCGATAAATCCGAATCTTTTTTTCCTCGTTAAACCATTTTACTGTACCTTGTTTCATAAGTTACAATCTCCTTTTTATTTTTATATTATCAATAATCAATCGTAGTCTTGCCGTTAAAGATAATAAATAAAATAAATGTGACATTGTATTAATCACTTAAAAAAACTTAGAACCTGTATTACAATTTTTTTACTATATGTTTTTATTGACTTTTTCTATTATACTTCATATCCAAATAATTTGCAACTAATTAATCTCATAAAAATAAAAAAAGCCTTGCGTACTTTTTATTAAAACTCTTCTTCTTCAGTTGCAATATTGAACTTTGATACTATTCCATCGTTATCAAAATCGTAAACATCTTCACTTTCTTCCATATCTTCATCTTCGATAAGCGCATCTACTGCATCGTGAATATCATCTTGTTCCTCATCTACAAGCTCATCCATTTCTTCTTCATCAATTTCAAATTTTTGAACACTTGGTTCAACGAAGTTCTTAATATCTTCAACAAACAAACTGTCTCTTAACTTCCAACTTCCATCTTCAACGCAAACAAAACGTCCATCTAAGTTTAAATCAGTATAGAAGTATGCAGCTTGTGCTGTGAATTCTTCATCATCAACATTTCTTAATGGTTTAATATAATCTAGGAAATCATAAATATTTAATTTTTTTCAATTCCTTCTTCTACCATATATGCATAACATAAATCTATTAGTGACATTTCCTTAATTTTTTCTGTGCTTAAATCTTTTAACTTTACCATTTATATTAGATTCCCTTCTTTTTATTTATTACATTTTTTCTGGAGCTGATACCCCAATTAACTCTAAAGCATTTCTTAAAGTTATTTTAACAGCTGTAATTAATGCTAAGTAACTTTGAGTTTGTTCTTTATTTTCAGTTATTACTTTGTTATTATTATAGAATTTGTGGAATGAACTTGCAAGACTTTGTAAATAATTACAAATTCTGTGTGGTTCATAATTTTTAGCAGCTTGAGCTACAATTTCCGGATAATAAGCTAAATTTTTTTCAGTAAATCTACTGAGTACTCATCTGTTAACAGCTCATAATCACAGTTATTTACATCATATTCAAATTGTTCTGCCGCTTGACGTAAAATTGAACAAATTCTAGCATGTGCATATTGAACATAGTACAATGGATTATCACTTGATTGCTCTTTTGCTACTGCAAAGTCAAAGTCTAAGTGGCTATCTGCACTTCTCATTACTAGGAAGTAACGTGCAGCATCTGCTCCTACTTCATCTATTAAATCACGAAGTGTGATTGCTTTACCTGTTCTCTTACTCATTTTTACAACTTCACCGTTATTAAGCAGTTGTACCATTTGCATAATCAAAACTTCAAGTTGCTCTGCTTTATATCCCATTGCAACGATGCTTGCTTTCAATCTTGCAATATATCCGTGGTGATCTGCACCAAGAACGTCTAATAATAAATCAAATCCACGATCTAATTTATTCTTATGATACGCTATATCACTTGTTAAATAAGTTAATGAACCATCTGCCTTAATTAATACACGGTCTTTATCATCACCTGTACCTAAGGCAGTTGTTTCTAACCATAAAGCCCCATCTTTTTCATAAACAAAACCTTGTTCTCTTAAAGATTCTAAAGCTTTATCCACAAGACCACCTTCATATAATGATTTTTCACTAAAGAACACGTCGTACTCTAAGCCAAAAATCCCTAGGTCTTTTTTTAATATTTTTCCATTTCATACGCTACTGCATACTCACGAATAAAGTTTTTCTAAATCTTCTTTCTAATAATGAATCACCAAATTCATCTTTAAGTTTTTTTGACCAAGAACTTTAATATCTTCACCGTGATAAGCATCCTCCGCATCTGAGCATCCATACCTAGCGCTTGTTTATAACGAACAATTGCAGAAATAACTAAGTTGTTAATTTGATTTCCTGCATCATTGATGTAATACTCACGAGATAAATCATATCCCGATTTTTTTCATTATTCTTGCTAACGAATCAGAATACGCAGCATTTCTAGCATGCCCTACATGTAATGTACCAGTTGGATTAGCTGATACATATTCTAAAAAGAACTTTTTACCTTGTCCAATGTTATTTTTCACCATATTTAAAATCATCTTCTAAGATTTTTTTCCAACAACACTACCAAGACTAGACTTTTTTCACGAAGAAGTTAATAAATCCTGGACCAGCAATCTCAACTTTCTCTACCGCTTCATCAGAATCTATATTTTTCAATTATTTCCTCGGCAATAACTCTAGGATTTTTTTGCGTAAAACTCTAGTTAATTGCATCGCTACATTTGAAGAAAAAAATCTCCATTATCTGTATTTTTTTGGAGTTTCAACATGAATATCAACTCCATCAATTTCTAATTTGGCTAAAGAATTTTTAATAATTCTACTATCTTATTTTTTTCACCAAAAATTCCTCCTAATTAACTACTAAATATTTTTTTCACTAATATTTTTCAATTTATTTTGTTGTTTATCATTATTCCCCAAAAATATATTATACACTATCTCAAATAAAGTAAAATTATTTTTTTGACATCTTACCTATTTTTAACAAGCTGTGTTTCCAATTTCATCTGACCATATTGTGTGCTATAGTCATTACTCGTTTTTTTGTGTATGATAAATACATTTTTGAATCGTCTTTTTTTCTATACTAACACTTTCTTTTTATTTTTGTCAATAAAAAAATTTCTATTTTTTTATTATTTTTTTATCTTTATAAATTATTTTTCTCACTATCTAATTGGCTAATATATGTGCCAATATGTGATTCTTCATGAATTTTTTCTGTATCGACATAAGTTGTTATCTTAATTTTTACTATCCATTTATACTCTCTAATTCCTCTTCAATTTCTAACCATGACTCATTTAATTCTTCTAGTTCAGCGGTCAATTGTTGTAGCTTTCCATTGAATTCTTGAGTTTTTTTATCATATCAGTATAGACTTCTTCTTTTGCAAGTTCATTGTTAACTACTTGAATATCTTCTTCTATAATCTCAATCTTATTCATCAACTCATCTCGAGTACGTTCTAACTTTCTGATACGTCGTTTCTCTTCCTTATCTAATATATAATTATTAGCTTCTTTTTCTACAACTACATCTTTAGCTATATTACTTAATTGTTGAGCTATTCTCTCTTGCTCTCTTTTTTTCTAAATAATAATCATAATTACCCAAGTAAATATTATGTCCATTATCTGTAATATCTAATACTTTATTAGCAATCTTATTAATAAAATATCTATCATGGCTGACAAAAAGTATTGTCCCTTCATAGTTTTTCAATGCTTCTTCTAATACCTGTTTGCTCGTGATATCAAGATGGTTAGTAGGCTCGTCTAATATAAGCAGATTATTCTTCTCAAGCATAAGCTTCGCTAACTGTAACCTTGCTTTCTCTCCACCTGAAAGATCTCTTACAATTTTTAGAACATCATCACCTCTGAATAAGAATCTTCCAAGTACAGTTCTTACTTCCGCTTCTTTCATCAACGGATATTCATCCCAGAGTTCATTTAGAATAGTTTTTGAAGATTCAAATTCTGCTTGCTTCTGATCATAGTATCCTAACGATACCTTACTACCGTATAGAACAGCCCCGGAGATTTCCTTATGTTTCTTCGCTATCGTTTTTATTAAAGTAGATTTCCCTATCCCATTTCTTCCAACAACAGCTATTCTATCACCTTTATAGACGACAAGATTATAACTTTGACCTACTTTAGTTCCATTATAACCAACTTGTAAATCACTAATCATTAGAACATCACGTCCACTTTGCTCTTTAATTAAAAACTCTATACCAGCAGCCTTATCATCTTTTTTAGGATTGTCGATAAGCTCCATCTTATCTAGTACCTTTTGACGACTCTTAGCCATCTTACTTGTCGAAGCTCTTGCTATGTTCTTTTGAACAAATTCTTCTAATTTCTTTATGTCCTTTTGTTGACTCGTATATTCCTTTAACTGCTTTTCATAATCTTCTTCATACTGTACTAAAAACTTAGAATAATTACCTACATACTTCTTAAGTTTTCCAAATTCTAAATTGTAGACAACATTTACTACCTTATCCAAAAAGTATCTATCATGACTTACTATTACTATTGCACCATTATATGATGATAAGTAATTTTTCCAACCATGCTACATTTTTCCATATCAAGATGGTTAGTTGGTTCATCCAAAACCAATAAATCTGGCTCGCTTAGTAATAGCTTCGCCATAGATAATCTAGTCTTCTCCCCACCTGAGAACGTACTTATTTTCTTATCAAAAACTTCTTTTGAAAAATCCAACCCATATAACACACTCTCTATCTTACTCTTGTAATGATAATCTTTATGTGTTAAAACTTCATTTTGTAATCTATCAAACTTATTAAGTAACGCTGGGTCATTCTCAATATTTTTCGGTGTCAGCTCAAAAGACAGTTTTTTTCTAATTCAGCTTCCAAATTAATTATCTCATCAAAGCAGGTAATCATCTCTTCATAAATCGATAAATCTTCTCTTACAATAAACTCTTGTGAAAGATATCCAACTGTCGTATTTTTTTGAAATAGTTCTCTCTCACTATCAAAACCAATATCACCGAAATAATTTTTTAAAAAGAGTACTTTTTCCCTGCTCCATTTCTTCCTACTATTGCAACACGATCTTTATCATTAATTTCTAATTTAACATTTGAAAATATTTCATTAACTACAAAATTTTTTTGTTACATTGTTTAATTGAATTAACATTTCTTCTCCTTTCTCAATAATATCTTACTAAGTTTTAACAAACCCCTACTAATTTCATATATAACCAAAACATTATATCATATTTTCAATGTTTTCGCTAATAATTATAGCTCTAATCACTTATAATTGTAGTTGTTATCGATTGATATTTGTTATCAATTGATCTTTTGGATTATTTTTTTGAAAAATATTATAGTCTAGAATATAGAATTTATAATAATTTATTTATTTGATATATATTTTATTTTTATCATTTTTTTCACTATAACAGTTTTTTAAAAATAAAAAGAATATTTTTTTAAACTACACGCAGAAAAATCCTCGTGTTATCAATTTAATTCATAAGATATTTTATATAGATTATTGTTACCTTTTTTTATAAATGTTATAATACAAATATATAAATAATTTATTATAGGGGATTCGTTCATGAAACCAAAAATATTATCAGTCCTTATGGCAGCTGGATTAGCATTTACTGTAGTAGGATGCAGTAGTTCATCTAATTCAACATCACAAAACTCTAATCAACCTGCAGACTATGTAGCAGGAGTATCACTAGATAAACCAATTAAAGTAGATAAAGAAGCTGGTACTATAACAGTTCTATCAAAAATTAATGGTAAATACTTTGATGAAGCTACAAGACATAACTCTGTAGAACAAAGTGGTACAAATGGTGCTAAATCAATTTTCACAGCATTTGCTAAACCTGAAGAATTTTACAATGCACTTCTAGAAATTGGCGCAAAACCTGGAGAAAATATGAACCCAAACAACGCAACTACTACTCACGTAGAAGGAACTCCAATCAAAGCTGAAGTTACTTGGAATGGAGCTGACAAAAAATACGATATCAATGAAGTAGTAAAAGATAGTAACGGAAAACAAATTGATTTCCGCTTCGGTGGTAACTTAAAACGTGCTATCGATAAAAACACTGGATGTTTATCTTGTCTAGATAGTTGTCCTGTTGGTATTATTTCAAATACAACTTATACTTATGGGGCTGTTGAAACTCGTAAAGAAGTAAAATTCACTGGTAATGAAAAAGTTCTACCTGAAGATGGAACTTATGTTGCAGTAATATACAGTATTAAAAAAATAATAAATAATTAAAATGTTCATACGCAACAGTTGATATTAGTATTTATCTAATCGACTGTGCGGGGGCGACTCAATAAATTTGGGTCGCTCCCATATTTATGAAAAAGGAGAAATTAAATGAAACGCTTAAGATTATTATTTTATTTTACAAGTGTTGGTATAGCTGTTGGATATTTCTTCGCTTTCTTACTGTTCTTCTTTACACAGTTTGAAATGTTAGCTGACCAAAGTCTTGTTATTTTTCGTCCGGACTGTATATGGTATAATGACAGGTTTATATTTCAAACGTATCAATCGTAAATATACATTCTTCATTATAGAGGCAGTTATACTTCTAATGGCTATTTTTTCAGGTAAAACTAAAACCTTGCTATATATAGCACGTGAAGTATTACATGCCGGATCAATTACTCAGATTAAAACTCCATTTTTTTAATCGGTGTTGTAATTGTTAACTTAATAAACCTTTATATTATTTTAACACTTTCTAAGTACCAAAAAGTATATACTAAAGAAGAACTTAAAGCTTTAAAACAAAAAGAAGTAAAACTTAGTGATTTAAGAGAAGTTGATCCCGAAGAAGAGAAAAAATTAAAAGCTCAACGTAGAAAAGTTAGATATATTACACTTATTGGTTTTGCAATCTTCTTTGCAATTTACTTCGCAGTGCCTAGTTTCAAAAATGGAATAAACACAGCATTCGCTACTCTTTCTCAATTCGACACTAATGCAGTAATCGAATACTTACGTGGTTGGGGAGCATGGGCTGCCGTTGTTTCTGGAGTACTTATGGTTCTTCAATCAATCGCCGCCCCTATTCCAGCATTCTTAATTACATTGTCTAACGCAGCAATCTTCGGTTGGGTTGCCGGAGCTGCATTATCTTGGTCTACAGCTATGTTTGGAGCGGCATTATGCTTCTACATTGCTCGTGGATTAGGACGTGATGTTGTAGAAAAACTTACTAGTAAAGGTGCTATGGCGAGTATCGACGTATTCTTTGAACGTTACGGAGATAAAGCTATTCTTATTTGTAGATTGTTACCATTCGTATCTTTCGACTTCGTTAGTTACGCTGCTGGTCTTACAAACATGAGTTTCTGGAGATTTTTCATCGCTACTGGTCTTGGACAATTACCTGCAACAATTGTTTATTCATACGTGGGTGGTACATTATCAGGAGGAGTTAGAAATCTATTCATCGGACTAATGTGTCTATTCGCACTATCAATTGTCATCGGTATTATGAAAAAAATCTATAATGATAAACACAAAAAAAGAAGAAGAACTTGGAATCTCTTCTAATTAATAAATAAACAAAAACAACTAGAAATGATAATTCTCATCTCTAGTTGTTTTTACTGTTTTCTAAGCAGTAATTCCCTTTTTGATTCAACTGTCTCATAAAGAAAAAAATTTCTCTACACCAATTTCTACATCTTCATTTTATATTTAATCTATAATCAATGTAGACGTCTATTCCATCTACTACATATTTTTGAAAATAATTTTTTTCATCAAATTTATCCGCCATCGAAACCGCGACAGCCTTATTTACTCTTCCTCCTCAACAAAACTGTTGGAATAAAGATATCAATACATGATTCTTATTTTTTTATCTTTTAATAATTTTTGCTTGTTCATTTATTATAATTGTCATTTTTTTCTCCTATTCTACTCTATTGCTTTTTAGAGCTTCTACCATATTTACTTTTTAATTTTTATGCATTACTAACATTACAACTATAGTAATCAAAACTGTTATTCCCGATGCCAATAAATATACCACTAATGGCACTCTGCTACTAAACATCATATCTCTTCCCGCAAGTTCTAATATTATTTTTCAAATACATTTTTATAACCTAGGTAACTACCTAATACAATACCTACTCCAGTTAAATAAAAAACTCTCTAAATACATAAATAGTTACTTCACTTGGATAAAATCCAAGTACTTTTTATCGTTGATAATTCTCTAATTCTCTCAGATACATTAACATTTATTAAATTATACAATACTACGAGCGCTAATGTAACTGAACAAATCACCATAACCGCCACTATAATATCTATTCCTTTAATAAAAATTATCAAGGATTTCTTGTATTTTTAGAATTATCACTTATGTTCACTATATCGCTATTATCATTTAAGTTACTTACTACACTTTCTACAGTTTCTTTACCTCCTGTAGTTTGTATTAAGAATGTATTATCCTTATATTGCTTTTTTTAAATACTGATTCATAATAGTCTTTATTAATATATACTGTATGACCAAAAATAGTTTTTTTATTAATTTTTTTCCAACGGTAAATGTATATTCTTTATTCTTTACAATTACATTGAAATTATCTCCTATTTTTTTAACTTATGAAGATAAGCAAGTTTTTTTCACTGACTATGGCACTATCATTAGGTAAATCAATACTGTTATCATTAGTATCTGTTAAGGTAATATAGTTTTTATACTCCGCTTTGTCCACTGTTATTAATTGTGCAGAATCCACAATTTCATTATTACTCTCAAAAAGTAGCAAGTTGCATATTTACTTTTGGTGCTAGCCTTAACATTTTTTTATTATTATCTATTTCTTTTTTTGAAGTTTTTTTCTACACTTTCATTATCTATATACGGATTATAAGTAGCTGCTATATCAACTTTATTAATCACCTTGAATTGTTCATTAGATATATCTATAACTCCATAACGAATACCAAATCCAATAAACATAAGAGCTAAACATCCCACAACTCCAAAGATTGTCATTAACATTCTGATTTTATATCGGAAGATATTTCTAAACGTTACTTTTCTTAAAAAGCTAAGGTGCGACCAAATAAATGGTATCCTTTCTAGAAAAAAATTCTACTACCACTCTTAGGAGCTTTAGGTCTCAATAAATACGCACTTTTTTCTTTTAAGTTTTTTCTTAACGGTATATAGATTGCTAAACTAATACATCCTAATGAAATAACAAATGCCGCAACAATTATACCTGGTGTATACACTATCTCCGGTGAATTAAATGTGAAAAAAATCTTGCATAAGAATTATATACTATAGGCACAATAACTAAATATGCTCCAATTACCCCTCAATATCGTACCTATTAAAGTTGAAAATATACCATAGACATAGTATTTTTTTAGAAATTTGATAATTGCTATATCCTAGTGATTTAAGCGTTCCTATATTTATTCGGTTTTCATCAATCATTCTAGTCAGAGTTGTCAGTGAAACTAAAATGGAGACAACAAATAAAAAAATATTGAAAAAAACATTTGCTACAAAAGTTAAACTACCAGCTGAGTCTATGAATTGAGCATAATTTTTTTAAACCTCTAATGTTCTCAACTGAAAATCTAGGATAATTTTTCTTCATTTAGACTCGCTTTTTCCAACATTCAATTGCTTTTTATTATCATCAATCTCTTTTTGTGATTTATTTAGTTTCTCTATTTGCTCATTATAACTTCTAATATCTACATTTTTAATAACTCAATCTGTGATTTAATATTATTTAATTGAGATTCGGCATCATTGATAATTTTTCTCATTCTCATTCAATTTACTATAATTTTTCTAAATATTTTTTTAGCGTCAACTTCTCGCTGAATTTTTTTAATTTCTCAATAAGAGCATCCCTTGTTTTATTAATCTCAGTTATATATTCTTTATCACTATACTTATAGTTAATATTTTTTTAGTTTTTATATTTATACCGCTGATATTGTCAAATTTAAAAACTTCTCTATTCACATAACCAAAATAGTCTTTATTCGCAGGATTATTGTTAGATACTTCTATATGATCCGCTCCTTGAACATAACCAACTATTTTTAAATTTAGTATGTCTTAAAGTATTACTATCACTTTTTGTCTGAGACAAAGGTAATTTCATCTCCTATTTTTATATCTATCTTTAAGAGACTCTACTAAAGCTATTTCTTTCTCACTTTTTAGGTAAAGCACCCTCAATAACTTTAGGTATTGCTAATTTTTTTCAGGTAAAGATTCGACATCCACAAATTCATTGCTATTAGCTATTTGTAGTTTTTGTGAAATAACTTTCACTAATATCTATATTATCTAGACTATTAATAATCCTCATATCATCTTGATTAACACCAAAATTATGACTTACCCTTAAATCATACATCTTATGCCGTTTCAAATGATTATTATATGTATTTACCATAGCAGGAGATGTTTCTTTTTAAACCTACAAAGATAAAAAAACTCCTAGAAACATTATTATTAGTATTGATATAAATTTTGATTTTGTTTTTTTAAAAATTTCCCTTAATATATCTTTATTAATTGCTTTCATAAATTCTACCACTCTATCTCATCAATACTTTTTTTGGACTAGAATTTTTGTATTACTTTCTTCACCTTAGCATCATAAATTTCAATTACCTTATCAGCAGCTTCAGCTATTGAGCTGTTGTGAGTAATAATAATTACAGTTTTCTTTTCATCAACACTATATCTTTTTCAACGTATTTAGTATATTTTTGCCTGTCCTATAATCCAAAGCACCGGTTGGTTCATCACAAAGTAATAATTTAGGATTTTTTTAGCTATTGCCCTTGCTATAGCAACACGTTGTTGTTCTCCCCTGATATTTGTGAGGGGAAATTATCCATCCTATTTTTCTAATCCAACCAATTTTAAAAATCTCAGATGCTTTTTTTGGGTTGTTTAACTATTTGCCCTGCCAATTCAACATTTTTCCAAAACTGTCAAATTTGGAATCAAATTATAGAATTGGAATACAAAACCTATGTCTTCTCTTCTATATTTTTGTAAGTTGGTCTTCATTTAAGCTCACAATTTCTTTTCCAAAAGACATTAATAGAACCTTCACTAGCATTATCCATTCCACCTATTATATTAAGCAGTGTACTCTTACCTGCACCACTTGGTCCTAAAATTACAACAAATTCACCCTCATTAATTTCAAAACTAATATTATCATTTGCTATAACTTTACTACTATTTTCGCCATATACTTTAGAAACATTTTTTTAACAATTATTTTTCTGCATAATATTTCTCCTTTATCCTATTCTTTAATTATAGCACATATTAGTTTATCATTTAATATAAACGATTTCTTAAATAATAAAAAAACCAAAACAAATCACTTTACAGTAGAAATAATTAATATTATAATATCGTTGATTAGTAAATTAAACTAAAACTTAATAAACACTAGAAAGGAGAAAAATATGCTAACTATATACGAATACCCAACATGTTCAACATGCAGAAAAAGCAAAGAAACTTTTAACAGAAAATAAAATAGAGTACACATACTTCAATGTTAAAGAAAAAAACACCCTCTATCGAAGAATTACAACTTATAATAGAAAAAAATTCGAGTTGCCATTAAAAAAATTATTTAACACAAGCAGCCTAGTATATAAAGAACTTGGCTTAAAAAGATAAACTTGCTACACTAACGCAAGAAGAAGCACTAACACTTCTTCATGAAAATGGAATGCTAATAAAACGTCCATTAGCATTTGATTTTTAAAAATGATATTCTTTTACTAGGTTTTTAAAGAAGAACTTTGGGAAAAAGCTCTTTTTCTAATAAAAAAATTTTTAACAAATCTATTGATATTTGTTAAAAATAATGTTATAATCAAAAGGATGTGAAAACATTAAATTACGATGTTCCTCTGTTAATCAAGCATTAATAATGAACATTTTTGTAAAAAAAGGAGAAAGAATAATGAGCAAAAATCATTGAAGCGATCACTAAATCGCAATTAAGATCAGACATTCCTGAATTCAAAGCTGGGGATACAGTAGAGTACACGTTCGTATCGTTGAAGGTGGACGTGAGCGTATCCAACAATTCGAAGGAGTAGTTATCAAACGTCGTGGTGGAGGAATCTCTGCTACTTATACTGTACGTAAAATTTCAAACGGTGTTGGTGTTGAAAGAACATTCCCTGTTCACACTCCAAAAGTTGAAAAGAATTGAAGTTGTACGTAAAGGTAAAGTTAGACGTGCTAAATTATACTACCTACGTAACTTACGTGGTAAAGCTGCTCGTATTAAAGAAGTACGATAATACAAATGAAGTCGAAAGCCCTGTTATATCAACACTTAGGGCTTTCTTTTTTTTCGCTTTGACCATGTTTATCAAAATTCATAATTTTACCCTAATTCTATTTTTATCTTTAACACCGCCCAATACTATCAATAAAAAAATATTAGTACAAAAAGAACTAGCTACTCACAATAGCTAGTTCTTAATTTTTATAAGTCTAATTTATAATCAGCTGCTTTTACGAATCCTTTTTTCCATATAGTAATATACTGCATATGAGATTATTGCTGGTAAAAATAAAAGTGTAATAACAAAATTTCAATTAATAATACCGAATGAGAAACATGATTAGACATTGTTTGCCATGTCATAAGTTGCCCTACAAGTCCAGATGTCCCCATACCGCCACCGGCAGGGTTATTCTCCATTTTACAAACAATTGTAGCAATAGGTCCTAGTATTGCACTAGCTACAATCGGCGGAATCCATATAACAGGTTTTCTCATAATATTCGGAACTTGCAGCATAGATGTTCCTAACCCTTGAGCAAAAAGTCCATTCCAACGATTAGCTTTGAAACTTATTACTGCGAATCCAACCATTTGTGCTGCGCAACCTACAGTTGATGCACCAGCTGCTATTCCAGATAATCCTAAAATAATAGACAACGCAGCAGAGCTTATAGGTAATGTCAAAATTATTCCCATAACTACTGATACAACTATCCCCATGATGAATGGTTGAAGTTCCGTCGCTTCTCTAATAAATATACCTAAGATTTTCATACCTTTAATCAAGTAAGGTCCTATGAAATATGAAACTATCGCACCTATTATAATAGTAATGAATGGAGTAACTATTATATCAATCTTTGTCTTACCTGAAACTAATCTACCAATTTCAGCTGCTATAACAACAGAAATAAATGCTCCTAGCGGATCACCAGATCCTGTAACAATTAATTTACCTTGTTCTACTAGATGATTCGTCCCAAGATTAGAACCAAAAGCACCTAGGAAACCTACTACACCTGAAGCCAAAATTACCAACTTAGGTACTTTTAAGGCATGCGCTACCCCTATACCAATTACTGGTCCTGTTAAAGCCATTGAAATTGTAGCTACAACAATAAGAAAACTAGATAGTGTACCACTTAAATTTATAGCAATTTGTTTAATAATTAATCCAATAATTAACGTACAGAATAAACCTAATGCCATACCATTTAAGGCGACTATAAAGTATCTATGAAACAACTTTGATAATAAATTATTTTTTTATTCATATCAAACTCTCCGTATTTAGTAAAGATTATTTTACACTTATTGTGCTTAACTACTATTATAACTCATTTTTTTCTTATTTTTCTCTAAAAACGCTCCCCCTAAAAAGAAAAAAAGGTTTAGGTAATTTTACCTAAACCTTTTTTTAATATTTTCTATTATTATGCTGAAGCTCCGCTTGTTGCATCAGCTGCTGGCGCTGCTGCTGCAGGTGCTGCCGCATGACCGTGTCCAGCATCTGAAGCTCCACTTGTTGCATCAGCTGCTGGTGCAGGTGCTGCTGCATATCCGTGACCTACTGGAACTCCATTTTTAACTAATGATTGACCAGTTTGTTTTAGGTACCAGTCAACGATTGGTTTAAAGTCTAAGATGTACTCGTTGATACCAGCATATTTACCATTTTTATCGTACATTGCTTGGTAGTTGTGTACTACGTATTTGTCTGGTCCGTGAGTTGGTACGTGTGTGCGGAATACATCGATTTGTCCTGAACGTAGTAACCCTACTAACCAGTTAACACTCTTATGAACTCTTTCTGGGTGAACTGTAGCTAATGCACATCCAACTTGTACCGGACGACGTTTTGCAAGCATTTCATAATCTTCTTTGTTGTAGTTGTAGTATAAGAATTGGTTGTTACTATCAGCATAAGTTAATTCCATTGGCATAGAATTTAAGAAATAGTTAAGTTGATCTACTGTTAAGATACCACGGTCAAGCTTAACATATGTATCTCCAGATACAGCATTAACTTTTTCAGCTGCTTTTTCATACCAATCATCAGCATTTCCATCAACACCTTGGATTGTTGTATCGATTACACCACTAGCTGTTAAATCTTCTGGCGGTGTTGGTTTTCTTTCCGCTAATGATTGAGCTACATTAGCAAATTTAACAAATTTAGTTAAGCACATACGTAAGTATCCTACTGTACGATCGTCTACTAAATTACCTTCAGCATCGAATGCTTCTTTAGCTTTTCCTAAAAGGAACTCGTGCCCTGGGAATACAATCGCATTTACACCTGGTGCATCTAAGACTTGACGTAAGTGTAATTGAGCACGAGATGACCCTTGATCATAGTATGAAGCCCCAAGAACCATTACCGGCTTGTTTTCAAGTGGGTGTAATTCAAATGATAACCACTCTAATGCACTCTTAAGAGATGCTGTAATTGTGTGGTTGTGCTCAGGTGTAGCAATAATAACACCATCTGCTTGTAAAATTTTACGATTCATTACTAATAAATCTTTGTTTTCTCTTGAATGATCTTCATCTTGGTTAAACATTGGTAAGTTAGTAATGTCTAATAATTCTAAAGTGAATAAATCTTTATATTCTTTTGCTATAAATTCCATTAATTTGCGGTTATAAGAAACTTCCGCGTTTGAACCTACGATTCCTACTAATTTCATGTGTCTACACTCCTATCCTATTTTTAAATCTTCCCAAGAGAAGTTTTTCAATTTCTTTTTTTCAGCTAATTTATGAGCATTAATTAATTTCTCAGTAATTTTAATGAATAATAAGAAATCAGCAAATAAACTATCTAATTTAGCAACTGTTTCCGGATTAGAAATATCTCCAGCTTCGTCAAAAGCTTGTAGAGAATGTCCTAATAAGAACTCAGAACTTGGCATAACGCGTGCTTTAACTTCGGTGAATCCAAAATCTGACGAATGTGAGCTTGAGCACGAGATGATCCAAGAGTTCCGTATGAAGCTCCTGTTAACATTACTGGTTTATCAAGTAATGGGTGGATTCCATAAGATAACCAAGCGATTGCACTCATTAATGATGCAGGAACAGCGTGGTCATACTCAGGTGAACTGATGATAACTCCATCTGCTGCTTCAATTTTAGCTGCTATTTCTTTAACTCCTTCAGGTAATTCTTTTATTAGCTGGTTTGTTGAATAAAGGAAGATCTTTAATTTCAACTAATTCGATGTCAGCTTTACCCGCAAAATGTTTTTGAATATATTGTAAAAGTTGGCGGTTTGTAGATTTTTTTAGAGTTTGTACCAACTAGACCAATTAATTTTACCATGTTTTTTTGTTTCCTCTCTCTTTTTGTACTATCTACTTTATTTGTATTTAGATTTTTCTTGTTTTGTTTTTCTTAACATTTTGTTTTTTTGCTTCAGCCACTTTAATAGAGCCTCCTTAAATTAAAAAGTATTTTTCAGTATTCTTCAAGATAGTTTTTATCTAACATATTATTCTATCTAGCACTCCGCTTGTGTAATAAACTTTACCTTCGGTTGTCACTACAACAGCCTCTATATCTGGCAAGCTATTAACTTCATCCAAAATATCTTCGACACTCTTACCAAATAATCTTGTTGTCCAAATTTCTCCATCCACCGAGGCAGTTGAAATTATGGATAACCCAGCTACATTGGTTTCGACAGGATAACCAGTTTTCGGATTTAATATATGATGATAAGTTTTTCCATTTTCTGTATATTTGCGTTCATATATACCGTAAGTAACAACAGATTGATTTTTTTATACCTATCGTAAATAAATGATTTCCACGAGATTCTACTGGATTTTGTATGCCTATGCGCCACATTAAATCTGGATTATGCTTTGCATCACCAAAAGCTAATACGTTGCCACCTAGGTTAATAAGTCCAGAATCAACCCCTCTTTTTTTCATATACTCTATCATAAGATCAGCAATATATCCTTTTGCTAAGGCGCCTAAATTAATAGCCATTCCTTTTTTCGCAAGAAAGACAGATTGCTTTTCTTCATCTAGTATTATTTGATTTGGATCAGTTATTTCTAATAAGTCATCAATCTCTTGTTTTGTTGGAACTTTTACATCATTAAATCCTATTCTCCATGTTTGTACAATTGGTCCAATAGCTATATTTAAAAAAACTATTTGGTGCACTAACTATGAATTTTTTTCCTATCTTTATTAAATCAAATAAACTGGATGAACTTTTACAGCTTTAATTCCAGCATTATGGTTAACTCCATAAGCTCAGAACTGTCATCGTTCGCGCTAAATCTATGCTCATACATCTTTAACATTTCTACAGCATCATCAAGGATACTTTCAGCATCAATGCTATCGAAAATAAGAATATCTATATGAGAACCCATTAACTTTAAGGTCTTTCTTCTTAATTCCATTTTTTTACACCTTACAATAAAAAAATTTATTTGCTTAAGATAACTAAATATGTTGTATACATCTACAAGAAACCTGTTATTAAAAAGACAAAGTAATAATAGATAATTAATACTTTACTTACATTATATAACAGAAATAGCTTCAAATCAACAAAAATATTTTTAGTGATAAAGATTAATTTAACCTGTGTTTTTCATTAAAAAAACATAATAAAAATTAACTCTGTTTGGATTTTTGTTATACGGAAAATCTACAAACATAAACCATCCTAAACCAATTACATTCCTCTAAAAAGCTAATTTAACAGGCTTTTTCATGAAGAAATTTTTGTTGAATTTACTAAACTATCATTAATATTAAATTATAAAAAAATACAAATATAAGTTTAAAAAGATTTATGATTAAATGAATTTGTATTTTTCATTGATTTTTCATTTTTATTTAATTTTACATTAAAATATTTTCTATCTTGCTATAAACGTTAATAATAAAAAGCTATTAGTTGAAAGTTCAAGTTATGATAATATATTTTCTAACTTCAAACTAATCAATAGCTCTATTCTAATTTCTCAACTTCGTGAATGAAAAGAGAAAAATATCCCAACGTAATAAAGATTTTTTTGTGAAACATCTCCGGATGAAAAAAATATATTAAAGGTAGTCGAACTTTTGTAGCCGGTGTCTTATTTGATGCCGATATTATTCCTCCTAAAATCACTAAAAAAAGCTAGAACTATGAATAAAACGTAAAATAAAACAAAAAAATGGGAGTGACTCAGCAAAAATCGATTTCTCTAAAATCACGATTTTTGAGTCATCCCCATTCTCTTTTGGGTAAGCCCCTTCTTTACGCTATACAGAAAAAAATAATACATATCGGTCTTCCCAACCAGTCCATAATCACACATAGAATTGAGTTTCTCAATAATATATCTTTTTAAATTATCTAATGTCTTAAATTGATCAATAATTATAGATTTCACTTTGTCTAAAAATATCTTTAATAGTAAATTTACCTTCTTGATTTAAAATTGTTTCAGATACAACGAAACTTGCTTTTTTTGATTTTTTTGTTTTTTTCCATTTTTAATTCTCCTTAAACTCTTCAAATATCAAATTAACTTTCTCAGCTAAAAAAATTCACCAAATTTTTTTCTAAAAATTTCTTTTCTAAATTCATTATCTAATCCATTTCCATTTTTTTAGTCTTAAAATAAACATAAAAAAATATGGGTAATTACTTCTTTCAACTTCTAGAATTGCTCTTATATTAGACAGTTCAGAAAGATTGAACTCATTTTCAAAACTATAAATTATAGGATCTGTATCTAACCCCGTTTTTTTATTTTCTTTTAAAACCACAAAATAATCTTCTACTTCATTTTCATATTCTGATTTAATAAAATCATCCATAGCTTGTTTTATATCTATTTTTTTCTATCTAAGGTTGAATCTAAATACGCAAATATTATGTGCATCGCGCGATTTTTTTGTAGCTTTGAGAATATTTTTTCCTCAATCTTCTTATACTGAGGTGTCTCTTCTATATAATTAAATTTTATATTATTTTTTAAAAAGCACTACTAAAAAAATTTAAAATCATTATTATTTTTTTAATGATGGAATAATAATTTTTGTTAGATAAAAATTCTTCTAGCATGTAAGACACGCTCATTTCTTTTTTTCATAATAATCTCTAAAAATAATGTTTTTTTAAAACTGTTATGAGCCAGTTATCATCCCACTGAATCAAAGAATCAAAGTATTCTGTATTAGAATGAGCAAGTCTAATAGCAAGCCATAACCCTGATATGTCATCCGGAAGAATATTATTTTCTAATTCAGTCGCTATTGTTGTATCACTCAAATAATTTTTCAATAATCATTTCTACACAATTTTTGCAAAAATAGTATCCGTTTTTTGAAACTCTATGATGATTTATTATATTCTTATATAAATACCATCTTTTCGTAAAAAAATCTTCTATTGTGTTTATTGTTTTTAGAGTCATAAACAACTTCTATTTTTCAGCGTCGTGAATTTCAAGTTTGCTAAATTTGCAAGAGGAAATCAATCTACTATATTCTATTTTTACCATTATCTATACCTGAATTTTTCAATATCTCTATTTACATAATCTAATCTATCTCCATCAATGGTACCGAAATAATATTATGTAATGACTCCAACCCTTCTTTCTCCAATAAAATCAATTTCGTTAATTCAAATACCAGGATTTTTAAACATTTTTTTCTTCAAAAGTCAATTTTTAAATGATTTATGTCCCCTGGAAAAATATAATTTGACTAAATAATTTTTAGTCATCTTTATTCCCATTTTTTTCATGTAATTGAAAATCTCCATCACCGTAATCATAGTCCTTTATAATTTTCCAAGTATTGCTTTTTCCCTTGATGTCAATGAAGCTTTATTTTTTTCTAGTAAAGATCTATATATTTTGTTAATAGAATACTCTGTAACATGACTAAAAGGGGATGCCCTATATCATGCAGTAAAACCACAAAGTCTAATAGATTGGAAAAAGAATTACATACAATAATTTATACTCTTCTTTTTAAATTTTTGAGGAATAATCTATTATAAAAAAATATTCTCTAAAGAATATTTTTTTAAATTCCTTCAATTTCTCACCATTATTTTTTTAATTTTTGAATCACCTATTATCGATCTCATATTTATCAGCATTTTCTAAAATTTCATTATCCACAATATTATTAACAATAATTTTTTTAATATTTGTAAATAATAACTCTATTAAATCATTTGATGTATTACAGATAGCATTATAAAAAAATATCACCACAAAGTTTCATCGTTCCTATTGAATGCTCAAATCTTTTTAGTACGATTAGTTGGAAAAGTTAAATACGCTGTGGAATTTTTGGGAAATATGATGTAATCTATTAAATAATTTCGTAGAAATAACTTCTTTTCTCACAATCACTTAATAAAATAGTTCCATGATTTGTATCTGCAATATAAATTTGCTCTATTTTTGCATATGAAAAAAATATCCTCCCAATATTTTTTAAATATTACAATTATACCATAGTTAGTAAAATTTGTCATTTATTTAAGTTTTTAAAGATATAGTAAAACTATTACGAGTTAATTCCCAAAGTAAATTCCAGTTCAAATAAAAAAACTGGAATTTAAGTTGAAACTATTTTTTTAACTGGAATTTGAATTGAGACTAAATAATCACGAAAAGATATTTATCTAACTTTATTACGCTATTTTTAAATTTTTTTCTTTTAAAGAAATCCCTGATTCTATCTTAATTCTTTGTGAAATTAGTTTTATACTGAGAGATGGTGTGCTAGCTTGGAATTGTAAGTTTAAAAGAAAAGATTGTGGTTTTTGATAAACGTTTCTACTATGCAAAAAGGCTCATTTTAGTTATCAAGATAGTCTTGTCGAATCAAGAAGAACTGTTGTCTTAGATAGAGATTGTCTATTTTATATATTATTTATTTTTCAAAAATCAATAAGAAGAAGTATTTATACAACAAATATAATAGAAAATTATAATAAACATTAAAAAAAGGAATAAAGAAAAAAAGAACAATTTACTAATGAACAATCCCTAAGCAGATATGTTTGTGTATCAGCGTGTGAATATAACGTAAAAATATACAGGTATATCGCACTACGGCTTTAGTATGGTAAAAAAAGATGATTTTGATAGATTTAAATCTTTAATCAATGATAAATCTACTCTACCTAGATATATGTTTACAGCTATTAAAACACTTAGAAAATATAAAAGACAGATTAACAATACTATCTACTACAATGGGCTTTCTAACGGTCCTTTAGAAGGAATTAACAATAAAATTAAAGTTATTAAACGTATTTCTTATGGTTATAGAACCTTTAGTAACTTTAAAGCTAAAATACTTCTTGTTTTTTTAGCCTTTTTACACCTTCAGAGACTAAGAAGAAACCTAGGTATTCTATAGAAGAGCGTCAAGATATTCTCACTAAAAAAAGAAAGAAATAAGATTAAAACGAAAAAAATAGGAAAAAAAGCTATACTACTTTTATATAGCATAGCTTACTCCTAATTTTTCAAAAATCAACTGAATTTGACAAAGAACCGATTTTTGAGTCATCCCCATTCCCTTTTGGCTCATACAAGCAATGCACGAAAGTTACCTTAGGAATATTTTTGTTGTTATTTTCATTTTTCCCAAGGTGTCTTTCACTTTAATTTTTTTCACTAGAACTTACTTTAGGAATTTACCTATTCCTAAAAAAATAACCTTTTCATTTATTCATTAATGATACTACTTTTTCAGATAACCACTTTTTAAATTCTTCAATAAAATTAGCATATCCTTCTTTATTCTTATGACTTGGAACTTGAGCTAAGAATACTTGATTCGGCAATTTTGTTTGACCTTTTTTAGTTATAAGAATAATAGCTTTTTGCTGAGACGTATTTTTAAACATCCCATCAGGTAAAGTAATTACCGCATTTAAGTTAATTTCTTCCTCTAAAAATTTCTTAAAAATTATCTTCAAGTTCAAGAACCTTTTTAGGTACTACTAATACCCCTACACCATTATCATTTAAATAATTAGCTGTTTGTTCAATAAATAACAAGGCATTTAGACTATATCCTTCAACACTGCAAAGTTTATAGTTTAAGCTATTATCCTCATCAGCATAATAGCCAAAAAGGTACATCACTAATGATAACATCTTGTTTTTTTAATATTTAAAAGGCTTTAAGAGCATCTTGATTAATAATTTCAACATTAGTTTCTAATAAATTGAAAATATTTTGTTGTAATATAGCATAGTTATTATCAACATCAACAGAAGTCAGTTCATAGTCACCTTTTGATAAGGTAGCTAAGTTAATTAAGAAGTTTCCACTTCCACTAGCAAAATCAGCTACAGAAATCTTCTCGTTATTGTATAAACACTCTAAAATATGAGATACATACATAGTTATAACTTCGGTGTAATATCATAACTAGGATTATTCAACTCCTTAAGAGCTTTTTAAAAGTAAAAACTGATAAGCTTTTTATATCCTCTTTAGAGAAATTATCGACAATATCAAAAATACTCTTCATCATTCTCTAAAGTTAAGTAATTCACTAAAGAGTCAAAATACAACCCTTCGCCTTTGTTCTCTTCTACCTGTTTATCTATCTTAAAAAAATAATTTTTCTAAATCTGACATGGTTCCTCCTATATATTACTTTTTAAACAAATCAAATAAATATCCTTGTTTTTAACATTTCTAAATTAAAAATATTATCTATATGTCCAAAAGCTTCAGATAGAGGATAACGTGCTGTATGCCAACCTTGTCCATCAGTTACCCACGAAAAACTTACATCATCTTTAGCTGTTTGAATCAATTTACTTAATTCCGTAAATTCCCCAGAGACGGATTTCAGTTTACTTCCACCTCCACCATAGTAGTTAGTTTCAATAATCCATACTTTATTTTTTTCTTTTGAAAATACTGCAATATCGAAACGACGTTCCGATTTATCAACAGGTACTTCAATTCCCCAAGAACTTTTTTTATAATTTGCTGTTGCTTGAGCCTTATAAACTAGATTTTGTTCAATACAAATTTTTTCTACATTTCGCTCTAAAATATTCTCCATAGTTGTTCCACTACGATTTTTTCTCGCATTACTATCTAAACCAGCTTCCACACCATAAACATAATCAACCAATGAACGATTCGCATCTTTCTGTAAAAATTCTAAAAAGACCTGCATCTTTCATGAAATCTACATACTTTTTCTAATTGACTATTATCAATATTATTGAAATCTAGTTGGTAAAAAAATTCATAATATCATCTACATCAAAGAATAATATATCTAAAACTTTTTCTCTACTGGCTATTAAACTAGGAATAGCTTTCAAAAGCTGTGGTTGCTTCTGAAATAACCCTAAAGCTTCATTATAAATATCTTCTTTTCCTATTAAATAATTTAAAGTGTGCAACTCTAATTCAAATGCTTTTTGTTTCTCTCCTGACTTTATCCCAATTTACATAATATTCGGAGTTCTATTAGTAACTGATAATGTAGAAAAGAAATAATCTAATTTGTCATCAACTTTACTAGATAGATATTCACTAAGCTTCATCTATACATTCCTCCTCTACTGGTAATCCCAACGCACTTAATGGTATATAGTTAAAATAATATCCACAACCTACTGAAATAATATAATCTAATACATCCTTATATTTTTTTGTTGCGAAAACCATTCTTTCTCCAATAAATAATAGTATTTAACTTCCTTATTTAATGGAGAAAATAGCTTCCTATATTGTTTTTAATTTAAAAATCACAGGTTTGTAATTTTTTTCATCTACACTACCACTTCCACTTTTGAGTTTTTCTCTATTATAAATACCGTATTTTTTTCTATCACAAAAATTGCATCATCTGGCAATAATTTACTGGATATTATCTTTGTATAATCATAACCATCTATTTCATCAAAAATATCTATATAAACCTTCTTTTCTAAAAAAATTCTAGCTACTTCTTCTTGTTTATATAATACTATCCATCTTGCAGTTTTTTTCTTCAGAGCGTAACTTTTTCCCTTTAATAACTTTTTCCGTTTTTTTCTAGAAGTATTAAAATCACAATTTCTCACTTCATAATTCTTCAATTTAGAAATAATTTCTTTTTAAATCTGTCTGCAGCTCGAATTCCAAACCAGTCTTCGTATTTACTCCACCTATTCCATCTTTAATCATTTTACTACCTCCAATCTCCTTTTAGCAATTTCTAAATATTCTTCTTTAAAATCAATTCCAACAAATTTACGCCCTAACCTTTTAGCTACAACTCCTGTAGTACCGCTACCTACAAAAGGATCTAAAACGTAATCTCCTTTTTCTGTACTAGCTAAAATAATTCTCTCTAATAAGTACTCCGGCTTTTGAGTAGGGTGCTTTCCAGCCCATTTTTCACTAATTTTTGTCAAAGGTCCTGTCCAAACATCTTTCATTTGCTTCCCATTATTAATCTCTTTCATCAAATCATAATTATAATAATGTCTAGCGTATTTATCAGCTTTCCTTGCCCATAATATAGTCTCTGTAGAATGCGTAAAATATCTACATGATAAATTTGGTGCTGGATTAGTCTTTTTGCCATGTTATATTATTTAAAATTTTTAAATCCTTCTTGTTCTAAAAGCCATACCTACTGAATAAATATTGTGTAAAGTACCTGAAATCCATATTGTTCCGTTTGGTTTTAACACTCTTTTAACTTTTTCTTATCCATTCTCGATTAAAAATTATGCTTTTCTTCAAAAGATGAGATTTTATCCCAATCACCTTTATTAACAGAAACTACTTTTTCCTCCGAATTTGAAAAACCATCATTACTCAAAAAAATATGGTGGATCGGCAAAAATCATATCAATACTTTCACTTTTTAATTTTTCAATAACTTCAAACATATCACCTAAAAGCAAGTGTACAGTTATCTTTTTATAATATATATCCATAATTATTCCTCCCTTAATAATTTGTGATTATGACTTCCTTTACTACTCCCCTACTAGTTGATTTTTGCTCCGTTAGTTCTAGTTACATCTACATAATGTATATTAAATTCTCTATACAATTCTATCGTTAGTTCGCTTGAAGAATTTGAGACCATAACTTTTACACCTTTTTCTGTTAATTTTTCTAACTGTATCTCGTAATCGTACTTGATCCTCATAAGAAAATCCTTCATGAGTATATGATGTAAACGAGCTAGTTTCATTTAAAAGGAATATAGGGTGGATCAAAATAAACAAAATCTCCTTCTTTTTACTGTATTTAAACTTTCTTCAAAATCTCCGCTCATAATATTTATTTCATTTGAATTTAAATAATCACTAATACTATTAATTAATTCTTCATCTACAATCTTAGGATTAGAATAATTTCCATAAGGAACATTAAATTGATTTTTTTGAATTAACTCTGTATAATCCATTAAAAATTAACTCTTAACATATACATTATACGAGCAGCACGCTCAATATCTGATAACATACTAAATGAATCTAATCTATCTAATCCTCTTATCTCTAGATAGTACTCTTTACTATTTCTTTCTTTATGCTCCCTTAGAATCTCAATTAATTCCTTAGGATTATTTTTTTATTTGAATATAACAATTAATCAACTCAGCATTAAAATCATTAATAGTCGCATTTTTTTAGGAGATAATTCAAAAAAATAGTGCTCCTCCTCCTATAAAAGGCTCATAATAATTATTATAACTAATTGGTAGTAATTCTTTTTAATTTAGGCAGTAGCTTTCTTTTTCCCACCAGTCCATTTTTGTAAATGGTTGTAATTTTTCTAATTTATCATTCATAATTTAATTATATCACATCTTCCTATCTTATATAAATCAACAATTTAAATTCTAATATTTTTACTATTATAACCCAATATTCCAAAAAGAGTGAACATTTTTGTAATTAAAACCTTCATAATTTTTTTATAAAAGCTTCATCTCTAATAAAAATTCTCATGCAAATTCATGTGGATCTCGTACGGAATTTTTACATTTACCTATTTTTCTCTATAAATCTAAAATAAACGAAAAAGATTTACATAATCAAACACTTTACCTTTAATTATATAAATCTTATTTTTAAACTTTCTAAAAGTAAACTAAAACGTCAAAACTTCTGTTTAAACACTTTTTATTTGAATACCTTTTATAAATCTTTTTGAACTTTATCACAGTTATACCCAATATGTTCATAGAATTTATGTGCTTCTTCACGTTTCAAAGCAGAATTTAACCTAATAAAGCTAATATTATTGTCTACGGCATAATCTTCTAACTTATTCATAAGTTTTCTACCTATTCCTCTACCTTGAAAATCAGGATTAACGGCGAGTCCTAGAATATTTAATCCTGAGATCACTATAAAAACTTTCATACATTTGAGCATGAACAAAAGCCAATAATCTTCCTTATATTTTTCATCTTCATAACCGATAATAATATGTTGTTTCTTATCATTAGTTAGTTTCTCTATTTGTCTTTTTCACATTTTCAACATCTACATCATAGCCTAATGCTACTTTTACAGATTTCTTCTATTTCTTGTGCATCTTCTATATTTATTTCCCTAAACATATACTCACCTCCTGATTTTATCGAATATTATTTAACGTGCAACTTACTGCAAGTTAAATCATTCTATTTGTCTTCTAAAAAAACGCTGATATATCAAGCTTCTTACTTTCTCACAGCTGAATTTTTACTTTAACGTGCAACTTACTGCAACTTAAATTCTATCTTTACTTTGCAACTTCTATTAAAAGCTTGTTTAACTAAATCGAATTCTCTTGTACGAAGTGTTCTCATATCAAGTATTAATTCGTTGTCTTTAATACGTGTAATGATAGGTATTTCTACTTCTAAAAGTCGACGTTCTAGCTCTGTTGCACTTAGTTTTGGATGTTCTAATTTCACTACAACACTTTCTAAGTAACTTGCTGGATAGCTTCCTCCACCAACTTCTGCCTTATCTTCAGCTATTGTAATCTTGAAGTCTAAGTCACTAAGTCTTGTTTTTAGAACGTCTGCTTTACCAAATAAGCGTTCTTTTGATAATGAAATCATATGTAACGTTGGAATGTGTTCTAACGCTTCTTTTTCATCTAAATATAATTTTAAAGTAGCTTCTAATGCAGCTAGAGTCATCTTATCTACACGTAACGTACGAGTAAGCTGATTCTTTTTCATTTTTTCTATATATTCTTTTTTACCGACGATAATACCTGCTTGTGGCCCTCCTAGAAGTTTATCACCGCTGAAAGTTACTATATCAATACCACTATCAAGCACTTCTTTCACAGTTGGCTCGTATGGTAATCCATATTTAGAAAAGTCTACGAACTGACCGCTTCCTAAATCATTTATAGACACTAGTTCGTTCTCACGAGCAAGATATGATATCTCTTCATTAGATACTTCTTTAGTAAATCCTACAATCTTATAGTTACTAGTATGAACTTTTAATAACGCTCCTGTATTGTCATTAATCGCATTCTCATAGTCTTTTTAAGTGTGTTTTTATTGGTAGTCCCGACTTCAATAGGTGTTCCCCCGCTTAGTTTTATAATCTCAGGAACTCTAAACGCTCCACCGATTTCTACCAACTCTCCACGTGAAACGACTATTTCTTTATCTTTAACTAACGTATTTAATGTTAATAATACTGCCGCAGCGTTGTTGTTAACTATCAAGTACATCTTCTGCACCTGTTAATTTTTTTGATAATATCAATAAGGTGAACATAACGGCTACCACGCTTTTTATTATCAATATCAAATTCAAGATTAGAATAGTTAAAAGCTACACTTTCAATGTTCTCTTTAATCTTCTGACTTAATAAACTACGCCCCAAATTCGTATGTAATATTGTTCCAGTTGCATTAATAACTCGGCGTAAAGAATTTCTATCTTCTTTTTACTATTTGTGTAACTTCTACTACTATTTTTCTAAACTTGGAACTTCAAATAATTCTTCATCTAGTATTTCTTGTTTAATTCTATCAATATATTCTTTTTATCGCTGATTTCACCGCAACTTCTGCATATTCATTTATCAGTTCTTTTTACTTCATCTAATAATAAAAATCTTATTTATTGCGGAATTTGTGATAACAATTGTTTTGACATAATAATTCTCCTAAATTTCTTTTTGCTAATGTTTTTATAGCATTGATAGCATAGTCTACTTCTTCTTCTGTATTCATACTAGAAAAAGAAAATCTTACTATACCTTGTTGTTTCGTTCCCAGTACCTCATGCATCAGTAGGGGCACAATGTGCTCCAGGTCTAACTGCAATATCATATTCTTCAGCAAGAACATCTGCAACATCCGAAGCTGAAATACCTTTAAAAATTTAACGAAACTACAGCTGTACGTTCTTTTCGTAAAATCTCCATAAAACTCTAAACAGTCTAAATCTTTTAATTCATTATAAAAATTTATCTGCAAAAGTTCATTTGTTTTTATAAAGGTTTTCTATTCCCTGTCTATTTATATATTTTATTCCCTCATGTAATCCTAAGATTCCTGCAGTGTTTAGTGTCCCTGCTTCTAAGCGCAATGGATATTCTCCTGGATGTTTTTTTCATCGAAAGTTCTAACTCCACTTCCACCAACTTTAAATCTCTTGATTTCAGGTTCTTTAAGTCTTACACATAGTCCACCAATGCCTTGTGGTCCATATAAACTTTTGTGGTAAGTAAAACATAATACATCTATTCCCAATTCATCCATATTAATAGGTACTACCCCTGCTGTTTGTAGAAGCATCCACAACTGAAATAATATTGTGCTTTTTACAGATTGAAGCGACTTTCTCCAAGTCTACTATATTCCCTGTAACATTTGAACCATGAGTGATAGCGATCATTTTTCGTATTAGGTTTAATAGCTTTTTCTAAATCATCATAGTCGATTAAACCTGTTTTCCCAGCTCGAACAACCGTATAGTCACAACCAATTGTCTCATGAGCCAAATATACTGGTCTTAATACCCGAATTATGTTCCATAGAAGTCGTGATTACATGATCTTCTTTTTCTAATAATCCTAATATCGCTATATTTAGACTCTCTGTAGAATTACTCGTAAATACCACTCTGTCTTCATCTTTCATACCAAAAAATTTCGCAATATCGCTTCTTGCTTCAAACACTTCACGAAATGCATTATTCGCTTCATAATAACTACCTCTTGAAGCATTAGCGTATTTTGCTGATGATAACACTTCGTAAACTTTGTCAGCAACTTCTTTTGGTTTTTTTAGTGATGTTGCACCATAGTCAAAATAATAACTCATATCCCTTACCTTATCTAAGTCAATTTTGTATGATGACTTAGCTCCCTTCTTTATTTATTTTTTTCGCTAATACTCGATAATTTTTCTACGCGTCGAGTAATACCTAGTTTGTCTAAATACTCTAAAATAGCCATTGAATATTTTCTGCTAGAACCAGACATATCTCTAAATTCTGCTAATCCCATTTGTTCATTCGCACTAAAGTGGTCTTCTACTTTTTGAATAGCTTCTTTTAATACATTTGCATGTAATACTAAATCAGCATCTAATCTGACTATTGTATTGTCGATTAGAGATTCTAATATTTCAACTTTCGGTTTTTCTCCATTTGTTAAATCTTTAATAGTCGGTGGTGTGAATCCTCCTTCTAATAAAGGCCTTCTCTATTCTTTCTTTTTCAGCTAATTGTTTCTTATCGTAATTAGCTACGAAATCTTTTTCAGCTACTAAGTTACCTTCTAATCGAATTTCATTATTTGCTATAAATAAATCAAGCAACTCTAATGTTTCTTTTTGAGAAAGTTTAAACTTAGAAAGTACCTCAATTTTTAGGAATACCAACTTTCAATTTAAATCTGTTGTGATATTCTACTAATAATTTTTTTCAGTTTTTCTAATACTTCTTCATATTTTTTTCTTATGAATATAACCTAACTTAGTCTCATAAACTGTAACTGATTGTATTAGTTGAGCTAATGATTCCACTACCTCATTTTTCGGAAGTTGTAAATCTTTTTACGATACTATCCTTAGAAACTAAATAGTTATTGTGAGATAGTATATAATTAGCTATTAAATCTGTTGAATTCCCTTCAAGCTGCACTTTTAGTTTTTCAAGAATTTCTTCATTAAATCTTCTATGTTTATTAGGACTAGCATCCAAAATCACTCCTCCACCAATTGTAATCATCGGTGAATAAGTACGAATGATGAACTTGTCATAATTTTTAACCGCTATTTCATCTTCTAATCTAAGTTGTGCAAAACTACTCTCTCCAGCTTTTAATAAATCTGTTCCAAGTGGTACTACCCTTGCCATAACTTCTTCAGTACCTATATATACACGTACCCTATCCCATAGTTCAAGATTAGCTCTCTCATCATTGATTAATTTTATCTCACTATCTAGCATATAAGTATTTGTTAATGAATCTGCTGTTGCTAGAGTATCTCCACGTTTTACATCATCAAACTTTATATTCGCTAAGTTTATTGCTGTTCTTTGTCCCGCATAGGTGTATCTACATCTTTTTGCATGGACTTGAATATTTCTAACTTTTGTTTTTAATTCCTTTTTGGATAAATAACAAGTTCATCACCTACATTCACTACACCTTCCGTAAGAGTTCCTGTAACAACTGTTCCAAATCCTTTTTACCTGGAATGAACGGTCGATATTTAATCTAGCATTTTTCTCTACATTTTTTTAGCTTCAATATCTTCTGTTTTCTTATCAATTGTTTTCTAACAGATCGTCTAAACCTTTTTACTAATAGAATCTACTTCTATAATAGGTGAGTTCTCAAGAACTGTCCCAGCGATAAATTCTCGTATATCTTCTTTTTACAAGTTCACGATACTCTTCTTCAACTAAATCTATTTTTTTGTCATTACGATAATGTAGTTTTTCAATTCCTAGTAATGTTAATATATCAATATGTTCTTTTTGTCTGTGGCATTATACCTTCTCTTGAGTCAACTAGTAATAATACTAAGTTTATTCCGCTAACTCCAGCTAACATATTTTTTTAATAAATTTTTTTCATGCCCTGGAACATCAACTACACCACATCTTTTTCCACTTGGCAAGTCAAAATAAGCAAATCCAAGATTTATCGACATTCCTCTGTCTTTTTTCTTCTTGGGTAGTATCAGTTTCAATTCCACTTAGAGCTTTTTATCAAAGTTGTCTTCCCGTGATCTATATGCCCCGCAGTACCAATAATTACATTGTTGTTCATTCAATTCACCTTTACATATTATATTTAAGAATAGAGATTACGCGAGAGAATTTTTCTAAATAGATTTTCATCGTTCTCTATAATAACCTCTATTCAAAATTTTTATTTTTAATTTATAATCTTTTAATTCTGTTATAATTCTTTTTGATTCCAGCTTTTTCTAGAATAATACAAAACCACGATATTCGATTTTTCTCATCCTCTAACATTCTTACGACATTATCGAAATTGTCCCAAGCTGTTTTTAACATAAATCCACAACCAACTCCTATAGATGGATGTGTTGGAATAAGTGACGCTCCCATTTCTCTTTCTAGACAAATGTTATCCGCTTTTATTGAATCGTGTGTACTATTAAAAACTACTAATCCTTCTTCTACCATGTTTCCTCCTACGGTTGAATTACTTTATTAGCTTTTCTCATATCTTCAACAATAAAGTACATGTTTGTTGGATTTCCAACTGCTAAATCAATATTGTGGTAATCGATACATGCTCCACAGCAAACTATCTCTACTCCATTATTTTCTAGTGTTTTTAGCTCTTCTAGCACATGGCTTCGAGTTTTATCTACTAAAATCCCACCGTTATTGTAGAAAATAATTTTTTTAGGTAGCACCTCTTGCTCACCTAAGGCATAAAGATATGCTTTTTATTAATCTTTTCCCTAGTTCTTCGCTACCATGTCCCATTTGATCTTTGTTAATCACAACGATATAACTATCATCTTTAACAACTGGTAAAGCCTCTAATTGCAGGTCTTCTTCTCGTGTGATTTCTACTTTGAAGCCACCTTCAATATCAGAAACTTTAAACTCATAACTATTTTTATCAGCAAACTTTCTAAGACTTTCTACACTATCTTCAGTTTTCACTAATAGAGTTACTTTTGTATCTTCTTCTAATGCACGTGTTGCTTGAGTTACAGGAACTACACATTTATCGCATAATGTATCAACTACTACACCAACGCTTGCTTCTCCCTTAGAAATAGTAACGATATATTTATCTTTTGCTTCTTCTTTCACTGAGAAATTGAATCCTAATTGTGTAGCCATTTTTTCTAAGTTTTGAGTAGCTATAACATTGTCTACGATTGTTTCTACTACATCATTTTCTAGTAATAATTTTTTTGGTTTGAATAACTGGCATTGGGCAAGCTAACCCTTGTGCATCTAAAATTTCTTTTTTTCATACTTATATTCTCCTTTTATCTTTTTATTATTTAACAATAACTGCTTTTTCTTGTTTTTCTATAACTTTTCCTACTATAGCACTCTTAATTTCAAGGGTGTTTAGTGTTTCTAATAATTCGTACGCTTCACTTTCTGGTAAACTTATTAAAAGTCCTCCTGATGTTTGTGGATCATACATTATTTCTTCTAACGCAAAGTCTTTAATTTGGTATTCTACATTTGGTTCAACGAATGTTCTATTAAGTTGACCTCCTGCAGTAATTACAAACTCATTTGCACATTTATACGCTTCTTCGATATACGGAATATCTTTTGAAAATACTTCTGCTGAATGTTTACCATCCAACATTTCTACAAGATGTCCTAGAAAACCGAATCCTGTAATATCTGTACAACTATTAACATTAAAATCTTTCATCATTTGAGCTGAATATTTATTAAGTGTAGTCATTTGTTTAACACTTTGTGCAAATGCTTCTTCTGAGCACTCTTTTACCATATGCGCAGTATTAATAATACTCACTCCTAAAGGTTTTGTTACGATTAATAAGTCCCCTACTTTACAATTGTTATTTTGTAATATTTTATCAGGATGAACTATTCCTGTTACTGATAATCCGTATTTTGGTGTTGCATCATGAATAGAGTGTCCGCCGGCAAGAACTCCCCCTGCTTCGTGAACCTTTTCCGCTCCACCTTTTAATATTTGATGTAAAATTTCTAAGTCCATATTTTCAGGAAAAGCTACTATATTTAGCGCCGAAATAACTTCTCCTCCCATCGCATATACATCACTAAGTGCATTAGTCGCTGCTATTTGTCCATATAAATATGGGTCATTTATCATTGTTGTAAAGAAGTCTAATGTTTGAATAATCGCCTTATCTTCAGATATTTTATAAACTGCTGCATCATCTGAAGATTCATATCCAACTATTAAGTTTTTATCCTCTTTTTTTGGAAGGTCTTTTAGTATATCTGATAAGGCTCCCGGCCCTATTTTCGAGTTTCAACCTCCACACACTATCATGTTCATTTTCTTTTCTGACATATTTACCCCCTTGTACTATTACTTATCTATAATTATACTACTTCACAACATATTTTAAAAAGTATTATTTGTTTTTTAATATAAAATAGACAACTAACTTAGAATTAATTTCACCTTTTTAGTTGTCTATAATTAATATATTTTATTTTTGCAAAGCTTACATGTACATGATCAAAAATGATTAGTAGTTATTCCTCCACGATCTAGCATTAAATTCCATGTATTCGCTGAACCACAAATATTAAACTGTGGCATATAGAATCTTTGTTTCTAAATCACATAATATACACCTAATTCATTCATATTTTTTTAGTTAAATGTTACGGTAGTTCATCGTCTCGGTAATAGCCCTCCAAAATTCGGACAAATTTTTGGAGGGCTATCTGTATCTAAGATTAGTTTTTTTCATTTTTATTATCTTACTGGTTTTCCATTTAAATAAACTGTGTTAGAACCATCTAAATATTTACCTGGTGTTGGTGTCGTTCCATTGAAATGCCCATCGTAATTTTGGTGCTGTACTAAATATACTTGACCATTACTTATAGTTACTCCTACACCAGTTTCTGTTGCAGTTGCATTTAACAATGTATTTCTATGTCCATATGGATATGCTGGAACTACATTCCCGATTTCTTTAAATAATATATCGAATAGTCGTTGTGCGATTTGTTCAGATGTTCCATAATCACCAGATATGGCAACATTGGCTAGAATTTGCTTAGTGTATCCTGCTGCTTTAGCTGCATCTTTTTCATATTGAATAGTTCCATTTGGACCGTGGATATTACCATCTATAATGCTTGTTGAAACATCTTTACTTCTTTTTAGTGAAGAAACATTTAATGCTGCATTAGGTGTTAAGGCTGGTAAGCCATTAATTTGTCTTAATTTTACAACTTTATTTAAAAAGGCTTCTTTAATTTGGTCTTCTCTAGCTGTTGATACTTGTGCTTGAGTAGTTTGCTTAGGTGCTGCTACTTTTGTTTCTGTTGTTTTTTTGGTGCTTCAACTTGTTTTGGTGCACTTGTCATAACAGTTTTTTTGGAACACTTCTAAATCCTGAAGTGCCAGCTGTTACCGGAGTATTTAATAAGCCCGCTGGTTTTATCTGATGGTTGTACCCCTACTGGTGTATTAGGTTTTGCTGGTGTTGTAGTTTTCTCTACTGGTACTGCTGATTCCGTAGTTTTTGCTACAGGTGCTGCTGGTTCCGTAGTTTTCTCTACTGGTGCTGTTAGTTCTGTAGTTTTTTTGCTACAGGTGCTGTTGGTTCTGTAGTTTTTTTGCTACAGGTGCTGCTGGAGTTGGAACTGGTTTTTTTAGTTGTTTTTTTGTTGAGCTTTTAACTTCATCTGTTGCTACTTCATAACGAACCGCAATCTTAAATGTATGACCACCTACTTCATTTACTGTAGTAAATGACTCTGCCTTAACAGTTGCTGTATGAGGCAATTTTCTAGTAGGAACTTGTGCATTTAGATCTAATTCTACTACAACCTCTTCACCTGCTTTAATAATATCTCTTTTAATTAAAAATTCAGCTTTACTTTCAGTTGTGATACGCGCTACAACATTAGCAACCTCTTTATCTGCTACTAATTTAGCATAAAAGTGTCCATCTTTTTCAAAGACATTTGCCTTTACATTAGCTACATTAACATCTACCGCAGCTGGTTTAACATCAACTGCCTTAGTAGGAACTGCTGTTATTCCTGAAAATAATACTAATCCTGCCAATACTTTACTAGTTAATCTTAATCTCTGCTTCTTCATCTTATTTTTTTCTCCTCATTATTATTGTTAATTTAATAATCACTTCCTCTTTATTATAATTCATTTTTCTAGCACATAATCAATAAAAATTTCGATTTTTGTAATACAAAAATACATTTTGTAATAATTTAGAAATATTTAAAATGCTTTTTATTTTATTTTCATTAATTACATAAGAATTCTAGTTATAAATTATAATTTTTATTAATAGTATTAAAATACTAGTTTATTAGTATTTTAATACTAAAAATCTATTTTTAAAGTTAAAACTAAATTTAAAGTATATTTAAAGTATAAGTTTTTATAATATGATACATAACTAGTAAATAGTTATAAACTTCATAAACTTTCCTTTTTCTATAAGAGACCGAGACAAATGTGCTCGGTTTTTTTGTTAAATAAAGAACGATAGCTAACTATTCGTTGGCTACCGTTTTTTTATTTATTATATTATATACGTCATAAAGATTTTTTTAATATGTACCCTTTTTTCTTCTTCCGTACTGAACTATAACTAAATATATTTTCTTTTAATTCGTGTACAGCACAAAAAAACAACCGCTATAAATATTGTTATATCAACATTTACAGCGATTTTTTTATTATTTCTAAGTGATAAACTCGGGGTTTTTAACATAAATGAAGTAAGAGATCAAAGATTTTAAAATATTATCATCATTATTATATTTTTTTATAAATCTAATAATTAATTTACTTACTAATAAATATATTAAATATAGTTTTTAACTTTTTGAACATATTATTCCCAAGTAATTTTTGTGGTGTTTTTTTGATGGAAAGCCTAATTGAATTAAAAATATCTTTTAACATTTATAACAACTAAAAACGCAGTTAAATTAGGATTCTCCATTCAAATTGTATTTATATTTTTATTCGTAATCTATCACACCTAAGGCAATCTTAGCATAACGTGACATTTTATCTTTTTGTCCACGCTGGTTCCCATACTATGTTAACATCAACTTTTTCTATTTCGTCAACACCTAGCATAGCTGTCTCCACTTGCTCTATGATAATCGGTGCTAATGGACACCCCATAGATGTTAATGTCATATCAACGATAGCGTGTTTATTATCATCACTCATCTTAACATCGTATACTAACCCTAAGTTCATAATATCTATACCCAACTCTGGATCTATTACATTTTCTAATGCTTCTATTACTCTATCTTTTAATGTTTCCATTTTTCTCACCTCTTTATTTTTGACCTTTCAATACTAATGAAATTTATTTATTAGGATTTTCTATAATCACTGCTCCATGCTCTGTTCCTTTAATGCATAGCTTGCACATATTTAAAAATAATCCATGTTCTACCACTCCAACTATGCTTTCAAGTTTTTCTTTTACAGATTGAATATCAAATCCATACCCTAAATGTAAATCTACAATAAAATTATTATTATCTGTTATTAGAGTATTCCCATCTTTTAGTCTTAATACTGGATTTAAGCCCGCTTCTTCCATTTTTCTAATCGTATGACTATAACCAAATGGCAATATTTCTACTGGTAGATTGAAGTTTCCAAGTTTTTCTACATCTTTACTTTCATCGTAGATCCATATTACTTCACGTGCAATATCAGCAACGATCTTTTCTCTAAATAATGCTGCACCGCCGCCTTTTATCGCATTAAAGTTCTTATCGATTTCATCTACACCATCAACAGCAAGATCAATATGATCGATTTCTTCTAGTTCTTTGATTGTAAGACCAAGGCTTTGTGCTAATTCAACCGTTTGAATCGATGTTGACACCATTTCAACATTTAATCCTTCTTTTACTCTATCAGCTAGTGCGTGAACAAAATAGAATACCGTTGAACCTGTTCCTAAGCCAACTATCATACCATCTTTTACATATTCTACAGCTTTTTTACCAACAACTTCTTTAAGATTCATTTCAGTTCCCCTCTTTATGTATATGTTACTTTTTATTTTATTTGTATTCCACTAATAGATATTTTTTCTTACCGCGTCTAAGTACTGTAAAACCATCTTCTAATCTATCTTTAGCATCTACAACATACTCTAGATCTGTAACTTTATCTCCATTAACATAAACAGCCCCATTATTTACATCTTCACGAGCTTGACGTTTTGATTGAACCAGATTACTTTCAACTAGGAAATCTACAATATTGTATTCTTTTTTTCTCTAATTCTGATTTTGGCATTCCTTTAACAGCTGCTTTTAATTCGTCGTGAGTTAGCTCTTTAATATTTCCTGAGAATAATGCTTTTGTAATGTTTAATGCACTTTCTAACGCTTTTTCACCGTGAACAATTTTCACCATTTCTTCAGCTAATGCTTTTTGAGCAAGACGTAAGTGTGGATCTTTTTCTGAACTTTCTCTCAATGCTTCAATCTGGTCTTTTTCTAAGAATGTGAATTTTTTAAGAGCCGGTACTACTTCTGTATCCGCAGTATTGAACCAAAATTGATAGAACTCATAAGGTGTCGTTTGTTCTGAATCTAACCACACTGCTCCACCTGTTGATTTTCCAAATTTAGTTCCATCAGATTTTAACATTAATGGAATAGTGAATCCGTACGCCTCTACATCACCACGAAGTTTTCTCATGATTTCTAATCCAGTAGTAATGTTACCCCATTGATCTGAACCACCAATTTGCAACTTAACATTGTGATGCTCGTTTAAGTGTGCATAATCAATACCTTGTAAAATTGTATAACTGAATTCTGTAAAAGATAATCCATTATCTAATCGACTTGAAATAGAATCCTTCGCTAGTAGGTAATTAATATTTACTAATTTTCCGTAATCACGTAAAAATTCAATCATAGATATTTTTCCTAACCAGTCACGGTTATTTACGAATTCAATATTATCATCTCCACGGAAAATATTACGAAGTTGTGCTTCTAAACGGCGAGCATTATCTTCAATTACTTCCAAACTTTGTAATTGACGCTCTTCACTACGCCCTGATGGATCTCCTATAATACCAGTTCCTCCACCTACTAGAATGACAGGCTTGTGCCCATGTTGTTGGAATCTTTTTAATGTTAAAAATGGCAGTAAATGCCCGATGTGTAATGAGTTCCCTGTTGGGTCTGTACCACAGTAAATCGATACACTTTCTTTTTCTAATAATTCTTTTTATTCCTTCTTCATCTGTTTGTTGATAAACTAAATCTCTATATTTTAAATCTTCTAATAATTTACTCATTAAAAATACCTCCATCTCAATTTTAATACACTTATAACAATTATATCACATTTTTTATTTTTGTTTTTATATTTTTCTTATATTTAAAGATAAAAATGAGCGACACTAAAAACCAGATCTTTATAGAATCATGTTTTTAACATCGCTCATTAAACTTCATAAAAAAATATTAAAAAGATTTTTTTAGAACATATTCAGCCTCTACTAAATTTCTGATACAACATATTAGCTACAATTTTTCTACAGTGTGTGTTAATCTTTTCATTATTTTTTTATTGTGTTGCTTTGTTTTTTTAGTATTAGCTTTTAGGAAATTATAATATTCTTCGCTTGCTACAATATTATCTTTGTTTTTTTGGATCTAATCTCCATTTTTCATATTCTTCTTTAGAAACAGGATAATCTAATGGGTTGAACCAGCTAGTAAGGTGTAACATAGCTACTGTAGGTTTATATTTTGAACCTAGATAATCTTTTAATCCTTGTCTATAGCTGAATGCAAAAATTGGATGAGGAACATCATTTAAAATTAATGCTCTGTGTCCAGGACTAGCCATCCAACCTCCAAATATCTCTTTAATAACTACATCCGGTGTAGTTAGTAAGTCTAAATCACCCCAATTCCCTTGTCCTGCGTTTTCACCCGCCATATTATATCGGTGATTATCATCACTAGAACCTGTTAAATCAATTCCTTTATCAGAATATACAGTATACCAGCTACGACCATCAGGGCGTTTATGTTTACCTTCTTTTTTACCTAAATAACGAAGGCTACCATAATCTGCCATTTCTTTCGCTCTTTCATTTACCATATCTTGAACAAATTTATCGATTTGAACATTATTAAATACGTTATCAAACGCACTTACAGCAGGAACAAGACCAGCTTTTACCCTTTCAACATTAGCTAAATCAATAAATTTTTATTAATTTCTAGTTGGTTTTTCAACGCATAGTCATTGATCATTTTTTTGTAAACCTGCAGGATTATTTACTTTTATTGAAGTATTGACCTAAATTTAACTTATTGAATAATTTATAATTTTCAGGGTCTTTTTAATTTTTTTCTACTACAGATGTAACATCGACATTACCATTTGCTGTGCCAAAAAGTTTAGTTAATGCATCAGTTTGTTCTGAAGTTACAAACCAATTATTTTTCAGTGTCTAACACAAAGTAAGTATCAGTTGTTGCTTGAGGAACTTTTTGTACCAATTTCAACAACTTCGTTCACAGCTTCAATTCGATCGATATTTTGTTCAGTACCTTGTTTCACAAGTTTATTACCTTCATAAATATCATCTCTTACTACTTTGTAAGAACCATTTTCCCCTGCTGTTAATACATTTCTTGCACCTTGAGCAAGTCGATTGTTATATCTAGTTTCAGTTTTTAAATTTAATTGTTTCTGTGCGGACGTTGACACGTTTTTGTTGTTTGTTGTACTTTTGTACCAATTTCAACAACTTCATTTACAGCTTCGACACGATCAACGATTTGCTCAACACCTTGTTTAACAAAGCTTATTACCTTCATAAATATCATCTCTTACTACTTTGTAAGAACCATTTTCCCCTGCTGTTAGTACATTTCTTATACCTTGAGCAAGTCGATTATTATATCTAGTTTCAGTTTTAAATTTAATTGTTTCTGTGCGGACGTTGACACGTTTTTGTGTTTTTGTTATCTTTCTTAGCGATAGCATATTTCCCATTCACAAAGTAATGAGTTCCAGCATTATCTTTTCCATATCCTGTAAATTTCTTACCATTTTGGAAAAAGAACCAATCTGTTCCGTCATCATACCACCAGTTTGCTACTTTCCCGTTTACGTAATATACTCCATTCTGCATATCCTGTTGTTGGGACTTTTTATCTTCTGCATATTTCCCATTCACAAAAGTAATGTGTTCCGGCATTATCTTTTTCCATATCCTGTAAATTTCTTACCATTTTGGAAAAAGAACCAATCCGTTCCGTCATCATACCACCAGTTTGCTACTTTTCCCATTTACAAAGTAACGGATTCCGGCATTGTCTTTTCCATATCCTGTAAATTTCTTACCATTTTGGAAAAAGAACCAATCTGTTCCGTCATCATACCACCAGTTTGCTACTTTCCCATTTACGTAATATACTCCATTCGTATATCCTGTTGTTGGGACTTTTTATCTTCTGCATATTTTCCCATTCACAAAGTAATGTGTTCCGGCATTATCTTTTCCATATCCTGTAAATTTCTTACCATTTTTGGAAAAAGAACCAATCCGTTCCGTCATCATACCACCAGTTTGCTACTTTCCCATTTACAAAGTAACGGATTCCGGCATTGTCTTTTCCATATCCTGTAAATTTCTTACCATTTTTGGAAAAAGAACCAATCTGTTCCGTCATCATACCACCAGTTTGCTACTTTTCCCATTTACGTAATATACTCCATTCGCATATCCTGTTGTTGGGACTTTTTATCTTCTGCATATTTCCCATTCGTAAAGTAATGTGTTCCGGCATTATCTTTTCCATATCCTGTAAATTTCTTACCATTTTGGAAAAAGAACCAATCCATTCCATCATCATACCACCAGTTTGCTAGTTTGTTATTGTGATAAAAGGTTTCTCCTTTGTATTCGGCATGCACCTCGTTACTAGCAACAGAATTTACTGAGATTGGTGTAGCTAATACTGCTAATAAACTTAATCCTAACTTAACTTTGATTTTTTTCTCAAAGAAAATCTTTTGCTTTTCCATAAATATATTTTCTCCTATAAGATTTTTAGTTATAAATTTTTAAAATTTATGTTAGTTTAATCGCTTCTTTTGACCATTTTATCATCAACATTATTCACATGAAAAATAAAAGGTACTATTTAAGAAAAATATTTAAGAGATAGATTGTTTAGAGTTATATTAAAAAGTAGACACAAAAATAATAAGACGTCATATAAATTCAGATTATTACAATGAAGCCGGACTGAAACATTTATCTAAAGAAAGAAAAGAAAACAGTAGAACATAGATTCGCAGATTCAAAACAAAAATCATGGATATAGATATACACAATATAGAGGCAAAGCCAAAGTACAGGCATACGCTTGATTGTTTTGTTGCGTTTAAGATATGAAAAATAATAACACTTAGAGATGTGTAAACCGCCCTTAATACTACTGATGCTTGCCCATATGGTTTGTTTTTGAAAAACGCACTATATTTTTAAATTTATTTCAAAGAAATATACTAGATGGATATAGTATCATTTAGTTTTTCCTTTAAAATTATGATATAATATAGGTAATAGTATGCAATCTAAGGAGATTACAATGAAAAATTAAGAAGATACTAACTTCTATGACGCAAGCCGTACTTCTTTCAATTGGATTACTTATTAGTCTAAGTGCGGGGCTTGCTATCGGTTATTTGGGTGGATTGGTAAAAGATCAACCTGTCTTAACTCAAAAAGAAATGAAAGAACAAATAAATAATATTAGTAAAAAAATAGTGAAGTTTACTTCGGGAGTGGTGAAAAATTAGGTACTATTAATTCAGAATTAATAAGAAAAACTGTTACTTACGAAAGAATTAGGGAGAGAATGTTAAAAATGCTATAATAGCAAGTGAAGATTCAAACTTTTACTCAAATAATGGAATTGATATTTTTGCTGTTATTCGTGCAACTGCCAGTGAAGTAACTGGAGCAAAAACAACAGGTGGGAGTACAATTACTCAACAATTGGTAAAAAATCAACTGCTAGATAACTCTCGCTCATATGAAAGAAAAGCAAAAGAAATATTATTAGCCCTTCGAGTTGATAGTCACTTTTCAAAAAATGAAATTCTTGAAAATTATCTAAATGTTGCTCCTTTCGGTAAAAATAGTCTAGGACAAAATATTAGTGGTATTGAAACTGCAGCGCAAGGTGTTTTCGGCGTCCATTCAAAAGATTTAAACATCGCACAAGCTGCGTATCTTATAGGGTTCGTTCAATCTCCGTATAAATATACACCGTTTGATGCAACAGGAAAAATTCGCCCAGATGAAGAACTTCAAGCGGGATTTGATAGACAGAACTATGTATTGGAACGTATGCTTTCTAATAACTTTATTACAAAAGAAGAAATGGAAGCTGCTAAGAATTTTAATATTAAAGGTGCTTTCACTAAGCAAAAAAATATTCTGAGTATACAGACTATCCTTATATTCGTGATGAAGTTACTAATTCTGTCTCAGAAATTCTTGCTGAACAAACAGCAGCAAAAAATCATAAAGAAAACGAGTTTGAAAACAATAAAGAATATCGTAACGATTTGATAGAAAAAAGTAGAATAAAATTTATCACTGGTGGATATAAAGTAAAAACTACACTTGATAAAAAAACTTTATGACACTCTACAAGAAACAAAAAAACAATTTGCTTCTTATCCTACTTATTCTTATGGTGGAGTTGTCTATCCTTTAGACATAGGGAGTTTCTGTTATTGAAAATAATAGCGGGAAAGTTTTAGCTTTTATCGGTGGGATGAATTATAATAAACAACAGCTTAACCATGCGACAAGAACTAGACGCTCACCGGGTTCTACTATTAAACCATTATTAGTATACAGTACTGCAATAGATAAAGGTTATATTACTCCCTAATTCTACACTATTAGATAAAAAGGTTTTAATTATTATGGTTGGAGTCCTGAAAACTATGATATGTCTCAACACGGATACTTACCTGCAAGACAGGCTCTTGCTGGCTCTCTTAACTTAGCAACTGTAAGATTATACTCTTCATTTTATAAAGAAGATCCTGTTACTAATTATCTTGAAAAATGGATATTACTGGGTCTTACAGATGGAGATAAAAACAAATTTAGCAACTGCAATTGGGGGCATGACATACGGACTTTCAGTTACAGAAAACACTAGTGCTTTTTTCTACGTTTGCCAACAAAGGTGAACACAAAAAGCATATATCATAGAAGAAATTCGTAACGATGATGACGAGCTTGTTTTATAAAGCTGATTTTACTCCAGTAAAAAAATCTATGAAGAATCTACAAGCTATCTTATTGTTGATATGCTTGGTGATGTAATTAATAAAAGTTACGGAACATCTCATGATATGCCTAGCAAACTAAAATTCAGCACTAAAAATCTATTTGTTAAAACAGGGACATCTGAATACTATAAAGATCTATGGGTTGTTGGTGGTTCTACTAAGATAACTGTTGGACTTTTGGAATGGGTATGACAACCCTGCTAAAGTACCAAGTTATGATTATGCTCAAAGAAGTTGGGTAGCGATTATGAATGCTATTTATTCATTAGATACGAATATTATTTCTCCTGATACAGCCTTTAGTCGACCTAACTCAGTTGTTGATTCTAGCATTAATCCTTATAATAATGCTAAAGGAGGAGCAAAAGATCTTATCCCTAGTGGATTTAAGGAATTATCTAAAAGAAAAACTTTTAGCTAAACTAGGTTATAATATAGATAAGAGCCTTTCATTCGGGGATCCAGCAAAAGTAGTGGTTAAGAAAAAGACGATAAGGGAAAAGAAGAGAAAAAGAAACGAATAATAGTTCAACTACAGTTACTCCTACTTCCCCTCCTCCTATATTAAAAACCAGTTACTCCTGGTGAAAATTCAGATTAAATTAAAAAAGGGTACATTGTAAAGTTAAAATGCGGGGAGTGTGAATAAAACTCTGTAAATTCTTTATGTTAACAAAAAAATTTACTAGTTTATAATATTTAATTTTTTATAGATTTAATTACTTTTTAAGTGGCTTTTTATTCTCTAGAGTCTATTTTTAGATTTTTTAAGGCTTACTTGCCAAGAATTTTTAAAAAGGCAAAGCCTTTGTCCTTGACAAGTAAAGACGTAAAAATCTAGACTCGTTAAGAGAATTAAAGCTACTATTTTATTTATAGAGCCTGTAAAAAAGATTATTGACTAACTTTTTAGCCAACAATCTTTTTCTATATTATTATCTTCTAGATAAAGATTCTCTATATTTCAGAGGTGTCATTTTCACTAGAGTTTTTAAATATTCTAATGAAATAACTTGTATCGAAATATCCAATATAATCTGCTACTTCTGAAATTGAAAAATCAGTGTTTGCAAGTAAGTAACAAGCATTAGAGATACGTTTATCATGAATATAATCTACAATACTGATCCCCATATCTTTATTGAAGATTGAAGATAAATAACTCTTATTCACACCAAGATAATCACTTACATTATCTAAGCTGATTTTTCTCTGAAATTCTATCATTAATATAAGCTATACAATTACGAACTACCGCTTGTTTATCTTTATATTTATTTCTATCTACAAGCAAGCAATAGCTTCTAATAACATCTTCTGATAAGTCATAGTTATCTAGTTTATTTTTAATTTTAACCCATAATTCTTCAATTCCTAAGTAATCATCATTATGTTGTTCTAAAGCATAACGTAACAAATCATTCATATTATAAGAACGTCTGCGACGTACATTTTACACCTTGTTCTACATGATTTTCCTCTACTCCGTGATTTCTCTTACGAAGATCGAAAAGCATATTAACACGAGAAATATTCCCATCTACTACAGCCTCTAATATTTCACGTTTAAATTTAACTTCACTTTCTAAAAATACCGTTTAAATATGAATTCTTTCTTGAAGACGCTCTTCGTACATTTTTAACACTTGAATCTTCTACTAAAAACAATCGCATCTAAGAAATCTACATTTTCATCTTCAACTAATAATTCTATTAAATAATTAAATTTCTTTCTTGGTGTAATTGGTAATGAAAAATACACATCACAAATTAATTCGCTAATACTAGCTCCATACTTAATTAAAGACTCTTGGAATAATTTTGTCGGTATTAAATACTCTAAAAACGGATAATTAAATAGAATTCTTCATCATTTTCACTCCCGGAATAAATAAACATGAAATCCCTAGTCCACTTTGACATTTTACTAATTTACCAGCAACTAATCCTTCTTTAATCTTAGGAAGATTTCTCTTAACAAATCTACTAAAAATACTACTTAATTGCTCTTCTCCCAAATCAAATCGTATTTCTTCGGCTGAATATTTAAAAGTTAACACATCTCCATTTAAATCTAAAAATATCCTTAATTCGCTCAATTTTTGAATGAACTTCTCATTTTACCTACCTCCCTAACAACTTTTAATTTTAATCTATTGTAATATCACGTCTTGCATTCACAATGTAAGAAATTGTAAAGAAAACAAAAACTATATGCTACTAACATGATAATTAATGTATTTGCATTATCAAACTTAAATATTTCTTTTACAGCATGACGCCCTGCTTCATTTTGGTAATAATCACTAAATAAAGGTACATCAAACATATGATATTTCGCCCAAGAATATTTTTGAAACTGCATAAACTGTATAAACTTTGTATTAAACTAGTTCCTAAAAGTGATAACATCACTAGTACTAATGATAAGATTTGCGTTTTTAAATACAACACAAACTAATACCACCATAGCAACGAAGAAGATAAACACCGCTAAGTCTGCTAAATTCATAATGATTAGTTGTTTAGCAACTGTTCTACCAAAATACCCTTCTTCTATAGTATCATTCAAGTGGTTTAAACCTACTTTTCTATCGAAAAACACATAGTATTTTTGTTAAAAAGTCAAATACTGTTCCTACTACTAAGAAAATAATGTAGTTTATGAATGCTAAAACTATTTTTTAGCAGTAAGTATTGCAGAACGTGATTTTGGTTTTGTGTATAAGAATTTAATAGTTCCCTTTTGAATACTCTTGAGATGAGATTATTAGCTAGCATAATCAGTGAGAATACCAAAGCAAGTGCAGCTGAAACTACTGTTATTCCACTTAATATTTTCACCGCATCAATACCATCTTCAAATTGTCTTTTCGTAAAGTAACTATTTAACAAAAATAATTCCAAAATGACATCAAGAAATATAACCATGTTGTTTTCTTTTTATAATCTTTTATGAACTCATTTATTAGTAATTTTCATTATTTTTCTCCTCCTGTAATTTGTAGGAATCGATCCTCTAATGATGCACGTAATTCACGAACTGTGTCTAATTCAACATTATTATTTACTAAATACGAGATAATTCTCGCTTTTTCTTCACGTTCAAGATTTTTTTAAATACAAATCCTTCTTTTCGTTAACTCATATTTAATTCCTAATTCTCTTACTAACATTTCAGATTTCTCAACATCATGAGTCGCTATTAATGTTTTTAACAACCTCTTCTGAAATCAAAGTGTTCTAATTTGTCATCAGCAATAATTCTACCCTTTTCAATCACGATAACTCTATCACATAATTTTTCAATCTCGTCTAATAGATGAGATGAAATCAAGATAGACACTCCTGTTGCTGCGATTTCTTTAAGTTTATTTCTAAAATCCTGAACTCCTTGAGGATCTAATCCATTTACAGGCTCATCAAGAATTAAAATTTTAGGATCATTAAGTAACGCCTGTGCTAATCCTAAACGTTGACGCATACCTAGTGAATAAGTTTTAACTTTCTTCTTAATTACTTTACTAAGCCCAACAAATTCGACTAATTCTTTCATACGAGCTCTTGTAACTTTTTACCACACACACGAGAAATTTTGCTTCAAGTTAGACCATCCTGACATATAGTTATAAAACTCAGGCGTCTCTATCATTGATCCAACCTCTGTTAGCATAGCATTTTTCCCTAAACCTAAAGGCTTTTCAAAACAATAAACATCCCCTTTTGATATTTTTGTTAATCCGACCATCATTCTCATTATTGTAGTTTTACCACTTCCATTTGGTCCAAGCAATCCAATAATTTCACCCTCATGCATATCAAAAGTGATATCCTCAACTATTGTTTTTAGTCCAATACGCTTCTTAAGACCTAGCACCTCTAATACAACTGATTTTTCTTGTGCCTTTTCTTCTTTTTCACTTCTTCAGGCATATTCTCTTTTTCAATAACCTGAATTAATTCATTTCTATCTAGTACAACTGTCTCTGCATATTCGTCAGCAGCTTCTTCAGTAACTACCGGCATAACTACTGTTTGTGCATTACTTTCTTGTTCGCTATATGATTTTTCGTGTGTAAGTAGAAGAATTTTTCTATATCAACTTGCTTTCTTATTTTTTTCTAACAAGCTAGCATAGTCTTCTGATGTTTTTCTATTATTTAGCAATTCATCACTACTTAACATATCTTTATTTTTCTGAATTTGTCATTATTTGTAGAAGATTCCTTTCTTATAAATTTTCTTTTATATTATATCATATTTATACTATTATTTCCATTAAATAATTAATAATTATTTTTATTTTACTACTTTTTAACTTTTTAAATAACTCAAATCATAATTTAAGATTTTTATTTATATATATCTTATTTGTTTACGAAAATTTAAAAACCCTTTTATAACAACAATTATTTTCTGCACATTAATTTATATTTTCTTAAAATTTTTGATTATACTTTCACATATATTATTATAAAAATTCTAAAAATAGGTACATAATATAATTGAACAATGCATAAATTCATCTATAGCAAAAACCATATTTGTTTTTATATTAACTTTTCTCATAATTATAACTTGAATTTTTTTATTACAGATATAATGTACTATTTACATAAACTTGTTTTGCGATTTATTTCTCTCACTATTCCCGAACATTAAAAATAAATATATAAATTACAAATCTATGATATAATACATTTGAGGTGAAATTTATGAAAAAGAACTTAGAAAAAAATTTATTCTCAAAAGAAATATGTTGACAGAAAAATATAGAGATTTCGCCAGCAAAAAGATATTAGAAACACTAGAAAAACACGAAGCTTTCTTACAAGCGGAAAAAAATATTTATTTTTGTTGGATTCGGCACAGAAATTCAAACAGAAATTCTCATAAAAATGGATAAATAAAAAGAAAGTGTTTGTTCCAAAAATCGAGAACAATACAATGTATTTAATACAACTTACATCTTGGAATGACTTAGAAGGTGGGCATTTTTGGTATATTAGAACCGAAACACTCTAACTATTACACCGGTAAAATCGACTTAGTCATCACTCCTTCTATAGTTTTTCGATAGAAATGGTTATCGTCTTGGTTATGGAAAAGGATATTATGATAAATATTTTTTTCTTTAAACAATTATGACATTAGCATTGGATTATCATACGATAAACTTCTTCAGGGAGACTGTTCCAATCGACAATCATGATAAGGCTGTAGATATAATAATAACCGAGGAGAAAACAATAACAATTAATGAAAAATATAATAGTAACAACAAGCGTAAAGACAACTAAAGAACTCGACTCAACCGCAAAACTACTAGCAGACAACTTAGCACTTCAATATATTCCTAGAAACAAAAAACTATTAAGCAACTTCTATCGATAGCCACAGGTACTTTTGTTGTCTATAAAAATAAATTGAGTTATTACGAAAATAACTCCGAACTTTTCTTCCACTTAGACACCACTGCTTTTAAAAATAAAAATTCAGACAACGAGCCTCTACTAGAGATAATCAACGATGAAAAACAAGACATTCTTGACTGTACAATGGGACTCGCTGGAGATAGCATATTACTAAGTTATTATGAACATAACGTCACAGCAATAGAAAAAACAACATTATATTCTTAATCACAAATACAGGACTAAAAAGAATACACCTCTCAAAACGAAAAATCAACGACGCTATGAGAAAAAAATTACAACTTACAACTGTGATTGCCTAGATTTTTTAAAAAAATAGTTCAGAAAATTCTTATGATATAATCTATGTAGACCCTATGTTTTTCTCATAACATTACTGAATCCAACAACCTAGCAGGTATAACCACTCTAGCGGGAGCCAACTTTTCCCATTCGATGAGTTCATAAATGAAGCTCATCGTGTAGGAAGATCATTATAAAAGCTCATTTCAAAGATGACATATTTGAGAAATATAATTTTACAAGAATAGTAAGAAAAATACAAAATTTCATTATGGATTTATAAATATAACAGAAAAAAACCAAAAACTAAGCATTAAAGCCTAATTTTTGGTTTTTCATTCTTCATTCTTTTACCGCTAAATATCCATCATACCCTGTTATCTCTTTAAATTCACGATATAACGAATTTTTCTTCTGATTTAGCTCGAACTACATTTTTTTAAACTCTTTATAAGTTGATTTAAATTGCGTTAGCTCGACTCCTGATAAGTAACATTCCTCTATTAAATCTAAAAAAATCTAATAATTATAGTTATTTCTTCAGTATTATATAAAAGTATAATCTATAGGGTAATTAAATTCCATACATATTACCCTACTCAAAAGTATATCCAATACCACGAACAGTTCTTAAATTCTTATCGTAACCAATTTTTTTCGTAGTTCTTTTTCTAAGACCTGAAATATACACCTCAATCGCATTAATAGTTGTTTTCAGAATCAACGCCCCATACACGATCAAATATCTCTTCTTTTTCTAACACAATATTATTATTGATTACAAAGAACGATAATAGTTCAAGATATTTTCCTTTAATAGTTTCTAATGTTCCATTATTAGAAATAACTAATTCATTTTTAAGATCTCAATACTAAATCTTTATATGTAATTTCATTTTTCACCTTTTAAATTACTCTCACGTTGAAGTAAATTAGACATAGTTGTCAGTAAAAGAGAAGCATCCGCTACACGTGGTAGATATTCTGTTACTCTATGTTTCATAACTCTAGCCTTTTCTTCAGTTGACTCAGCTATAGTTATTACAATTACTGGTGTTTTTTATATTCTTTTTCTTCTCGTATATAATCTAATAAAATCGATTCCGCCTATCTCGGTAAAATACTATCAGCTATTACAAAATCATATACATTTTTCATCAACAAGTCTTTGTCCATCTAATCCATTATAACAAACATCAGCATCAAATTTCCCTGCTATTGCTGCTTTTAACGATGCAGCTAACAATTTGTCATCTTCTACAATAAGCGCTTTAAGCATTAATAACTCCTCCTTATGTTTTTCAATTTTATTTATCTAGGTAATTATTTTTATAACTTTTCTAAAAATACAACTAAAAAACTAAAATTTTTTAGATTTTTGATTAATACATAATATAGGATGCAAGAAAGCAATATTCCAAAAAGCTCCACTTCCATCTATCAAAAACATCAATAATATTTCCATCTCTACCATCTACAAATGTTTGATGAAATTCATCACTAACAGCATACAAAATAGAAAAATTAAACTTACAAGTACTGTTCTCTTAAAATTTTTTTACATTTATTGTTTTTTTCAAAAAGTAAGTTTGAAAAATAAGCAAACGAAAAATCCTAAAGTCAAATATTCACTAAAATGCCCTAATTTTTCTTATAACTAAATTGCTTGAAATCTGAGATGATTCCGAACCTACCTGGCTAGAAAAATAAAAAAATATGGCAATGCATACCAAAAATTAACATTAGTAATGAAAAGTATTTTTTTCATATAAAAATTTAATAAAATTTTCCCCCTTAGTATTTAATTTTTATATTTTTTTCCTACTTTCTATCATACCACATTATTTAAATAATTGGTAACATTTGTAAAGTAAAATAATCAAAAATGCATTTTTAATTTATACTAACCATCCAAAAAAACACAATATTTTCAAAAATTACAGATATAGTGACATTTATCTTCATTTATTATAAATAAAAATTTAATTTCATATAGTGCAGGAAATTTATTTTTTTATATAATTCATCTATCCTTTACTTTTTTTACTATATATAAAATAAGAAACAATCCGATTAGTTATAAACTCTCATACTTGAATTTAATCGAATTGTTTCCTTATGATTAGTTATATAATACTGACCTAAAAGTTTTTAAATTTTTAAAAATTTATATAAAAACTCATAGATGTAGTAATTTATTGATATCTAAATTAACTTTATAAAAGTTTTTTTAGACATCTAATAAGTTTTTTGGAGGGACTCGATAAAATCGTTTTTTTCTGAAATTATAATTTTTGAGTCACTCCCTCATATAACAAACTATCTTAATTTTTCTTTTTCTAAGTAGATAAAGAGCAAGTAATACCGTACTTCCTAAGAAGACTGATGTATCAGACTTCCCTTCACCTGTTTTGGCTAACATTCCTTTACGAGCATCCACTTTAACACTGTCTATAGTAGGTACTAATTGTTCAGGAGTTCTCGTTGGAACTTGAGGTTTGTCACCTTTTGGTTCTTGCGGTTTGTCTTCTCGCGATATTACCGGTTTATCATCTCTCGGTTCTTGCGGTTTACCTTCACGTGGTTGTTCTGGTTTGTCGCCTTTTGGTTCTTGTGGTTTGTCTTCTCGCGATATTACCGGTTTATCATCTCTTGGTTCTTGCGGTTTACCTTCACGTGGTTGTTCTGGTTTGTCGCCTTTTGGTTCTTGTGGTTTGTCTTCACGTGGTGTCACTGGTTTGTCGCCACACCCACAGTTGCCATCTTTTCCATCGCGTCCGTCTTTTCCATCACGACCATCACGGCCATCTTTTCCATTCTTCACTACGAATTCTTGTTTTGTTCCATCTGGATTTGTAATGATAATAGTACGACTTCCATCTGTATTTTCTTTTATTTCAATTGTTAGAGATTTACCATCTTTTCCATTTTTCACAACTATTTCTCGTTTTGAGCCGTCTGGATTTATAATAGTGATTGTGTATGTTCCACCTTGATTTTCTTTTGTTTCGATTACAGCTGATTTACCATCAATACCATCACGGCCGTCTACTCCGTTATAAATAGTCTCTTCACTAATTAAAAGTATCTCCAGCAGTATATGTTAAGCTATTATCATTATCATAATAAACCGTAATATGAACCCTCGATTGATTTCGTTGCCGGCTGAGTAGTTGCACGATCTTCATCCACACTTCTTGCTCTTCTAGCACTTCGAGGTTGTGTAGGATAAATTGGTTTTAGTTCAATTCTTGGAGAACGTCCATCACGTCCGTTTTCTCCATTTTTGACCACTGTTTTTAATGGTTCTTTTCCATTTGGCTGTGTGATTGAAATTGTATGACTTCCATCTGGGTTTGTTACAATACTAACTGTAGGTGTGAATCCATCTTTTCCGTCGCGTCCATTTTGTCCTGGTAAACCTTGAGCCCCATCTTGACCACGTTCACCTTGAATACCTTGGTCACCTTTATCACCTTTAGCCCCTTTGATGTTTCCTGCTTGTTGCCATGTACCATCTTTCTTAACAAGTACATCGCCTGTTGTTGTATTGATGAATGTATCTCCATCTTTACCATCTTGAGCGGTTGGTGCGCTTGTACCGTTTAGGATATCTTTTTCCGTCACGTCCATTTTGTCCGTTTGTTCCGTTTTTGTCCATCACGTCCTTGAAGTCCTTGTTCACCCTTATCACCTTTTTGCTCCTTTAATGTTTCCTGCTTGTTGCCATGTACCATCTTTCTTAACAAGTACATCTCCTGTTGTTGTGTTGATGAATGTATCTCCATCTTTTTCCATCTTGGGCTGTTGGTGTGTTTGTGCCGTTTAGGATATCTTTTCCGTCACGTCCATTTTGTCCTGGTAAACCTTGAGCCCCATCTTGACCACGTTCACCTTGAATACCTTGATCACCTTTTGGTCCAACTGCTCCGGTTTCACCTTTGTCGCCTTTTTCACCCCTTAGGTCCGGCTTCTCCGGCGTCACCTTTTTCACCTTTAGCTCCAGCTGCCCCGTCTTGACCATCTTTTAATGACAGATGTTCCTAGAACTGTATCTATTCCTTCGTCAAACTGGTTATTTGCATTCTTATCACTATAGAAGGTTAACGTAGTTTCTTTCTTAGTTTCATCGCGATTTACTTTGACTTTTGGAGTCTCACCATCTTTACCATTCTTGATAATTGTTTCGACTGGTTGACCACCTGGTTGAGAAATCGTAATAGTATGAGTTCCATCATTATTTTCCTTCACTGTAACTGTCGGCGTAGGTGGTGTTAAGTCTACAACATCAATTGTAATATCTTTTGTAATAGACTTACCTCCTACACTTGTTACGGTTACTGGAATGTCAAATGCTCCAGTTGCTGTTGGTGTTCCTGAAATAATTTTAGTAGTCTCATCATATGTTACACCATTTGGAAGTTTTGTTGTATCAACAGTAAGTGTAACTCCATCTGGTACTGTAAACGTAATTGGACGAAGAGCTGTTTTTCCTAAGGCGATCATTTGACGACCATTTTTGATGTCTAATGATACTGGATCATCTACTACTTTTAAAGTAATAGTTGCTTCTGCACTGTCATCCTTAGTTCCTTTACCTAATAATTCAGAATCTAACGTTGCTTTCAAGCGAATTATATATGTCCCAGGCTTGGTTGGAGTTCCACTAATTGTACGATTTACACGATCATAACGCAAACCTGCAGTTGATTCAAGATAAGAATCTATATCTGTTTCCGGTAAATCCACACTTAAATAACGAGCACCTAAGTTCGAATGTTCACTATGAGTAACAACCATATTCTTAATAGCTGTACCTACGTGAACTGTTTGTTCTTTTTCTGTAACATTAATGCTTACCGGAAGTGGGCGAACATTAATTTTTAATATGTCCCCCATCAACTGGTGATTCTGCCATTTCTGGGAAAGTCGCTTTATATGGAATTAAGTATTCTCCCACTTTAGATGGTGTACCGGAAATCGTTCTACTTGCAGAGTCATAAGTAACTCCCGGTGGTAGTTTACTTGTATCTACTTCTAATCTAGCTTTAGCATCTGAAGAAGTTAAAACTACATTATCGATAGCAGTTAGAACTGTCTTCTCTTGTTCCTTACTCGCAACTTCAACACTTAAATCACGTGGCGTTACCTCAATCGTTAACGTTGCACTTGCTGTTGAATTACCACTAATTGTCGGACTAGTTGCTGTAAATGTAGCTGTATAAGTACCTGTTTTTGTAGGAGTTCCTGAAACAGTTTTTGTCGCAGCATCATAATTTACCCCAGGAGGTAAAGAACCTGAAGTTATCGATAACACCGCTCCATCAGCTTGTAACTTAATAGGAGAAAGTTCATCTAAAACTTTTACTGTTTTTTGTATTATCAGGAATAGAAAAGTTTAGTGGCACACTTTTTACTGTAATATTTACATACCCATATGTCGATTGATTTGTACCACCTGAAGTAGTTCTATTAACATAGCCATAGACTTGGAAAGTCCCTACTTGAGTCGGAGTACCTGTGATTGTTTTTCTGTCCGCAGACCAGCTTAAACCTCTTGGTAAAGTACCTCCAACTGAACTTACAGTCGCATTGGCAGGAATTTTAAGAGTAATTGGAGCTATTTCATTACCTGCTGTAAACGTGTAATTAGCTGTTGGAACACTAAATTCACCTGGCGTTACTGTAAGGTCGACTAACTTGGTAACCGACTTGTCATCTTTAGTAGCCATTACCGGAATAATATAACGACCTTCGTACTCTCCAATTCCTGATAAAGTCTTAGTCTTTTCGTTATATGTTATTCCATGTGGTAACTTAGCAGGATCAACTGTAACCGTTGCTCCCTCACTAGCTGTGACAACCATATCTTTGAATTTAGTACCTTCTATAACCGTTTGTTTATCATTAGAAATCTCTAAAGATAAATCCGTTACAGGTGAAGCATTGACCTCATAAGTAAACTTAGTCTTAATCTGACGACTTTGACCTTCAGTATTGGTATATGTAGCTGTGACAACCGCTTCTTTTCGACCATCAGTTTTCTTCAGAGCATACCCTACTAAACCAGTATTGTCCTCATTAGGACTTAAATGAATATAATCTCCATCTGATTCAACCGTTAATTTAGTAATCTTACTGCCATTCGTCATTGAGATAGGAATATTTGGAATTTCTTGACCTTCAGTCAATGTTTTATGATCAATATTATTTATACCATCCATCACTTCGAACCTATAGGTACGAGATGGAACATTAGCCCCAAAGTGCCCATCTCGAGCAGTAGCAGTAATTGTATAAACACCTGCAGCTAAAGTCTTACCATTTTGTTTTATTACCTTAAATCTAGTAGGATTTTCTGTATCTTTTGTAATCTCAACTCCATCAGGTTTACTATTGATGTCTAGTATTGCATTAGACTTATTAAGTACTAAGTCTCCCTAGATTTTGTTCCTTATCAGAGATAGGCACAGCTACTGGAATTGGATTCGTCACTCGGTAAAAGCTTATCCGCATCAAACATAACATCGGCGCTTGTAATAGTATAATTCGCATTATAACCATAATCAGGTTTTGGAGTTGTTTGTGAGACTTCCTTTAGTAACTAAATTTAAATGATAGTTTGTTACCCTACCGATATTGTCCGTTATTTGAAAATCTACAAAATAAGTACCTGCTTTTTCCGGAAGACTTTTTAAAGTTTAAACGGTAGGGGATAAAAGTATCTGAATCATAAGTACTTATTTCACTTTTTCTTAACAATATTGTCTGTCAGAACATCTGAATCTTCAGCTCCACTGTATATAAATATATTATCTCCTGTTGCCGGACCGTCTTTTTATAAGCTCTACTTTCACATCAGGACTACCGCCTGTTTGTTCTAACTTGGTAATAGTTATTGGAGCGACATTATTGACGATATTATATTCATTTCTTTTTCCAGGTAATGACAACCAAAGATTAGATGTATATTGTGGACTATCTGTCTTCGCATCCTCTATTGTCTGCGGTTTATTAGATTCCGGATAATAACCGAAAGGCGTAGCGGTCATATAAGCTGTATTAGTACTACTATCATAAGTAACCGAATCCCCTAATAAGTTATTTCTAGATGCAGCAACATAAAAGTCTTCAACCACCTTAAACACCGGTGGTTCTTCTATCGTTAAGTTAGCTACAGCTCTAGTATATGGATCCGTTTTGGACTGTACTCCAATAACATAATTTCTACTTTCTATTGAATTATTTAGAGTAACTGTTTTTTTGTTATATAACCTGTTGTTTTGTCGAAAGTATATCCCAACGCCTTAGCATCTGGAGTTAACTCTACATCATCCCAACCTATTCTCGTCAACCCGACTTTATACTTCAGGTCAACTGTAGAACCATCTTTTTTTCAATTTATAATCTCGTATGTTACGACCAGAATCATCTCCAAAATAACGCTCTAAGGTCATATACGGAGCTCCTTCAGCAGATTTCACTTCCACCTTTGTAGTATATGATTTACCTTGATAAGTGAATCCGACATTATAAAAACCCTGTTCTACGCTAGGTGAAACAGAACCGGATAAAAAGCCTTTATAATGTGTTTTCCCATCAGAACCGGTGAAATATGAGTAACTAGCTCTCAATCCTAATTTCTTAGCATCCTCATTTAAAAGCAAACTTACTTTTTGAATAATAATATGGGTTATCATTTGTATCATCATTCCCATACACAGCATTTGAAATATCGTAACCAATCTCAGTTGAAATCGGTGCACCATTCGAATAAATTACTTTTGAGCCAGTTCTAGGAGTAAGTTCTGGAGAATCCACACTTTCATCTGCAGGAGTTACCGTTGTCTCCATCATATAACTAACCTTCCCTGAATGTCCTGCTCGTCTAAGCTCTAAATATAAAACTTCAAGAGCCATTTCTAAAGTTCGTGCACCATTATTTAATTCTTCTAGAGTCGCTTTATCTTTTGTTAAAAGTTGTTGCGCTTTATTCTCTTCTTTCTTAGAACTCTCTAAATATTTTGTCAATTTAGCTCTAACTTCTGCACTAACATCTTTTCCAGCTATATATTTGTCAGCTTCTTGACTAACTGCTTTAGATTCTAAAAGTCTATTCGATAGAGTGTCTTTGGCTTCTTGAACTTCTTTTGATTCCAAAGCTTTTTTATCTTCTTTTTCTTTCTTCTCTGCAGATTTTTCAACCTCTTTTTCTTTAGCGTCTAATTTATCAGTAATCTTCTTATCGATATTTTCTTCTGATTTTTTTGGCGTTCCTAAATTCGCAGAATTTGGATTTTCTTCTGATTTCGTTTTAGTCTCAACCTTTCTCTCATTTTCAACTATACTTTCTTGTTTTTACCTATAACCTCATCTTCTGTATCTTTTAGGTTTTCCGGCTGATACATCAGTTACCTTATTCGCTACCTCAGCACCAACAACATCTCCAGCTTGTACTTCAGGAACATCAGATACACTACCTACATAAAACTGCGCAGCAAGAACCGATGCCACACCGACACTAAAGCTTACGTATTGCATATTTCTGTCTTTTTTCTAACTTCATATAATTAAATAATCTCCTTCTATAAATATATTTCTTTAATTCTTCTTACATATAGATGATAACTAATAAAAACTTAAAAAGCTCTGAAGATTTATTAGACCTTAAAGATAAATTCTTTAGTCTTTTTACTACACTCCTCATCAAACAATTAATAACACAAAATAATCGCACTGAATTTAATCGTAGAAATTAAAAATTCATTAACTAATATTAAATTAAAATCATTTTTACTCTTAAAAACTATTCCGCTCTATTGTTTTTACTTACTACTATAACCTCAATAAAAAAAGCAATTAAGTTTTTCGATATTCATTATCTCTAAGTATATATTTAGACAATACTACAAAAGTATACCACGAATTATAATCTCAAGTAAATATTTCCAGTATAATTTTTAATACAAATTTAACATAATTTACATTTTTATTTTTAAACCACAATAAATCATAGTAAATCTGAATTAGAGAGTTTTTCACTTCACTTTCTCCTAAATATGAATAAGATATTTTTTAAAAAAATAAAAAAATATAACCGTTCATTTAAAATTTCAAATAAATATATACAAATACAATATTCATCCACCGCTTTCACTTCTAATTCATGCCTGTTGTTTCAAACTATTATCTATCCTCAATTAAATGCTCTAAATCTACACTAAACTGTTCTTTAAAAATTCTCATTCGGTTCATCCTACTTATTATCTAACCTCTTTTTAAAATTAATATAAAAATCATGTTCAAACTATTCACAAAAAGTCACTATATTATGATATAATATAAGAAAACGAATTCAAATAATGGAGGTCTATTATGCCACGTATAGTTGCTAGAGGATTAAAAAGAAGATTTAAAAAAAGTTAGTGCTGAGCTTTTTCGATACTATCGCAGAAATTATCGAAAGACCACGTGAAGCTTTCACATTAGATTTAGTTGAAAGTGTTGCTATTCTTGATGGAGAAGAAATTAGCAGAGCAAACTTAGAAATCGGATGGGTTCATCGCCCTGTAGATGTTTGCGAAAAAAAGTTGCTAATGCTGTTAATGAACTTTTCAAACCACTTGGGTACGAAAACAGTTATGATTTCATTTTAAAGATATCGATTTAGCATACGAATTTGTATTCAAAAAAATAATTTTTAAAAAGGAGTAATTCGAAAATCAAGATTTAATTCAATCTGATTTTTCGAATTACTCAATTTTCTATCCTTTTACTTGAGTTTCATACATTTTTTCTGTAGTTTCCTTCAAGAGCCAGTAATTGTTCGTGTGTACCACTTTCAATTACCTTTCCTTTTCTAAGGACATAAATCATATCTGCATTTTTTTATAGTTGATAATCTATGAGCTATTATAAGCGTCGTTCTCCCTTGTTTTAATTCTTCTATAGCTCGACTCACATTTTGTTCTGTTTCGCTATCGATATTAGCCGTTGATTCATCAAGAATCAGAATCTTAGGATCTTTAGCTAAAGGTACTTGCTGAGGCAAATAAGTTGTTTCTCTCCTGTTGAAAAAAATTACTACCGCCCTCACTTCAACTTTTTGAACTTAAATCTCGACTTTCTAGAATAAACTCTCCTCCAACTCTAGACAATGCCTCCTTGGCAAGTTTTTTTCATCATTAGAAGTCGTAATATTTTCCAGTAAAGTACCTTCAAATAAAAATGAGTCTTGAAGTACTATCGCAGTTTTTTCTCTTAGGTATTCCTTACTATAATCATTTATATTTCTACCATTAATCAGGACATTACCTTTAGTCGCACTATAAAAACTTAACAATTAGATTCATTATAGTACTCTTACCGCTTCCAGTATGTCCTACAAAGGCTACAGTTTGATTCTCTTTAATTTCAAGATTCAAATTACGAAGAACATAAAAATTATCTTTATATGAAAAAAATATACATCTTCAAATTTAATATTTCCTCGAAATCATCCTTAGTAATATCTTCTTGATTATCTTCCTCAACTTCCAACTTAAGTATCTCTTGAATATTTATAGCTGCCCCTTGCGCTCTGATATAATTAGAAATCCCCATCGTAAAATCTGCGATTCTATAAATTATATCAGTAGTATAATTTATAAATAGATATACCATTCCCAATGTAATACCGTAAACATTATTAAAATGTGAATACGAATAGTAATAAACAATACCTATGAAGATTACAATTCTAAATACTCCTGTTATATTATGAAGTAATAGACTATCTACTAAATTCAATCTTTTCCAATATTTATAGCGTTCTTCATTATGCTTATTCCAATCTTCAATACTTTTCTTTTTCTTTATTGAAAAGCCTTAATGATTTCTAAATTTTTGATAATTTTTCATTTATAATCCCATTACTTTGAGAAAAATTTACGTCTGTATCCCTTAATACTATCTATAGATAACTTGTTATAAAGTTTTTAAAACTATAAACATTACCGGGAATAGCGCTAGCATAAATAATCCAAAGCGTACATCTACATAAAAATAACACAACATAAGAAAAATAATCTTAAGCGCAATTATTAATATTTGAACAAATGTCGAGACGAAAAATGTTCTAATTTGGTTAACATCACTTGTTATTCTAGATACTACCGCCCCAGCTGGCATATTATCAAAATACTTAATAGGTAGAGCTTTTGTATATGATCATATACCTGCATCTGAATTCTAACATAGACCCTCATTAGCACCTTTTACTAAGTAAATATTTCTAATGTAGTTAGAAATCCCTGAACATAGTAGTATAAGTCCATACCCAGCTACTACAATTAATGATTTTTAAAATTATCTGACGTGTTAAATCTCCAGTTATTCCATCAAACACTTTCGACAGCACGTATACACCAGCTACACCTAGTCCTACATTTAATAGTGAAAAAAACAAAACCAAGTATATGATTTTTTTCAGCATGTTTCATATAAGGAAGAAATTGAAATAACGGATTTTTTTATTCTTCATCATCTTCTTCTACCTCCTTATTTTTGATACTCATCTAGTTGCTTATACCAAAGACATTTCTCAAGTAGTTCATCATGTGTTCCAAAATCTAAGATCTTTCCATTATCTAATACAACTATTTTTATCCGCATGTCTTACCGCAGAAATTCTATGTGCTACTATTATATTAGTCTTACCTTCACGGGTTTTTCTTAATATTTTTCTATAATAGTTTTTTTCAGTATTAGAATCTACAGCACTCAAACTGTCATCAAGTATTAATATTTCAGGATTAGATAACAATGCTCTTGCTATACCTAAACGTTGTTTTTTTGACCACGAGATAGAGATAAACCATTTTCTCCTACAAGAGTATCAATGCCATCTTTAAATCTACTAATATCCTTTTTAATATCAGCTTGTTCAAGAACGTCTTCTAACTTATCTTCTAAATCATATCGATAAAAAAAGAACATTTTTCCCTTATAGATTTTTGAGAACAACTGATATTCTTGTGGTGCATATCCTATCTTAGCTCTCACAGAATAGTCATAATATCGTTCAATACCTTTTCCATCAAGAAGTAAAAGTATTTTCTTTTATCGGATATAGGTGTAAAAATTGTTTAATGAAAGTTGTTTTCCCACTTCCTGTCTTCCCCAACTATCCCTATAGTTTCACCTTTATTAATAGTAAAAATTAATATCTTCTAGTACATGATTATTCCCTCATAACCAAAAATTAAAATCTTTAAATTCAATACTACTATAAAACTCAAAATCACTTTCGGCTAATTCATTATTAATATCAGCTTTTTTTATCAGAGATTTCCAATATTCTTTTAGTAGCCTGTCTAACTTCTATAAGCATAACAACTAGCTCTGATAAAGCAATATACGACCACTGAATCATGCCTATAACTACACAGACAGAGATTAACTCCCCTAATGTCATCATTCCTAAATTAATAAAGTAAAAACCTCCAGCCACAGCCATAATATAACTTGTCGCCAAAGACACAGTATTTAGTGGCTGATAAACGAGTGTTCTCTTCATGTATTGTTCATTACTTCTAGCATAACATCTAAGTTTTTCCTACAAAACTATTTCTTACTTTATCTAGCAAGCTATAAGCTCTAATTACACGAATACCCTTAACATTTTTCTAAAGTCTCTTCTGTAATTTCATCCATAGTTTTTGCCATTTTATTATAATATTTTTTCTTGCACTTTTCGTCTACTCACTAAATAAATAGTCTGAAGAATCAAAGGTATATGAATCAATAATAAATAAATCAAATTAGATTTGTTAAATATAAGAACACTTATAAATAAATTGTAAATTATTCCATCAAAGATTAATAAAATACCATAACCAAAAAGTGGTGCTATATAATTTGTAATGTCATTAGTAGATCTACTAATTACTTCCCCTATACTGAATTTGTTAAAAAAATATCGGAGTATGCCCTATAAATATCGTGTTGAATATCATATGTCATATCTTTAATGACTTTGTCATAACCTATAAAAAGTATAGTATTCTTTAAAGAAGTAGACAATATACAGTGTTATTCCGGCTAAAAACAATTCTTAGAATTTCATTAACTACACCATTAAAAATCAATATTTCCACCTGCTATACCATCGACAATATAACTCAACCTATCCATTGGATATAATGTAAAAATAATAAGATGCAATAGAAACTAACAACGCAATCAAAATACGATTTTTGTCTCTATAAATAAGATTAGCTATTTTTATTAAATATTTGCTTATTATTTATCGTCTTGTCCATTTTTCACCCTCCTTCTTTTTAAATTCTAATTACATTTTAATAATTATAACACATTTAAACACTTAATATTATAAAAAGTAAAAAAATAGAGATAACTTAAAATTTATGTTTTTCCAGTTATCTCTATTTAACTACTAAATCTATATAATTCTTATTTTTTTATAATAATTTATAATTAATCTCGATTTGATTTATTGAACTTCTTTATCGAATTTCTCTCAATTTAAAATAGTCTCAAGTACACCATGTTCTTAATTATTTTTTTCTTTTTAAACTCAACTATTGCATCCTTTGCAAGTTTATCTACTAGTTCATTAAGTTCAACTCCTGTATGAGCCTCTACTTTTTACAAAAATTTACTTTTACTCTTGTTTTTACTTTATTATAAAATTTCACATAATCTTGAGTATAAAGGGAGCTTCGCCTGCCAAGTTCCAGTTGCCCAATCTTCTATCCCTTGATAATCATAAAACAAAGTTATCTCAGTAATTTTTCTTATCAACAGCATACCACATGACAAATTTAGCAGCCTCCAGTTCTCCAGCAACATTATGTAATTGAGCATAATCTTCACGATTACCGGCATGTTTATATTCATGTTTTCCTTCATCATCTACTATGACTACACGGAACCATAGATACCACTTATCCTATCAAAACTACCATCGATATAAGCATACACTCCATCAACTTCTTCTATATTCTCTATTTTTTTCTTTTATTACCTTCTAGAAAAGCTTCGGCTTCTGATAATGTTTTAAAAACTCTTATAAATTGCCCCTATAAATCCAAAAAAACCTGTTCTTTGCACTCATCCCAAGTAGAAAAATATGCCCGTCTTCTTACCATTTTTTTACTACATAAAAATTTTGACATCTTGCTCTCCTTTTTAAACTATTTCCTTTTTAAATTATACTACATCGAAAATATTTAGTAAATTTTTTTCAAGAAAACATCATATTAATTAATAAGCAATTATTTTTTTGAAATTAGACACATTTTTGAAATCAAAAACACAATAAATACCTCTACTATAATTTTCTTATTTTTTTATATAAATAATAATTAATACAATATAAGAATATTATTTCAAAAAAATATCATCATTTTTAGTTAATTTGATAAATTTTTATTTTAACTTCTCTACAAAAGATATTGATAACCTGTTTCATTTAAAGCGTTTTTTTATGTTATATTATAGATATCTATAATTTTTAAAAGGTTGATTTAATAAAAAAATTATATAAATAGTTTTAAGGAACTAAGATGTTTATAATCAATCTTGAAAAAAATTAATTTCAAATAAGATTATTATATAAATATAAAAGGAGAATATTCCATGAAAACAAATAAATTATTAAAATCAAGTATGAGCGTTGCTTTAGCACTTACGATTTCTTCTATCACTGCTCAAGCTTGGTACTCTAAATAATAATATAGCAAAAGCTGATTTTTGGTGATACTGCAGCTACTCAACAAACTAAAGATGAATTAAATGCAATCATCAATAAAATATTTAACGATCAGTCTATCACAAATAGATACTTAGGTACTACATTTTTTTCCATAAAACTTCAAACTTCCCTTATTATCATGTAACATTTGAAAATCATCAAGTACCTGATGATGTTATCGACACTACCCCATGGTATAACATGTGGAGTGAGGCTGCTACTGCAAAAACAAAACTAGCTGCTAACTCTTACACAGAAAAAAACTGCAAAAAAATGCAATTAACACTTTTAAAATATTATATTCAACTTTATAATTTTGAAGTTGGTCATAATTTACACGACGATGGTTTCTACACTACAACTGACTTTAAAACACCAACAATGGTTTCTGTTTCTAGCGATGGACAACAAGATTTCTATGAAAAAGTAGTTGACAATAAAGAAGAAATTAAAAACTTATTTAAAGAATCACTAGTAGGAATCTACAAACAAGGTCAAGACATAGAAATCAATCTTGTAGCCAACCCGGATAAGGTAAGCAAAATTACAAGCTTTGTCGTTAATAAAGTATCTGGTTTAGATACAAACGTTAAACTAGGGCCTTCTGCTGAAGATCAACGTATTATCGCCTTCAGTGTTCCTGGAGAATTAAAAGCTGAGCAATTGGTAATATCTAACATGACTTATTTAGATAAAAACGGAAATAAACAACAAACTGGACCATTTGCATTAGATATAAACTATTCATCTGCCCAAAAGAATAACGAAGCTATCCCTAAATATAGAGAAAAATTAAACGAGAAAATTCAAAACTGGATGAGATCGTGGTAATAAAGTTAATGAATGGTTGCTAACAAAAGAGAACACTTCAGACACTGCTTCAGATTTCTCACAAAGAGCTAAAATTACTGAAGCTGTAACAAAATTACAAGAATTGAAACGTTCTGAAAATGCTAATTACGATAAATTATACGAAATTTCAACTCCTATTCACGAAATGGAAGACATTGCAACCTTACGTGAAGTTTTGGATATTAAAGTTGCCAAACTTCTAGAATATTTTGAACTATATAACGAAAAACATATACAAAAGAAAGTATTGAACAATATAAAAACTATATTAAGAGCGTTCCTGCATTAAAAAAAATAATAAAAAAATATCAAAGAACTAGTTCAATTAATAAAAAGATTTTTGATAATGCGAACTTCACTTACTTGAAATACAATACTACAGAGCTAAAAAGAATAATCGATATCGCTGAGAAAAAAATCAAAAGTGAATATGAACCTGTAACACTTGAAAAATTTGAACAAGCCTTAAATCACGCTAAAGACTGGATTAAACAAACAGAAAGCTATAATCCTCAAATTAACGATACATCAGATCATGTAAAACAATTAACAGATGCTATCAATAATCTTGTTAAAAAAGATGGGCAAAAAGGTGATCCTGTTCCTAGCGCACCTGTTGAAAATACTACAACACCTGTTGCACCATATAACGTAACAGCTAAATTCGTAGATCGAGGAGCAAAAACTCCTATAAGAACTATATATAATCGAGATTTATCTGAATTAATTACTAATGTAGAGGTTCATGAACTAGGAAATGGAAAAATGAAGTAATATTATCACTAGAACCCTAAAATCATGGGAGGTAGTGTTGATTTTGCCTTAGCTGACACTTTTCAAATACAATAGTCTAGGTAATCCCGATACTGACGCTATTGTTTTAGAGAAAAATATTGGTGGTCGTGATTATCCTACTAAATTAAAACTAATTGTTGACTCTACTAAAGAAAATATAGAGATAGCTCTTTTTAGGAAACTTTAATTTCAAAGACTCTTATTCTTTCAACGATAATCAAATTGATAATTTCACTAAAAGCCACAGATTTATACATCGATTACTATTCTAAAGTTGAAGCAAAAAGAATCTCCATTAAAAAGCTGCTTTTAAGAAATAAAATTGATTATTACACTAGTGATATTGTGCAAAAATAATTATAAAGATCTAAGACAAGAGTTTAAAACATACTTTAGTCAACTAATAACTAAAAGCTCAACAGCTTTTTAAACAACGATTCATTAACTAAAGACGACGTAGATAATATAATAAATAAACTACTAGATGAAAGTACAAAATTAGATTCTCTTGCTAACTTACATAAATCACTACAAAGTGCGAAAGATTCTTATGAAAATGAATGGAAAAATAACACACATTATACAAATGAAAGTAAAGCTCTAGTGAAAGAAAAAAACTAGATGCGGTTGAAAGAAAAAAATAAACGAACTTTTCTCCTAGTGATATAGAAGGTAAAAACAAACATACCTAAGTGAATTTGAAAAAAAGAAGGTACCGTTACAGTTTATGAAAAATTAGATGAACTTACAGGTGAAGTGCAGCATTTAAGTGATTATCTTCGTATAAATACAGAAGAACTTTCAGGAGAAATCAAAAAAAGCTGAAGAAGCATATAACAACTTTAACAAAGTTACTCAAGCAAAACTTAAACTTAAAACAATTAATCGATGAAGCAAAATCTTATGTTGCTAATGCTAAATTAACTCCTGAATCTCCTGATACAGATGATCAAGTTAATACAGATTTAACAGATTACTACAAAAGAACAATTTAAGTTTGCTATTGCTGACTTAAACAGTTCTCAAGCTACAACAGCGACTGTTTCTGCAAAAGAGCAATTAAAAAAATAAAATAGCCGAAGTTGAATTAATAAACCAAGGTAAAAAGATCCAGCCGCTTTCGTTACTTTTAATTAATGAATTAGCAAAAGCTAAAGAACTATTAAAAAAATGATTCTACTAGTGAAGAAGCATTATTAACAGAGTTAAATAAACTTACAAATGCAGTAAATACATTCAATAATTCTGCCGATGCAACTCAAGAAAAAAACCAAGTAATCCAACAGATTCTACACCTTCTTCAGATTCTAGCAATAAAATAGAATTACAAGGTTCATTATTAAAAAGCAGATTCAACTTCACCTTCTATGGCGAACGGTATAATCAAAAATACATATTTAGTAACGGAAAATGGAAAAAAACATATTTAGAATTAGACCTTATTCCTATGAACAACGGAACAGCTAATATTGGGGTTATGAGTAAACTTACATACTTTGATGGAGAAATTGAAAAAGATGTTCAAGTATTAAAAGAAGATACAGCAAGTGTTACTTATAACAATCAAACAAACTCTTATAAATATCCATCAAAAATAAGAATTCCTATCGAAGGTAGACCTGCTACTATAAAACTTAATACCTTTGCAAGCAGTACAGTATTCGGTACAGATAAACACGAAAACGTAGCTATATTATCATTAAAATATCCTAAAGAAAATGCAGCTATTACTGCAGATAAAAAAACAATTAAGCGCGTTATTTGATGCAACAACAAGCAAATACTATGATAGTTGGAACAATGTATTTAAAAAAACGCCAATGTAAGCCAAGACATGGCAGTAATTAAAAAAACTTCGGTAACAAAATAAATGCTGCACAAAGTGTTTTTAAATAATAACACTGCTAGTACAGAAGATATTTCTACTGCATTCACAGAATTATCAGATTTAAAAAAATCAATATGATTTACTTATCCAACTTAGAACTTCAAATGCCGAAGCTGTAGCTAACTTTAATTCTGATAAAGATAGCAAAAAAATATAGCAAAAGAAAGTATCGATGCAGTAGATAACTACCTTCAAGGAAAAATAGATAAATTAGAAGATTTAATACACAACAACCCTAAATCTAATGAAATCTTGAAACTATTCAACGACGTTCAAACATACTCTAACATGCTTAGATACGATACTTCTAAACTTGAAGAAACTGTTAAATCTGCACAAGATAAAATTGCTACTAATAAATATACAGATGAATCTAAAAATAATTTAACTGCAGTTATTACTAAAGCTACAGAATTCATCAATAAAGCTAAAAGAAACTAGAAATCTAGAAGATACTCGTTCTGATCTGCTAAAAAGAAATTGAATCTGCAGTTAATGGATTGAAAGAAACAACTCCAGCTGAGGAAAACAAACCTAACGACAAAGTTGATAATCCTGTCAACAACGAAGGAAACAAACCTAACGACAAAGTTGATAACCCTACTAACAGCGAAGGAAACAAACCTAACGACAAAGTTGATAACCCTACTAACAGCGAAGGAAACAAACCTAACGACAAAGTCGATAACCCTGTCAACAACGAAGGAAACAAACCTAATGACAAAGTTGATAATCCTGTCAACAACGAAGGAAACAAACCTAATGACAAAGTCGATAATCCTGTCAACAACGAAGGAAACAAACCTAACGAATCTGAAGCTGATCAAATAGCTAAAAAAACTTGCTACTGAAAAAAACAAATCTTCTTTTACCTCTAGAAACAGCTAAAATATTAGTTAACGATGATAAAGATAAAACTGAAATCAATAAAGAAGAATATACTAAATTAAAAAGAAGCTACTGAAAAAGCTCAAAAAGTATACGATGAAGAAAAAAATCTATAGAGAAAGTCAAAGAAGAAAAAAATCAAACTTAGATAAAGCCTTAGAACAATATTCTAAACATAAAACTGACAAAGAAAAATAACTCTAACTCAGGTAACAATAATTCTAATGTAGTTTCACCTGACGATAACTCTAACTCAGGTAATAACAATTCTAATGTGGTTACACCTGGTGATAACTCTAATTCAGGTAACAATAATTCTAATGTAGTTACGCCTGGCAATAACTCTAACTCGGTAATAACAATTCTAATGCAGTTACACCTGGCAATAACTCTAACTCGGTAATAACAATCCCTAATGTAGTTACACCTGGCAATAACTCTAACTCGGTAACAATAATTCTAATGTGGTTACACCTGGCAATAACTCTAACTCGGTAACAATAATTCTAATGTGGTTACACCTGGCAATAACTCTAACTCTGTAATAACGATTCTAATGTAGTTACACCTAAAAACAATACAAATCCATCTGACAATATTATAAATAATATATTCTCAAACGATGCTTTTTGGAGTTAAAGTTACTCTAACAGATAAAAACAAACACAGCAAAACTATCAGTAACACCAGTAGAAGATAAAGCCTTAACAGATTCTGTTTTTAGAAAAATTAAATTTACCTGCAGACAATCAAATCAGAATATTAGATTTAAAACTACTAGACAAAAAAATAATAAGGTTGTTAATTCAAAATCAAAACGTACTGTAGCTATAGTTCTAAAAGAGGATGAAAAAGATGTAGCTGTTTATCACATAAAAGATAACGGAGAACTAGAGCTTATGAAGTCAACTATAAAAAGATGGAAAAGTAATATTTAAGATAGATCACTTCAGTAAATTTGCAATAGTATCTAACTCAAACAAACCAAGTAATTCTCCTAGTGAAGTTACACAGCCTAATACTAGTGCATCACTTAACAAATTATTACCTAAAACTGGATTAACAAATTCTAACTTAGCTTCGTTAGTCACTTTAGGATTAATTTTAAGCGGAGCAGCAATCTTCTCTAGAAGAAAAAAACAGAAGATAGGAATAAGAGAAAACACAGGATATTAAATAAAAATCCCAAGCTAATGAATATAAAGATTATATATAGTATCCACATATGCTATCAAAACTATGAATAATAGTTTAAAAAAATCAATACTTATAAAAATTAATACCGCATATTCTACAAACTTTTAATATCCAAGAGATTAAAGATGAGCAGCTCGATAAAATTCATTTTCGAGCTGCTCAATTATCATACTACAAATCCTGTTCTATCAAAGCACTGTATATCAATCTTTAATTAATTACATGAAAAAAACTAAGAAAATTTTTGAAAATATCCTTCTATAAAATATTCCTATCGATTGAATTTTTTTATCCATTTTGTTGTAAAATTGAATTGCTTATGAAAAATAATAAGGAAAATTTTTTAATTTATTAGAAAAACTTAGGAGATATGATAATGAGTAAATATCATTTTTATAGGTATTAAAGGATCCGGTATGAGCTCACTTGCACAAATTGCTTATGACATGGGGCATGAAGTACAAGGTTCAGACGAAGAAACATACTTTTTACACAAGAAAAAAATTAGAACAAAGAAACATTCCAATGTTTAGTTATGGAATGGAAAAATATCAAAGAAAACTATGAAGTAATACTAGGAAATGCTTTCAATGATACACATATTGAATATAGAAGAGCGAAAAGAGTTAGGTTTAAAAAAATATACTTATGCACAGTTCCTTGGAAAACTTCTTTCTGAAGTGCCATCAATCGCTATAACCGGCGCACATGGAAAAACAACTACAACTACAATGGCAAGTAATATTTTTAAACATAGCCACGTTACATCGTATTTAATTGGGGATGGGACTGGTCACGGTGAAAAAAATTCTGAATATATAATTGCGGAAGCATGTGAATATTACAGACACTTCCTTGCGTATCATCCTGATTATGCAGTTGTAACAAACATAGATTTTGATCATCCTGATTACTTCAATGATGAACACGATATGTTTGATGCCTTTCAAAGTTTTGTAAATCAAGTTAAAAATACAGTTGTTATCTGCGGTGACGACCGTCTTGCTTCACAACTTAAACCTGCACACGCAAAAACAGTAAAATATGGATTTAATGATGGAAATGATTATCAAATCAAAATGTTCAAACTACATCAGAACATAGTAAATTCGACATTTATAAAAATTCTGAGTTATTAGGAACATTTACTATGGCTGTTTTTGGACTGCATGATATTTCTAATGCCACATCTGCTATTGCCTTAGCAGATTTAAATGGAATCAGTGCAGAAAAAATTCAAGAAGCACTTGATATGTACAAACCTGCTGAAAGAAGATTTAGTGAACACAAACTTGGGGATAATGTAATAGTAGATGACTACGCTCACCATCCAAGCGAAATTAGAGCAACTATCGACAGTGCACGTAGAAAAATATACAGATAAACAAGTTATCGCTATCTTCCAACCACATACTTATACACGTACAGCTAAATTCTTAAACGAATTCGCTGAAAGTTTGGAAACAGCCGATCGAGTATTCCTTTGTCCAATTTTTGCTTCTGTTCGTGAAAAAGAAAAATCGTGGGAATAGAAGATTTACAAAAAAGTAACTAAAGGAGCACAAATAATAAATAGAGAAGATGATTTTGATAAACTTAATTTTTGATAATAGTGTTTTTCCTATTTATGGGCGCCGGGAATATAAAACAAACTTTTGTCATAAATTTATAGAACAAAAAAATCAAAATAGTTAATTATATTATCATCTAATTTTTCAATATAATTAGTTATACTCAAGGAGGAAAATTTTATGTTAGATATAAACTGGTTAATTTTTAGCGTACGCTGGAATCTTTTTAGCAGGTGTAGGAGTTCTAATCCTATGCATAAGCACAGCAATTACACTTGGAACTGTTAGAAAATCTCTAAATGTTGCCACAGAATGTGTAGAAGATGTCACAAATATCGCTGAAGAAGCACTTGTCCTTGCTAAAGATTTAAATAACACAGTTAAAAAAAGGTTGAAAGTAACTTAGAGCCAATTATGGCAGAAACTAATATTTTATTACAAAATACAAATATCCTGGCTGAAGACCTACAAGTTAAATCTGAAAAATTAGATCCACTATTCAATTCAGCAGAGGGATTAGCGACATCTATCAACGGATTACAATCTTCAGTTGATAATGTGAAATCTAATGTTACTGGTTTCAAAAAAATACTGATGAAAAAAATCGAAAATCTTTCTGAAAAAAAGTAGGAGAAAATAAAGCTAAAGCTTCTAATTTACTTAATAAATTCTTAAAGAAAGATAAAATCGAAGAAGAAAAAAATAATATTTTAATTGTAAACTAAAATATCCTTTAAAAAGTATTATACAATTAATAAAAATTTATAGGAGCAACACAAAAATCATTAATTTGTGTTGCTCCTCCTTTGTTACTAGCGAAATCTTATCTATTATCTCTTAATTTTATATTTATCTCACTTATACTATTTTTAATGCTAAAATATCGAACTATTCCTATTAAAATATAAACCACAGTAGCTGTAATCAGCATTAAAATTAAAGTAGTAAAGACTACTAAACCATTTCAAATAATAACCCGCTAACACAAGTGGTAACATAATAAGAAAATAATGTGATACAAATACTATTACTATATTATCATTTAACTTACTTTGAAATACTTTTACCAGCTAATCCTTGTAATAAACCTAAAATAGCATATACTAAGGTTTGAATTAATACTGCCGTATTTAAATTATCAAAACTCGGATATACAATGGCATACCAGGATAAAACTGACCACAAAAATACCGAATATCAGATTAATAACATTCCCTGCTCCTATCCCTAACAACATAAATATTACAATTTTTTTGAAATAATTTCATTTTTAATACCTCCTATAATCCTAATTTCATCTTAAATTCTTTTTAACATCCTACGTGATACATAACTTATATCCGAATTTTTTTATAATTTATAACTATTGTTCCTCTCAATCCTAAATCTAAGCTATGAATATATTTAACATTAGCTATTTCACTTTGAGATATTTTTATAAAATCCTTAGTTAATGTATTCTGCACTTCATATAATTTTTTTCTAACAATAAATCTACCTTCAACTGTAACTACATATACTTTTCTATCTTCAACATATACCCTTATAATATCCTCCGTATTTAATAAACGTACTTTTACCATCTAAAACTCCTATAAAGTAATCTTCCTTATTTTCTATATAATTCACTAAATTTTTGAATCTCATCATTCACTTTATTTGCTGATATAGTAACTATTGTTTCTTCAAATTTCTTATCTATATTTAATTCTACTTTTCACATTTTTAGCTCCTTTCATATATTTAATTCAACTTTCATATATTTAATTCAACTTTCATATCTTTAGCTCCTTTCATATATTTAATTCAACTTTCATATCTTTAGCTCCTTTTATAATTATATTTTATATAATAAATATTTAAAAAAATCTATAGATAATGCATATTCGGTTAGTTATCTTGTTTATTCGGTAGATTATATACTAATCACAAATACAGTATATTTTACTTAGCAAATAAGAGTGACTCAAAAATCATGATTTCGTAAAAATTGATTTTGTCAAGTCACCCCTGCACAGTTTATTAGATATCTAAAAAGCTTTTTATAAAGCAGATTTAAATATCAATAACTCGCTGCGTATATGGGTTATAATATACACTTTTTAAAATTTAAGACTTTTTGGATCAACCCAAAATAATATGACAATTAAGATTAAAATACGTTTTTCTTTTGTTTTTTTATAAATACAAGTTCTCACATTTGATTTTATTGATATTTTTGATATATTATACTCTAGTATTAATTTTTAAAAGGAGATATTTTTTTATGTTAAATGAATTTAAAAAAATTTGCATTTAAAGGAAATGTATTAGACTTAGCTATCGGGGTTATCATGGGGGCTGCTTTTTGGAAAAATCGTAAGTTCACTAGTAACTGACATTATGATGCCTCTTATCGGATTACTATTCCTGCTAAACCCAGATTTTACTAACTTAGCGTGGAATAACATTAAATATGGTAACTTCATTCAAATTACAATCGATTTCTTAATTACAGCAATTGCAATCTTCATTTTCGTTAAAGCCATCAATACAGCTAAAGACAAAATGTCTAAGGAAGAAGCTGAAGAAAAAGCACCGAAGTTGATGCTAAAGAAGAACTTCTTAAAAGAAATCCGTGACTTATTAAAAAAATAATAAATTAAAACTTTAAGATCTGACAATATCGGATCTTTTTTTCTATGTTCACCTTTCTAAAAAATTGCTAAATCAATGCAAAAATTCTTTCCTATAAAAAAGGGAGCGACTCAAAAATCGTGATTTCGTAAAAATCGATTTTGTCGAGTTACTCCCGTATAGTTTATTAAATTTTTAGGGCTTTTAGGGCAGCCCTTCTTCTACATTTTATTTATTCACAACATTTGCCGACGCTCCAGTTGTAATTACTTCAACAGCCGCTTCTAATCCACCTTCTACAAGGTTTTGGATTGCAGTTTCTGTATAAAACGCTGTATGAGGTGTGTAGATCACATCATCACGATCTATTAGCATTTGTAATAATTCATCATCAAACTCTTTTCCTTCAAAGTTTTTTTAGGAACATATTTACCTTCATTTTCGTAAACATCTAGCCCTGCTCCAAGAAGTTTTCCGCTATCTAAAGCTCGTAAAACAGCTTTAGTATCAACTAGCATGCCACGGGCTGCGTTTAGTAAGATTGAATTATCTTTCATCTTAGCAAGAAATTCATCATTTACCATGTGGTTGTATTCTTTAATAGCCGGCATGTGAATAGTAATAACATCAGAATTTGCTATTAAATCATCTAGATTTTCAACATAATCTAGTACTTCTTTTGCCGCCTCATTTTGATAAACATCATAACCTATAACTTTAGACCCTAAAGCATTGAATAATCGAGCTGCTTGAGTACCTATTCTTCCAGTACCTATAACACCAACTGTTAAAGTCCTAAGCTCACGAGATAATATCCCTGATTCCAAGAGAAATTATGTTTTTCTATATTGCGTTGAATTTTTATTTGTATTTCTACTAATACGTAACGCAGAAGTAAGAACATGTTCAGCAATAGCATTTGGCGAATATGATGGTACATTCGTCATTTTAATTCCAAGCTCTGACATTAATTCTAAGTCATAAATATCAAAACCAGCAGAACGAGTAGCAAACACTTTAACACCTTGTTCTTTTTGCATACTCATATACATCACGTTCAAAAGGTTTATTTTGTGCTAAAACTACCCCTTCTTTTCCCTGCCAACAGATGTTTATTAGCTGATGTAAGCTCTTCAGTATAAACATCAATCTCAACCTCAGTGTGAGAATTTCTCCAACCTTCTAAAGCACTCTTTTTCATCTTCTCTTAAATTAAAAATACTAATTTCATACTTTTTTTCCTCCTTAGACAAAGCACTAGTTCAATTTTTATTCTAGTAAACTTCTAATAAAAATCAATATAACTAATTTTACCATAAAAATTAACTAACTAAAACCATTTTTATTTTTACTTTTCAAAAATTTTTCAATAATTTCAAACAATTCACTATTGTTTTTCCGCTATTTTTATAAATATCTACTTCCTTTGGTACTTTTTTTGCTTATAGCGATTTATCCAAATCACTTTCCATCCTGCATTGTTCGCTCCAACTATATCATTTTCTATTGAATCTCCTATATAGTATAGAGAAGCATTAGGAAGTTGTAATTTTTCTTGCATAATCTCAAATATTCTAACATCCGGTTTATTTATACCATAATCTCCGGAGACTATAATATTCTCTCTATCAATCCATTTTTCAAGACCTAATGCTTTTTATCTTAGACCATTGGTGTTCACTTGGTCCATTAGTAATAATTCCTAACTTTACATCATTCTCTTTCGCTAGTTCTAAAAATACTTATAGTTATATTAGACATTTGTAATTTTTGTTGATTCTTTTTTTATATTCTTTTTGCATATTAAGTGCCTGTTCATCAGTTAGATAGACACCCGGATCTTTCGCCGCTTCTTGAATCCTATAAATATAATATTCATCCATAGTCATCGTCCCATTCCTTGAAGCCTCAAATTTCACATCGCTATAATATCTACTTAAAAGATAAAACTTCTCCATATCGATATCCATATCAAATAAACTTCTATACGCATTCTCAAATGGAACTATCTGTTCATACAACGTATCATCTACATCAAAAAAACAAGACCTATCACGTTATTCTCCTTTTATTAAAAATCAACTCAATATCATCATAATTACTCTGCTTCATTCAAAAGTTTAGGATTTTTAATTATTTATTGAGTTAATTTTTAAAAAAATTATTTCATTAGTTTTTTTCTATTTTTATTTTTTTGCTTCTTCTAGTGTTTCACTATTTTTCTAACATCTCTAAAACTAACTGTAGAAGTATCTCATTATAATTCATAAACTATTCATCCGTCATACCTTCTACGTTATTCATATTATCCATACTATTCTCCATTTCTAAACATATTTTATTTTTTTAACTATTATATCATATCAACAATTTTTTTATCACCAAATTTATTTTTTTCCAATCAATTTCAAAATCTAAAACAGACTTATCTGTATAAGGATGCCAAACACTTGTTTCTATTAATTCAGGGATATAGTTGCTGCTTCAGCTCCTTGAAACAAGACTTCCTGAATCTGTTTTTATATTTTTTTAAAGCTCGCAGCCAAAAATCTCTGTTGGATAATCTATTAATAAATCACTTATTACAGAAATTGTTTCTGTTGCATCTTGTCCGATATTTTTCCATTCTATTTACATACGGTGCTACATAACTTGCTCCATTCATAGCTGCAGCCAATGCTTGCATAGGACTTAGAACTGCTGTAGCCGTCACCTTAATTCCTTCTTTTTGAACAAAGTTTAATAGCTTCTAAACCAGCCTTTGTTACAGGAATTTTTTTATAAAATGTTTCCCAAAAAAATTTTCGTAGTATTCTTGCTTCACTTAATATTCCTTCTACTTCACTTTCTGTTGTTTGTATATGAATTTCATATTTATCATAAGTAAATTGCTTTTAATTCTTTTTAAAAATATTTTTAATATCCCCTTCTACTTTTTGATAATATTGTTGGATTAGTAGTTATGCCTGTTATCTCTTTATATTTCGATATTTCTTTAATTTTTTTCTACGTCTGCACTATCTATTAAAATTTTCATTATTTTTTTCTCCTCTAAAAATACTTATAACCTCTCCTAGATTTCCAACAATTCTATAAGTTCTTTCTTTACACTCTTTATCCGGCTTAAAACATATCGGGAACCATAATAACCTTAGCTCCTGCAGAACTCCCCGCTATTACTCCAGCTTTTTGAATCTTCTAAAAACTAAACACTCTTCGGGTTTAATCCCTAGACGCTCTGCAGCTAATAAGAATACATCTGGTGCCGGCTTACCATTTTTCAACCTCAGCTCCGCTAGCAAACTCATCTATATATTTCTTCAAGTCAGTCTTTTTCCATATTATTTATTATGTGGTTCATACTAGATGATGATGCTACAGCAACTTTATAATTACTATTTTTTTAAATATTTTTAATAACTCTTCGATATATGACATTTTTCCTTGTACCTGTGGTAAATAAAATATCTTCTATATATTTATAATGATCATCTACTAGTTGTTTTCCACTAACATTAGAATCCTTAAAATAGTTTTTCCCAAAACTCATAAATACTTTTCGTAGTAAATCCCAATACCAAAAGTGTTTCTTCTTTTTGTCATATCATATCCTTGCTTTTTCGCACTATGAATAAACGCTTCAGTTGCTAAGCTTTCCGTATCAACCATTAGTCCATCCATATCAAATAACACAGCTTTTTATATCCATTTAACCAACCTCACTTTTTATTCTTTACAATCATTATAATAGAAATAATAAAAAAATCACAAACTACAAAAAAATGGGAGTGACTCAAAAATCATGATTTCGTAGAAATCGATTTTTGTCGAGTCACCCCTGCACAGTTTATTATATATCTAAAAAGCTTCTATAAAGCGAATTTAGATATCAATAAACCACTGCGTCTATGAGTTTTCTTGTAAACTTTTTTAGAATCTAGGACTTTGGGGTTAACCCTATTTCATCTATTATCCTCTTGTTTTTCCACCTGCTACATTATACGTAACACCATGAACATAACTTGCTCTATCACTTGCTATGTATGCAACTAAATCCGCAACTTCTGATAATTTTCCATCTCTTCCTAGTGGAGTAGTTTTTGTACTTGTATACCCCGCGCGAATTTGTTCTACTGTTACTCCACGAGTGTAGGCTAACGCTTCTTCGTAAGCTAATGTTCTAAGTCCTGTTGCTTCTAATATACCTGGAGCTACACCTACTACTCTAACTCCTAATTTACCAAGTTCTTTTGCCCAAGAACGTGTAAGTGAGTTTACAGCATTTTTACTTGCGGCATAAATACTTTGTCCTTCTGATCCTTCTAATCCAGATTCTGAAGACATGTTTACTATTACACCACTACCTTTAGCAACTAGTATACGTCCAACTTCTTGAGAGAAAATGAATAAACCTTTTACATTAATATCCATAATCTTATCATATACTTCGTCACTAAACTCATATTTACCTTCAGGAGCATTTTTATCCACTAATAAACGAGGAATATTAATCCCTGCATTATTTTACAAGAATATCAATTGTTCCAAATTTTTCTACAGTTTTTAGCCACAACTTCTTTAACATCACTTCTATTAGTAACATCACATTTCACATATAGCAATTTATCATTATCAGATTCTATTTCTGTAAGGTCACTTACTACAACATTACATCCTTGATTTAAGAACTCATCAACTACCGCCGCACCAATTCCTGATGCTCCACCTGTTACCACTACTGTTTTTTTCCTTCTAAATTTAACCAACTCATAATTTTTCTCCTTATATTATTTATTTATTGTAATTTTTGTATTTATATCAATCTTAGGACAACTTTTTGTTTTCTACCACAATTGCACCAGGCAATAAATTATCTAAATCTCCTGAAAAATGAACTGTTAAGTGACCTAAATCTACTAAATTTTTCTCTGCTACATCACCAACACCAAGAATTGTAAATTCTTCTCCATCTACTATTAATGTTTGTCCAACTTCTATCGTAGAATTAGTAGGTATTACATCTATTCCATAGCAATAATCTTTTAATATATCGGTGCATTATCTCCAAAAAGAATAAACATTCCGTCTCCAAATTCACCTACAAGACTACCTTTACTTTTAACTGTATTTTCATAAATTATCATACTCATTCTTCCTTTGCTTATATTTTTATTCATTCATTTACGGTCGACTATGTCGTTAATGTAGGAAGCGAAGACCGCTTCCTATAAAATTTTAAGAGTACATTCCAAAGCTTGCTAACCAAGCTACGATAACCCTTGGTACCCCAATAATAAATCTTGAGTAAAAGTACTGATACTACCCCTACTTCTACTGTTTCTGGTTCAGCTTCTGCAAGACCTAAACCAACTGGGATAAAGTCACAAGCACATTGTGTATTGATTGCGAATAATGCAGGTAATGCTAATTGTGGAGGAATAGTTCCTTTTCCGATTTCAACCCCAATTAATGTACCGATAATTTGTGCAATTACTGCACCAGGTCCAAGTAACGCTGATAATAATGGAATAGAACATACAAATCCTAAAGCTACTAATCCAAAGATGTTTCCTGCTAGCGGAGTTAATAATTTAGCAAACCAGTTACCAAATCCTGATCCTTGGATAACCCCTATTAACATCGCAACAAATGCCATAAACGGTAAAATTGTTGTTATCATTGATTGAACCGCATCTCTTGCAGCTTGATATAATGTGTGAACTACTTTACCAGCACCCATACCGATTTTCTGAATAACAGATGATTTTGAATTTTCCGCTAAACTTTGAGAAACTTTTTTATCTGCACTGTATTTAAATTCACGTTTTGGCTCTTCTTGAGTTTTCTCAACTACTACTTCTTCACTACCTTCAGCTGAAGAAATTTGATCTAATCCTACTGCAGAAACATAGATATCTTCTTTAATAAATTTAGCAAGTGGTCCACTTGGTCCTACAGGCATAATGTTAACTGTTGGAATTCTTTTTTGTGGGTAAATACCGCAACGTAATGTTCCACCACAGTCAATAATTGCTAAGAAAATTTCTTCATCCGGTACTGATGTTTTTAAATCCGTTTACAGTAGTAGCTCCGGTTAATTTTACAATCTTTTTCTACGATTTCAGGCTCGGCTCCCCACCTGTAATATATAAAAATTTTATCTTTCCTGGTTTTGGAGTAATTACTAAAGGTCCACCAAAAACCACCACTACCTTTTTCTATTTTAATTGTTCCGTATGTCATAATTATCTCTCCTAATTTTACGCTTTTAATTCATTACTTAATTCAATTTTTTTGTTGTTTCATAACAATTTTTGTTGTGAAATCGGTAACCCATCCTGCAAAAGAAGTTCATTACTAGCCCTACAAGAAGGTATCTAATTGCTAATGGTGTAACATCTAATCCTAATTGCGTAATACCATTTGCAATTCCCTAAGTAGATGAAGATTTCACCCACGTTAATGTGTGGAAATATCCCACTATTCGTATGACAGTGATATGATGCAGATGCATAATAACTTGGTTTCATACGCTCTGTAAGAATTTACCCATTGATAATGCCATTGGGTTTGCTAACATGAAAGCAGAAATGAATGGTAAAAATTCCATAAGCTAAAATTACATTTTTTAGAACATACTTTAGCAAATTTTTCTACTCTGTGGTCCAATAAAAAGCAACTAGGGCATTCATAAAAACAAGAAGTAATAATACTTTTTGGTACGATTCCTCCTACCCAACTTACGAAAGTTTTAGCACCTTCGTCAAATAAACCTGTAAAGCCTGAAGCTATTTTAACAATATAATCCATATTGTCCTCCTTATAATATTTAATTTAATTTTAATTTTTTTGCTAATTTCCCAAATGGACTTGTTTCCATCTCAATCTGTCCACCAGCAGAAATTGTTTTTATAATTAACAACTCCATCAAGCACTGCACTAGTTAAAGATGCTGATAATCTTATCGATTTGCAATCTTCTCTATTTATAGTCCCTACTTTCAGACCATTGAAATATTCAAATTTTTTTAAATCTAGCAAGTACTGTTACTCCTTGCATAGCTTCTCCTGTAATAACTTTATCATTATCATCTATAGCTAACATAACTATTGCACCTGCTCGTGCAGCACCTTTTTTTCTTCCTATTACTACTCTACCTATTCGTCTAAGTTTACTATAGCTTCGTTTAAAACTATTTAACTGAACATAAGTTAGAGCATACTGTAAAATAAACGCTAAAATAAAGAGTATTCCTAAAACTATTAAATTCATATGTCCTCCTAATTGCTATCTATATAAATTAGTGTTTTTTTATAAAGTAATTTACTAATAAGTCATAATTATCTATTTTTGATATGTCTGTAATCAATTTTTTTCATCTTTAATAATTGAAATTAATTCATCGTAGGTTTTTAGCTAAAATCAACCCATTTTTCTCCTTCAGGTACACACGCCATAAATATTAGTTTTTAAGTCTTCATTATCCTTAAATCCTCTTTCGCTTACCCCTAGAGCTATTATTAAATCATCTCCCAGTTTATTTATCGTATGTGGAAATGCCACATTTTTTTCGAAAATCATAGAAGATTTCTTTTCTCTTTCTCTGATTCTTTCTAAAAATTTATCATCAACTAAATACTGCTTCGTTAGCTCTTCTATCATAAAGTCAATATTTTTCAGAATATGTTTTTTTGCTATCACATTTGAAAAAAATGTCTCTTCTCTCATCGAGCTTAGCAATACTGATTCCATTCCTCGAATACTAGGATTATTCATTTTATTAATATATTGTAGAAAATTAATTTCTTTTTCAAGTACATCTTATCTAAAATTTCATTTTGATAAATAACCGGCGTTTCTGTATCAAACTTTATATCTTCAGTAGAAATTATAATATTAAATTTACTATAATCAACTTTTTTTCAAAAGTGGTGTATGCTGATACTTGTGAATTTACTATTATACTTTCTATTTCATTTATCATAAGTTTGCTATATGCTGGTCCTGAATTAGTTATCAACAAGATACTTAGATTTTCAGATTGAACTTTTATTTTCTTCAATAATGTTTCAAAATATATTGCTAAATAACTAATTTCATCTTCTGAAACTATATAATTATACTTATCGTTAATCACTTTACTGGCAGTTTTAGCTATTTTATACGATACTGGATATTGTTCTTTAATTTTTTTCCTTCATATTGTTGTTATATCTAACTCCATATTTTTAATCGTTCCATTAAGAAGTATATATGATAAATAAACTCTTCAATAATATCCGAAGTATCAAACTCAAGTCCATACTCATAAACAACTACTTCTAGAATCTCTTGAACAAAAATTCTTATATTCTTCAGTATATTTTTAGGTTTTCTCTTATTTTATTTATTTTTGTAGGAACTCTCATCGTAGCAAAAGCAAATCGCTAAAAATTTTTATTTCATCAGAAGATAAATTTATCTTATATTTATTCTCTATATAATCACTTATCTCATTAATAAAAGGTTGTGCATAATTATTTAATAATTCTTCATATTGATTTTCTTCAAAAATTTAAATAAAAACCATTAGCAAATCGATCTCAAAAGATACAGTTAAGTATCTGAAAAACTCAGTTTTTTTGCCTGTTTATCTATTTTATACTTTTTCAAATGTTTCATCAAAAAAACATATTGTCATCTTTATCAAAAATATCTTCTTTATATATATAATTAAATATATTTTCTAAAATAAAAAAATTCTAATATCTTTTTCTAGACCAACTACTTTAATACCTGTATTAGTTTTTTTCCTTTTATAACAAGATTATAACTACTTATAATATCGTTTAATTTTTTTATATCGGAATTTAAAGTTGTTCTACTAACCATCATTTCAAAAGATAAATCATCTATAAGGGCACTCTCCCCGAAGAAACTAATGTCTTAAATATATATACTAACCTTACCTTACTAGAATCAAAATTAACACTAGCTTCGTATATAGATCTTTTTCTCTTTAAATATTCTTCTAACTTTGTAATAAAAAGACTATAATTTGAATTTTTATTTTCTATATATGCACAGTCTCCAAATAATTCATTTAAAGATTTAATTTCATTACTAATAGTTTTTTTGAACTTACCTTTAATACATCTAACAAGTATTGATCCTGAACTAAAAAAAGTTAGATTCTAGTATATTTAATAGCCTCAAACTTCTATTATCATAATTAAAAATCTCCATTTGCTTTCACCACCTATATTTATTATAATAGTTAGCGTTTCAAAAAATTAATACAGTTATTTTCTTCTAAAAAAAGAAAAAAACGCTTTAATTTTTTTATAAAACGCTATTTTTCATGCCTTTTAACCACATATATTTCTAGATAATATAATTTATAAAATATAGTTTTAAATGGAAAAAGCATCCTCAAAAAAATTGAGGATGCCTTTCCTTTGATTACAAACTTCCATAATATTTTTTTAACTATATTTTCTACAGTTAAGCCATTTTCTTTCATTAATTCTTCTACATTATATCTATCATAGAATTTTTTTATTTATTCCGTAGTTTTGAACTTTTTAATTCAGTATTTCCTAAATAACTCGCTACGGTTTTGACCGTATCCACCTTCTACTATACCATCTTCAACCGTTATAACCAATTTATGATTTTTCTTTTTAAAGAGTTTAGTAATTTTTTTATCCGGACCAGTTAAGAATCTTGGATTTATTAATGTTGCGTCTATATTGTGTTCTGATTTCAATTTTTCATAAACTTCCTCTGCTAAGTTATAAAAAAATTACCTACTCCAAATATTGCAACCTGTTCTCCAAATTTTTTTCTACTTTATTTTTTTATTTAAAAATAGAATAATCTGTTTTATCTTCTTCCCCGGTTTCTATTACACTTCCCACAGGAACACGTATAGCAACTGGATGCTCATTTTGGTTAACTGCCCACTCTAGCATCGCTAAGTTCTCTTCTTTATTAGTAGGAGCTAAGTATACGAAGTTTGGTATGTGCGATATAAATGGAATATCAAAAAATCCTAAGTGACTTTTATCATTCATTGAATTTATCGAAGCACCGTATACTAATACCACCCCCGCTTGATTGTTTAACGCCATATCATGAGAAAGTTGGTCATATGTTCGTTGTAAGAACGTTGATAATACTGCCCAAACTGGTTTTGCTCCATTTTTAGCTAGTCCCGTTGTCATCGTTACAGCTTGTTCTTCCGCAATACCAACATCGACAAATTGGCTTCCCAATTGCTCTCTTAGCTTTTTATTAAAAACTATTCCTGGCGTCCCTGCATTAATAACGACAGCTAGTGGATCTTCATTTATTTTTTTCGTTAAATATTCAGAGGTGATACCATTATATGTTTGACTCACGGTACCTTTTTTAATATACTCCCCGGTTTCTAAGTTAAATGGTCCTCCTGCATGGAATTTTTCATGATTTCGTTCTGCAGGTTCAAAACCTTTCCCTTTTTCTGTATAAATATGTAATACTACTGGATGATCTATATCTTTTTACTTCTTTAAACAGTGAAATTAGCTCCTCTAAGTTATTACCATCTACTAAATAATGATAGTCATATCCTAACGCTTTAAAAATATTGTTTGCCGCCTGCCCCTTAGTTTGACGTAAACTTTCTAATGCAGTATATATACCACCTTTAGGATTTTTAGCAATCGACTGATCGTTATCATTTATAATAATTATTGCATTAGTTCCAAGTGTAGCTATTGTATTCAATCCTTCATAAGCCATTCCACCAGATAGCGCGCCATCTCCAATAATCGCTACAACATTACTTTTTTCATTCTTTAAATCTCTAGCATGTAAAATTCCACTTGCTAACGATAATGAGGTTGAGGTATGTCCAATAGTAAAAAGATCATGCTCACTTTCTTTTTGGATTCGTATATCCAGAAACATCATCATAATGTTTAGGGTCCATAAATGCTTTTTGACGCCCTGTTAGCATTTTATGAATATAAGTTTGATGTGATACATCAAAAATTATCTTATCTAAAGGTGAATCGAATACATAATGTAAGGCAACTGTCATCTCTACCATTCCTAAATTCGGTCCACTATGGCCTCCGTGAGAACTAATTTTTTCTAATAACACCGTTCTTGTTTCATCAGCAAGAGTCTGTAATTCTTCCATTGTTAATTTTTTTAAGATCCTGGGGTCCTGAAATATTTTTCTAAAAATCATATTTATCCCTCCTATTTCTATCAATTTATATTAATATAATTATAACATAAATTAATCTAGCCTATGTATTCATTTTTTTATTATAGGTTTAGTAGTGCTTTTTTATCATTCTTTAGATAGCTATTAAATATCTCCACCAACAAATATAAATATAATTAGAGATAAAGCGTGTAACTTTCTAAATTAATTTCAATATTATTAAAACCTTAACATTTTTATTTTTATTCAATTTTTAAAACTTTATCTATATATAAAAAGTGAATTTTTATTTCACTTTTCAGTTGAAAAAAATTTTTATTTTTTTAGTGTATTATAAAAAAACGTAGTAAATCTACGATAATTTTTGAATATAATATTAAACATGAGGTTAAATTTATGAAAAACAGCTTTTTAGTGCGATTCAGCACTACAAATTAATATAAACTTTGAAAAAAACAATCCAATTACAGTTATCCCTGTTGAAGTTCGTCTTGATGATGAAATTTTCGAGGATAATGTTACTATAACTCCTGATGAATTTTTATAAAAGAATACATAACGGTCAAAAACCTAGCACAAGCCAACCTGCAGTAGGTAAAAATCTTAAAAAAATTTATGAAGAACTTAAACAACAAGGTGTAGAGCGTATCGTTGCCTTCAGTGTCTCTTCAAAATTATCAGGGACATATTCTTCTTTCGTACAAGCTAAAGAACTTATCGATGGTATCGAAATCAAGATAATCGATACTCTTCAAATAGCAAGAATGGTAGGAATAGCTATCGAAAAAATTATTAAAGAATTCGAAGAAGGTAGTTTATCCTTTGAAAAATATTGAAGCTAGATATACTGAGCTTTCCGCACAACACAATGTTCTTGTAACAGTCGAGACTATGCAATATTTATATGCAGGAGGTAGACTTACTAAAGCTCAGTTCGTTCTATCAAACCTACTAAATATTCTCCCTATTATTACTATTAAAGACGGAGTTCTTGCAGTAAGTGGCAAAACACAGAGGCATGAATAAAGTTCTTTCAAAAATGTGTGAAGAAATAAAAGAAAAATCCAAAGAGTTTATTTGTTCTTTATACAACCGATGAATTGTTAGATAAAGCTATGGTATCTATTAGAAAAAAACCTTTGGTGATATCGAAGTTGAAACAGAAATCGTTTCTCCTGTAATTGGATCTCACGCTGGACCAAAAAGCAATCGCAATAGGATATTTAGGTTATGAGAAATAGTCATTAAAACAATCATAAAAACACCTTAGAATTAGGTTTCCACTCTAATTCCAAGGTGTTATATTTTGTAAGTATTAAACTATTTTAAAATTTGTGTCTTCCAATGCTGCTTGAAGATTTTCTTTTGAAGCAGCTCCTTCAACTACAATATTTTTTTCTTGAATATTAACTTCTACATTATCGACATTATCTAGTTTTTGATAATTTTTTTCTTTAACTGCAGCTACACAACCGCCACATTTTTACACCTTCGATACTATATTCATTTTTTTCATGATTAATCCTTCTTTCTTTTTATTAATTTAATTTTTACTCTTTTTTTAATCTTAAAGCATTTAGAACTACAGATATAGAACTAAAACTCATTGCAGCTCCTGCTAACATTGGATTTAACAATGGTCCACCGAATATGTAGAATACCCCCATCGCGAAAGGAATACCTATAACATTGTAGAAAAATGCCCGTAATAGATTTTTCTTTAATATTTTTTTATAGTTTTTTTCTACTTAAAGCTATAGCATTAACAACAGAATTTAAGTCAGGTTTCATCAATACTATATCTGCCGCATCGATTGCTACATCAGTTCCTGTTCCTACTGCTATTCCGACTTCTGCTTGTACTAGTGCTGGTGCATCATTAATACCATCACCAACCATTGCTACTTTTTTACCTTGAGCTTGAAGTTTTTTGATTTCATTTGCTTTTATCTTCCGGTAAAACTTCACTAACAACTTTATCTATTGTTAATTGTTCTGCAATTACTTGAGCAGTTTTTCTATTATCACCAGTCAGCATGACTACCTCTAACCCTAAATTATGTAATCTTTCAACAGTTTCTAAACTACTCGCTTTAATTTGATCTGCAACAGCTATAATTCCAGCAAGTTCAGAGTCTATAGCTATGAATAATGGTGTTTTTTTCCTTCTGAAGCAAATTTCCCTGCTTTTTCAACTGAATCTTTTGTAACAATATTATTTTTCCAACATTAATTTTTTTCATTACCAATAAGTACTGACTTTCCATCAACCATTGATGAAATACCTAATCCTGTTAACGAACTAAAATCTTCAACTTCTAATAAATCTAAATTTCTATTTTTAGCTTCATCTACTATAGCTAGACCTAATGGGTGTTCTGAAAGATATTCTACACTCGCTGCAAGTTGCAATAGAACTTCTTCAGATAAATTATTAAATGTCATTATATCAGTTACTGAAATTTTACCTTCTGTCAATGTTCCAGTTTTATCAAAAACAACAGTATCAACTTCTTTAGCTAACTGCAAAAGCTTCTGAACTTTTTATTAAAATACCGTGTTCAGCTCCCTTACCTGTACCTACCATTATAGCTGTCGGTGTAGCTAAACCTAAGGCGCAAGGACATGCAATAACAAGCACTGAGATAATAATTTTTAGAGAAAAACTCCAAGTAGCATCACCAGCAAAGTACCATAAAACCCCTGCAATTAATGCTAAGCTAATAACAACAGGAACAAATACCCTGAAATTTTTATCTGCAAGTTTTTGCGATAGGTGCTTTAGAATTTTGAGCATCTTCAACAAGTTTAATAATCTGTGATAAAGTAGTATCTTTACCAACTTTAGTAACTTTTCATTTTGAAAACACCTGTTTTATTGATACTTGCTCCAACAACTTTACTATTAATATCTTTTTCTACAGGGATACTTTCCCCTGTTAACATTGATTCATCCACAGTTGAACGACCTTCAATCACTACCCCATCAAGGGGTACTTTCTCACCAGGACGAACAAGAAGTGTGTCACCTACAGATATTTCATCTACAGCTACTACATGTTCTTCACCATCTTTTATTAAATTAGCTGTTTTCGGCACTAACCCAACCAACTTACTAATAGCGTTTGTAGTGCGACTTTTAGATACTCCTTCAAAGTATTTGCCTAGTGTTATCAACGTTAAAATCACTGCAGCTGATTCATAGTACAAATGCATAGTTGCATGTTCATCGCCTAAATATGCCAATACCGTTGAATAAACACTATATAAGAATGCTGCCCCTGCACCTAACGCTACTAAAGTATCCATATTAGGTTTTCTTCTAAGAAGAGCTCTAATTCCTACACTAAAGAATTTTCTACCAAGATACAAAACAGGTAACGCTAGAATTAGTTGTACTGTTGAAAATAGTTTTGGATTTCCCATTGGACTTAAACTTTCCAACGTAGGCAATCCTACCATCTCAGCCATCGCTATATATAACACAGGTACTGCAAATATAGCTGAATAAATAAATCTTTTCCAGATACCATCTATTTCTTGTTGTTTTTTCGTAGCTTGGTCATCTTCTGAATTATCTATTTCTAATTTAGCTTTATACCCCGCTTCTTCTACTTTTCTCTCGATTTCAGCAACACTTAATTGCTCTTTATCGAATCTCACGATCATCTTTTCAGTAGCTAGATTAACAGCAGCCTTTTCTACCCCAGCTAACGACGAAATAGTATCTTCAATATTTTTCGCACAAGATGCACAACTCATACCTTCTAATATGAATGTTCGCTCTTCGATACTAGAAACGTAAGTAAGCTTATATCCTAATTTCTCTACAATTTTTTCAACTTCCGTTCTATCTATTCCCTCTCCTCTAGCAAGCGTAAGTTTACTCGTTGCAAGATTCACATTGACATCTAATAAGTTATCAACTTGTTTTAAACTATCTTCTATATGTGCCGCACAAGATGCACAACTCATACCTTCAACTATATATGTTTCTTTTTTTAAGCATATATTAATCACACCTATCTTTAATTTTTTTAATGTTTACAAATGTAGTTTTCTTTACAAATTAAGTATACTACCATCTAAAACTATAGTCAACAATATTCTCAATAATCAATAACAGGTATCATTATGATATAGAGCGAGAACTGTTATAACACCTTTTAAGAGATTGAGCCGAAAGTCATAAAAATTTAACAAAGCTCATGTGGGATGACTCGATAAAATCTTGTTTCTTCAAAATTACGATTTTTAAGTCACTCCCATAAAATTTAAAAGAGGACAACTCAACAAATCAATTTCTACAAAATTAGAATTTTTGAGTCACCCCTTTTCAATTTTTATTTAATTTTTTTACTTTCTAATTTTTTTCATTCATCTGACGACGAAGTTTAGAAAAATCTTCTTTAACTACTACAGTATCAGCGATAAAATCATGAAGTCCTTTTTTTCTTATTTGTGAAAAGCTACCGCTACATACGGTAAGTAAGCTAAGAATATCGTTAATAGTCTACCGACTACTTCACGGTAAACTACATCCATAAGACCTAAGTTATCACCTTTATTAGTTTCTACTTTTATCTTCATAATCATCTTACCTAAAGTTTGAGAGAAGTAAAGTGTCATAGCTATAAAAGTAAGTAAACATAACAATAACACAACTTAAAGATTTTTCTCCTAAAATCGGAAAATCTAGTTGCTTATTCAAAAGTCCAAAACTAAAAGTGTTTAATAAACTAGCTATTGCATAAATAACAATCATATCAATTAAATACGCAACAAATCTCGTCCAAAAAAGCCTGCATAGAAATTTTTTTGAAAGAGTCATATAATCTTCTATTGTTGTTGGCAACGAAAGATCTTTTTTTCTTTTTATATCAACTTTCTCTTCTACTTTAGCTTCTACTTTTTCTTCAGTAAATTCTATGTTTTCTACGACCTCATCCGAAAATCATCTCTGAAACTTCATCAGAATGAGCATTATCAGAAGGTATTTTATTATTTAAATCATTATTCATATAAACCCCTCCTTACCCTAAGTAACTTCGCTCAACTTTATTTGAATTCACTTGCTATTTAATTCAGAGATAAAACTTTTCGTAGTCGCTTTTTACAAATCTAGAAATTAAACTTTCTGCAGTTTTATCAGCTCTTAACTCGATTACAGTTGGATTAGACAGTCCTTTTTCTTCTTTTATTAAATCAATAAGTTCATCTTCCGTACCAACTTTATCAGCTAGTTTGTTCGCTACAGCCTGAGTACCAGTGTAAGTTCTACCGTCAGCAAGTTTCTTAACCTCATCCTCACTTAAGTGTCTACCTTCTGCTATAGCTTTTACAAATCTTTCATACGCTTCTTTATTTTTGTTCTTGTAATATTTTTCTAGTTGATTCTGGTAAGTCTTCAATTAAACCACCCACTGCTTTTTGTTCTCCAGAACGAATAGTTTCTTGTTTAATTCCGTGATCGTTTAAGAATTTTTGAGCAGATACATAGCTCATAATTACACCTAGTGACCCAGTTGTTGTTTCAGTATTTACAAAGATTTTCTTAGCTGGTGTTGATACATAATATCCCCCTGATGCAGCCATCTTTTTCATTGAAACATAAACATCTTTACCACTATTTTTAAGGGCGTTATACAGCTCAGCAGTCTCATAAACACCACCACCTGGTGAATTTACAGATAATAATATTGCTTTTTACATTAGGATTACCTTTTGCTTCTTTAATTTGATTTAGAACAGAACCTCTTGAATAAGTATTCGTCATTTCTGAATTAATTTCACCATCGATAGAAATTTTTTTGAATCACTTCATTACTATCACCTTTTCTTAAAGTCAACTTAGTAATACTTTTGCTCTTTGTAAAAATTCCATTAAATATCCATTTAATTCTGCATCATCTTTTTACTATTATTGCTTGATGTGATAGTTCCTTTGATTAACGAGAATATTACTAAGACTACCACAATAATCGTTGATATCAATCTTTTATTTTTTTAAAATTCATATTTTTTTCCTCCGAAACTTTATTATAATATTTTTTTGTAAAAAAAGCCAGCGACAAATAGCTATTTTGCTGTCTGCCCCTAGCTTCATTTATTCCTCTTTTTACTATTTTTTTCAAACCCTTCTTGTAGGTAAATGTTCGCTGTTTTCTTGAAGTACAGATAGTTCTTATCATTACCTTGATTTTTGTTCAGTTACCAATACAATAGGTTCGCCATTCAAGATTACAAAATAATATAAGTGAGATAATGGGCCTTTTAACATTCTCGATATCAGAATAAACTGCAACTATATTATACACATCTCTAACATTTCCTTCAGGTGACCATCTCATGTTAATTAACTTATCACCCTCAAGTACTAAACGAGAACGTCCTACTTTTTCTGTTTTTCAGGAAGATTTAAACCATAATAATTAACCTTATTATCAAGTGTGTACTCCTTATAATTTTTGGTTCAGAGATTTTTTTCCCAACCTTTTACAAATTGGTATAACTTCTCTCCTTTATTTTTATTCCAATATGACGAACCTGTAGATTTTTATCTTCTTTTTTTAGAACTATTTTCATCCGTTAAACCAGTTACTGTCAATGTTCGCTTAAAGCTTCCACTAAGTTTTGAGTACTCTCTTCTCAGCTTCTTCCTTATTAAGAGTTATCTCTACATCAACCTTACTTCCATTTTCCAAGTTTTTCCTTAGGAGAATATTTAATCTCCGGGTTTTCTAAGGAATTTTTCTAATATTCTCATCAGCGTCTTTAATTTCAGGGATTTCTGTGATGTTAACATCAACCTTCCCTTGTCTATTAACACCATAAACGGCTAATTCAACCTTGTATTGATCAAGATGAATTACTTTGTCATCTTTCTTGTAGAATTTAAAATAATAAACTCCCGCAGCTACAATACATACTAAAAAGTAATGCAACTATAAATCCAAATTTAGATTTTTGTTTTTAGGTTCTTTTCCGACAACAATTTCATTATTTTTTTAATATTATTACCAGTATTATTATAATTATTTCCTGGAAATTATTATTTTTGGTTATCATACTGTGAGGCATTTCCAAATTGATTATCAACTACATTATTACTTAAATATTGATTATCTTCCACATAATTTCCATTTTTATCATAATAACCGGTTATAATAAAGAATCCATGTTGGTCATAGTAACCTGCGGGTGTTAAATTATCATCTAAGTAATAGCTATTCTCCGAAACAAAATTTCCATGTTGATCATAATAACCACCAGGAACAAAATTACCATTCTGATCGTAATAGCCATTTTGTATAAAGTTACCATTTTCATCATAGTAACCATCTTGTATGTAATTACCATTTTGATCATAATAGCCATTTACATTATTAGGTTGATTCCTTTGCGAATCATTACCTTTATTATTCATAACTTCCTCTCCTACTCTCCGTAACTTTTCGATACGAATTTATTATAACGCTTCATAAATGCAAGCTCTGCTGTACCAGTTTGTCCATGCCTATTCTTAGCTATTATCACTTCTATCGTTGATACATCGCTAGCTTCTTGAACTTCTTTTTCATCAGCATCTTCACTTCTGTAGTAATCTCCTCGATATAAAAACGAAACTATATCAGCATCTTGCTCAATACTTCCAGATTCTCTAAGGTCACTCATCATAGGTCGTTTATCCTGTCTAGATTCAACACTACGTGAGAGCTGAGATAAGGCAATTACAGGACATTCCAGTTCCCTTGCCATTTGTTTTTAAACTGCGAGATATTTCAGATACCTCTTGTTGTCTATTATCAGTTCTCTTACTACCTTGAAGAAGTTGAAGATAATCAATCACAACTAAGTCTAAACCGTGTTCAGCTTTTTAATAACTTACATTTTGCTTTTACTTCATTAACTTTAATAAATGCACTATCTTCAATAAAAACATTTTTTTGATTTAAGAAATGAACTGCTGTCTCTAGTTTCATAAGATCATCATTATCAAGATTACCTTTTTTAATCTTTTCTGAATCTATCATTCCTTCACTACAAATCATCCTAGATACAAGTTGATCAGCACCCATCTCTAAAGAGAATAGCGCAACTGTTCTCTTTTTCTTCTTCAGAACGAGATTTTTTCCCTGCAATATTAAGTGCGATATTTAGTGCAAAAGCTGTTTTTCCCCATTGCAGGACGGGCCGCAAGAATAATCAAATCTCCCTTACCAAAGCCTACAATTCTATCTAATGCTCCGTATCCTGTTGGAATAGCCACATTTTGTCCTTCTCCTGCCATACGCGCTAGTATTTCTTTAAAAACTTCATCAGTTACATCTTTCATATTTTTTTGAACTGAGATGTTTTTGCACGTTCCATTGCGCGTTCTACTTGATCAAACAATGTTGCAGTTAATGAATCTATGTCAGCGTTCCCTTGATTCATTTCCTCAGTACTATTTAAAAGCGCTAAGCGAATTTCTCTGTAAATTGAATATCTTTTTACTAAATTCGCATAATGCATAATATTTCTAGAACTTGGAGTAACATCATATAAATCCACTATATATAATGAGGCATCCACATTTCTGAATGCCCCACTATTATTTATTTCTTCAAAAATCGTAGTGGTGTCAGGTATTATTTCCATTTCATCTAAACGTAAAATAGCACTATAAATATCTTTATTTCGTTCATCATAAAAAGTCTTCGGGTCTATCGTCGCTTTTTACTTCTACTAATTTTTACGGCTCTTGCATTAGAGCCCCTAGTAACGACTGCTCTGCCATTATGACAGAATCTATATGATATTTCATATTATCACCCTACATTATATATACTATTGTTCCACTACATGAACTTTAATAGTTCCCTCTACTTGATTGTGTAATTTAATTTTTTACATTCTGTATAACCTAAAGATTGAATACCTTGTGGTAAATCAATTTTTTTCTTATCAACTTTAAGATCGTGTTGTTTTTAAGTTCTTCTACAATTTGCTTAGAAGATACTGATCCAAATAATCTTCCACCTTCACCAGCTTTTAACTTTAATTTTTCACTTCTAATCCTTCTAATTGTTTAGCTAGTAAGTTAGCTTGTACTAATTCTTCTTGTTTATCTTTTTTTCAACACGTTTTTGTTGTCCTTTAAGTGTTGCCATATTAGCATTAGTTGCCACTACAGCTTTTTGTTAGTTATTAAGAATTTTGCATATCCATCTGCAATTTCCTTAACATCTCCTTTTTTTACCTTTTTCCTTTTACATCTTCTAAAAAAATATAACTTTCATTACAATTTCTCCTTTTTAATCTATTTTTATTTTTATTATCCTAATACCTTATCAATGGCATCATTCAATCGCTCAAGCGCCTTATCCAAGTTGATTTCCTCTATTTGTGTTGCCGCATTAGCAAGATACGTACCACCACCAAGCTCTTCCATAATCAACTGAACATTTATATTCCCTAATGACCTTGCCGAAATACCCACTTTACCTTCATCTAAATATCCTATAGCAAAACTACATTCAATTCCTTTTAAAGTTAGCAGTAAATCTGCACTTTGGGCTAACATGACATTAGTGTAATATTTATTTTCTGGGGCTTTTGCCATAATAATTTCGGTGATTTCTGAATAGAATTATTAATAATTTCTACCCTATTCATGAAATTTTCAAACGGTTCTTTTTAAAATTGTCTTGACTTTTTGTCGGGTCAGCGCCATTACTTCTTAGATATGCTGCCGCATCAAACGTTCTAGAACCCGTTCTTATCGAAAAGTTTTGAGTATCAACTACTATCCCCCCAAGCATAATTGTTGCCGCAATAGGTGAGATTTTCTCTATCTTAGTTTGGTATTCTATTAATTCTGCGATTAATTCCGATGCCGATGAAGCGTAAGGTTCTATATACGTTAGTAATGGATTAGTAATTATATCTTCCCCACGTCTGTGGTGATCAATAATAACTTTTCTATTAGCCTTAGATAAAATCGCTGCATCAATAACACGAGAAGCATCTGATGTATCTACAACTATTAATGTCGTTTGCGGGGTCATAAGCTCCCACGCTTCATCGCTATCTACAAACACACGCGATAACTGTTCATCAAGATTATCAATTTCAAACATTACTTTTTGAATTGTTTCATCTCGATCACTATCATTTAAAAATAATATAACACTCTTTATTTAAAAAAACTTAGCAAAAGTATAAATACCAACGCAAGCTCCAATAGCATCAAAGTCAGGGCGTTTATGCCCCATTACAATTATCTTATCACTGTCATTTACTATATCTGCTAACGCATTAGATACTACACGAGCCTTGATTCTAGTACGTTTTTCCTGTGGATTAGTTTTTACCGCCATAAAATCTTATTGTACCATCAACATCTTTCATGGCAACCTGATCTCCACCACGTCCTAAAAGCTAAGTCTAGTGAGCTTTTAGCTAATTCACCCTAGTTACGGTAGGAAATCCGTACCCATCCCCACTCCTATACTTAATGTAATCGGCGCATCAAATTCTTCTTTTAGCCCCCTAATAGTATCTAAAATTTGGAATTTCTCTTTTTCTATTTTTCTTTAAATCTTTTTACATTTAACAATCCGATAAATCTATCTTCGTCAATTCTTTTTAAGATAAATGCTATTTTTCTTAGCCCAATCCGTTAAAGTAGCAACAATAGTAGCGTCCAGTCTACTCGCTATTTCATCGTCTAGAGAATCATATACATCTTCATAGTTATCAAGGCTTAGATTAAGAATTATAGGTCTCGTGTCTCTAAACCTTTGCATTACTACTTTACTTTCTGTAATATCGAAGAAGTATACATATCCGCTATCTTTTTGATAATTCACCTTAAAAATGCTTACCAAAAATTTCAAACTGATTATCTACCGGTGTCTCCAAATCAAATAAATCTTCAATTTCAGGCATAAGATCTAAAAATATTTAAACCTTTTATTTCTTCAACTTTGATATTTTTTTATAAATAAAGTTATTAGCCCATTCAATATTTTTTTATCTTCATCGATTACAACTATACCTATCGGAAACTTATTTATACCTTTTTTTCTGAAGAATCTTTAATTCTATTCGTCAGTTTGCTAATATATCTCTCCATTTGTTCGTTAGCTTTTTTTCTTTTTGTTTATTATAAAGAACGAAAATAAGTAAGCCCATAAATAGATAAATTACTAGACTATATACATTAAATATACCGCTTATAATTGCTCCGATTAGAAAAAAATAGTAAAAAAATAATTAATTCATATTTTTTTCTTGTCATTCATACTTATCTCCCCTTCCTCATAACAATATATCCTTCTCTTAATTTAAATATACTATCAACAAATCCCAACAATTCAAAAAAATAGGACTAAAAAAATAAACATCAAAGCAAATACAATAGGCTTACCAATAGATGTCTTTGAATTAGATTTTTGTTCTATAAAGAAAAAAATGCTGTAAATAAGCCATTTAAAAACAAACACCAACGATAATAGACCTGTTAAATTTTGAAATAAAATATTCCAAAAAAACTATAAGTATTACTTTCTGTTCCCATTTCAACAAAAAGTTAACAATGTAACACCGATATATAGATATCCACTTCTAGGGCTCAACATTATACAACTAAACTTCGGAAATACTGGTATAATTACATATTCTCTCCCCAATAACGTTAGAGTATATTGAACTAACACAAGACCGTATACAAATATCACTACAAACAATGTTACAGGAAATGATTTTTGAAGATTAGAAAAAAACTTTCTAGTACCATGTTCTTATCTACGCTTTGATTCATTTCCGACATAGAATTCACATAAGAATTAATAAAATCTAGTATCTGCTGACTATCAATTGTTATATATCCCATTTTTATTGATAAAAAAAATATATAACGACACGGTTAAAAAAATATCAAAGCACTAACTGCAACTACTAAGAATATTTTTTTGATCCTCTGACATATATTGTCTTGTAAACTATATAAGCTATTACCATGTGTATTCCAAACCAAACTATCATGTTAGGAGAAGCAAATAACGCTAATATTATCCCACCTGAAATAATTAATGGAATATAATATTTCAATCCTCTCGCACCCAATGCATATGTAAGTGGAAAAAAACAGAAAGAAACGCCGTCACAACTTCAATATTTAGGAATACTCCTAATAATATTAATAACAAATAACTTACTGAATAAGCCAATATTTTAATATCACTAGGCGTTCTAAAGAAAAAAATTTATTTTTCATTAATTCTTTAATTTCTTTACTCAAAAGTTCTGAAATGTTATTATCCAAAGTAACACTCCTTTTATATTTTAATAATACCTCTCATAGCAATTATAACTATATAGGTATCTTTATTATTATACCAAATTTCAACGTTTTTTTAAAGAAAAAAATAAAAAAACAAATCTCTCCTCCGTTTTCCAAATTAAATCACCCAAAAATTCAATTCAAAATAAACTTTAAAAATTAGTATTTTTTTATAAGTTTTCTAATCAAAAATCTGTTTATAATTGACAAAATCCTTTATTCAACTTATGATATTTAGTATAGGATACAACTAACTTTGTATTTATTATTCTTTGGGACAACCCCATTTATTAAATTTATAGAAAGGGATATTATTATGAAAAAAATATTATTACTATTGTTACGGTCTCATTAGTAGTATTAACATTAGCGTTAGGAGGATATTATTATTTAACTAAAGATGATAACTCAACAACTCCTAACACTACTAATCAAAAAGATAATAACAAATCTTCTAATACTAAAGAAAATGAAAAATCTGATAACAATAACGAAAATACTCCATCTACCAACGGAAAAACTCCGAAACAGTTACTCAGCCAACAATTATTAACGGCATTGTATTAGCCAACAAAAAAACATCCTCTTCCTGCTAACTACAATCCTGGGAAGATCCTACTGCACGCCAAAAAGTAAATAAACTGATAAGCGATGCACAAGCTCCGGGATTAAATGTTTCTAACCAAGTATCCGGTTTTTAGAGCATACAGCACTCAGGCTGGGCTTTACAACAACTATGTAGCTGCACACGGAAAAAAAGAAGCTGATAGATTCTCGGCTAGACCAGGTTACAGTGAACACCAAACAGGACTAGTATTCGACCTTATCGATAACCAAGGTCAACTATTAGGTGCAGAAGGTACTAGTGAAAGCAGTAAAAAAAGCTGCAGAATGGCTAGATAAAAATGCTCACAAATACGGATTTATCGTTAGATATAAACCAGCATTCGTAGAAAAAAACTGGCTATATGGAAGAAAGTTGGCATATTCGTTATGTAGGTGAAGATGTAGCTAAAACCATTTATGAAAAATATTTCACTAGAAGAATATCTTAATGCTCCCGGTGGAGATTACGCAAACTAGAACATTATTAACAAAAGGAGAATTTAATGAATAAAAAAATAATCAAGGTCAAAAATAATCAAAACTTTGACAATAATCAATATAATAATCAAGAATATGATCAAAACTTCGATAATACACAATATAATGAACAAGGATACGATCAAAAACTTCGATAATACACAATATAATGAACAAGGATATGATCAAAACTTCGATAATACACAATATAATGAACAAGGATATGATCAAAACTTCGATAATACACAATATAATGAACAAGGACATGATCAAAACTTCGATAATACACAATATAATGAACAAGGATATAATCGCCAGTATCAAAATACTCAATATCAAAATCAACAATACCAAAACTATAATCAAACGTCTAGCCATAACAACCAACCAAACTACAATAATCAACAAAATTATAACGTTCCTCCTGTATATATGGAAGAACCTAAAGAGAAGAAGAAAAAGCATTCTTCCTGTTGTATTAACAGCGATTATTACTTTCGTTGTGCTAGTAGCTGGACTTTACTTTGGATATACTAAATTCTTGAAAAAAGATAATGTTGTTGACTTATCAGCATACGAAGTAAATTTTGTTACATACGGTGCCCAAGGTGAAGGAAAACCTGAAGTTGACATCAAAAAAGTTCCTGAAGTCACTAAGACAAACACTGAAATCTCTAACTTATTATCAAATCCAGATGTTTCATTCGATAAACAAAGCAACTTAAAAAAATGGTGACAAAGTTGAAGTTACTATTACATTAAATAAAAAAACACATTAAACAAACTAAAACTAAAAAGCAACAGGAGAATTCAAACGCACATTCACTGTTAACGGATTAAATGAAAAAGCTAAAGAAAAAGAAACTATAATTGTAAAAGAAGGTTCTTCTAGCTCTTCAAGTTCATCTAAACATCGCAGCGATGAACGTACTGTCTACGTTAAACCATCGGCTGGGGTTAACTTAGAAGTTCTTCAAATGATTCAAGTAATGTCATCACTTCAATCAAAGTTGGAAGTTCTGTATATCAACACTATATTGAAGTTAACTCACAAGGTGAAGCTTGGGCGTATGTTTCTTATGGTAGCCATGATGGTTGGATAAGAGCAGATTTACTTGGATAAAAATAAAAAAAGCGACTCAAAATTTTTAATTTTCGGTAATAGCCTCCAAAATTTGTCCAAATTTTTGGAGGCTATTAGCTTTCTAAGAAAATCATTTTTCGAGTCGTTTCTTTTTGTACTTTTTACTAAAAAAATCTTCTTTAATGAACTTTAGCCATTTAGCCAGCAACCTTCATTATTATTTATTTCTTCTGCGTTGTCTTGCTACTGTCAATAATCCACCGAACACAGCTAGTCCTAAACCTGCTAATCCGCTATTAGTCCCTGTTACACCTGTATTTGGTAAGTTCGATTTCATATTAACATTTTCTTTTGCTGGTGATTGGCTTTCATCAGCTTTATTTGGATTAGAAGTTTTTGGTTTCTCCGAGAATGTACGATCTTTTTAGGAAGTTTTCTGAAAAATGTGTGTCACAACTACATTTTCTTTATCAGTTTTCGTTACAACATATTCATATCCCGGAATTTCACCATGTGCTAATGCTTCGTTAGCTTCACCCTAATTCAGAAGGTGCTTTAGCATCTGCTGGGCGTAAAGTCATTTCCTGCTTCATCTTGCCATTTTGTGATGATAAGCTCGGAATTTCCAACTTAGCAGCCAATCTCGCTTCCACAGAGTTAATTCTTTCTATTCCTTCAGTTTTTTTGCTGTTTCTACAGCTGCATTTGTTGTTGCTGTTTTTTATTTTTACAATAGCAGTCATCGCTGCTTTTTTTCAGCTTTGTCTTTAAGGATACCTTTATCGTTATCTGTAAATTCTTTGCTTGATTCTATAGACTTAACCTTAGTATCTAAAAGCTTTTTCACTTCTTCAATAGCGTTTGATTTTTACAGTTTTTTTGTTGGTATTGCTACTGCATTTATTGCTTTAATACCGTTGTCTTTTTGCTGTTGTTACATCTGCACTTGTTGTTGCTTTGTTGATATTTGCTATTGCATCTGTTGCTTCTTTTTGAGTTTGTTTCTTAACTTCTGCTTTTTCTTCTGTTGTTAAGTTATTGTTGGTATCTACAGTTTTGTTTTTAGCCGCTAATGCTTTGTTTATTTCAGAGATAGCCTCTGATTTCACAGTTTTCGTTGGTAATGCTACTGCATTTATCGCTTTAATACCGTTATCTTTTTGCTGTTGTTACAGTTGTGCTTGTTGTCGCTTCATTAGTATTTGCTATTGCATCTGTTGCTTCTTTTTTTGCGTTTGTTTCTTAACTTCTGCTTTTTTTCTTCTGTTGTTAAGTCATTATTGATATCTACTTTTTTTGTTTTTTAGCTGCTAATGCTGCATCGATTTCTGCGATTGCTCCAGCTTTTTCTAACCCTAGAAGTCCTTTTTCTTTTTCTGTTGTTACTAAAAGCTGCTGTGTTTGTTGTATCTTTATTGATCTCTGCTTTCGCTGCGTCTGCTGCGGCTTTTGTTGCTGCTTTGGTTGCTGCTTTGTCAGTGATGTTCGCATTACCTTCAATTGCGGCATCTTTGGCTGCTTTTGCTGCATCGATTTCTGCGATAGCTTCTGCTTTGTTAATTGCTAATAATCCTGCATCTTTGGCTGTTGTTACTAAAAGCTGCTGTGTTTGTTGTATCTTTATTGATCTCTGCTTTCGCTGCGTCTGCCGCTGCTTTTTGTTGCTGCTTTGGCTGCTGCTTTGTCAGTGATGTTCGCATTACCTTCAATTGCGGCATCTTTGGCTGCTTTTGCTGCATCGATTTCTGCGATAGCTTCTGCTTTGTTAATTGCTAATAATCCTGCATCTTTGGCTGTTGTTACTAAAGCTGCTGTGTTTGTTGTATCTTTATTGATTTCTGCTTTCGCTGCGTCTGCCGCTGCTTTTTGTTGCTGCTTTGGCTGCTGCTTTGTCAGTGATGTTCGCATTACCTTCAATTGCTGTATCTTTGACTGCTTTTGCTGCATCGATTTCTGCGATTGCTCCAGCTTTTTCTAACCCTAGAAGTCCTTTTTTTCTTTTTCTGTTGTTACTAAAGCTGCTGTGTTTGTTGTATCTTTATTGATCTCTGCTTTCGCTGCGTCTGCCGCTGCTTTTGTTGCTGCTTTGGCTGCTGCTTTGTCAGTGATGTTCGCATTACCTTCAATTGCTGTATCTTTGACTGCTTTTTGCTGCATCGATTTCTGCGATTGCTCCAGCTTTTTCTAACCCTAGAAGTCCTTTTTTTCTTTTTCTGTTGTTACTAAAAGCTGCTGTGTTTGTTGTATCTTTATTGATCTCTGCTTTCGCTGCGTCTGCCGCTGCTTTTTGTTGCTGCTTTGGCTGCTGCTTTGTCAGTGATGTTCGCATTACCTTCAATTGCTGTATCTTTGACTGCTTTTTGCTGCATCGATTTCTGCGATTGCTCCAGCTTTTTCTAACCCTAGAAGTCCTTTTTTTCTTTTTTTCTGTTGTTACTAAAAGCTGCTGTGTTTGTTGTATCTTTATTGATCTCTGCTTTCGCTGCGTCTGCCGCTGCTTTTGTTGCTGCTTTGGCTGCTGCTTTGTCAGTGATGTTCGCATTATTTTTCAATTGCTGCGTCTTTTTGCTGCTTTCGCTGCATCGATTTCTGCGATTGCTCCAGCTTTTTCTAACCCTAGAAGTCCTTTTTTTCTTTTCTGTTGTTACTAAAGCTGCTGTATTTGTTGTATCTTTATTGATTTCTGCTTTCGCTGCGTCTGCCGCTGCTTTTATTGCTGCTTTGGCTGCTGCTTTGTCAGTGATGTTCGCATTATTTTCAATTGCTGCATCTTTGGCTGCTTTTGCTGCATCGATTTCTGCGATTGCTTCTGCTTTTTTCGTCGTTCTTGGTAAAGTAACATTTCCTATGTTAGTAACTCCAGTACTCTTAGCATTATTCAAAGTCGTTTCATCTTGAGCAGCGTCTATATTTCGAATAGCCTCATCTTTTGCTGTTTTTGCTAACTCTATGACCTCTGCTTTTTTTCTTCATTTGTGAAGGAAGCGTCTCCATTTACTTGATTAGATTTATTTGTAAATGCTGTATTTACTTCATTTTTTGCCCCATCTTTATTTAATGTTGGCATTGTTGGTGCTGGTATTACCACTTCACTACTCATATTTGAAGTTGTTGCTGTTATAGGCACATTAATATTTGTCCCTCTCGAAGGTAAAAATTGCTTATCTCTAGCTGTATTAGTAGCAGTAATTCTGTCATTCACATTAAAGACTTCTGTCGGTGTCCATTCGGCAACTCCATTAACCGCTGTAACAGTCTGTTTTTTCACCCCATTCACATAGAAATCAACAGATGAGTCACCAGGTTGCTCTCCTGAACTATATTGAGGATTTCGAGCAGTAGCCGTTACTTTTGCTCTAGTCCCTGCTGCATTTTCTAAATTTTCGACCGTTACTCTTGGAGCTTGTGGCTTAACAGTAACTTTAAAATCTTTCTTTGCATACAATACCCCTGTCTTACCATCTTTCAGTTCAAACGTTACATCATAACTTCCAACAGTATTAATACTTCCAGTTGTATTAAACAATCGTTTAACAAAAGTAGAATCTGGAATTTGTTTATCATATTGCAAGTAAATTCCCAAACCATCACTAGTTAACTGAGATTTATAACCTTGGCCTTTTCTCCATACAACCATGAATTTTGCATTTGGTGCACTGCCTACTTCTGTTTCTAAAGTTCCGCTATCAAGATTAAAGTATGCATCTCCATCTGGAACCGCCCTAAACCCACTACCTTCAGATCGAGTAGTCCCGTTCATACTATGATTATGCCCTGCAATATTCGTACCATTTGGATCTGTATTTTCTGCGTTTATTCCTGCTGTTTCTTTACCATTTGTTGTATCTGATTTAGGAGTGTTATCTTGTGGTAATTTTGGAGTTCTTTTCACTACTAATTTGCTATTTTTATAAGTAAATAGCGTTCTCCACGCAGCTTCAACTTCTTCTTTATTTTTGAGCTGTTTTCAAAGACCTCTTTTGCTTTAGCTAATTCTGTTTTTTTAACCCTTTTTACAGATTCTTCTGTATATTTTTCTAAGTTTAATCCTTCAACTTCTTTTATTAACGTTTCTAATTTCGCTTTATTAACAGTAGCTTCGGTTTTTGGCTCTATTTTTCCTTCTTTAGCCGGTGTCGGATTAGACTGAGCTCCTGTAGCTGATTGATTTCCTGTTATTGCTCTTTCTTCACCTTTTGGGTACTACAGTTGTATTGCTTTTCTCCCGGTGGTACTGGCGCACCTGTTTGTTCTCCCGCCATCGCTACCGCACCTGTACCGAAGAACACACTACATCCTATGGCAACAGAAGCTATCCCTACTTTGAATTTTTTTAATTGAGTAGGTTTCTACTTTTTGTCCCTTGCTTTATACATACTGATTATTTTTTTCCTACCAAAAATAATCCCTCCTTAAATTTCTTTAAATAGAATTATATAATCGACATACAAACTACATTTTATAGCATGTAATAACTAAATCGTATTTAACCTCAATTCCCTTTTTATTTTTGATTAGCTATACAATCTTATAATATTGATAAAAAAATATAAAATATTTTTGTATATAAAAATTAAACTGATAATAGATTAATAATAATTTATTTATATAGAATACAGTTCGATATATATATATATATATATATATATATATTAACACTTTCTCTAGGATTTTAAAAGTAAAAACTAAAAATATATGTTTTTTTCGCATTTATATTTTATTCGATAAAAAAATTAAAAATATATGTAAACTTTATAAAACGAAAGATATCGTAATACGCAAATTTAAAGTGAAAAAAAGAACAATTCAAGAATGCCGTTTCATAGAAACTAATTCTATTGCTTCGTTATTTGTAATTCATTAGATTCACCAATCACTTTCACAAAAGAATTCATACGCTAATAACGTACCACAAATATCTTTATATAAAAAGAAAGCGACACGAAACATGATTTCTAAGAAATCAAATTTCCGAATCGCTCTTTTTTAATTATCTCTAACTTTCACCTTAACCATAAGCATACTTACTAAAGTTATACCTATTACAATAAGGAAAAATAGATTTACTTTGCGTGAAACCAAACAATCCATTTTTAACGTGTTTAGCTATCCACACATAAACATAATCTCCGTAATAAATACCTAACGCGAAGAACGCTTGATAGATTCCCATACTTATATTACGATATTCTCTATCAAAAATATTGCATTGCTAAAGAAATTAACGCATTATAGGCTCCACCATATCCTAATCCATTTTAAGATATAACTAGCATAAATAATATACGGATTGTTAACATATAACGCTATAATATAAAAACGATAATGAACAACCTAATAAGAATAGTAGAGTCTTTTTCTATACCCCATTTTTCTAGTAAAGTATACACCTACAAGAACACCCGCAATAAGCTGAGGTACTGCAAAAACAGCATCCATATACGCAAGCATAAGAGGTGTCATGTTTAACTCTGTTTTACCATAAGCAATCATGTTAGCTCCACTCGTTGAGAATTTTTATAAACGAAAAGCAATAATGCTAATAAACAAATATAAATAAAACTCTTATGTTTAATTACCACTTTTACCTTATCGAATGAAAAATCACTATCAACAGGACGATAATCTTTCATCATAAACGATAATATAAACGTTACTATTGCAATAGCACCCGTAACTATCCACATATAATCAAAATGCTTTATACGTGTTCATTGTAAAAACATATTGTATAGGTGCTGCAATAAATTCAGCTAATAATGGAGCTACAGATAATATTGAAACTGAAACTGCCGCCTTATCTTTTAGAAAATGTCTCGAGAAAATAACATTAAATAATGCGAGCATAGTTGCACTAATACCCAATGACAATGAAGATAAGTATAAAGTTACATAATTACCATTAAATGCAACTAAAAATGAAGTCACTATTAGTAAAAAAACAGTGAAATTTGCACAAATATTTTTACGTCTTTTTAAATATATCACTTGCTAAAAACATCGGCAACCTTATGATTAAACTTGTAGCCCATATCCTGCTGCTATTTGTGCTGCGAGTACCGGCGTTAAAGAAAGTCCACCTTGATCAATCGGCGTGATTGCGTATAACTTCCTATAAGCACGTATAATACTTATCGCGGACCGGAATAAAACTAATATCCAAAATATTACTATTTGATCTCTGTTTAATTCAAATTTCTTAGATAAGAAAAATCACCAAAAATTAAAATTAATGCGATCATAATAAATGAAAATAAAATTTTTGTTTTAACCATCTCCTAACTATATATTTTTTGAGTATTTTTTTCACAAAATATCAAAAATAATATCTTTGCAGATAACATTTTAATCCAACTCCAACATTATACCATAAAAAAATAGGACTTGTATAATAAAAAAATATCTCATTATATTACTTTTTGAAAGTGTCAAGAAACTTATTTTTTTATATTAGGGTATACCTCATTAATGATTTTTAGCACATCCAAATAATGTAGTTCCGCTCGTATATATATCATCTATAATCAAAATACTCTTAATATTCTCTAAACTGTGTATATCAGATAAAAAAATAATATTTATTCTCAATTCTCTCTTTATGCAATTTCGATTGTTTTTTCTCTATATTCGCAACCAAGAAGTTTAACAAATTTCACATCACATATCTTACAAATCTGTTCAATATGATCAAACCCACGAATAATCTCTCGAATACTATTAGCTGGAACAATAGTAACTAAGTCAAATTCATTAATAGAAAAAAATTTCTCAAAAAGTTTTTTTAAATTTTTAACGAGTTAGCTACATCTCCAAAATATTTTTATTGAATAAATATCCTCTTATAAATTCATAATCTGAAAAATAATATAACGAATAGCTTCCCACTTCTATAATATTTATATCAATATGTTCTTTACATGTAGTACAAAGTTGAAACTTCTCCTTTTTTTCTCAAATATTGTATCAAACCCCAATTTTTTTCTCTAATTTCTAATCCACAAAAACTACATTTCATATTCTACCTCTATTTAATTTTCTATATTTAGCTAAATTATTCATATACTCTATCTCTTTAATTGCTGCTTTCATAGCCTTACTTATCTTATCAGCTAAAAAAATACAATATCACCGGAATTATCATAATCTTTTCTACCCACTCTTCCTGAAATTTGAATCAAAAGCAGCTTTCGTAAAAATTTATATGATTCGCATCAAAAACCAAAAACATCCAAATAATCAAAAGTTACCCCGCGTTCCAATATTGTAGTCGTTACAAGAATATCTACTTCTCTATTATAAAATCTTTGAATCTTCTCACTTCTCTGCTTATCTTCACTATACACAAAAATCTATTAATACTTTTTCCGGTAAAATCTTCTTAAAAATATAAAACCGCAGACTCACACATTCCTATCTCCGCATAAATATTAAAAATATGTCGATTTTTCTCTAGACTACTCATAATAAATTCTTGGATAAACTTGGATTTCTTTGAAAATTCAAACACCTCAGCTTTTTCAATTTTTATTTTCGGCACAGGTAACAGGCATCTATGGTATCGTATAGGTATTTTCACGATCTCTCTGACACTAGATTTAACTTTATCAGACGGTGTTGCAGATAAAAATACAAATACTCCTCCGCTTTTTAAGCTGGTTCTAGCACCATTTTCTAAACACTCATCTCCGAATAAGGAAAAGCATCCACCTCATCAATAATAATAACATCGAAGTAATTATAATATTTCACAAGTTGATGAGTAGTCATAATATAGAAATTTGAATCCTCTAATGTTTTTTCTTCACCATGTAAGACACTTATCGGATATCCTCTAAAATCTCGCATAAATCTTTCAACCAGCTCTTTTACTACATCTCTTCTCGGAATAGCTAGGCAAATTCGCTTATTAGATAAAAGAGCTTGATATATCGCAGCATACACTATTTCTGTCTTACCAGCACCACAAACCGCCCATATTAGTGTACTGTTGCCATTTTTAATGTTATTAACTAAAGAAACACTTGCTTCTTCTTGAATATCACTTAACTTTACACTTGGTAACTTTGGCGTTTTCAAATCAAACATAGGTATATTTATGTGGAATTTTTATACAATAATCATCACTTCTTCCAAAAATCTATACATCTTTTACAATACGTGATTTTTCTGATCATTACTTATAAAACTAAAGAATAAATTTTTTTATCTTTGTTATCACACTGTAAACAATGGAATCTATCACCATTCGACCTTAGTGAATATATCTTTTTCAATATAAGGACAATTATCTAAATAGTGTATCTTTATATTTAATTTTAATAACCTAGAAATAGATAAAAACAGCCCATTATACTTTCTTAAAATAGATAAATCCTCTTCTCCTAAAGTACAGACTGCTCCCGTCATTATCTCATTATAAATTTCTTCAAAATCCTCATTAATTTCCCCAAAACTTTCATAGCTTTCTTTAATATTTCTATAATATGTATCTTTTTCTGAATTTGTCATTCTTGAATAACGTATATTATATAGTGCTTCGATAAATTCACAATACTCCTAAAAATCATTTTTCGTTACCCCTTATCTGTAAATTTTTCAATAAATTTTTCAGTATTTTTCCTCATTTTATTAACATTTTAAGTTTTTATATATCCTTCTAACTTCATACTATCCATGTTTAATTTTATTTTAACAAAAATATATTTATAAAGCAAAATAAATGTATATTTTATAAAAGCAACATTTTTGTATCAAACTGTATTGCTAACGCTATCAAAAAGTGGTATAATAAAACTATAAAAAGAGGGGAACCCCCTATAAAAGTAGCCTGGCTACTTTATGAAAGGAGTGCTTTAAAATGTTAAGATATCAAGTACGAGGAGAAAATTTAGAAGTTACTCAAGCAATTAGAGAGTATGTTGAAAATAAAGTTTCTAAATTAGAAAAAAATACTTTTGCTGACAGTTTAGAAGCAAACGTTTATGCTAATGCTAAAGTATACAAAAATAATAAGAAAAAAATAGAAATCACTGTACCACTTAAAGGGGTAACACTTCGTGCAGAAGAAACTAACGAAGACTTATACGCTGCTGTTGATTTAGTTGTGGACAAACTTGAACGTCAAATGAGAAAACACAAAACAAAAAAATCAATAGAAAAGGTCGCGAAAAAGATTTGTTGAAGAAAATATTCTTACTAACGAGCTAGAAGAAACTGAAGAAACTACTTTAGACTTCGGTAAAGTTAAACAACTTAAAGTGGAAGTTATGACAAGAGAAGAAGCTGTTTTCCAAATGGAACTTCTAGGTCACGATTTCTTCGCATTCTTGAGATCATAACACAAATGAAATTTCTGTCGTTTATAAACGCCGCGATACTGGATACGGAGTTTTAGAAATTTCTAAATAATTAATTAATGAGTTTAAACTTAATCAACCATCTTCCGTAGGTGGTTGATTTTTCTTTGAAAATACAATAAAATTAAAATAAAGAGAAATGACAAGTAAACAAAATGATTTTTACATTTCAATTCCTTTGAATATTTAAATTTGGGGCTGCCCCAAAAGTCCTAAATTTTAACAAGGTTTATATGAAAATTCATAGACGCAGTGGTTTATTGATATCTAAATTCGCTTTATAAAAGCTTTTTAGATATCTAATAAACTGTGCGGGGGTGACTCGACAAAAATCGATTTCTTCGAAATCACGATTTTTGAGTCACTCCTTCATGTTCTCTATCGTGGTAGCGACAAAATTGAATTTAATTTTTGTTAGGAGAAAATGAGACTTATGGCTCATTTTCTAGCTGGAGAATCCATTTTTCATGTGTAATCACATGAAAAATTAGTCGGAAGCGTCCTTCACCACTATAAGAGAACATGAGAAATATTTTATTCTATACATTACACAAAAATATACTAGGAGGATTTCTTATGACAAAAAAAGTTGCTTTTATTCGTTGAAAATGGAAGTGAAGAATTGGAGCTTATCGCACCACTCGATATACTACGCCGTGCAAATATTCATGTCGATCTAATTTCTGCTAACAACGAAGATTATATAACAAGCTCTCACGACGTGAAAATAATAGTAGATAAAAAAATTAATGATATAAACAATATCTTAGACTATGATGCAATAGTAATACCAGGTGGTATGCCTGGAAGTACATTACTTCGTGACAACGACAAAATAATCACATTTTACCAAGATATGTATAACGCTGGAAAACTTGTTGCAGCTATATGTGCCGCACCTATCGTTTTAAGCAAAGCTGGTATACTCGAAGATAAAGAAGTCACTTCATACCCAGGGTTCGATAAAAAAATCAACTGTAAATTATACAATAATGAAAAAGCGGTAATCGTTGATAAAAATGTCATCACTGCCCAAGGTCCAGCAGTAGCTATTCTATTTGGTTATGAAATAGTTAATTATTTACTACAAGACGACACCGCTCAAAATATCAGCAACGCTATGTTAGTGCCAACTTTAAAAACAACTTATAAAAGTAACACTTAAGACCTCCGATTAAAAATATCAGAGGTCTTTTTAATGTTCTATTATTTAGTTAATTCTTCTAATTCCTTCATCGCAGTAAGTACAACTTCCGGAGTACAAACATCAACCGCAAGTTTGAATGTTTCTTTCTCACTAGCTGCAAATTCTGCAATCTTTTGCATTTTCGCTTCTACATCTTCTGTTACATTAACACAAGCTAAGTTATAAGCTAAATCATTAGCTTTATAGAATGGAACAAGTTTCTCAACTTCATCTTTCTTACCTTCAGCAAGTAATTGCACTAAGATACCATAAGATACTTTTTGTACCGTGTAATACAGAATGCGTTTCTTTAACTAAACTCATACCATTGTGAACTGCGTGAGCTCCTGCCATACGTCCATAGTGAACACCAAAGCATCCTACGCATCCTGAGATAGCAAATACTGTATCCACAGCATTTTTGAAACTTTCTGTTACTTCACCTTTTTCCATAGCTTCTAACGCTCCATTAGCATCGCGTAAAAGTACATCACGAGTGATTTTAGCTGCTTCTAACCCCATTCTTACAAAAGGATCATTAAACTTATTATTTCTTTCTACTAAAACTACTGCTTCATACCATTTAGCTAGAGTATCTCCGATACCTGCTACAAAGTATTCTTTTGGTGATTCTAATAATAAATCTAAGTCAGCTACACAAGCATAAGCTGTACGTTTAAAGTATGCAACCTCTCTAAATGTATGATCTGGATGATAAACTGCCGCTACCGGTGCATAAGGTGCACAAGTTGCAATTACTGTTGGTACTGTCATATACTCAACATTTAAGTTTTGAGCTACACCTTTCGCAGTGTCAATAACACGTCCTCCACCTACTCCAAGAACTACATCAACACCTTCACCGTACTCATCAGCAATGCGTTGCATGTCCTCATAAGATGCTGATCCATCATACTTCGCAACTCTAAACTCTCTATTTCCTTTATAAAACTTTGTAAATGCCGCGTAAGATTTTTCTCCAGTAACAATCAAAGGAGTTTTAAATCCTTCTAATCTGTTATCAAGTGCAGACAATGCCCCACTTCCTGAAATATATTCACTTACCCCTGGTCTCGCTACATTTGCTAATTCAAACATTTTACATCTCTCCTTTGTTGTCAATTTTTAGTATTTTTTTGTAATGTAATTATGATTATAACATTTCCGAAAACTAAAATCAATAGTAAGTTAAAAATATTTTTATTTTTCTGACAATTAAAAAGAAGTTTCAAACCTTTTTATGGGAAGCTTTCATCTATACTTAAAAAAATTAAGATAATAAGTCGAAGCATTATCATATCACGATCAACAACCTCACCATTACCTTAATTTTTTTATATTATTATCTAGGGAAAAATATAGTTCCCTCTTTTTAGTTTCACCTTTTTGTTATTGATTCTACAATGGTACTAGCTTTCTCTAATGCAACTATCTCCCCATCTAATTTCTCAATTAAAATTTTTCTACCTTTATATGGAGTATAGACGCTCGTTTGTACATTGTCAATCCTTAAATAGTAACATTCTTCTAACCCAGCTTTAGCTAACATATTTTTAATCTGAGCTAAATTTTTCTTCACTATAATCTATATACTCAAACAGTTTTCTATTTTGTAATCTTTTAGCAAGATCTGCAGCAACGCTATCCCCTTTTTCTTGTATTAATGTACAACAATATAACAAAAGCATTTTCATCTAATTTAAAAATACTCTTCTTCTGTTACTTCTGATTTTTTTCTAAGAAAAGGTACCAACACCCTCATATCATCAAAGTAAGATTTATTTTTCGACAAAAATATCCTTTAATCTATTAAATAATTGAATAAACACCGCCTCATAACTTCTAGCTACAGGATGATAATAAACTTGCCAGTACATCTGATATCTTGCCATAATATAGTCCTCTACGCTATGGATACCAGTATGTTTAACTACTATTACTTTTCTACCCTCATCAGTTTTCCTAACACGCATAGTTCGTAATATTCTTTCAAGATCAAATTGACCATAACTCGTTGCAGTAAAATAAGAATCTCGTAATAAATAGTCCATCCTGTCTGCATCGAGCTGCCCCGACACAATCTGATTCAATATATCGTTACTGTGAGTATGCTGAATTATCGAAACGACATCTTCAGGTAACGCTTTTGAAACGGACTTTAAGATAGAATTCAATTCTGTGTTTCCTAGTATAATTTTTGCTGTATATTCTTCATGACTATGTCTAGTTACATGTTCAAATGCATGAGAAAACGGACCATGACCCACATCATGTAATAATCCAGCTAGCATCACACATACTTTTTCATATTCAGTCAATTCCGCACTCAGTGTCTTAATTTCCGTCACCATTCTTCTAACTATTTCGTACACACCTAACGAATGAGAAAACCTCGAGTGTTCCGCTGTTGGATATACTTGAAAATCTCCACCTAGTTGTCGTATGCGACGTAATCTTTGAAATTCTCTACTATCAAGGCAATTCCAGATAACTTCATAATGAATATGTATATAGCTATGCACTGGATCTTTTAGTACCTTTGTCTCATCTAATTTTCTTAATTCCATCACTTTTCCTCCCATTGTAACCGTTATCTTTGATGTATTTTACTCTTATTATATCAAAGCATAAAAAAAAGACAAAGCCTTAGCTCATCTTTTTTTAATTATTATTCTTATTTTTCGTCTACTACGTATGGTAAAAGTGCCATGTGTCTAGCTCTTTTAATTGCTGTAGTTAACATTCTTTGGTACTTAGCTGAAGTACCTGTTACACGACGTGGTAAGATTTTTTTCCACGTTCTGAGATGAATTTTTTAAGTAATTCTACATCTTTGTAGTCGATAAATTCTACGTTATTTTTTTGTGAAATAACATACTTTTTTTACGACGACGCATGTTGTTACGACGATTGTTAGTTACTGCCATTGTGCATGTCCTCCTATGTAATTTTTAGTCTTCTTTAAACGGATTCACTACATCCTGCATGAAGTCATCATCTAAGTTACTTGGGAAGTTTTCCCCAAAATCAGAGAATGACGAACTATCATTAATAAAATCTTGCATAGCTGAATTAGCTTGTCCAAAGTTTTGATTAGTATTGTTGTTATAATAATTTTGATTATTGTTATTATACGCTGGTTGTGATTGAGGTTGATTAAAACTCATTGAGTCAAAACCATTGTTTTGTCTACTATGTGAGCTATTTTTAGATTCAAGGAATTGAACACTGTCTGCTACTACTTCGGTAACATAAACTGTGTTTCCATCTTTACCTTGATAATTTCTAGTCTGTATTCTACCTTCAACTGCGACTTGACTTCCACGTCCTAAGAAACGTGCCATATTTTCCGCTTGCTTTCTAAAAGCTACACAGTTAATAAAGTCTGCTTGTCTTTGACCATTTTGGTCAGTGAATGTTCTGTTTACAGCTACTGAGAAATAAAGCATTGGAATATTTGAATTAGAATATCTCAATTCGGATCTTTAGTTAATCTTCCTACTAATACTACACGATTTACCATAGTATTTCACCCCTTATTTTTTTCTAATCTTACTACCATGTGACGGATAATGTCATCGCTAATTTTTTTGCTAAACGATCGAATTCTTTTTGTAGACGCATCTGTTGCTGAAGTTAATTCTACTACATAGTAGTAAGCATCACTGAAGTCTTCGATTTCATAAGCTAGGCGTTTTTTTACCCTAAATCTTTAACTTCTACTGCTTCTGCACCTTCTGAAAGAATATTTACGAATCTATCAACCACAGCTTTTTTTAGCTTCTTCTTCAATACGTGGTTGAACAGCAAACATTACTTCATATTTTTCTCATGTGTGTTACCTCCTTTTTGGTCTTTTGCGACTCTCTAGTTTACTAAAGAGTAAGGAGTAATAAAATTACTCTAGCGACTATTATATCAATTATAGAAATAAAAAAAGCAACTAATAACTATAATTTTTTTATAAATTTCTTCTTGAATTTACTTTTGGAAATTTACCTCTTCTATATTTTTTTACTGGAGTTGGATTTGGAAGGTTATCTAAATCTAAAACTCCAGCATACTTTGTAATCAGATTTGCTATCAAATCAGCCAATTCATTCCAGTCATTATCCACTAATACGCCTCCTCCGCTTTAAATCTTTTTATAATCAAGTGTTATTTTTCCTTACTAAGTTTTTATGACATTGGTAGGCGTATTGGCTGCTACATAGAATCTCATCTCATTTGTTTCCTCCATTTTATCAATAATCTAAATAATCAGTATCTTTATTTTCTTCACACATAATTGATTTTTTTATTCATTTTTTTAGTTTCTATTCTATCAAATAGTTTGATAATCTCAGAATCCGAAAATCCTAAGACATATAGTTTTTTTCAAACAATATTTTTTTGTTAGCCTATTAAAATGCTGATTTCTTAACTCAATTATTTTTCTTCTCACTTTCAATAACAAAAAAATCCTTTACTTCCACGACTAACAATCAACCCTTGTTTCTCAAGAACTTTTTAATGCTTTTTGGACGGTTGCAGAATTACATTCTTCCCTCTCTGCTAAAGTCCTTATGGGATGCATCTGTTGCCCCGGTACATACTTACCTCTTAAAACAGTTGCTCTTATCACAGATACTATTTGTAAATATGGATACATATTCACTTAACCTTTTTATTTTTTCCTTCCTCGCATAAATTTCCAATAAGCAGAATACGGAATAACCGTAGCAAAACAGAAGATAATATTTATTAGCAAACATATCAGGGGCTCCTTTTGCATTGAAATGAACAGGAACTTTCTCCGGGAGAAATATGCAAATAATAAATATTACAACAATCATTAATATCAACACCAAAACATCTTTTAACAGTCCATCTTTCATACCATTTTTCCCTCCTTGAACTAAATAAAATTTAACTTGCTAACTTTTATATAAACTTCGCTTGAAATAACAAGTAAAGTAACTGATATTATCTGCAAAACTGGTGTTATCGAAAGATTTAAAAACCAATTAAGAAGAACTGGTGTAATGAGTGCAATTATCCCAACAAGTCCAGACACAATAACAGGCATGCTCTGCTTTACAACCATCATCTCGCTTTCCCACTCATAATTTGGATACTTTTTATTTAGGGAAATTCCTATCACTGTTATAAAGATCGAATAGCATATAGGAACAATTATTAGGTTAATAACTTGAATAAAGTTCATGTCAAGTTTTAGCATAAATGAAAATATGGAAATCATATACCCAATCAAATGAAGTGTAAGATTTACAGCTATCTTGGAATTTAAGATCATTTTTACCTTAACAGGAGAGCTTTGCAAAATCCAAATGTTTTTTCCTTCTAAAGATATCGATGAAGCTGCTGGGCAACTAAGCGAGAGCATAGATGCAATAAATAATGGAGCAAAATTTGAAAGATATTCATTTATATTTTCTATTTCTGAAGACTCTCCTATTTGTTCTACAGAATTAAAAAAAGCAAAAAAATATACTAAAAACACATAAAAAGTATTACACCAAGGCCTGCATTCAAGACCGCCATGTACGAGCTTAAAAAAAGCGTCCCATTTCTTTTTTTATACAAGGCAAGAAATATCGATTTTTCTATTATAAGATTTTTTTGTTATCAGAATATCTTGATGTTGTTTTTAGCAAGAGTATTAAGCAATCCATACTTCATCGCAACAACTTTTTACAAATATAAAAAAACTGCTGTTGAAAAAAAGCAATAAATAATCCCATTCCAATATATATTGGAAAAATTTGTGTGTTGCACGAATAACCCGGATATTGGGTACAGTCCTGTAATTTGCTTAGAAAGCATGATCTCAATGCTGTCTCCATTACCTGATTTCATAGCTGACACTGCAATATATCCAATTATACCTATCATTGCAAATGAAAAGATTAGAGCAATAACATTTTTTTCCTCTTAAAAATAAGATGAAACAGCCACAACAATGATTCCCATACATGCTGCTATGGACATAGGTATCAATGGAACAAAAAAATCATGGAGATAAAATACAATATAATCTGTAATACATTTAAGCTTCCGTTTAATACCCAAACAATGCCCCCCGGAAGCATAAATATGAATCCTATTAAAAAGTTCAATAAATACATAAACATAAACTTGCTACTTATAATGTCTGAGCTTTTTTTAAAGGTAGTGATAAAAAGCGTTTCCATATCACGACTGCCAAATAAAAATTCCATTAGAATAAAAATATTGTCAAAAAAATAATATTGAAAAAAACTTGATACCGCAACCATATAAGTCGGTATCAATTCCTGCTATCCAACTTGTACCAGTGTTTTGGGCTGTCATAAATATTATAGACACAGAAAAAAATATAGCAAGAGTTATTATTCCAAAAATTGCAATAACAACAGAGCTTTTCTTTTTATTTCTCGGCTCTCTAATTTCGTTGATTGGAAAAAAATTTATCAATTGGGGCTCTAATTAGTATCCAAATTTTTGCTCATTATCTTGTACCTCCATGAAAAAAAGTTTCCAAAGTTTTATCACCTTTGACTTCTTCTGTATTTCCGCTTGCGATTAACTTTCCATTTTTTTATAATTGCAATTTTATTACATAATTTTTCTGCAACATCCAAAACATGTGTTGAAAAGAAAATAGCTCCTCCATCTGACACGCATTGGTGCATTACTTTCTTTAGTAGAAAAGCTGCTTTTGGATCAAGTCCTACAAAAGGTTCATCTAAAATTAGTAACTTTGGAGAATGAACCAGTGCAGAAATAATCGCTGTTCGTTGCTTCATACCATGTGAATACGAAGATATCATCCCCGAAAGATGCTTAGTCATTTCAAATAAATCACTATATTTTTTTGAATTCTTTCTCTGCGTATTTCAGTAGAAATTTCAAATAAATCTGCAATAAAATTGATATACTGAAAATCCCGTCATATGTTCATATAAGTCTGGATTATCCGGAATGTATGCCATCATTTTTTTACAAATAACAGGCTCCTCTTTAATGGAATGCCCATCAATCATTATACTTCCATTCTCAAAATCATGAATCCCAACTACTGCTTTTTATTGTTGTAGTTTTTTTCCAGCTCCATTTGCACCAATGAATCCATAAATATCTCCAGACTGTACTGAAATGGATAGGTTATCAACAATTTTTTTGTCTCCATAAAATTTACTAAAATTATTTATCTCTAACATACTTTTTACCTCCATTGACAATTTTGTCAGTTATTCTTTGAAATAATTCCGATAGCTTGTTTTAGCATTAGCTATCGGAATATTATTATTTTTACAAACATTCTATTCTTTTTCAATTGCTAAAAGAGTTTTTTTGCATTTAAGCTTTGTTCAAGCATTATCTTAAATGCGTTTAAATACTCATTGACAGACTCTTTTTTTGAATATCTTATACTTATATTATTTGAAACAAAAAAACATAAGCTGTCATAAGAAATTCCGCTGTTTCAGACGGATATTTTTACAAAAAAAGTGTTTTTTTCTGATATTCCTTGGTTTATTATCCTTTCAAAAATATATTGTCAGCTTTTTCAATAATCTTATGAGATAACTTATCTATCATATATCGATTTTCTTCAAGATCAACTGTTTTTTTGTAACGCTGTTCCCTCTGCTGAAATATTTTCCGAAGATATAATTGTGACATCTATAAAAAGCTCTAATTTTTTTCAATGGCGGTTTTTATCTTCATCATAGAGCAATAACATGAATATCTTTCAATAATTTATCTGAATATTGTTCTACAAGACAATATAAGATATCTTCTTTATTCTTAAAGTGATAGTACAGCAAGCCTCTTGATATATTTACTTTGTCAACAATATCCTGAGTTGTTGTATTAGTATACCCTTGCTCTATAAATAGTAGCATTGCAGCATCCATAATTTCAGCACGTCGTATTTCCGGTTCTTTCACATCTCGCATTTTTATACCTCCTATTTAAAGGATATCATACGACTGACATTTTGTCAATTGTGTTTTCTCATTTCTCTTGAATTTTTATGTAGTTTTTTTAATTTAAAATATGCATTAACGTTTCAATATTTCTCTCAATAAAAAAATGTTTCCCTTACTAAAGATGAGTTTTTGATAATAACCTATTATTATGCTCGTAAACTTCATTTCAGTATTTAATACACATAAAAATAATTTCTCTTCTATTATATAATAGTATTTTTTTATTTTTAAAACGATTGATAACTACTATCAATTGATAAATCTTTATTTTTACTATAATATTTCACTCTTTACCTATCTACATAACTTTAAAATCTGTTATATAATAGATGTAGTTAATTTTATAAGATAAACTAAGAACCTCACTTTTTACAAAGTATTTTTATTTATAGAACAGATTTTTTTAAGCAGAAGGAAACTTTCTTCACAAATAAATATTTGTACATTCAAATTAAATAAAAAAATATACATTTTATATAGTTTGCAGTTATAATACAGGTATTTACTTGTTTAATTTTTAAGTGGTAAAAATATACCTGTAATCAAATAAACGGTGTTTATAACAATAGAGATTAGCTTTTAAATCTTATAGATTTTTAAATAACATATATTCTCTTACAGTTATAAATTTCCTAATTAAAAAGGAGTTAAATATTATGGCAAAAGAAAAAAATTACAAACTGTAGATCCAGTTGAGGAAGTAAATACACTAGTATCTAAAGCGTTAGTTGCTTTAAATGAATTCAAAAATTGAGGATCAAGAAAAAATTGACGCAATAGTTCAAGCAGCTGCTGTAGCTGCACTTGAAGCACATGGTCCTTTAGCTGTAGCTGCAGTTGAAGAAACTGGTCGTGGGGTTGTTGAAGATAAAGCTATCAAAAACTTATATGCATGTGAATATATCGTAAACTATATGCGTGGACTTAAAACTGTCGGAGTAATCGATAAAGACGATGTAGATGGACTTACAGCTATTGCTGAACCTGTTGGTGTTGTTTGTGGTGTTGTTCCAACAACTAACCCAACTTCAACAACAATTTTCAAATCATTAATTTGTTTAAAAACACGTAACCCAATCGTATTCAGTTTCCACCCATCTGCTAATGAGTGTTCTAAACAAGCTGCACGTATCGTTCACGATGCAGCAGTTAAAGCAGGGGCTCCTGAAAACTGTATCCAATTCATCGAAAAACCATCTATGGAAGGAACTCACGCACTTATGAACCACGATGGAGTAGCTACTATCCTTGCTACTGGTGGTAACGCAATGGTTCGTGCAGCATACTCTTGCGGAAAACCTGCTCTAGGTGTTGGTGCTGGTAACGTACCTGCTTACGTACATAAAGATGCTAAACTTAAACAAGCTGTTAACGACATCGTATTAAGTAAAGCATTCGACAACGGTATGATTTGCGCCAGTGAACAAGCGGCAATCGTTGATAAAGAATTATACGATGAATTCGTTAAAATCATGAAATCACATCGAGTACACTTCGTAACTAAAGAAGAAAAAGCTAAATTAGAAAACCTACTGTTCGGTGTTGAAGCAAATTCTGAAAACTGTGCGGGTGCTAAACTAAACTCTGTTATCGTAGGTAAAGCTGCTACAGAAATTGCTAAATTAGCTGGATTTGAAGTACCAAAAGGGACTGTAATCCTAGCTGCTGAATGTAGCAAAGTTGGAGTTAAAGAACCACTTACTCGTGAAAAAAATTATCTCCAGTTTTAGCTGTATTAAAATCTACTAGCACTGAAGATGGTATCGAAAAAGCTAGACAAATGGTTGAATTTAACGGTTTAGGACATACTGCGGCAATTCACACTCAAGATGAAGAAGTTGCTGAAGTATTCGGTAAAGTTGTCCGTGCATGCCGCGTAGTTTGGAACTCTCCTTCTACATTCGGAGGAATCGGGGATGTTTACAACGCATTTATCCCATCTCTAACTCTTGGATGTGGTAGCTACGGTCGTAACTCAGTATCAGGTAACGTTAACGCAATCAACTTACTAAACATCAAATTAATCGGACGCAGAAATAACAATATGCAATGGTTCAAATTACCTCCAAAAGTTTATTTTGAACCAAATGCAATTAAGTACCTTAGTGAAATGGAGGGTTTAGAGAGAGTAATGATCGTAACTGATGAATCTATGGTTAAACTTGGATTTGCAGGACGTATCATCGATCAACTAAATCGTCGTAAAAATAAAGTTCAATATGAGGTATTCGCAGGAGTAGAACCAAACCCAGACATCACAACTGTAAAACGTGGATTAGAAATTATGAACACTTTCAAACCTAACGCTATCGTAGCTCTAGGTGGTGGATCTCCAATGGACGCAGCTAAAATCATGTGGTTATTCTACGAAAGACCAGACGCAGACTTTATTGAACTAGTTCAAAAATTCGCAGATATTAGAAAACGTACTGTTAAATATCCACACTTAGGACAAAAAGCTACATTCATCGCTGTACCAACTACATCAGGTACTGGTAGTGAAGTTACACCATTCGCAGTAATCTCTGATAAAGAAAATGATAAAAAAATATCCATTAGCAGACTATGCTATCACTCCTCACGTAGCAATCGTTGACCCAGTATTAGTTCAAACAGTACCAGCTAGACCAACTGCTGCAACAGGTATGGACGTATTAACTCACGCAACTGAGGCATATACTTCTATTCTTGCTAATGACTATACTGATGGTTTAGCACTTCGTGCAATCAAACTTGTATTCGAAAACTTAGAAAAATCTGTTAAAGAATTTGACAAAGACGCTAGAGAAAAAATGCACAATGCTTCTTGTTTAGCAGGTATGGCTTTCGCTAACGCATTCTTAGGAATTTCTCACTCAATGGCACATAAAATCGGTGGTAAATTCCACACTATTCACGGTGAAACTAACGCAACATTATTACCATACGTAATCAAATACAACGGTACTCGTCCAGGTAAAGTGGCACTATGGCCTAAATATGAACACTATCAAGCTGATGAAAGATTCCAAGATATCGCTCGTATGCTAGGGTTAAAAGCTGACACTCCTGAACAAGCAGTTGACTCTTATGCTCAAAGCAGTATTTGAACTTGGTAAACGTGTTGGAACTCCAATGTGCTTCAAAGACCACGGAGTTGACTACGAAGCATTCAAAGCAGCTCTACCTACTTTAGCAATGGATGCTTACGAAGACCAATGTACTCCAGCCAACCCAAGATTAGCTCTAATCAAAGATATGGAAGGTATCATGGAAGCAGCTTGGTTCGGATTTGATGAGAAAAAATTCGTAGAAAATCAATAAGCTATTCATTCAAATAACGAAACATTAGATTCATACTTCCTTTCATCCAAGAAGTAATGAATAGAAGCATCCCCTTAGAGAAAATCTAAGGGGCTTGTTTTTTTATTATATCCTATCTCTCGTGAAATATTCATACATATCTTCACGAATTGGTGTCTGTATTTTATAGAAGAATTGAATTACCGTATCTCTGCTTCTTTCTCTAGCTACTAATTTAGGCTCACCTGTTGTCTTCATCTCACCTAGGAAATAAAATATTCGCGCTCCATCTTTATCATCTTTATTTTTTTCTCATAAATAAATAGATTTTTCGTTTCATCATTATAGAAATAATCACACTCTTTCGATTCTAAATTCCTTCTCGGCTTCGACATCGAAGTAAAAACCATTATCCGGTAAAAATCCATGTGTATAATCACGGTTAAATGAATTTTCATCAATATCATAATTAATAAACACCGGTAAAGTCTTCGTTCTTTCATCGTACTTATAACCACCTATAGCGAGTGGCACATAGTTAATTCCCCATGAGAATAATTTACAAATATCCTCAAAACTATATTTTTCATACAATACAAAAATTAGTATCTTTGTATAAATTATCTTTGTAATATTTATTATATCTGTAAATTCCATAGTCTACCAAATCTAATAATAATTCCCTAAAAATCTCTGATTGCAATTGTTCTTCGAATTCCTTAGACACTTTTTATCTCTGATGCATTCTCATCTAAAAAAATATACAATCATGAAACTTCTTCTTAGTGACACTACTAGTTACGAAATTGTTAGTAAGTATCTTCCTACTAACATCCAGCTCATAATCCGCGATAAATTTATTATAATCTTTCAACATAATTTCTTCAAAAGATGTAAGAACATTACGCTTCTTATCATCTAATAACAAACGTAAAATTATAAGTTCCTCTATTTTTTACTCAATATTAAATTAGTAGAGACAAAATTCAACATATTTTCTGCAGTCTTTGTCAATTTCCCACTATATTTAAACTGTTTTTTTCCTTCTTGGATAAGAATGAATAATAACTTCCTGCTACCTCGAAGATCTTTTCTAACGTCAATTGCATCGTAATTTTTCAAAGTCTGAATAAGTAGGGTATTCTACCTAGTTTATTTTTTTAGCTTATTATATTCTTCAGTAACAAATAGCCATGTATTCAACTTCACATTGTCTATCGCGCTATATATTCTTTGTTTAGATACTTCATCAAAATGAATAGTCGATGCACCTGAAATATACCTAGTTCCTTGAGATAAAAAAACTTCCTTACAGTATCTTTATCATAACTGTTATCTCCGAGATAAAGCGACAGGGATTAAAAAGTTATTTTTTTGTAATTGGCGATAAAATCTATTATTACCACGAACTCCTTATCCACAGATTTTTCGCAAGCCCTCAGCCTAGCTGTTGAATAAAAGATAATAGAACTTTGCGTAGCTCTTAACATAATTACCTGATTAATCTCAGGAATATCTACGCCTTCATTGAAAAATATCTACGGTGAAAATATAATCCAATTGCTCTCCGTTACTCGCAACTAACTTAGCAATCTCCTGTTCACGTCGTTCCTGACTATCTTCTCCTGTTAAGCTAGTAGTATTATAACCACGTGCGTTAAACTCTTCACTAAGAACCTTGGCTTCTTGTTTTGACGAACAAAAAAACTAGACCCTTTACCCTGTCTCCTGAATAACCATAATAATTAATCTTACTTATAATATGCTCAACACGTTCGCTAGACACCAAATTTGAAAAATCACTCAGTTCATCAATAACCCTACCATCAACTTCTAGATCACTAATACCGAAGTAATGAAACGGACATAATAATGAATTCTCCATCGCTTCTTTTAAGCGAACTTCATAAACTATATTATTGTTAAACAACTCATAAATATTAAAACTATCCGTTCTATCAGGGCTTGCCGTCATCCCTAGATAAAATCTCGGTTTGAAATAATCCATCAATCTAAGATAACTATCAGCTCCTGCCCTATGCACCTCATCTATTATAATTTCATCAAAATGAGTATCGTTAAAACTCTTAAAAAAACATCTTCTTTAGACATAGTTTGAACAGTAGAAAAAATAAAATCCGCTTCTATATTTTTCTCTTTACCTGTAAGTAAACCATAGCTACGACTAGTTCCAAAAATAGTCTTAAATGTCTTCAGCGCCTGACGAGCAATCTGTTCCCTATGAACGATAAACAACAATCTCTTAGCACCTATACTCTTCATCGCAAAAAGCAGCCGCAAATGTCTTACCAGTTCCTGTCGCAGAAATAAGAAGACCCTTGTTATCTTGATTACGAAGTTTTTTCGAAATTTTCTATAAAACTCCTTTGCATCTTATTCGGTTTGATTTCCTCGGAAATAATTTTTCTTAGCAACAGTCTCAACCTTATTACTAGTGAATTCTTCGATATACTTATCTTTTATTTCAGAGTAAAACTTAGATTTCACCCATAAGCTATTAAACTCATCTAAGATATTATCAGTTAGATTTCTATCCCCTTCAATAAAGGTGTTCCATTCTTTATTTATCGTCAGTGCTGCACTCGTTAAGTTCGAGCTTCCCATTAGCACTTTCCATGAATCATCACGTCTAAATAAATAACCTTTAGTGTGAAATCCATGTTTATTTTCTACACAGTCATAAATCTTTAGAGAAATATTTTTTTGAAATTAGACAATTTCTCTAACACTTTAGGAGTATTAAAATATAAATAATTCGTCGTTAAAATCTTTCCACAGATATTCTTTTCTTCTAAATTCTTCAAAGTCTGAAGTAAACTAGTCAAACCACTTTCTGAAATAAATGCCACGCTGAAAATAAATTCATCGCACATTTCTAATTCACTCTCAAGCGTACTAAGAACTTTCTTCGCTTTTAAATGATTATTATAAACAAATGTATTCTTCATTTTTAACCTCCTTCTGTTAGATTATCCATTGATTATTTTTATATGTCATTAAGACTTCTTTCATAACTTTTACATTATGAACTCGTACCATTCTAGCTCCTCGTTTCACCGCTTCTAATGATAAAGTCGCACTTACTATATCTCTATCCTTTGGATTACTATTACCACCTAACACATAATCTGTCGTTCTCTTTCTACTCACCGCATATAAGATTTCACAACCTAGTGAATTAAGTAACTCTAGTTTTCGTGTAATTTCTAAATTAGCTTCTGCAGTTTTACCGAATCCCATTCCAGGATCGACTATTATATTTTTCTTTTTTTACACCTACATTTAGACAAATATCAACACTCTCACCTAGTTCACGTACAACTTGCTCAATCTCTTGCCCTTCTTCTACTCCACCATTGTGCATGATAAAGATTGGAATATCATATTTCGCAGCTACTTCTGCCATAGTACTTCCTTTAGCTCCATTTACATCATTTAGTACATCTACTCCTGCTTCAATCATGTATTCAGCAACATTAAAGCTTATATGTATCAACACTAAAAGCACACATCAGGAAATGTTTTTTTCTTAAAGTTGGAAATACACTTTGTAATCTAGCAAGTTCATCTTCCTCGCTGACTACTATCGAACCTGGACGAGTTGATTCAGCACCGATATCAATAATATCCGCACCTTCAGCTACCATCTTACGAACACCTTCTATCGCAGCTTCCACATCGTAAAAAAATCTCCCCCATCCGAAAAAAAGAATCCGGAGTAAAGTTCAATATCCCCATAATTAAATATTTTTCATTTAATAATTGTTTTTAATTTATTCATTCTGTCACCTTATCGTTTTATTTTTGCATACCTTACTATTATATCATGTGAGTATGAGGTTTGCAGTAAAAGAAGCAATTCTAAAATCTTGATTTTAGAATTACTTCTCAATTTTATTAATTGGGTGCGACTCAATCTTCTATTCACTCTATTTCTTCAACGAACGAATAACTGGTTCTTTTCTAAATGCATAATATAGCTGAACAGCCATTACACACCATAGAATAGGTTCTACGAGTATTACACCTAGATATCCTGTACTTGGTATTATAAATATTACAAAGAATATTTTTCCCAAGCATTTCGATAATACTTGAAACAAGTGGCATCATCTTTTGTCCTAAACCTTGCAAGGCATTTCTTAAAGTAACCAGAACACTTAAAACTGGATAGAATGCTGAGCTTATTTTTAAATACAATGAAGCTTGATAAATTAATTCTTCATCATTGCTTCCTGTGACAAGTTCATTTAGATACGGACTAGCAAAAAAATAATACAATACTAATAAAAATTGACCAAGTAATCGTAATAGTCATCGCTTGTCGAAGACCTTCAACAATACGTCTATATTGCTTCGCGCCAAAATTCTGGGATGTAAAGGTCGTTATAGTCGCATTCATAGCTATTATTGGAAGAAGTGCAAGTACCATAATTCTTCTAGCACTTGTTTGAGCACTAATAATCGTTGAACCTAATGCATTAATAGATGTTTGTAAGATTACTGTTCCAATTGAAACAATAGACATCATAAGCCCCATAGATGTACCTTGTCCCAATAAATCAATATAAAGTTTTTTTATTCCATGTAAAATGTTTTTTAGATGGAATTAAAAACGGAGTTTTTACGAATATAAATAAAACACAATACAGCAGACACTCCTTGTGAAATAATAGTTGCTACCCCAGCCGATTGCACCCCCATATGTAAGTATGCTATAAAATATATATCTAATACAGTGTTAATAATTGCTGAAAAAAATTAAAAAAATATAATGCAGCTTTGCTATCTCCTACTGCTCGAAGTAGACCCGCACATAAATTATACGCAAGAGTAACACCTACAAATACTACTATAAGATAAATATACTCATAAGACTGAGCAATAACATTACTAGGTGTTCCAAGTAATTCCAGCAAGGGATATAAGGTGAAATTACCTAATACCGCAATTATAACACTCAACACTCCACCAATAACAAATGTAGCCGCTACAGTACTCCTTAACTTTTCATAATTTCCTGCACCATAATAACGAGCAATTATAATACCCATTCCATTACCTACACCTAATGCAAAACCAACTACAAGCTCAAATATCGCAACAGTAGCTCCAACAGCAGCAAGGGATTCTTCTCCAAGGAATCTACCAACAATCATAATATCCACCGTATTATAGAGTTGCTGAAAAATATTTGCTATCATAATCGGTATCGCAAAAAGTAATCATCGCCCGTAAAATCGGACCTTCTAATAAATTTACTGATGTTTTTCATAAATAATATTATAACACTTTTGATTTAAAGTTTCAAGAAATAACTTGAAAACTATTCTGAAATGGAGAAAGGCTCATCGAAAGATGAGCCATATATTCACTGATTCGAAACTAAGAATTTTTCTCGTCCTTTCGTCCTAAAAAAATTCTAGTTTCTGTAGCATGTGTTATTCGTACATTCTATCTGCATCCTTTGGATTTGATAGAATTACGACTAACCGATGAAAAAAATATTATTAAGTTTTTGGTATGTTTATATTATATCCCTCTTACCTTACGTGAACTTTATACTATAATTAAAATTGAAAAAAGTTTTTGAAAACAATCTCTAAAAAAATGGAGAAAGGGACTGATAAAATAATCAGTCCCATATATTATACTGATTCGAAACTAAGAATTTTCTCGTCCTTTCGTCCTAAAAAAATTCTAGTTTCTGTAGCATGTGTTATTCGTACATTCTATCTTCATCCTTTGGACTTGATAGAATTACGACTAACCGATGAAAAAATATTATTAAGTTTTTGATATGTTTATATTATATACCACTTACCTTACATGAATTTTTATACTATAATTAAAAATGAAATTAAAAGTTAAAAAGTTTTTGAAAATAATAATTATCTGGTTCTCTTCATAATATACTTTAAATTTGGACATTCTATCACTTTATCAATTTTAAAAACCTAATTTCTCATACAGCTTCTTAGCGATTGTATTGGAATTAAATACTGTTAGAGTTATACTATCAATATTTTTTTATCTTCAAAAAAATCTGCTGAACAAATACACCTAATGCATTCTTCCCAAGCCCTTGTCCTACTCTTTGTGGATTTAAAATAAATCTCCCTAAATGCACATTTTTTCCCTCATTTTTTTATAATTTGTATTATTCCAAGAAATTCTTCTTCATGAAAAAAATAGAAAATATATTTTTCTAATTTCTGTATTTTATTTAAATCTAAAGGATAAGAAATTTTTAATCCCATCCATTGCTTTTTGAAATTCTTCACCTTTCTCATTCGACCATTCACAGATCGCTAGAGAATTGTTTTTGCTTATACCTTTTTTCAAATCTAATATCCATATCTACACCTTCGCAAATATCAGCTATACTAAATATTTACACACTAGTCCATTCTTTCTAAAAATTGTTCTAACTTAATTTCTAAAAATCTAGATTTTTTTCATTTGCTGACTCCTTAACAGTATGAACATTCACAAAATTTTTTTAAAATAGTAATTCTAATTCATACTATCTAAATAAATTAGACATATCCAATAGATACGCCTTTTTATTTAACCTTAACTAATAAGGCTTTCTCTTATTCAAGTATCTCTCCTTAATCAATAAGGCTCTTGATACACCCTAATAATATTATAAAAAAATTATTACTTGTCAAATCTTCATAAAATGGAGAAAAGTACATCTTTCGATAGACCATTTATATTATGAAAAATATTATTAAGTTTTGGTATGTTTATATTATAGCCCACTTACCTTACATGAACTTTATGCTATAATTAAAATGTAATTAAAGTTGAAAAAAATCTTGAAAATTATTCCCTAAAAATGGAGAAAGGCTCATCTTTCGATGAGCCACATATTATGAAAAGAAATATTATTAAGTTTTTGGTATGTTTATATTATATACCACTTACCTTACACGAACTTTACGCTATAATTAAAATGTAATTAAAGTTGAAAAATCTTGAAAAATTATTCCCTAAAAATGGAGAAAGGCTCGTCTTCCGACGAGCCATATATATGAAAAAAATATTATTAAGTTTTTGGTATGTTTATATTATATAACCCAAACCTTATGTAAACTTAAAGCTATAATTAAAATGAAATTAAAATTATTATTTTTTTCATAGTTAATTTTAAATCTATTAATCAATATAACCATAACTAATTTATAATGATTATTTATATCTTATTTTTGATTTTTAACTTAAACTCCTTCACCAAAATTATATCCTTTACAATTTATCTTTATCATTATAAAATTAAATGTATATTATTAGAAATGTTGGTGTTTATTTATGAATTTGAATTGCAAAAATAAAAATTTGAAAAAAATATTTAAAAGAAAATAATTTAGAAGATAAAAATGACATACTAGAATTTTTTTGATAAGTTAGATTTTAGAACAACTTGCTGAAAAACTTCTGACTTTAGATGAAGATGAAATTATAAACTACGCAATTGAGTGTGTTTGTGAAGAACTTCTTATTACTTCATCGTATAAAATAGAACGTACTGGGATGAAATTAGGGCTACACAGAATGGAGCATATTCTTGAACTTTTCAATCATCCCTGAAAAAGATCTTAAAGTGATCCATGTTGCTGGTACTAATGGTAAAGGTTCTACTTGTTCTTATTTGAAAGATGTCTTAAAAACTAAGTATAGAGTTGGATTATACACAAGTCCCTGGTATGCTGAGTTTTAACGATAGAATTCGTGTTAACGATGATTTTATTTCATATAAAGGAAGCTTATCGTTTATTCAAACTAGTTCAAGAGACTTACGACCAAAAACAATCCAGATTCAAGTGATAAACTATCATTCTTTGAAATTATTACAGGTGTAGCTCTATTATACTTTAGAGAGCAAAAAAACAGATTTTGTAATTATGGAAGTTGGTCTTGGGGAAGATATGACGGAACAAATATTTTTAAAGAAAAAAAGTATTATCTATTATTACAAAAATCGGTCTAGATCACACTGCAATTCTTGGTGATACTCTTGAAAAAAATTGCCTATGAAAAAGGTGGGATTATCCAAAAAAATGATAATGTTCTAATTTATCCCGCTGGTGAAGGAGTCGTAAATGTAATAAAAAGACATTTGTCAGGATAAAAAAATGCTAGCTTAAGTATACTGAACGAAGAAGATATTGTTGTCAACAAGGTCGAAGCTAGGGGTAACGAGTTTTTTCATACAAAGGTGTAGAATATTCTACGAAAATGGTTGGTGCACACCAAACTTTTAACGCATCTTTAGCTTTAGAAGCATTATCTAATCTGAAAAAACGTGGTATTATCGATATAGAAGATAGTGTTATAAAAGAAGCTCTAAAGTAAATCCGTTTGGGTAGGGGCGTTTAGAATGGATTCGTGACAAATATTCTTCTAGACGGTGCACACAACAATGATGGAATTGATAGTTTAGTAGCCTACCTAGATAAGCAAAAATTCCCTAAACTAAAGATTCTACTTGGTATTCTGGAAGATAAAGACTATAAAGATATGATTAAAAAAATTAAAAACTATTCCTGCTGAATTTCTCAGCAACAAAAGTTCCAATCGAGATTAAAAGAATCAAATCTTGATAATCTAGTTCAAAGTTTTTGGTGATACTCATGTTACTAAAATATGAGAATTATGAAGTTGCTTTTAAACAATATTATTCCAACTCTGAAAGATGATGAAATTCTTCTAATTACAGGTTCACTTTATCTCATCTCAGCGGTAAGAGGTGAAATATTGGAGAAATATTAAATACATAAAAAGAACCAGCATCGCTGCCGGTTCTTTTTTTCTATTCATAGTTTTCTACAAAATGTTTTATCGCCACTGCAAAATCTTCTACTACATGTGTAGCTTGGTCTTTTCACATCTTGTGGCGCACGGTTCATACAGTATGAAATATCCGCTACCTTAAACATATCCACGTCATTTCCTGAATCTCCTAAAGCTATTACCCTATCATATCCTGACTTTAATAGTTTCAATACCACTTGCTTTAGAAATATTTTTTTGCTGTGATTTCCATACGTGTTGAACCTGATTTATAAATCTCTACTTGGAAAATTTTTCTTTCATTATATCGTAATGATAATCTAATTGTTCTTTTGTTGGTCTTACATTTATTTTTATAGATTGTTTTTTTCCTTTTAGTATTTCAAAAGGATTTTCAACACAAATGAGTTCCATATTCCACAATCTATCTTTCTTTTCATGATCAAAATTACCAATACGTTGTTTTTCCATCTAAAAGCATCAAAAACTAATTTTACTTCCCTTTTAGATATTCAAAATATTCCAGTCAAATCGTTAGTAGGAATATATTTTTTCAAAAAGAACTTCATCTTGTCTTGTTACGACCGCTCCGTTAAAACCCTATCATGTGTGTAACATCCATATCATTACCTTCGGCAATGTATTTGATTTCTTCAACAGAACGCCCAGTCGCAACTGAGAAATCCCCGTAATTTTTAGCATCATGATACGCTTTTTAAATCTTCTTGTTCGACGAACACTGAATTTTTTTCACAAATGTCCCGTCTAAGTCTGTAACAAACAAATTCTTCATGAAACTATTCCTCCATACCAAGCATATCTTGGATTTCCATTTTTAGAACATTAGCATGTGATCCATAAATTGATTGCATTTGCATATCACTTTCTGCGAATCCCATAGCTCCAAGTTTTGTTGTAATACGTTCTTGATCAACTACACTTTTATCTTTAACATTAATTCTTAAACGAGTTATACAAGCATCTACTGCTTCGATGTTATCTGGACCACCGTGCGCTTTTAATTAATTCAACCGCTTGTTTTTCTAATTCCTTCCGTGTTTTTTTGTACTGTTTCCATTACTTCATCATCACCAGCAGCAACGTCTACTGATTTTTGGTGCTTCTTCTTTACCGATTGTAGCAATTTCTACACCAAGTTTAGCACGAGCTTCATTTTTATTAGATAATTTAACATCGTCTCCGTCTTCACGACCAGGAGTTTTAAGATCAAATTTAACAATCATAAATCTAAATACGATGTAGTAGATGAAGAAGTATACAACACCTACGATTGGTACTAACCACCAAGCTGTTTTAGGACCTTGAAGTACTCCGTAGATTACCCAGTTAATAAATCCATGTCCAGTTGGAGTTGCTACCCCAGCTCCTAACATGTGCATTACGAATAATGCTGAACCTGCTAAAAATGCATGCACTACATAAAGGATTGGTGCTACGAATAAGAATGTAAATTCGATTGGCTCTGTGATACCTGTTAAGAATGAAGTACCTGCAGCTGCGAATAGTAATGAACCTACAACTTTACGTTTTTTCTCATCAGCTGTTTTGTACATTGCATAAGCTGCACCAGAAAGACCGAACATAAAGTAAACGAATTTACCACCATTGAATCTTGTAATACTTGGATCTACGTGTTGTACGTTTGGATCAGCTAATGAAGCTAAGTAAGCGTTGATTGTACCAACTACACGGTGTCCACCAATTTCCCAAGCTCCACCTAATTCTGTTGTACGAACCGGCCAGTTTAGACCGTGGTGAAGACCAAATGGTAATAATGCTCTCTCTACTAAACCATAAAGGAACGTTCCAATAGGTCCAGATTTAAGAATAAATACTGATAATACACTGATACCTTTTTGTACTGGAGGCCATACGAAGAATAATCCAGTAGCTACTGCCGACATAATTACGATAGTTGCGATAGGTACGAAACGTGGTCCACTGAAGAATCCAATAACTGTTGGTAATTGTACCTTAACAGCCCACTTATGAACAAAGTATACAACTATACCTACAATAATACCCCCGAATACACTAAGGTCCATTGTTTGAATACCAAGTACTTTTGTCTGCATGGCATTTGATAATGCTAATTTTGCTTCATTACTTGATAATTTTACTAGTATCTACTAACTTGTGACTTTGTACTAATAGGAAGTTAAGTACGTAGTGTAATACGATAAATCCTAATAAACCAGAAAGTGCAGCAGAACCTTTTTCACGTTTTGCTAACCCTACAGCTACCCCAACCGCGAAAATAATTGGTAAGTTGTTGAATGCTGTGTCTCCTAATACAATTAGGAATTTCATAATAAACTGAATAATGTCATTTTTTAAAACTGGGAACATTTTTTTAGAGTGTTTTAGAATTACTGAAGGCTGTCCCGATTCCTTTGATGATACCCGCACCCAGGAAGTACAGATACTGGTAATAAGAACGAACGTCCGAATTGCTCGAAAGCAGAGACGAATTTATCTTTGCCATTACCTTTTCTCCTTTTATAATTTTTGTATAGCCATATTATATCAGATTTGAAAACGATTTTTTTCCTATTTTGTCTAAAAAGTTCCTTCATTTTGTAATTTATTACTATTTCAGTAAAAATTTTACTAGACTATGTAAACCCATTGGTAAAATAGCTTTTAATTTCTAGATTTTTATGTTATGATACATTATACTGAGTAACGAAAAAGGAAATCCATTAATAAATTTTTACTCTTGAGGTAATTTATGTTTTTTTGATAATCTAAAAGATAATTACGATAAACTATCCATCTCTGAACAACAAGCTATTGATTATCTTATGAAACAGGAAAATATTGAACATACTACTTTAAAAAGAAATAAAGCAGGCTGTTCTAGTATCTTCTTCTACAGTGATTCGTGCTTGCAAAAACTAGGTTACAATACTTTTATCAATCTAAAATACGATCTGAAAAATAAGTAAAGAACTAGCTAAAAAAATAGTAATCACTCTACTTCGTCTACTTTTATCACTCTGAAAGAACAGCTAAGTGTTGAATTTTTCTAGAACAATGTCAATTCTTAACCAAGATGACTTTGACATTTTTGCCGAAAAGATAATCAACGCACGACGTATTTTTTGTCTAGGTAGCGGTTCTAGTTATATGGTTATGAGTGATTTTAATAGAAAGCTTAAGCTTATCAACTTATGGGCAAACGATTATTTTGAACACTATTCTATTAAAAGAATTCCTGACATCTGTACAAAAGATGATGTAATTTTAGTGTTTTTCTCTTAGTGGTAATACCGGTGTTATTAATGATTGCATTTTTAGAGGCGAAGCAAAACGGTACTACAATTCTATCTATTACAAGTCTTGCAAACAGTCCTCTAGCTAAAATGAGTGATCATTTAATAAAAGTCTATGATGCTCCGAAAAATAGGAAGAAAATCCGCCTCGTCTTATGCTAAAATGTAGTTGGTATTATATTATTTGAGACTATCGTTAATACAATAAGCCCTGGTCAATATGTAATTGACTAATAACTAAGGGAGTGACTCAAAAATTGTAATTTTGAGTCACCCCTGTTTGATATATGTCTAACTAGTTTTTCTTGTTTTTCACTTTGTTTTTTGGAACTCTTTTCGCTGTTCCTATATTCCAAACTGTTTCCTCTTGAGCAGCTATTTCTTTATAGATATTCGCATTATTTTTTTCTATACTGTCATCTTTTTTTAGAGCTTAAAACCTTTTTCTTCTACTTTAGGTTCTGATTTTTTTATCTGCTTTTCAGATTTCTTCTCAGAGGTATTAATTGAAAGCCCCTGTTGTTGAAATTCCTGCTTGCTTATTTGTATCAGAAGCAACATTTCTAGGGTACTGAACCATACACAGAAGAATAAACAGGTGAAGGTTTAAACTTACCTACACTGCGAGGTTTCGGTGTTATTGTATTCGAGTTTATCATTTGTCCCGTTACTGATCTTGTAGCTGTAGATAATCCTGCTGAAGAATATTTTTTTCAAAGATAGCATCAAGTATTTTTTTGATTGTTTTTCAATTTTTTTCTTTACTTACAGGTCTATAACCATAATCCACAGTTTTTGTATTCACCTAATTTAGAACCTTTTCCTTTATCAAAGTATTCAAAAACGTCATTAGTATATAATTTTTTTCTGTATATTCTATTCCGCGTTCTTCTTTCTCTTCTTCAACCTCATCCTTAGGCGTTTCGTTACTTTCTAATCTCTTTTTGCACAACTTCTTTAGGAACGATTTTTTTCATCAGTAAACTTGTCAACATCATTAGATGCCTTAATAACTTTATTATTAGGTGAAACTTCTCTTAATAAACTATCAATATCAACAGAATCTGTTGTTTCTTCTAAAGTAATTTTTGTTCTTCAAGTTCTTCAATTTCTTCATCATCCAAATGATAGTCGCTATAGCCTGATAATCTATCTTTTTTTGACTTCTTTAATCTCTTCGTAATCCTCGATTTCGATGTCTTCTATTTTAGCAGCTTCTTGCACTAAATCAACATAAACTTCTTCTTGTTTATCTTTTCTTAAATCTTCTAGATTATCATTTAACTCTTCGATTTCAGGTAAAGTTTCTTCTTTTTTCGGTGAAACATCTACATTCGCTGATTCTATTAACTCGTCAAGTGCTGTCTTTTTCTTGAGATTCATCTGATTTTTTTACCTTCGTATAAACCTTTTCTAAAGTTTTTCTACATCCTCAGTAACTTCTTGACCTTCTTCGAATCTTTCGCCCTCAAGTTTTTTTACTCACTCTATCAATATCATCTTCAAATAAATCTTCAGATCCTTCTAGTACGTCATCCACAGAAGTATATTTTTAATTTCTCACGACGACTTCCTTCTGCATCTAATTCTCTAACTTCTAGTTCACGGTGTTTCTTGCTCATGAGTTTTACTCTCTTTCTCACGAATTTCATCAAAAATTCCATCTAGTTTGTCGTTTTTTTCTTAGCATATAAAGGATTATCTTTTTCTATCTTATCACTTCTTCTTTCAAGTGTGTTAAAGTTTTCTTCAAATTCTTTTCGTGCATCACTATTTTTAGTAACTCTTTCATCTTGAACTACTACATCTTCTTGAACTTGTCCTTTAAATGAACTTGCTACTTCTTCTTTTAATTCACTGCTATCTTTACCAAGTACTACACTGTCTCCCAAAGCATCTATCTTATGATCTTGTTTTAATCTCTTAGTTCTAACCGCGGCTAATGTTGGATGCTCTCTTCTTGATGGATTCTCATCAAAAATATCCACATCACGCATTTCAATACCACTTACACCAAGTTTTTTCAAAGCATCTCCCAAGTCTGTAACCTTACCTGTCGATACAACTTCTTCTTTTTTTCTTCATATTCTGTAATATCGATTTCTTCATATTTAGGAGCTAATTTTTTTGTTCTTCTACAAACTCAATTTCTAGTTCATCTTCAAATTGCTTACTTAGTTTTTTTATCTGTTATTTCGGATTTTTTTCTTAATAAAATCTTTTTCATTTTCTAATTCTTCTTCGAAATCATCTAAGACTGCATCTAATTCCTCTTGGTCTATTTCATCATCACTAACATTAAATAATTTATCTTTAAGCCCTAGAGAAGAAGCCCTCACTTTTTTCTCAGTTTCTTCTTCATAGTCTTGTTCATAATCAGAATCGTCTTCGTAATCAGATTCATCTTTGTATCTTTCTTTAACTACTACGGATTTCTCTTTTTTCTTCTCGCTTAGCTCTTTCTTTTTTTCTTCACGTTTTTGACGTTCTAGATATGTTTTGTAGTCCCTCAGCTTCATCATCTTCTTCGTCTAAAAACTCTTCATCTAAAAACTCTTCATCTTGTTTATTTGAAGCAAATAATCCTTTTATTTTAGACATAAATCCATTTTTCTTTTTTTAGGTTTTTTTATTTTTGAACTCTTCTTCAAAATCCTCATCTTCATAATCATCAATCTCAAAATCATCTAAATCGATTTCTTCATAATCATCTAATTTTTTTGTAGTTTTTTTCGTAGTTTTCGCTAAACTACGAGTTAATTCATCATCAAATGATTCCCTATTTTTATTAGAACTAAAATCTATTTCAAAATCTTCTTCATCTTCATAATAAACTCTTTCCTTTTTTTCCTATTTTCAGCTCTTTTTCCCTACGTTCAGCCAATTCATCTTTTTTTCTCTTTTTAGCTGTATTTTCTTCAAACACTTCGTCTTCATCTTCTTCTAAGAACCACTTTTTCCAATTAACCATATCTCACACCTCCTAGTTAGATTTTTATTTTTAGATTCAAATCTTTCACACGAGTTCCCACTTTAGTATCTGCTTCTAATACTAAAAATACCTCTTGCTTCTTCTTGTGGTAATCCTAGTTCACGTTTTGAACAAAGCATTCCATTTGATTCAACTCCACGCAGTTTTGATTTTTTTAATTAATAAACCGCTTGGCATCATAGCACCACTTAGTGCTACAACAACTTTCTGTCCTGCTTCTACATTTGGAGCACCGCATACAATTTGTAATGTCTCTTCTTCACTAACTTTTTACTTGGGTTACTTTTTAATTTATCAGCGTCAGGGTGTTTTTCACAACTTAGAACTTCCCCAACTACAAAGAACTCATCATTATTACCTTCTAGGTCAATTTTAATTCCATTTTTCTCTAAACGTTTTTGAAGAATTTCTTTTTGTTCTTCTGTTAAATCTATACTACCTTCACCATCTAATTTTTAAATTCTCAACATTGAAAATATTTAACCCTACTAAAAGCACCATTTTCATCTTTAATTAGAGTAATATTCTTCTTATCTTCGTATGTTACCTCTTCTTTTACTCTGAATAGTAATTAATAATGTTTCTCCTAACATCTTCTTATTGTAAAAATAACATAAATCTCTCTCCTATAATAATTTTTTTAATTTTTAAAGTTATTCTACAAAAATAAAAATAACTCTCTAGTTCTTTTTTCCATCGTATTTAAACGTTATTGTCGTTATCGGTACGAGACCTTCTGTAAAGAAATGTACCATCATCTTCTGCAAAATTTCTAAGCCTTGTTTATTCTGTATATCTGCAATTATCAATGTGTCTTGATGAGGTAAACCTACATAAAATGAACTTCCTATTTTTGTCATAAAAAGTAATTCAGGACGTTTTTATCAAATATCCTTGCCCCATCATAGCCATCTTTTGCATTTAGGAAATAAAATTTATTTCCTGCAACTTCATCCATATTATACTTAAGTGATAGTTTTTTCTAAATTACCTTTAGCAAAATTCTAAAAATTCTTCTTCCGTTTTAGAAAATTTACTTAGAAAACTACCATCTAGCAATTTATAGCCATCTTTAAAATCATAAGCTAAATATATTCTAGTTTCATTTGTATGATCGAAACTAACAAGATTTTTTCTCATTATCTTTATTAAAACTACTAGCTCGCACTACTGGATAAATATTTTTCCAATAATTCATCCTCAGTTACATCCTCTATAGCAAGTTTTTTTGTGCATTGAAATTTCCTACTATGTAGTAAACAAATTCCTCTATCTTCTTGTCGCTCTTGCTAGTTTTCTTATCTCCTAGCTTCCTTACAAAACTATCTATATCGATTTTTAGCACGGCGATTTTCATATTCTAAAAATAAAAAAACACTATTTTCTTTTTCTCGCCTCTCATGAATTTTTTTAAAGTGGGGAGTTTTTTTCTATTATTTTTTTCAAATATATAATCTCTTGAATAAGACATATTGCCTCCTATTTTGTGTATAATATGGCAACTTAATTATATCATATTTATTCGCATTCAATCAACACAATTAAGCAATATATACAAATATTATTCACTTTTTACACTTTCCTCATTTTATTGCACCTTTACTTTTTATTTTGTTATAATTTTATATATACACCTAGGAGGTTTTTTTATGGATAATGAATTGAAACGTGCCGAATTATTAGAAAAATACAATAACTGGATTAATAAAAAAATAAAAAGATTAATTATCTCTTTTTATTATTTACGTAATAATTATTTCTTTAAATTTGTTACTACTAAAAACAATAAAAATTACTATGCTTTCTAGCCTCTTGTTTTTCACTTATGCAATTTACGTTTTTTTCTCTAATTTGGTTTATAAATAATAAATTAATTCTAAATATCGATTCTGTAGATTTTGATGTGAAATAAAAAGTACTTAAATTAATCTCTTAGATTATTTAAATACTTTTGTTATTTTTCTGTAAGTTATCACAGATTCTATTTTTTGAAATTTTTTTATGGAATATAACTTTGTATTTGAAAAAAATAAAAAAACTGAAAATATAAAAAAATTTTTTTCAAAAAAACGAGAAAAACTTACTAAAAAATTTTTTATGCTATAATCTGTTCATATTTCTTAAAAAAATCGAAAGGAATCAATATGACATTAAAAAGAAATTCTAAATTATTTTTTTAGTTCTATTTTTTTAGGAACTTTATCGGCTTTTGGGTATTTTTTTGTTACAGATTTATATTTACCAGCATTACCTACTATGAGTTCGTATTTCAATTCTAATACATCAACAATTCAACTTACTCTAACGGGTAGTATGGTCGGACTTGCATTAGGACAACTACTTATCGGACCTATTAGTGATAAATACGGTCGCAAAAAAATCCATTAATAATCAGCTTAATAGTCTATTTAATAAGTACTATTGCTATTATCATTTTTCCTAATGTATACGCAATGATAGTATTACGATTTATCCAAGGTGTATCTTCTGCAGGCGCTGTAGTTATTTCTCGTGCTATTTCTACAGATTTATACCACGGACGTGAATTAGCTGCTTTCTTTGCCCTACTTATGGCTGTTAATGGTTTAGCTCCTATTCTTTCTCCAATCCTAGGAAGTATATTACTAGAACTTACAGACTGGAGAGGAATTTTCGTTACACTTGCTCTTATCGGTGTAATTTTATTAGCTGTAAGCTTTAAATTCCATGAATCTTTAGCCGTTGAAAAACGCTTAGACCTTCCAATAACTAAGACATATTATTCTATTGTACATGTTGCGAAAAATAAACTATTCTTTGCTCTTGTTATTGTTCAAGGTTTTGCCTTGGCTGCTATGTTCGCCTATATTGCAGCATCACCCTTCATCTTACAAACTCACTATGACTTAAGTCCATTAATGTATAGCTTATGTTTTGGTTTAAACGGCTTTGCTATAGTTTTAGGAAGCAAGCGCGCTGGTAATTTCAAAGAGAAAATTAGTATCAAACTAGGTTTATCACTTATGTTATTAGTCAGTATCTACCTTGCAGTGGCACTAACCCTTACACTTCCTTTCCTATTTATCGAAGTAGGATTCTTCCTTCTTTTACTAGGATTAGGATTTATTTTACCCGCTGGTTCTGCTATCGCTATGAGTTTGGAGCGTGAACGTGCTGGAAGTGCCTCGGCATTCTTCGGATTCGTTCCATTCTTCTTAGGTGGTGTAGTTTCACCACTAGTCGGAATTGGAAATATCTTTCACTCTAGTGCAATAGCAATCGTAATTTGCTCAGCTATACCATTCATAACTTTCAAACTAGTTGAAAAGAAAATATAAAATAAAAAATCTAAGTTATAAAATAGGCGCCCCTCTCTACTTTAAAGACGAGTTCATCCTCTATGACTTAGATTTTTTAATTTGAATACGCAATCATCTTTATTATACCACATATTCTTTTGTCATTATAAGACTTGTTTATTCCTTTATTTATGATAAGTTGTAAGTGAAAAATAATAGCATGTGTTTTTGGGAGTGACTCAAAAATCATGATTCCAAAAAATCAATGTTGAGTCAACCTAAATAAAAAAGGGGGAGCATTAAAATGTATATTCCAATAGTAGTAATAATTTGTATGATATGTGGTACTCTAGGTGGTACTCTAGGCGGTGCTCTAGGCTATTGTCTTACAAAAAAGAAAAAAAATAAAGAAGACGATTAATCGTCTTCTTTTACTTATTTATCTCATTCCCCAAGCAGATAACCCTTGCGCTTTATATGCACGAGTAGCTGCATTGATTTGATCTTGAACTGTCGCAGTAGATCCCCATCCTGGCATAGTTTGGAATAATCCGCTAGCTCCAGAAGCATTTCTTGCGCCTACTTGACCATTTGATTCACGAGCGATGATATGTTCCCAAGTTGAAGCTGAAACTCCTGTACGACGAGCCATCTCTTGAGCTGCTGCAGCTCCGTCTGCTCCTGCTGTATTACCATTTGATAATCTTACTGAACCACCAGCTGATGAATATGATTGAGCTGAGTATGATTGACTTGAAGATATTGCTTGACTAGAAGCTTTTTGTTCCGCTGGACGTTGTTTAGTACCAACAACCACTACTTTAGCTGTAGCTTCAGTAATTACTTTCTCAGAAGCAACTTCTCTAGATACTTCTTTACCATTTTCTCTTACAACATTGTAAGTAACTTCTTTTTCACCGTTTTTTTACCTTCAACTTTTTGTAACTTTTTCATCTACATATTTAGAATCATCTTTTTCTTCTTTTTGTTTCAAATTTGATTACTTCTTTTTAGTTTCAGTAGTTTTTTTCCAGTTCTTAAAATTTTTGATTGTGTCAACTGTTGCTACCTCACTATTTAATCCAGGTATAACTTGATCTTTTTCTCCTAGAGTAATATTTAATTCTTTTAAGATATCTTCAACTTTTTTTGTAAGTAGTTTTTTTCTTACCGTAGTTGTATCTCCATCAACGATTGTTACTTCATGGACTTTGTAGATGTTAATAGTTTCCCCACCGTTAACTTTTGTATCTAAACCTGGTTCTACTCTATCATCTGCTCCAAAAGGAATATCGTTAGCAATAAGAATTTCTCTTACTGTTCCTTTTTTAGTTTTAAGTTCAATTTTACTGCTATTATCTAAATTCACGGCAAAAAAACATTGTGCCCTGTATATTCTTCCGCTACTACGAAAGCTCCTGATAATAATAATCCCGACGTTGCCGCTGCGGCTATAATTCTACCTAATTTCATTCTATTAATCAATCTCCTTTTTTTCTTCTAATCCGAACAACATACATGCATTGTTAAATGTTTGTTTTGTTAGTTGTTCATATGTCATTTCTTTTAAATCTGCAATTTCCTGTGCTACATAGTGCACATATGCTGGCTCATTTCTCTTACCTCTATATGGTGTCGGTGTTAAGTATGGACAATCTGTCTCAATTAACAACCTATCTAGTGGGCAAGCTTTTGCTACTTCTTTTGGCGTTTTAGCATTTTTAAACGTTACTGGTCCACCTAATGAAATATAAAAATTCTCTTTTAGCATAATATTCATACTTTCAACTGAGCCTGAGAAACTATGCATTATTCCACCTATCTCACTAGCTTTTTCTTCTTGAAGTATTTGTATTGTATCTGCCATAGCATCACGTGTGTGAATTACAATTGGTTTTTACTTCTTTTTGCTAGTTGAATTTGTCTTCTAAATACTTCTTTTTGAACATCTTTTGGACTTTTATCCCAATGATAATCCAATCCGATTTCTCCGATTGCTACTACCTTGTCATTTGTTAAAGCAATATTCTTAATCATTTCATATTTTTCATCAGTGAAATCTATTGCTTCTACTGGGTGCCAACCGACTGTTAAATATAAAAAGTCATATTTAGCTGTGATTTCCAGTGCTTTTTCTATACTTTTTATCATCGAAACCAACTATATTTATTAATTTTACTCCCGCTGCTTTCGCACGAGCAATGGTTTCTTCTAAGTCTTCTAAATAAGCATCATCATTTAGATGCGCATGTATCAAATAACATACCACGCCTCCTTACTGTAATGATTATAACAAAAAGAAAGTTTCAGTAGAATATCTAGATTGTGTCAATTATGTTACAATATTTTTTTCAATTAACGAATACTAACGTAATCATAAATAAATCTTAAAAATATTCCTATAAAATCATCACTATACTTTTCAAATTTCTTCTTTTGCTTAATAAATTTATTTAAATAAAAAAATAAAAACTAGTCTTCATTATAAAAGACCAGTTTTTTGTCTTATTCAGCTTTAAAGTCTACTACTTGAGCACCGATAAGTTGCTCTAAAACTTCTGGTTTCACTTCTACTTGATGTCCTACTTTACCTGCAGAAACAATAATCGTTTCAACTTCACGACATTTCTCATCTACAAAAGTCGGGAATAGTTTTTTCATCGCAAATGGCGAACATCCACCTTTTACATATCCTGTAATTTTTTGTCAGGTCTTTAAGTGGCAACATTGATAAACTTTTTCACTCCTGCTGCTTTAGCAAGTTTCTTGAAGTTTATGCTATCTTCACTCATCAGTACTCCTACAACATAGTTTCCTTTACCATCTGTAGTCATAATTGTTTTGAATACTTGATTATGGTCACGTCCGATAATATCAGCTACTCCTACACCAGTCTTCGCAGCATCACTTTCTGCATCAAATTCAAAAATGATTGTACTCTACACCATTTTCATCTAAAAAAATCGCATAGCATTTGTTTTTAATTTCTTTTTTCTTAGCCATAATAGCCCTCTTTCCCATATTATGTAATAATATTATTATTTTACTCAAACTTTACATTGTGTCAAAAATTTATATTATTTAATCTAAATTAACATATAAAAAGAAGTTACACTTGAAAATTTAAAGTGTAACTTCGATTTTTAGTAGTTTCTTATTCTTCTGTTCCCCAAACTTCTTCTACTATTTCTTTGATTAGACCAATTTTTTTCCATTGATCTTCTTCTGTAATTACATTTCCTTCTTCAGTAGAAGCGAAGCCGCATTGAGTACTTAAGTAGATATTTTCTAATGGAACATACTCACTAGCTTCTTTAATTCTTGCGATTACTTCTTGTTTATCTTCTAAATCTGCAAATTTAGAAGTGATTAATCCTAAAACTACTTTTTTATCTTTTCCGACTTTCGCTAATGGTTTAAAATCTCCCGCACGATCTGTATCGTATTCTAAGTAGTATGCATCTACATTTTCTCCAGCTAGTAGTTCGTCTTCAACGTTCTGGTATCCACCTTGAGAGATCCATTTAGAAGCGAAGTTACCACGGCATACGTGAGTATTGATTGCTAAATCTTCTGGCTTACCTTCTATTGTTTCGTTATTAAGAGCTAAACAACGTGCTGCATATTCTCTACGAACTTCTTCTAATGGACGCTCGTCACGGAAACGATTAGCAAATCCATCATCAGCTAATGCTCCCCATGTACAATCGTCAAATTGTAATACGCGTAGTCCTTCGTTATAAAGGTCTGCGATTACTTGTTTATACGCTGCTACAATCGCATCTTTTAATTCTTCGAATGTTGGGTAGAATTTTTCGTATCCTTTAATGTGATCTTCTGTACGAATTAACTCGAAGTATAATTGTGAAGGTGATGGAATTGTTAGTTTTACTGTTACATCTTTTTTATCAGCTACTAAGTCTCTTAAGAATTTGTAGTGTACTACAAATGGGTGATTTTCTCCACTGATTTTTCCTGATACTTTTGCTGTATCTGGTTTAGTTTCGATACCTTTAAATGGGTACCCTTTTTCTCCTTGAACGTGTTCTACACCGTTAAGCCCCCAGAAGAAATCAAGGTGCCAGTATGCACGGCGAAACTCTCCATCTGTTACTCCTTTTAATCCATTTGCTATTTGCTTTTCAACTAATTCTGTAATTGCTTTGTCTTCTACTTTTGTTAATTCTTCTTGTGATAATTCACCTTTTGAGAATTTTTCACGAGCTTCTACTAACTCCTTGGGTCTTAAAAATGATCCTACATGATCTACTCTATACGCTACATTTTTTTAACTACTTTATTTTTGACATCCTTGACACATAATATTCTTTTTCTCCTTTTTGTTTAACTAATTTACTTTATCTTTTTAACTTTACTTTTTCTGACTTTATTATTTTGACTATATTATCAACTTCTAGTTACTTTTTCTCTTTTCTAATATCTATTTTTTTCATAAACTAAAACTTTTTATACAAAGACCGTTCTATTCGTCTTACGGTAATATCGCTACTACCCTTACTGGAGATCCAGTTGCTTCTGTCCAGTTTGGATAAGCAATTGAGATTAACGCTCCAGTTGCAGGTACTTGATCAAGATTTGCTAAAACTTCAATTTGGTAAATATCTTGTTCTAATAAATAATACTCTTGGATTAGACCTTCAGCTGCGGCTGTTACTCCTGAGTCGGTATCTAGAGTTTCGTGTCCAACCGCTTTAACGTTTCTTTCTTTAATTAAAAATTCTAATGCATCTCTTCCCCAGCCTGGAGTGTGTTGAACTTCATTTTCATCTAGATTTCTAATTTCATCATAACTTGGCCAACGTTTTGACCAATCACTTCTGAATGCTACGAATGATTCTGGTAAAATTTCACCGTGTTCAGCTTCAAAATCAAGAATATCTTGTTTAGAAATTACATAGTCATTATTTTCTGCTACTTCTTTACTTTTTATCGATCACATATAAAGGTAATAGTAAATCTTTAAGTTCAATATCATCTAACCAACGACCACCCTCTACGAAGTGAATAGGTGCATCGATGTGTGTTCCATATTGACCAACAACTGAGAATTTTTTGAACATAGAATCCATCTTTTTAAAGTAAAGACATTTTTCTTTTTTTCTAAAGCAGGAAGTGCTGGAAATTTAGGGTGAATTTTCATCAATTTTTGTAGCTTAAGTTAACCCATTTTTTTGTTTTTTTAAAGTTCTATAAATATTTAGTAATTCTGACATGTTTTTTTGTCCCTCCAAAGTGTTTGTAATATTAAATTAAGTTAAGTATCCTTGTGATTATTTTGAGAAATAAAAGTCCTCACAGAAGCTTATGCTTCTGCAAGGACATCTAATAATTTACGTGTTACCACCTTACTTTTATGATATTCTCACAAATATCAACTCAAAAAGTACGCACCAAAAATATATTGGTGTTATACCCTGAAGCTATATCAGGGCTCACCCGTAAAGGTCTAATTATTCGACCATTAACACTCAAAGACCATTTTCAAAGTTTCCAATACGATCTCTTTTCACCGACCGAGACTCTCTTTACCATCTTTCACCTTTACTTATCTTATCAACGTGTGAATCATTAACTTGTTAATTAGTATAGCAGTTAATTTTTACGATGTCAATAGTTTTTTTAAAAAAATTGTTTATTTTTTTATCTAAAAAAACTTTCCATAATTTTAAGTAATTGTCAGAAAATAGGTACACATCAAAAATCGATTTTGTCGAGTCACCCCCGCACAGTTTATTAGATATCTAAAAAGCTTTTATAAAGCGAATTTAGATATCAATAAACTCACTGCGTCTATGAGTTCCCATATGAACTTTGTTAAATTTTTAGGACTTTTGAGGCAGCACCCTTATTATTTTTCTAAATTTTTATAGAATCTTATATTCTTATTTTTGTTCGAGCCAATTTCCAAAGTATAGCTGGAACTAATAATATTGTTAGTGCTAGAGCAACACCTTGATTAATGCCAAATACATCTACTAATACTAGTAAAACAAAAGTGAATACTCCCAGTAATAATATTAAATATCCCACTAATGAAACCCTTTCTGTTATGAAAAATTCCCCTTCTTTTTTTCTACATTATGCTTTTTATAAACCTTACTTGCTAACAGCATAATTATTGTTAAAATAACTAGGTAAATAATAATATTCTTCCAAGGACTATATCCGAAATAATAAAATATTGGCATCCTTGGTAAATTATCAAGAAACAGCTCATCCGGAAGATAATTTTTCAAAGAACAATCTTCCTACAGCAATCCATACTCCTAATAGATAATATATCAGTGTAAGAGCTGGAATATACATTACGCCTATACTCAATATACTTCCACAAAAACTTGATAAGATAGCTCCCAGTAATACTAAACCTATTCCTAGTATATATATTTTTGTTATTTATTTCAAGTACCGCTGGCACGTTATAAATTTCTCCTAACAAACTATTACTTATAACCGCTATATTCGCTAATCCTGTTAGAATGTAAGTAACTATTAAAGTTAAAAATGATAAAAATTACTTTGGCAAAATATACTTTCTCTTTTTTTCATAAAGGTAAACTCGCTACAAATTTACCAAAATTAGTATGATATTCAACTCAAAGATTAACAACGGGATTAAAGTTATTAAAATATAATAACCAATATTGATCCCCTCGTTAAACATAGTTTCTTTCAACTTAACTTTACTAGCTTCTAGATTTTTCTTTTTAAGAAAGTTAATGCTTTTTACATTTCCAATATCTAACGCTGGCGGATAAATTTTATCTAATTCCTCTTGTCTATCAAAGTATTCCTTGCTCCCTGGCTGCATTTTTGACCATTCTTTATACTTAGGAACATTATTTAATTCTTCTTCAGTTAAGTATTTTTTTGTATTTTTCACTCTCTTCACCTGTAAGTACATTTAGATCCTGATTATTAGTATAAAATGTCCATAATGGAGAACTTGGAAAATTATGTAAATATACTCCAACTGCATAAGAATGTTTCATCTCAGCTAATTTATCTTTCGATATTTTTTTCCTTATAATTTTTTTCTTATATTCTTCTTTCGACTTATACAATTCATTTGTTTTTGATTTAACTCATCATTAGACGAGCCTTTTTCTAATTTCCAATTCCTTAGCTATTCCTGTTGTTAATTGAAAATCATAAACTGCAACTCCATTTTTTTAATTCATTTAGTTGTTTATTAGTAGTTGTGGCAGCAAATGTCGAAAAAGGCAATTAATAGTATAATTAACATTATTGAATATTGTTTCAAATATATGCGAATAATTTTTAAAATATCTTTACACATTTTTCATCTTCCCCCTTACTATTTAATAAAAAGATATCCTCTAATGCAATAGGTAATTTATCATATTGAAGAAGATCTTTATCTTGGATAATGTCCTGCGTAACATCATAACTTTCCCCTCATAATAACCCATAGACTCTTCCAATATTACTAATAATTCTTACGTCAGGATTACGACGTAACTCCTCTGATATTTTTTTCTTCGTACACTAATTGATATTTACTATACTCATCTTTATTAATTTCTTCACTAACTCCAACTCCATCATCTAAATAGACAACCTTATCACTTATATTTTTCTAAAACATTTAATTGATGACTACTAATTAATAACCCAATCCTATCACTTTGAGCATCCAAAATATAGTTAGTTATTACTTTAGTATTTATTACATCTATCCCATCTAATGGTTCATCTAAGAGGATAAACTTAGTTCGACAAGAAATCCCCAAAATTAAACTGAAAATAGTTAATTGTCCTTTTTGATAACTCAGATAATCTACTAGTTAGCGATAATTTAATTTTTTTCTAATTCTGTTTTTAAAATATTGTTCATCAAAATTTTCATAAGCTAACTTGTAAAATTCACAAACCCGTTTAATTTTAGAATTTTTAAAATAATCGAATCTATCCGGTATATAAATCAGCTGTTGTTTTATATTTTTTTATTATCTACATCTTCAATTCCTATTTCCCCGAATCTTGACTATATATTCCTGATAAAATCTTTTAATAATGTTGTTTTTCCACTCCCATTCCTACCAATAAGAGCTACAATTTCACCAGTATTTACAGTGAAACTAACATTGTTTAATACTATCTTTCTTGAAAATTTTTTTATTAATATTATCTATCGTAAGTTTCATAGTTTTTTTCTCCTTTATCTTTTCTGATATGACTTCACATAATTTCTCCATCGATAATCCTAAAAATTTCCATTCTATGATTAATTCTTTTTAACTTTCCATCAATCTTTTTCTCATTATCCATAATTAATCATCCTTTCGAAATTCCGACTTAATTTTTTTCTAATAAATCTTCTTCGGAAATTCCTCTTATCTTTACTTCCCTAACCAATTCTTCAATTATAGAATCTATTAATTCATAATTTGGAACAATATTATCAAAATTATTAGTAATAAAAGTACCTCTTCCTACGATTGTTATGATTATCTTTTTCACTTTCCAACTGTTGAAAAGCTTTTTTTGAACTGTACTAACATTAACACTAACATTTTTAGAAAATTCTCTTACCGATGGTAATTTATCTCCCTCTTGTAATATATTTTTACTTATCATAGATTTAATTTGATCTACTATTTGTTTATAAATAGGTTTATCTGATAATGATTCAATCTGAAACATAGCGACCTCCTTTCTAAGTGTACCATATATCACCATACATTTCCTATTTAAAAGTGTACCACACACCGCCATACATTGCAAGAAAAAAAGATGGGAACGACTCGAAAATCGTGATTTCTTAAGAAACAAGATTTTATCGAGTCCCCCACTGATTTATTAGACATCTAAAAAGCTTTCATAAAGCGAATTTTGATATCAATAAACAACTGCATCTATAAACTTTGTTAAATTTTAGAGCTTTTTGAATCAGCTCCATCTGAATTTTTTTATTTTTTTGTTTTTTTCTGTAACAATGGATTTAGCACCACTCTAAAAATAGAATCAGCTATAATAATTCCTACTGCGAGCCCTACTGCTCCATAAAAACTATTTAGGAAGATTTTAGCAGAGTTTCCGTATTCATCTAATAATAATGTTCTAAATGCATCGTAAATAGTAACCCCAGGTACTACTGGAACTAATCCAGGTACGAAGTAAACCGTTAAGGGATTTTTAAATTTAATCGCACAAATTTGGCTTATATTTGCTAAAAGTAGTGAACACACGGACTTGACATAAAGACACTTTGTCCATGACTCCACATTTCCCAATATCCACACCAACCTATCGCACCTATTATTCCACCAGTCACTAAAGTTTTTCTAGGAACATCACAAATAATTGCAAATGACACCGATGATATAAAACTAAAAGATAAAGTGATATAGTAATAATAAACCGTGACTTAATACTGCAATCATTATAACGCACCTCCTAGTAATCTAACAAGATAATAAACTGTTACAATTCCTGCACCCAAAGCGAAAGCCACACAGAATGTTTCAATAAAACGTATAGTTCCTGAAATAAACTGCTTAGCTATAATATCCCTCATGGAGTTCGTTATTGTAATACCGGGTACAAGTGGAACTACTGCCCCAATCATAGCAAGTCTAAGCGACTGACCATTTAATAAGGCAAAACCTAAATATCCCGCTATTCCTCCTACAAAGGTACTAATATACTCTGATATAAACGGCGCCTTTAAATAACTAATGACTTTTATATAAACATAAAAGGCAACCGCCCCTGCTATACTACCCGGAATCACATCCCAAAAACTACCTTCAAAAATCAATACGATACTTCCACTAAGAATACCTGAGCAAAGTACTTTGAACCAATCTTTAATTGGACTTTTTTCTGCCTGAACTCTCTTTAATGCATCATACATATCAATTAGAGAAATTTGTCCTGCTGTATAAGCTCTAGATAGTGTGTTCACCGCTGTCGTCTTTGTTAAGTTATATGTTCTATCATTAACCCTTCTAAAATCCGTTCCAATTCCTTCAATTCGGATAAATATACCCGTCAAAGTTACGTGTGTATAATATTCATCTGTTCTTACTTCTCCAACACCTTTTCTAATAATTCTCTCAAGTGTATCTTCAGTACGATAAACTTCAGCTCCATTTTTCCATTAAGATTCGTCCTGCAAGTAACGCAGTTTTTCATCAATAATTTTCTCATACATCACTTTTTTCTCCAACAAAAGATTAGTTGAGTAACAAAATAAAAACTATATATTATTACACAGTTTTAAATATTGCTATCTTTTTCATTTTTCATTACTCTTGCTTGCTAATCTCTCACCTTTCTTAAAAACATTTCCAAGGTTATTATATCATAAATATTGTAATAAAAATATACTTTTTATAATTTTTATTTTTCTATTCTTTCATCTTCAATAATTTTATTTTATAATGTTTTTAATTTGTTGTTATACTTTTTTCCTTTTAATAAAATCTTTATTTTTCTTTAAAAATTATTTTTACGATATTTTCTCATATCACTTGAATAAAATATTTATAAAGTACTACAATAAAATTAAAGAATATTTCGTGTGGGAGAAATATTATGAAAGTCATATTTTTAAAAATTTCGAGAATAATATCTATTAATAATTATACAACTTAAATGAATATTAATGTACAAATAGGAGGAGATTATTATGGGATGTACAACTATTCTTGTAGGTAAAAATGCTAGTTTTGATGGTTCAACTATGGTGGCGCGTACTGAAGATTCACCATCTGGAGTTTTTAGAGCAAAAAGATTTATAAATGTTAATCCAGAAGAACAACCACGAAAATACAAATCTGTTATTTCTAAAGTTGAAATAGATTTACCTGACAATCCTGTTCGTTATACAGCGGTGCCAAACGCTATTTTAGACAATGGGATTTGGGGACAATGTGGTGCCAATGAATTTAATATTTCTATGAGTGCTACAGAAACTATAACATCTAATGAACGTGTTCTTGGAGCCGATCCATTAGTAGAATACGAGCCTGCTGTAGGAAAACCAGGTGATGCTGATTATATTCCTGAAAAAGTAGGAGGAATTGGTGAAGAAGATATTTATACGATTGTAATGCCTTATATTGCAAGTGCTCGTGAAGGGGTAACATTCTTAGGAAGTTTACTTGAAAAATACGGTACTTATGAAATGAACGGTATTGCATTCCAAGATGAAGATGAAATTTGGTGGTTTGAAACTATTGGTGGTCATCACTGGATGGCTCGCCGCGTTCCTGATGATAGCTATGTTATTATGCCTAACCAACTAGGTATAGATGCTTTCGATTTTGAAGATGCATTTGGAGCAAAAAAGTATATGTGCTCTGCTGATTTAAAAGAATTTGTAGATAAATATCATCTAGATTTATCAATCAATGGTAAAATTTAATCCTCGTCACGCTTTTGGTAGCCGTAGTGATGCTGATCACACATATAATACACCACGTGCATGGATACTACAACGTTATTTCAATCCTACATCAAACACATACGATGGAATAAATGCTGATTATCGTCCAGATTCTGACAATCTTCCTTGGGCTAGAATTCCTGAGAAAAAAATTACTGTAGAAGATATAAAATATGCTCTATCTCATCACTATCAAGGAACAGAATATGATTCATATTCTAAAAACATCCACTCAGTTAAAAAGGAACTCTACGTCCAATTGGTATAAACAGAACTAACTTCCTAGGTTTAGTACAAAATTAGACCATATATGCCTGATGAGTTAAAAATGTATTCAATGGTTAGCTGTGGGTTCTTGTGTATTTAATGCGATAGTTCCATTCTATACTAACATTAGTCGTACACCTGAATATTTAGCTAATACTACCTAACCAAGTAACAACTGAAAACTTCTACTGGACTAATCGTTTAATAGCTGCTCTTTGTGATGCTCATTTCGCTGATACTGCTTCACATATTGAACGTTATCAACTAAAAAGTGCAATCTAGATCAAGAGAGTTGATTAACAAATACGATGAAGAAATTTTTAGCAAATAATGTTACTAAAGAAGCTGCTAAAGATTATCTAGAAAAAGCTAATAGTGAAATTGCTAAAGAGCTTAAAGTTCAAACAGATGATTTATTAGATAAAGCATTATTTACGGCAAGCTGTAATATGAGAAATAAATTCGCAAGATCTGATGCGTAGATTTTTAAAAGGAGAACCATGTGGTCCAATACCATATGGTTCTTTAATTTTACTTTGTTTATCTGTAGAGTAAGTCTTCCTTGCGTATTTTGCACGTAACGATTTCTACGAATCAAAGATTCTAGAAATGCAAACAACGCGCGCAGTAGACGTATTCAATCATCTTCAGCTATCGCTTTGCTTCTTAGTACGTCCTTGCGTACTTTGCACGTAACGTATTCTATTTCATAATTTCAAATCCTACTTTGCCACTTTGCAGTTGGAATTATGAGTTAATCGTTAAATTTCACAAATCAAAGGATGAAGAGAATTTTATCGAGTAACTTATGCAACAATAACTCTAATCATCAGAAGCAACGCGACTAAGATGATTAGTAGTTATCACTGCTACTTTCTCTCGTCTCTTCGTTTCTTAGAAATTTAGTTCCTTTTGCGTACGTTGTACGTAACCTATGCCTATTCATAATTTTTCAAATTCTACTTTGTCACTTCGCAGTGGTTGCTTACCAATCACTGCGTTCTTGGAAACAACTGTGCGTATTTTTGCGTAACGATTTCTACGAATCGAAGATTCTAGAAATCTCAACACTACCCGCAGTCTTGACTAAACTTTTATTCGTCACTTCGTTCCTCTAAAAAGTAAGTCTGCGTTGCGTACGTTGTACGTAAGGATTTCGGCGAATCAAAGATTCTGAAATGCAAACAACGCGCGCAGTAGACGTATTCAATCATCTTCAGCTATCGCTTTGCTTCTTAGTACGTCCTTGCGTACGTTGTACGTAAGGATTTCAACAAATCAAGATCCTATAAATCTTAATAACGCTCGCAGTAGACGTATTCAATCAGCTTCAGCTATCGCCTTGCTTCTTGGTACGTCCTTGCGTACTTTGTACGTAAGGATATTTCTATAAAGTCTCTTATAATTCCATTGTCACTTCGCAGTTGGAACTAAAAATTTCTCTCATCTCTTCGTTCCTTAGAAATTTAGTTCCTTTTGCGTACGTTGTACGTAAGGATTTCGGCGTGCCTTTGGCACTAGAAATCCAAACGTACTAACACTGGGACTTCTTGCCTGGTAATCTTTTAAAGTATAATTAGATTTAATTTTTAAAGGGACAAAAGGGTATCCTAGCTATGTGCTAGGATACATTAGAGCTAGACGACGTAGCCTTTTCCTACGCATTTCAAGCACTCTTTTGCCAAAAAAATTAGTTTAAATTCTTGTTGTATGTGTTGTTTAGTTGTGTGTATGTAGTATGTTATTGTTGTATGAAAAATTTTTATTAAACTAATTCTATAATAGCTGTTTCTGCACCGTCACCTTTACGTGGTCCAACACGTAGAATACGAGTGTATCCACCATTACGGTCTGCATATTTAGGTGCTACTTCTTCAAATAATTTTTTAAGAGCTAATTGACTCTTACCTTCTCCAGTTGCTACTGCAACAGGTTGGATAAATTTAGCTGCATTACGTCTTGCTGCTAGATCACCTTTTTTACCTAATGTAATCATTTTTTCTGCTAATGAACGAACTTCTTTCGCTCTTGTAACAGTTGTTTCAATTCTACCGTGTACTAGTAGAGCAGTTACTAAGTTTCTTAACATCGCTTTACGGTGAGCTGATGTACGTCCTAATTTTCTGTAACCCATTAGTGTGCCTCCTTGTTAGTATTATTCTTCTTTGAATCCTAGTTCTAACTCTTGAAGTTTAATTTTAACTTCTTCTAGAGATTTACGACCTAAGTTTCTTACTTTAATCATTTCTTGTTCTGTTTTGTTAGCTAATTCTTGTACTGTGTTAATTCCTGCACGTTTTAAGCAGTTGTAACTACGTACTGATAAGTCTAATTCTTCAATTGTCATTTCTAACATTTGAACTTTGTTATCTTCTTCTTTAGCTACCAATATTTCAGCAGCTTTTGCTTCTTCAGACATTTCCATAAATAATTCTAAGTGTGAAATTAGAATTTTTGATGCTAATGCTAAAGCGTCGTTAGCTGTAATTGAACCATTAGTAGTAACATCTAAGATAAGCTTATCAAAGTCAGTACTTTGACCTACCCTTGTTTTTTCTACTGTATAGTTAACTTTTGATACTGGTGTATAAATTGAATCGATTGGAATAACTCCGATTGGTAAGTCACGTTTTTTGTTTCCATCGGCTGGTACAAATCCACGTCCTTTTCCAACGTAAATAATCATTTCAAATTGTCCACCTTCAGATACTGTTGCAATGTGTTGATCAGTATTTACTACTTCGATATCAGAATCGATAGCGATGTCTGCTGCTGTAACAACTGCAGGACCTTTAACACTGATTGATACTTGTTTTTCTTCTTCAGAATGAACTACAAACGCGATGTTTTTAACGTTCATAATGATTTCAGTAACATCTTCTACAACACCTTTAATTGCTTGGAATTCGTGTTGAACTCCTTCAATATCGATGCTTCTTGCTGCTGCTCCTGGTAATGATGAGATTAACATTCTTCTCAATGAATTACCTAATGTAGTTCCATATCCACGTTCAAGTGGTTCAACTACAAAGCGACCAAATCTTTTATCTGATGATTCTTCAATGATTTGAATTTTTGGTTTTTCTATTGCTAACATTATGTTAAACCTCCTAAATTTTGTCTATGTTAATATTATACACGACGACGTTTAGGTGGGCGACATCCATTGTGAGGAACTGGAGTTACGTCTTTAATTGATGTAACTTCTAATCCAGCTGATTGTAAAGCACGAATAGCTGCTTCACGTCCTGCTCCTGGACCTTTAACTGTTACATCTACATATTTCATTCCGTGTTCCATAGCTTGTTTTCGCTGCTGCTTCACTTGCCATTTGTGCTGCGAGATGGAGTAGATTTTCTAGAACCTTTGAATCCTAACGCTCCTGCACTTGACCATGATACTGCATTACCATGTTCATCTGTAATTGTTACTATTGAGTTGTTGAATGTAGAACGAATGTGTGCAACACCATTTTGTATATTTTTTTTCACACGACGTTTACGTGATTGTTGTTTACGAGCCATAGTTGTGTTTCTCCTCCTATCCTAATTATTTTTTCTTGTTCGCAACTGTTTTCTTAGGACCTTTACGAGTACGAGAGTTGTTCTTAGTATTTTGCCCTCTTACTGGAAGTCCACGACGGTGACGGATTCCTCTGTAACATCCGATTTCCATTAGACGTTTGATGTTTAATGAAACTTCACGACGTAAGTCACCTTCTGTTTTGTAGTTATCTACGATTTCACGAATTTTATCTAGTTGTTCACCTGTTAAGTCTTTAACTCTCACATCTTCAGAAACTCCAGCTTCTTTTAAGATTTTTTGAGAAGTTTTTAAACCTATACCATATACATAAGTTAGTGATATAACAACGCGTTTTTCACGTGGAATATCGACTCCTGCTATACGTGCCATTAAGTTTGCACCTCCTAATTAATTATCCTTGTTTTTGTTTATGTTTTGCGTTTTCGCAAATCACTAATACTTTACCACCACGACGAATTACTTTACATTTGTCACAGATTTTTTTTACTGATGGTCTTACTTTCATCGTTATTTCCTCCTTGAGTTTATAACTACTTGAATCTATAAGTTATTCTACCTTTTTGTCAGGTCATACGGACTCATTTCTACTGTAACTTTATCACCTGGTAAAATTCTTATATAATTCATTCTGATTTTTCCAGAAACATGAGCTAAAATAATATGACCATTTTCTAATTCTACTTTAAACATTGCATTCGGCAAGTTTTCTACTACTAAACCTTCTACTTCAATGACATCTTTTGCCATACTTTTCCTCCCTGACTATTTCAGTTTGTCTAATATATTTTGTACGTCTTGGAAAACTACTTTGATGTCTTGGTCACCATTAACATTTTCAACTACACCTTCTTTTTGACTATAGAAGTCTAAAAGTGGTTTTGTTTGTTTGATGTTAACTTCTAAGCGATTAGCAACCGTTTCTTCGTTGTCATCACTTCTTTGGTATAGTTCACCACCATCATTATCACAAACACCTTCAACTTTTGTAGGATTGAAAATCATGTGATAAGTATTTCCACATTGTTTACAGATTCTTCTACCTGTTAAACGAGGTAACAGAATAGCTGGATCCACATCGATATTTAATACTTTATCGATTTTTCTATTAGTTTTTGCTAAAATTTGATCAAGGGCTTCAGCTTGTTCTACTGTTCTTGGAAAACCGTCAAGTAAAAAGCCTTCTTTTGCATCTTCTTGATTCAATCTTTCTTCAACTAATCCTATAGTTACACTGTCAGGAACAAGTTGTCCTTTATCAATATAACTTTTTGCTTCTTTTCCAAGCGGAGTCTCATTTTTAATAGCAGCTCTAAACATATCTCCAGTTGAAATATGCGGAATTGGATAATTCACTTTAATTTGCTCTGCTTGAGTACCTTTACCCGCTCCTGGTAATCCCATTAAAATAATATTCATCATAACTATTTACCACCTTTTCGTCCTGTAATAAAACTTCTATAGTTCTTCTCTGTTAATTGAGTATTAAGTTGTTTAACTGTCTCTAGCGCTACACTGACAACAATTATTAAACTTGTACCACCAATTTGTACAGATGCTGGTAATTTAGCAATGCTTGTGAATATTGTTGGAAGAACCGAAACAGCTGCTAGGAATATTGAACCTACAAACGTTAGTCTGTATAAAATACCTGTAATGTATTGTTCAGTTTTTTTACCTGGTCTAACCCCTGGAACAAAACTTCCTTGTTTTCTTAAATTATCAGCCATTTTTTCTGGGTTAACTTGAACCATTACATAGAAGTAACAGAACGCAATAATTAATACTACGTATAGTGTTAATCCTAGAACATGACTGAAATCGAAATATGATACAATTTTTTGTAACTTTTCGTTATTAGGTGCGAATATCGCAATAGTTCTAGGTAATTGTAAGAATGCAATAGCGAAGATTACTGGGATAACCCCGGCACTGTTCACTTTAAGAGGCAAGTAAGTTGATCTTGCTCCTAACATTCTACGACCTGCTCTCTGTTGAGAGTATTGAATAGGAATTTTACGTATTGCTTCTTGCATATATACAACCGCAGCCACGATACCTATTACAATAATTGCTACAATAACAACTTTTAAGATTGCTAATGTAAGGTTTTCAGCATCTTTAATTTGAGATTCATAAACTTGAATGAATTCCATTGGTAAACGAGCAATAATACCCGCTAAGATAATGATAGATACACCATTACCAACACCATACTGAGATATCTGATCACCTAAGCCATAGTAATAATGCTGTACCAGCAGTTAAGACTATAGCTACTGTTATGAATCCTAGAATTGAGGTATCTTTAATTAATCCATGATATGCATTATTAAATCCATATGACATAATAAGCGATTGGATAAAAGCTAAGATAATTGCTAAGACTCTTGTTAATTTTTGTGTTTTTTTATGACCTACTTCACCTTGTTTTGACCACTCAGTTAATGTAGGAATAACATCCATTTGCATAAGTTGAATTACGATAGAGGCTGTGATGTATGGCATGATACCCATAGCAAACACAGAAAATTGTTGTAAAGCTCCTCCTGCAAATGTATTAAATATTCCGAATAATCCTGCTGCATCTTGACTTTTAAGAACATCAGCATCTACTCCAGGTATCGGTAAATATGAACCGATACGGAATAGGAATATACCGAATAAGGTAAATAAGATTTTGTTACGAGTTTCTTTAACCTTAAATAAATTTAGTGCTGCACTAAACATATATTATAGCACCTCGCAAACTCCTCCAGCTGCTTCGATAGCTTCTTTTGCTGAAGATGAGAATTTGTGCGCTTGTACAGTTAATTTTTTCTCTAATTTACCGTTAGCTAATACTTTAACACCTGAAAGTTCTTTTTTAATAACTTTAGTTTCTAATAATAGAGCAGGTGATACTACAGTACCATCTTCAAATTTGTTTAAGTCGTTAAGATTTATAACTGCAAATTCTTTTCTATTTACATTGTTAAATCCACGTTTTGGAATACGTCTGAATAATGGGTTTTGTCCACCTTCAAATCCTGGGCGAACTCCACCACCACTACGTGCTTTTTGTCCTTTTTGACCACGTCCTGAAGTTTTACCATTTCCTGATCCAATCCCACGACCTACTCTGTTACGCTCTTTACGAGAACCTTCAACTGGTTGTAATTCATGTAATTTCATTTAGACTAGCACCTCCTTGTATTAATAATTCTTATTTTTCTTCTACTGTTACTAAGTGTGAAACTTTGTTGATCATTCCACGAATCGCAGCGTTATCTTTGTGTTCTACTGTTTGGTGCATTTTTCTAAGACCAAGAGCTTCAACAACTTTTCTTTGATTCTTTGGACGACCAATAGTACTACGAGTTAGGGTTACTTTTAATGTCATGTTCTTTTCCCTCCTCTTATCCTAATAATTCTTCCACAGATTTACCACGTAAAGCTGCTACGTGTTCTACTGTTTGTAATCTTGTTAATCCTTCGATTGTAGCACGAACCATGTTAACTGGTGTGTTTGAACCTAAGAATTTTGATAAGATATTTGAAATACCTGATAATTCTAATACGGCACGAACTGGTCCACCAGCGATAACCCCTGTACCAGGTGCAGCTGGTTTAATTAATACTGAACCTGCTCCAAATTGCCCGATGATTTCGTGAGGTATTGTTCCATTAACTACTGGTACAGTAATTAAGTTATGTTTTGCAGCTTCAACTGCTTTTCTGATTGCATCTGGTACTTCTTGAGCTTTACCTGTACCAAATCCTACGCGACCATTTTTGTCACCTACTACTACTAAAGCAGAGAAACGGAAACGACGTCCACCTTTAACAACTTTAGCTACACGGCGAATGGCAACTACGCGTTCTTCAAATTCTTTTTTGATTTCTTCTTGACGCATCTACTTATTTCCCTCCTTATTAGAATACAAGTCCGTTTTCACGTGCTGCTTCAGCTAATGCTTTAACACGTCCGTGATATAGGTATCCTCCACGGTCGAAAACAACTTTTTCAATTCCTTTAGTTTTAGCTACTTCTGCGATTAATTTTCCAACTTCTTTAGCTGCTTCTACACTTGATTTTGAAACATTTTCAAGTTTTAATGAAGAAGCTTGTGCTAATGTAACACCTTTAGTGTCATCAATAATTTGTGCGTAAATGTTTGTGTTTGAACGGTATACGTTTAAACGTGGAACCTCTGTAGTTCCTTGAACTTTAACACGTACTCTTGCGTGTCTTTTTTTACGAACTTTATTTTTGTCAAGTTTCGTAATCATATTTGAAACACTCCTTTCTGTTATCTATTATTTACCAGTTTTTCCTTCTTTACGGCGAACATATTCACCAACGTAGCGAATACCTTTACCTTTATAAGGTTCAGGAGGACGTACTGCACGAACTTTAGCTGCATATTGCCCTACTACTTCTTTGTTAATACCTTCGATACTAACTTTAGTGTTTCCTTCAACACCTAATGTAATTCCATCAATTGCTTCGAATTCAACTGGGTGAGAATATCCAACACTTAGTACTAATTTTTTACCTTGCATTTGAGCACGGTATCCAACCCCGATTAATTCAAGTTCTTTTTTGAATCCAGCAGATACACCTTCAACCATGTTCGCTAAAATAGCACGAGTTGTTCCGTGTACTGTACGGTGACGTTTAGAGTCTGATGGACGTACTACTGTGATTTCACTTCCTTCAATGTTGAAAGTCATGTCTTTATCAAATTGTTGTTTTAATTCACCTTTAGGTCCTTTAACTGTTGCGAAGTTATCAACGATGTTAACTTCAACCCCTGCAGGTACTGTAATAACTTTATTACCTATACGTGACATTTAATTGGCACCTCCTTATAATATTACCAGATGTAAGCTAATACTTCTCCACCTGTGTTATTTTTACGAGCAACTTTATCAGTTACAACTCCGTTTGAAGTTGATACGATTGCTATTCCTAGTCCGTTTAATACTCTTGGCAGTTCATCTGCTTTAGCATAAACACGTAAACCAGGTTTTGAAATTCTTTTAATTCCTTTAATTACTCTTTCACCTTTTGAGTATTTAAGAGTAAGTTTAAGTTTTCCTTGTTTGTTATCTTCGATGTATTCTACATCACTGATAAAACCTTCTTGTTTTAATATTTCTGCAATTTGCTTTTTAATATTTGACGCAGGTAATTCTAATGTTTCGTGTTTAACCATGTTAGCATTACGAATACGTGTTAGCATATCTGCGATAGGATCTGTCATTGTCATTAGGATAAATCCTCCTTTCTTCTACTAATATATTACCAACTTGCTTTTTTAACTCCAGGAATTTGTCCTTTGTAAGCTAATTCACGGAATTTAATACGGCTGATTCCAAATTTTCCAATGTATCCGTGAGGACGTCCAGTTATGCTACAACGATTGTGTAAACGAGCTGGAGCTGAGTTTTTTGGAAGTTTGCTAAGTCCGATGTAATCACCTTTAGCTTTTAATTCCGCTCTTTTAGCTGCATACTTGTCAACTAATTTTTGGCGTTTTAATTCACGCTCTACCATTGCTTTTTTAGCCATGTGTCTTTTACCTCACCTTTCTTATTTTGCGAATGGCATACCACATAGTGTTAATAACTCACGAGCTTCTTCATCTGTGTTAGCTGTTGTTACTATAACGATGTCCATACCACGTACTTTACTTACTTTATCGTAATCAATTTCAGGGAAAATTAATTGTTCTTTAACACCTAATGTGTAGTTACCACGACCATCGAATGCTTTTTTAGAAACACCGTGGAAGTCACGTACACGTGGAAGTGCTACAGTTACTAATTTATCGAAGAATTCATACATTCTTTCTCCACGTAAAGTAACTTTAGCCCCGATAGGCATACCTTCACGAAGTCTGTAAGTAGCGATTGATTTTTTAGCTCTTGTTACTAATGGTTTTTGACCAGAAATTAAAGCTAATTCTGCTACTGCGTTGTCTAGGGCTTTAGAGTTTTGCACTGCATCACCTACACCCATGTTTATTACGATTTTTTCAATTTTTGGTACTTGCATTACACTGCTGTACTCAAATTTTGTCATTAATTCTTTTGTTATCTCAGATTTAAATTTATCTTCTAAACGAGCCATCTAAAATAGTGCCTCCTTTCTTCAACTATTATTATATTTCTTTTCCTGATTTTGCTGCGATACGTACTTTCTTACCATCTTTTTTTTCGAAACGTACTCTTGTTGCTTTTCCAGTTTCAGGATCTTGTAACGTTACGTTTGATACGTGAATTGCTGCTTCTTTTTCAACGATTCCACCTTGTGGAGCATCTTGAGAATTTTTAACGTGTTTTTTAATGATGTTAACACCTTCTACAACAACACGATCTTTTTTAGGTTGTGCTTCGATTACTGTACCAACTTTACCTTTGTCTTTACCAGTAATTACTACAACTTTATCACCTTTTTTAATGAACATTTCTTGTTAACCTCCTTCTTTACTGTACTTTTATTTATTATAATACTTCTGGAGCTAGTGATACGATTTTCATGTAGTTACCGTCTCTTAATTCACGAGCAACTGGTCCGAAAATACGTGTACCACGTGGGCTCTTATCATCACGGATAATTACACAAGCATTTTCATCAAATTTAATATATGAACCGTCGTTACGACGAGCTCCTGTTTTTGTACGAACGATTACGGCTTTAACTACTTCACCTTTTTTAACAACTCCACCTGGTGTTGCTTTTTTAACAGAACATACAATTACGTCACCAATGTTAGCAACTTTACGTCCTGAACCACCTAGAACTTTAATTGTTAAAACTTCTTTTGCTCCTGAGTTATCAGCCACTTTTAAGCGTGTTTCTTGTTGAATCATGCGCTTTTTGCCTCCTTCTTAGGGTTTATCCTAGTTTTATTAGATTATAACTGCTTCTTCTACTACTTCTACTAAACGGAAGTTTTTAGTTGCAGATAATGGACGAGTTTCCATTATTTTAACGATATCATTTAATTTAGCAACATTGTTTTCATCATGTGCTTTGAATTTTTTAGAATATTTAATACGTTTACCGTATAGAGGGATGTTTTTTGTAAGTTTCTACTAAAACTGTGATTGTTTTATCCATTTTATCAGAAACTACTTTTCCAACGTAAACTTTTCTATCATTTCTCTCAGTCATGTTTGCCTCCTATTATTATTTATTCGCTAATTCTCTTTCGCGAATAACAGTTTTCATACGAGCGATTGATTTTCTAACTTGACTAATACGAGCTGTATTTTCTAATTGACCAGTTGCCAATTGGAAGCGTAAGTTGAAAAGCTCTTCTTTTAATTCTTTGATTTTTGCTTCTAACTCTTGTGAAGTTAATTCTCTAATCATTGATTTGAATTCATTTGTTTTCATTATGCTTCACCACCTGTTTCTTCACGTTTTACAAATTTACATTTAACAGGTAACTTGTGAGATGCAAGTCTTAGAGCTTCACGTGCAACTTCTTCACTTACTCCAGCAACTTCAAACATCACTCTACCTGGTTTAACGATTGCAACCCATCCTTCTACTGCACCTTTACCAGAACCCATACGTACTTCTAATGGTTTTTTAGTGTAAGGCATATGAGGGAAGATCTTAATCCAAACTTTACCACCACGTTTCATATAACGAGTCATCGCTATACGAGCAGCTTCTATTTGACGAGAAGTAACTCTTGCTGCAGTAGTAGCTTGTAATCCATATTCACCGAAATCTACTACGTTTCCGCCTTTAGATTTACCTTTTGTTGATTGTCTGTGTTGACGACGATATTTAACACGTTTAGGCATTAACATAAATTAGTTACCTCCTTTTTCAGATTTTCTAGTTGGTAATACTTCACCACGGTTAATCCAAACTTTAACTCCAAGTTTACCATAAGTTGTATCTGCTTCTTCGTGAGCGTAATCGATGTCTGCTCTTAATGTGTGTAGTGGCACTGAACCTTCTGAGTAGTGTTCTGCACGAGCGATATCTGCTCCACCAAGACGTCCTGATACTTGAGTTTTAATTCCTTTAGCTCCTGCTCTCATAGCTCTTTGGATAGCTTGTTTTTGAGCACGACGGAATGATACACGAGCTTCTAATTGACGAGCAATGTTTTCAGCTACTAATTTAGCGTCGATATCAACTTTTTTGATTTCAACTACATTAATGTGTACTCTTTTTCCAGTTAATTTGTTTAATTCTAATCTTAATTTATCGATCTCAGCACCACCTTTACCGATAACCATACCTGGTTTACCAGTGTGTACTGAAATGTTTACTTTCTTATCAAATCTTTCAATTTCTACTTTAGAAACTGAAGCGTCTTTTAATTGTTTACTGATGAACTCACGGATTTTGAAATCTTCGTGTAAGTTAGCAGCGAAATCTTTTTCCGCATACCATTTTGAATCCCAATCACGAATAACTCCAACACGTAAGCCTATTGGATGTACTTTTTGACCCACAGTTTGTAGCCTCCTTTAACTAGTTTAGCTTTTATAATTTCTTAATTTTTATTATTTGTTATCACTTAAAACGATAGTGATGTGACTTGTTCTTTTGTTGATTGAACTTGCAGCACCTTTTGCTCTTGGACGGAATCTTTTTAGAGTTGGTCCTTCATTTGCAAATGCTTGTGATACTACTAAGTCTTCTACATTCATTCCATAGTTGTGTTCAGCGTTAGCAGCAGCTGATTTGATTACTTTAGCTACTGGTAAAGAAGCTGATTTAGTTGTGAATTCTAAAATTCCTAATGCTTCGCCCACTTTTTTTCCACGTACTAAGTCTAATACTAGTCTTACTTTACGAGGAGCAATGCGGACTGTCTTAGCCATTGCTTTTGACTCCATGAATGTGCCTCCTTGATTTTACTAATTTCTAAATTATCTTCTTGTTTTTCTGTCGTCTGCTACGTGACCTTTGTAAGTTCTTGTTGGTGCAAATTCACCTAATTTGTGTCCTACCATATCTTCAGTCACATATACAGGTACATGTTTTCTTCCGTCATATACTGCAAAAGTAAGTCCTATGAATGTTGGGAAGATTGTTGAACGACGAGACCAAGTTTTAATTACTTGTTTCTTTTCTTGTTCGTTCATTTTTTCAACTTTTGCTAATAAGTGGTGATCAGCGAATGGTCCTTTTTTTAAACTACGAGCCATTGTGTTATCTCCTTTCCGATACTTTGCATACTTAAGGTTTTGGTAAAGAGCACTTGCTCCTCACCAACTGACCTTTGTTTAATTTTATTATTTAGTTCTAGCACGTACGATAAATTTGTTTGAACGAGCTTTTTTAGAACGAGTTTTCTTACCAAGAGTAGGTTTACCCCATGGTGACATTGGTGATTTACGTCCGATTGAAGTACGTCCTTCACCACCACCGTGTGGGTGATCGTTCGGGTTCATAACAGATCCACGTACAGTTGGTCTTTTACCTAACCAACGAGTTCTACCGGCTTTACCGATATTTACTAGTCCGTGTTGTTCGTTACCAACTTCACCGATTGTAGCACGGCAAGTTGCTAAGATCATTCTTACTTCTCCTGATTTAAGACGTACTAATACGTATTTACCTTCTTTACCAAGTACTTGAGCACTTGCTCCAGCAGAACGTACTAATTGTCCACCTTTACCAGGTTTAAGTTCGATGTTGTGAATTAATGTCCCTACAGGGATGTTTGCTAGTGGTAATGCATTACCAACTTTAATATCAGCAGTTTCACCAGATACTAAGATTTGTCCTACTTTGTAATTCTTTAGGAGCGATGATGTATCTTTTTTCTCCATCTACATAGTGTAATAGAGCGATGTTCGCTGAACGGTTTGGATCGTACTCGATTGTAGCAACTTTTGCTGGTACGTTGTCTTTATTTCTCTTGAAGTCAATAATACGGTATTGTTTTTTGTGTCCTCCACCGTGGTGACGAACTGTAATTTTACCTTGGTTATTTCTTCCCGCTTTTTTCGGTAGCGGCGCTAATAATGACTTTTCTGGTTTGTTAGTTGTAATTTCTGCGAAATCTAATGATGTCATGTTACGACGACCGTTAGTTATAGCTTTATATACTTTAATTGCCATTTGTCATTTTTCCTCCTTAGTGGTTTTTATTATTCTTAAGCGAATAATCCTTCGATTGTTTGTCCTTCTGCTAACTTAACGATTGCTTTTCTACGTTTGTTAGTATATCCACCGTATCTTCCAACACGACGGAATTTTCGGTTTGTAGTTCATTACGTTTACTTTCTCAACTTTAACTCCGAAGATTTCTTCGATAGCTTGTTTAATTTGAGTTTTGTGAGCGCGTGTGTCTACTAGGAAAGTGTATTTATTTTCTTGCATTAATAAATAACTTTTTTCAGTTAGTACTGGGCGTTTGATAATATCGCGTGCTTCCATTATGCTAATACCTCCCCAACTTTTTCTACTGCATCTTTAGTGAATACAACTTTGTTGCTTCCTAAGATGTCTAATACGTTAAGACCAGTTGTTTCTACGAATTCAACTCCTGGAATATTTCTTCCTGATAAAACAGTATTTTCTTCTAGTTCAGTAACTACGAATAATACTTTTTTTCTCTAGAGCTAAGGTTTGATAACATTTCTTTAAAGTTTTTTTAGTTTTAATTGTATCAAATGATAAACTTTCTAATGCAAATACTTCGTTAGCTGCTACTTTAGAAGATAAAGCAGAACGTAATGCTAAACGACGCATTTTACGAGGCATTTTGAAGCTGTAGCTACGTGGTGTAGGTCCGAATACAATTCCACCTCCACGCCATTGTGGTGAACGGATAGATCCTTGACGAGCACGACCTGTTCCTTTTTGACGCCATGGTTTGCGACCACCACCTGAAACTTCAGAACGTCCTTTTGTTTTGTGTGTACCTTGACGAAGTGATGCTCTTTGTAAAGTTACAGCTTGGAATAAAACGTGTTGATTTGGTTCAATTCCGAATACTGCATCATTAGCTTCAACTGCACCAACTTTAGTACCGTCTTGTTTAAATAAATCTAATTGTGGCATTATCTAATTTCCTCCTTCCGTATATTTTCCGATTATTTACCAGATTTAACTGCTGATTGGATTTTTACGAAGCTTTTCTTAGATCCTGGAATACATCCTTTAACTAGGATTAATCCATTTTCTACATCTACGCTTACGATTTCTAAGTTTTGAGTAGTAACTGTAACTCCACCCATTTGACCTGGTAATGCTTTACCTTTGAATACACGGTTAGGTGCTACAGGTCCCATTGACCCAGGACGACGGTGGTAACGAGAACCGTGAGCCATTGGTCCGCGGCTTTGTCCATGACGCTTGATTGCCCCTTGGAATCCTTTACCTTTACTTACTCCTGTTACGTCAACTAAGTCCCCTGCTGCAAAAATATCAACTTGGACTTCTTGACCTACTTCATAATTAGCAACTTCTGCATCTCTGATTTCGCGTACGAAACGTTTTGGAGCAGTGTTAGCTTTATCTGCGTGACCTTGTTCAGGTTTGTTCGCAACTTTTACTAAACGGTCTTTACGTTCTTTATCGTAAGGACGTTTATCGTCGAATCCTAATTGGATTGCGTTGTATCCTTCAACTTCTTCTGTTTTCTTTTGTAATACGACGTTACCTTTCGCTTCAACTACTGTTACTGGGATTAATTCTCCATTTTCAGCGAAGATTTGAGTCATACCTACTTTTCTTCCTAAGATACCTTTGGTCATCGAAAGTCACCTCCTATAATTATAATTTTAATTCGATGTCAACACCTGATGGTAAGTTTAAGCTGATTAAAGCGTCAACTGTTTTTTGTGTTGGTTCAATAATATCGATTAGGCGTTTGTGTGTACGTTGTTCGAATTGTTCACGGCTATCTTTGTAAATGTGAACTGAACGTAAGATTGTGTATACTGCTTTTTCCGTTGGTAATGGAATTGGTCCAGAAACTTTTGCTCCAGAACGTTTTGCAGTTTCAACAATTTTCTCTGCACTTTGATCTACTAATCTGTGATCATATCCTTTAAGACGAATACGAATTTTTTGTTTTGCCATCATTTCTCCTCCTATACATTTATTCGCCGCTATCTAGTAGCGACTTCTCCACGAAAGTTCTCCAGCACGCCATGCCATGGCAAAGCGGCCGGGCGTGTCAGTAACCTTTCGCTTCAACGCAAGTCTTTTTCAAGACCAACATTAATTATTATACATGGTAAAAGTATATATTGCAAGTGTTTTGTTAAAAATTTTTTAAAAATTTTATGAATATGTTTTTCTTTTTTTAGGGCTATTTTTCTTTATCCAATATAGACTATATTATATAGAAGAAAAAAATTATTTTCCTCTTTAAAAAAATAAAAACTCAGAGTTTTTTTACACCCTAAGTTCTTTTAAAAATCTTCTTTTTATTTTAACGGTAAAAATATTATATTGAATTTCTAGTTCATCCGATAATAAATGTGACACTTTGCAACGAAGTTTAATATTATCTAATACCCCTTGTCTATCTCCTGAAGCTAGTTGATCTTCTGTTCTATCAACATGAACATTAGCTACAATTTTTTTATTATCATAATCTACCACTAATTCAGTCTCAATTATTAAGTCTACTAGTTCATACGCTCTGAAAAAAAGTAACCTTTTTGCACACATACTAACACATCCATTGTATGCAGTAGCGAATAAATCCATCGGACCATCTTTACTTTCTTCTATAAACATTTTTATATTCTCCACCAAGCGGTGTTGTTGCATGCAAGTAAAACCTTCTTTAATTTTTTAAATTAGACGTATACATAACTGTCTCCCTGTGTATATTTGATTTTTAAGATTACTCTTAATAATCTTATTATACTCCGCTACACAATTTTTGTATACTAATTCCCCTCAACAATTGATTTTATCGTTTCAACAAGATCTACATCCTTGTATTTGTAATTTACACCCGAAAAATCCATGTACTTTGTTATATCATTCGTTTGAACAATAAGTGTCGCACCTGATGATGCAGCTCCTAACGCCCCCGGGCGCGAATCTTCTATAGCTATCGTATTTTTTTATATCAGCACCTAACTTTTTCTGCAGCCAACAAATAAATATCCGGAGCAGGTTTTAGGATTAACCACATCTTCCTTTTGTAGCAATAGCAGAAATATATTTATCAAAACCTTTTCTTTGAAGCCCAGTTTCAATATGTTCTCTTTTCCCATTTGAAGCTACAGCCATCTTAATACCTTTATCATGAAGATATTCCATCACTTCAGCAATTCCCGGCAATACAGGAGCATTATGATAATTATCCAATATACGTTTTGTTATTTCTTCTTCAAATTTATCATATTCCTTACTAGACATGCTATATCTTTTTATTATAATATCTTTTTACTAGTTTCTTCATTTGTCCCGAAACATTCTGTATATAATCCATTTTATCAAGTTTTTTTGACCTAACACTTCCTCTGTTAAATCGCGCATATTTTCATAATATACCTTTTTCTGTATCTACTATTGTTCCATCAAAATCAAAAATTACCGCTTCTAATTTATTCACTACAAATCTCCTTTTTTATCATCTATACATATACTTACTATTTTTATAATGTAACTGAAAAATCAAAATAATATGGATTCAAAACAAAAGAGCAGCTAGAAAGTATCAACATCCTCAACATTAATACTATCAAACTACTCTTTATTAATTGTTTTATTACTTCTAAGAAATATATTTAAAAACTATATAAATCTAGCACTTCAGCTAACCTATTCAAACCTAACCAATTTTTTTCTGCTCTTAACCTTACTGTAGGTCTCCCGTCTTTTTCTTTTTTCCCTAACGCTATAAGCATCACTGGAATCAAATTTTCTTCTAGTTCAAATAATTCCGCTACTTGCTCTCTATGAAACCACCTATAATATTAGTATCATAACCTTTAGCTCAGGGCAATATTTGCAAACTGCATAGTCCAAAGCCCACAATCAAAATATACACCTTCTCTATTTTTTTATCAAGTGGTAAACTTTTCTAACTGAGGTCCCATCCCTTCCTCAAAATCATCTTTTAACTTCTTTTGTCATGTAGCTTTTTTTCTACAGCTTCTCCGTATATTTCATCAAACCTACTATAATAATTCAAATCACCTAATACGATAATCATTGCTGCTGAGGTATCATTTTGAATTTTATTAAAATTAGCACTACCTAATTTTCTCTTTACCCTCTTGCGTATCAACAACAATATATCTCCACGGGTTGCAAATTGCAAGATGAAGGAGCCATATTCGCTTCATTCAACATTTCTAATATTTCTTCACGCTTTTATTTTTACAATTAGGATCAAAAATACTTAACCGATTTTCTTCCTTTTATCACTTCAAAAAAACTCGGATTTTTTTCTTTCCTAATAGAGTTCTAAAAAAATTCTCTCACTTGATTTTCTCCTTCCACAAGTAATTAACTCAATAATTTTACTATACTTGAGAAGTATTATCAAACAATAGGCTCTACAAAAAAATTTATAAAAATATGAAACCAGCTTCACTGTTTATTTTTCACCATTGCAAGTTTACATGTTCCATTATTTCTTTGTACGAAACATCTACTTTTTTTCCTTCATCTTATCATCTAATTTATCACGAAGTTTTTCCACCATTAATAAAAATCTTCTAACACCATAATTTTTATAGTCATATAATGGAGCTCCATTTATATTTCTACCATTAAGTTTAGAATAAACTAGTGTTGGATGAGCTTTTACAGTTTTAACAGTTGTTTTATCATTTGTTTTTTCAAATGTAACATCCATTAGTAGGCCTCTCTCAGGCCACTTATTCTCCATTCTTTCCATACGCTGATTAGAAACAAAATTACCCATAGAGTATATTATAAATTTCTTACCTCCGTCTTTTTCCACAGTCTCAGCAGGTTCTATAACATGAGGATGGCCTCCAAATACTACATCAGCACCCCATTCAATCATTTTGTGATAAAGGGCTTTTTGTTCTTCTGTAGGTTCCATCTTATATTCAACCCCCATTTGAGGCATCACTACTGTAACATCAGCTTCCTTCTCAGCTCTCTGTATCTCTTCTTTCATCTTCTCCTCATTAAGATCCGATAAATGATTGTTTCTTTCCTGCATTGTAAGGTTTGCATCCATTCCATTATAACCATACGCATAGGCTAGTATTGCAATTTTGATTCCATTAACTTCTTTTATAAGAATTTTATCTTCTGAACGATTTATATCTGCATGAACTCCAACAGTATCTAAACCTCTCTCTTTAAAGACCTTATCCGTATATTTCAATCCATATAAACCTGTATCTAGTATATGATTATGGGCTAAATCAACAACATCATACCCTACATCTTTCATAGTGTCTGCAATTTGCACAGGAGCATTAAATAACGGATAACCTCCTAGCGAAGAACGATCGCTAATAGTACCTTCAAAATCCCCTATCGCCAGGTCAGCTCCTTCTATCCACGGTTTAACATATTCAAAAAATGGATTAAAATCATAACTTCCATCTTCCTTTTTGGCAGTATAATACAAAGCATCATGAATAAGAATATCCCCATTAGCTACCACTCGTGCAGTTTTCACACTTGAGTCACTGTCTTTTTTTAATGTTCCTCCTTCTTTATCAGATGCTGTTAAAAAATAAATACATGAAAAAATAATACCGCTAATACTTAGTAATCCCAGCATATAAACTAATATTTTTCTCAATATCTTATTTCCTCCTTATTAAGTATTATATCTATACTATATAATAACAAGTAGTTAATAATATTTCAATTAACTACTTGCTTTTAAACTAATAATTTTATATCGTAATAACAATGCGTTCCTTTCACACATTATCAGATTTTTCCATTATAAAATTTATCATAATTCTCTATTTCCCTAATAATACATCCACAATCATCTTTGGTTTTAGTAACCATAAGAAGATGATCTGACTCCTCAATTTGTGTATAATTCATCCCTACCAATTTGAAGTAAGAAAAAAACTATAAGTTTATTAAATACATTTCTACTTCTTTTTAATAGTTGTAAATTATCTACCCCGCATATAAAGATAAATAATCATACTCTATCTGCGAGTTCGGGCTTACCATATATTCACTACCTTCTTTTCTAAGTTTTTCTTAGGATTAGCTCCACTAAAAACTCATCTTGCATCTCTTCTACACTAAGTGTCTTTGATAGATATTCTTCTTTACTAGTGAACTTTATCTCTGGTTCAAAATATGTTTTTAACACCGATTCAGGAGGTATAGGTTCTAAGCCCTCGATGATAATTAAATTAACACCATCAAGGTACTCACTAAAAATCTCTAAACCGTTAAGTAAAACGACCGTACCATAAGAAGCAGTTACAATATAACCTCCTCTTCTTACTCTTGTCATTTTATTTAATAGTACCTTCTCAATTTCTTTTTGATATAGATTTAAAACTCTCTTCGGTAAATTCAATAAAATCAAAGGTTTGGTCTGGCATATTTTCTAAGACTCTCGCCCAAATATATCTATCCCAACCTAGTGGATTAATAAATAAGATATCTGTCACTCTAATCATCCTTTCAAATATCTACACTAAAATCCTAATTCAGTACCAAAATCCTCTAATTTATTTACAAGTATCGCCCCCTCTTTAATGTACTCATTCATTGCATAACTCATCTTATCACCAAATTTCCCCGGTAGGCAGAATACATCAGAACCTATATCCAAGGCGAAATCTATCGTTCTTTGCGTTCCACTTCTCTTCGCCGCTTCCGTCACTAAAAGTGCACATGACAATCCAGCGACAATCCTATTCCTTTCTAAAAACTTATATTTTCTAATAGGAGAAGTTGGAAAATACTCAGATATAATAAGATGGTTTCTTTCTAACTCTTTATAGAGTTTGTAACTTTGTTCTGGATAAATAATATTGTGCCCATGAGCTATTACACCTATAGTGTATCCTTTACTATTTATAGCTCCCTCATGAGCAAGACTATCAACCCCAGTTGCAAGACCACTTACAATTACAAAAGTTATTCATCGTTAAATATGGCACTATACTATTGAGAGCATCATTAGAATATGACATATTATTTCTACTTCCCACTATAGAAATCTTTCTTCTAAACAGCAATAAATCTTTATTACCTCTATAAAAATATAACGAACGGATAATCATAAACCCTAAATAATTCCTTCGGATAATACACATCATCACAAAAACATATATTTCACATTATAAAATTCGAAAATAACTCTCAAAATCAAAGTCCATATTATTATGAAGCTTAGTATAAATCTCTTCAGCATTATCTCCAAAATATATAGCTAACTCCGGTATAGATAATTTTAAAATCTTTTCTATACTATTTAAATCTTTAAATACCCTATGCATCTTTGAAGTCGTAACTTTCTCTATAGCTATTAAAGAAAGCAACACTCTTTTTGTTCATCTGTAAAACTTTCAATATACTCTCCCATAATTTTTATCCTCTTATTTTAACATTTTCAACTAATAAAGCGTAATACTCTTTAAATACTTTTTAAGAAAAATTTCCCTTGTTGAACATTATTAATATAAATACTATCTTTAAATTCTATAATATTACTCATTATTCTTATAAGTTCAGAATAGCTCTTACCTTCTTTATAGAACCTATACATCAAACCTTGCCAGTAAATAAGCGGTGTTCTTATAAGAACTTGCTCCAACATATTAACACCTATAATTTCCGGTATATTATTCAGTTCAATACGCTGATTATAAAAACATGCTCAAAACTTTTGTTTTTTTACAGTCTTATCATACTTTAATTTGTTCATATACATAATTTTCGACATCAGATGGATATATTTTTGACGTTAAATCTTTATCTAATAGTTTTAAGTCTAGCGGTACATCAAACTCATCAATACTTAATGAAGTCTTTTATACAAACAGCATTTCTTTTTTCAAATTGTGAGCCCAAATTTGATAAAACTCAAATTTTTTTATTTATATTATCCCAACCATAAAAGAATACCTTACCCTTGATAATAATTCAAAAATTATCCACAAATGGCGCATACCTAATATAACTTATACCATCATAACTCTTTAATTCTTTTTATAAATTTGTTTTGTATCGATTAGCGGATCAATTTCAATCCAGCTTTCATATATCCTCTTGTTCTCGCTTTAATAAGATCAAATGGAATAACCGATCTTTGATATTCAAAAGCAATACTGTTATCTTTAATAAAAACATCGGCTATCTGAATATCATTTTTTTCCCCTGTTTTAAAAATATGTTCGACTTCTACATTACGATATTTCTTTCTGAAATGCTCATAAAGATCCTTCTTCGCCTCTAAATGCTCACTGCTTTCTTTCTTATATGTTTCAAACTCACAAGAGCAATTTCTAGCATGTGCAAAATGCGATTGAATCTTTACTCCTTTTTTGAATATAACCTTTCCCCCACATACCGGACAATGATACTCCTTATTTTTTTCTACTTCACTATCCAAAGCATTAAAAACTTCATCCTTACTATCGTATGCCACGTACATAATGTTTCTCCTCTTTTTTCTGTACTACACTTACAAACTATATCTAACAGCTTCTTATTCAATTGTCATTTTTACTTTAATACCCTATACCTTCTATAAGTTGCATCACCTTCTTCTATTTCAACAAACTTATCTAGATTCACCCAGCTTATTTCATCTTTATGGTTATCACTATCCACTAGATATACTTTATCGTCTTTTTACACAAATAGTAATTTCGTCTGACGAATACTAGCCTCTCTCATAAGATATGTATTTTCGTCTTTTTATAGAAAAAAATCAAGACAACTTGTTGTCCATGGTTTTTACAAAATTTTTTTCACTTCAACAACTTGATCATATTTTTCAGTATTCATGCTCTAGCCTCCTTCATAATTTTTCCTTCTGTTACAACTTAACCTACTTCTTGCAGACTAAAAGTTCTAGAATCTATCGTAATTTCTTTTTAATTGATTAATATCAGAATCTGTAATTTCTTTAGAAAATGTTAAAGGTGTCATCTTAAGAAAATTCTCCGCTTGTTCCTTACTCAGCTTAAATGTATCGTTCACAGTAATTCTATCCACGACTGTACAATTATCCTCAATTAACTTCACGGTATCACTATTAGTATATTCCTTACCACCCATCAACTCTCTAATTTCTCTAAGGTAATTTGCATTTGGAATAATTTTTATCAAATAGCCATCATCACCTAACACTCTAAAGAACTCCTCATAATTAGCTGGTGTCAATATGTTAAGAATACACGAGACACTACCATCTTTAAAAGGTAGGTTAGCTAAGTTAGCCACCATATAAGGATTTAGTTTATCCTCTTTAACAGCAAGCTCTATAGCATCTTTACTATTATCCAAACCGTAAAAATATTTTTCAGGAAATACCGTTTTTAATTCCTTGATGTAATATCCTTCCCCACATCCTATATCTAAGACAACATCTTTAGCATATTTTTCCACTAAATCCTGAATGCTTTTTAATACATTTGTGTAAAAAGCCATTACTAAAAACCTCGTTACGAGCCATAAATAGCTCTTCACTGTATTTCGTCGGTTTGTAGTTATTAATCAAATGAATATATCCTTTTTAGAAAAAAATCATAACGGTGGTTAGTACCACAAACTAAACTAATATTTTCTATACATGACTCAGATAAACACTTAGGACACAAGTATATTTTTCTTCCGATTAAACTTCTTTATTACATTTTCTATTTTCATTAGAACTCCTCTATACTTTCTAAGTTTATTGTATCAAATTTTTTTAAAATAATGATAGCGAAAAAAACAGTTGAAAAATCAGAAATTTTTCGCCTTTTTTAAATTTCTTCTTCAGTTTATTTTTAATAAGTAACTATTTATTTTATTACTATATATTAAAACAAAAAAATGACGACACAATCCTTTAGAATATTTTTTTATCGTCATTATGTTTATATATTATTATCTTTAATTATTTTTATATTTATAATTTAAAAAAATTTAAATTTATAAATATATTGAATGTTTATTTCTTTTCTTCTCTCTAAGTTCTTTAAAAGAAATCCTTCATAAGCATAGAACACTCTTCTTCAAGCACTCCGGAAATAACCTTAGCCTGATGATTAAATTTATTTTCACCCACTAAATCAATACAACTACCACAACAACCATATTTAGGATCACTCGCACCATAAATAACATTTTCAACTCTAGCTTGAACAACGGCTCCACTACACATAACACAAGGCTCAACAGTAGTATATAAATAACTATTATCAAGTCTCCAAAAACCTTCCTTCTCACAGCCTTCTTTAATAACTAACATTTCTGCATGATTTAACGCCTGTTGATTTTCTTCACGAGTATTATGAGCCTTCGCAACGACCTTATCATCAATAACCAGCACAGCTCCAATAGGTACTTCACCTTTAGCGTAAGCTCTCCGCGCTTCTTCTAAAGCCATCTCCATATAATAAGAATGATCTTTCACACCACTTCATCCTTCCACAAATACTTTTTTCATTTTATTATATCACATTTAGAAATCAATAGGGAGTAAGTTGTAGGGAGTGACTCAAAAATCGTGATTTCAAAGAAATCGATTTTGTTGAGTTACCCCCGCACAGGTTATTAGATATCTAAAAAGCTTTTATAAAGCGAATTTAGATATCAATAAACCACTGCGTCTATGAGTTTCCATACAAACCTTGTTAAAATTTAGGGCTTTTTGGGACAGCCCCCGATAGAAAAACTTAACAAAATTAATTTCAAAAATAATTTTTGTTAAGTCAATTCCCTAAATTCTAGCGATAATTAATCAAATAATATATTTCCATGAAGATACTAGCAGCTATAAAACAAGATTGTCAGCACTCCTAAGACTATAGTATGTATTTTTCCTTTTTGAAATATAGATATCCAATAAATTCTCTAATAAATGCATTAAGACTAAAAATAGAACTTCGTTGGAGCCCCATAACCAATACATCTATACCCAAGAGTTCTAGCTTGAACTAAAGCACGATATACATGATAGTAATTCGTCACTATAGCAAATCTTTTATCTGCAGGAATAAATCTTTTAGAAAATATTATATTTTCTTCTGTTGATGTTGATTTATCTTCCATAATTATATCTCTTTCATCAACGCCTTGCTCTAAAGCATAGTTTTTCATCGCAAATGCTTCAGAGACTACTTCATCAGGGACCTTGCCCTCCCGACATGATTAATTTACTTCCAGGATTAGCTTTATAAACTTTTTATCCCTTTTGTAATTCTACTAGCAAGAAGAGGTGTTACTCTTTCACCAATCAACCCCGCACCTAAGACCACTACATAATCAATTCTTCTCGGTAAAATATTAATGAAATTTAAAAACACTAGATACTAAATAAGACATTGCTATACATAAAAAATATAAAACTACTAAACTGACATAAACATAAAGTATATTTAACAGAATATTGTTATATGTATAGGTAGCAACACGATACCAATAAACAATGTACCCTACCAGTAAGAAAAAAACGTAGCTAGACTCAGTAGGTTCCCCATCCTTAATCCTTCTCTTCTAATAAGCATAATCGAATTAAATAAAAAAACAAAATTACTACCGCTATTGGTAGTAGAGTTAACACCTCAACTGCTATAACAAGCAATATTACACCTAAATTATAAACAATTTTATTATCTTCTGCATTATTAACAATAAGCGCCATTATATAAAAAAACAAAAACTCAAACCTGTCGCTATAAAAAGATATTCCTAAAAACAGATTTCTTCTATCAAAAATACAAAACAGATAAAAAAATAAAAGAAGACATATCATAAAAACTATAAACGAACCTATTACCATAAAAAAACCTCCTACTTAATATATATATATAATATAAATTATATTGCAAAACCAAGATGTGTGTCAATTACACCTAAACACCGATGTCAATCACCTGTAACACTCCTTTTACAATTATCCACAAAAATAAACAGAAAAACGAGGAATATTAGATTCTATTAACTACCGAAAGTTACACTTTTTCTCAACTTTACGATTATAACTCAATCTACTATTCCTCATATTATTTATTATTCCGTTCTCAGCGCTTCTACTGGATCTTTTCTTAGCTGCTATTCTTGATGGAATGATACTAGCTATAAGTGTTAACACTAAGCTAAGCGCTATTAATCCGATTGATGCTTTAGCATTTAATGACGCTGCGAAACTCTCCACTTCTAACCCTTTAGCAACAGCCCTGCTAATAGGAATAGATAGAAGCATAGTCACTACTACACCTACAGTTCCGGAAATAAATCCGATTAATCCTGCTTCTGCGATAAAGATTCTTGTAATATCTTTTTACGAGCACCGATTGCACGAAGAATACCAATTTCCTTCGTTCTTTCTACTACAGATACATACGTTAGTATCCCTATCATAATAGATGATACGATTAATGAAATTCCCGCAAATGCCGATAGGATTAACGAAATTGTATTAATCATCTGTGACATAATTGTTGTCATCTGCTTCGCCATATCCGCATATGTGATACTATATTTGTGATAATCTGAGCTGTCTGATCCATATTTCTCAGCCACTTTTTTATTAAAATTATTAATAACCTCTGCTATTTTATCACGATCATTGAAAGATTTTTGGATAAAGCATAATTGCACTTGGTGTAGATCTTCCACCTATTGTCGCAAGAATCTGATCAGCCATATCCGCATCAATCTTCTGACGCGTCGCCACATTTACAGTTTTATCCTTTTCTTGAGCAACTACAATATCAGATTTAGCCTCTTTTTCCAGCATCTTATTTTGTAATGATTTTGTATATCCGATTGTCATCTGAGGTCTAGTGAAGCTATCTTTAGCTTTTAATATAGCCACTACCTTAACCTTAGTTCCCGAATCATACATCTTAGTATCAACATCACGTGGAACAAAACCATCACCAATTTTTTTCTATAATAGTTATTATTATCTATAACGCTAAACTCTTTTTCCAATAATATCTTCATACTTAACTTTTTGAATTTTCATCAAAAACCTAATGCTTTCAACGTAGCTTTATCGATTTCGTTATTTTTTTCGCAGTAAATAATACAATTTCATTTTCACTAGGATATTCAAAAATTATCTTTAGATGATTTTTACCACTTCGTATTGATTCATAATCATATTCTTATCTTCTGGTAATACTCCAAAAATACCCTCACCCTAATGCATCTTGATCTTGTTTTTACAGCAATTACATCACCTTTTTGCATTTTTTTAGTCAACGCCTGTATCGTATATCCTTGAGTAAATTCAATCGCAGAATAATAATCCTTTGCATTATTTTTGAATATAGTTTATAAATGTTTCTCCATTTCCTAATGCGTCCACCGAATATAAGTTTCTATGTATATCACGGCTAGACTTCGGTACTAATTCTGAGCCATTAGAATCTTTTTCTGAATTATCATCATCAACACTAAGTCCGAAGTTTACCTGATTTGCACTAATCATAATCGGCATAGATGATAAGTTTTCATTTTGCATCGTTTGAATATATTTATCCATTCCCGATGAAATAGACAATACTAGACCTATACTAATAATCCCTATACTGCTAGCGGCAACCGTCATAAATGTACGGAATTTCTTCGTAAGAAGGTTTTTAAAACTTGATTTAATCGCACTACCGAATGCCATCGCAGTTTTCTTCAAAGAAAATCCATTATCAGTAATCTCGTTAGCCTCATACGGATTTGTATCCTCTTGAATCTCTCCATCCTTAACTCGTACTATTCTATCACTATAATTTTTCGCTATTTCTGGATTGTGCGTTACCATTATAACTAACTTCGTCTTGCTTATTTCTTTAATAAGTTCCATAATCTGAACACTGGTTTTACTATCTAATGCTCCTGTAGGCTCATCAGCAAGAATAATCTTTGGATCAGTTACTAATGCACGGGCAATCGCCACCCTTTGCATCTGACCTCCAGAAAGTTGATTAGGTTTTTTTATACAGATGCTCCGCTAACCCAACATCTTCTAATACTTTCTTAGCCTTTTCATGATTTTCTGAATTAGAATGTCCTGAGATAGACAAAGCTAATTTTACATTTTCAATAACACTTAAGTGAGATATCAAGTTATAACTTTGAAAGACAAAACCTATAGTTCCATTTCTATAACTATCCCAATCTCTATCTTTAAACTCTTTAGTAGAACGTCCCCATAAGAGCCATATCACCGGATGTATATTTATCTAAACCACCTATAATGTTTAATAATGTCGTTTTTCCCACTTCCACTAACACCTAAAATCGATACAAATTCATTTTCTCTGAAAATGAATATTTACAGATTTTAGTACTTCTACTTCACTACCACCAGTATTATACTTCTTAACTATATTTTTAAGTTCTAACACTATATATCCTCCTAATTTAATTTTTATTGAAAAATAATAATTAGTTTACATAAATAATTTTCATAGCTTCAATTATACCATAAACTTCTAATCGATAAAAAGTAATACCCTAAATGATTAAATCTAAAATTAATCTTAAGTTAATCTCAAAATAAATTCCAGTTCAAAGAAAAGAACTGGAATTTAACCTAAGAATAATTTTCAGCTGTAATCTACTTTAAAAAGTTTAAAAATAGAGTAAGTTACTGACCTTTATACTTTTTTTAACCAAATAAAAAGGTAAAAACGCAGAGGTAATTGCAAAAATAACTATTAAAACTAACGCTACTATAGAACTAAAGAATCCACTAATAAATATAGCAACTCCACTAAAAGTCATATGCAGTGCGTAATCTCTAATCACTTTTTTTGCTCATTGACACCTTTTTCTAAACCAAAAAGATTGAAAATTGTATTTTCCCCAAAAATTCTTTTTTTAGGCAGATAGTTACCAAGTATAATAAACACTATTCCGATAATAAACACTGTTAATTGTGGTACATTAAAATTATTATCTAAGGCATAAGCTATTAGACCACCTTGGACCAGAACACTTATCAAAGGTATAATTCCCTTAATTATTAGCGCACCTTTTTTCGGCGTTTTATCAAAATCAACTACTAGCGAAATTATGACCTGAACTATCGCTAAAAAAATATAGGAATACCAATAATTGCATAAGTTTTACTCACAAAATTATCCGGCTCTCCTTTAGCATTGAAATGTACAACTATTTGTTCAGGTAATACATTATAGTAATACATCCCCATTAATATCGGTAACAAGCATATTGCAACTCCTAAAAACAAACTCTTTTTATCTACTCTCATCATTTTTTCCTCCTAAACCATAAATCCAGATCAATACTTCTTCGAATACACTGGCGTTTAATTCATAGTATATAAAAATTTTTATGTCTAGATTCTAATATTAAACCCGCTTTTTTTAATTGAGTTAGATGATAAGATACAGTAGCTCCAGATAGATTAAATTCCGAAGCTAGTTCTCCTGCACTTTTCTTCTCTACTTTCAACATTTCTAGTATATTTCTTCTTACTGGATCAGATATTGCTTTTTAAAGTTTCACTCATCCCATATATATCACTCCTTATATTACAGACTGTAAATCTATTTAGATATCTTTCTAAATAGATTATAACTCTATTATTTTTTAAAGTCAATAACTATTTAGAAAAATTCTAAATAGTTATTGATGGTTATATAGGACACTATCCTAACTGTACTATTAAATAAAAAAATTTTTTTATAATCGTAATTTTTAATTAATATAATAATATTTAATACTTAAAAATTTCAATTATCTCTTAATTTAAACAAATATGTATTTAATTTACGCTTTCATTATATATTTTCATAACAAATACATATAGATAAGTATCAATACAGGGTTCTGTTTATTAAATATATTTCCTGTATTATTATTCGCCTTCTGTTGACATAATCTATTTTTTTCTGTTAAAATAAGAATTGTAAACGCTATCTTAAATATGTTATCACTTTTTAATACCGTTATGTTTTTAACTGAAAATTAGATACAATTAATACTTATTTATTACTTTTTTTCTCAATCTAATATTCAGTTAAAATATAAAAAAATTAAAAAGGAGATTTCATTATGAAATTAGCACTATTTAACTTAAGAGAAGATGAAAGACCATTTGTTGATGCATGGCTAAAAGAACATCCAGAGGTAGAAGTTGATTTGCACGAAGGTGAACTTCAAGCAGAAACAAAACATCTATTAGATGGAAAACAAGGAGCTGTAATGTTTCAAAAATAGACCATTTGCAAAAAGAAGTTTATGATTACGCTAAAGAGCAAGGTGTAAAAGTTATCGCAAACAGAATGGCTGGATTCGATATTTACGATATAAAGTATATGCGTGAATTAGGAATTAGCATGACAAATGTTCCAAGATATTCACCTAATGCAATTGCTGAACATGTCGTAACAACTGTATTATATATAAGTAGAAATATTAGAAAAAAATTTTTAAATAACGTTGAAAAAAACATGATTTTACATGGAATAAAAAAATATAATTTCTCGAGAGCTTAGAACACTTACTGTTGGGGTTTTTAGGTACAGGAAATATTGGGCGACAAGCTGCAACTTTATTCAAAGGATTAGGCTGCAAAGTTATAGGTTATGATTTATACCCTTCTGATGCTGCTCGTGAGGTATTAGATTATGTTGATAGCATCGATGAATTATTAGCTCAATCTGATGTTGTTACAATCCATGTCCCTGCTACTAAAGAATATACTCATATGGTAAATGATGAATTCTTCAGTAAAATGAAGGACGGTTCTATCTTCGCTAATGCCGCTCGTGGTGTTCTTGTGGATACAAAAGCTGTTATTCGCGCTTTAGATAGTGGTAAGTTATTAGGTGCTAGCCTTGATGTATATGAAAACGAAGGAAATTATGTGCCAAAAGATTTCTCAGATAAAAACTTCGATGATTCTCTAATGCAAGAGTTGATCGATAGAGACGATATTGTTTATACTCCACACACTGCTTTCTATACAGAAACAGCGGTAAAAAACCTTGTAGAAGGTGCACTTAATGCTGCAGTCGATGTAATAACTACTGGAGATTCTCCTAATATTGTTAATAGATAATTCAGATATAATTGGAATATGACGAGAAGAAATTTTTTTCACATTATATTCTACATTAATTATTCACTAACAACAATTTATTTAAAGATACTATTTTAACAATTAAATACAACACTACATATAGTTATGGGGCTGACTCGACAAAAATCTTGTTTCTCGAAATCACGATTTTTGTCGAGTTACTCTCATAATTTTTTTATAATTTTTAATTTTTCTAAATGACACTATTTATAAGTTTGCATAATAAAAAAATATTTTTTAATCACCGGTGATTTCGCAATATTTTTTTATTTGTATATACATGATTAAGAATGTAAAAATGTTTGTAATAAGAATTATTTTTTTCTATTATATTTCAATTGACAACAGTCTACATTTTGATAAAATAAAAGGTATAAACAGTTAATGAGACAGTTTTGTCATTAAAATATTTTTAGTATAATTAATATTATTTTTTTATTTCTTTCCATTTATATTATTTGTTGCATTTTAATATTAATTATTACTAAAATGCGTATTCCTAAAAATGATTAAAACAAATTAAACATTTTAAACATAACATGATAATTATTATATGAGTGAATAGGTAAAAGGGATACCTCATACAATCTTTTAGATTGTTTCTTAGAACTGTGAAAGTTAATCTAACTTCCAGTTAATCGACTACACTTAATATAGTCATAAATTTCCTTTCGGTTGTTAAATTTTTAACAATAAACTTTTTAATTTAATTTCAGGTCTTTTTCCTGATTACTACAAAAATAACTATTTATCCTAAATTTTTTTATTTTTGTGTTCATATAACGAAAAACAGTCCTTTAAGGGCTGTTTTTTTGTTATAATTTATTCATTAGATTAAAAAAGGAGTGACTCAAAAATCGTAATTTCAAAGAAATCGATTTTATCGAGTCACTCCCACAAAGTTTATTAATATCTAAAAACTTTTTATAAAACGAATTTAGATATCAATAGACCTCTTCGTTTACAAGTTTTTCATAAACTTTTTAATCTAGGACCTTAAATTATGTCCTTCTATTTTTCTTATTAGTCTATTACAGAAACTTTTAAGAAGTTAGTTGATCCAACATTACTTCTGAAGTATTAACTGGAATACCACCAGTGATTACGATAGCATCACCTTTTTTAGCATATCCTGAAGTTTCTGCGATAGTTTTAGCTGTTTCTAACATTTCGTCAGTTGATTTAACTTGGTTAGAGATTTGAGCATCAACTCCCCATACTAAGCTTAATCCACGAGCAACTTTTTTTCACTCGGTGTTACAGCTAAAAATAGCTGCGTTTGGACGGTACTTAGAAATTAATCTAGCAGTTTGTCCTGATTCAGTGTAAGTTACGATTGTGTGTAAGTCTAAGTTTAGAGCTGTATATCCTACAGATACTCCGATTGCGTTTGTAATATCTTTCGAAACAATTTTTTTAGAACGTTCTTTTAAGATACGAGAGTAATCTTGCATTTCTTCAGTACGTTTAGCAATTGTAGCCATTGTGCGAACTGATTCAATTGGGTATGCTCCCGCTGCTGATTCTCCTGATAACATAATTGCATCAGTTCCATCATAAATTGCGTTCGCTACGTCAGATACTTCAGCACGTGTTGGACGTGGATTTTTTTGCATTGAGTCTAACATTTGAGTAGCCGTAATTACGAATTTACCTGCTGCATTACATTTAGCAATAATATCTTTTTGCATGATTGGTACTTCTTCTGCTGGTACTTCAACCCCAAGGTCTCCACGAGCGATCATGATACCATCAGACACTTCAATAATTTCATCGATATTGTCAATAGCTTCTTGACATTCGATTTTAGGGATGATTTGAACGTGTTCACATCCTTCCTCTTTAAGAATACGTCTAACTTCTAGTACGTTTTCTTTTGTACGAACAAATGAAGCAGCTACGAAGTCGATATCATTTTTACATCCGAAACGAATATCTTCTTCATCTTTTGGAGTAATACCTGGTAGTTTTGTAGATACACCAGGAACGTTAACTCCTTTTTTGTTTTTAAGTACTCCACCATTTTGAATAGTAGTATAGATTAATCCGCCTTCAACATCAACACTATTTACAGTTAATCCGATTAGTCCGTCATCTAGTAAAATAGTATCTCCAGCTTTAACATCATGTACTAATTCTGCATATGTAATAGAGAATTTTTTTCCGGTGTTCCTAAAACCTCAGTCATAGAAACGATAACATCTTTTTCCAGTTTCTAGCATGATTGCATCATTTTCCATGTTGTGAGTTCTAATTTCAGGACCTTTAGTATCTAAAAAGAATTGCTAGGTTTGTTCCTGTAGCCTCTAACTTCTTTAATTGTTTGGATTCTTGCGCCATGTTCTGCATAATCTCCGTGAGAGAAGTTAAGACGACAAACGTTCATCCCTAACTCAACCATTTCAGTAAGTTTTTCTTTTGCTTCAGACTTAGGTCCAATTGTACAAATTATTTTAGTTTTTTCTGTATCATAATATTAAATACCTCTTAAGTTTTTATCTTTACTTTAATTATTTTTAACTTATTTTCAACTTGTTTTCAAATGTTTTCTCAAACAACAACCGATTTTTACGAGAAGAAAAACGTTTCCCTTGCTATGATTTATAATTTAAATTGAAAGTTGTTTAGATACTTCATAGATTGATAAGTCAACATTGTGAACATCGCTAAACACATCTTGGAATTTAGTGCTTACAAGTTTATTGTTTTGAATACCTACTGCACGTCCTGATTCCCCTGCTAATAACAATTGAACTGCATAGTTTCCTAAACGTGATGCAAGTACTCTATCTTGGGCTGTTGGTGTTCCGCCACGTTGGATGTGTCCTAAGATTGTTGCTCTTATTTCTTCACCAGTAAGTTCTTTTAATTTTTCTGCTAGTTCTTGCCCACCCATTACACCTTCTGCTAATACGATAATTGAGTGTTTTTTACCTCGTTCTTCCCCAGCTTTAATACGTGAAACTACTTCTTCAATATCTTCTTTTTTCTCTGGAATTAGAAGACTTTCACTTCCTCCAGCGATACCTGCAAATAGAGCTAAGTCTCCTGCGTTACGTCCCATTACCTCAATAATGAATGCACGCTCATGACTTGATGCTGTATCACGCACTTTATCAATCGCATCAACAATCGTATTAAGCGCAGTATCGAATCCAATTGTATAATCCGTACAACAAATATCATTATCAATTGTTCCTGGCACACCAATGGTTTTAATATTCATTTCATTACTTAAAGCCATAGCTCCACGGTATGAACCATCTCCACCTATTACTACTAATCCATCGATTCCTAGTGCTTTCTAGGTTCTTAATAGCTATTTTTTCTAACTTCGGGTTAGTGAATTCGTAAACGTGCTGAATAAAGCATTGTTCCACCACGGTTAATGATATTTCCAACATCTCCTACTTCAAGTTTTTGATGTTGTTTTCTATTAATCCCTTATATCCTTGATATATTCCATAAACTTCTAATCCATTATAGATTGCTGTTCTTACAACGGCACGCACTGCTGCGTTCATTCCTGGTGCATCTCCACCACTTGTTAAAACTGCTATTTTTTTCATGTACTATTACCTTCCTCGTACTTTGTTATTAATTATTTTTAAATTTACCTATCAACAATAACATATTTTTCGAAATTTTTTCTACTAAAAACAAAATTTTTGTTTTCATTTTTGTTCGATTTTTTTGATTTTTTTACATGTATGCGATTTTAATGCGTTTCTTAGGGAACTTTTTCCAAAAATTTTTGAACAAAAACATGTTCATTTCCTATTAGTACTGTTCTAGCTTTTTGTGGAATCGTTATCAAGTAATGCTATTACCTTAACTCCCTCCACTTTCTACTTTATATTGATTCAATAGTTCTAATATTTCATCATCTACTATAGTATAAATAATTTTTATATTATTTATGCAGTAGTCTCTATAATTTTTTCAAACTTGCTATCTTTTTCTAATATAAACTGTTCTCTTCCATTGCGTAATTGTTTTTTCAATGTTACAACCGCGAAGCTACCTACTTGTATAAAGACATTCGCGTACTTATAAACACTTGGAAATACTGTTACATCATAATCGTTTTTCCCGTCATTGACTGTTAAAAACGCCATATAGTCACCGTTTTTAGTCTTAATCTCTTTTTTTGTTATTATTTCTACATAACTATCACTTACTTCTCCACCAATATACTGCAACGGTAAATAAGCATACTTTCTTTTTTTCTACTTGGACTGGGTGTTTTTAAGAAATATGTCCCTGTAACTTCTTTTTCCATTTGGATTTTTTTCTGCGATTGAATAGTCTTCTATCTCTTCTACCTTTAATGTTAGACCACTTTCTGCCGACAATGCAACACGTACATTATTTATAAACTGCCTATTATCTGAATAATAATCATTTACCTTTTTCATTAAAGTAGCTCTATTATATCCGAAAAGTATCTAAAAGCACCAGCTTTAACTAATGAAACTGCTGCTTGATAGTCAACCTTCTTATTCATTCGTTTTAAGAAATCATCTATATCTAGATATGATCCGAAATTAATTCTGTCTTGAACTATTTCATAACTACTTCTATAACCAACATTTTTTATCGCAGTTAAAGCAAATACGATATCATTTTTTTAAAGACTCTAAAATTAGATAAGCTCCTGTTTACATCAGGCTTTACCAAATTTATCCCTAGATTCGTAAGTTCTTGCTTATACTCATTAATCTTCTTCTCACTGCTTATTACGTTATTTAATAAAGCTGTCATAAAGTACTTAGTATAATAGACTTTCAAATACGCTAGACGATAAGCTAACATACTATACACAACCGCATGACTCTTATTAAAAACCATAATTTGCAAAGGTAACGATAAGCTCAAAAAGTTTCTCAGCAACTTTTTATATCATATCCAGCTGCAACACTCTTTTCTACGAATATGCGACCATAGTATTCCAAATCTTCTTTTTCTTCTTACTTACTGCTCTTCTCATATTATCCGCTTCATTAAGACTCATATGGGCAAAATTCACCGCAATCAGCATAATCTGCTCTTGATAAACAATTACTCCATACGTATCTTTTAATATTTTTTCTAAATGAGGATGCGGATATACTACCTGCTCTTCTTTATTTTTCCTACGAACATAGACTTCTATTTGAGCCATCGGTCCCGGTCTATAAAGAGCGTTCATAGCAACGATATCATTAAATTCCGTAGGCTTTAAGAGGTTTAACTTTTTCCTTCATCCCACTAGATTCAAACTGGAAGATACCCTCTGTCTTACCTTTAGCAAACAATTCATAAACCTTAGAATCTTGATAATTTATCTTTGTTATATCGAACGTTGGATTTTTCTTTTTTTATCTCCTCTACAATACTTGACACCATTGTAAGATATCTTATACCTAGAAAATCTATTTTTAATAAACCAACACTCTCTACATCATCCATCGTCCACTGCGTTAAGTACTTCGTCATGTTTGATTTAGTAAGTGGAGCATAGTTAACAAGTGACTTATCATCACTTATTACTATTCCGGCTGCGTGTACAGATGGGTTCTTCGGTAAATTCTCTAAACTAAGCGCTATACTAAACCAACGTTTATTAATATTACTTTGATTAATAAATGTTCTTAGTTCTTCTGATATTTCATAACATTCTTTCAATGTTCTTGTAGAACTAATATTACTACTAATAAATTTCAAAGTTTTTTTCATCAAACTGGAATATTCTCGCTGATTCTCTTGCTGCACTTTTCGATTGAAATGTTGTAAAAGTAATAATTTGAGCTACTTTATCAGAACCATACTTTTTCTTCTACATATTTTTATTACTTCATCACGTCTAGTATCTTGGAAGTCTATATCGATATCAGGCATAGAGATACGTTCTTTATTCAAAAACCTTTCAAACAGCAAATTATATTCCAATGGATCCGCTTCTGTTATATCCAGTAAGTAACAAACTAAACTTCCCGCAGCACTACCACGTCCCTGCTCCTACTAATATATCGTTATCCTTTGCATATTTCACAAAATCATAAACTATTAAAAAAAGTAGTCGTTAAAGCCCATTTCGTCGATAATTTCAAGCTCATAACTATAACGTTTTTATAATAATATAAATCTTTACCTACTAGTTTTCTCTTAACACCTTTTTGAACTAGATAATGCAAATATTCCTTAGAAGATAATTTAGAGAATATCTCTTCTTTTTCTCCATAAATATACTTCGGCAGATGATATCCGGAAAAATTCAGGTCATATTGACAACTATCTATTATTTCCTTCTGATTCTCAAATGACTTTTTCAAAAATTGAATGTAATTGTTCATCACCAAATGTAAAAATCTCTTCAAAATCTTTTTGTTCTCTGACAAATTCATCTCCTGAAATAGTCGTAAGCTCCTTTATATTAAGCTTTTTTTATTGTCGCGAATAGCACGGCTGACAATGACTTGTTGATAGTGTTCTTTATTTAAATAATAACTTGGTTTTTGTATAAACTATATTTTCATAAAAACTATAAGTACTTACTTGGAAACTTTCGTTGAATCCGAAATAAAAATTATACTTACTAAACAAGTTATTTAAATATGAAAATTCCATACTATCTCTAAGTTCATCAACAACTATTAAGACACAATCATCCTTATAGTCTATCATTTCATTAGCGAAATTTTCTATAGTCCACTCTTCTTCATTCATAAACTTAGTAGAAATCTCTAACAATTTATAGAACATCTTTTCTGATTTACACAATATGTTGAATTTAAGTAGTCCTATCCCATATCCCAAACTCACTTCTAAACCTTGAATCAAATTCACACCTGATTTCTTAGCTTCTTTATGTGCTTTTTATTGCCCCATACATATTCGGATCAACTATAACAACTGACTTTTTGATTATCCTTAATAAGTTTCAAAAACAGACTCTCATACTTTATCGTACTATTTAACAAATCGTAGGCACTATGCACTTGTAAATTGTAATACATACTAATATCCTCCTTTCTTCATTATTTTTACCTATACAGAATTATACTACCCACAAAGTGGATTATAATCATCTTCCGAAGAACATCCCATGTTTTTCTCCGTGGTTTTTTTACTCTCTTCATTAAAGTAACGATAAACCCTCTTATTGTCATCTCCCATAAAGTAAATAGGATTAAAATTTGTATATTTTAAACAGCCTTCTTCATCAAGAAGATGCTCACAGACTACCCTACGTTTTATAGAGGCGATAAAATTCGTATATTTTCCGTATTCAACGATGTTCTCAACTTTACACTCAAGCGACAAAAATACACTCATCCATTATCGGAGCGTCGACATATTTTTGCCGGATCATACGTCATGTCAGCCATCCCTATTTTGTTTTGACCTGAATGGAATCCTGCAATCTCAACCTTACTCAAAATCTGTTGACAAGGTACATTCACGGTAAATTCCCCATACTCTTTTATATTATCTACAGAATTACTCTCTGCTCTAAGCCCAACTATAATCATATCTCCCAAAGAATATGATGAACTACATGTTGTTACATTGTATTTCCATTTCCTATCTTTGTATCCTATCAATATCACAGGGAATCCATAATATAATTTGCTAGTTTTAATTTCTAATTTCATCTTTTTTATCCTTTTTTTCTTATTTTTCCTTTCATAGTTGATTTTCACTATTTTTTTAATTATTTCTTTTGCTATAAAAAGCCAATGTTCTTTCATCTGAATTTTCTACACTAAATTTAAAAATCATCAAACTGTATCTTCTTCATTTTATCTACTGATGAAACTTTTATTTTTTTACAAGTTCTGTCAAAAATTTACCCCTTGCTTTTTAGAAATTGTAGAATGAACTTTTAACACTCCATCTTTTTCTTCCATGAAGTTAATTTTAATAAATTTCTCTCTTTGTTCTTTTGAAAATACTTCTTCAAATTCACTAGAGAACAATGAAACAACAAGATCTTCATCTTCTATACTTTCATCATAACTAGCTCTCCGAAATTTTTTTAATGCCTTTTCCCTGAGACTTTTTACATTTTTGTAAAAAGTCTAGTCTATGTTCTTGAATCAAGTCATAAGCACCTATTATACCATATAAAGATGTTGTAATGAATACATTTTCCTCTATATATTTCTTATCAGCCCCATCAAAAATTATCGCGATTTATGTTTCTATACATTAAAACCATTGAACAATTCTAATGCTTTATAACTTTTTTTGCTGTATTGTTATTTATGTCTTGCCAGCGAGAAAAATTCTTCCGTCGCCTTATCTTCTTTAATTTTATAAACTTTAGCCAAATCCTCTACACTTAGTTTAGCCAATTCATTAACTATTTCCATACTATTGGGATTAAGTTGTAATCCATCGCATGCAGTAGCCTTTTTATTCATTTCTTTGGCTGTTGGTATTAAGATTTTCATCATTATTCCTCTTCTTCAGGTAATTCTAAGAAGCTATTTTCAATTAAACTATCTACTTCCATTAATACAAAGTTATATTCTGTTGCTTCAATAGCAGGATTAATAATTAAAGTATTGAAATATCCAACTACAAAATCACGATTAGCAATTTCAAGTTTGAACATATATTCACTGATTTCATCGACTAAAAAAATGCTGTTTCTTTCAGCACTTTATCCTCATAAGTATTAGCGTAGTGTACTTTTTCTAGAAGTCTACGAATTTCTAAATCCGCGTGTTCTTTAGCGAAACGATCGCGAATATATTTCGCAAGTTTCTCTGTTTTAAGTGCTACTGTATTAACCTTTTTCTTTTTGTAAAAACACCATTTTTCTTCTAGTTTTTTTCTAGTAATGCTGTTAAAGATTTGTGTAAACTGTTCATTATATTTCTCCTTTATTTTACAATAAATTTTTCTAAAAAAACTATCATTATCTATTTTATAAAAAAATACGAAAAACGCTAATAATAAGCTATATAATAATCCAAATCAATAACATACATTATTTAATATTTCTTGCCCTACTCTTCATCTTTTTAAACACTATTAGAAAATGATATAATATTAGTGACATAAATATTTCGAGGTGGAGTATGAAAAAAATACATAATGGCAATAGATCAAGGCACTACAAGTTCTAGGGCGATAATATTTAATAAAAAGCAGAGATAATAGCAAGTAGTCAAAAGGAATTCCCTGCAAATTTTCCCTCAGTCCGGATGGGTTGAACATGATGCAAATGCTATTTGGAATTCTATACAATCAGTAATTGCAGAAGCATTTATCGAAAGTGGTATAAAACCAAATCAAATAGACAGTATCGGTATTACAAATCAACGCGAAACTACTGTAATTTGGGATAAAAATACTGGTCTACCTATTTATAATGCAATAGTCTGGCAAAGTAGACAAAGTGCCGATATAGCTAATAAGCTTGTTAGTGATGGCTATAAAAATATAATCCATCAAAAACTGGATTGGTAGTTGATGCGTATTTCTCAGCTACTAAGATACGTTGGATTTTAGATAATGTGCCTGGTGCTCAACAACGCGCTGAAAATGGAGAACTACTGTTTGGAACTATCGATACATGGTTAGTATGGAAGCTTACAGGAGGGAAAACTCACGTTACCGACTACACAAATGCAGCCAGAACGATGCTATTTAATATCAAAGATTTAACTTGGGATAAAGAAATTTTAGAAATTCTAAATATACCAGAATCTCTACTACCTGAAGTCAAATCAAATTCAGAAGTATATGGAAAAACTATAGACTATCATTTTCTACGGTGGGAAGTTACGATTAGTGGACTTGCCGGAGACCAACAAGCCGCTCTTTTCGGGCAACTTGCCTTCGATAAAGGAATGATAAAAAATACATACGGTACAGGCTCATTTATTATCATGAATACTGGAGAAAAATATGGAACTTTCTAAAAAAACAACCTACTAACTACTATTGGTTATGGTATAAATAGAAAAGTTTATTACGCTTTAGAAGGATCTATTTTCATCGCAGGGAGCGCTATTCAATGGTTAAGGGACGGTTTACGATTAATAAAAATCATCTGAAACACAAGCGTTAGCTTACAACCTAAAAACAATAACGAAGTATATCTAGTGCCTGCCTTTACAGGATTAGGTGCTCCCTATTGGAATCCAGATGCTCGTGGGACTATCTTTGGTCTAACGCGCGCTACTACTAAAGAAGATCTGGTTAAAGCTACGTTACAATCTATCGCTTATCAAGTACGCGACATTATCGATACTATGAAAAATTGATGCTAATATAGAAATTCCTCTTCTTAAAGTTGATGGAGGAGCTGCAACAATGACTATCTCCCTAGAATTTCAAGCAAACATCCTAGGCGTTAAAGTCGCTCGAGCTGAAAATCTAGAAACGACAGCTTTAGGTGCTGCATTCCTAGCGGGTCTTGCTACTGGTTACTGGAAAAACTTAGATGAACTAAAAAAACCTAAACACCGCAGGGAAACTATTCGTTCCTACTATGGAAAAAGAAGAACGGGGAAAAACTTTATAAAGGTTGGAAACGTGCAGTAAAAGCTACACAAATTTTTTGCGGAAGAATAGAATATAAATACTTGTTCATAAAGTGCTACAAATAATCGTTGAAATAAATTTTTTTGATTGCAACTGTGATTTTATATATTCATATCAGAACACAAAAAGACAATAAAAAAATAACCATCTTTACTTTTAGCCGAGTAGATGATTATTTAGTATAATCTTAAACACGAGTCACCGTCTTTTTAAGTTAGTCGTTTATTTTTTCAAAGTCAAAGACGGAAGAAAAAAATATTACAAATAATTTATACTACGACTACTATAATTTCTACGAACGTAGTGAGTTAAGAAATTATTAGTAAAAGTCAGTGCAAACGGCACCCTCTTTTATAAATTTATATTAACACAAGTAAAATTTAAACTCAATTATTTAGGGATTTGAGAGATTATATAGGCGGTTACTTGAAACCTATAACTAGTCTTAAAATATTTTTAAAATCCCTCATTTTTTCTTTTGTAACCCATTTTTATTTTTCTGATATAATCAAAGATGGAGGGTGAAGTTAGAGATAGAAATATCTCGTTAAAGATGGCGACTACAACTTTACGAAAGGGGATGATTCTTATGCTCATAAGTATCACAATCTTGAAGAAAGGAGTAGACTTTTGTCAGTATTTGAGGCGTTACAACTAATGATTAATTTTTTTCCGGACTTATTGTCGCAGTATTAGCTTTAGTTGTATCTATAATCGTACTTAAAGACAAAAATAACCATCTTTAGCTTTGACGAGAAAAGATAGTTATTTAAAAACAATATTTATCGAGTCGCCGTCTTTAAAACGGTGCCCTCTTTATAAATCTATTTTTAACACAAGTAAATATATAAATCAATAATTTGATAATAACCCCTAATTTGGACGAATTTTTGGAGGGCTATTATCATTTTACAAGTTAAGATGAAAAATTTAAATCATATAATATGATACCTGCCTTTTAAAGAAGGTGTTTGTTTTCCGAAGTCACAGACTGAAAAACACTCTTATCTATCCTTCTATCAACGCTCGTTCTTCTGCAGTTATACCATACATATCGTAGACATAACTATCAATAGCATAATCTATATCTAGAATTTCTTCGTTTAATTCTTCTATCTTTTTAATTCTAATTGTATTTCATAGTTTTTTTATCATTCACTGCTAATTCTAACAATTTATTTAGCTTAGATAATTTCTCCTTACTCTCTAACATTTTTATCAGCTAGATTAGTAAGATATTCTTCTTGTTCTTGGGTTGGATCTATGATAGGAAGTTTTTTCAAGTACTCTTTATTATATTGAAATCCTGAGCTACTTAAAATTATTCCAGCATAAAATGTTTTTATATGCGAACTCAATAAATCTTGAATTTAATAGTGCTAAAAATATACTTTATACTTTCTCCTAGCAACATAAATGCTGTCTTATCTATAATAAAACCATCATTATCGAGAAAGAAACTAGCGCCAGTCACTGTTTCACCATAAATAATTTTTGATTTTTTTAAAATCATTTAAATATGCACAATTTCTTAAATTATATGGTGTTTTCCCCTTTATCACCCCTTTTTACTTAATTTTTGGTTCAAATGAATTTAAATGCTCTTTTTACAAAAAAATATAATCATCTATATTTATCTCTGATATTTTTTTCATACCAATTTTATAGCCATTATGAACATTAATTAAGTATAAATCTGAATAATTTTTACTATATCTATTTATATCACGACCTCTTAATAAAGGTACTAATACTTCTTTATTTTTTTACGTTCTTTTTACCAATTCATTATATTTTTTTCTTTATTGATTATAAATGCATCATTTAAACCAGTTTTTTTATTCCATAATTGATTTCTATATTCCAATCCCCAAGTGGTTTACCAATAGTATCTATTTTTCTTTTTACTTTTAATAGCCTATTATCCAAGAAGAGATATCCATCTTCACTAAAATTACTTTGACTAGTTTCAAATGTTTTATTGTTTTCTTCAGTTAAGACTATTTTAACTTGGGTATTTTTGACGATTCACTTTTTTTGGTTATTATTATATTAGTGTTAACCTCCGCATCAGAAAATTGTTTCATACTTCCATGGTCTTCTATTTCAATTATATAATACTGATTTAAAAATTGACGTATATTAGTACCATATTTTGCTCGAAGCCATTTATTAGAAGTAATATAACCTAAAATTCCACCACTTCTTAAAATGTTAATTCCTAGCTCATAAAAAAATAACAATATAAGTCTGCAGTCCCCATAAAAGTTAAATACTTCTCTTCTAATACGTGTTTTACATCTTTTAATCTCTCTTGTTTAACATACGGAGGATTCCCGATAACTACATCAAAGCCACCTTTTACAAAGACTTCCGAAAATTCTTCATTAAAATCAAATTCTGTAATAGAGTTTCCACTCTTAATATTATCATCTAGATTTGTTAAAGGTTTATCTTTAGTTAATGTTCTAAGCCATAATGATAGTTTACTTATCTCCACACTTTCAGGATTCAAATCAACACCATATAGACATTTGATTAAATGTTCATTCTCAAGGCTAGTATCATACATCTCATCACCATCGAAAAGTTCTTGCGTACGCCCTTTAAGATCGGCTATACGATCATTAATTTCATCAAGTTCTTTTTTCAAGTAATCATATGCTGCAATTAAAAATGCTCCTGATCCACACGCTGGATCAATAACTTTAATACTTAATACCTTACTACGATATTCACGCCAAAAAGCCAGGTGTTTTTCAGCTTTAGCACTTAAACCGCGTTGTGTTTCAATACTTTCATCAGTTAACTCCGGTAATTTTTCATAACCTAATTCAAGTTTTTTATCATTTAGATATTCTCCAATAGATTTTTCAACTATTCCTCTAGTTATACGACTAGGTGTATAGAACACACCGTCTTTCTTTCTCTTACCTTTTTTCTTATCTGTCTCGATACCTAAAGCATCATTTTTCAATTCTTCTAAATCACTAATACTCTGTTCAAAGATACGACCAAGAATATTCTCATCGACATCAGTCTTGAAATCATAATCTGCAAGGGTTATTAGTTCTGTGAATATAACATCATCTAGCACTAAATCATCTAGTATCTCATCATATTTGAACAATCCACCGTTGAATTTATTAATTCCTTTTTGCTTATTCCCTTTATCAATATTCCTACACAACATAGTAAATAATTCATGTTTAGTTAGATTTTCATTAGAACTAAGTACCATAGTTTTGTAACTATTCGCTGGTATTATATTCTTATCCTCACAAAAAAAGCGATAAATAAGAATCTATCTAATAGTTTCTGTGATTTTTCAATTAGAACATCAGCATTATATGTTCTATTATCTTCTATAACCTGTGAAACTATTTTTACTTCGTATTGTTTTTATACTTAGTATAGAATTCACGCTCAATTTTTTTCTTCTTCTTTGATTTTTTTAAATCTATTAAGTTATCTAATTTTTCTATCAAGAATATTTTTCTTTTGATAATAAATACAAGAATCTTTTTGAACTCAAAAATCATCTTCAAGATCTTCAATATAAAAATCTCTCGTATTGATTTTTCATCATTCTTATCGTATAGACGAATTTCATTGAAATTACTTATTAAAAACCCAACGACAATTTCCACCAAATTTAGGAGCATATCCAAATCCTTGCTCAACGGGTGTTCTTTTTATCACCTACGCGGTTTTTGTTTTTTTATCTAAATCATAATATTTAAAAATCTTTTAACTCAACTACAGCAATAACTTTCGATTCTTCAGAAGTGAATTCCCCTAAAACTACGTCAGGTTTTTGCCCATCTACATCGGTTTTTCTTTCTAATTCATATTCCCAAGTTTCATTAAAAACTGTTTTTTTATAGCCTAGAGTTTTTCAAAAAAACCTCAGTAGCAAATCTAGCTTGAAGCTGTTCTTCATTATAATCTTTTTATCTTTCCTGATTTAATGAAATTAATAAAAATCTTGTATCTTCTCTTTTTCTCCGACAGTTCCTCTTTACTAATTTCAAAACTCTCTAACTTATATTCAATAAAACTTTCCTTAAATATTCTATTATGCTTTTTTTCTTATTCTATTCATGTCTTATTTCTCAATAACCTTTCAACTAACTAACTGATTCTAGTTAGTTTATTTTAATTATTCCCCTTCCTTCGCTACTTTTTGCAATATCTATTACGCTTACTATTATATCATATTTTTCTGTACATAAAAAGACAGGAGCGACTCAACAAAATCTCGTTTCTACGAAATCACGATTTTTGAGTCACTTCCTCTCTCAATTCTCTTAACCTAACAGTTCTTTATATAACTTCTTATCTAAATCTTTAAACACATTGAATACTACTTTTAAATCAGCATTAGAGTTTTCTCTAAAGAATTTCTTAACCTCAGCTACCGCTATTTCAGCAGCAAGGTCATTTGGAAATCTAAATTCTCCCGTACTTATACAACAAAAAGCAATACTCTTAAGATTGTTCTCCAAAGCAATTTTTAGACAATTTCTATAACACGAAGTAAGCAGTTCCTTATCATCATCTTCAACAACACGATAAATTATCGGTCCAACTGTATGAATAACATGTTTAGCAGGCAAATTGTATCCTGCTGTTATTTTAGCTTGTCCTGTTTTTTCAAAAGCCCCTTGCTCTTTCATTATTTCATCACATTCTTTTCTAAGTTGCAGACCCGCTTGAGTGTGAATGGCATTATCAATACATCTGTGATGTGGAATAAAACATCCTAATAAAGCCTTGTTCGCTGCATTAACTATAGCATCTACTTCCAATGTAGTAATATCGCCTTGCCATAGGTAAATATTCTCATCAATTTCAGTTAAATCTTCTAATCTTGTTATTCCTTTAGCTTTTAGAACTTCTTGTAAGTATTCGTCTTGAACTTCATAAAATTCACCTGGCAGTTCCGACACTTTCCATGTATTCATAAAGCGTTCTAAATAAATCTTTCTTTTTCTTGTTCACCCTCCGGTATTTCTATTTCTGAATTTAGTGTTTTTATTAAATAATCTAGTTTTTTTCCATGTTATTCTCACTTATATTATTATTTAGTCAATAATATAATACTACTTTATAAATAAACTAGCAATTAAAAAGTTTTGAAAGTCTTCCATCCATCCTTTAATTTTTCCAAACTATACTAAAGTGTGATAAAATAGAAACTAATTAAAAAAATATAGTTATGGCGGAGGTAGAATGAAATATTTAACTAGTGAAGAAGTAACTAAAGCGAAAAATATTAGTGATATAAAACCTTATAAAACTACAAAAAGAGATTATCTTTTTCTAATATTTTTTTACTTTTTTTCAATGCTATGAACTTAGTCTTAGCAGCATTTATAGCTACAACACTTAGATTCGAAAATATGTTGTTTTTAGGTGTAATCACTATAAATACTGCAATTGGTATTTTTCAAGAAGTTCGTTCGAAAAATGCCCTTGAGAAGTTGAGTTTGCTAGGTAGAAGTAAATACCGAGTAAACCGTGATAATGAAATAATAAATATAGATTCTGAAGAAATCGTCCTTGGAGAATATCTACATTTAAACCTCGGCGATCAGGTTCCTGTTGATGCCGAAATCATTGAAGGTAGTATCGAGGTCGATGAATCACTGTTAACTGGTGAAAGTGACAACATCTTTAAGACTACTAACGATAAAGTAATGAGTGGGAGCAACGTAGTTAGTGGTAGTTGTTTAGTGCGAGCTATTGCTGTTGGTGAAGATAGCTATATTAATAAACTTGCTAAAAGTACTAAAGAATTTAAAAAAATACCCATCTAAACTTCGTGACTATATGGATAAAATCTTAAAAGTTATATCTATTCTATTAGTACCTGTCGCAATTATGTTATATATGCGTGGCGCTAGTCTTGGTCGTGGTTATGTAGAAATAGTCTTGCGAAGTGCTGGAGCTTTAGTAGGTATGATTCCTGAAGGTTTAATTCTTCTTGTCAGCGTCTCTCTTGCGGTCGCTGCGATGAAACTTGCTAAAAAGAAAGTTTTAGTTCAAGAATTATACTGCGTGGAAACCCTTGCTGAGTAGATGTCCTTTGTTTCGATAAAACAGGAACTATCACTACAGGTAATATGAATGTTGTAGAAATTGATGATGAAGTTTCCAAAAAATTATCAAGTTACCTTGCATATTTCAATGATGAAAATGCAACATCTAGAGCTTTAAAGAATCATCTAACGTGTAAAAAACAATGGGATGTCAAAGAATTAGGAGCCTTTTTCTAGTAAAAAAATAAATATTCATTTATAAAACTGCAAAACGGTGGAACATACTTCTTCGGAGCATATGAATTTTTAGGCTTCTCTATTGAAATGGATAAGTATTACGAGAATCTAAAAAAAGAGGGTTATCGAATATTATCATTAGCCCTATACTGAAGATAGTACAAATGTTCCTACTAATATGAAACTTGTAGGACATGTAGTTCTATCAGATGAAATAAAAGAAAACACAAAAGAAACATTCAAATACTTCGAATCACAAGGTGTTGAAGTGAAAATAATCAGTGGAGATAATCATATAGCCGTGTACGGTGTTGCTAAAAAAGCTGGTTTCAAAGAAGATGCTAAGGCTATCGATATGACTAAAGTGACTGAAGAGGACTTTGAAAAAACTGTTCTTGAGAATGACATTTTCGGACGTGTTACCCCTGAACAAAAACAGAAAATGGTAGCCGTATTACAAAAAGCTGGAAAGACTGTTGCAATGAGCGGTGACGGTGTTAACGATGTTCTTGCCCTTAAAAAAGCTGATATTAGTTTTGCGATGAATGGTGCTACTAGTGCTGCAAAAAGCGTATCGAATATCGTATTTTTAACAGATGACTTCGGAGTATTCTACGATATACTTATGGAAGGTCGTCGTGTTATTAATAACATTCAAAAGGTAGCTTCACTATTCCTAACAAAGACATTCTTCTCGATTGTCTTCTCAATACTTAGTGTAATCTTCGCCTTAGAATTTGCGTTTATACCGATTCAATTTACGATAATTTCAGCGATAACAATTGGTATTCCATCCTTCTTCCTAACTTTTGAAGCGAATAAAGAAAAAGTAAGCAATAACTTCATGAAGGATATACTGACAAACGCTGCAATCGGTGGGGGTATTTTAGTAGCTACAGTACTACTGACAAACTTTGCTATCGCAGATAATTCACAAGCGAAATTCATCTGTTTCCTTCTTGCGTTAATAAATGGATTATGTATGGTTGCCAAAGTCAGCCTACCTCTTAACAAATATAAAGTTGCACTACTTTCTATGTTAAGTATTGCAGCAATTATAGGTGTGGGAGTTAATATATTTATCCTAAAAAAATCACTTTCCACCATTAGTATTTTTCTCAAGTGATTTATATAGTTATTCTTGGATTAGTAATTTCGACAGTCCACTTCCTTACAAGGAGAAAAGCAAGATAAAGAATAAAAGATATCAGAAGGGAGTTGACCCAAAAGTCCTAAATTTTTAAAAAAAGTGTATATGATAACTCATAGACGCAGTGGTTTATTGATATCTAAATTCACTTTATGAAAAACTTTTTAGATATCTAATAAACTGTGCGGGAGTGACTCGACAAAATCGATTTCTACGAAATCACGATTTTTAAGTCACTCCCTATAATCGATTATAAAATCACTCTCTGATATCTTTTTTTATTTATTTTTCAACGAATATCTTCTATCCCTATTTTTCTCCATGCGATTCCAATAGCTCATACTCAACAAATTTCGCAATATATCTTCTTGTACTTGGTTTAGATTTTTCGATTAGTTCACAAGCTATTGCTACAGTAATATATTTCTCATTTTTCAAATACTCTTTTACCTTTTCAAAAAAACATCTTGTTCTGCTTTTAGACAATTCTTTTTGTCTTATCATCAGACTCCTTATATGCCAGTAGAGTTTCTAATATGACACCTAGCATAAATTCAATAAACACTGTTGAATTATTGTTTCTATCTGCCTGTGCTAAAGCCTTATAATATTGTTGTTGATTTTCATATATCATCGTTTCAATCGGTATCCAACTAAACAACGGATTCCAATTAGCTAATATAACATTTTTGCCATAACCTTCCCATTCTTCCATTTCCATCTTCAAATGGGTGAATCATCTCTATTTCATAATGAAACACGCAACTCTTCACAAGTGCTGGAGTGTCATCTCTACGTCCCCATTCAAATAATTCCCCCATTAAATCACCAATAAACTGAGGTCTCGCACCTAGATGAACCATATTCCCCTCTTCATCGAAAATTCCTACGTCCGAATTTCTATATTCTCCCGATTGCCCTACGATTTCTGTAGTTAATAGTTTATGGGCAAATAGAAAATCCTTCTCACTATAGGGATCTAAATTCAATATTTTTTTCATAAGCCTCATATGCATTCTTTACTTCTTTTATTTCTTTTGGATCTCCTAAAACTCTCTTTCCATCGATAATCGCTGTAATCTGTTCTATTGATAAACTATTATTCTCTATCGCTAAAGATGAGTGGATAGATTTTATTCTATTTTCTTTTCTTAAATGTAAGTTTTTTTCTTTGTTTCTATTTCAAGATTTCCTAATACTTTAGAAATCTCTATAAGATAATTAAGAATAGTACTTGTAATGGTAAATGGTGGTTTTCATAGCTTTCTCCTATCAACTTCTTTTTTAATTATTATACCATAAAAAAATTTTTTTATCGCTCATTTATCGCTCGTTTATCGCTCGTTTTTTTGATTATGAGTATTTACTAAATGTTGCTATAATAGTAATTCAAAAGAGTATAACAAAACCCTAGACTTGGTTAGTTCCAAATCTAGGGTTTTTCTTTTTATTCTTCGTTAGAAGGTTTATCTTTTGATTTTTTTCTTTTTGATTTTTTTCGTCTTCTAGGTCTTTTTCCTTCAACCTTTTCAACTTTATCTTCTTCGTTTTCAGCCTCTTCTTGAGCTTTCTTCTCAGCTTCTTCTTTGGCTTTTACGAGCTTGTTCTTCGTAGTATTTCTTATTAACTACTTTATCCAGTTGTTCTGCTTCTCTTTCATCTAAGTCTTTTGGCATTTTTTTCCAAATTGATAAAGAGCAACAATTTCTTTTTCTATCGATTGTTTCAACTTCGATAAGTGTTTGTGCAATAAGTTCTAATTGTTCTCTGTGAGTTTCAATAATGTGAAGAACTTTAGCATAACATTCGTTAATAATTTTACGAACTTCGATATCGATTTCTTTCAGCATTTCTTCTGAATAGTTACCGATACTTGAAAGTTGACGTCCACCGTATGGATCGTGGAATGGAGCTTGCATTGGTCCTACAACATCACTCATACCGTATTCTGTAACCATCGCACGAGCAATAGCTGTTACACGTTCGAAGTCGTTATGAGCTCCTGTAGATACTTCGTTAAAGAAGATTTGCTCTGCTGCGCGTCCACCAAGTAATCCACAAATTTTGTCGATTAAATCTGTACGAGTTTGGAAGTATTTTTCTTCTTCCGGAATCATAAGGTTATATCCACCAGCATCACCACGTGGGATAATAGTAACTTTTTGTACTTTATCAGCACTATCAAGTACCATACCTACGATTGCGTGACCTGCTTCGTGGTAAGCTACTAGACGTTTTTCTTTTGGAGTGTATACTCTACTACGTTTAGCTGGACCACCAATTACTCTGTCCATCGCTTCATCTAAGTCTTCTTTTTCGATATTAGATTTATTTTCACGAGCTGCTAATAATGCCGCTTCGTTAAGGATGTTAGCAAGATCCGCACCAGAGAATCCTGGAGTTTTTTCCGCTAATGAACGAAGGTCAACACCTTTAGCAAGTGGTTTGTTTTTAGCATGTACTTTAAGAATAGCTTCACGACCTTTTACATCAGGTGTAGAAACTTTAATTTGTCTGTCGAAACGACCTGGTCTTCTAAGGGCGTTATCTAATACGTCAGCACGGTTAGTAGCCGCAATTACGATAATACCTTTTTCACCATCGAATCCATCCATTTCAACAAGAAGTTGGTTAAGAGTTTGTTCACGTTCGTCATTCCCTCCACCTACTCCGCTTCCACGTTTACGTCCTACAGCATCAATCTCATCGATGAAAATGATACATGGCGCATTCTTTTCAGCTTCTTTGAATAGATCACGAACACGACTAGCCCCAACTCCTACGAACATCTCAACGAAATCAGATCCTGAGATTGAGAAGAATGGTACTTTCGCCTCACCAGCTACTGCACGAGCTAGTAAAGTTTTACCAGTCCCCGGAGGACCCTCAAGTAGGACACCTTTAGGGATTCTAGCACCCATCTTAGTGAATTTACGGTGATCTTTTAAGAACTCAACCATTTCTGCAAGTTCTTGTTTTTCTTCATCAGCTCCAGCTACATCATCAAATGTAACTTTCGCTTCTCCACCATCGATTTTTTTGGCTTTAGATTTTTTTGGAAGCTCATTACTTTTGCCTCCACCGCCACCTTGCATTTGTGACATAAAGAAAACTAATAGCCCCATCATTAAGATAAATGGAATAATGTTACCTAAGAATGATAGAATTGCTCCAGTTTTTTCAGCTGGTTTATATTCTACTACACTTAATTTTCCATCTTTAGCTTTTTCGTTAATTTGTTTTTGTACTTCAGAATCAGATGCCGATACTACACTCTCGAAGTTCTTATTGCCATCTGTGTAAGTACCTTTAACATTATAGTTCTCATCTTTTCTTTGTAGACTTATTTCTTTAACCTTGTCATCTTTAATAGTCTGAACAAGTTTTGCATAGTCTATTTTTTCAGTTGTCCCAGGTAAATCTTGCTGCCAATATGCAAATAATCCAATCGCGATTACGATTAACGCAAGCATACCAAGGATAGGGTTTTGTCTTTTTTTATTGTTCATATAGACAATCTTCCTCCTATCATTTTTTTCTAAACATAATTTATTTTTATCATATGTAACTAAAGTTTGACTAATATTTTGACCTTTTTTTGATTAAAATATTATTAAGAGTAAATCTCTTCTTTTAGAACACCGATATAAGGTAAGTTTCTATATCTCTCATCATAGTCTAAACCAAATCCTACTAAAAATTCATTTGGTGAAACCATACCGATGTAATCTGCCTCAACATCAACTACACGAGTTTCTGGTTTATCTACTAATGAAGCACACTACTGAAGCAACTTTTCTTTCTTTTAGGGTTTTTCGATAAGTGCTTTAAGAGTTCTTCCTGTATCTACGATATCTTCAACGATAATTACGTGACGACCTTCAATATCCATTCCGCAATCTTTTTTTGATTTTTGATTACACCCGAAGATTCAGTCCCTCCGTGATAACTAGAAACATCCATAAAGTCAGTAATTACGTGAATGTCAATGTGTTTTTAAAAAGTTCTGCCATAAAAGGTAATGCCCTTTTAATGTACAAATTAGAACAGGACACTTATCTGCATAATCCTCTTCAATTTGCTTAGCAATTCTTTTACTAGCAACAACGATTTCCTCGTGTGTAAATAGAACTTTCTCGATATCTTTTAATAAATTTTCCACTGTTTTATCCTTTCGTGTTTATGTAATAATCATATTTTTTTATTTTTTTGTTAACTTTAGTATTTATTCCTAAAATTCCTAAAATCCCATCTTTGTTGCGAATTACTGGAAGAGTGTCCCTGAGTTCTTTCGGGATCTTTTCATCGATAAAAAGACGTGAAAGTTTTTTTACTTACCTTACCCCTTTGAATCCTGTCTCCATCCCTTTTTAGCCGTAACTATCAATGGCAAATCTTCTTTATTAAATCCGACCTCAGATGAGTTGTTAGTTGTCGTTATTAGAAAATTACTCTGATGAAACGTATAAACTTTATTAATATCCACTTCATCTATTATTAATTCTATCTTATCATTATAACATTTTTTTCGATTTTTATGAACATAAATACTATTATATTCGCTAATAATTTTTTTAAATTATTTTTTTCAAATCATAACTTTTTATTGTTATTTCTATTTTTTTAAGTCTTCTATTATTGTAAAAAGAGCCTTTTTGTTTTACATCAAAAAAATACCAAAATTATTCGCTAATATATCTCTTAACAAAAAGTAAATTTCTTCTTTAGTATTTTTCTAATAAATCTATCTTATCTAATTCAACTTTATCTTCTTCTAGAGAAATCACATAGTTATTTTTTTAGCTTCTAATACTTTATTTTTTTAATTCAGTATTAATATTTTGATAATAACTAGAAAAAAATTAATTAAATTATCAAAACTTGCTGCATTTACATCGTTCAACAATGGTACGATATTATGCCTTATATTATTTCTAGTATAATCAGTGTCGAAGTTTGTTGAATCTACATAGTATTTTAAGTCATTTTTATCAGCGTATTGCTCAAGGTCTGCTTTTAATATATTTAATAATGGACGATAAACTGCTAGCTTACCAATAATCGTCTTCTCTTCTATCATCAAGTTATAATCCATACTGCGTCCACTAAGTAGTCTCATAAGGATATTTTCTACCTGATCATTTTTGTGATGAGCAGTTATTAACTTCACACCTCTTTCTAACGAAGACATTTCCTCAAAAGCTTCATATCGCAATTTTCTAGCGAGCATTTCCTCTGATATGTGACTATCTCTTGCTAAATCTTTCATATTCAGCTCTTTTTTGTAGAATTTTACGTTATAGTTTTTGACAAAATTTTCTACGAACTCAGCTTCTTCATAAGATTGCTCTCTTAGACCATGATTTATGTGAAACGCCACTAATTCTTTATAACTCTCTTTGTACTTTGTAACAAGCAGATGAAATAAAGCTATAGAATCCACTCCTCCTGACAGACCTAGTGCTATTTTATCAGTTTTTTTCCATAAAATATTAATGTCCATCTAGATAACCTCTTTCTTGAAGACCTTTCTTGATTTTTTCAAACTTATCTTCAACTTGTCTTGTAGTCGCAATTATATCTTCTAGTAATCCTTCAGGGGCTGGATGAATTTCTTTTTTTCTCTTCTTTCTCCTCAGACAGCTCGGTAATATTACTCTTCTTACCTTTTCCTACAGAAATCTTCATATTCCCTATAAATTGGAGTTTTTTTCAAGTCTTTTTAGAGTTTTTGTCTCCTGTTTAGGCTCCTGATTTTTCTTCCTTCACTTCTTGTTTTTTCTGAACCTCAGGTTGTTCTTTAATTTCTTTTTTTCAGGTGTCTTCGGTTTATTTTTCTTTTTTTATTCTGCTTTTTCTTTAGAACTTTTTCTCTACTTTTTTTCTCCTCAGCTTGTTTCAACTCTTTTTGTGTTAAAAATCACTAAAGAATCCTTTGTACTTTTTCTCCTCAGCTTTAATAACAAAACCAACAGAAAAAAATCTCCTCTAACTTCTTCTTTTTTTACCAATAAACATATTTTTCCTTTGGTAAAAAAATGCATCTTTATCATTTTCTAGTTTTATATATAATCCTTTACTTTCAACTTTCGTTACCTTACCTGCAACTTTACTCATTTAATCACCTCACTATCAACTTAGATGTAAACTATATAATCTTAATACTTCAAACCTCTTAAATCATTCCTATTTATTTCACTTAAATATTATACCACACTATATTCATCTATTAAAAATATCAAAGATAATCTAAAAGCAATAGGGGAGTGACTCAAAAATCGTAATTTCGTGAAATCGATTCTTCAAGTCACACCCACACAGTTTATTAGATATCTAAAAAGCTTTTTATAAAGCGAATTTAGATATCAATAAACTCACTACGTCTATAATTCTCATATACACTTTGTTAAAATTTAGGTCTTTTTGGGGCAGCCCTTGTTCCTTCACAACTAAAAAAACACCAACTTCAAAAAAAGTTATTCTTTTTGAAATCAGCGCTCAATTATTAAATCTTCTTCTAAATAATGTTATGTTAACTATCTCTAGTAAAAAAACACTACTAAACTTTATTGTACCATAAAAAAATAAAGATTTTATCAGTCTTTAATTTTTAAATTTTTTTATGTTATGTTAAAAGTTACTAAAGGGGCTGACTCGACAAAAATCTTGTTTCTTAAAAGATCATGTTTTTTTGAGCCACTCCAACTTATTTCATAGTAAATACACAATACACGATTTCAGGGAGGTTGCTATGTTAAACACAGAAAAAAATCAAAAAAAGATATTACATATTTCTAGTATTCTATTTTTTTATTTGGTATCGCACTATTATTAATATTAAGTCCGGACTTTACACAAAAAAATATAAAAACCATATTATCAATGTTCAAATTTGTTTATTCAATCTTACCTATGGGATTATCTTTAGCCCTAACTAACTATATAAATAAAAAAATACTAAAAAAACATAGAAAAAAATAGAAAAAAATAACACTCTCTAACACTAGCTAGCGAGTAACTCGACAAAAATCTTGTTTCTTTGAAATCACGATTTTTCAAGTCATTCCTATAGCTAAAAAGGCGATTCAAAATCACTTTTTAAATCGCTCTTCTTTTTTTATCCGTTGTAACAGTTTATTATTTCAAATAACTTGCTACGTATTTCTTCATTTGTTGAATGTCCTAACATTGATTTCAACTCTATTAGTTTTTTTATCTAGTTCCTCAACATTAATATCTAAGGTTGTATTTTTATAAATCATTTGGTTATCAGTCTTTTCACTACTTTCATAATCAAGTGATAACTCTTCATACATCTTCTCACCAGGTCTTAGCCCAATTTCTTCGATATCAATATCTTTATATGGCTCTAATCCTGATAGTTTGATTAAGTTTGTCGCAAGATCTATTATTTTTACAGGTTCTCCCATGTCTAATAGGAAGATTTCCCCTTCACTTGCATAATATCCAGCTTGTAGTACCAATTGTGCTGCTTCTGGAATCGTCATGAAATAACGAATAATATTTCTATGTGTAATAGTGATAGGTCCACCTTTTTTAATCTGTTCTTTAAAGATAGGAATTACAGAACCGTTTGACCCTAATACATTACCAAATCTAACCGCAGCAAATTTTGTTTTGTACTTATTACCTTTTGATTGTAAAATAATCTCTGTTAAACGTTTTGAAGCGCCCATTGCATTCGTAGGATTTACCGCTTTATCAGTAGAAATCATAATAAATCTTTCTACTTCTTTTTTTCAATGGCTACATCCATAACATTTTTTTGTTCCAAAGACATTATTTTTTATCGCTTCTTGCGGACGACGTTCCATTAAAGGAACATGTTTATGTGCTGCAGCATGGAACACTACGCTCGGTTTATACTTATCAAACACCTCAGCTAAAGCCTCTTTTTCACGAATACTTACTATTTCAGAAATATAGTTTATATCCTCATATTCCTCACTATGCGATTTCTCAAAATCTAAATCACGCTCTAACATGTACAGGGCATTTTCGTTAACATCTACTAAAACAAGTTGACTAGGTTTGAATTTGAATATCTCTCTTACTATCTGACTTCCAATAGAACCACCAGCACCTGTAACAAGAATACTCTTACCTTTAATATAAGAACGAATCTCCCCTTGAGAAAGTTTCACCTCTCCACGTCCTAATAAGTCCTCAATCGATACATCTTTTTAAGTGTTTAGAAATACTCTCCATCTTCTACAGCAACTCGAACTCATTACCTTAACAGTAACATCGGCTTCTTTCAGAACATTTAATATTCTATTTTTTTATTATAAGCACTAATCGAGGGAATAGCTAAAAAAATACTTGCTCTACCTCATATTTTTGGAATAAGTTTTTAGTATTTCATAAGTTGTCCCAACTACCGTAACCCCACTGATTACAGAATTTTTCTGTTATCATCTATAAGACCAACTACATTGGCACGGAAAATATTATTTTTTTGATAGTTCTTTTTAACAATATATATCCCGCATCTCCTGCACCTATTATAAATGTATTTTTATAAGTGCTAGCTCCATTCTTACCAGCTTCTCTTTCTCTTAAAGCACGATATAACATTCTTATAAACATCATCCCCGCTATTATTAATAACGGTGAAAAAAATAGCAAATCTGACATTTGAAAAAGTATACGGCAACATATATTGGTATAAAATACTAGTGATCAAATCACCTAACACTACAGAAATACAAATATTAACTATCTCCGTTACTCCTAGATAAGACCATAAAGATTTGTTAGTACCGAATAAATAAAAACTAATTATATATACAAAAAAAGTGAAATCACTAGAAATTCAAATATTTCTGTATGATGTCCATTAAGCATAGCGAACGGATCTGATGCCTTACCTAAAAAAATATCGATGCTATTATCCCTAATGCTACTATAAATAAATCCAATAACATTATAAGTTTAAATCTATGATTTATATAAATTTTTGATGAAAATAATCTATTCATAACATCTCCTGAAAATTTATTAAAAAAACTAAGAGGCTGACTTAATAGGTCAAACCCATATAAAATTTAAATAACAATACTTCATATAACACTTCATAAGCAATAAAAGCGTCTTTTGAAATCGTAAAATTACCTAATAAACCCTACAGGGAAACTTTAAAAATAAAATTGTATAAAATTAAACTTTTAAAGTCGCCCTTACTATTCACCCAGATATTTTAAAGTAATCTATAACCAAAAATACCCCGTAACTGCTATTATAATAAGTAATATTATAATACTCACTTTCCTTGTTTCTTTGATTACTTTTTATCTCCACTATCTTTTGAACTATTAATATCGTTATCGCTACAAAAATTGCAGTTGTTTTTTTGCTCTCTGATTTTTCTAAAAACATAGTTCCTATTATTATAGCCAAACTAAAAACCGTTATAAGCATATTAATAGCCAAAAATATCAATTTTTTTATCTGTCATAATTATTTTTTTCCTTATCTTAATTGTTACTTTAACAATTGGCGTATCAGTCGCTATTCGAATGTTTTCTTTTGGATAAATCTTCAGATTACTTCTTTCTTCAGTTTCCTCTTTAACATCGCTCAAATCAACATCAACGAACATTTCACTAATTTTTTTGCAAGACTATAAGCATCCTCCGCCCCTAATCGTTACTTTTTGTAACATCGGCAGTAGCACTGACAAGCTCAAATCCTGGAGGTAAACTACCTATAGTGTTTACTTCTAATGGAACTTCTTTTTCAATACTCTTTAATTCGATACTCATAACAGTTGAATTCGGTTCTATTTGAATATCTTCTATTTTGTTATAATCACTGTCATAAGCAACTAATTTAGCTTCTTCTCTCGTATTTCTATTAATTTTTTTGTACGTGTATCACTTTCAGCACGAACTTCATTAATTCTATTAAGGCTCTCAATCGCCCCGGAAATTTTAACAGTTGAGTTAGATACGCTAAGTTTATCTATCTCATACCCAATCAACAGACGTTCTTTTTTTACTATCGGTGTTACTTTAAATTCTTTTGTCGCTTTTTCTCTAATAGATATCGTTATTGTGGATGGTTCCGCAGTACCATCTACACCTCTTTCCAAACCTTCTATCTCGATTCTAACCTTTTTGATCATCACCTATTTGTGCATTTCTAAGATTCAATTTAGCTTTAAAGTTTTTAGCAACACTTTCTTTTTTTGAACCTTCGTTTGTGTTCCGGATAATTTCACAGATACAGTATTAGAATACCTACTACATAAAAGCTTATCTCTATCATATTCAACTTCTAATGGTACATCGCTCACCCATGCAGTAGCATTATCGCTATTTTTACCACCTAAAACTGAGAAGTTTTTGAAATTCTCATTAACCGATAAAAAAACAATAGTATCGCTATTAAAAATGATATTAACTTTAACTTATTATTTTTCTTTTAGTCTCATAAATATCACCTCTTATTTAATAATTCTTTCTTGTTGTTGCCAATTTTTTTAGTCAAATATTTAGTTAAAGCCTCAGTAGAATAATCAGAAGTTAACACACCATTTTGGCAAATGCTGATTTTTTTCCAGTCTCTTCTGAAATAGCAATAACGATAGCATCTGTCAACTCCGATAGTCCTAAGGCAGCACGGTGTCGTGTTCCATAACTACTCGCAATTGATCTATTATCTGATAAAGGAAGCACACAACTAGCGGCGCGAATTTTATTTTTATCTATTATCATTGCTCCATCATGCAGTGGTGTATTAGGAATAAATATATTAATTATAAGTTCATTCGTTACCTCGGCATTAACAGTAATACCACTTTCTACATACTCATCAAGACCCGTATTATTTTTCTAGCACGATTAATGCACCTATTCTTCGGCGCGCCATATGTCTAGATGAATCAACAACAGCCTTTATAATCTGTTCAGTAGAATCTTTCTGAACATCTTTATAGTTAATATTGAAGAAATTAGACAGCTGTACCCTTCCTATATACTCAAGAGCTCGTCTTAATTCTGGTTGGAATATAATCATTATCCCTAACACTCCCCAAGTCACTACCTGTTCAAAGATATACGTCATCGTTTTAAATCCGATGAAATTAAAGAATATTTTTAAACCTATAACAATTAAAAATACCTTTAATAAGTTGCATACCACGAGTACCTTGCAGTAGACTTAATAGTTTATAAACTAATAACCACACTAATAAAATATCCAATAAATGAATAATCAGCGTTAGTGTACTTACTCCTGATAAGTATTCAGCTATCATAAAAATCTCCTTCCTTAGATTAATAATATCGTTGCAATACATAATAATCAATATTTTATGAGTACAGCACTCCACTTTCAATTATATCATAAAATAAAGGAACTGTGCTATTTTTTTATAAAAGAAAAAAAGATATTTTACTATTAACGTATGTAAAAATATCTTCAATATACTTTTTATAATTTTATCTTTTTAGTTATAGTTCACTAAATAGTAGCTTATAACTCGTGTAATAAGGGGGATCCTATAAACTATCATTAGTTTACTAATCAACATTACTTATATATACGAAATCTGTAGGTGGTACAGCACCTTTCCCAGTGTCTGGTTGACCCGCAGTTATTAGGATAGAATCTCCAACTTCAGCTAGTCCAACTTCTTTAGAATATGCAGAAGCATTACTTAGCATCTCTTCCATACTCAACATTTTTAGGTTCAATATACGGTACTATTCCTCTAGTAATAATCAACTTTCTAGCACTTTCTCTATCAGGTAAAACAGCTAGCACAGGTATATTTGGACGATACCTCGCGATGAAACGAGCTGTTGTTCCTGATTTCGTATAAGTTACAATATTTTTTTACATCAACTGCTTCTAAAAGATGTTTTTGTCGTCATAGAAACAGCATGTGAGATACTCATTTTGTATCCATCCACTTCAAATCTTTCTGCGTCAACAGCATTATTTTTTTCAACAGTTCTTATAATTCTATCTACTGTTTCTAACGCTTCACATGGATAATCACCAATCGCAGTCTCCTCTGTTAACATTACTGCATCAACACCATCGAAAATTGCATTCGCAACATCGGACACTTCGGCTCTAGTCGGTCTTGGATTGTAAACCATAGAATATAACATTTGAGTAGTTAAAATAACTACTCTCGCAGCTTCATTAGCTCTTCTTACTATTTCCTTTTTGAATTCCAGGTAAATCTTCATAAGAAATATCTACCCCAAGTTCATCACGATTAATCATAATCGCATCTGCAATTTCAGTATGCCATCAAGATTATCATAACCATCTTTACAATCTATCTTAACAATAATCCCTATATTTTTTCCATGTGACTTAATAAGCTCTCTCACCTTTATAACTTCTTCTAACTTTCCAACAAAAGGACACGCAACGAAATCTACATCATTTACGCAGGCAAAGTCTACGTTCTCCTCATCTATTCTTATAAGTTTATATTTATTTTTTTCGCATAAATATGATCCACATCATATATTATAGCTAAATCTCTACCCACTTCTTTTTCTTAGAGATTTAACCTTCTCTATTCTTTCAATATTTTTGTTCATTACTCCCATAGTAAGAATCTATCGATACAGCATCCGCTGCACCTTCTACTATTTTTCCGTAATACTTTGTCTGTAGCATCACCTATAGTGGCTATTATTTTTAGAATTTCTAATCATAACTCTTCACCTATCCATATCTTTATTTCATATTTTATTATAGCACAGCAAAATATAATATACTATACTATAAATATTATAACAGCTCTTGCTTTTCATTATTAAATAACTAAATATTATTATTAAATATAAAGAACTCAACCATATTAAACTACCTTTATTTAGGTAAAATCAATTCTTATTAACACATTATATCAGTATGAACTATAAAAATATAACTATATATATTACCTTCAAAAAGGGTTGCAGTTTATTAAATAAAAGAAAAAAACCTTACTTGGTTTGTAAGGATTTTTCTTACAAAACAACTTACATTTGTAGTTGTTTTTTTAGCGATAATTTTTGAAAAATATTTATAAAGTTTATTTATAAAAAAATACTATATTCTCATGGAATATTAATATCCCTTAACAACAAACTAGAAAAAAATAATATTACATAATATTTGAAAAACTATTGACAACCTCCTCTCTGCAGTATATAATTTTACATGCTGATATAACACAAAGTTTTCAGTTATTAAAATTTATATTTAAAATAATTTAGGAGGGACATTTTTATGTTATCATTTTTAAAAACCTAAAGCTAAATCACACAAAGTTCCTGCCGATAAAGTTATGCCAACTTATAAAAAATTAAGATTTATTTCTTTCCTTGGAGTATTCCTTGGATACATGGCATTCTACATTGTTAGAAATAACATCAGTTTATCGAGTAGTGACCTTAAAGCATCTTTAGGAATTTCTAAAACTCAAATGGGTGCAATCATGAGTTACATGTTACTTGCATATGGATTAAGTAAAGGATTCATGAGTAGTTTAGCAGATAAAGCCGATCCAAAGAAATATATGGCTCTTGGACTTTTCCTTTGTGCATCTGTAAACTTAGCACTTGGAGTTAGTCACACTGTATTCTTAGTATCAATCTTAGTAATCTTACTGGGACTTTTCCAAGGTATGGGGGTTGGACCAGCATTCATCACACTTGCAAGCTGGTATCCGAAAAAAGAACGTGGTCGTATGACTGCTCTTTGGAACATTTCTCACAACGTCGGTGGAGGAATCGTAGCAAGTGTTGTTACATTAGGATTCTTCATCTTTGGTAAAGAACACTGGAAATTAGCATACTACGTATTCCCAGCGATTATCGCTATTATCTTCGTTGTTATTATCCTTGTTTTAGTTAAAGGGAAACCAGAAAACGAAGGTCTACCAACAATGGAAAAAATCACTGGTGAAACACACAAAGTAAAAGTTAAACACGTACCAGAAGAAGCTGCAAACTTAAACGCAGGACAAATCTTCGTAAACTACGTATTAAAAAACAAACACGCTTGGTATGTATCTCTAGTTGATACATTCGTATACTTAATCCGTTTCGGATTAATCTCTTGGCTTCCAATCTACTTATTAGAAACTAAAGGATTCACAAAAGGACAAATGGGTATCGCCTTCACATTATTCGAGTGGGCTGCTATTCCATCAACAATTCTTGCTGGATACCTATCTGATAAAGTATTCAAAGGTTACCGTATGCCTCCAGCAATCGGTGCAATGGTTATCATTTTCTTCTGTCTAATCGGATATTGGGAAAGTACTTCTCTAGTATGGGTAATCGTATTTGCCAGCCTTTCTGGATGTCTAATCTATGTACCACAATTCTTAGCATCAGTTCAAACTATGGAAGTTGTTCCATCATTTGCTGTTGGTAACGCAGTTGGTCTAAGAGGATTCATGAGTTACATCGTGGGTGCTTCATTCGGTACTTGGTTCATCGGATTCGTTGTTGACCGTGTAGGATGGTCTGGAGGACTTTACGTACTTCTATCATCTGCAATTCTGTGTATCGTATTCGCAGTATTAAGTCACCGCGGAGCTAAAGAATTAGCACAAAAATAATTAACAATCCAAAACATCAAAAAGCACCGAACAAAATTGTTCAGTGCTTTTTTATAGTTATATTAATCTCTTCATTAATCTCCTTACTTACGTGTTATGTAGTTTTCAATGTTGTAATCTCGTGGATCTAGCTCTATATCATTACCTAATATTATATTAGCAACGCTATACCCAATTATCGGACCTGTAGTTAGGCCTGAAGAACCAAGCCCACTAATTGCATACACATTACTTAATGTCGGAACCTCTCCAAAAAATGGAGAATAATCACTAGTATAGGCTCTAATTCCGACACGTTCATTTATTATCTCTGAATTTTTCAATCCACCTAAAAAGTTCTCCGCTTCTTCTAAAAAAGCATCAAGTTGCTTTTTATCAACGGTTAAATCAAAGCCCATGGCATTTTCATGTGTCGCTCCAACACTAACAACACCTTTTTCAAATGGAATAATATCCAATTCACCCTCAGGCATAATAACTGGATAAGAGCCTGTATTTTTATCCATAACCCTATAATCTCTTAATTGACCTTTTTGCGGACGAACATCAACATTAAAACCAAGAGGCTCTAATATATCTTTTAACCACGCACCAGTCGCAAGAACAACAGTATCAAAAACCTGTCCATTAATCTCGTATTTATCTTCCGCAACCTTTAGACTAACTTTTTCCCTAACTACATTAGCTTTCGAGGCAGTAAGTAAAGTATTAACGAATCTTTCTCCTTCTACTCGTCCACCACCACTCGCATACAGTACGTCTCCATTGTTATCGAAGCTAGGAATAACTTTTCGAACCTCTTCTTTTGAGATTATCTCTAAATCTCCTATCATCGGTGATAGTTCTTTACGACTTTCTGCAAGTTCTTTTAACTCCGGTAGCTTGTCTTCATTTTTTTTCAATAGATATACACCACATTGTAAATAAAAAGTCAGTATTATAACCCTCGCTTTCTAAATCTGTAACTAATTTCAAATAAAAAAATCAGCACCTAGTCTTGCCATCTTATACCACGGTTTATTACGTCTTTTAGAAAACCAAGGGCTTATAATCCCAGCTGATGCTTTTAGTAGCTTGACCCAAACCATAATCAAAAAAACTACTATTTCATTTTTCTGTTCTTTTGACAAATAATAAGCACATGTAGCTCCTACTATTCCTCCACCTACTACTGCTATTTTCATAAGATACCTCGCTTTTTTTAATAAATCTACTAATTAAAAATTATACATCAAAAATACTAGTAAACTTTTTATAATATATACTGAATTTTCCTAAATCTTCTATTTACATAAAAAAATCTTTTTAAGTTATAATTATTAACTAAAATAACTTAAAGAGGTATAAAAATGAAAAAAACAACTATTACTATCTTTCGCTATTGCTGTTCTTGTCGGAACAACACTAGGTTGCTCACAAAAATAAAAATGTAAATCAACCCTACATCACAAGAAGCGAAAAAGAACTGTCAAATGAAGAAATTGTTAAAAACAGCCCTTAGCAACTTTTCAAAAGAAAAAAATTTAGAGTTAGATACTAAGGTTAACATTAAATCTAATTTTTATGGCAGAGGGTTACTCAGTTAACGTATTATCTAATATTAAAATAGACGATAGTGGCAATGTTTTAAAAGAAATTTTTCAGAGCAAGAAACTGAACTAGGCAAAACTACAACAAAAAGAAGAACATATTTTCCTTAAGAAAAACAATTCGGATACGATAAATTCAATGTTGAAAATGGAAAAATTAGTTCCCGGTATAATTACAGACGATTTAGAAGTTTTATCTGCAATCCAAGTATTTTTTTCAATGGAAATACACTTTTTAACACTATAACTGATAAAAACTATGAAAAAAATCAGATAATAAACTAACTTTTAGTGGAAAAAAATAAAACTATCGGACATCGAAATAAATTTTACCTAAATCCAGGTACTTTTTCTAGTGAAGAAGCTGGTGACCTTTCAAACATGACTCTATCATTTATCGCAACAATAGATACTACTACAAATGAAGTCTTAACAATTACCCTTGATTTAAAAATCATTTTATAGAAGATATGGCTAAAAAAACAACTAGAAAAAGAAAAAGACTCTATGAGTCAACTTGAATACACTACTGCCAAAACATTAATGGAATCAATTTTTAAAAAGACACACAAGGTGAGATTTCAATCACTAGAAAAAAATTGACAAAAATAGATGAAATAAAATTTGATTAATAACAAAATCTAGCTTACCTTTTTGAGTTGGCTAGATTTTTAGCAATATATCCATTTTTTTATATTTACCAAACTGCATTTATGTATTATAATTATTATTAAGTTGCTCATAGGCAACTATCAATCGATATAATTCGACTTAATTATACAGGAGATAAACTATGACTGAAATGAAATTAATGCCAAGAAATGAGGTCGAAGAAATATACTTGGGATATGACTCTTCTATATAAAACTGATGAAGATTTTAAAGCGAGCCTTGAGAATATTAAAAAAAGAAATCTTAGATTTCAAGGCTACTTACGAAGGAAAAATTAGCGGATCACGTTACTTTAGATACTGCCGTTAAAAAAATACGAAGAACTTTATGAAGAATATTACAAACTATCTCACTATGCGGAATTACCAATGGCAGTGGATAGATTCAACGACAACGTAGTACAAAATATGACACTTTTTGAAGATGTTTCTACTGTATGGGCTGGAAATCTAAGTTTCTTTGATACTGAACTTGTAGAACTAGATGAACAATTCATTAAAGATTTTTGTGAAAAAAACTATCGTCCGGATTTAGAATATTACTTCAAAAATCGTTCAAGAGAAAAAAACATACTTTATCAAAAGAAGCTGAACAAGTAATCGCAAATTACGAGAGTCTTCCTGGTTACTACAATCTATACGAGGTAACTAAGCACGAAGATATGCAATTTGATAGCTTTGAAGCAAACGGAAAAACTTTTGAAAATAGCTTCGTACTATACGAAAACTTACATGAAATGGATAACGACACTGAAGTACGCCGCAATGCTGCGAAAAGTTTTTATAAAACTCTAAACTCTTATAAAAACACTTCAGCAAATGAATATATTTCTCAAATTAAAAAGAAAAAAATGTTAGCTACAATACGTGGTTACGACAGTGTTATCGACTACTTACTAGCTGGACAAGATGGCAATCGTGAACTATACGATCGTCAAATCCGTACTCTTATGACAGATTTAGCACCTCATATTCGACGTTACATTAAACTTCTAGCTCGTGAACACAAAATTGAAGATATGCAGTTTGTAGACTGTAAAATCAACCTTGATCCAGATTTTGAGGTTGATATGACTATCGATGAATCTCGTTCTTACCTTAAAGACGCACTTGGTGTTCTTGGTGAAGACTACGTTAAAATGATTGATGAAAGTTATGACAAACGTTGGACTGACTTCCCGCAAAATATAGGAAAAAGCACTGGTGGATTCTGTGCAACTGTTCCTAATGTAGCTGGATTTATTCTACTTTCTTGGACTGGAAAGATGAATGAAGTTTTCGTGCTTGCTCACGAGCTTGGACATGCGTATCACTTCATGAGTACAGGAAAACACCAAACAATGTTAAATAACGATTGCCCACTTTACTTCGTCGAAGCTCCATCAACTTGTAACGAGGTTATCGTATCTAACTACCTATTAAAAACTAACACTGATACTCGTTTCAAACGTTGGGTTATCAGCAACATGATTAGTAGAACGTACTTCCACAATATGGTAACACACTACTTAGAAGCTGTTTATCAAGATAGAATCTACAAAATGGTAGATAACAACGAAATGTTAACTGCTGACGTTCTGTCTAAAGTTAAACGTGATGTTATGGAGGAATTCTTCGGAGATAGTTTAGTAGTTAATGAAGGTGCAGAGCTTACTTGGATGAGACAACCTCACTACTACATGGGATTATATCCATACACTTACTCTGCAGGATTAACAATCGGTACAGCCATCGCTAATAAAATTGATAATGACAGCTCATATGCTGATACTTGGTTAAATGTTCTTTCTAAAGGAAGCAGCATGTCAGCTTTAGATCTTTCAAAACTTGCAGGTTGTAATGTAAGCACTGATGAACCGCTTAAAGAAGCTATTGCTTATGTCGGTCATCTAGTAGATGAACTTTACAACTTAACAGATGAATTAAATAAATAAAAAGGAGTGACTCAAAAATCGTTATTTCGTAGAAATCGATTTTGTCGAGTCACCCTCGCACAGTTTATTAGATATCTAAATAGCTTCTATAAAGCGAATTTAGATATCAATAAACCACTGCGTCTATGAGTTCTCATATGAACTTTGTTAAATTTCAGGACTTTTGGAGCAACCTTTAATATTACTCTTATATTCTATCTCATTCTATCTAGTTTATCGAAACAAGCTTTCTCACATTCAATAACTGCACTACGGAAATTCTTTTCTTCTAAAACTCTTACAGCTTCAATAGTGCTTCCGCTCGGTGAACATACATCATCTTTTAACTTACCTGGATGTTCTTTAGTCTCTAACACCATCTTTGCAGCACCTAAAACAGTATTTGCAGCAAGTCTATAGGCGACATCACGTTTTTAAACCATTTAGAACAGCACCATCAACTAAAAGCCTCTATAAATAAATACACATAAGCAGGACCTGAACCACTCAAAGCTGTTAAAGCAGCCATATCTTTTTCTAATATTTCCTCAGCAATACCTATATTATTTAGCAAATCTAGTACTAATAATTTCTCAGAGTCATCTACTAACGAATTAAACGTAACTCCTATTACACCATCTCCCTACTTCCACGGGCGTATTCGGCATAATTCTAACTATTTTTAGTCTCCGGAAGTACCTTTTTCTAAATCTTTTATTTCTACCGCTGCAGCCATCGAAATAACAATCTTATTTTTTAAACTATCCGCCACTTTCTCGAGAACTGTCGCCACTAAATATGGTTTTACTCCTAAAAATACTATATCACTTTTTTTCGCTACCTCTTCTAAATCTCCACAAAATACTGCACCTATTTCTTCTGCAATATTCTTAGTACTTTTATCAGAAGAGTTCCTTACAAAAATATCAGTACAGCTAACCTTACCACTACGAAGTAATCCTTCTAAGATAGCTTTTCCCATATTTCCTACACCAATAAAACCTAATTTCATACATATTCCTCCTAAGTATTTATCAATATCATTATACCACACTACTAACACTTATGTTACAACCTTGTTATTTCTATTACAACTATTTTTAATATATATTTAACTATGTTATACTTTAACAAGAATCATAATAATCTAATTTTTAAAAGGAGATTTATATGCACAAAAGTTGGGAAGAAATATTTGATAATTATCCAAAAAAATAAATGAACTAAATAACATGATAAAAGAAATTGACGAACAACGTCTTACTAAAACTATCTATCCACCAAAAGAACAGGTTTTTAGAGTTTTTTTGATTTAGCGTTAGAAGACATTAAGGTTGTGATTTTTAGGACAAGACCCTTACCATAATCCTGATCAAGCATGTGGTCTAAGTTTTTTTCGGTAAATGATGATGTCCCCCTACCTAAAAAGCTTAATAAACATCTATAAAAGAACTATACGACGACTTAGGCATTAAGCCAGCAAAAAAACAGGCAACCTTGAAAGTTGGTTTAAACAAGGTGTCTTTTTACTTAATGCTGTTCTTACAGTCGAAAAAAATTCACCAGCAAGTCATAGTAAAATGGGCTGGGAAAATTTCACAGATTACATAATTGAAAATATTTCTGAAAAAAATGAAAATGTAGTTTTTTTGTTTTTATGGGAAGCTATGCTAGAAGCAAAAAAATAAACTGATAGATTCTTCAAAACATAAAATTATAGAGTCAGCTCATCCGAGTCCGCTATCCGCATACCGTGGCTTTTTTTGGAAGTAAGGTCTTCTCTCAAATTAACGATTATTTAGATGCTTGTAGTAAAGGAACTATAGATTTTGAATTAAAAAAATGAAAACAAGTGAACAAATTTCATTTTTTAAAAAAACTAGAAAATTTTTAAGTATATTTTTAAGTAAGAGGTATATAATAATTATCTGAACAAAAGTAATAATATTTCATTCTTAACGACACTTGTCGTTTCTCCCTTTTAAGTTTGAAATTATTTTTGTTTTAAACCAATATTTCAGTTAATTTTTTTATGGAATTAACAGATAATAAAACTTTTTAATTTTTCATAATGTGGCTTGTCGCTCCCTAGGCAAAGCCATTCTCCCTTTAAAGAGTTGAAAAGACTCTTTTTGTTATTTATATATAAGGTTAGATATAAACAAGCAAGAAATTGCTTAGAACTTAATTTAGTTCATTAAAAACGTGTTCCCCAAACACGTTTTTTTATTATTTGAAAAAAATACTCCGCTCTACACTATATTCCTCTTTGTTTTTATACATTAAAGTGATAAAAAAAGGATTGACCCGATAAAATCTTGTTTCTACAAAATTACGATTTTCAAGTCAATCCTTTTTTTATTATGCTAGCTCTTCTATATCCTGCTTTTTTGAGCAGCCTCTTCTGAGTTGAAGACTAATAGGTTTTTGCTGCGATATTGTTATAAGAAGGATGTGTCGGTGTGTAATAATATCCATTCTTTTTACTTGCTCTCACTATTACTTTCTTAGGCTGTTGTAATTGTGTTTGTGCCTCTTTCTTTTGAGCTATTTGAACAGTCTCATTTTTTCCCCATCCTGCTCATCAATTCTTTTTAGGTGGCGGAGGTGGCGCTACTTGTTGCTCTTTCTTTTTCAGAGTCATTATCCGCTGATGACTGTTCTTCTATTTTTTATCACGTTCTTCTTTTTTTCTCTTGGAAAGTTTTTTCTTTGTTCTTCTTTTTTTAGCATCACTAAAGTGATTAGTCATTAACATTGTTAACGTCATTACTAGTGCACTCACAACTCCTAAAACTACTTTTTTTCAAACGCGTTTTTTCGTTGAATAAATTTTACAATAGGCGGGCACAATAATACAAAAGCTTAATATGAATACAATACTAGCATAACCAATACCGTGAGTAAATACCATACTAAGCGATATTATCATAAATACTAAGAAGATAAACCACAAAATAACTTGTCCATGTTCTCTTATGAATTTATTCACAATATTTCTCCTTAAAAATAATCACTTATCTATTTTTAACACTTTCTTTTTCCAATAAACAATTATTTTTTTATAAATAACTTTTTATTTTTAGCGAAATATAAAAGAGATTACCAGGAATATATTTGTATAAAGTCTATAATTATTTTCTCGAAATAACCATAGCAATCCCTTGCCCTCCACCTATACAAAGTGAACATGTTCCTTTTTCCTTGTTATCTTTAATTAGTGCATGCACCAAAGTAACCAAAATACGACAGCCACTAGCTCCTATCGGATGTCCTAGTGAAATTGCTCCACCACGAGTATTAACCTTACTTTCGTCAAGATTTAATAAGCGCGTTACAGCTATTGATTGTACAGCAAAAGCTTCATTCATCTCAAATAAGTCTATGTCTTCTATATTTAAATTTAGTTTTTCTAGCACTTTCTTTGTTGCCGGAACAGGTCCTAAGCCCATTACCTTATTATCTAAGCCTGCTGATGCATAGCCTTCAATATAACCTAGAACGTCTAACCCTAACTCTTTTGCACGATTTTCACTCATTAATATTACACAAGCAGCTCCATCATTTATACCTGAAGCATTCCCTGCCGTTACTGTTCCATCTTTCTTAAAAGCCGGGCGTAATTGGGCTAAACTTTCCAAAGTAGTATTAGCACGAACAAATTCGTCGGTGTTAAAACTAATTTCCTCTCGTCTAGTTTTAACAATTATCGGAGCTATTTCTTCTGTGAATAAGTTATTTTCAATTGCCAAAGCAGCCTTTTTCTGACTTCTAAGGGCAAACTCATCTTGTTCCTCTCTCGTTATATTATATTGCTGAGCTATGTTCTCAGCCGTGATACCCATATGATAATTTTCAAAAGCATCAGTTAGCCCGTCATTTATAATAGTATCTTCTAATTCAAAACTACCTAATTTCTGACCAAAACGTGCATTCTTCGTATAATGAGGTGCTGCACTCATATTCTCTACTCCACCACAAATTACTATATCATTATCGCCCAACATGATTGACTGAGCTCCTAATACAACACTTTTCAAACCAGAACCACATACCTTATTCACAACAAAGGCACTTTTTTCTTTTGAAATACCTGCATTAACTGCAATTTGTCGTGCAACATTCTGACCCAGACCAGTCTGTAACACATTACCAAATATTATCTCATCAACAAGATTTGGATCAAGATTTATACTTTCTAATGCTTGCTTTACAAGATCCCCACCAAGTCTAGCTGCTGGAACATCTTTTAAACTTCCACCAAAAACTCCCTATAGCAGTTCTTTTAGCACTTACAATAGCAACTCTATTCATGTTTTTAATTCTCCTAATTTGATTTACTAGTATATTTTTACTATAAAAACTAGCGTTGTTCAAACATTGTCTACACAAAATTATATTTAATGAAATTTCATTTCTGTAACAACTCTTAAATCTATTTGTAATATAATTGTAATATTTTTTGTAATAAAAGATTGATTTTTGTAATTTTTAAATGTATAATATAAGTGTAAAGAAGTTATAAAAAAAGAAGGTGGATAACATGAATAAACTTCTAAAAACAACAGGTATATTTATTTTTAGGGAATTGGATTATTAACAGGATGTACAGATAAAGTAGCAAGTAAATACTAATGACACTATCTCTACTGAAGTGAAAACTACAGAAGAAAAACCCAACTTCTTTAGCTAATTTACAAAAAGAGGTTGAACATATTAAACAAGCAGATACTAACGTTAATGCAAATATTATAAATAACAAATCTAAAAGCTCAGGTAACAACTCCTGCTGGAAAAAAACACTATAATCCAAAACACTACTCAAACTAGAAAACATGACTTAGCTAAAGCTGGAGAAATTTTACAACCCTATGTCATACGGAATGTTAAATTTACAAGGTAGCAGTACTGCCAATATAGTGAGATTTATCGCTAGTAACGATGGCAGCAACAATGTAGTAAAACAAATGAACATGACTAAAGTATTGGACTTACTAAATACATACAATGCACAAACATTCCATAAACAAGACGTACTACAAAGATTACAAGATGATAAAGAAATTAAATTTGTTCAATTAAATAATAAGGTTACTGATTTTTAGCAAACAAAACTTAGAAAAAAATTAATGAATCATAAAAATAAAGTAGTATACTTCGCTAAAGATGAAGTCTTCTTAGCTAAAAAGTGACATTGGTTATGAAGGGGCTACTGATACAATCTTTATGCCAGTTGAAAAATGGAAATACAAGGAGATAGAGTTCTAATTCCTTTTGAAACTATTGCTACAAGAAAACCTATAGGAATGATGACACTTCGTTTAAACAATAAAATTTATGAGAATGGAATTGATAAAACAATGTACTACATTGAAAAATTCGAGATATACTAAAATTAAAGAGGAGCGACTCAAAAATTGATTTCTATGAAATCACAATTTTCAAGTCGCTCCCTTCTAACTAGTTATTATATTTTTCTACTATTTTTCTTAGCGCTAGCTAAGTTCATATGTTTTTCATTTCTAAGTTCTTCAACGATTAATTCTATATTATCATTAGAAGCCCCAGCCAAGATCGCTAAAGATTTTTGCATGTAACTTCATATGACCTTTTTGGATTCCATCGCCCTACTAACGCTTTTTAGGGCGGCTAGATTTTGAGCTAAACCTACAGAAACGAGTATACTCGCCAAAGTTTTTAGCGTCCGGATTTTTAATAATTCTCTTGCGACTTTTTACTGTAGGATTAATTCCAATGAGATCCTCCTACACTTGCAACTGGCATCGGCAAAGTAATCTCTCCAATAAGCATACTATTTTTTTCATCACAGTACCATCTAGAAAGGCCTTTATACTTATCATCTTTAGCTGCATAACTCTGACACGCCGCTTCTATAGCTCTCCAGTCATTTCCACTCGCTATAACAACACTATCTATACCGTTGAAGATACCTTTATTATGAGTAGCCGCTCTATAAACATCAGCTTTTGCGAATTTACTAGCAAGCTCAATTCTCTTTGCAAGATATTCCCCATCTTCCCCTAAGTTTTCAAATGGAATAGCACATTTTGCAGTAACTAGTGAGCGTGTCGCATAATTCGATAATATCGCCATCAATGCAACACCTTCAGTTAATGATTCTAACGAAACTTTAAGTGCCTCTAGCATTGTATTTAGCATATTTGCCCCCATCGCCTCCAGAGTATCAACAATAAGATAGACAACTACAAAATCCGTTCCATCTTCTGATAGAACTTTAACCTCAATATCATAAGCTCCCCCTCCACGTGCTACGATAGATGGATATGCTTCATTAGCTGTTTTTAACAGCAACTCTTTATTTTGTAAAATACATTCTACCGCTTCATCGGTATCAGCTACATCATATAATGCTACATGACCAATCATTTTTCTGTCTTGAACTTTTGTCTTGAAACCACCCGATTTCGCTACTATTTTTCCCAGCATTACTGCAAGCTGCAACTACCGACGGTTCTTCTGTAACAAATGGTACTACGTATTGTTTTTCCATCAACAATAAAATTTGGCACAACGCTAAACGGTAGAGAAAAAGTTCCAATAACATTTTTCTACCATGTTATTAGCCGTACTAAAGTCTAGGACTTCATTATTTTTTAAGAAGTTGAACATGCTCTTCACTTAAAATACCAGTTTTCTCAACAACCTCTAAGCGTTCATTAATATTTTTATAAAATCCACTCCAAATTTTTTTCCATAGTCCCCTCTTTTAAACTTGTTTTTTTATATTCTCTTATGATTTTTCTATTTTTTTCTAAAAATAAATTTACTTTCATCTTGAATATCAGAAATATCTAAGTTACCCTCTTCATCGACAGTAGTATCTCTAAAGAACATATTCTCATATTCTTCTATTGAAATACGTGTTCTACTAGCGAAGTCCTCAAAACGATTATCTCTTAACTGCTCCTTATAACCATCCACTAAAGTCATACTAAACACTTCTGCAACTGCTCCACTACCATAACTATATAAAGCAATCTTGTCTCCAGCTTCTAAAGTAGTGTTATTTTCAGAAGTGATAATAGCCCTAAGAATAAAGATCCTGTGTATATATTACCTACTCGTTGGCTATATAAGATTGACTCATTAAAAACGAGCAAGTAGTTCTTCTTTTCTTATTCTCTTCGGCTTGTTCTAACAACGAATTTAAACCTTTTAACCCCAACTTAGGATATGGTAAATGTAAACATACCGCTGAAAAATTATTCAAGTTATTTTTAGATTTTTTGATAAATCTATCCCATGTAGTTGTTAAACAGTCAAGATACTGTTCAGTAGAAAATCTTCCCTCTACAAATGCATAATTAGAGTAATTCGGACGCCAAAAATCCATAACATCACGAGTTAAACAAACATTATCATTATTAAATTCCAAAATTCTTGGATTACTACTTACTACCATCGCTTTAGCTACCAGCACCTTGTGTAGACTCTCCCGATGATTTAATTCCATATTTTGCAATATCACTAGCAATAACCAATACTTTTGATTCCGGATTATTCATAACATGATTTTTAGCAAAATCTAAGGCTGCTGTAGCACCATAACATGCTTCTTTCACTTCAATAGCACGTACAAATGGTTGAATACCCAAAAGTCCATGGATGAATACCGCAGAAGCTTTACTCTGATCAATTCCTGATTCTGTTCCTACGATAATCATATCAATTTTTTCTAAATCATCTTTATCAAGTATTTCAAAAAGCTGCCTGCGCTCCAAGAGTAACAATATCTTGAGATACAGGAGGAATACTCATTTCAAGTTGTAATAGACCTTTAGTGAATTTATCAGGGTTCTATTCCACGCGCTGTTGCCAAATCACGAATATCTAAATAATAACTTGGCATTGCAAAACCAATCTTATCAATTCCTATTTTTCATTATCAAATTCCTTTCAATTAAATTCGATTTATTTATCTATACAAATTTCAATTATATTATACTATTAAACTCCTAAAAGTTAAAGTTTAATAAATATAAACTTCCTATCATGATTAAAATATCTCATGCAAATACTATTGTATAAAAATTTTTATAAATTAGTCCATAGATAGCCACTAAAAAAATTACAAATCTTATTCTCTAACTAGTATAAAATTCAAACAAAAATGTATTTCAAGCAACCACGATATTAATTTATAATTTTTTTAAATATTAGAACTGATAATTACTCTAGGAGTTATCATATAGATTTTTTAAAAAAATTTAGGGACTTTTAGGTTAACTCCTTGTATAAACTCGATTTTTACTAGCATTTTTCACTCTGAAAAAAATAGTTTCTTTTTAATAAAAAAAATTTTTTTGTAAGCATTTTTGTTGTTTATTTTTTAATATTTTTCTTATAATGGTAATATATTTTAAAAACCCGGGAGGATTATTACTATGACATTTAAATTACCTGAATTACCTTATGGATTCGATTTCTTAGAACCAGTTATCGACGCTAAAACTATGGAAATTCACCATGACAGACACCACGCAGCTTACGTTAACAACCCTAAACGCAGCTTTAGAAAAACACCCGAATTTGAAGCTAACTGCATTTGTGGTTTATTAAAAACATCGATAACGTACCTGCTGACATCCGTCAAGCTGTTATCAATAACGGTGGTGGGCACCACAACCACAGCTTATTCTGGAAATCTCTAACTAAAGCAGATTCTTCTGAATTCGCTGGATTAGTTAAAGAAAAAGTTGAAGCTGAACTTGGCGGATACGAAGAATTTGTTAAGAGCTTCTCAGCCGCAGCTGCTACAAGATTCGGTAGCGGATGGGCATGGCTTGCTTTAGATAAAGAAGGTAAACTAGTTGTTACTTCAACAGCTAACCAAGACTCTCCATACTTAACAGGTCTTACTCCAATCCTTGGATTAGACGTTTGGGAGCACGCATACTACCTAAACTACCAAAACCGTCGTCCGGACTACATTAAAGAATTCTTCCGTGTTGTAAACTGGGATTTCGTTAACGAACGCCTAGCTAAACACTTAGAAAAAAATTAGGTAAATAATTACATAGATAAAAAGCTGTCACATGACGGCTTTTTTTATTTTTATTAATTGAATCTTTCTCTCTCAATCAACTCTTATCCGGTCTTTTCATTAACCCTAATTTAATGCCAATTTAAGTTTCATATTGTATAATGATAAGCACTCTGTTTGAATATACAACATATTCTTACTTTTTGTTATTAAATAAATTAAAGGAGAATTGATATTGAATAATTGGAAATTTATCGCTGGTTTTATCAGGGGTATTCGCAGTATATGAAATACTCGTATTTCTGATGTGGCTAGGCTTAAAATGGATGATCTCACCTTTTTGTTCCACCTAAGGTTAAATTAGCTATTGGTGTAGTATTATTTATAGCTGCTAACTTTTTCTATTATAGCTTATATGCTAAGATTAGGCGCACCTTGGGTAAACTATGGAACCGTTTGGTACTTCTACTTCCTAAATAGTGCTGTCATAAGTGTTATTTTTACTAGTCGCTAAGTTACTACTGAAAATCTTTAAATTGAATCTTTCTCAAGGAATTAGTTTTAAGCATAACTACCTTCTATTTAATAGGTATGACTGCTCTTGGATTATTTTGGGCATACTCACCTACCGTGATTAATAAAACTATTAAGGTTGATAAACATCTCGATAAACCTATTAAAAATCGCCATGGTCTCTGACCTTCATCTTGGGACATTTTTCTCAAATCCTCAACTTGAAAAAAACTAAATAATATTGTTGATGAAGAGAAACCCGGATGCTGTAGTTATCGCAGGAGACCTTATGGATGACGATATGGTTATGTACAAAAAAACGTAATATGCAAGAAAATCTAAGTAAGCTAAAAGCTCCACTAGGTGTTTATACTACAATGGGAAATCATGACCGTGATGCACTAGAAATAGTAAATGAAATTAAAAAGACTAGAGTAATCCCACTATTTGATGAAAAATATTACACTTAATAATGCAATAACTTTAGTAGGACGAAAGGATAAGAGTGTCAGCCGTGATAGACTTGATACCGCTGGTATTCTTAAGAGCGTTGATTTAAACAAGACTATCGTTCTTGTCGATCATCAGCCAGATGCTGTAGATTATCACGCTACCTTACCTATAGATGTTCAACTTTCTGGGCATACTCACCGCGGACAACTGTGGCCGTTAAACTTTATCACGGATGTAATTTATACTCTAGATTATGGCTATGCGAAGATTAATGGCAAAACATTTCTTCACTTCTGCGGGTTATGGTTTTTGGGGTCCTCCTTTCAAAACAACAGCTCGTAGTGAAGTATGGATGATTACAATCGAAGGAAAATAATCAATTAATAGAAGAAACTCAACAATTCGATTCATAAAAATCGATTCGTTAAGTTTCTTGTTTTTCTATTTATTTTTGAAAATCTCTATTAGTTTTTGGCATCTTTTCCATTTAAAAAGTATGCTTTTTCTTAATGATGCAATATTAAATGCATCATCTTGACTTAAGTTTATAACCTTTTCTAGCTCTTTTTTTATAAGCTGGTGTTTGAAGTCTTTCAAATGCTTCTTTACTCTTCTCATCACGCTTTTTATCTTATCTCTCGTACTAGAAATCATCGCATAGACAAATATAAATCCTAGCATGATATATAATGTATTCATGTTCATCGCAATTACTTCCTTTATTTTTATTCTATATACACATTATATAAGTTTTTGTATGCGATTGTAAATATTTTTAATTAACTTATTTCTTCTTAACTCCTTCTAAAAAAATTGATTTTTCTACTATAATTTGTTATGATAAAGTATATTTTTAGTTAAAAGGATTATTGAATAATGAAATTTTTTTAACAAATATTAACGATGAAAAATATACTGAATTTATAAAAAAATCACAAACATGGTAATATGATGCAAGCTATCGAGTGGTCTCATATAAAAAAATACTTGAGGGTGCTGTAAGAATAGCTGTTGCTGATGAAAATGACAATATTATAGCTGCAATGCAAATTCTAACTCGTCAAGGATTATGGTATGCTCCGCGTGGACCTATTCTTGATTACAGTAATACCGAACTACTAAATTTCTTTTTAACTAACCTTAAAAAAATTCGCCAAAGACAAAGGCGCTAAAATGGTTAAGCTAGACATCCCCACAGCTATAAAAAGATGAAAAGCTAGCGATTTTTTTAAGGATATTGAAGTAGATAGAGAAAATACTAGTCTTATTAAAAATATTCAAGGATAATGGTTATAAGCACAAAGGTTTTTAGCCTTGATATGAGTAGTACTATTCAGCCACGTTTTAACACAGTCACAAAACTTGAAGAAGAAGTTCCTGATCTTTTCCCCAAAAGATACACGTCGTTTAATTCGCGATGCTGAGAAGAAATTTGTTGAAGTTAAACGCTGTGGTAAAGAAAAATCTTGATGACTTCCTTTTTCGCCTTAGCTTGTACTGAGAAAAGAAAAAAATATCTCATTGCGTGGACGTGAGTATTTTGAAAACTTGTTGGATACTTTTGGAGATAACGCCTTATTATATATTTCATATATAAACGTAGAAAAAAAGCTGTAAAAGAATGTCATTCTAGAAAACAAGATCTTGAAAAATGAAATTGAAGCTCTTGGCGAAAAAAATCACCGAAGAAAAAAAGCGTACTCTTCTTGAACAAGCAGCTGGAATTGACAAGCTAATCGTTCTATTTGATAGTTTAGATATAGAAGATAAAAAGTAAGGATCAGGTTATAAGCGCTGCGATTACTATCGCTTATGGTAATCATGCAGAAATTATTTACGCTGGTATGAATGAAGATTTTGCGAAACTTCCTGCCCAGTATAAAGTCTTTTCTGATACGATGAAAAAAGCTCAAGAAATGGGTGTTAAAGAAGTATCTATGGGCGGAATTGAAGGTGATTTAAACGATAGTCTACTTGGTTTTTAAATCGAAATTCGCACCTAATATCGTAGAATACTATGGAGAGTTCGATTTAGTAATCTCTCATGTATTCAACTTAATATACAACTACGGATTACCATTAAGAAGAAAAAAATATTAAAACTAATAAAAAAATAGAAAACAAAGGAGTGACTCGACAAAATCGCGATTTCTTAAGAAACAAGATTTTTGAGTTACTCCCTCGGCTACTCTAAATAGTAGAAAAAAATTTAAAAGAGCTGTACCTTTAGTGATTTCATTAAAATCACATTGAGTCAGCTCTTTATTTAATTATATTTTTTTAACAAATTCAGATTTTTAGTTTCATAGCACCGAAACCATCAATTTTGCAATCAATATTGTGATCTCCATCAACTAATCTGATATTTTTTTAACACGAGTTCCTTGTTTTTAATGTAGATGAACTACCCTTAACTTTTTAAATCTTTAATTACAGAAACTGTATCTCCATCTTGAAGTACGTTACCGTTAGCATCACGATAAACTTTCTCCTCTTCTGCTCCACTAGCATCTTCGGTGACCATTCATAAGCACACATAGGACACACTAGCATATTTCCATCTTCATAAGTATATTCACTTTTACATTACGGACAATCAGGTAATGTCATTGTTTCCCTCCATAATATTTCAAATTTGTACAAGGGATATTATACCATAATGAGATATAATGTCAAAATAATATCAAATAACTTACTCTTTAAAAACCTTGATGTAATAATAATCCTAACAAAAATCTCTTCCCTAAAAAAATTTTTTTGAAAAAAATCGTCTACTTTTGTAGGCAAAAGTACTTGAAATTTGAAAAAGAAGGAGTAAAATATGAATTAAAGAGTTAATCATATTATATTTAATAGCGATTATTCTTAAATAAAAAAACAAAAATAAAATTTAAAACAAAAGAGGAATCAAATTATGGTTAAATATGATCTATTAGTAGTAGGGTTCGGTAAAGCCGGAAAAACTTTAGCAGCAACATTCGCTAAAGAAGGAAAAAAAGTAGCAGTAGTTGAAGAAAGTAGTGCAATGTACGGAGGTACTTGTATCAATATCGGATGTATTCCAACTAAAACTTTAATCGTAGCTGCTGACAACAAAAAAGACTATACAGAAGCTAAAGCTACAAGAGATGCTGTTGTATCTAAGCTTAACGCTAAAAACTTCGCTATGTTAGATAGTAGCCCTAACATCGATGTATATACTGCTCACGCTAAATTTGTTTCTAACAAAGTAGTAGAAATTTCTGCTAACGGAGAAACTAAACAACTTGAAGGTGAAATCGTTGTAATCAACACTGGAGCTAAAAAAACAATGTGTTACCAATTCCAGGATTAACAACATCTAAAAAAATGTTTACGATAGTACAGAATTACAACAATTAGGAAAAGCCCCTAAAACTTTAGGAATCATCGGTGGTGGTAACATCGGATTAGAATTCGCTAACCTTTACGCTCGTCTTGGAGTTAAAGTTACAGTTATCGACTTCGCTCCTGGAATCTTAGGAAGAGAAGATAAAGATATCGCTGAACTTGCTAAAGGATATTTAGAAGAAGCAGGAATCGAATTCAAATTAGGAACTGCAACAAAAGAAATCCGTAACAATGGAGAACTTGTTGTAGTTGATACAGAAAAAAATATGGTGAATTAGAATTCGAGGCAGTATTACACGCAACTGGACGTCGTGCTAACACTGAAGGATTAGGATTAGAAAAACACCGACATCGAATTACGTCCAAACGGAACAATCGTAGTTGATGAATTCTGTCAAACAGCTGTAGAAAATGTATTTGCAGTTGGTGATGTTAACGGTGGATTACAATTCACTTACGTATCATTAGATGACTTCAGAGTAGTTAACGGATACTTACACGGTAACAAAGAATACACAACTGCCGACCGTAAAAACGTACCTTACTCAACATTTATCTCTCCAGCATTATCTCACGTTGGATTACACAAAGAAGAAGCTGAAGCAGCATATTCTAACGTTGCAGTAGCATCATTACCAGTTGCTAACATGCCAAGAGGAGCAGTTAACCAAGACCCACGTGGATTATTCCGTGTAACTGTAGATAAAGACACTAACTTAATTCTTGGAGCTACACTATTCGGTAAAAACTCAGAAGAAATTATTAACTTAATTAAAATGGCAATTGACAACAAAATCCCATACACTTACATCAGAGATCAAATCTTCACTCACCCTACAATGGCTGAGAACTTAAATGATTTATTCAAATTAATCTAATAACTACAAAAAGCGACTTGAAAATAATCTTTTTAGAAATGATGTTTTTCAAGTTGCTTCTCTTTTATATCATTTAAATTTTTCCGAAAATTTAAAATTTTTTTCAAAGTTTTTTTATTAAATGTATCTTATTCCCCTTTACAAATAAGTTTTTTTCTTGTATAATGGACACATGTCTTTTTTAAAAATACAACAAAAAGGAGATCAAACTATGAGTTATTATAAAAAGAATTCCATTAATAGCAAAACTTATATTAGCTGTCGCACTGGGAATAATTTTTAGGAAGCACTCTTCCTACTGCCCTTATTAGAGGTTTCGTAACATTCTCATCAATATTCAGCTCATTCTTAGGATTCACAATCCCTCTTATTATCGTAGGATTTATCGTACCAGGTATCAGCCAAGTATCTAATAACGCTGGAAAATTACTTGGACTTTCAACAGGTGTTGCATATATTTCTACTATTATCGCAGGAACATTTGCATTCCTAACAGCTAAAGCTGTATTACCAAACATTTTAGCTAATGCCACATTACAAACATTCAAAAATCCAGAAGACTTAATGTTAAAACCATTTATAGAGTTTAAAATGACTCCGATTTTTGATGTTACTACTGCATTAATTATCTCATTCATCTTAGGAATTGGAATTTCTGCAACACAATCAGAAGGATTAAAACAAGGATTCGCAGACTTCGGAGAAATCATCGAAAAATTACTAGCTACAGTAATTATTCCACTTCTTCCTTTCTACATCCTAGGTGTATTCATGAACATTACCGCTTCTGGTGAAGTATTTAAAATCTTAAAAATCTTCGCTATGGTATTCGTTCTAATTATTATCTTACACTTTATAATTATCCTTGCTCAATATACTTTTGCAGGTACACTTAATAAGAAAAATCCATTTAAGATGCTTGTTAATATCCTGCCAGCATATATGACAGCAATTGGTACTCAATCATCAGCCGCTACTATTCCAGTAACACTAAAATGTACTAAAAACATGGGTGTTGATAAAAATATCGCAAACTTTACAATTCCATTATTTGCGACTATTCATTTATCAGGAAGTACAATTACATTAACTACATGTGCATCTGCAGTATTCTGGTTACAACACGGTGCTACATTCCCATCAGCTGCAGTTATGGTTAAATTTATCCTTCTTCTTGGAGTAACAATGGTAGCTGCTCCTGGTGTGCCTGGTGGTGCAGTTATGGCAGCTCTTGGACTATTACAATCAGTTCTTGGATTCAATGAAATCATGTTATCTCTAATGATCGCATTATACATCACTCAAGATAGCTTTGGAACTGCATGTAACATCTCAGGAGACGGAGCTTTATCAGCTGTTGTTGACAGACTTAACAAAGTTTTCTTCAAAGAAGATGTAAATCAAAAAGTATAAAAACTATCCCACAGACGTGAGTTTGTGGGATTTTTTCATATACATGGAGGGTTCTTCTCACACCACAATCAAAAACAAGTGGCTATAGAATCTACAAAAAGCGACTCTTTGAACTTAATCTCCAAGCCGCTTCCATTATTCTATTTAAGTTTATATCTTAATTTCACTGGGTTATGATCGCTATATCTATAATCTTGATTTAGAGTTTCTACTCCAAGCACCTCAATATTATCACTAGCAATATATCCATCGATAATAAAACCATATGTGCCTTCACTATCTTTTTACATAAGGCTTATTATTAAGTCTTGCAGAATTTCTACTTTCATCATACACTAACTTAAAAGCCACTCGGTAATAAACTTTTATCGAAATTTTTCGGCGCGCCAAAGTTCTTACGGTACAACATTAATTTCATCTTTTTGTTAGAGTTTTTTTAACGATTGATTAAAATCTGCTCCAACTAGTACATAATTACCTTTTTTTATACTCATAATCGATAAACTCAAGAAGTTGTTTTGTCTGAGCAATTTTTCCGAATTTCCCTTATCATAAGCATCAAGATGAGCGTTAATTAATATTAAATACTTATCACTATTTTTCAATTTTTTGTATAAATCACAGAAAATCCACGTTTTTAAATTTGCTAATCTTTCAGGAAAAACTAAATGGAATCGCCATTTGAAATCTTCTCGCGTTCTCTATTTTTAAAAATTAGTCGCAGTATATATACCACTCTTCACCTTTCCTAGTGGTGGCAATGGATATGGTACATATCTAACTTTAAAATTATATGCTAAAAATACTATTTAAACCAAGTGCTTCATCAAATGCAGTAACTTGATTTATATTATAACTACGTTTTGAATCTTCATCAATTTCTTGAATAAAATTAACATTCGCTTTCTCATTTTTTTAACTATTTCTGTAATATTTTTTTAGATTTTTCTTCTACATGAGTTTTTATCAAGAGGTAACACCATCTTTCCACCATCCATGAAGAAATCTTCATCTTTATCTAGACCAGCATATCCTATATTCCAGTTAAGAGCACTGTATTCCATTCCTAACTTCGCACTTTCTGAAGTTCCCTGCTTAGTTACCGGCAAACTCTCCACTCCATTAGGGCTGTATTCTGTTGCCCATAAATAGCCTACTAATCCTGCAAAACCTAAAACTGCTACTAACACTAAACTAACAACTATTTTTTTAATATTTTTTTCATCATCAACCTCATAAAAAGAGTACTCGATAAAATCACAATTTTTCGAGTCATTCCCTAATACTTTTCATTACAAACTATTAATCTTTCTTCTTATCTGGTAATTGTGACACGATAATTCCTGTAAATACGATAAGCATACCGATTCCTTCTCTTATACCAATTTGTTCCCCAAGGATAAGCACTCCACCTATTGCAGCTACAACAGACTCTAAACTCAATATTAAAGATGCTGTATGAGGTGGAACGTCTTTTTGACCAACAATTTGTAAAGTATACCCTACTCCGCTAGATAATACACCTATCCCTAATAACGGCTACACAACACTCATAATATCCGAAAAAATTATTGTTTCCTTAAATACTGCAAGAACTAAGCTCAACACAGATACAACAATTAATTGAACAAGCGATAAGAACATCGAGTTAACTCTAACAGCCGAATAATCAATAACAATAATATGAATCCCGAATAGAACTGCACTAACCAAAACAATAAGATCTCCAGTCTCTAACGCTATCTCTTCTTTTACAGATAAGAAATAAAATCCAATTACAGATAAAATCAACCCCACTACAAAGAACTTATTAAGTTTATTGCCTAAGAATACTCCGATAAATGGTACTATACATATATATAAAACTGTAATAAATCCAGCTTTGCCCGCAGTTGTCATACCAATACCAACTTGAGCAATATACATCGCAAAAAAACAATACTATTCCACAAATCCCACCAAGTAACCAACTCTGTTTTTTTCGTCGTTGGCTCGGCTAACATTTTCGGATCTTGACTCTTATATAAACTAGGTACTAACATTGCAACACCACCTAGAAAAAAACTACCGCAATTACCGACCTTATTCCTACTACTGTTAATGGTACTAATACCTTGCTTGTTATATTTTTGCCAAATGAAAGCCAGCCCCCAAATAATCGTTACGATTATTAATAATAATTCTGAAATAAATTTTTCTCATTAATACATCGATACACCTTTCCTATAAATTTTTTTAAGATAAAAAAACATTATTTATCATCAATAAATAAATTTACACTTTTATAATTTTTATATGTTATTTTTGAAAAAAATTTCAACTATTAGCTATCGCGTATGACAACTAATAGAATTCCAAATATTTTTTTAAATATTCACAAGAAAATACTAATATTCTAAAAAAACGACATAGATAACCATAGTCATCCATGTCGTATTACAGCTCATCAAACACTATATTCATATAAAAAAACAAAGTATAAACACTATTACTTTCAGCATTATACTTTGTTTCCATTATTAAAATTTTATATACATTAATTTATATACACTAATATATGGATGTTATTTTAAAAAAATATTATTTACTCAAAACATTTACGTAAATTTAAATTTAACTTCCTATATTATTTTTTATGTAACTGTCTCTAACTTTATTATAATTAATATTACTCCGTTTTCCATTATACTTCCCTATACAATAAGTAAAAAGTATAAGATATTATAAAATATACTTAAACATATCGGCTTATAGATTTCAAAAATCACTTTATAAAAACTCTTTTGAAACCTAATAAACTGTGCGGGGTGACTCATCAAAAATCGATTTCTACAAAACCATAATTTTTGAGTCACTCCCTAATTAATTGAAAATAAAATGAAATATAAGTTTACTAGGGAGAATTCAACTAAGTTCCCTTTAGCTAAATTTCATTCCTAAGCTAAATTAGTTTTTTTCCTGGTGCATCTGCAGTTAATTCTAAATTGTAGATTGTTTGCTCACCAGTTTTTTTAGTTTCGCTAAATCGAATGTTTTTAACACGTTTGTTAACCCATGTCATAGATTGTTGCCAACTGAATGGTAACCATGCAGCTTCTTCTCTGAATTGCTTATCGAATTTTTTTGATATGCTTCTTTTAGTTTTTCATCATCAAACATATCTTGAGAACTTAAAGCTTCTAAGTTTTTAGTTAACGTATCACTTGTGTAACGAGTGTAGTTAAGTGGTGATGTTGGTCCTATTAATCCTGATGGGTTTGGATTAGATCCTAATCCCCAAGCTCCTTGGAAGATATCGATATTTGGATCATCTGCTGTTACACGTTGAGACCAATCTTTAGGTGACATTAGTTTACCATCTACTAATTGAACATCTAACCCTACTTCTTTCCAAGATTTAATGAATGTATCAGCTAATGTTTGGTCGAAAGTCTTGACCTACATTACGGATTGCGAAGTTAAATGTTAATTTCTTACCATTTTTATCTTCACGTAGTCCATCTCCATCAGTATCTTTTAATCCTGCTTCATCTAATAGTTTTTTAGCTTTTTCTACATCTTTAGTAAATTTCTTACCATCTTTGTTGTAAAGCATTGATCCACGACGTGGTGGATATAATCCAGAGTCAGTAGCTGTGAAACGTAATCCTTTGTAGATTTTTTCATTGATTTGATCCCAGTCAACTGCATAACCAAATGCTTGACGAACTCTAACGTCTGCTGCTTTAGCATTAGGATCAACAACACTTTCACCTTTCTCTTTATCATATTTACCAAGTTTGAATCCTACATATGACATATAGAAGTCTGGTTGTCCTAAAACTGCTCCATTTTTAGCATCTTTAACACCTTCATATACTCCAGTTGTTAGAGATTTCATGTAGTCTATTTCTCCATTTTTAATTACTGCACTTGCTTGCGCTGGAGATACTACTTTATATTCAATTTCTTTAATTTTTACATCATCTTTTTTGTAGAAATATGGATTAGCTTTTGCTAATACACTTTCTCCATTAACTACTTTATCAAAGTAATAAGGTCCGTATGATAATGGTTTTGTATTTAATTCTGCTTCTGAGAATTTAGAGAAGTCTTTTGAAGCAGCTTCCACTTGATCTTTATTTAAGAATGTTGAGATAAAACCAGAACCCCATAATAATGATGGCTTTAATTTCTGTATATTTAATTACTACTGTTTTGTCATCTTTTTTTAGTAATACCTGAAATGCTTTTGAAGCTTTTTCCATCGTGATAATCTTTCATACCTTCGATTACTTCGACTCATCACTGTAACGAACGTTTATCAGTGTATGCTTTGATTACCCCATTAAGCTCATATGTTGCAACGATATCATCTGCATAACATCTTCTCCATTGCTCCATTTTAAGATCTTTATGTAACTGTTAAGTGTAACTTCTTTTTTTATCTCGATCTACGTGGAACATAACCGGTGCTTCTTTATCATCTTGTTTTATACGGTTTGCATCGTCAAGCGGGAAAGCCCCATTCATTGTATACTTCATTACATCATTATCTGTTGCCTCTAAAGCAAACACTGGGTTAAACATCCCTGTTAATGGATCTGCAGTAGAATACCGACTTTTTAATTGTTGACCGTCTTGAGTGTAGTTTCCACCATTGTCTACAGCTGTCTTTAAACTCAACAGCTCGCTTTTGTTCCTTTGCTCGCTTTATTGTTACTTGCACTTGAACATCCCGCAAGTAACATTGTGAGAGCCATAGCCGAACTAACCACCTTTAACATTTTTTTCTTTTCCATTATCATATCCTCCATGCCTGTATGGTATACAGCCTTTCTTTGATAGTATATTTAGCAATTATATCAAAACAAAAATTTTTACATGAGTCAAGTAATTGTCAGAAAATTTTACACCATTTTTCTATTTATTAGATATCTTGGAGATTATTAACTTTCAATTTCTAGAAACAATCTTAATTTTTCTGTATCAATTCTACAATTAATCCTATATTATTTATAGAATGTATTAACAACTTACTTCATGTATCTCTGTTTTTTTAACGTATTAAAAAGATATAAATTATCTATAATTATAAAATTGGGAGTGACTCAAAAATCAATTTTGTCAAGTCACTCCCATAAAAGTTTATTAGATACTAAAAAGCTTTTTATAAAGCGAATTTAGATACCAATAAACCACTACATCTATGAATCTTAATATAAACTTTTTAAAAAAATTTAGAGTTTCGGGTCAGCCCCTTTTTTTAATATTATAATCTTTGTCTAGCATCTAAACTACGTCTTAATGCACCACCAATAGAGTTAATACATAAAACTATAATTAAGATAGACAGGGCAGCTGGTAACCAAATATACATTTTATTAATAAGTACGTCTGCATCTTTTGCGTAAGACAACATAGTACCAATACTTGGTGTCCCTGCTGGAAGACCGAATCCAAGATATGTTAAACCTACCTCAATACCCATATTAGCTGCTAATGATAATGTAGCTTCTACTATGATAATAGAACTAATATTTGGTAGAATGCCTTGTAGCATGATTTTCCAATCAGGTGTTCCCATAGTTTTTGAAGCTAATACATAATCACGACGTGACTCTGATAAAGCTTTACTACGTACTAAACGAGTAGAACTCATCCACGCGAATGCTGATAATATCAAGATGAACAGTACAAGACCGTAATCACGTTTGATACTTACGAATACGATGATTACCATCAGTGTTGGGATAATTACCATAAAGTCCACAAGTCTCATTACAATATTATCAACACGTCCACCATAATATGCTATAACTAATCCCACTGCAGTACCAAATCCAATAGTTAATACTGTTACCGCTACTGCGATAAGAATCGAGTTAAGCATTCCCATCATTAGCCAGCCAAATACTGAATGACCTCCAACATCTGTACCTAGCAGGAATCCATCCTCTCCAGGTTTTAAGAAAATATTTAATAAATCTACATCAAAGTATGTACTATATACTCCGCTTACACGAATATAGATATTGAAAAGTACTACAAATACTAAGATAGCACTTAACGTAACTAGTGCTGCAAAGGCACCTTTATCTTTTTTAAACTCACGAGCTACAACTGAAAACCCAGAAGGAGTCTTAGTTATAACTTTTTCTTCTTTTGTTTTTGTCATTATTCAACTTCCTCCTAGTCTAATTTAATACGTGGGTCAACAATTGCCATGATAATATCACTTAAAGTACTACCAAGTAGTGTTAAGAAACCAGAGAATAGCATTAATGTTGTTACTACACTATAATCCCTATCTTGAATACTTTGATAGAATAATTGTCCCATTCCAGGATAACCGAAAATCGTTTCTACGAAAATACCACCACTGAATAATCCCGTAATAGAGAATCCGAAGAATGCTGCGATTGGTAAAATAGAGTTTCTGAAGATATGTCCTGAGTAAACTTTGTTAACTGGCACACCTTTAGAACGCGCTGTCTTTACATAATCACTTTGTTTCGCATCGATAACTTCATTACGTAAATATTGAACAGTTGATACTGTTGATAATAACGCTAAACAGATACCTGGTAAAATTAAGTGTTGAAGTTTATTGATATAGTATGAGAATGTCCCTGGATCAAGGTTAACATCTACAGATCCACTTGTTGGGAACCATCCTAATCCGAAACCGAATAATGCAATCATAAATAAATATAATACGAATGATGGTATCGCTAGGAAAAAGAAGTTATAAAAGTTTACGAATTTATCGAATTTAGAACCATTATAACGCCCTGCATACATCCCCATAGGAATAGCGATTGAATACATTAATAATGCTGTAAATAATGACAGGTTAAATGTATTGAAAATTCTTTCTCCTAAAAGTGTACCCACCGATTTACCAGTAGTATAACTTAGACCAAAATCCCCATGGATGAAGTTATTCAACCAAGTTAGATATTGTTGATACCAAGGGTCATAGAATCCACTAGCTTGACGAATCGCCTCAATTTGTTCTTGAGAAATTTTTGGATTTTCTGCAAGACCACTAAATGGATCCCCGGGCATAAGTTTAGCAAGCCCAAACACTAATATACTAAGGACGAATAATTGTGGTATCATTACTAAAAAACGTTTTAAAACTACTTTCCACATTACACTTCTCCTCCTTTCATCGCTACATAGTGTGTATCTGTTAATTTTTTTAAGTGGATATACTCTTCCATCTTTATCAAAATAATCATTATAATGTTTTTTTGATACTCTTCTTCAACAGCTTGTCTAATCTCTTTTTACTTCTTTGGCTTTATCAAGATTAGTACTTGGAATAGCTGCGATAAGACGTTTTGTGTAAATATGTTGTGGATTGTTGTAAATATCCTCGCGAGTTCCACGTTCTACTATACGACCACGATACATGATATAAATATAATCACACATATGTTTAACAACACCAAGGTCATGAGAAATAAATAAATAACTTATATTAAATTCTCTTTGAATTTTTTCATAAAGTTTAAAACTTGTGCTTGAACTGAAAGATCAAGAGCCGATACCGGCTCGTCAGCGACGATTAAACGAGGATTACATGCAATTGCACGAGCAACCCCTATACGTTGACGTTGACCACCTGAAAATTCAAATGGATATTTATACAAAGCATCTTCGCCCATACCAACGATATTAAGAGTTCTAGAACTCTTTTTTTAGTTTCTTCTTCATTTAAATTTTTCAAAGTTATTAATAGGCTCAGCAATAATATCAACAATACGTTTCTTAGGGTTCAAGCTAGACATTGCGTCTTGGAAAATCATTTGAACATCGCGATTATATTTAATTTTATTACGAGATGCTTTTTTAGTTACATCTTCATTTTTATAGATAATTTGTCCATCTGTTGCTTTTTTTCTAAACCTAGAACTACTTTACCAACAGTAGTCTTTCCACTACCACTTTCTCCAATTAGTCCATAAGTTTTTCCAGCCTCTATTTCAAGATCAACACCATCTACTGCATAAACATGATCTTTAATCGTATTAAAAAATCCACCGCGAATAGGATAATGTACTTTTAGATTTTCAACTTTAAGCATTATTTTCCTCCCCTTCAAATTCAAAGTTTTTATAACATGTACAACGTACATGATGTCCTTCTTCTACCTCATGTAGCGTTGGATTGTGTTCATGTTCTTCTTTATTTACCCAAGGAATACGGTCAGCAAAACGGCATCCTTGTCTATCTAGAGTTTTTAAAGAAGGCACCATACCTTGAATAACATAAAGTTCTTCATCAGCCTGCTCATCATCAATTTGAGGAATACTGCGTAATAAACTACGCGTATATGGATGTTTTGGATTTTTAAATATTTGTTCAGCAGTTCCAATTTCTACTACTTCTCCTGCATATAATACAGCTACTCTATCAGCCATTTCAGCAACAACCCCAAGGTCATGAGTAATTAAGATAATTCCTGCGTGCATTTCTGCCTGAAGTCCTTTAACAAGGTCTAAGATTTGTGCTTGGATAGTAACATCTAGTGCCGTAGTTGGCTCATCTGCGATAAGAACACTTGGCTTACAACTCATCGCCATTGCTATCATTACACGTTGACGCATACCACCTGACAGTTCATGTGGATACTGTTTTGCACAACGTTCTGGGTTTGGAATACCAACCTGTGTTAACAACTCGATAACACGTTTTTTTCTTTCTTCCACACTTAACTCCGTATGATAAATTAATGCTTCTTCAATTTGTTTTCCAATTCTGTGTAATGGATTTAATGAAGAAAAGAGGATCTTGGAAAAATCATTCCAATATCTTTTTGTTCTAATTTTATTCATTTCTTCCTCAGTCAAGTCTAACAAATTCTTTCCATTGAAGATAATCTCTCCAGTAGACTTCGTTAAATTCTCATTATGAAGACGCATAATAGTAGTTGCTAATGTAGACTTACCACAACCACTCTCACCAACGATGGCTAATACCTCGTTTCTATATAGGTCCAAACTAACTTTATCAACAGCATTAAAGTAATCATCTTTAATTCTAAATGCCGTCTCTAGATTTTTTTAATCTCTAATAGTTTCTCCATTCACCTATCTCCTTCCAATAACTTTTTATCAATAATAAATACAAATTTAAACTTCATTTCTTTTTATTTTTCTTACATTTTATATTATATTTTTTTATATTATAATTTTTGTTTCATATATTATAACTTTTCAAAAAAATGACATAATACTATATTATAAAATTTTTTTAGAAAAAGCAATAAAAAGAAAAAAATTCGCAGTAAAAAAACTAGAATTTTTCTGACTATTTAGAAAATTGAATATCAGACACTAATCCTAAATCTACAAAATAAAAATACCGACATACATATTAAACTGCACATCGATATTCTTCTATATTTCTATAATTTTTGTTGGAATCACTGGATCAGTATCCATTATAACTATTCTATCATTGCAATCGATAGTTTTATCAGCTTCTAAAACACAATCTATATCCTTGTTCTTAAGCGTCATATCCGCTGTCATACGAGCAAGTTCTTTAGTATTATTCTGTTCGCTTAAGTGGGCTAAAAGAACATTTTTCGTATTGCTCCCAACTATTTTTGTTAAATAATTAGCAGAATCCGTATTCGACAAGTGTCCCATATCTGATAATATACGCTGTTTTGTCGTCCACGGATAAGGTCCACTAAGCAGAACATTTTCCTCATGATTACTCTCATAAACAATCGTGTGAGAGTCTCTCACATAATCAATCATCTTATCAGATATATATCCCGTATCTGTAAGGATACTTACTCTTTTCCCTTCACATTCGAAAGTGTAAAATTGCGGATTAATTGCATCATGACTAACCCCAAAACTATTAACAACTACATCACCAAAAATTTTACTTTCTTCTTTTTCAAAATGAAACTTAAGATCTGAGCTAATTTCACCACACTTATTCATACTTTGCCAAGTAAGTTTATTAGCATACACAGGGATATCATATTTTTCTAGCTAATACTCCTACTCCTTTAATATGGTCTATATGCTCATGCGTCACAAAGATTGCGTTTATATCTTTGATATCTCGCCCAATTTGCGCTAAGTTCTCTACTACTTTTTTCCCAGTCAGCCCAGCATCTACCAAGCATTTAAAATCATTATGCTCTATATAGATACTATTTCCACTACTACTGCTGGCTAATACCGATAATTTCAAATTGCACCTCCATACCAATTTTTCACTTTTCTATTATATCACCTTTTTTAAAAATTTTTTAAGATAAAAAAATACTTTAAGATATATAAAGTTTGCTTTCTATAATTACTATATATTTTTCTATAAAGACTCTAATTCACATGAAAAAAATCATCCTTACTATCTAAATAAAAAAATAGGAGTAACTCGAAAATTACGATTTCAAAGAAATCGATCTTCTCGAGTCATCTCCTCAAAAGTTTATCAGATATCTATAAAATTTTTTTCAATAACGAATTTAGATATCAACAAACCACTACATCTATGAATCCTATATAAATTTTTTTATAATTTAGGATCCTAAGACAGTTCTATTTTTTTAAAAATTTTTTTATCTACTATTCTTTTTGCTGATAAAGCTGCCATAGTTATATAGTTATACGGCTTGTTAAAAATGCGGTAAGAAGAAAATATCTGTAAGAGCAAGTTTTTCAATAGTTACTTTCTCTTGGATAGCTAATGAGAATAAATGAATTCCCATTGAAATATCTTCTTTAGATGCAATTTGAGCCCCTAAAATTACACGACTATCTTTATCGTATACTATTTTGATTTTTACCTCATGGTTATCATGTTCAATAAATTCTGGTTTTTGTAAGTCTGTGTATTCTGTTACAGCTGCATTATAACCAAAACGTTTTGCTTTTTCTAATGTTAAACCAGTAGATACCATTTTAGGTCATAGATACAAATACCATTCGAACCTTGAACACCTGCTGATTCGACTACATCTCCATCACCTCCAGCATTTAGAGCTGCAACTAATCCAGTACGAACCGCGTTAGATGCTAAGGCAATGTAGTTTGTATCTCCAACTGCGTTATCATATACAGTCGCACAATCTCCAATAGCATATACGTCTTTTATGCTTGTTTCTTGTTTTTTATTAACTAAGAATGCTCCATTACGGAATAATTCAATTTTCCCATCACCTAATGCAGTATTTGGACGGAAACCTACAGCTAATATAACCATATCTACATCGAATGTTTCCTTATCTGTAATTAATCTTTCAACTTTTCCATCACCTTCAATAGCTTCTACTTTTTGTCCAAACGCTAATTTAATACCGTGATCTTCTAGATTTTTCTTCATTAAATTAGAAAATTCAGGATCATAATATCCAGCAAGACATGTATCTACTATATCTACTACAGTTACTTCTTTTCCTAAACGTTCAAATGCTTCTGCAAGTTCTACACCAATATATCCTGCACCTACCACTGCTACACGTTTGATATCTGGATTAGCATTAAGTTTATTAATTACCTCTTCAGAGTTTTGGTATAACTTAACAAATTGTAAATTCTCTAATGTAGCTTTAAACTCTCTGTTTCCTGACACAATTTCTGCTCCTTTAATTGGAGGTAGGATAGGTGTCGATCCAGTCGCAAATATTAGTTTATCGTAACTTTCAACGTGTTTTGTTTTTCCATCTAATAATACATGTACTTCTTTTTTTATCATAGTCAACAGACTCAACAGGAGAATTCATATATACTTTTTGCTCCTGCTTCTTCTAAAGATTCTTTACTAGCATAAAACAATCATACGGACCTGAAATTTGCTTTCCAATCCATAAAGCCATTCCGCAGCCCAAAAAAATGAAATATTTGAGTTTTGATCAAAAACTACCACTTCATTTTTATCACCATATGTTGCTAAAATTTTTATTAACACATGCTGTTCCTGCATGGTTTGCTCCAACTACTACAATTTTACTCATTTGTTTATACCTCTTTTCTTTAATTTTATGATAATAATTATCACTATCAATATTTTTATAATAAAAAAATAAGAAATAGCAATAAATATATCACCTAAACAGTAATAAATTTAACTCTATTAACCTGTTTTTAGAAATTACAACATCACTGTCTTAATAAGAAAAACAATCTAAATACTGTTTACTAGACGAATATTTTTCGAAAAATATATATTGTATTAAACTTGATGTAACATCTGTTACAATAATATAGATTTCATTCAAGATACTACACCCTATTATATTATCATTATTTTTAAGATAATTTTCTGATAATTTTCTGATAATTTTTCCGAAAATTTTTAAAACAACTATTGATTTCCCTGATAGTCATATGTATAATAAAAAAACAACAAAACGAGAAGGAAGAACTACAAACAGAAACAAACAACAACTTCTAAATCTTGGCAAAACTGGCGTAGATAATGTTGTGTGTATGTTTTTTATGACGTAGATGCAACTTTAGTGTACTCTAAAAAGTATCTATGTCGGCTGTAGAAAAAAATCGTTTTAAAATCGTAAAAAAAGTAGTATAGAATTATTGGCTCATCAAAAAAATCGGACTGATGGAAAAAAATCAGTCCGATTAAATTACTATACAAAAGTGAAAAAGCATAGAAAACAAACACAATATACATAGTATAAATTTATTAGAATCTAATATACATGTTTTTATCACAAAAAAATATAAATGATATTAGTAACTACCCTATTATTTTATAAATCGTAATAATTAAACCGAATACTACTCCACTAATTAAAATAATATTTATAATTAAGTCTTCGTTCTTTTTCTTTATTCTCTTTATTTTTCTTTCAAATTATTTCTCCTTTTTCTAAATTCTGTAGTAATTTGATTTTTTTATAAACTTCTTTTTTTAAAAAGTATACCACAAAAACACCAATAACAAAAATAGAAACAAATAACAAAAATATCGCATACTAGGTTTTCTAATATACGATGTTTCTTTCTCAATTTACACCTTTAGGACGTTAAATTTATAAGTAAAAATTACTATAATTAACAAGTTGAAAACATTGATGTAGCAACTATTATAAATAGTTGATTATCTACATTTAATTTGCTATAATCAAGGTCAGAGAGAAGTTAGAGAGTGTAACAACTCTCGATAAGGATTGCGGTAGTCGTTTATTTTTCAAAGTCAAAGACTGAAGAAAAATATTACGAATAACGTATGCAACAGGAACTTAAAAAAAGCAGGTACTAAAAGTTAGTATCTGCTTTTTCTAGTTCCCACTGCTGTAACTACTTCAATTTGAAAAGGGGATGGTGCTTATGCTCATAAGTAACAGAATCCGGAAGAAAGGAGTAGCAAGTTGTCCTGCTACGAAATAGTACAAACTATTATTGGTATAAATCTATTGATTGTAACAATAGTTGGAGTATGCTTAACAGCATTTAAAAATGACAATAAAAAAATAACCATCTTTAACTTTAGCCGGTTAGATGGTTATTAAAACTATCTTATTCGAGCTACCGTCTTTAAAACGGCTCTCTTCTTTATAACTTCATTTTAACATAAAAATACATATAACGCAATAAATAATACCAAAACATCGCATACTAGGTTTTCTAATATGCGATGTTTTTTTATTATATTTTTGAATTTTTTATGAAATTCTGTATAGAATAATAATCCTATTAATGTCAAGGCTATTCCTCCCATAGCTAATGATGTTTGAGAGATTAAAGTACTTACTAAAGTGTACACTCCACCAAGAATAGCTATTATAGGTACTATTGGGTATAAAGGTACTCTATATGGTCTTTCTAATTTCGGTTCTTTTTTACGCAGTATAATTACCGCAAGGAATGTTGCTGTGTAGAAAAACCACATTACAAATACTAATAAGTCAGTAAGCATATCGAAACTACCAGTTAACATCATTAAAAAAGATACTACCAAAATTAATAATCCGGCATTCACCGGCACAGCACCTTTGTTTAACTTAGTCCATACATTTTTAAATGGAATTTGTTCACTTTTCGCCATTGCATAAGGAACCCTAAGCCCTGCCATCGAGAAGCCATTAATCGCACCATATACACTAACTAGAATTCCTATTGTAATAATCTTACCACCAATGCCCCCAAATAACTTTCCAGCAACTTCACTAGCAACAGTTTGATTTCCCGCAACATGATCTAATGGCAAAGTCATAAGATAAGCTACATTTATAAGTACATATACCGCCATAACAACAGCAAGCCCAAAAGAAAATTGCCTTTGGTAAATCTTTTTTAGGATTTTTCATCTCTCCTGCCATACTTCCTACGTTAGTCCAACCTTCATAAGCAAACATCGCAGCAAGTAAAAGCTCCACCTAGTCCACTAGCGAATGAAATATCTTTCCCCGCTTCTATAGGTAATAATTGTAACGGTTGTGAATCAGTTTGAAATAATCCAAATGCAATAATTACTATTAATGGTATCAATTTACAAATAGTAGCTACTGTTTGAATCATTCCTCCGATTTTTCCACCTAAAAAGTTTAAAAACATTAACGATGCTGCCGCAGCAAAAAGCTATAGGCAGGTGCCACGTTTTATCTAAATTTAATAAATTTAAAACTTGTGTAGAAAAAGATAACCGCAAGGGCTGCTATCATCGCAGGGAAATAAATTACCGACTGCGCCCATCCTAATAAGAATGCTGCGGTTTTTCCCGTAAGTTCTCTCTATCAAACAACCATTCCTCCAACTTCAGGAATAGATGCCGCAAGTTCTGCAACTGTAAGTCCTGCACAGATTGTAATAATACCAGCAAGAACCCAAGCAAGTAATCCTAAACTCATCGTCCCTGTAGTCTTATAAATAACAGCAGCTTTAAAAAAACACCTGCTCCGATTACCGAACCTATAACCGTCATAAAAGCTGGCATGAAACCTATCGTTCTTTTCAGTTCACTCATTAAATAATCTCCTTATTTCTTATTTCGTATAATTTTTTTATACTTAATTATAACCTTTTATACAGTAAAAAGAAAAAGAAAAAGACTCAAAAAAACTTACTTTTTCTGAGTCTTTCTCTAATATATCTTCCTATTTTTCCAAATAATAATTTGAAGAAGTTTAATTTTTGACCATATCTTAATGTCGCTAATCTATATACTTTAACACTTGCAAATGCTACAAGTAATGTAGTTACAGCTAATATACCATAAGATAATCCTAATTCTTGAATAGAAACATGACTTATCGCATAACGCGTAAACATTACAAAATACGATGTGAATGGAATATATGATAAAATTTCTGCTAGTTTAGTATCTCCACTTGAACCCATAATATAGTAGTTCACAAAGAATGCACCCATAAATGTTAACATCGGTAAAGTTATCGCTCCGTTGACATCCTCAATCTTACTAACTAGTGAAGCGAATGCCGCATACATGAACATAAACATTACAAAGCCAGTTAAAGCAAACAGTAATCCTACACCAAGAACTTTCAAGTCTATGTTTTCTATAATGTGTTTAATATTATCGCTATATCTAGAACCATTGATTTTTAGACCTGCGAATAATCCACCGATAATTAATCCCATTTGAATAAGTACCGCAACCGATAAAGCTAGTACTTTTTCCTAAAAATTAACGTTCTAGGATTTACAGTAACTACTAATAGTTCCATAGCTCTATTACTTTTTTCTTTAACAACATTTGTTGCAACTACACTACCGAATTGGACTACTGTCATATAAACGATGAATGTAAGAACATAAACTACTACAACATTTACTACTTGAGTTTGAGCATCAGAATCTCCACTTACATTTACAGGTACAGGTTGAGGAAGATGTGCTTTTTACGTTAGTTACTTTATCATAATCTAAACCACTTTGTTTATAGACTAATTTTTTTCTACATTTTTTTCCGAAAAGCTTCTTTGAATTCGCTGCTACCTTTACTAAAGATAGATTGTCTAGATAAATATTCATAACTATCTTTAGTTAAAACGATACCTTCATCTAATTTTTTTATCTTTAATATCTTTTTCTAAAAGCATCTTTACTATCGTATTTTTTTAGCTTCTTTTTAAATCATCTAATTTTTACACTTACATCTTTTTACAACATATGCACTACGAGTGAAATTATCATTGCTATCACCTTTGAAAAGATTACTGTTCGCAATCGACGGTATGAATGTTATACCAATAGCTATAATGAAATATATCGCCATAATAACTCTTGTTGATGTTTTGGCAAAAAAATTGTTTTTAATTCAAAATTAAATACTGTACTAAAATTTTTCATAATTACTTACCTACCTGTTCTTTGAAAATCTCTTCTAACGTTGGTTTATAAAGTTTAAATTCTTCTATATTGAATGTACTTCCAGCTAATCTTGCTAAAAGTTCTTTTTAGCTCCTTCATCTTTAAAATCAAGAAGCACTCCCTCCGGTACTAATGAATACTCGATACCAAGTGGCACAGCTTTAAGATTAGCAAGGAGTTCCTCTTTTTTTCAAAACCACTAACACTCAAGATCATTTTTTTCCGTGTCCTAATTGTTTTTTTAATATAATCTAAATTACCACTTAAAGTAATTTTTCCTTTTTTTCTAATATATTAATATCCTCACAGAATGTTTCTACAACTGGCATTTGGTGAGATGAGAAAATAACAAGTTTATCTTTTTTTAATAAAGTCTGTAATAATTTCTTTTTAACTTCGATACATTTACCGGGTCTAGTCCACTGAACGGTTCGTCGAAAACAAGAATATCCGGATCATTCATAACGCTTTGAATAATCTGAATTTTTTTGTGCATTACCTTTAGATAATGTTTTTTTAATGCTTGTTTGCTATCCTCTAATTCGAAGTACTCTAACCATTTTTTTCGCTTCTGTTTGTGCGACTTTCTTCTTCATACCTTTTTAGCATTCCGAAGTAAGTAAGCTGATCTACTAAACCAACCCCGTCATACATTCCACGTTCTTCTGGCAGGTACCCAATTTTCACCTTACTGTGATCTAATGGTTTCCCGTCTAGTAAAATCTCACCTTTGTCAGGTTTAAATATATCTAACAGTATTCTAAAACTTGTAGTCTTACCACTACCATTTCGTCCAAGGTATCCATTAGCCACTCCACTTTTTCGCTGTGAAGCTAACCCCTTTAAGAACCTTCTTATTTCCAAAACTTTTTCTCTACATTTTTTTAAATTCTAAAATCATAATCCATACCTCTCTTTCTAACTTTTTTAAAAGTTAAATCCCCTTTTATTCTTCATTATTTTTTTATTTCTTTTTGTTAACTTGAAATATTTCGATAAAAACATTCCAAGTCCACCTATACAATAACCAAATATACCACCTATTAATCCACCTATTAACATGGCTAACACATCAGGTATTCCACTATTAATTACCCATTTAATATTAGTAAAATACAATACTCCTATTATATTTATTAAAATAAACATAACTATAAATCTTAACAATCTATATTTAACAATTTCTAATTCCGTCTCGGTATCAGTATATATTGGATACGAACTCGAAGTCCCTTCAGCTAACCTAAACAAATTATAAACTTGAAACTTATGAAGCTTCCAGCCACTTACTTTATAATACTCTTCTATCTACGGTGTAAAGTTTTTTATCAAAGATAAACTTATATTGTTTATCGCTAGTCTCTGAGACCTTCTTCATTCTAATTGCCACTATAGCCTCTTTATCGTATTCATATCCCTCAGCAGCAAGGAGATTCATTTTTATCCGCCACTTTATCATAGCTTATAAATACCGGAACATATTTATACTTCATAAATTCAATCCTTTCTTCTCTTCAAAAAAATAAATATTTTATAAAGAACGCTATATTTACAGCACCTAGTCCTAGACCAAATCCAAAAAAACATTCCTAAAATAAAATCTATTACTTCAGATGCCATTAAAAAAATTCATTTTATTATGTGCGCCACCAAAGCTATAAGAAAGCATCCTAACATGATTTTTCGCATTAAATCTTATTCTATATAGCCACATGTATTCTTCACTCAAATTATCTGTATATAATGTAGCTGCCGTAGGTTCACCACGTAGTATCTGCCGGAAAATACCATTTCTAACTACTTCCCAACCGTTAAATCTGTAAAAAAATCTTGACGTTCTGCATCGAACTTTTTTTATCATATACCAGTTCGTATTTGTAGTTAATTTTTTTCCCCTTTTTCTAGTAAAATGAAGAATCCTAAAAAAACTTTTTAAAATGCCAACCCTTTTGCACTATATCTTTCTAATTTTTCTCATGAGCCTTGTATTTGTTAAAGCAAAGGTATGTATCACCTTATATTTACTCATCACTCCCACCACCTATAAACTTCTTAGCTACATCTAGTAAAAACTGTCGAAGTTTTAAAATTTTTTCTCCAAAAACTTCCATACCTTTTTGAAGTAATATAATATTCTTTTTTTGAATTATCGATTTCCTTATCTTCTATCCAGCCCTACGGAAACCATTTTACCTAAAGTTGTGTACATAGTCGCAGGTCCAATAATAATATTATTATCTGTAATCTCCGCAACCTTTTGCATTATTAAATAACCATGAATAGGTTCTGTTAAAACTAGAAGTGTAAAAAAATATACTATCCGTTAATTCGCCCGTTTCATAAGGGCTTAACTTTGCCATTTTATCCCTCCTAACTTAATTAGAGATATTCTTTTTACATCAATCATCGATATATCTATCTTTGATATAATTATATATCCATCATTGATATAAGTCAATAGATTATTTATAATATTTGCAAAAATATTACGAAATAATAAACAAAAAAACAAAAAAACATCCTCTTTATTCCACTCTATTTATTACAGATATCTTAAAAAAATATGCTTATAGTGTAGTAATATACCTTATTATATGGTAGAATAATCCTATAAAACTAAAAATTTATTGAAATAGATTATTAACGTCTATTTTTACTTAAAGTTAAGGAGAGACACATGATAAAATCATTAAAAAAATATCTATTGATTATTGCAACAGTTATTTTGTCAGTTACTTTAGCTGCTTGTAGCACAGGAGCTTCTACTGAACAGATTATTACTAAATCAATAGAATCATCTAAAAAAATCTAAAAAAAGTACAGACTTTGTAGCAACTAACAGTTCTGAAATCTTAGTCGGCGAACAAACTCAAACAGTTGAAAATACTGTATCAGGATCCCTAATTATCGATCCATTTGCAATGAAAGCTACTACAGAAGTAAAAGCTCAAAAATCAAAAGTCAAACTTTGAGATCTTTTACATTAAAGATGGTACTGCTTATGCAAAATCAACAGGGCAAGATGAGTGGGTAAAAAGTGCAAACAACAATATCACAGCTCAATTTGAGAACCTTAAAAAAATTGCTAACTCTGAACAAATCTTAGATTTCTACAAAAAAATCAGTAAAGATTTCAAGAAAACAGAAGAAAATGGGAATTATGTACTAACATATACTGGAAGTGGAGATCAATTTAAAGAACTTATGGTAGCCGTAGCTAATGCATCTTACGGAAATGAAGTAAATGCAGAAGCATTCAACAATGTAGAATTTAAAAACGTTTCAATCAAACTTGTAGTTACTAAAGACTTCACACCTGTAACTAACGAAGTAAGTATGGAACTTGCTACTAAAAAACACATCAACTCCAACTACAATGAAAATCAAACAAAACATCAAATACTCTAACGTAAATAACGTTAAAGAAATCACCCTACCGGATCAAGTGAAAAACGCTAAAAAAGTAGCAACCGATACTCAAAAACAACAATAATAGACTAAACCTACTTACCAATATGGTGAGTAGGTTTTTTTACTGAGATATTAATTCACTCTACATTCAATATATAAAATTTAGGGTTGAATTTTTAAAACACCACCCTTCCCACATAAGTAAATTAATGGAAATAACCCTATGATTTTTACAATAGTCTTTTTCATTTAGTATAATAGTATATACGATAAAAAAATTAGGGAGGTAAATTTACATTATAGTTATAGCGCCCGAACTAAGTTCTAAAGGTTAAATTGAATTTAGTTGACGAGGAAAAAAGTTATCGAAAATTCGGCGGATGCTTTTTCGGAACCGGAGAGTTTCGTTAGATAATGTACAATGGGGTGTACCTTTGTATCTTTAGAAACGTAGTGACGACAAGATATTTAGGTGCAGCGTATGCAACAGCTACTTAGTTTTTTTAAGGAAGAATGACGTGAAAAACTTTAGTTGCCACTGCTGGGGTGTACCTTTGTATCTTTAGGAACGTAGTGACGACAAGATACTTAGGTAGAATAAAAATATAATATTTCACAAAGTATATTAAGTCATACTTAGACGCAGTGGCTTATTGATTTCTAAGTTCGCTTTTAAAAAGCTCTTTTGAAATCTAATAAACTATGCGAGGGGCAGATCTTAATATTCCTAAGAACACAGTGATAGCATAATACCCTTCAAAATCATTATCACCTCTCTACAGGCTCATAATATTTTTTTCAAGGTTTACATAAACTTAATGAGTATAGTACTCTTGAGCAACCATAGAAACTTTTATAGTACTTTCTATAAAAAAATAAATTAAAGAAAAAAAGCGAGGAATTTTTTTATATGTGGAATTGTAGGATTTGTTGGAGAAGCAAATGGAGTAAAATTTTTTTAATCGATGGACTTAGCAGTCTTGAGTATCGTGGATACGACTCAGCTGGTATTGCTGGCGTCGTTAACGGAGAGGCTAACGTTACTAAGTCTGTAGGTCGTATTAAAAATTTAGAAGCCCTAATACCTGAAGGACTGCATCTAGAATTAGGTATCGGTCATACACGTTGGGCTACTCACGGTGGAGTTAACACAACTAACTCTCATCCTCACCAAAGCTTCAACAAACGTTTTATTTTAGTTCACAATGGAGTTATCGAAAACTTCCAAGAACTTAAAGAAAGATTTTTCAAGGGTGTAGAACTTGTTTCTGAAACTGATACTGAAGTTATCGTTCAGTTAGTACAGATTTATAGTAATCGTGGTCTTGATACTAAAGAAGCTTTCAAAAAAGCCGTATCAAAACTTCAAGGATCTTATGCACTTTGTTTAATCGATACAGAAGATAAAGACACATTATATGTAGCAAAAAATAAAAGTCCACTTCTTATCGGACTAGGAGAAGAAAATAAAAACTATGTTGGTAGTGATGCTTTAGCAATGATCAAGTACACTAACAACTTCTTAGAAAATCAATGATGGTGAGTTTGTTATCGTGAAAAAAAGATAGCGTAACTATCGAAGATAAAGAAGGTAATGTTGTAGAGCGTGAAAGTTTCTCAACTAACTTAAACGCTGGAGAAATCGATAAAAGGTATCCACGAACATTACATGATTAAAGAAATTCATGAACAAATAGGAGCAATGCGTAATATCATCTCTCACTACTTTGATGGACATGAGGTAAATATTAATAACGAAATTGTTAACAATGTAAAAGAAGCAGATAGATTATATATAATTGGATGTGGTACTAGCTACAATGCAGGTTTAGTAGGGAGAAACTATTTTTGAAAAAAATGGGTTGGTATCCCTACAGAAGTACACTTAGCATCAGAATTCGCCTATAACGTACCATTATTATCTAAAAAAACCAATGTTCATCTTCCTTTCTCAATCAGGAGAAACAGCCGACCTTCGTGCAGTACTTACAAAATTACGTAGCATAAATAAAGATTATAAATTCTTAGTACTTACTAATGTTGATGCATCAACTCTATCTCGTGAATGTGACTATACATTATTACTTCACGCAGGTGTTGAAATCGCGGTTGCATCTACTAAAGCCTATACTGCTCAAATCGCAACACTAAGCATACTTGCTTATGAAGTAGCTAAACAACTTTCAAGACAACCTAAATTCGATATCGAGCAAGAATTATCAGTAATTACTTCAGCAATCGAATCAATCTTAGATGATACAAAGACTATCAAAGACTTAGCTAAAAACTTATTCACAGAGCGTAATGCATTCTATATCGGACGTGGAATCGATTACTACAGTGCATGCGAAGCAGCTTTAAAACTTAAAGAGGTTTCTTATATCCAAACAGAAGGATTTGCCGGAGGAGAATTAAAACACGGTACAATCGCCCTTATCGAAGAAAGAACACCTGTAGTAGCTCTTATCACAAGTGCTAAATTAGACTTAAACACACGTAGTAACGTAAGTGAAGTAGCTAGCCGTGGTGCTAATACTCTAATCATTACATTAGAAAAATTAGCTCGTAAAGGCGACTACGCAATTCCGAACGTAAATGAAGATCTTGCTCCAATCGCAAGTATCGTAGTTACACAATTATTCGCTTACTATGCAGCCTGCACTAAAGGGCTAGACGTAGACAAACCACGTAACTTAGCAAAATCAGTAACAGTAGAATAATAAAACAATAAATAATTAGAGCGGGAGTACCTCAACAAAATCGGTTTTCAAAATAACAATTTTTGAGGAACTCTCGTTTTTATCTAAGTTATTAAAAAAATTTTTAAGCCTTTTTCCCTTTACAACTAGTTTACTTCAGTTTATAATAAACGTATAATAAATAATTTAAATTATCTTCGGGGCAGGGTGAAATTCCCGACCGGCGGTTAAAAGTCCGCGAGCGCAAGCTGATTTGGTGAGATTCAAAACCGACAGTACAGTCCGGATGATAGAAGATATAGAATAAATAAACTTACACATACAGTATATTACGTATGCATATTTGCTGTACTTCGCTTAAGTGTAACACTTATTTTTCATACCTTTCAGTCCCGCTTTAAAATTTTTTTAAAGTGGTGTTTTTTATTTCTAATGTGTTTTTAAATCACACCCTTTCAAAAAAATAATATTGCGGTTGTTTTTTTGCCCTATGAAGATAGGAAAGAGGTTTTTAATATGTACAAAAATGTTCATTCACTTGTTTTTAAGTGGAATGCTTGCAGTTATTGCTCTACTTCTATCTTTTTTTAGTTTTGCTGTGCCATTCTTGCCACCATTTCTAAAAATTTGATTTCACGTTTATACCGTTATTCATGGCGTTATTGTTATTAGGATATAAAGATGCACTTTTAGTGTCATTCTTAAAAAAACTTTCTTCATTTCGCCTTTATTGTCGCATGAACCAATCGGTTCAATTGCTAATATCGTTGTAGAATTTACTTTTATTAGCATTATCGTACTATTCTATAAAAAAAGGGTACTACAAAAACTATTATTGGCGGTGTTTTAGGGACTTTAGCTATAACATTATTCATGTCTCTACTTAACTACTTCGTATTACTTCCAGCATATGGATATATTATGAATTTAGCCGATATCGTAACTAACGTGAAAACTATTGTAGCTGTTGGTATTGTTCCATTCAACCTACTAAAAGGTGTTTTTAGTAACTATTTTATTCTTCGTTACTAAAAAGTATTTATAAATCTATACCAGCTAGTATTCGAAGCCGTTTTTGCATAATATTATAAAACCAATTAAATTAACCATGAAAAAAATCATCCATTACATTCACCTTACTGTAATGGATGATTCCTTTTATAAATTTTCTAGGAAATTATTAAACATACTTATCCAAAAAGTTAAGGGGTAAAAATGAAAAATCATTTTTCACCCCTCAACTACTATTTTTTTAATAATTCATCTAGTTTTTTTCTGAATGTGCCACTTCTTCAATATTAATATCTTTTTTTCGTTAAGCACTGTATCAATATTAAGTTTTTTTCATCATTATTGACAATTAATCGTGCATAGATTTTTCTCCTACACTCCTAATGCTTTCATAATCAATTTTTATAATCATTAATTTTTGCCTTTGCAGTAAAAGCCAATTTATCCTTTTCTAAAATTAATTTCTCATAAAAAGCCTCGTGCATCCGCCGTTTTTACGACTCTTACTATTTCTTTTGTATTTAGGGTTATTTTTTTCATATAAATAACACCACCTATGGCTGCAAGAAATGTTACCGCTCCTAATATTCTCTTCCTCACTTTATACTTCCTCCTTATTCTATACTTCTCTATCAGAGTTTTTTTAAACTCTCTCATTAGTAAACTTTTTAGTTATCTTTTTATATTATACCTTTTCAGCTGTTTTTTTGCAATAGTATTTTTAGAAATTTAACATAATTTATAGAAAAAAATTAATTTTTAATGCAATAATTGCCGACTCATCTTTTCGCACTATAACAACACATAAACTATAATATTAATAATATAACATTAATAATCGATAATAGTTATCTGTTCTAGTATTCAAATACGTGTGTTTTAATACAAAACATGATATAATCGTATATACTACACTATATAGAGAGGTAAAAAAATGAAAAAAAGCTATTTTAGTTATGACATATGGGACACCTGAAGAATATACATTTGAAGGGGTAGCTAATTTTTTTCACTAATATTAGAAGGGTGTAAGACCTGATGACGAAGAAATTAATACCCTTTTAGAAAAATTATCTTCGTATCGAAGGTTCCCCACTTCAAGAAATAACTCTTAAAGAAGTTGAACTTCTAAAACAAGCTGTTCAAAAATAACTATCAAGTATATTTCGCTAACAAATTCTCAAACCCTTATATTCCTGATATAATTTTTAAATATGGAAAATGATGGTATCGAAGAATGCATATGCTTGATACTAGAGCCACACTACTCATTCTATTCTATTATGGGATATGAAAAAAATTCATTAAGAGTAATAAAAATCAAATTCAACATAATCAAATCTTGGTATAAAGAAGAAAAACTTATCGAATTCGGGCTGATGAAATTAAAAAAATTATTGATGAAAAAAATAAAAAAACGATAGTTTTAAAGTTATTTTTTCTGCTCATAGCGTTCCTGAAATCGCACTAAAATACAATGATCCATATGTTGATCAGATCTTTGACATGACTAAACTTATTGTTGAAAAAAACTAGGTTTAAACAAAGCTAATTATACAAATACTTGGCAAAGTGAAAGTGACATAGGTATGCCTTGGATTAAACCTGATGTTCTTGAATATTTAAAAGAACAAACAAATCATCCAAATCACTATATATTTGTACCTATAAGTTTTATCAGCGAACATATTGAAGTACTTTTTGATAATGATATTGAATGCCGTGAACTTTGCGAGGAATTTGGGGTTACTACCACCGCCCTCCTATGCCAAAACGACGATCCACGTTTAATTGAAGCTTTAGTATCTACTATAGAAGTTAATAAAAAAATAATTCTTTTGTTTATCATAATCCTGAGAAAACAACATTTAACGAAATGGATAAATCTAAAGCTGAAATGCCTGATTTCGTTAAAAAAATGTTAGAAAAACAAAAAGATGGTGATAAACCTGAAATGCCTGATTTTTGTAAAAATGTTAGAAAACAAAAAAAGATGGTGAAAAAAATTGAAATGCCTGATTTCGTTAAGGAAATGTTAGCTAATCGAAATAATGGGGATAAACCTAAGTTATCTGGTTTAATCAAGAAAGCGCTATCTCGAAAAAAATACTACGATTAAAAATAAAGGTTCTCAAATTTATAAAAAAATAATAGACAAAAAAATAAAACTGAATAAATTTTTCCAAGATAAATATCAAAGCTCTGTTACTTTCTATCTCGTAACAGGGTTTTTATTATGTATAATCTGTAAAAATTTCGGATAAGACCCTAATAGAAGACATCTGTAAATTTCTAGTTTTTTTGTTATTTTTTTATATTCTAAAATATAAATTATTGTTTACATATCTATAAATAAAGAACATTAACAAAGATATTATTTTAAATAAAAATAATTTTTTTACCATTAAATATTTGAAACAGCAAAAAATATGTTATAATAAAAAGTGAAATTAAAGGAGGGATACATTCATGAAAAAGAAATAAAAATAACACTAGCTTTATCGAGTATTCTACTTTCGATATCCTTAGTCGGATGCAGCAGTGGCGATGGACTCAACCGATCTGCAAAAGATGGAAAAGAAAACGAAGTAGAAAAAGCTTCTATCAAACTTGTTAAGGCAACAAAAACAGGAGATTACAATCTAATCAGTGCAGATGAGTTGAAAAAAATCAATCGACAATAAAGAAGATATGCTCTTAATTAACACTATTCCGCAGAGCGCTTTTGAAAAAGACAAAAAAATAAAAAGGTGCAGTTAACGCCGGATTACCAAAAAGAAATGAAAGATTTAAAACCGGAAGAAAAAGAAGCATTTTTAAAAACTCTAGGGAATAACAAAGATAGAAAAAAATAGTGATATACTGCGGATTTGTCGCTTGTGAAAGAAGTCACGTCGGAGCTGTTCTAGCTAAAGAAGCAGGTTATAAGAATGTTTATAGATTCCCAGGCGGAATTGCCGCATGGTTAGATGCTGAAATAGCATTGATAAATAACGTTTAAACTTTGCATTTGTGGTTAATAATGATTTACCTCACTCTTGCAATATAATTGGCATTTGTGTGGATAATAATGAGGATTTACCTCACAAATACTTTAATTAGAAAAATTTTTAGAATAGTTATTCTGTTGGAAAAACCCCTTTTCTATCCAGCAACCTTAATCAACAATTCCAATTTTTTTATCCAAACAAAACAATTTCGCTCTAAATAAAGAGGGCGCTGACTCGACAAAATCTTGTTTCTCTGAAATCGCGATTTTTGAGTCACTCCCTCTTTATTTTTTTATTTTTACATTTAAATATATCCCGTTTAAATAAGGGGACATTATCAAAATACTCACCTTTATAAAAAGGATGACATTTTAAAAAGTCTCTTTATAGTTAAATAAGTTCCAAGAAAAATCCAAATCGCTTATAACTTTCTACTGCATAAGTAGAACATGTAGGAGAAAAATCTGCACGTCGGTCTCGTATAACGCGATATATGGCGTCTATAAAAATTTATTAAAAAAATGCAAAATCTCGCCATAAGTCCACTCCTTTCTCTTTAATTTTATCAATTCAGCATATTTATTTCAACTTATTTTTAATTATTTTTGTTATCTAACAACGCATATTGATTATCAATTATATTTTTTTCGCTATAGGAAACATTATTAAATCAAGCTTCTTTCAAGAGAATAATTCTCAATAACTTTTATAAGTTCATTAACTTTACATCGATTATTCATAATGCTATAATTTAAACATAAATTAAAACAATAAAGGAGAAATTAAAAATGACACATAAAACAGAATTAAACAAACTTGTAGCAAATTTAACAGTATTATACACAAAATTACACAGCTTCCACTGGTATGTAACTGGACGCAGCTTTTTACACACTACATGAAGTATTTGAAAATTACTATAACTATACAACTGAATCTTTAGACGAGGCTGCTGAAAGATTATTAGCAATCGGAGGACGCCCTGTTTCTACACTTAAAGGAGCTTTAGAAATTGCAACAATTCAAGAGGCAACTGAAAAAGAAACAACTTCTGAGATGGTTACAGCAGTATTCCACGATTTTCCAACTATTAATCAACGATTTAACTCACCTTATGAGTGCCGCTGAAGAAGAAGGTGATCAAGGAACTTCTGACTTTGCATTAGGTTTAAAAACTCAATTAGAAAAAAACATTTGGATGCTACGTGCTTACTTAGCATAATAATACCTAACATACAGTTTTACAATAAATAATTTGATATGTATATATACGGAGCTGAATTTTTCTCACGCTCCGTTTTTTTATGTAGTCTATTCTAAATTCCAATTTTACATTTATGTCATCAAAGCCAATTTCTTTATTTCATAATCTCTTCTTCCCTTTTTCATTCATGATATTAGCTACACATTTATCAAAAAAACAAGTCCCTATTTTTCCAAACAATCTATCCCTTAGTAATTATTCTTTTTATGTTCTTGTTTTTCATTAATCTATAATTTTCACATTTTTCTCTAAAAAAATATCTCCGCTATTTTTTTAACATTTCGTATATTCTCGCTACTTTTTATATCTTGTTTGAAATACATACTATTTTTGCTATTCAGCGCAGGGACTAGTACAATTTCCCCTTTTTTTGTTAATCTCACGTATTATTAATGTTGAACCTTTTTTTCGCAGCTAGCACCCTGTAGTGTTTTTGTGGAAAAATAGTTTTTAAAATCTTCTTTAGTCGTGTGCGTGAGAATATGTAAAAGTATCCTTTGAATTTTTTTATTGCTGTACCTTTTTTTGCGCTTATAGTTTTTTTACTAAATCGCTGTAATTTCCAACCTTAAGCGCCGCTTCAAAAATTCTATTTTCTAAACCTTCACTTACATCATAAATTTTTTTCCTATCCCTCTTTTTCCAAGAGATAATATTTTTATATTTTATAAAAGGGAACAAGTTATCTTCCGTTATTATTTCATCTATCCTTGAGATCTGTTAACATTTCTTTCGTAAGATATTTTTTCGATTATTTTTATCATTCATATTTTTTTCGTATAGCAGTCGCACTAAGATGTACGAACTCACTCACCCCTGTACTATTTAATCCCTGTCCTTCTCTTTTCACAGGTAACAGTTCTATATCTAAATTATCATCTTTAATAGCTTTATAATAACTATATGCTAAACTAAAGTTCGGATTGTTCTTTTTCTAAACCATATAATTCGCTATTTATTTTTTTGCATAGTTATAACCTTTTTTTATCAACTTTTTTATATTCTTCTTGAGTGGTGTTTTTTTGTTTTTTTATATTTCCTGGAAAATATTTATATCTTCATTTTCCGTGCCAAAGATAAGATGTGTTATACCAGCCCCAGCCAGAACTTCGATACTTTTTTTAGCAAAATCATCGCCATATGCCACACTTCCTAAGTATGGTAGAGCAATCACTAAATCACAACCGCACCTTACAGCTTCTTTAGCTCTAGCATAACCATCAACAATGGCGACTTCTCCTCTCTGTGTGAAGAATTCACTCATTACACAAATGACCTCACCATTATTTTTTTATCGGCTACCTTTCTTGCGCACTCTATCAAATATCTATGCCCACTGTGCAACGGATTAAACTCCGCGACTATCCCTATTCTCATTTTTTCACCTCTCTTTTCGCATTTTCAACTTAATATGGTTTTTATACAAAAGCAAGCGAGTTCGACCACTTACTATACTAAATATAATTATCATATATTAAGTGATACCCTCGCTTTATTCTTTTTATTCTTTTGATTTTTTTCTTCATCGGTATCTTTTTCCTGGGTCTGAAACTATCTTTTCTATGTTATCATCTTCAAAAATATCAACAGTCCACCCTACCAGACTCCCATCATCTGAAGCTACTTTACTTATCGAAAATTGTCTTTTTTTCTTATCACCATCAGTTAGCCTCTTAATCTCCGCTCTACCGAAGTCTAACGCTTCTTTTTTTGCGATTTGAACACTTTACCTGTAGTACCGACTCCCTCTGATTTCGATAATTTTTCCCTTTATAGATTTCTGTCACCACACCTCTTTGTGCATTATCATTAGCAGTGACTTTATTTTGAGAATTACTTTTTCGTCTCCTGCCCTTTCTTTTTCTACCGTTGTTGAAACTTTGTTTTTTATTTTCTGTTTCTTTTTCTTTATTTTTCTTCTTTTTTTCTTTTTTTGCGATCTACTTGCTCTTGTTTTTTTATCTTTTTGAGAAGAATCTGTTTTTCTTAACTTCCTCTTCCTTCCCAAAATAACTAAATATTAAAAAGTATAACCCCTGCTAAAACAAGTGAAATCACACTATATAACAAAATCTTAGTAAATTTATTCTTTTTCATAAGTCAATATCCTTTTTCATATTCACCTAATATTATACCACTTATCTGTATATTTTGCTAAGATTTAAAGATTTTTTTATCATCACTTTTAGATCTTTTTATAAGATATCCTTTTTATATAAAAAGCCCACAGAATCATTACGACCCTATGCGCTTTTATATTTTATCCTTGTGTTATTTTTAACAACAACTTCGCCTTTTGTTATTATTTTTCTAATATATAACTGTAGCTTTTTTTATTTTCTTTCGCTAATCGATTGACTTCTTCATTTGCATATGCTTTCGCTGCATCAGCACTGCTAAATGTTCCTGGTGCTACCGCCCCTCCATTTGCTTCAGTAACTTCTTTTTTTATTATCTTTATTTGAATTACTTATTGTATTAGTATTATTAGAATTTTTGAGAATTACTTACAGCATTACTATTGCTAATTGGTTTATTGCCTTCTGATTTAGAACTATTAGACGATGATAAAAGTATTTCCATTTGATTCTTTTATTCTCTCTATATTTTTCTTCATCACTTTTTTCTTTTGTTTTTAGATTTTTGAGTTGTTTTTCTCTTTATCTTTGTCTTTTGATTTAGAACTAGATGTTGTTTCCTCATCTTTTTTTCTTACTAGAACTGTCTCCACCAGTGAAATAACTAATTCCTATAAATAATGCACTACATAAAAAAATATAGCTACTACTATTCCCCCATAGTACTTTCAATAATCTATTATCTTTCATGGATATTTCCTCCTTTGTTTCTAATATATTATAATACTATTTCCATTATATTTCCACTACTTTTTAATTATTATCTATATAAATTTTATATAATAATATACTAACTTACTTTTTAAAAGTTTTTTTAAAAAAATTTTGCTTCCTTTGAGAAAATCCCTTACTTTTTTTCGATATATATAATGTCAGAGTACAAAGACAAAAAAATATTTAAACACAAAGGAGATTCATAAAAATGAAATTACTAAAAAAAGTATTACACTTAAACTACAGTGAACCTAAAGGGCAAAAAAACAGGTTATTAAAAAGTTATCATTTTCGATGTTAATCCAACAGCTAACGATGATACGTTAAAAAGAAGTTGGAGAGGAATTAAAAATTAGTTTCTAAAACTATCGACACTGTGACTATCAACATTAAAGAACTTATCTAATTTAGAAGGAGATTATATTATGGAAAAATTAAACATTTATTTTACAACTGAAAATAAAAAAACTTATCACATCGCGATTTCACATCCGAAAGATGATTTTAAGTAAAGCTACTGTAGAGGCTGTTGCTCAAAAAATTGTTGAAACAAAAGTTTTAAACAATGAAAAACGTGTTTTAACAGCTTTTAAAAAAGCTACTTACGTCACTCGTGAAGCTAGCGAACTTCAATAATAGAAGGGAGGAGGTGCGGTTTATGCCGCACCTTTTTTTATGGATATACTGAATTTTTATTAATACTGTAGGTTTTCCTATTTTTGTTGCGGTATTTTTCTTATTGAAATTGGATAATACTCTTCAAAGTATAGGTAAAAGTTTAAATGATCTCACACGTATTATAGAAACAAAATTAAACCTAGATATTAAAAAGTAGAATGATATAGGGAGTAACTATTATGACAAGCCAACAAACAATGGTAAACTGGGCAAAAGATAATGTATATAAATGGATTGATATGGATGGTATGTACGGTGCACAATGCGTCGATCTTACTATGGCGTATGTGAAGAATTTCGCAGATTTTCAAATGTACGGCAACGCCATCGATTATTTAACTAACCCTATTCCTCCTGGCTGGAGAAGATACTTTAAAGGTGATGCTGAAATTGCACCTGGGGATATAGCAATATGGCATTGGGGAGATTGGGATAGTTACGGTCATGTCGGCATTGTTATCGAGACCAACAACGGGCTTATAACTTCTGTAGAGCAGAATGTTGACGGGACACCTGAACATGGAGGTATAGCTCGTATTATGAGTAGGGATGATACTTACCTTGCGGGGTTTATTAGACCTAGCTATGATTCTAGCGGGGAGTGGACTCGCATACCTGAAAATGGACGTTTTTACTGTAAATGTACCGTCTATCAATGTTAGAAATAAACCTAGCAAACTCGGAAAAGTTGTCAACACCTATTATAAGGGAGAAAAGGTATTTTTATGATAGTTATGTTATAAAAAGAAGGATTCGTTTGGATTAGTTATATTTCTTATTCAAATGAGCGCCACTATATGGCAATAGGAACTCACGACGGCACACAGAGAACTAGCTGCTGGGGAGATTTTTGATTAATTTCAAATATTTATATAAAGGGGTGACTCAAAAATCACGATTTCAAGGAAACAAGATTTTTATCGATTCACTCCCTCATAGTTTATCGGGTATCTAAATTATTTCCGTAAAGCGAATTTAGATATCAATAAACTACTGAGTCTATAATTCTTATATAAACTTTTTGGCTCTTTGTCATATCCGGAGCTGGAATTTTTTCCATGCCCCGGATTTAGTATCTAACCACAAAAAAAGCAACTGGAAATCCAATTGCTTTTTTTATTTATTTTCTAATTATTTAACACGGATGTAAACTGCTCCGCTACCTACATTTGCAGTATTAAGAACTGTTTGGTTTCCTAACCATCCACCGTGGACAGCTTGTCCGTTACCTGCGTAAACTGCGATGTGAGCTAATCCTGTTCCCCCATTTGCATAGTAAATCAAGTCTCCTGGTTGTGCTTGAGATGCTGGAACTACTGTTCCTAAGCTCATGTATCCTACTAGTAAGTCGTGGAAATTGATTCCTACTGCTTTAAGAGCATTCGTTACTAACATTGTACAATCTTGGAAAGTTCCTAGTTGAGCTAATGCTGCTCGGTAGATTGCTGCTCCTTTGTTTGAAGATGCAACTTGAGTTGTTGCTGCTGCAGCTGGTGCTTGTGTTTTAGCAGTTACTGTTGGCGCTGCTGTTGCAACTGCTGGAGTAGCTGTAGCTGGTTTTGTTTCAGCTTTAACTTCAGCTTTCGTTGGAGCTGCGACTGGAGTCGGTGCTACTGCCGGTGTAGCTGTAACTTTTGGTGCTACTGTTTGAACTGCATCAACTTTTTGATACTGTTTTTTTCTGCAGTGTTTTTCTACAACAGTTGCTTTTGGAACTGTCACTTCTGCAGTTTTTACTGCACCTGCGTCAACTTTTTAATACTGTTCCTACATAAATTAGGTTAGGGTTTGAAAGATTGTTTAATTTAACAAGCTCATCTACTGAAACTCCAAATCTGCCAGCAATTTTTTTCCTAAAGTATCTCCTAATACTACTGTGTAGTATCCTTGTTCTTTAGCTTGAGCTACTTGAGCTACTGTTGTATTGTAAGTTAATTTATCTCCAGGGAAGATTAATGAACTTGTTAAGTTATTATCTTGCATAAGTTGGTCAACAGTTGTACCGTTGTTTACTGCGATATCCCAAAGTGTATCACCTTTTTACTGTATATGTGTCAGCGTCAGCGATTTGAGATAATCCAACACCTACTGTCGAAACGATTGCCGTTGCGGCTATTAATTTTTGTAATTTGCTCATAATATTTTTAATCTCCTTAAATTAGGTTCGAGTCAAACGACTCTTTTGTCTATTTTATAAATACTGTTTTATTTTCTAATCTTTAATTTCTTTTACTATTTCCTAAACTATAAACGTCATTAATCTCGTTCAAGCTACGGCTAAACTTCTATGTGATTTTTGACATACTACCATTATATGTGCAGTTGGTAGTTTTTTCAAGGTTTGTAATAGTTTTGTAATAATAACGATAACTCTCTGTTACATTAGATTGATTCCGTAATCTTTAGGTCATTTTACAAGCAGTTTAATTGCATTTCAAACGTTTTTATAATATAGTAATTCTGTAATTTTTTTATTTTTTTATCCGGGAGGTTTTATGACAGATTTTAATACAGCTAGTTCTGCATTAAAAATGGTTCTTGTCTTTTTAGAGGGCTGCTTTCTTTCCTTTCTCCTTGCGTAATACCAATATTACCGATTTATATCGGTATTCTCGCAGGAAAAAAAGAGATGAACGAACATGGAGAACTAACTTTTTAATAAACGTAATACTATTACAAATACACTTTCTTTTTGTTTTTAGGTATTTGTTCTACATTTTTTTATCCTAGCCTTTTGCAACTAGTTTTATCAGTATTTTCTTAAATGAGAATATCAAAACTTTACAAATCGTTAGTGGTGTTTTAATTATCTTTATGGGATTATTACAACTTGGGGTATTTAAAATTGGATTTTTTTAAAACAGGAATTTTTCAATAAAGAATAAGGTGAAGAGAAAAGGAAATAAAAACTACTCCGATTCTTGCATTTTTTTAATGGGATTCACTTTTTAGCTTTTTCTTGGACACCTTGTATTGGACCTATCTTAGCAAGTGTTTTTCTTATATGCTTCTAGCCACACTGGTATCATGAGTTTCTTATTAATTTTTGCGTACTGCTTAGGATTTATTTTACCATTTATCCTTATTGCATTCTTCGCTTCAAAATTATTGAATCTATTCAAAAAAACATACTAATATACTTAAATATACACAAATCATCTACGGTATTATTCTTATTTTTAATCGGTATTTTTAATACTAAGTGGATCATTTGTTACGTTAACTCGTTATTTTTTTCATAAACTTGTTATTTAATTGGAGGAATTTAATATGAAAAAAATTGTCTATACTTAGCACAACTCTTCTTAGCAGTGCTTTAATCTTGAGCGCATGTTCTAGTTCTACTGAGAAAAAAAGAAGAGACTAACAAACAAACTTCGACCACTTCATCTAGTGAAACTAAACCTACCCAAGCATTTGACTTCACCGCGATGGATAAAGATGGAAAAAAACTGTAAAAACTTAGTGATTTTTAAAGGTAAAAAGTCTATATAAATATGTGGGCTAGCTGAGTGTGGTCCTTGTATGAGAGAAATTCGAATTAGAAAAAAAGTATACCAAAAATATAAAAAAACAATAAAGATTTTTGTGTTTTTATCAATGACTTCTCCTAATGATGCAGAATTCAAAAATCAAAGCCCGCAGGATAAAAAGTAAAGATGTAATTCTTAAAAAAAGCGAAGGAACTTGGTGCAACATACCCCGTTCTTTTTCGACGTTAACGACCACTTCATTATAAACTATGCAATTCGTTCATTCCCGACACATATTTTTAATTAATAGTGACGGTACATTCGAGACTAGAATCGCTGGGGCTGTGAATGAAGAAACTCTTACTAAAGAATTAGAAAAAAACTTAAATAATAAAAAAATATCCGAGTCTTATAGTTATGCAGTCACCGTAAATAACCTTATGGTTATTTATAAAGATGTACTGTAAATAACTAGACTCAGATTTATTATTTTCCTACTTATCATCCTCTTTCTGTGCGCTTTCCATCAGCCACACCTCCAATATTTTTCTCATGAAAATCACCCTCTTCACTTTCAAAAAAATTGTAACATTCTTTTTCTCAAATAAACTTATTATCTTTTTTTGTTAATAACAATATTTTTTTCATCTTCTATTGTCGAATAACCAAAGTTAATCTCCGCTTCTACATCTTCAACGTAATTTAACACATCTATTTCTTCTAATCTTTTTTTAGTAAATACTCTTCTTTTTACGGATAGTTACGGATATATTCTCGCAGACTATCATATACTCCGACATCAAGATTTTCATCAAAAATGTATTTGAAATCAACATTTTTGGAGATTTGAGATGAATAGCCTAGCTATTTTTAAATACTGCTGAAGCTACTAGAGCTATCGCCGCACCTTGTCCCTTAGCAACGATATTGATTTCTAAACTGGGGAATTCTTTTACTAAAATATTCACTAAATCAATCGCATCTTGATAGGCATAGTTGTAATATAGCTCATCTTGTTGGTTATTTGTTAGAAATGGAAAATATATAGACGCTGGTTGTTTGTTTTCACTTCTTCCTCTATCTCCTCTAACATGAAGTATCGCCCCACTATAACCTAAAGCACAATATTTCATAAGTTTAATGGTGTTATTCGGCACTTTTTTCATAATCCGGTATCTCTAATATTATTCCTTTGGATTTTTGTTTTTTTACGACAATTTCAGCATAAATTTTTTTGAATTATCTATTGCATTATATTCTATAGTTAAGTTTTGTAACTCGGGATAATCTTTTTCAATACTAACTTTATAATTTAATTTTCTTTCTTTTTTTCTAATTTCATTTTCTCACCTTCTTAAGACTTGCATTTCAATACAATTATAATTTATTACAACCTATTCCACATTTTTTATTATATTCGTTATTTATCTTTTTTTGTATATAAATTGAATTTCTAACCAAAATTTACTTCTATTTTTTTAATTCGGATTTTTATTTTACAACCAAATAATAGCAATCTAATTAAACCTTTTTAAATCAACAATACTAGGTAAAAAGAAAAAAAGATAATCTCCACCAATTAAGTAGAGATTATCTAAAAGTTTGACATATTTATACTTTAAAGTCTAAATTTATTATTTTTGCATCTTTTTACGTATTCTTGATTTTTTTAGTGTGAATAGTAAGTCCAGTGATATTTTTAGTAGATTTGAAGAAGAAACTACAGATATAACCGAATACTAATGCACTTAAGAATGAGAATCCTGAGAAGATGAATGGACTTTGTTTAGCATAAGTTGTGAAGTCTTGAATATACCAACATACAACACCTGCTACTAATAATCCTAATAATGCTCCAGCTCCGTTTGCACGTTTAGTAAAGATACCAAGCGCGAATGTACCAGCTAAAGGCACTCCTAGAAGTCCGATATATTTAAGGAATAAATCCCAAGTTTCTTTTTGGTTAGTGTTTACGAAGTACAATGCTGCGATTGTTCCTAACACCCCTGCTACGATGATGATAATACGAGCTAATAGAACGTCTTGTTTAGCATCTTTACTTAATCCAAAGAAACGTTGTTTGATATCAACTGTAATACAAGCTGAAATTGAGTTTAAACTTGATGCAATAGTTGATTGAGCAGCTGCTAAGATAGCTGCGATTACTAATCCAGCGATACCTGCTGGTAATGCTGTTAAGATGAAGTAAGGTACTAAAGCTGTTGTGTTAGCTGCTTTACCTACTACTTCAGCGTTCATGAAATCTGGTAATTTAGTTACAGCGTGACCACCTTTGTAGAAGCTGTAAAGAACTGTTCCCATTCCGTAGAAAATTGGAATAGAGATGAATGCTAATAATCCGTTTGTCCAAAGTGATTTATTAGTTTCTTCAACTGATTCTGTTGTACTGTAACGTTGTACTACGTCTTGAGAAGCAGTATATTGTTGTAAACTATTAAATACTGATCCAATGAAGATAATTGGAATAGTAGATGCAGTTAATGACCAGTTAAATTTCTCAGCAGTTACAATTTTACCGTTAGCTAAAGCATCTTGAGTGATGTGTCCGAATCCACCTACGTGGTATGCTCCTAAGATGATTACTAAAACAGCTCCTCCAAGTAAAATAATACCTTGGATAACGTCTGTCCAGATAACCCCTTCAACCCCTCCTAAGAATGAGTAAACTACGCAAAGTAATCCGATTACCGCACATACTAAGAATGGGTTAAGTGTTGATACTGATGTAATAGCAACAGTTGGTAAATAAATAACGATAGCTACACGTCCGATGTGGAATAGTGAGAATAACACACTTCCTACTACACGAACACTAGGATTGAAACGTTCTTCTAAATATTCATATGCTGTAGTTACATTTAGTTTTCTAAAGAATGGAACATAGTAGTGGATTAAGATAGGAATAATTGCGATAATTGAAAAGTTCCCTGCTGCATATGTCCAGTCTCCGTTGAATGCTTTTTCCGGTGTAGCCATAAATGTAATGGCTGATAATGTTGTTGCATAAATCGAGAATCCTACTGCCCATGACGGAATATTCCCTCCAGCTTTGAAGAATTCGTCCGTGCTTTCACCTGCTTTTTTAGTGAAATACACCCCTATTGCTAGCATAGCTAATAAGTAAACTCCTAATACTATACTATTAAGTGTACCAAATCCTATTTTGTCCATGGTACTCTCCTCCTATTTTTTTGTTGTTTTTTTATTTATATTTTTTTCATTTTGGGAAAGAGAGAGATTCTCCTCTTTCTGATTCCCCTAATTTTTCAGTCCGTAATTACTCTTTATTTTTACTCCATAATTATTATAAATTATAGATTGTAGTCTTTAACAAGTTTTTCAACTTCAGCTAATTTAGCTGCATCGAATGATCTCATAGGTTTTTTTACATGTTCCTGCATCAATACCTTTAACTTTTAAGATTTCTTTAAGAGTTGAGTATAATCCTAATTCTAATACTTTTTCAATTACGTCATTTGCTTCGTGTTGAAGTTCATAAGCCTCTGCAACTTTTCCTTCTTTAGCAAGTCTGAAGATTTCTTTACTTCTTTGTCCGTTAACATTGTATGTTGAACCGATAGCTCCGTCTACTCCAGTAATAGCAGCTTGAACTAACATTTCGTCGAATCCAGACCAGATTAATTTATCAGGGAAACGTTTTCTGAATCTTTCTAATTGATAGAAGTCAGCTGCAGTGTATTTAACACCGATAACTTTTTCATCTTCAAATAATTCAGCGAATTGATCTAAGCTGATTTTAACCCCTGTTAAGAATGGGATGTAGTAAAGAATCATGCTGTTATCTGTTGCATCGATAATTGTTTTGTAGTAGTGTTTGATTTCATTGAATGATAATGGGTAATAGAATGGTGTAACTGCTGATAATGAGTCATATCCTAATTCTGTAGCGTATTTAGCCAATTCTACCGCTTCGTTTAAGTCTAATGACCCTACTTGAGCAATAAGTTTAACTCTGTCTCCAACTACATCTTTTACTAATTTAAAGATTTGTTTCTTTTGAGCAGTGTTTAATAAGAAGTTTTCCCCACTACTTCCGTTTACGTATAGACCATCAACTTTACTTACGTTGATGTTGTGTTCTATAACTTGTTTTAACCCCTCTTCTTTAACTTCACCATTTTCATCAAATGGAATAAGTAAAGCCGAATAAATCCCTTTTAAATCTTTCATTGTAATAACCTCCGTTATTTGTTTTTTTATTTTTTTAATTTCATGCATTTATTTAACACATTAAATTTTAATACACTTATATTGTAAAAACGTTTTTCTAGTGTTTGTCAATAGAAAAAAAATAATTTTTTTATTTTTTTGAAAACCTTTTTAGATATTGGGATTGTTAATGTATCTATTAGCTATTCACTATCCACAACTTCTTCTATTGATTGTCACGATTGTTAAGCTATTTGTCTAGACTTCCTGTTTCTATTTAATACATTAAAAGTATCTAAATAAATAAAAAAACAAGTAGATTAACATAATATTACAATCTACTTGTTTTTTTATTTTTATCTATCGTAACTTCCTATAAGCAACATATCTCCATCTAACAGACAATCACTACATTGAGTTGTCAAAAATAAAACTATCTCCTTTTTTTAATATCATAAACAATATCTTCTACCTTAATACGTCCTTGACCTTCTAGCACTGTGAATAAATTCCCTGTATCGTTTTTTTGTTAACTCTGCCTCTCCTGATACTTCGATTTTATAAACACCAAAATATCTTTCTTCCGCAAGTTGCGTTACTTTTATATTTCCAACTTCGTAAACTTCTTGATCTAACTCAACTTTTTCAAATGGAACTTTTGTTACGTCTTTTGTTTTCTCTATATGTAGTTCTCTCTTATTTCCATCTTTGTCTACTCGATCATAGTCATAAACTCTATATGTTGTATCCGAATTTTGTTGGACCTCATATATTAATATACCTTCACCGATAGCGTGAAGTGTCCCTGCTGGTATGTAGAAGAAATCTCCCTCTTTTACTTTTTCTTCAATGAACAATTCATTCCACTCTGCATTATCTATTCTACTATTGAACTCTTCACGTGTTATTGCACTATGACCATATACTAATTTCGCATCTTCTTTAGCATCTAGCACGTACCAACATTCCGTTTTTTTCCTAGTTCTCCATTTTCATTCACCTTTGCGTAATCATCTTCTGGATGAACTTGAACAGATAAGTTATCACTTGCATCCAGAATTTTTATTAATAATGGAAACTTGTCATAAACTTTTTCGGTAAATACTGTAGGATGTTTTTCGTATGCTTCTTTTAGTGTTAATCCTGCTAGTGAACCGTTTATAATTTTTGAACTACCGTTATCATGAGCTGCAATAACCCATGCTTCCCCTATATCTCCTTGTGGAATTGAAAAAAATTAAATTTTTTTCTAGATTGCGACCTCCCCATATTCTTTCGAAAAAAATACAGGTTCTAAAAAAATATTATTTTATCCATTTTTCCCTCCGTAAATTTTTAATAACTACATATTCATTATACACCAATTAGTATTCTTTATATAGTAAATAAGTTGTAATTTTTTTGGGGAAACTGTTTTCAAAAAAATTAATTTTTATGGTAATATATCGTTGTATAGAATTTTTTTGAAAATAACAAAATTAAAGATAATTAATTCTTAATTTAGAAAGTAGGTATATTATGTTATTAGGTATTGATATTGGTGGTACAAGTATAAAATTTGCTGTTTTTGATGACAATCATAAGATTGTACATTACGAAACTTGTAAAACACCTGACAATGTTACTGTAAAAATCACTGACGAGATGTTTAGAATCGCTAGTAAAATCCGTGAAACTTACAACTTCACTGCTGCTGGTATCTCTGCTGCTGGTGTAATTGACAATGTTCACATGGAAGTAATTCGTGCGGCTCCAACTATTAAAAACTATCTTGGAACTAACTTTAAACGTGATTTTGGAGATAGACTAGGTATTCCTGTTTATGCTGACAATGATGTGAACTGTGCTTTACTTGGTGAACAATGGCTTGGTGGAGCTAAAGGGTTAGACGAAGTATTCTGCATGGCATTAGGAACTGGAATCGGTGGTGCTTACTATCTAAACAGTCTTCCTTTCGGATCTAACTTCGGTGTAGGAGAAATTGGGCAGTCTGTTTATGATTTCGATACTCAAACTACTTACGAACAACGTGCTTCTACTATCGCATTAGATAGAAAAATTAAGGCTGAGATGTACGAAGGACTGAGTGTCATCGAATTCTTCGATCTTTGTAAACGCGAAGATACTAGTGCATTAAAAGTACTAGATGAGTGGTTATTCGAACTTGCTCGTGGTATTGTTAACTTACTATGTATCTTAGATCCTAAATACATCGTAATCGGTGGTGCTGTTTCTGCTCAAGGTGACTATTTATTAAATAAACTTGAAGCTAAGGTTCGCGAACTTCACCCGATCGAAAATAATCAAACTAAATTCCTAGCCGCTTCACTCGGAAATGATGCTGCTCTTTATGGAGCTATTAGCCCATTTGTAGAAAAAAATAGAATATTGAAATTTTTAGCCCCTCTTTACTTGACGTAAGGAGGGATTTTTTTCAAGAAAACTCCAAATAATTATATATTACCAGTCTGTAATTCGGGTTGTATTCCTCTCTCACTATAATAAACTGCTTTTTTACTGACATTATAGTTAATCACTTCACTCTATTTGTAATCGTTTAAATTTTTTACAAATTTCTAATTTTTTTCCTTTACAAAGTTCAACATTAATGATAATATAAATTTAAATTAACACATTAAATTTTTAATAAACATATTTTAAGAAATTATTAGTCAGGGAGGGATCAACTTGAAAAAAATACGAAAAAGATTATTAATGACATCATCTTAAAGATACAAACCGGTATTTTTCAAAGAAGGTGAGCAACTCTATACAGAAAAAAAGAGATAAAAGAAATATATAATGTTAGTAGTACTACTGCCGTACGTGTGCTTAACGAACTTGAAACTGCAGGATATTTTTTTAGGATTCAAGGTAAGGGAAGTTTCGTAAATAAAACTTTAGTTAATAAAAAAAGTTTTAGTCACAGAAAATAACAACTTCCATAAACACTTTAAAGAATCAGTGTCTGAACACGCTGAGGTTGTCGAAGCTGAAATTATTCAAGATAAAGAACTTTGTAATAAATTAAAAATTAAAAAAATCAAAAAAACTTCTGAAAGTTGCTCGTATTAAGTATATCGGTAATATTGTTTGGGCTCATCAAACTAACTATATCCCGCTTAAATATTTACCTGATGTTAATATTAACGACATCGACAGTTTTAAAGAACTTGCTACTATGATCAGAAAAAAATATCGTATCGATATTCACCAAGAAAAAAATCTGAAAAAAACTATGCAAGTTATAGTTGATACTCCTAAAGAAATTGCTAAGTATATCTCAGACGAACCATGTTTTGAGTTTGATAGGTACACTTACTTTGCAGACAGTAAAAATTTTTTTGAATATGTAAAAAAATATATAAATTACAAATACTATAGCTTAACTATTAAAGATTAAGCTCTGATTGGAGTTAACTATGAATAAAAAGAAAAAAATCTTAAACCAAATTAAAAGGCGGAATTATCGTTTCTTGTCAGGCTTTACCTGGTGAACCACTATATGTTGAAGAAGGTGGAATCATGAAACTTATGGCTCTTGCAGCTAAACAAGCTGGAGCTGTTGGTATTCGTGCTCAAGGTGTTACTGATATAATTCAAATTAAAGAAACAGTAGATCTACCAGTTATCGGAATTATTAAACAAAGTTACGAGGGTATGTCTCAATTTATCACAGCTACTATGAAAGAAGTAGATGCACTTGTAGCAACAGGTTGTGAAATAATCGCCTTAGATTGTACTTTACGCCCTCGTTTTGATGGAACAACAATCAATGATTTTTGTTGCTGAAATTAAATCTAGGTATCCTGATATTGTTTTAATGGCAGATATCGCAACTTTTGAAGAAGGTGTAAATGCAGCTAATATAGGGATTGATTTTGTCGGTACTACTTTAAGTGGTTATACTGAAAACACTAAAGATAGACCAAATGAAGTAGACTTAGGTCTTATCAAAAAATTATCTGAAACTATTTCTGTTCCAATCATCGCAGAAGGTCGTATCCACTACCCTGATCAAGCTAAAGCAGCTTATAACGCTGGGGCTTTTTAGTGTAGTAGTAGGTGGAGCTATCACTCGACCAAAAAGAAATAGCAGCTAGATTTATCGATGCAGTGAAATAAGAAAAAAACCAACTCTGAAGAAATGTTCTCAGGGTTGGTTTTTATTTTCTAAGCTATAATTGATGATCTATTATCCAAGTTGATAAATCTTCAATAGTTGCTTGACTTGAAGCAATCTTTAAAATAATAGTATATAATTCTTCTTGTGAATATTCCAATTCTATTCTATTTAGAGCCAAAAAGACTAACATAGCATGGACTCCTATCCGCTTATTCCCATCAATAAATGGATGATTTTTTACCAAGCCATAGCATAATCTCGCTGCTTTTTGTTGAATTGTTGGATACACATCCTGATAATTAAATGTCTGAAACGGCGCATTAATTGCAGATTCTAACATTCCCAAATCCTTTACACCATCTAATCCTCCGAACTCAGAAATCAAATCTTTATGAAGTAAAAGTATTTGATTTTGATAGTTTTATCATTTCGCCAACACCTCATAAGCCGTTTTATTTTTTCTCATTAAACGTTTAGAAAGTGCTAATACATCTTCATCCGAGACTTGTTGAGTTTTTTCAAATTCATTAAATTCTACTAAAAACATATCTTGGTGCATTATTTTTTTCAATATAACAACCGATCCATTTTCATCTACCATTCTTGCTATCTTAGAGAAGTTCTGATTTGCTTCTGTTATTGAAACCAAATTATTTGTGTCTATATTCATACATAACACCTCCTTTTCATATTATTATAATAAAAATAGGATTAATTCAACCTATTTCGTGTGGTTAAAAAGTTCTAATTGACAGTTGATCAATTAGAACTTCTCTTTATATTACTTTTTCCCAAGCACGTCCATCGATGTAGCTTGAATTTCTATAATTTTCTTTCATTGGTTTTTACCGGCATTATTATCGATAACAGTATATATATCAATATTGGGCTACCGAATGAGAAAAATACTCGCTAATAAGAATAGCACTCGTAAAAAAACTAGCACTTATTCCAAATCTTTCACTTAAACCACTACACACCCCGAGATTAGAGCTCCTTCGTATGATTTATACAACTTTTTATCTTCTAAAAAAATTAAGAAATTTATTCCATAATTTATTTAATCCATCTATCATAATAAATTCCTCCTGACTTTATTGTTGATATTTTTATTATTCTGACTTTATAAATATTATATCACATTTCTATGATATATATTAACTATTGTACTCAGGAAACCTTAAACTAAGTTTATATTATTAAGAAAATAACTCAAAAAGTCACATTACCAGCGGAATATTTATCTAATTATTTTTTTAATCCTCTTTTTAAAATTTTTCTTCTTGACAAGTGAGTGTTTACTCACTATAATATTGATTATAAGGTGAGTATTTACTCACTAGAGATTTGAAATTTTATTTCTAATGAGATATTTCTTAGCACCTATCCTGAACTATATAATAATCGTAGTTCTAAAAAAATATTAGGTGAACTAATATCCCTCAAATAATCTCAGCTATATTTTTTTAATTATAGAGTGAGTATTTACTCACTTCGGAAAGGAAGATAATTCTTATGAAAAAAATTAATACAAATTACTTCATTATCAAAAAGCTTCGGCGACCAAACAGTCCTTGATAACATTGATTTCAACCTAGAAAAAGGTGAAATTGTCGGTCTTATTGAGCCATCAGGATCGGGAAAATCAACATTAATAAAAACAATGCTCGGTATGGAAAAAGCAGATAAAGGTGAAGCTCTTGTTCTAGATAACAAAATGCCAAAAAGAGAAATTCTTTCTAATATTGGATATATGGCACAAAGCGATGCTCTTTACGAAATACTTACCGGCTACGAAAATTTAGAATTTTTTGGGAAAATGAAAGATATTCCTTCAAAACAACTAAAAGAGGAAATAACTTATATAGCAAAAATAGTCGACCTAACCGACCACTTGAATAAATCAGTATCAAATTATTCCGGTGGAATGAAACGAAGACTTTCTCTCGCCATTGCATTAATCGGTAATCCTAAGTTACTTATACTCGATGAACCTACTGTCGGCATAGACCCTAGCCTTCGTCGTAACATTTGGAAAGAATTGTTCAAGCAGAGAGATAATGGGGTTGGCATACTTGTGACAACTCACGTAATGGACGAAGCAGAACTTACAGATAAAGTTGGTCTTCTTCTTCACGGAGATATTATAGATTTTTGACACACCAAAAGATCTAAAAAGAAAAAAATAATGTTACTACTATCGAAGAAGTATTCTTAAAAGTGGAGGAAAAAAATAAAATGAGAATTTTAACTATTTCAAAAAGGGTATTTAAAGAATTTTTTTAGAGATAAAAAGAACTTTAGCAATGATGTTCGTTGCTCCGATTTTTTTATAATGTGGTTGATCAGCATAGTCTTTTTCAGCAAACACAAATTCTGAAATTACTGTTGCTTCTGTAAATACTCCTCAAAGTGTCGTTTCCATAATGAAAGATATCGACAATGTTCATATAGAGGAATATCAATCAAAAGAAGCTGCCGAAGAAAAAAATTAAAAAAATAACGAGATAGACACTGTAATTTCTTTTCGATAACAATACTTATACTGTAACTCACGCTAACATAGACTCTACGAAAACTATACAAGCCCAACAAGTTTTAAAAAAAGTTCTATAAAAAGTATCAGAAGTGAAAAAAACTTGGTAGAAGTTGTAAAAAAAAGTAAATCCTAAATTAGGTGATAATAAACAAGAACCTGAAGTTAAAGAATATTATAATTATGGTAATTCGGATTCAACATTTTTTCAATAAAGTTGCACCTACTTTAATTGCTTATATCATATTCTTCTACGTGTTTCTAATCTCGGTATGGCACTATTAAAAGAACGTAATAGTGGAACTTTTAGATAGACTTTTAGCAACTCCAGTAAAAAAAGAAGCGAAGTCGTCCTAGGTTATGTATTATCTTATAGCTCATTAGCCATAATTCAAACTATTATCGTCACTTTATCATCTGTATATTTATTAAATATTGAAGTTGCTGGAAATCCATTTTATGTTATAATAGTTAATGTATTACTAGCAATGGTTGCCTTAACATTAGGTTTACTAATCTCAACGATTGCAAAATCAGAATTTCAAATGATGCAGTTTGTTCCAGTAATAGTTATTCCACAAATGTTCTTTTCAGGCATTGTATCAGTTGAAAGTATGGGGAAAATAGCTGTCTATATTAGTAAAAATCTTACCTGTTACCTATGCTAGTGACGGTTTAAGCAAAATAATTTTAGAAGGTAAAAATCTTCTTGCGATTAAAACTGATATAATAGTTTTACTTGCACTTTGCATCCTTCTAATAATCCTTAATATTCGGGCTTAAAACGATATAGAAAAGTTTAAAAAAACAATAGGAGACTCTTATGACTGAAAATATCTTAAAATCTTACTTTAGCATATCTCATGACGAAACCTTCCCACCTGGTAAGAAAAAACAATAGAAGCTGCGATTAAATTATTCGCAAAACAAGGATACCATGGGACATCTACACTTCAAATCGCTAAAGAAGCAGGCGTTAGTCAAGCAACAGTATTCAAGTACTTTAAAACTAAAGAAGATTTATTGCATTCAATAATAGTCCCTGTTATTCCTAAATTATTTTTTTAAATTTTCTAAAGAGAACTCAAAACACTAACTCCCCTGAAGAATTAATCAGTTATGTTGTGGAAGATCGCATAGTTTTTCCTAAAAGAAAATAAGGATATTGTAAAAAAATAATCTACTCAGAAATATTAACAAATGAAAATTTTTAAAACACAACTTATCAATTCTCTAAAAATAACATTTGAAAAAAATAGACTTCAAAAGCCATATTACAAACATATAAAGAAAATAATCCTGAAGTTAACGAAAAACTTATCAACAGCCGAAAATAATTCGTTCATTCGCAGGACCCATTTCTACCTACTCAGCTCAAAGATTTATTCTTTTTTTGAGAACATTCCTTGCCCTACTGAGGAGCATGATTTACAATTTATTAAACAACAAATCTATAAAAACTTAACAAAGTAGAAAGAAAAGGAGTGATTCAAAAATCGTGATTTCTCTGAAATTGCGATTTTTGAGTCACTCCCTCTTTTCTATTCACCTAATCTAATGACCTTATCACAGATTGATAGTGTTGATTTATTGTGTGAAATTATTATTGTTATCTTATCTTTTTTACTTTCTTCTAAAGCTTTTAGCACTTCGATTTCACTAAAAATATCGATGTTCGCTGTTGCTTCATCTAGAATCAGAAGTTTACTATCATTGTAGAATGAACGCGCTACTGATAAACGTTGTTTTTGCCCTGAACTTATGTTCGAACTTCTCTCCCCAACAATTTCATTTTCACGGCGTTTCAAGCTATCTACAAAAGTTCTTAAATTAGTTTTTCTTAAAGATGCGTCCAACTCTTCTTTATCTAAATCTTTCTCGAAGAATGTAATGTTATCTTTGATTTTCGCATTGAACAAGTAACTATCTTGCAGAATTATCGAACTATTTTCTCTAAAGTAACGGTTATCTATATCTCTTAGATCAATACCATCGATAGTGATATTACCTTCCATATTTTCATCTGAGATGAATTTCATAATAAGTTTCGCTATTGTAGATTTACCACAACCACTAGGCCCACTTAATCCAATAATCTCACCTTTTTTCACATCGAAGCTTAGATTATCCACTACAGTATTATCAGCGTAACGATATGTTAAATTCTCAACTTTAAGTTCGTTAAAATCAATAACTACTCCGCTATTTTTCCGCTTCTTCTGGCATATTCATAAGCTCTAAAAATCTCTTTCCACTAGCCATCGTCTGACTTAATGTTGAAGCAAGGTTTCCCATGTATAAAATAGGAATAAATGATACTATAAACATTGCAACTAATGAAACAGTTACGAACTGACTATCAAGTGAAGATGCCACATAGATAAAATGCCAATACTCCGATATTGTAAGTAATAACATTTAGAGTATTTAAATCTACTAAAAATTTATTTTTAAGATATGAACTTCTTGTCAATTCTTCAGTTTCCATATCGATATTGCGTTTTTGCTTCATCTATTTTTTTCCATATTGTAATGTTTCAAAAAAATTCCGTAAGCTTCTTCTGATGAATTGTTGTTTACTTGAGTCAATTTACGGCGATAATTTTCACCAACATCTTGCCCCACATTTCTAAAACTTAACGGATACACAAGTCCAATTACGATATAGACTATTAAAGCTACTAACGCTAGTTTCACACTAAAGAATAATAGGAAGAAACTAACTACTAAACTTTGCACGATATAAATCATAAACGGTGTTATCGTATGTGCATAGAAAACTTCTAATAATTCAATATCAGTCGTAATCATCGTCATGTAATCACCTGAAGTATTTTTTTGTAAAACTATCGACAGATATACGTTTAAATTTTTTTCTAAAACTTTAACACGTAAGGCATGTAATACTTTGAACGCTACGTAGTGATTTAAAAAGTTGCTCAGTATAACTGAATAATCCTTTTTAACACAGCTAAAGCGAAAATTACGATAAATAAAATCGCAGCTATTGTCGTTATTTTTTTGTTAAAAAGAATAACGAGATGAAGTAGGTAAATACGACAAGTGTTAAGTGTCCTAAACTTCCAAATAAAGTCGCTCTAAGCAATGGACGTTTAAAATCCTGAGCAATAGCTAAAAAGTTGTTTTAATTCTCTTAATGATGTCATTACTCTACCTCCTTAGCTAAAAAAATTTTTGATTTCAGTTGTTGTTGATCTGTGAACAATCTTCTATAAAGTGAATTTTCTTCAATCAACTCAGTATGCGTTCCTTCTTCAATAATTTTTCTTATCTTTTAAAACATATATATTATCAGCATTTGTCACAGTCTCTAAATCATGAGAAATAACGATAATGATTTTTCCTTCTTTTATTGAATCAAAGGCATTAAGCACGATTTCCTTACTGTAATCATCAATATTCGATACAGCTTCATCAAGTATATATAAGTAAGAATCTTTCAAAATTGCTTTTTGCTGCGAGTAGTCTTTGTTTTTTGACCACCCGAAAGATTTGAAGCACCTATCGCAAGCTCATAATCTAGACCCCCGCGCTCTTCTACAAAATCTTTAAGATTAACTTTTTCTAATGCATTGTACATTTCTTCTTCAGTTATATTTTTACGAACACTTAAATGCTCTCTTACAGTACCTTTAACTAAGTAACTATCATTAGTAATAAGTGTCGTAATTTTTAGCCATCTCTAGTAGGAATAGTATCAATATTGAAATTATCATATTTTATATTTCCGCTATAGTTAGAATTTAACCCCTAAGATTAGTTTGATAATAGTAGACTTACCACTTCCACTTTCTCCTACTAAGGCTGTTTTTGTACTAGGTTTAAATATCATATTGATATTTTTCTAAAGTCGTCTCCTCACCATAAGAGAAGCTTACATTATTCAAAACAATATTTTTTCCCAGCTTCTACCTCGATAGTCTCGTCTTTTTCCTGTTCCGGATGATCAAGAAGTTTATAAATATTATCTAACTCAACATTCCCTTTCATCGAAATATGGAACAATCCACCTAACGCACGTAAAGGTTTAAAACATTCTAATGTAGCAACAATAACGAAAACTATAAGTTTCTGATCTTTCACCGCAAAAATAGCGATAATTGATAAAATAAAAAAATAGAAACATAAGTAATAGCATCCATCACATTAATAGAATTAAGTTGGTGACGAAGTAACGCCATCGTCGATTTTTCTATATTTTTGCACTACGAGTATCAACATCACTCGCTACATTATCTTCTTTACCATAAATTTTTCGCCGTTGTGAAACCTGATAATCTATCGTAGAATACCTCTGATAAACTTAAGAAATCACTGAAGTTCTTTTTATTAGCCTTTTTAGACTTCTTAATAATAATCATAATAGACACAGGAATAAGTGGATATAATAACAACATCGCTATAAATAGCAGAATATGAATCTTTCCATAAATCACAAACGAGCTAAGTACTATAAACAATGTCGCAAACATCTGCGGTACAAAACTTATTGAAATAAAAATTCAATATTCACAATCGATGAAGAATTCATCACAAGAAGACTACCTGTATTTACTGCTTCTGTGTAATTTAGTGAAAAGTTTTTTTCTACTTTGTTGTAAATTTCTTTTCTTAATGTATTTCTAACCTGCTTAGAAATTTTTGTGACTGAAGTAATTATCCCCAGTTGTAGCTGCGTAATAAATTACTAAACCTATTACCGTTTTTTTAAGATAAATCCTAATACAGCAGCGCTTCTACTCTCTTCACCTAGTGAATAAAATAGAAAATCTACAAAGTTGTAGATGAAAAATAGCGAGCACCAAAAGGCAACAAGTTTAAGAATTGCTACGAGATATACTTCTTTTTTTGATATTAAAGAGCGCCATCGCTCTACCATCTATCTTCATAATATCTCCTTATTTAATTTCAAATTTAGATTTATTTTTACACAAAAAGAGTAAAAAAATATAATATCTGCTTTGGGTTGTTTTTTTATACAATTACAACATTCACTCTTTTTTTGAGAAAAAAAGGCTCTAGTTACCTCTATTGATATTTGTTATCAATTAATATTATACTATATAGCTAAATTAAAAGATAGCTTTAAAGTTTATTGTTACGAAAATGTTCAAAAAAATATAGAAAATGTTCGGGAAGTGAATTTTTTTAGTGTTATACCTAGATATTTAGAATTTCACCTTGATGACCTTCTTAGGAAGACAGAAGTAGCGAAATCTTTTTTTGTTGTTGTTCTTTCGGAACATACACCTCATTCCTATTTCATAAGAACAAAAGTCCAAATGCAAATAAAACGAAACAAACTCCGAATTTTTCCTCGGAGTTTATTTTCATCTATTCTTTTTATAATTCTATAGTAAAATTTTTTTGATGTTATTGCATAAACTATTAGATAGAATATTGCGAAGACTACGATTGTCACAGCAAGCGCTTGTAAGAATATACTATTATCTGTTATTAAGAATAATCTTAATATTTTCTCGATAAATGGATATGCTACTATCGTGTGTAGTGTCGCTATAATCAGCGGTGAGAAGAAGATTAACAATACTTGTGATCTTATTGATTGTTTTATCTGTTTATCTGTGATACCTACTTTTTCTCATGATTTCAAAGTTACCTTTATCTTCATATCCTTCTGAGATTTGTTTGTAGTACATGATTACCACTTGAGATGTTACAAATATTAAACTTATGAACACTCCGATGAATAGGAATGATGCAAAGACTCCTCTGAATGTAAGTTTATTTTTCATCTTTCCCTTCTATTTCTATGCCCACTTGTTTTTCTAATTTTTTTAAAACTTTCGATTACCTTAGCTTCTTTAGTAGTATCTTTAATATTAAATGCAACATAGTTTTTGAACTGTAGGCGCTCCTGTTGTTATTATTCCTCTACTTTTTGTATCTTCTTTACTAAGTTCTTCCATTCTTGCAGCTAATTGTGCAGCTATTTTTTTCCGCTTCTTTATTATCTTTTACAACAACATAGTAAGTATCAATAATATTCGCTGCTGCTGAACCTATTGCTCCTGGAAACTCTGATAATTTTTTTCTTTAATTTTATAGTCGCTACCATTTAGAGAAATATTATTATGATTGTAGTTTCCTTTTTTTATCGATATGTAATAAAAATCTCATTACTTTCTAATGTTATATTTTTATTAGCTGTCTTGTTATAATCTTTTAATTCAAGGACAACTATCATTTTAACATTACTTAAGTCTATACCTATATTTGATTCGAAATTAAATTTATCTTCAACTAATCTTCCTACTATAGGTACTGAATTATATGAAACCATATCTTCTACTTCAGTTCCCTTCTTTAGCCGCGGTTTTTTGCATTATTTTTCAATTTCTTTCAATTTATCACTAGTAGAATTATAACCTGCAATCATTAATTGTCTTGGGAATCTTTCATTATAAGATTTTTTCCATACCTGCATATAACGCCGATGTTGTTCCCATAGTTACTAGAACCATAGAAGATAATATACAGATATTCGCTAATCCTACTGCATTTCTCTTCATTCTGTATAATAAACCGAAAACGCTGATGAAGTTTTTTTAGGTTTATAGTAGAAATTTTTTATTATTTTTCATAATTTTTTTAGTACTGTGATACTAACTGCCATGAACACTAAATATGTACCTATAATTACTGCAATTACCGCGAAGAAGAATACTGTTATTGCTTTTTATAGGATTTTGTACAGTTTGCGCTGTGTAATAACCATAGCCGATTAATGCTAAACCGATTATCGCTAAAAATCCATCTAGATTTCGGTTCTTTTTTTCACCTTTGTTTTCATCTTTTAATAAAGCTACTATTCTAAGTCTAGCTATTTTTATAACAGTATAAAGTAATAATAAGAGTATATTCCTCCGAATAATAATACTGAGAATACTATAGCTATCGAGTGTAATACTAAAGCCGAAAGTAACCGTTGCTGAGAATAATTTCAACAGTATTAAAAGCATAAGTTTATCGAATAAAATACCTAATCCAATACCTACTACTAAGGTAGTTACCGCGATGAAAATCGTTTCTAACACTAAAAATTTTTCGCTATTTGTTTTTTTGTCATACCTAAAACAGAATACAATCCAAATTCTTTTCACCCTACGTTTTTACTAGAAAACTATAAGTATAAAATAGGAAAAATTACAGAGAACAGCGCAATTACAATAATACCGAAACTTAATACCTGTTTTGTCGCATCAATACCGTTTGGAAGTTTGTCTAAATTATCTCCAAAAAGCTAGAGATGACAGTATGTAAAATGACATTATTGTAAAAATTGTTGATAACACATAAGGTATTATAAATTTTTTTATTTTTTTAACAAGGTTATTTAAAAGGCAAATTTGCTATAAAAAGAAACTCATCTTACTCACCTGCCTGCATTAAAGTTAGCGTATCATTAATTTTTTGGAACATCTCACTCGTAGTCGCATTTCCTTTTCTAAGTTCATGGAATACTACTCCATCTTTAATAAATAATACACGTTTAGCACGAGCTGCTGTTTTCACAGAGTGCGTAACCATAATTATTGTTTGTCCTATATTATTAAGTTTTTTTCAAAAACTTCTAACAGTTGATCTGTTGATTTTGAATCTAGTGCTCCTGTCGGTTCATCCGCCAAAATCAGAGCTGGGTTCGTAATAATCGCACGAGCTACCGCTACCCTTTGACGTTGACCACCTGACACTTCATATGGAAACTTATTGATTAACTTATCAATTCCTAAAGGTTTAGTTACTTTCTCTAATCTTTGTTCCATATCTTTATATTTTTTATTAGCTAGCACTAATGGTAATAAGATATTATCTTTTATAGAAAAAAATTATCAAGTAAGTTAAAAATCTTGGAAGACGAATCCTAGATTGTCACGACGGAAATTCGCTAAATCTTTATCTTTCAACTTACTTAAATCTAAATTGTTTTAAATTTACATTCCCTGATGTTGCTTTATCGAATGTTGCGATAATATTTAATAAAGTAGTTTTACCACTTCCACTCTCACCCATAATCGCTACATATTCACCGTTATCTACTGCGAAATTTACATTTTTTTAACGCTTCTGTACTTTGAGTACTTAATCTTGTTGTATAAACTTTTTCTTACATTGTTGACTTCTAATAACATTTTTTTATCACTCCTAAATTCTTTTTATTTAATCTTCCTAGTTCGAACTTTTCTACAACTTCCTCGTTGTTTATATTTATATTCTACCTTACTTTTTCTTACAGATTCTATCGATTTTTCCTTACAAAAAGCTCCCAACCTTACACTTTTTGTAAGATTGAGATATTTATTACTTTTTATTTGATTTTTTTGACAATATAATTATGAAGTAAATTTATTTTTTTCTATAAAATCCATCATATTTATACCTATATTTTTTTCACCTAATCCCTCAAAGTATCTTCTTTCGGGAATGTTATTTCTACTCTAGTTCCTTCGCCCTACTTTTTGAAAAAAATTTCAATATGATGTCCAAGTTTATCTAGGGTTTTTTTACATAAATACAAACCTAGACCACTCGATTTTTTTCATATCTTCCATTAAAAACCTGTAAAACCTTTTTTTCGTAAATTCGAGGTAAATCTTCTTCTTTGATTCCTATCCCTTTATCTTCTATAACAAGTTTATTTTCATAGGTTTCTATCGTAATTTCTCCTCCTGTGCTAGAGTACTTCACACTATTACCTAGTATTTGTTCAAAGGCGAAACCTAACCATTTTTTTATCACTAATTACGATTGTTTCGTGTGAAACATAGTTTAATTTTATCTTTTTATTAATGAATATAGTCGCATATTTTTTTACACTATCTTTCACTACTTCATCGAGATTAATCTTAGTTATAACGTAGTCTGACGATATGCTATCTAATCTTATATACGTCAGAACCATCTCAACATAGCGTTCTATTTTTAAACAATTCTTGCTGTAAAATTTTTTTGATCTACTTCTTCATTGTCTAATAAAAATTCATTGCCGCAATCGGCGTTTTTTTATCTGATGAACCCACATACTATAATAGTCGACCATATCGATATTTTTTACGATTTTCCTGAGTTAATCTATCTACTTCTTCATATAGTTTCTCTATAATCTTGTAATAATAATCTATTCTAATATCCAAACTTTTCGGTAGTGACTCAAGGTCATTAAGTATGTTTTTCTCTAGGAAATTTAATTTTTTTATAACTTTCTCTATAATTAACAAAATCTAAAAAAAGCTAGCTATAAGTGCCACTAAAAAAACAAAAAAACTTCCTGTATATATTAGAGCTTCTAGTGGCAAATTATATAAATAAAAACATAATGAAAAATATTAGAATAAAAACTACAAATAAAATATAAACTTTTATATTTTTTTCTTTAAATAACTTTTTAATATTTCCATTAGACGATGTATCCTTTACCTTTTTTAGTCGTGATAAATTCATCTATTCCAATACTTTTTCAATTTGGCACGGAGTCTATTAATATTCACCGACAGAGTATTTTCATCGATAAAGTTATCACTTTGCCATAAGGCGGTAATTATTTCTTCTCTTGTTACTATTTTTTTCTCTGTTTTCTAATAATACCGTAAGAATTTTTACCTTCATTTTTTTGTTAGTTCAACAAGATTATCTTGGAATTTTTACCTCATCACGGCTTATATCAAAAATTACATCCTTATACACTACAAGATTTGAAGAACCACTAAAATTATAAACGCGTCGTAGTAATGCTTCTATTTTTTTGCCTTTAGGACAACTAACTTAAAAAGGTTTTTTTCTATAAAATCATCGGCACCAATATTCATAGCCATAACAATATTCATATCATCATTCGCAGATGAAATAAAAATTATAGGTACTTTCGACAATTTTTCTAATCTCTTCACAAAAAAATAATAACCATCAAAGTAAGGTAGGTTGATATCCATTAAAAACTAAATCAGGTGATTGCTCCACAAATTCCTTAACCACATTTTGAAAATCTACAACTCCGTGTGTAACGTACTGCCATTTTTGCAGATATCCCGCTATTGAATTTGAAATTATCTCATCATCTTCTACTATCATCACTTTATACATCTTTTTCACCCCTTAGTTACCATTATTACTAAAATTATATCATAAACAGGTTGCTTATGATATATTCTACATAAAATATATCTCTAAATCTACTTTTTTTCACAAAAAAACAGAGATTATCTAGAAAGTAGTTTTATGAAATTTCCACACTGTTTTGCTTCTATTTCGTACTTCTAAATAATCTCTGTTCAAAAAAAGAAAAATTGTGGATTAAGATATTTTTTTAAATATTAATATTAAAATAAATGGCTGTCAAGGGTATTAAAAAAATTCTGTCTTAATCCACAAATTTTTAATAAAATATTAATTGTTTTAATTAAATGTTTCTTGTGAAACTTTTCTCTATTAAATATTTTCTAACGCTAATCGTAAATCTTCTATTAAATCATCCGCATTTTTCTAGTCCGATTGATAATCTAATTTGCTCAGGTGTTATTCCTGTATATTGTAACTCCTCTAGGCTTAGTTGACCGTGAGTTGTTGTCGCTGGATGAATAGCTAGGCTTTTTCGCATCTGCTACATTCGCTAAATTAGAGAATATTTCTAAATTATCAATTACTTTACGTGCAGCTTCTTCCCCACCTACTACATCAAACGAGAAGATTGATCCACTTCCTTTTTGGTAGGTATTTTTTAGCTAGTTCATAGTATTTATTTCCTTCTAATCCTGGGTAATTTATTGAAGCTACTTTAGGGTGTTTTTCTAGGAATTCTATGACTTTTTGAGTATTTTCGATGTGACGTTCTACTCGTAAAGATAATGTTTCTAAACCTTGTAATAATAAAAATGCGTTAAACGGTGATAATGCTGCCCCTGTGTCACGCAATAACTGTGTTCTTACATTTGTGATAAATGCCGCAGCTCCCACATCTCTAGTATAACTTAAGTTATGGTAACTTGGATCCTCATCAACTAATTGCGGAAATTTACCACTATCTTCCCAATCAAACTTACCACTATCTATGATGACTCCACCGATCGATGTACCGTGTCCTCCGATAAATTTAGTCGCAGAGTGAATAATAATGTCTACACCATGACTAAATGCATTAATTAAGTATGGGCTAGCAAATGTGTTATCTACTACTAATGGAATTTTGTGTTTATGAGCAATCTCTGCCCATTTTTCTAAGTCAGCAATATTTGCTAATGGATTTCCTAATGTTTCTACAAAAAGGGCTTTTGTTTTATCGGTAATAGCTTGTTCAATTTCTCCGAAGTTATCTGGATCTACAAAAGTTGCTTCTACACCATAGCGAGGTAATGTAAGTTTTAATAGGTTGTATGTTCCTCCATAAATATTTTTAGAAGATACGATATGATCTCCCGCATGTGCTAAAGTTAAAAATACATATGTAATTGCAGCCATCCCTGAAGCTACTGCTAATGCTCCAACTCCACCTTCTAGTGCGTTAATTCTTTCTTCGAACACAGAAGTAGTAGGGTTAGTAATACGTGTATAGATGTTACTTGCTTTTCTTAATGCAAATGCATCTGCTGCATCTTGAGTATCATCAAAAACGAATGATGTTGTTTGATAAATAGGAACAGCTCTTGCTTTTGTATCTCCAACTGTTTGTCCTGCGTGTAATTGTAATGTTTCAAAACTAAATTTTCTTGTCATAATATGTTTCCTCTTTTCTACGTTTATATAAGCTCTGCGTTTTTAGGTAATAAAAAAACACCTCTATTGCGTATGCAATAGAGGCGATCATCTTATTTCGCGTTACCACTCTAGTTTATACTAACCTTACGATTAGTACCTTATTCAGTACATGTTTATACTGTGTGCTATATCGTGCAACTCACGTGTTCACCTATTAGATAAACAAAACTCTAAGACCATTTTTCAACTAATCTTCACCATGTTGCTTCACACCACCCAGCAACTCTCTGTTTTTAGCTACGTATTAATCTACTTATCTTTTTCAACGTTTGTGTATTAAATTTAAAACTATTGTACACCCGTTCTCTACATTTGTCAACAACTTTTTCTGAAAAATTTAAACATTTTATTTTTCTTCTATAAGATGTTTTTTAAAAATCATTTAAAAATATCTTAAGTTATTTATTATTTTTATAAATGAAAATCCAGTAAAATTATTTGTTTTAATTTAAGAATTGATGGTTTTTGTGAATTTAAAGATTGGAATTATAAAATAAAATAGAATAGTAAAAAAACAAAAAGAGAAAAAATACAAAAAAAGTAGAATAAAAATAAGAGGACTAGGAACGAAAAACAGGGGTATTTAATAAAAAAGAGGACTATAGGTTTTTAAATAAAACTAAAACATAATATACTTTAATAGTTGCTTCTCTTATATCTTTATATTTTTATACTCTCTTCACCAATATCTTCTCTTTTTGCTCTCTCCCTTTCTTTTAATTAAATTATATATCCTTCGCTTTTTTTATGATATAATAACAGTAATAACACTCATATTACAATATGATTATCCCAGGAGGTTTATATGGAATTTACTAAAACAAATAATGGTTTCGTTAAATATGATGAAAAATGGAAGAGTTATTGCTGAAATTACCTACGCTACTACTAGCGATCCTAACGTAGTGGTTGCTGATCACACTTTTGTCGACTCATCTCTCCGTGGTCAAGGTGTTGCTGGAAAGTTATTAGATGCTCTTGTTGAAGATATGAACAAGCAAAACAAAAAAATTAAAGCTTCTTGCTCTTATATCGTAAAAAAATTTCAAGAAGATTCTTCTTTTGATTTTATCAATGCTGATAAATAGATTTTAAAAGCAGAAAATTGATTTTTCAATTTTTCTGCTTTTTTTCTTTTTATTATATTAATTGATATTATTATTTTTTTATTTAATTGGTTTCTTATTATTTCGTTGTTCTTTATGACGTTATTTAAAAATTAAATTATATTAGTATTCTATGATATGAAGTTGTCCCTTGTCATACTCCGCTAAGAATATTTTTAGAGGTATCTTCGTATCCTAATTCCAATAAAGTTTCTTTTTAACCATTCTTCTGTTTTTATTCATAGACTCTAATGAATTCACTAGAATATTACCATCTGTTATTATCGGATATTTGGGGTTTTCATCACCTTCTAATACCACGATTAATTGTCCATTTTGCTCTAGCACAGCTCTTTTTTTACTTTTTTTAACGCTATATATCCCTTGATTTCTAAGTTTAAAAAGCTAAATCATTCGCAGATAAACCACTTTTTCTTGTAGCTTCTACATCTATTTTTTTCCATTTTTTTATTACTGTTGTAGGTTCTCCATCTACTACCTTCTTGAAAAAAACATATTATTAGTTTTTTTAACCATTTTTTTGAGTAAGTACTAAAATCACCCAAATTAATAGAATGTTTATATATTGTAAAATCGAAATTGCTTGGTTATAAATTACTCCACCAATTATTCCCCCGAGTACGTAGTTTTTGCACTTGATCACTCGCCGATGCTGGTGCTAAGTTACCTTTACCCGATACATTTATAACAAATACTAATGATAGTAATCCTAACGCTAATTTTATTGCTATATCAATGTATGAAAGTTGCATTATTTATTTACCTCCACTTTCTCAACTACTGGATCTACCAGTTCTATTTTTTTCTAATAAGTAATCATCTTTTTTTCCACTGCTTATTACTCTATAATAAGAGTTATCTATTTTTCACAAATGTATTTTTCTATAGATACCTCACTATTGATGTAAATACGTGTTTTTTTCTACATTTAAATGCTTAGCTATTTTTTTCAATGAATTGAACAGAGCTTCTATATTGGTTAGAGGAAACAGATTTATCTTTGTAATTTGTTATACCTATAGTTATTGCTGACACTGTTCCTAATACTAATATTATTGATAATTCTCTATATTTTTGTATCTTGTCTGTTTTTTATAATACTTAATTAAACTGAATAATAGCACTAAAAAGTAGTGTACCTATAACGACCATTCCTACAATGTTGTTTTGTGTTATTTTACTTTGTAAGTATTCGTAAGAATAAAATTTCATTGTTTTCCTCCTATTTTTTTGTTTCATGTGAAACTCGCATAAAAATTCAATTATCTTTTTAATTGTTTCACATGAAACATCGACTATTATCTTACTTCTAATTCATAAGCAACTCTTTCTTTATCATCTAAAAATATTTTTTTCATAGTTAATTTTTATAATACCTTTTTCTTCGAATTCAAAGCTACTTAAAAATTTTTCTCATTATTTTTATTATCTAAATGTGTATCTATTCTCAAAAATTTTTATATTCTGAGACTTAGCAAAAAGATGGATAGCTTCCATAAATTTACGAGCAATTCCTTGATTCCGAAATTGTTTTGCTATAGCTAATCGATGAATAGCTAAATAACTAAAATTTTCTGACCAAAAAGTAGGGTAGCTTTCATAATCTTCGTCAAAAGTAGTAATCATAGCTGTAGCTACTATCTCACCTGATATTTCATATATATATGATATACCATCTTTGATATCATTAATAATTACATCACGACTAGGGAAACCATGTTGCCACTGATTTACACCTTGTTCTTTTTAAAAACTCTCTACCTTCTTCTATTAGCATCATTACTAATTCTAATTCATCTTTTTTTGTTTTTTTCTTAACATATTTTCACCTATTTAATTCTGATTAAATTTTTCTTGATATCTATGCTCTTTGTCGCGTAGGAGCGTTCTTATTACCTACATAGTTTTTTTCCATAGCATCTATAGCGGAGAGTTCCCATATCATTGTCGCTTCCATAAGGAGCTCGAATGCATCTTTAAATCCACCGGATCTATCAGAACCTCTAGGATCACCTATGAATAACGTATTATTTAAAAGATACTTCATCAATTATTACATTTTCAGGTGTATGCCCTACTAATTTATGAAGAATATCTGAAAAAAATATGGATCTATTATATCTTTTTTTCCGCTAAATAATCAATATATTCTTCTTCTGTTTCAAAAAAATTGGTAACTGTATATCTCTTTCTACTAAATAATTTCGTCCGTATGTTTCTCTCACAATGTCTATTTTTCCCTAATTCATCGAATTTTTATATAATCAATAGTATATTGTGAATCACAATCACGTACGTCTTCTATATAGAATTTTTGCTCCCATAAATTACCTCTTTTCTAAAAATTAATAACGGATGCAACTTACTATTATAGTTTATTCTAATTAAGTCGCCTCCGTTTATTTTTTTATAATATTTTTAAAGATTGTTAGTTACATTCTTTAATATTTGTAAAGTACCAGTCAATATTAATGTTAAGTCCGGTAAAATTAAAAATATACGTCATGGTTTACCATAACGTATATTACATTTTACAACAAATTGTTTTTTTAATACAAGTTCTACCGGACAATGATCACTACCAAATATTTCATTATGAATTGCAGCACTCTCTAAGTACTCTTCCAAATCACGACTTACTAAAAAGTAATCTATTCTCCACCCTGCGTTGTTTTTTACGTGCATTAAAGCGATAACTCCACCAAGAATAAGCACCTGTTAAATCAGGATTATAATATCTAAATGTATCGATAAACCCTGCATCTAATAATTTAGTGAATTTATCTCTTTCTTCGGGTGTGAATCCTGCATTTTTTTAGTATTTGATTTTTGGATTTTTTTAAATCTATTTCCGTATGGGCTACATTTAAATCTCCGCAAACAACGACACCTTTTTGTTTTTATTTAATTCTAATAGATAGTTTTTAAAATCCTCTTCCCAACTCATACGATATTCTAAGCGTTTAAGCTCACTTCCTGAGTTTGGCGTATATACTGTGACGAAGAAAAAAATTTGTCGTATTCTAGAGTAATTACACGACCTTCTGTATCATGTTCTTCAATTCCGATTCCGTACGTTACATTTAACGGCTCGTGTTTTGTATATATCGCTGTTCCTGAATATCCTTTACGCTCAGCATAGTTGAAATAACTATAATAACCATCGAATTGTAAATCTAGCTGTCCTTCTTGCATCTTCGTCTCTTGAAGACAGAAAAAAATCAGCATCTAATTGTTTAAAAATCTTCTTCAAAAATTTTTTTACCAACGATTGCTCTTAAACCATTGACATTAAAAACTTATACATTTCATTTCTTTCTCCTTTTTTTGTTTCATGTGAAACATCTTTTTATCTTGTATTTCTTGTTTCATGTGAAACATTTTTCTTTCTACTTTTTCTTTTTGTGTTTTTTTATAATTCTTTTTATTTCCCTAAACAGAATCTACTGAATAATTCATTTATTAGTTCATCACCGAAATTTTTCTCCTATAACTTCTCCTAATAGGTTGAATGTATTAGTATAGTCTATTAGTACCATATCTACTTCAAGACCCATCTCTGCTGCTCTGATAGCATCGTTTAAACTAGTTAAAAGCGCGTTGAATAAGGTTGATTTGACGTGTATTTGATAAATATGTCGCGTCTTTTTGGACGAGCAGCTCCACCGAAGAATAAGTCTCTTATATTTTTCTCTAATTCATCTATTCCTTTATATGTTGTCATAGATGTTTTTTTATAATAGGATGATTGTACGCTAATTTTTTTCAACTTCTGCAATATCAATTTTTCGTCTCTAAATCTAGTTTATTTAATATTACTATAGCTGTTTTCCCTTCGGTTAGTTTTAATAATTCTTTATCGTCTTCAGTTAGTTCTTCACTACTGTTTAATAAGAATAATACTAAATCTGCTTTTTCTAGTGCTTCTTTACTGCGTTTAACACCAATTTGTTCTACGATATCATCTGTTTCACGAATACCCGCCGTATCGATTAATTTAATCGGTACTCCTTTAATATTAACATACTCTTCTAGAACGTCACGAGTTGTTCCTGCTATATCAGTTACGATAGCTTTATTTTCTTGTAATAGGTTATTTAACAACGAACTTTTTACCAACGTTTGGTCGCCCGATAATCGCTGTATTTATCCCTTCTTTAATAATTTTTTTCCTTGTTTTGATGTTTCTAATAGACTTTCTAAACTATTTCTTATACTCGTTGATTTTTCAAGAATAGTTTTTGTTGTTTCAATTTCTAAATCATCGTATTCAGGATAGTCAATATTTACCTCAACTACTGTCAGTATATCTAAAATTTCGGCACGTAGACGTTTAATAAGTGTTGATAAGCGCCCTTGCATTTGGTTGTTGGCTATTTGACTTGCCTCATCTGTTTTACTCTTAATAAAGTCTATTACAGCCTCTGCTTGTGTTAAATCTATACGTCCATTTAAAAAGGCACGTTTAGTAAATTCACCTGGCTCAGCCATTCTTGCCCCATGTTCTAAACAAAGTGCAAGTACTTTTTGAATCGTTACAATACCACCGTGACAGTTGATTTCTATAACATCTTCTGTAGTATAAGTACGTGGGCCTACCATTTTTACAAGCATGATTTCTTCTATTTTTTCATTCGTAGCTGGATCAACTACATTACCATAATTTATAGTATGACTTTCTAGGCTCTCTACAGTTTTTCCTTTTGGTAGTCTTACTATCTTTTCAGCAATATTAAATGCTTCATCACCACTAAGTCTAACAATACCTATAGCTCCTTCTCCAAGAGCAGTCGATATAGCGCAAATTGTTTCACTCATTATTAAAACTCCTTTAAAATCTTATATTAATTTAAAATTCATATCTTATTTATTATACACTATTCCTTTGAATTTTTTTCTCTATATACGACCAAACTACATTTTTATATACTTTTTACATAACGGGTTAGGGAAAATCCAAAAATCTAAATTTTTTTGAATCACTAAAAAATAAGTAGCTGGATTAATCTCTGAACTACTTATTTTTGGTTATTTTATTAAAAAGGTGTTAATAAGATATTAGTTAGTCTTCTATTCCATAAGCTCTATTTCTGAAATAGCGAATTCTAAATCATCTAAATCATATTCTTTTTGGTAGTACGCCACATGCTCCATTAGCAAATGCTTGTCTTTTTATATACCGGCACATGACCGACACTACTGCAGATAAGTACTTTCGCACCAGGAAATTTCGTACAAATCTCCTTTGTTGCTTCTAAACCATCCATGATTGGCATACAAATATCCATTGTTACAAAATATGGTTTTATCCTTCTATACATTCTAACAGCTTGTTCTCCATTTTTCTGCAAAATAACACTGATATCCTGCACGACTTACAACTTCTGCACCTCGACTTCTATAATAAGAACTATCATCAACTATTAATACTGGCTTCATTAGACCTCCTATTTTAGCTGTAATTACTAAATATCTGTGTGGCTCTTCTCCACGTGATTCTGTTTCTACATTTTTTTAATACCTGTTAAAGCATTATGGATAATTTTTCCTTTCAACACTTGTCATAGGCTCTAATTCTACAGGTTTTCCAATTTTTTTAGATTTTTTTAGCTAGGTTTAATGCTAAATCTTCTAATGTTTTTTTACGATTTTCTCTGTAATCATCACAATCAACTTCTATTCTAAAATAGTGTGAACTGAATTTTTTTAGCATAATTATTAACTAAAAAAATTGTAGACTATTTAAAAGTTACCCCACGTTTTTCCAATTATTAAACTAGTATTTTCTTCTGTTTTAATATTTAAAGTAAAATGACGATTTCCATCTTCTCTAAAATCAACAGTAGCATCAGGATAACCCATAGCAATAACAATATTTTTGTAAATAGTTTACAATACGCTCTTTATTTTTTTACGATGTAATCTTCTCTTTTTTCTTTTTTTAACAGGTTCTTCTTTTCACTTCTTCAACAGTAGACTCTTCTTTTATCTCAGTATGAGTCACTTTTTTTTCAACAACTTGTTCCACTTTTTTTCTACTGTTACTTCTTTTTTTCTTCTGCTTTTAGCTTCTTCAACTTTTCTCTGTTGCTTTTTCTAATTCAACAACTTTCTCTTTATTATAATTTTCAACTAATGGAATTAATTTTTACTTTTTGCTTCTTTTTGAATAAACCGAAAAATACCTGCACTTCCACCTTCGATTACTTCAATTTTTACTGCATCTTCTGATAAGACTAAATCTTTTAATCCTTTTTTGTATAGCTTCATCTACAGTAACTCCAACATAATAATACTCTTTTTCCATTTTTTAACTCCTCTTCGCTTTCATAAGTTTTGATCTTTTTAAAACATGATCGATGCTACTACCAAATTCTAAAAAAATGGCATCTCTTTAGCACCAGCTCTAGCAATTACTATGATATCATAGTTTTTTACAAATTCTTTTCTTGTTTTAAAAGTTTCTCGTATATATCTTTTTTTATTTTATTACGTTCAAAGGCTTTTTCCTAATTTTTTTACTAACAGAAATTCCTAAACGCATATGGTCTAAATTATTTTTTTGATAATAAATAACAAACTGTCTATTCGCAAAAAGATTGTTTTTTTCTTATTATATTATCAAAATCTTGACTTCTTTTTTTACTCTATATTCTTTTTTTCATTTTTAAAACCTTTCTCAACACTAATATTTTTAACAGTTTATTCAAATTTTTTTACAACTATCTTTCTTATTTTTTTAGAATTATCTAATAAAAAGGGAGCAACTCAAAAAAATCGTGATTTCGCAGAAATCGATTTTTGTCGAGTTGCCCCTCATTGCATACATTAAGCTGAAAGAACTTTTTCTTCCTTTAGCTCTACGTCTTGCTAATACATTTCTTCCGTTTTTTTAGTGCTCATTCTAGCTCTAAATCCGTGTACTTTTTGAATGTTTTCTTTTTATTTGGTTGATACGTACGTTTCATTTTTATCCTCCTCGAGTTTTTCTTTTTCTTTACTTAGATAGATGTAATAACTGATTTAGTTTAACATATCTAGCATAATTAATCAAGAATAAAACCTCTTTAAAAAAATTTTTAAAAAAATATAGTATCAAACTGAAAAGTGATATTTATTAAAACATCTATTTATAACAAATACTTTATAAAAAGTATATATGTAAATAGTTTTTCCACAGATATTTAGTTAGTTTTTTTCATAGAATAACTGTTATAAGAAAGTTATGAATATATTTAAAATTCATTTTTCAAATAAAACTAATCTGTTTTTTTCCACAGAAAATTTATACTTTTTTTTCACAATTTCACTTAACAAAAGTTTTTCCACAGTTGTGAATTATGTGTGAAAAACTATTCAATTACTTTTTCTATATAATATTCTTAACTGTTAAAAAAACTTGAAAATTTGTCTTTTTCTTTTTTGTTTTTTTATCAAAATTTATACTTTTTTTACGTTTTTTTCACAGATAATTTCTTTTCGTTTTTTTCATAGTTATTAAAAGTCTTTTTTTCCACAGACTGTGAATAACTTTAATTTTTATTTGGTTTATCTCATTTTTTATGATATAATTTAGTGTACATTTTTTTAAGGAGGGTATTTTTTTGAGTAATTCTAATTTTTTTATGGGAGATTATTCTTAAAGAATTAAAAAGCAGAACTTCCTGCTCAAGTTTTTTTGAAACTTGGTTTTTTAGGTGCCTCTATTGATAAAGTTGATTTTTGCTAATAAGATTATCGTAATTACTAGTAAAGAAGCTCTTGTATCTCAATTTATTCATGGAGCTTATGATGCACGTCTTAAAAGCAAATATTAAAAAAAATACTACTGGTTTTGATTTTTAATATTGAGTATGATTCACTTGATAATAATTTTTGAAATACCTGAAAAAAACCAACTAAAACAACACCTGCTGCTGAAGATATTATTAGACAGAACTTCTTGCAAGGTAATAAACCTTCTGGAGCTCAACACTTTTTATCAGAAAACAAAGTTTACCCTTTAGATGAATATAAAAAAAGCCTGTTTCTTTCTAATAATGCTTTTTAACAGCAAAAAAAGAATCCAACACTTAATAAAAACTATACGTTTGATAATTTTGTCGTTGGTGCTGGTAATATATATGCTCATAACGTTGCTTATAACGTTGCTGATTCTCCTGGTGGTATCTATAACCCCTCTATTTATCTATGGTGGAGCTGGATTAGGTAAAACACACCTTTTACATGCTATAGGTAATGAAATGGAGAAAAACTTTCCTGAGTTTAAAATAGAGTGCATTTCTTCGGAAAAATTCTTAAATGAGTTTTTAGCCTCTATTAAACCTATGAAAAATAAAAATGATAATGCTGATGAAGATTTTCAGACGTAAAAGTATCGTGAGATAGATGCCTTACTTATAGATGATATTCAATTTTTTTATCTGGAAAAACTGAAACGCAAAATGCATTTTTCCACACTTTTAACGAGCTTCAAATGAACCAAAAAAACAAATAGTTCTTATAAGTGATAAGTCACCTTCTCAACTTAATGACCTAGAAGATCGTCTTGTTACCCGATTTGAACAAGGTGTTACTACAGATATTACACCACCAGACTTTGAAACTCGTATGGCTATATTAAAATATAAATGTACTCAATTTGATATTGAATTAGATGAAGAGACTCTTATATATATTTCTAATAATGTTTCATCTAATATAAGAGAATTAGAAGGTGTTTTAAAGAGTATTAAATCTATGTCAGCTACAATGAATAAAAAACCTTCTCTTCATATTGCAGAAGAAATATTAAAAGATGTGAGAAAAGCTCCTCGAAAAAATATTTCACCTGATCATATTATTAATGCTTGTTCTGATTTTTTTATTCTATTAGAAAAGATGATATTCTTTCTTCTACTAGGAAAAAAAGAAGTTGTTCAAGCTAGAAATATAGCTATTTACTTATGTCGTGAACTTACTAATCTATCGTTTCCTGCGATAGGTCAACACTTTAATAAAGGACCATACTTCTATTCTTTATTCATTTTAATAAGATAGCTAAGTTAAATGAAGATGAATTCCTGATATTTTTGAAAAACATCTCTATGATTAAAGAAAAGTTAGGTCAAAATATAATAGCTGTTAATAAGTATTAATCTTTTGTGTTAGTTATTCACAAGTTATTAACAGCAAACTTTACAATTTATTTTTTTAATTTGGGTAGAGTTTTTCCACAGTGTTAACAGCCCTTATTATTATTATTTTTATTTAATATATATTATATATAAGGAGACAAAAATGAAATTTACTATAGAAAAAAATCTGATTTTTTTAGAAGGTCTTAAATCATGTTGCTAGAGTTATAGCTCCTAATTCTCTTTTTGAAATTTTTAAAAGGAATTAAAATTAGAACTATCTTCTAACAACTTAGTATTAAAAAGCAAGTGATTCTTTAGTATCTGTTGAATTTATAATAGATGCTTATAAAGATGATAAAGAAATTATAACTATAGAAGAAGAAGGACAAGTAGTATTACCTTCTCGTAATTTTTATAGAAATTATAAGAAAAGCACCTACTAATCTTATTGAATTTGAAAGTACAGATTCATTTATTAAAATTCATTCAGGTAAGAGTGAATTTAATATTAAAGGTTATGATGCAATGGAATATCCAGAATTTCCTGTAATATCTAGAGAAAATAGTCTTAAAATTAGAAGCTACAGTATTTAATGATATAATTAGAGAAACAGTGTTCTGTACAGCTCCCTAATGATCAAAGACCTATTTTTAGAAGGTGTTAACTTCTCATTAAAAAAAATAAAAATTTTAACTGCGACTGCTACAGACTCTTATCGTCTAAGTAGAAGACAAGTAGTTTTAAATGATGAAGATGCAGAAAAAGAATTTAATCTAATTATTCCACGTAAAAGCTCTAACATACTTTCCAAAGAATGATAGAAAACTGGTGGAGATGAAGTTGAAATTTTCTATGAAAAATAATAGAATAGTTCTTTATTACCAAAAATGTAGTTTATACTGTTTTTATTAATAAGTGGTAATTATCCAAATACAGAAAAAAACTAATCCCAACTATGTTTGAATGTTCATTTACAGCAAATAGTAGAGAATTTTTTTCAATGCTGTTGATAGAATTTCACTTATGAGCAGAGAAGATAAAGATGATATTATTAAATTAGTAGTAACTGAGGGATAACTTAGAAATTTCTTCACAAGCTAAAGATTTAGGTAGTGCTGTTGAAGAATTACAAGTTAATTCTAAAATTAGAAGATGATAGTTTTGAAATATCAGTATCAGGAAAATACTTTAAAAAGATGCTGTTTCAGCTATTGCTTCTGAGGAAATCGTAATTAAGTTCTCTGGTGAATTAACTGCATTTATAGTTCAACCAAGTGATTATCATAGAGATATAATTGAACTTATTCTACCGGTAAGAACTTATTAATAAAAAAAAATAAAAATAGAAGTAGAATGAATAGTTATTAATTGTTTATTCTATCTTCTTTTTTTGTGAGAAAGGTTTGAGAAAGGATATATAATGACAAAAAAATATAAATAAAGTAATTATTATATTAGGTATAGTTTTATTAGGTATGATACTTAGATCACCTATTACTTCTGTAGGGGCAATATCTGGACCATTAAAAAGGTATCTTAAATATAAATAATACAGTAGTTGGTTTAATAACAACAATTCCACTAATAGCATTTGCTTTATGTAGTCCGGTTGTTAGTAAATTTTCTGGAAAGTTAGGTTTAGAAAAAACAGTATTTTATTCTGCGTTAATTATTGCTATAGGATTAGGATTAAGATTTTTATCTAAATACTTATATGTTTTTTTCATCGCTACATTTATAGTAGGTGTAGGGAATAACAGTAGGTAATGTATTATTACCAGGGATAGCTAAAAAATATTTCCCAGAAAATCTAGGAGTTATGACTGGTTTTTATGCAGTTGTAATGAATGTAAGTGCTGCTTTTGCTGCGGGAATAAGTTATCCAATAGCTAGTTCTAATATAGGAGGTACTGAATTTTTCTATAGGATTAGCTGTTAATATTTGGATAGTTATAGCTATCTTAAATGCAATAGTTTATTTATATATTTCTAGAAAAGTCTACTGTAGAAAAATGTAGTAACAGAAAAAAATCTGAAGGTATTAGACATTACTTAGGTAGTTTAAAAATGTGGACTTTAACTTTAAGTATGGGATTACAATCAGCATTATTCTATTGTAGTGTTTCTTGGTTTTCTGAAATAATGATAAGTAAAGGATTTTCTCCAGAAGCGGCTGGATTACTATTATCAATAAGTCAATTTGCACAGTTTCCATCAACATTCTTAGTACCTATATTTGCAGATAAGTTAAAAAATAAACTAATTATTCCTATTTGTATAGTAATAGGATATATTGGATCGCTATTAGGAATGGTATATGTACATGGTAACTTTACATTAATGGCAATCTTAGTAATTATTTTTGCTTTAGTCTGGAGGAGGATCATTCTCTTATGTAATGTATCTATTTTCAGCAAAAGCAAGAAATGAAAAAGAATCAGCTAATATTTCAGGATTAGCTCAGTCAGGTGGTTATTTACTTGCTGCGATATTCCCTCCATTATTAGGATATATAAGAGATATATCAAACTGGGATGTGGCAATATACATATTAATAATAACATCAGTAGCATTGTTAGTTACATTAGTACATTGTAGTTCAGATGGAAATATTATAGAAGATTAAAATAATAAAAAAATATCAAGTATTATTTAATACTTGATATTTTTTTATTTTTTAAGTAACTCAATGCTGTTATACTAAGAGATAACTAAAAATATTAAAATGAAAATGTATAATAAATACTATCAGATAATTCTATAAAAAAAATTAATATTAAAAATATTTGGAATTCAATCAATAAAAATAATGTATTAATTTTAATTAATCAGAAACTCTATTAAAAAGTTGATATAAAAAAATAAATAAAAAGAAAAATCTATTAAAAGTATATAAAAAAGTTTTTATAGTATATATAACGAAAAATATAAATAAAGCGTTTTTATTTTTTTAAAGATAGCACTTTCAAAAAATATATAAATTAAAAGAAAATAATTAATTTAATATGAAAATTAATGTCGTAAAAAAACACTTTCTTTTTTTGCAAAAGCTGTGCTATAATTCAGAGTGTTATGAATAGAAATAGTTTTTCAACTATGTTTTTATTTAGAAAAAAACAGTAAAAAAAATTAAAAATATCTAAAATTTATACAAATTAATGGAGGTTTTCTTATGAAAGCGAAAAATAGAAAAGTTGTCTTAATAGGAGCAGGAATGGTAGGGATGAGCTTTGCTTATCAATTATATTCAAGTGGAGTATGTGAAGAATTAGGATTAATCGACTTCTTCGCAGAAAAAGCTGAAGGGGAAGCAATGGACTTAAACCACGGGGGAGCTTTAGTACCACCTATTAAAGTAACTTCAGGTGGATATGAGCAATGTGCTGATGCAGACGTAATCGTAATCGCTGGTGGACTTCCACAAAAACCAGGTGAAACTCGTTTAGACTTAGTAGACAAAAACATTAAAGTTGTTAAAGATATGTCAGAACAAATCGTTGCATCTGGATTCGATGGAGTTATCGTTATCGCTTCTAACCCAGTAGACGTATTAACTAATGCTTTACAAAAATTCACAGGATTCCCAAGACACAGAATCGTTGGATCTGGTACAACTCTTGATACTTCAAGATTCCGTTACATCTTAGGAGATAGATTAAACTTAGCACCAAGCAGTGTTCGAGGATACATCATTGGTGAACACGGAGATACTCAACTTGCAGCTTGGAGTAATGTTTTCGTATATGGTAAAAAATTCGATAAATTCTTAGA